>FWPV01000039.1_pt1 | contig 504827 bp, 440 predicted proteins | sample 2228371 | NCBI WGS metagenome assembly FWPV01 (sample SAMEA103939776, study PRJEB20133) | metagenome | reverse complement strand
TCAAGGGTGGCGCGTTCAACTTCATCGATCAGAACATCTTCGGTGGCAAGATCCCCTTCACCTTGCACGACACCAAGCCGGACTACGCCTGTCTCAAGACGGCCGCAGAGTCGAAGAAGATCGACTATCCCAAGCCGGACGGCAAGCTGAGCTTCGACAAGCTCTCCTCGGTATTCCTCTCCAACACCAACCACGAGGAAGAGCAGCCGGTTCACCTCAAGTTGGCCGATCCGAGCATTCCGATCGAGAAGAATCTGCCGATGTACGACGAGCCGGCACAGCGCTACTGCCCGGCCGGCGTTTACGAGGTCGTGAGCAACGACGATGGCAGCAAGCGCTTCCAGATCAACGCGCAGAACTGCGTGCACTGCAAGACCTGCGACATCAAGGACCCGGCGCAGAACATCACCTGGGTCGCGCCGGAAGGTACCGGAGGGCCGAACTATCCAAATATGTAGTGATTACGAGCCCGTCAAAGTAGCTTTCTGCTTGCAAAGAGCAGCAGCCCGTTCTCAGCAACCAATCGCGGCCATTGCCTGACCGCTACAACCGGAGGCTGAGAAAACGTTTCCATATGGAAAAGTCCATTAATCAGATACTTAGAGTTGTTCTGTTCTCGGGCTGAGTGGACACCACGTTCCAGATCGCCCAGGCCAATCGCTTGAGGTGGTTTGTCGACTGGTCCGCTGTTACCAGTGACATCGCGGAAAAACTTGCCGACGAGTGTTGCTGTCACCTCGCTGACACGTCGGCTCGCCCTGTCCTTCAGGTGGCGCTCATACAAACGCTGGTATTTCTTCCAGCTCCGCTTGATTGGCTTTATCGGGTTCGGACCCGCGGAGCGCTCGGTTTCCCATAGCGTCCAAAGTCCTTTAACGGTCAGTTCGTCTTTCTTGGCGGTGGCGGCTGTTGGCGTTAAGTTGCCGGACAATATCGACAGCTCTACATGTCTGTAGAATAACTTTGTGCTAATCTGTATCTATAGACACAAACTGTCGGAACCATTGCCATGTCAGCCACCCTTCAAGTAGCCGCTTTTTCCAAGGATCAATGCACAACTGGATTGCGCGCTGCGGTGAATATTCTGGACAAATGGCAGGCCACGACTGAACAGGCCTGTCGGATTCTGCGCATTTCCCGCAGCACTCATGCGCGGGCCAAGTTGCGTAATGCCGACTGGTCGGTGAGCCTGGATTCGGATCAGATGCAGCGCATCAGTTTCATCCTCAATATCCACGCCGCGCTGCGACTGATCTTCGATAATCCGGAGAACACCTACGGTTTCCCTGGAATGCCCAATCACAACGAGTTCTTCAACGGCCGTTCACCGCTGGAGGTCATGGCGCAGGGCGACATGATTTCGCTGTACGAGACATTTCGGCGGATCGACAGTCTGCGGGGCGCGCAGTGGTAGTGCCGAAGCGGCTGCCGGTTCGGCTGCCGGCGAAGCTGCAGGCGTATCGATTGGTGAACTCCAAGTTTCCGCCCATCGAGCTGTTCGATGACGTGGCCGACGCCGATGAGTTCGACATGCTTTATCAGCTCCAAGCCCTGACGAACCCGCGCCTGCACAACGAGACCGGCCGACTCGAGCTGATTCCCCGCGGCGAGATCCCGTTCGGCGTTCCCGGCTGCTCCTATGCCACCGCTCCGTTCACCCATGTGAATCCCTCCGGCTCGCGTTTCAGCGATGGCAGTTACGGCGTGCTCTACCTGGCCGACAGCATGGAAACGGCCCTGGCCGAAGTGCGCCATCACCAGGAACTGTACTGGTCCGGCGTGGTGGGTCTGAACTTCGAGCGCTTCGTCTTTCGCGGATTGTCGTGCCAGTTCGACGAGGCAGGCCTGCTGGATGCCACGACCGTCGCGCTGACCGACCCGATCTACGATCCGAATGACTATTCCGCGGCGCGCCAGTTCGGTCGTCAGCTCCGGCATGACGGCTTTGCAGGTCTGCGCTACCGCTCGGTGCGCAAGCCTGGCCAGCATTGCTGGGCGCTCATGACGCCGCGCAATGTGCTCTCCATTGTCCAGACCGCCCATTACGAGATGATCTGGAACGCCGGCATTACCAGTGTGAGCGCCATCGGCGAGGTTTCGCCGTAGGCCCACCCCGGCGCCGCTCGTCCGCACGCGCGTCACTGCCAACCAGCTGTAACAAACTCCGCGCATCCTTTGCTCAAGGACTCCCCCATGGCGCCCGGACGCTCCCCCTGAACAGACGATGTGAGGACGCGACGATGAGCAAGCGATCACTCGAAGAACTGGTAACCCGTTCGGATATCAGCGCACTGCAGCCGATGGCGCACTGGCGTCGTGGTCGTCGCAGCGGGCAGGAAAAAGCAGGGCCGAACGCTGCAGCGCTGATGCAGAGAGCCTCGACAGACATTGGCATGCTAAGGACAGCCCCGTCCCACTGATCCGTTCAGGCAACGCCAATGGCGAGCGGAGCGAATCCTGCCGGTCTAGCGGGCAGGGCCGACCTCGCGAGCGCCCTGCTCTTCACCCGTGGTGCCGCGGTAACCACAGTGAGATCAGCGCAGCGAGCAGCACGAACAGCGACGACACCCACAGACACGCCTGCAGGCCGTAGGCCTGGAACACCCAACCCGACAGCAGCGTGCCCACCAGTCGCCCCAAGGCGTTGGACATGTAGTAGAAGCCTACATCCAGCGAGACGCCATCTTCCTTGGCGTAGCTGACGATCAGATAGCTGTGCAGCGACGAATTCACCGCGAATAGCACACCAAATAGCAGCAGCCCGCCGATCAGCACCCACTGCGGCGACGCAGCGCCCGCCAGCCCGACCGCAATGGCCGCAGGCAACGCGGCCAGCGACGCTGCCCACAGGAAAGCCGCGCGCCCATCCGGGACCTTGCCACTGCGTTTGCCGGTGATCGCTGGTGCGACCGACTGGACAATGCCGTAACCGATGATCCAGCACGCAAGGAAGCCGCCGACCATCCAGAAGTTCCAGCCGAAAGCCGTACTCAGGTAGACCGGCAAGGCCACCACGAACCAGACGTCTCGCGCGCCGAACAGGAACAGGCGCGCCGCCGAGAGCACGTTGATCGCGCGACTCTTGGACAGGATGTCGCGGAACTTCGGTTTTGCCTTGGCCTTGCCGAGATCCTTCTTCAGCAGCACCAGGCTGGCCAGCCAGATCAGCGCCAGCACGGCAGCCATCGCCAGCACCGCGCCGGCGAATCCCAGCAGACTGAGCAGCGCGCCGCCGAGAAAGAAGCCCACGCCCTTGAGCGCGTTCTTCGAGCCAGTAAGGATGGCGACCCACTTGTAGAGCGTGCCCTGCTGGCTGTCCGGCACCAGGAGCTTGATCGAGCTCTTGGCCGACATCTTGTTCAGGTCCTTGGCGATGCCGGACAGCGCCTGCGCGCCCATTACCCAGGGTACCGTCAGCCAGGCGGCTGGCACGGTGAGCATCAGCAGAGCCACGACCTGCAACGCCAAGCCGAGGTTCATCGTCCGGTTCAGGCCAAGCCGCGCACCGAGGTAGCCGCCAATCAGGTTGGTGACGACGCCGAATATTTCGTAGAACAGGAACAGCGCGGCGATCTGCAAGGGCGAGTAGCCCAGCGCATGGAAGTGCAGCACTACCAACATGCGCAATGCGCCGTCGGTGAGTGTGAAGGCCCAGTAGTTACCGGTTACCACAAGGTACTGGCGGACTTCCGGTGCGAGACGTTGCAGAGCATGCATGGCGGCGGCTCGAAGATGTGTACGGATCACTGATACAGGCGCGAACCCGCTCGGCCCACCCCGGACGCCGGGATGAATGGTGGGCTGAAGCCCACCCTACGGGGTGTACGCCCTAGCAAATGTCGGCTAGCCCCACCTTGCGTGCCAGTTCCACGGTGCGGTTGGCGTAGCCCCACTCGTTGTCGTACCAGGCGTAGATCTTCACCTGCGTGCCGTTGACCACCATGGTCGACAGCGCATCGATGATCGAGGAGCGCGGGTCAGTGCGGTAGTCGATGGAAACCAGTGGTCGCTCCTCGTAGCCGAGAATGCCCTTGAGCTCGCCGTCCGCTGCAGCCTGCAGCAACCGGTTCACCTCTGCGGCATCGGTGCTGCGCTCCACCTCGAACACGCAGTCGGTGAGCGAGGCATTGGCCAGCGGCACGCGCACGGCATGGCCGTTCAGCTTGCCGCGCAGCTCGGGAAATATCTCGGCGATCGCCGTGGCCGAGCCGGTGGTGGTGGGAATCAGGCTCATGCCCGAGGCGCGGGCGCGGCGCAGATCCTTGTGCGGCTGATCGAGAATGCTCTGCGTATTGGTCAGGTCATGGATGGTGGTGATCGAACCGTGGCGAATGCCGAGCTGCTCGTGGATCACCTTGACCACCGGTGCCAGGCAGTTGGTGGTGCAGGACGCCGCGGTGACGATGCGGTGCTGCGCCGGATCGTACAGGCCGTCATTGACGCCCATGACGACGTTCAGCGCGCCCGCCTCCTTCACCGGTGCGCTGACTACCACGCGCTTAACCCCCTGCCCCAGATACTGCTGCAGCACCGCAACGGTCTTCATCTTGCCGCTCGCCTCGATGACAAGATCGCAGCCCGACCAATCGGTGTCGGCGATCGCCTTGTTGGCGCTGACCTTCACCCGCCGGCCGTTGATGAACAGGCGGTCGCCGTCGGCGCTGGCCTCGTGCTGCCAGCGGCCATGCACGGAGTCGAAATTGAGCAGGTGCGCATGGGTCGCCGCATCGCCGGCCGGATCGTTGATCTGCACGAAGTCCAGCTCCGGCCAATCCCAGGCCGCCCGCAGGGCCAGGCGGCCGATGCGGCCGAAACCGTTGATGCCTACTTTTATGCTCATGGATGACTCGCTCCTGAAATGATGGATCAGAGATTGCGCGGCGCGAACATGATGATCGCCATGCCCAGCAACGCCACGGCGCAGCCGAGCAGGTCCCACCCGGTGGGGCGAACCCCGTCGACCAGCCACAGCCAGACCAGTGCGACAGCGACGTAAACGCCACCGTAGGCGGCGTAGACCCGCCCGGCGGCGGTGGGGTGCAGTGACAGCAGCCAGGCGAACAGCGCCAGGGAAAGCGCCGCCGGAACCAGCAACCAGATACTCTTGCCTTGTTTCAGCCAGAGGTACGGCAGATAACAACCGACGATCTCCGCTATCGCGGTAATGACGAACAAGCCGAGCGTATTCAGCATGAGAGGCCCGTCATGCGCCGAAGCGTTCGATCCAGCCGACATGCGCCGGATGCTGGATAGCCTTGGGGCGAAGCGCCTGGACGCAGGCGATGGCGGTCGCCCGCGGCACTTCGCGGTCGATCAGGATGCGTGCTGCGATCAGTCCGGTACGACCTGAACCACCCTTGCAGTGAATGGCGATGCGCTTGCCGGCATCCAGCAACTCATGGATCCGCGCTGCCGCCCCTTCCCAGGCCCGATCGAAGTCCGCCAGCGGCACCTGTTCGTCGGCTACCGGCAGGTGAAACCACTCGAGGTGGCGCTCGGCACAGAGTTGCTGCAGCTGGCTCGCGTCGTTACGGGCCAGCTCTTCAGCGGGCATCAAGGTGATCACTGCTTCAGCACCAGCCGCCTGTAGCGTGCCCAGCGCCTCGTCGAGGCTGCTGCCCTTGCTGCCGGGACACGGCGTGAAGATCAGCTGACCGGCACAGCCGGGCACATCGAGGATGTCGTAGGGATGGGACACGCGGGCGATTCCTGGAAGTCAGATTGAGCGTTGATTGACGCGACGGGACAGCGCTTCGGCCGACTCCTTGCGTTCCGAATAACGGTCGACCAGGTAATCGACGCGACCGCGTACCAGCAGGGTGAACTTGATCAGCTCCTCCATCACATCCACCACGCGGTCGTAATAGGCTGAGGGCTTCATCCGCCCTGCCTCGTCGAACTCGAGATAGGCCTTGGCCACTGAGGACTGGTTGGGGATGGTGAGCATGCGCATCCAGCGACCCAGCACGCGCATCTGATTGAGCGCATTGAATGACTGCGAACCGCCGCTGACTTGCATGATCGCCAGCGTCTTGCCCTGAGTCGGGCGCAGCGCGCCCATGGCCAGCGGCACCCAGTCGATTTGCGCCTTGAACACCGCGCTCATCGAGCCATGCCGTTCCGGCGAGCACCACACCTGCCCCTCCGACCACTGCATCAGCTCGCGCAGTTCCTGCACCTTCGGATGGCTGTCAGGTGCATCGTCCGGCAGTGGCAATCCGGATGGATTGAAGATGCGCGTCTCGGCACCGAAACGCTCCAGCAGCCGCGCCGCTTCCTGAACCAGCAAGCGACTGTAGGAGCGCTCCCGGTTGGAGCCATAAAGCAGCAGGATGCGCGGTTTGTGCGCAGGCCCGTCTGGGAGGCCCAGCTTGGCGAGATCCGGCAGATCGAGCAGCGCTGGATCGATGTTGGGTAGGTCGTCGTGCATGGGGTAATCCTGAAAGTTGTGGCGAGTGAACGATGCGATTCAGCCACACACCGTCGCCCGCTCGGGACGATTGCGCATGCGCTCCAGACGCTGCACGTTGTCGCTCAGCCAGTTCTTATTGGCAGCCAGAATCGGTTGCAGCATGTCCGTGACCCAGTCAGGCAGATGCGGATGGAGACGGTAATACACCCACTGGCCCTGACGGCGATCTTCCAGCACGCCGCAGCTGCGCAGCATCGCCAGGTGACGGGAAATTTTCGGCTGGCTGTCATCCAGCGCGCAGGTCAGCTCGCACACGCACAACTCGCCTTCGCGGGCGATGAGCAAGGCGATGCGCACGCGAGTCTCGTCCGCCAGGCATTTGAATACGGTGGTAGGTGTCAGGTGCTCGATCACGAAAATACCCTTCTGACGCGTGCCGATCGGTTGATGATCGCGAAACGTATGTGTCGGCGAATATATTGCTTAACGCATATGCGAGTAAAGCGCAGGTTACGCGCTCAGGTACTGGAGGCAGCCCCTGGCGTGGCGAATTTGCTCGGCGTAATGCAATCCACATATATTCCCAAGATCATATATAAGGAGAACCGAATGTCTTGGATGAGAGTCTGCTGATGTCAGCCCCCCATGTGCTCGATGTGATCATCATCGGCGCCGGGCAGTCGGCCCTGGCGACCGCGTACTTCATGCGGCGTACGGCGCTTTCCTACCTGCTGCTGGACGATCAACCCGCCCCGGGTGGCGCCTGGCTCCACGCCTGGAATTCGTTGAGGCTGTTCTCACCGGCGGCCTGGAGTTCGATCGCCGGCTGGCCGATGCCCACACCCGTCGAACCGGGCAATCCGTCGCGCGACGATGTGATCGACTATCTGCATCGCTACGAGACCCGCTACAGCTTTCCCATTCAACGCCCGGTTCATGTCGATGCGATCAGGCGCGTAGATGATCTATGGCAGGTTCAGGCCGGCGATAGGCGCTGGCTGGCCCGGGCAGTGATCAGTGCGACCGGCTCCTGGAGCAAGCCTTTCATTCCGGACTATCCGGGGCGGGAGGCGTTCCAGGGGCTGCAATTGCATTCAGCGTACTACCGGGACGCTGCGCCCTTTTCCGGCAAACGCGTGATGGTGGTCGGCGGCGGCAATTCAGCCGCGCAGATCCTGGCCGAACTCTCGAAGGTCGGCGAAACCATATGGGTCACGCAGGACCCGCCGGCATTCCTTCCCGATGAGGTCGATGGTCGCGTGCTGTTCGAGCGTGCAACCGCGCGCTGGAAAGCCCAGCAGGAGGGCCGCAGCATCGATGACCTGCCCGGCGGCTTCGGCGATATCGTCATGGTGCCCTCGGTGCTCGACGCGCGGGAACGTGGCGTGCTGGTAGCGCAACCGCCGTTTGTGCGCTTGCACGAAACTTCCGTCGAATGGGCGGACAGCCAACAGACTCGCCTCGATGCGGTGGTCTGGTGCACCGGCTTTCGCCCGGCGCTCGATCATCTTCACCCGTGCGGGCTGGTGGAGGCCGACGGCAAGGTGCAGGTCGCAGGGACCCGAGCCGTGAAACAGCCCAATCTCTGGCTGGTCGGCTACGGCGAGTGGACCGGCACGGCATCTGCCACGCTGATCGGCGTCACGCGCAGCGCCCGAAGTACGGTCGACGAAGTGGTCGAAGCGCTGTCCGCACAATCCCGCTAGCGCGGCGATACAACCCACCACCTACAGAAAGAAAAGGTACGGTTCCAGATGTCCACTCAAAGCGAAGTGACCAGCAAGCAGGCCGGGGCGCCACTGGGCTTCTTCGAGCGATACCTCACCCTCTGGGTATTCCTCTGCATCATTGCCGGCACGCTGCTCGGGCTCGGCATGCCCGCGGCGGCACAGGCCGTGGGCGCCCTGGAAGTGGCCCATGTGAACATCCCGGTCGGCCTGCTGATCTGGGTGATGATCATCCCCATGCTGATGAAGATCGACTTCTCCGCCCTGCGGGAGGTCTACGCGCAGCGGGCGAGCATGGGCATCACGCTCTTCGTCAACTGGGCCATCAAGCCGTTCACCATGGCGCTGCTGGGCTGGCTGTTCATCAAACAGGTCTTCGCGCCCTGGCTGCCGGCCGCCGAACTGGACAGTTACATGGCCGGCTTGATCCTGCTGGGCGCGGCGCCCTGCACCGCAATGGTCTTCGTATGGAGCAACCTCTGTAACGGCAACGCCAACTTCACCCTGACCCAGGTCGCACTGAACGATGTGGTGATGATGTTCGCCTTCGCCCCGATCGTCGCGCTGCTGCTCGGTGTGTCTTCGATTCCAGTGCCCTGGGACACGCTACTGCTCTCGGTAGTGATGTACATCGTCATCCCGCTGGCGATCGCCCAGATAGTTCGCACACGCCTGCTCAAGCGCGGCGAAGAGGCATTCCAGGCCGCCCTGGCAAGAGTGCAGCCATTCTCCATCGTTGCGCTGCTGGCCACCCTGGTGCTGTTGTTCTCCTTCCAGGGCGAGGCCATCGTCGACCAGCCGCTGATCATCGCCATGCTGGCCGTGCCCATCCTGCTGCAGACCCTGCTGATCGCCGGGCTGGGCTATTGGCTCAATCGCCGCTTCCAGGTGCGCCACGATGTGGCCGGGCCGTCGGCCATGATCGGCGCCTCGAATTTCTTCGAGCTGGCGGTGGCCGTCGCCATCGTGCTCTACGGTTTCAATTCCGGTGCCGCACTGGCCACGGTGGTCGGCGTGCTGATCGAGGTGCCGGTGATGCTCTGGCTGGTGCGCAGCGTCAATCGCAGCCGCGACTGGTACAACCGCGCGTTGACGGCTAACCGAACATAGCCCTGCGCTTGACGCGGATCAGCCTCGCCGCACGCCAGCCAACTACCATGGTCGTGACTACCCAGCAGGACCATGGTCATGGACAGCTCCGCGCCCGAGCGATCGGCTCCTTCGGCTGACGCCTCCCCTTCGCTGTGTAAACACCTGGCGCGTTTCTGGCGCGACCGCCCTGGCGAAGCCAAGGTGCTGCTTGGCATGTCTGCCGCATTTCTGCTGATCTTCTTCCTGCCGCTGGGGCAGCCTCGCTTCGAGAATGCCGTACTCGAAGGCCTTCGCCTGACCCAGTGGTACGCCCGCGAGCACGTCATCCTTTGCCTGTTGCCGGCCTTCATCATCGCAGGCGCGATGGCCGTCTATATCAGCCAGGGCGCGGTGATGAAGCACCTCGGCCCGGCCTCGCCCAAGCCGATTGCCTTCGGCGTGGCCTCGGTCGCCGGCACGCTGCTGGCGGTGTGCTCCTGTACCGTACTGCCGCTGTTCGGCGGCATCTACAAGCGCGGGGCCGGGCTCGGCGCAGCCATCGCCTTTCTCTACTCGGGGCCGGCGATCAACGTCATGGCCATCGTGGTGACGGCCAAGGTGCTTGGCGCCGAGCTCGGTATCGCCCGGGCTGTCGGCGCCATCCTCTTTGCCCTGGTCATCGGCGCGATCATGCACCTGCTCTACCGTCACGAAGAAGCCGCCCGCGCCGCCAAGGGCGCCCGCGGTTTCACCGCCGACGACAGCGGCCATCCGCTCGGCGACATCGTCGCCCTGTTCAGCCTGATGATCGGCATCCTGGTGTTCGCCAACTGGGCCAGGGCGGAAACCCCGGCGTGGATGCTCGTTTACGCCTGGAAGTGGCCGATCACCGCTGCGCTCGCCATCCTGCTGGCGGCGCTGTTGGTACGCCGTTGGCGCTGGTCGCTACAACCGTTGCTGGTCGTGGCCGGGTTGGTCGCTGCAAGCGCCCTGCTCCGGCCCGAATGGCCAGAACTGGCGATGGTCATCGGTATCGGCGGTCTGATGTTGCAGGCCAGCCGTGAGAACGCTGCCGGACAGGAGTGGGTCGGGCAGAGCTGGGACTTCACCAAACAGATCATGCCGCTGCTGCTGGGTGGTGTGATGGTCGCCGGCATGCTGCTCGGCCGTCCCGGTCATGAAGGATTGGTCCCCAGTCAATGGGTGGTCTGGGCAGTGGGTGACAACAGCTTCGCCTCCACCCTGCTCGCTTCACTACTGGGCGCCTTCATGTACTTTTCCACGCTGACTGAAGTGCCTATCGTCGAAGGCCTTCTCGGCGCTGGCATGGGCAAGGGCCCGGCACTGGCGATATTGCTCGCCGGCCCTGCTCTGTCCCTGCCGAACATGCTGGTGATTCGCACGGTGCTGGGCACCCAGAAGACGCTGGTGTACTGCACGCTGGTCGTGGTCATGGCCACGCTTAGCGGTTATCTCTATGGCCAACTAATGTGAGGACGACGATGAAACTGACCGTCTACGGTTCCGGCTGCGCCAAGTGCCAGCAACTCACTGCCAATGCCGAAGCGGCGGCACGTCGTCTCGGTCTGGAATATCAGCTCGAGAAAATCACCGACGTCAACGCGATCATCGATGCCGGGGTCATGCGCACGCCGGCGCTGGCGGTCGATGACGATGTTCTCGTCGAGGGGAAGGTGCCCAGCAGCGACGAACTCCAGCAGCTGCTGGGCTGAACGTAGGAACCGGCCGGGCTCGTTGCATCATTTGATGCCCTTAACGGTACGGAACCCTCCTGCGCGGTTCGCGGCCTCATAACCTGAGCCGTCAGGAGAAATGTGAAGTGTCCGATTCGATGACTTACCTGGCCATCGCAGCGGCGGTGGCGCTCATCGCGCTGAACTTGCTGGCGATCATCAGCGTATTCAAAAGCGAGCGAAGCGTGGGCGCAAAGGCCCTCTGGGCGATCGGTATCGCCCTCTTCCCAGTGCTGGGCCTGCTGTTCTGGCTGCTGGTTGGCGTTCGCCGAGTCCGCTGATCAGGGCTTCTGACCTAGCAGGTACAGGGCTCGTCCCAGCACCCGTACCGAATCGGCGTGCTTGCCAGCCTGATGCAACTGCTCACCCTCGGCACGCAGTTCGCGCACCTGCTGCAGGGTCGCTGCGTCCTTCGGTGGGTTGGTCTTGAGCAGTTCGTCGATCTTGGCCATGTCCATGGGGCAATGCATCGCCAGCAGTGGCGAGCTGAACAGAATCGCGAAGGCAAAGGCTGAGAGGCGTCGCATGGCTATTCTCCTGAGCGAGAGGCGCCCATGCAGTATAGATAGCAGCGGCGGAATCGCTTGCTGCCCACTCACTGGCAGTACCGGTGGCCGCAAACTCTGTGACGCAAAAGAAAAAAGCCCCAAGCAACGAATTGCTTGGGGCTCTTCAATATGGAGGCCGATGTCGGAATCGAACCGGCGTACACGGATTTGCAATCCGCTGCATAACCACTCTGCCAACCGGCCTCAAAACGAAGGCGCCGCATGATTTCTGCGGCGCGATCTTACAAACTGGAGCGGGAAACGAGACTCGAACTCGCGACCCCGACCTTGGCAAGGTCGTGCTCTACCAACTGAGCTATTCCCGCGTTGTCTTGGTGACGGGCGCCATTCTATACGATCGAAGGCTGCCGTCAACCCTTTGATTAAAAAAGTTTTTATTTCTTTTCCGTAGTGCTCAGGTGCGGCCAGGCAGCCATCAGGTAATTGATCATCGACCACAGCGTCAGCCCTGCCGCGACGATGAGCAATGCGTAACCCATGCCGACCCATATTGTCGGCTGCGGCGGATTGGCCAGCAGGATCACCAGCGCCACCATCTGCGCCGCGGTCTTCCATTTGCCGAGATTCGACACCGCGACCTGCGCACGGGCACCGAGCTCGGCCATCCACTCGCGCAGTGCCGAGACGACGATCTCGCGGCCGATGATGATCGCAGCCGGCAGCGTCAGCCAGAGATTGGCGTGCTCCTCAACCAGCAGCACCAGCGCGACCGCCACCATCAGCTTGTCGGCTACGGGATCGAGAAAGGCGCCGAATGGCGTGCTCTGTTCCAACCGGCGCGCCAAATAGCCATCGAGCCAGTCGGTCAGCGCCGCGATGGTGAACACAGCACTGGCGGCCAGATAGCTCCAGTAGAACGGCAGATAGAACAGCAGAATGAAGATGGGTATCAGCAGCACGCGCAGAACGGTGAGCAGGTTCGGGATATTCATCGGTACCACTGATCGGCGAAATTCGGGGACAGTTTACCCACTGTGCAGAGCGGCATAAATCGACTCGGCAAGCTTTTTACTGATACCAGGCGCCTTGGCGATCTCGTCGAGGCTGGCCCTGCACAGTTCCTGAAGACCGCCAAAATGCGTGAGCAGTTCGCGACGACGTTTAGGCCCAATGCCCGGAACGTCCTCCAGCGTCGAAGTGCGCCGAGCCTTCCCACGCCGTGCGCGGTGGCCGGTGATGGCGAAGCGATGCGCTTCGTCACGCACCTGCTGGATCAGGTGCAGCGCAGGCGAGTCGGCCGGCAGTGTGAACTCGTGGGCGGCGTCATTCAGATAGAGGGTTTCCAGGCCCGGCTTGCGGGTGACGCCCTTGGCCACGCCGAGCAGGATGAGCTCCGGCACGGCCAGCTCCTCCAATACCTCGCGCGCCATGTTGAGCTGGCCCTTGCCACCGTCGACGAGCAGGATATCCGGCAGCTTGCCCTCGCCCTCCGCCGCCTTGCGAAAACGCCGCGACAGTGCCTGATGCATTGCCGCATAGTCGTCTCCGGCGGTGACGCCCTCGATGTTGTAGCGGCGATAGTCGGATTTCAGCGGGCCTTCCGGGCCGAACACCACGCAGGAGGCGACGGTAGCCTCGCCGCTGGAGTGGCTGATGTCAAAGCATTCCAGGCGCATCGGTGGCTCGTCGAGCTCCAGCGCTTCGGCCAGTGCGTCGAAGCGTGCCGACAGATGCTGACGATTGGCCAGGCGCGCGCCCAACGCTTGCTCGGCGTTGGTCAGCGCCAGTTGCTGCCAGCGTGCCCGCGTCGCGCGTACCCGATGGGTGATGGTCAGCTCGACGCCACGCAGCTCGGAGATGGCGTCGATCAGCGTGGCGAAATCCTCGTGCACCGCATTGACGATCAGCTCGCTGGGCAGGTCGCGTTCCGTAGCCCCCAGGTAGTACTGCTCCAGAAAGGCCTGGAGCACCTCGCTGACGCTTTCCTCAATGGCAACCTGCGGAAAGAAGTTCTTGCTGCCCAGCACTCGCCCACCACGCACGGTGATCAAATGCACGCAAGCGCCGCCTGGGCTGACCGCCGCGGCGACGATGTCGACATTGCCCGAACCCCCTTCCATGCTCTGCTGGTCCTGCACGCGGCGCAGGATGCCGATCTGGTCACGGATCTCGGCGGCGCGCTCGAAATCCAGATTCGTCGCCGCCTTTTCCATGTTGCGCGACAGCTCCTCCGCCAGTGCATTGCTGCGACCCTCAAGGAACATCACCGAGTGACGCACATCTTCGGCGTACTCTTCGGGGTCGACCAGCTTCACGCATGGCGCCTTGCAGCGCTTGATCTGGTATTGCAGGCAGGGTCGGGTGCGGTTGCGGAAATAGCTGTCCTCGCATTGCCGCACGAAGAAGGCCTTCTGCAGCAGGCTCAGGCTTTCGCGGATCGCGCCGGCGCTCGGATAGGGGCCGAAGTAGCGTCCGGGCTCCTTCTTCGCGCCGCGATGGATGCTCAACCGGGGAAACTCGCCGGCCGAGAGGAACACATAGGGATAGGACTTATCGTCCCGTAGCAGGATGTTGTACGGCGGCCGCCACTGCTTGATCAGCGTCTGCTCGAGCAGCAGCGCCTCGGTTTCGTTGGCGGTGATGGTGGTCTCGACCTGCGCGATCTTGGCCACCAGCGCTGCGGTCTTCGGCGCCTGCCCGGTCTTGCGGAAGTAGCTTGCCAGGCGCTTCTTCAGGTTCTTCGCTTTGCCCACATAGAGCAGCTTGGCCTGCGCATCGAACATGCGATAGACGCCCGGCCGGCCGCTGCAGGCGGCCAGGAACGCCGAGGAATCGAAAGTTTCTGTCATCAGTTGACGGTATCGACCATCCCGTGGCGAACCGCCAGCAGGGCCAGCTCGACATCACTGGTGATCGATAGCTTTTCAAAGATGCGATAGCGGTAGGTGTTGACTGTCTTCGGCGACAGGCAGAGCTTGTCGGAAATGTGCTGTACCTTCTGACAGTTAGCGATCATCAGCGCGATCTGTATTTCTCGCTCGGAAAGCAGGTCGAACGGTGACTCACTGAGCTGCGGCTGGAAGGATTTGAGCGCGAGCTGCTGGGCGATCTGCGGGCTGATGTAGCGCTGGCCGCCGAACACCATGCGGATGGCCTGCACCATTTCCTCCAGCGCCGCGCCCTTGGTCAGATAACCCGCCGCCCCGGCCTGCAGCAGGCGAGTCGGAAAGGGATCTTCTTCACAGATGGTCACGGCAATGACCTTCAGGTCCGGATAGCTGCGCAGCAGCTTGCGGGTCGCCTCCAGACCACCGATGCCCGGCATCTTGACGTCCATCAGCACCACATCGGGCTTGAGCTCTCGAGCCTTGCGGATAGCATCCTCGCCGGAATCCGCCTGACCGATCACCTGCAGCCCAGAGATGTCCGCCAGCATGCGACTGATGCCTGTGCGAACCAGATCGTGGTCATCGACCACCAGCACCCTAATCAAGCAGACACCTCATTGACCGAATTGAAAGCTGGCTGGCTGCTCGCTTTTTCAGGAGCGCACTCTATCAAAAAAATCATCGAGCTGGCCGATCACGACGCAGGTAACTGATCGAGATCATAAGTCCGGGGCGCCAACCGACGAGCTGCATGCTGAACGCCGATGGACGGCCAAAGTCACAAAGCTGATGGCCTTTTCCGCGGATATCTCATGCTCACCCTGATCGCCGCACTGGTGCTGACAGCCACCCATATGCTGGCCGGAAGGCTGAGCAAACTACATCAGTTGCCGCGCAGCCGCTGGCTGTCCGCAGCCGGTGGCGTCGCCGTCGCCTATGTCTTCGTGCACCTGCTCCCCGAACTGGCCGACGGGCAGAGGGTGATGGAGGATAGCGGGTTTCACCCGTTGCGCTACCTTGAGCACCACGCCTACCTGCTGGCGCTGGTCGGCCTGGTCTGCTTCTACGGACTCGAGCGGCTGATCAAGCAGCACCGCGACGAGCGGCCTGAAGGCGCACCTTCCCACGCGGGCGTGTTCTGGCTGCACATAGGTGCCTTCGCCGGCTACAACGCACTGATCGGGAATATCCTCGCCAACCGTGATCCTGGCCAGATGCTGGAACTGGTCTGGTACACCGTGGCCATGGCGCTGCACTTCATGGTCAACGATGTGGCCCTTCAGCATGATCACCAGGACCTGTTCGCCCGACGCGGCCGCTGGATCCTGGCGGGGTCAACGCTGATCGGCTGGGCGTTCGGCTCGATCATCGACCTCTCCGAGCTGGGGGTATCGGCGGTAACCGCCTTCATTGCCGGCGCGATCATCCTTAACGTCCTGAAGGAGGAACTGCCGACGGAAAGGAACAGCCGATTCGGTGCTTTTCTGCTCGGGTCGCTCGGCTACTCCTTCCTTCTGTTGCTGATGCAGCCGAGCCAGTAAGTCATTACCTCGCTCAGCGCATCAAACGGTAGGCGGCCGGGATCACGAACAGCGACAGCAGCGGCGCACTCAGCATGCCGCCGACCATAGGCGCTGCGATGCGGCTCATGACTTCGCTGCCGGTGCCCGCCCCCAGTAGGATCGGCAAAAGGCCGGCGACAATCACTGCCACGGTCATCGCCTTCGGGCGTACCCGCTGCACTGCGCCTTCGCGGATTGCATCGCACAGCGCGGCCTCGCCGCTCAGCCCATCGCGCTGCTGTTCGGCCCAGGCGTTTTTCAGATACAGCAGCATGATCACGCCGAACTCCGCAGCGACCCCCGCCAGCGCGATGAAACCGACACCGGTGGCCACCGACAGGTTGTAGTCCATCAGATAGAGGAACCAGACGCCGCCAGTCAGCGCGAACGGCAGGGTCAGCATGATCAGCACGGACTCGTCCAGCCGGCCGAAGGTCAGGTAGAGGAGGAAGAAAATGATCAGCAACGTCGCGGGCACCACCAGCTTGAGGCGCTCGTTGGCGCGCTCGAGAAACTCGAACTGGCCCGAGTAAGCCAGGCTCATGCCGGGCAGCAGGCTGACTTCGGTACTGACCGCATCGCGCAGATCGGCGACGACCGACGCGATATCCCTCCCGCGCACGTCGACGTATACCCATCCCGCGAGTCGCGCATTCTCGCTGCGCAACATCGGCGGACCGTCGCTTATGCGCACTCGCGCCACACTGCCCAGGGTGATCTGGCTGCCCTGCGGCGTGAGGATCGGTAGCTGCTCCAACGCCTGCGGGGTATCGCGCCACTCGCGTGGATAGCGAACGCTGATCGGGTAGCGCGCCAGGCCCTCGATGGTCTCACCTACGGTTTCGCCCCCGATGGCGCTGGAGACGATTGACTGCACGTCGGCGATGTTCAGCCCGTAGCGGGCGGCGTCCCGACGATCGATATCGATATCGACGTAGCGCCCGCCGACCAGGCGCTCGGCCAGCGCCGAACTGACACCCGGCACCTTTCTGGCAACGGCCTCCACCTGCTGGCTGACACGGTCGATCTCCTCCAGGTTGGCACCGGCGATCTTCACCCCGATCGGGCTCTTGATGCCGGTGGCGAGCATGTCGATGCGATTGCGGATCGGCGGAATCCAGATATTGGTCAGGCCTGGCACCTGCACAGCCCGGTCCAGCTCGTCGATCAGCTTCTCCGGCGTCATGCCGGCGCGCCATTGCTCTCGCGGCTTGAAACGGATGGTGGTCTCGAACATCTCCAGCGGCGCCGGATCGGTCGCCGACTCGGCGCGACCGGCCTTGCCGAACACGGTTTCGACTTCCGGAACCGTGCGGATCATGCGATCGGTCTGTTGCAACAGCTGCACGGCTTTCTGTGCTGACAGACCCGGCAGGGCCGAAGGCATGTAGAGCAGATCACCCTCGTCCATCGGCGGCAGGAACTCCCCGCCCAGTCGCGACATCGGCCACAGCGTGGTAGCCAGGATCAGCACGGCTACGGCGATGGTCGATTTCGGGTGATCCAGCACTGCATTCAGCGCCGGACGATAGACCCGTATCAGCCCACGGTTGAGCGGATTGCGCGCCTCGTCCGGCAGCTTGCCGCGAATCCAGTAGCCCATCAGCACCGGCACCAGGGTCACCGAAAGCCCAGCCGCTGCGGCCATGGCATAGGTCTTGGTAAAGGCCAGCGGACCGAACAGGCGGCCTTCCTGCGCTTCGAGGGTGAACACCGGAATGAACGACAGGGTGATGATCAACAGACAGAAGAACAGCGCCGGCCCGACTTCCTGTGCCGCGCTTGTCATCACCCGCCAGTGCTCTTCACCCTCCAGTGACTTGCCGGGATTGGCGTGGCGCCAGGCCTCGGCCTTCTTGTGGGCGTTCTCGATCATCACCACCGCCGCATCGACCATCGCACCGATGGCGATGGCGATACCGCCGAGCGACATGATGTTGGCGTTGATGCCCTGGTAACGCATCACGACGAAGGCGATCAGTACGCCGATGGGCAGCGAGACGATCGCCACCAGCGAAGAGCGCAGGTGCCAGAGAAAGACTCCGCACACCAGCGCGACGACGACGAATTCCTCCAGCAGCTTGAAGCTGAGGTTCTCCACTGCGCGGTCGATCAGTTCGCTGCGATCGTAGGTGGTGACGATCTCGACGCCATCGGGCAGGCTGCTTTTAAGTTCTTCCAGCTTGGCGTGTACGGCGGCCAGGGTTTCCCGCGCGTTCTTGCCGCTGCGCAGGATGACCACCCCGCCGACCGTTTCCCCCTCCCCGTCAAGCTCAGCAATGCCCCGACGCATTTCCGGGCCGAGCTGAATATGCGCCACATCGCCCAGCGTGACCGGCACGCCCCTGGCGCTCAACTGCAGTGGAATCTGGCGAAAGTCCTCGAGCGTCTGCAGGTAGCCGGAGGCGCGGACCATGTACTCGGTTTCGGCCAGTTCGAGTACGGCGCCGCCGGTCTCCTGATTGGCCTTGCCGATGGCCTCGATGACCTGCGCCTGAGTGACGGCAAGGCTGGCCATCTTCAGTGGATCGAGCACGACCTGGTACTGCTTGACCATCCCACCGATGGTCGCCACCTCGGCCACGTTGGGCAGCGTGATGAGTTCGTACTTGAGGAACCAGTCCTGCAGACTGCGTAGTTGCGCGAGATCGTGCGTGCCGCTGCGGTCGACCAACGCGTACTGATAGATCCAGCCGACGCCGGTGGCGTCCGGCCCGAGAGATGGCTTGGCACCGGCCGGCAGCCGGCTCTGCACCTGGCTCAGGTACTCGAGCACCCGTGAGCGCGCCCAGTACAGATCGGTGCGGTCCTCGAACAGGACATAGACGAAGCTATCGCCGAAGAACGAATAGCCGCGCACCGTTTTCGCCCCGGGCACCGAGAGCATGGTGGTGGTCAGTGGATAGGTCACCTGGTTTTCGACGATCTGTGGCGCCTGCCCCGGATAGGGCGTGCGGATGATCACCTGCACGTCGGACAGGTCAGGCAGCGCGTCGATCGGCGTGGTACGCACCGCCCAGATGCCCACGGCAGTCATCAGCAACGTCGCCATCAGCACCAGGAACCGATTGAGGACAGACCAGCGAATCAGCGCGGCGATCATGGCTGCTTCTCCAGCGACTGAATCTGCTCGATCAGCAGGCCTTCATCGGTTTCCCGGACAGCGAAACGCACCCGATCCTCGACCTTGATGTTCTGCAGCAATGCCGCATCGGCGACCGCGAATGCCATGGTCATGCCGGGCATGCCAAGCGTATGAAACGGACCGTGAGCGATCTTCACGCGGGCATCAGCGAGCGCCATGACGCGGCCCTCGGATTCATGCAGCGCCGGTGCCGGCTGAGCATGGCCATGATCATGATCGTGCTGCGTATCACTGGCCGCGGGCGGCGCGACGATGCCACGCAAACTGGCTTCGGAGTCCAGCAGGAACTGGCCGGATGCGACCACCTGCTGGCCCTCTTCCAGGCCGCGGAGGATGACGGTCTGGCTGCCGTTCTCCCGCCCGGTCTCGACTTCCACCGGGCGATAGCGGCCGCCGGGCTCGGCTAGCATCACCAGGCTACGGCGCCCGGTGCGAATGACAGCCTCGCCCGGAATCAGCAGAACCGACGCATCGTCGCCACTGGCAAGGCTGGCCTGAGCCGTCAGCCCGGGCCGCAGCAGTCCGTCTGGATTGGGCAGCTGTATCCGCACACGTAGGGTGCGGCTTGCAGCATTGGCTTCCGGCAACACCGCGGTGATTTCACCCTCGATGAGCTGACCCGGCAGCGCCGGCAGCCGTGCAGTGGCGCGCTGGCCGACGCGGATGCCTTGGCTCTGCGCCTCTGGCACCGCCACTTCCAGCCAGACGCTGTCCAGACCATTGATCCGCGCGAGCGGCGCACCGGACGCAAGCGTCATGCCTTCGCGAACGTCCAGTTCCTGCAGTACGCCGGCGATCGGGGTGGAAATGGTAATGGACGCGTTGACCTTGCCACTGCGCTCGAGCTGGCTGATGGTCGATTCCGGCATGCCGGCCAGACGCAGGCGCTGCCGTGCGGCCGCCAGCAGCGCCGGTTCGCCGATTCGCCGCAAGGCCAGGTATTCCTCCTGGGCAGCCGTCCACTCGGGAATCAGCAGGTCGGCCAGCGCTGCGCCCTTGTCCAGCACATCGCCTGGCGCATGTCGATAGACACGTTCGACGAACCCGCCGGCTCGCGCCTGAACCCGCGCGACATCACGCGCGTTGTATTCGAGCACACCGACCGCGTCGACCACATTCGCCAGCTGTCCGCGGCTGACGGTCGCCAGGCGAATACCAAGGTTCTGCGTGACGCCGGCATCGATACTGATGGCCGCAACGTCGCCATCCTCATTGGCGTAGCGTGGCACCAGGTCCATATCCATGAACGGCGACTTGCCGGGCTTTTCGAAACGGTGCTGCGGCACCATCGGGTCGTACCAGTACAGCACTTCGGCATCACGCTCGACGGCGGGTGCGAGCGGTTCGGATGCCTGGTCATCAGCGCTGGCCAGCCAGTAGCCGCCAGCCGCGCCGATCAGAGCCGTCACCCCAGCCAGGGTGACGCTTGCGAGAATGTTCCGGCTCATTTGGCTTCTCCGTAAGCGAGGTGCAAGCGCGCAGCCGCGATGGCTACCAGACCTTGCAGGTCGATGTGTTCAAGGCGGGTCTCGATCAGTTCGTTGCGCGCTGTCAGCACCGCTTCCAGTTCGCTGGTCCCGGCGCGATAGCCGGCCATCGCCAGCGCCACCTTTTCCTCTCCCAGCGGCAGCAGCACCTCTGCGTTGCGTTCAAGTGCGCGCTGCAAGCGATCCAGCTCGGCCAGCTCGACGTCCAGTTGCTCCACGAACTCGCGCGTCATGGCTTCGCGTTCGGCTTCCAGTTGTTCAAGCTCGGCGTAGCGGGCGGCGATCCGCGGGTTCTGCCGCGAGCGCTGGAACACCGGCAGGTCGAAACTGAATTGCAGATTGACCATGTCGCCATACTCGCGACCGCGCTTGAGGTAGCTGACCTCCCAGCTCCAGTCGACCTGTTTCTCGGCGGTCGCCTCACGGATGCGTGCCTGCGCCACCTGGGTCAGCGGCGCATAGGCGGTCAGTTGCGGGTGCTGCTCGACCCGCTGCGCCAGTTGTTCAGGGGCAATGGCCCAGCGCGGCGGTTCGCCGAGCAGCGGTCGGTTGCCATCGCTGCCGACCCAACGCACCAGCGCCGCGCGTGCCTGGCGGCGCTGCTGCTTCAGTTCGTCCTGGCGATCAGCCAATAGCGCTGCCTGTTGCTTCGCCGCGACGCTGTCGGTCAACTGCCCTCGCCCGCCGGCGATACGCGCCCGAATCGCTTCGGCGAGCAGGCGGTTCTCCTCGAACAACTGGTCGAACAACCGGATCTTGCGTTCTACCGCGTGGGTGGCGATCCACGCCTGGGCGGTCGCCAGACGCACCCTGAGGGTTTCCACCTCGCGCGAGGCAGCGGCGCGCTCGACAGACGCCTGCGCCACATCGCTACGCGCCTTGCGCTTGTCGCGGTTCGGTACTTCCTGCATCAGGCCGACCATGCGCATGGTCATGCCGTCCTCATCGAGGCTCCAGCGCTCGGCGCCCTCAATGGGCAGATTCTGCAGCCCCAGCAGCAGCTTCGGGTCCGGCAGTTCGCCCGCGGCGACGGCTTCGCTACGCGCGGCTTGCAACCTCGACGCCTCGGCACGCAGCGATGGCGCCTGCTGTTGCGCAAGGCTCAGGGCATCGTCGAATGTCAGCCCGGCGGCTGCGCCGGGCAGGCCGAACGCGGCGACAGCCACCACGCCCGCGAACGGCCGGTACTTCCCTATCAATCGGGAGATCATGGATTGGATTCCTCGGTTTCCTGCACGCCGCAAGGCATGCCTACAGCGCCTCAACGCATGAACGCGGGGCGAGTCAGGTCAGCGTGGAATCAGTAACGCGGAGGGCGCCAGACGTCGGCGTTGGAGCGGGCGGGAAAGAACCCTGGGTAATGAACTGCGAGTTGCGGCAGCGAGGCAGTCAGATGCGGCTGCGCGACGCCGGTCTGCAACATGCTGCCGGTTTTGCACTGGTGGCCGCTTTTACACAGTGGATTGCCATCGTGCGAATGCGTGTCCTCGCCCTGAGCTTCAGCCTGGTGTGCGAGATGCCCGGCAGTGTCCATGTCGCTTTGCATCTGGCAAGGCTCTGCCTTCAGCTCGAGCGCAGCCATGCTACTCACGGGGAGCGCGAGGCTAAGCAACAGGACGAGTAGCAGACGCAGATGGGCTTTCATGGCGAGGAGTCTAGCCGAGCCGACACCCGGTAAAACTTGATCCAGATCGTGTCAGCCCGAATTCTGCCCGCCATTGCCATTGTCGGCGAGAAGATGACTGAGCACCGAACGCATCTTGCCGGGTTTGACCGGCTTGTTCAGCACAGGCACGCCGCAGCCCTGCAGTTGCTGGCGGCATTGGTCGCTGCGATCGGCGGTGATCATCACCACCGGCAGCGCCTGGTTGAAGCGTCCTCGCACCGCGAGCACGACATCCCAGCCGGTCAGCCCGTGATCCAGATGGTAATCGGCGAGGATCGCATCCGGCGCGACGCCATCCAGCGCCGCCATTGCGCTTTGCTCGTCGGTGGCTGTCAGCACCGTACAGCCCCATTGTTCAAGCAAGGCAGCCATGCTTGACAGGATGCTCTCTTCGTTGTCGATCACCAGCAGCCGTCGCCCTGGCAGCGGGTCGCCCAGCTGCGGCACGATCGCCGGGGCCGCAACCCGTTCGCGGGGCATCGCTTCGGCCAGCGGCACGTCGATACTGAACACCGAGCCACGCCCCGGCATCGAGCGCACCAGCACCTGATAGCCGAGCATGCTGGCGATACGGTCGACAATGGCCAATCCCAGCCCTACGCCACTGCGTTTCGCGGATCGACCGATCCCGAGCTGATTGAATTCGAGAAAAATCGCCTGCAGCTCCTCCTCCGGAATGCCCCGTCCGGTATCCCAGACCTCGATACGCAGCGCCCCGGCGCGCATGCGCGCGCCAACCAGTACCGCGCCCTGATCGGTATAGCGGCAGGCATTGCTGAGGAAATTCCGCAGGATCCGCGTCAGCAGGCGGAAATCTGTCTTGATGGCGACCCGCGGGATGTAGTGTTTCAACTGCAAGCCCGCCGCAGCAGCGACCGACTGGAATTCCGACACCAGCGGCAGCAGCACCTCGTCCAGCGAGTAAATATCGATGTCCGGTTTGATCGCGGCCTGATCGAGCTTGGAAATATCGAGCAGATCGGTCAGCAGGTCTTCGGCGCCTTCCAGGGCCTGGTGGGCACGCTCGACCAGATGCAGCTCGTTCTGCGGCAGTTGGCGTTCACGCAGGGTCGAGATCAGCAGCCGGGCGGCGTTGAGCGGCTGTAGCAGGTCGTGGCTGGCCGCGGCGAGATACTTGTCCTTGCTCAGATTGGCGGCTTCCGCTGCATCGCGGGCCTCACGCAATTCACAGGTGCGCTCGGCGACGCGCTGCTCGAGCTCTTCGTTGAGCTGCAGCAGACGCAATTGCGCCAGCTTGCGCTCGGTCACGTCGGCGACGAAGCCTTCCACCAGACCGTCTTCGTCCGGCTTGAGCAGCAGGTTCATGATCACGTAGATGGCGCTGCCGTCCTTGCGGCGTAGGCGCGTCTCGTAGCCAAACAGGCCATGTTGCTGGCTCAGGGTATGGCGGATCTGCAGCAGCTCCTCTTCACCACCGATGAACAGGTGATGAGACAGATCGGTCAGCGCCCACAGCGCCTCTTCAGGGGTTTCGTAATTGAGCATGCGCGCCAAGGCAGGATTGGCAGCTCGAATGCCTTCATGGAGGCTGGCCTGAAAGATGCCATGCACGGCGTGCTCGAACAGCCATTTGTAGCGATTGCGCTCGCCCTCCAGCTCTTCCAGGCGTGCCACCAGTTCCGGGTAGTGACTCTTGCGTGCGGAATGGCTGCCGAACCCGAGCAGTTGCGCCAGGGCCTGATGCTGATCATCAGAGGGCTTCGGCATAGACGACCTCGACGTCCCGCTGCGTCGACGAGCGTGGATTAGTCAGGATGCAGGGATCCTGCATCGCATGTTGCGAGAGGAACGGGATATCAGAAAGGTTAACGCCGTGCAGGCTCAGCGTTTCGCGGAAGCCGATCTGCTGCTTGAGATCGATCAGGTGCTGCACCAGCCGCTCACGAACCTGGCGGTGGTTCAGCCCGCGCGAATCGATGCCCAGGGTTTCGGCGACCTTGCGGTAGCGGTCCGGCGAGGCGTCGTAATTGAATGCGACGACATGTTCGACCAGCACGGCATTGCAGACGCCATGGGGCAGATCGAGATAGCCACCGAGGCTGTGGGACATGGCATGCACCGCGCCGAGAATCGCGTTGGAGAACGCCAGCCCGGCCTGCATACTGCCGAGCATGATCTGCTCGCGCAGCGCGATATCCGCCGGATTGGCGATCATCTGCGCAAGATTGCCGTTGATCAGGCGCATGGCTTCCAGCGCGTGCGGGTCGGTCAGCGGCCCATGGCCAGTCGACACGAACGCCTCGATGGCGTGCACCAGCGCATCGATGCCGGTACAGGCGGAGAGAAACGGGTCCATGCTCAGCGTGGTTTCCGGGTCGATCAGCGAAACATCCGGCACGGCTGCTTTGCTGACGATGGAGAACTTCATCCGCTCCTGTTGGTTGGAGATGATCACGAACTGCGACACGTCAGCCGATGTGCCGGCGGTGGTCGGGATCAGGATCAGTGGTGGACTGGGCACACGCAGCGTATCCACCCCTTCGAACTCGTTGATATGACGCCCGTGCGCCGCAACGATACCAATGCCCTTGGCGCAGTCCATCGGACTGCCCCCGCCTACCGCGACGATCACGTTGCAGCCTTCGCTGCTATACAGCTCGGCGCCGAGCATCACTTCTTCGCAACGGGGATTGGGCGAAACATCAGTGAACAGGCAGTGTTCGATGTTCTGCCGGTCGAGGCTCGCCAGCACGTCAGCCACCCAGCCCGCCTTGACCACGCCGGGGTCGGAGACAACCAGCACCTTTCGCGCTCCGAAGTTGCCGGCGCAGGTTCCGACGCTGTGGCGACATCCCGCGCCGAAGATGATTTCTGGGGAAACGAACTTGCGCTGAAGGCTGATATTCGGGCTCATGACTGCGGCCTTTTTTATTTTTTGTAACAACGAGCGCAAGCCTACTGCATTGCTCAAGTAAAGCAATGCACCTAATGGCTGCCTGCCATCCGTCCGGCGGAAAACTCTACAGCAGCCCACGATAGAAGCGCAGTTCACGCTCCAGCGCATCGGCCAGATTATTGGCCTGGCGAAAGCCATGTCGCTCGTTCGGGTAGAGTCGGTACTCCACCTCGATACCTCGTCCGCGCAGCGCCGCCACCATGGTTTCGGTCTGCTCGGGCAGTACCACTGCATCCTGCGCGCCCTGCAGGAAGAGTATCGGTGCAGCGATGCGCTCGGCGTTATACAGCGGCGCGCGCTCGCGAAAGCGCTCCGGCACCCGCTGCGGATCACCTATTAGCCAGTCCAGATAATCGCCTTCGAACTTGTGCGTCGCCCGACGCAGCGCCAATGGATCGCTGACGCCGTACAGGCTGGCGCCGCCGCGAAACAGATCGGTGGCTACCAGCGCGCTGAGGGCGGTGTAGCCACCCGCACTGGAGCCGCGAATGAACACCCGCCGCGGATCGACCGCTCCTTGTTCTACCAGCGCTCGTACTGCCTGGCAGGCGTCCTCCACATCCACCACACCCCATTGCTCGTGCAGGCATTGCCGGTAGGCTCGACCGAAACCACTGCTGCCGCGGTAGTTGACGTCCACCACGGCAAAACCGCGCTGCGTCCAGAACTGGATGCGCGGATCGAAGACGGGATAGCACGCCGACGTCGGACCGCCATGGATGAACACCACCAGAGGTGGCGACGTTCCGGGTTCGCCCCGGCAGTTCGCATTGCGCGGCGCGTAGAAAAACGCATGGGCGGCTTCGCCGGTGCCGGTTGGAAAGCGCATGGGCTGCGGATAGGAGACCTGTGCCCCGGCCAACGGCGTCGCACCGCCGGCGAGGATCTGCACCATGCCGCTGGCCCGCTCGATGGCCAGCACCGCAGGCGTGCGCTGCGCTGCGCCAGCGATACAGAACACATGGGTGGCGTCGGCGGCCAACTGGCGGCAGCGGCTGAACGCACCGGCCAGCTGTCGCTGGCGGCCATCGGCGACGTGTTCGAACAGCAACCCGTAGCCATCGACCATATGAGTCAACAGCAGGCCGCCATCGGCCAGCGGCAGATAGCTGCTGGTACCCAGCTGCCAGGGCGCGGGTGCGCAGTCGAAATTCCGTGCGGACTCCGGTTTCGTCGCGATCAGCGGATGCAAGGCCCACCCCCCCTCGCGCTCGGCCCAGGGTTGCCAGTAGCCCAGCCGATCACTGAGGCACATCAGCCGGCCATCTTCGGCGAAACGCGGTTGCTGCAGCGATTCGCCACCCGCCTCGCCGGCCAGGCATCGCACCGCCCCCCAGACCCCGTCCGGCGGGCGCTCGGCGATGCACAGGCGCGTTGAGGTCCAGGGTTGCTCAGGGCGATCCCACTCGATCCAGGCGAGGCGGCGCCCATCAGGATCAAGCGTGGGTGACGCGTAGAAGCCTGCCCCTTCGACGAGGAGTCGACGTGTGCCATCGGCGATGGCGATGCTCACCAGCCGATGCACCACGCCATCGCCTTCGCGCGACTCTTCCAGGGCGACGATGGCGTTCCCATGGCGGTCGTACTGCAGATCGCCATAGCGGCAGTCGGGACGCGCAGTCAGCGCTGACGGCAGAGACTGAGAATCTTCGCTCAGCGTTTGCAGGTAGATCTGCTGGTCCGCTTCGTTGACGAAAGCAAGACCCTGCCCGGTCAGACAGAACGCGCCGCCGCCGTATTCATAGACGCGGCTGCGGACCGAATACCCTGCCGGCGTCAGGCAGCGCGCATGGCCGGCCCGCCAGAACCACAGGCTGCAGCGCCCTTCGGCGGGGTCGTACTCGATCCAGAACAACCCACCCTGCCCGGCCCGCAGCTCGGCGAAATCCCGGCTGGCGGCCGCGGCGGCCTCGGCGCTCCAGTCGCTGGGCCAGAAACCATACGGCAGGTGCGGGAGCTCCGTACCTTGCGGGGCAGCTCCGGGTGCCGTCATGCCTTGAGGATCAAACGGGAGGCCTTTTCGTTGCGATGCTGCAGCTGGTCGAGGCCGAGGCCACCATGCTCGGCCTGCTCCCGAGCAGCGAGAATGGTGCCGTGATGCGCCGACTTGCTGCACACCGGGTCGGCGTTCGCGGCATCGCCCGTGAGCATGAAGGCCTGACAGCGGCAGCCACCGAAGTCGCGCTCCTTCTCGTCGCAGCTGCGGCAGGGTTCGGGCATCCAGTCGTAACCGCGAAACTTGTTGAAGCCGAACGAGTGTCGCCAGATGTGCTCGATGCTGTGCTCGCGCACATTGGGGAACTCCACCGGCAACTGCCGGGCGCTGTGACAGGGCAAGGCCGTGCCGTCCGGGGTGATGTCTAGGAACAGGTTGCCCCAGCCGTTCATGCAGGCCTTCGGCCGTTCTTCGTAGTAATCGGGCGTCACGAAGATCAGCTTGCACGGATGGTTTTCCGCGGCGAGCTTGTCGCGCCACTCGTTGGTGATGCGCTCGGCACGTACCAGCTGTTCCTTGCTCGGCAGCAACCCGGCACGGTTCAGCTCGGCCCAGCCATAGAACTGGCAGGTGGCAAGCTCAACGAAATCCGCTTCGAGTTCAATGCACAGACGGATGATCTGGTCGATGTTGTCGATGTTGTGCCGATGCGTGACGAAGTTGAGCACCATCGGATAGCCATGCTTCTTCACCGCACGGGCCATTTCCAGCTTGTGAGCGAAAGCCTTCTGCGAACCGGCGAGCAGGTTGTTCACCTCCTCGTCCGCGGCCTGGAAGCTGATCTGGATATGGTCTAGGCCGGCCTCAGCGAAGCTCGCGATCTTCTCTTCAGTGAGACCGATGCCGGAGGTGATCAGGTTGGTGTAATAGCCGAGCCCACGCGCAGCGGCGATCAGCTCGGCGAGGTCCTGACGGACCAGCGGCTCACCTCCGGAAAAGCCCAGCTGGGCGGCGCCCATATCCCGCGCCTGGCGGAATACCTCGATCCACTCGGCGGTGGTCAGTTCTTCATGGCTGCGAGCGAAGTCCAGCGGATTGGAGCAGTACGGGCACTGCAGCGGGCAACGATAGGTCAGCTCCGCCAGCAGCCAGAGCGGCGGGCCGGGCTCGTAGCCGGGTTTAGCGAAGCTCGATCCAGAACCGTTCAACGGCAACCTCCAGGAACGCGACGATATCCTCTTGAATGCCCTCGGCCTCAGGGTAGCGGGCCTGCAGATCGGCAACGATGGCGCCCACGGTCCGCGTGCCGTCCACTTCGGTCAGCACCGCCGCAGCGCTCTCGTTGAGCTTGATCATGCCTTCCGGATAGAGCAGTACGTGGCAGTTCTGTGCCGGCTCCCACTGGAAGCGAAAGCCTCGGCGAAAGGTCGGAACCTGGGTCAGTTGGATATCGCTCATGTCTTCTCTCATCAATGGGCGTGCAGGCGTCGATCTGGGCGCCGGCAGTGATGGGCTGCAGCCCACCCTACCAGGCGCTTAGATGCTGATGCCCTTGTGCCAGACGCGCTCGCAGGTGACGGTATGATACGGCGGGCGATCCAGCTCATAGGCCATGCTCATGGCGTCGAGCATGCTCCACAGCACATCGAGTTTGAACTGCAGAATGTTCAGCATGCGCTCCTGGGCCTCGCGGGTGCGATAGTGATCCAGGGTGATGCGCAGGCCGTGCTCGACATCGCGGCGTGCTTCCTTCAGGCGCTTGCGAAAGTAGTCGTAGCCCGAGGCGTCGATCCAGGGATAGTGCTGCGGCCAGCTGTCCAGGCGCGACTGGTGAATGGTTGGGGCAAAGAGTTCGGTCAGCGAGCTACTGGCGGCCTCCTGCCAGCTTGCGCGGCGGGCGAAGTTGACGTAGGCGTCGACGGCGAAACGTACACCGGGCAGCACCAGTTCCTGCGACAGCACCTGCTCGCGATCCAGCCCGACGGCTTCCGCCAGACGCAGCCAGGCTTCGATGCCACCCTCCTCGCCCGGCGCGCCATCGTGGTCGATGATGCGCTGAATCCACTCGCGGCGAGTGTCGCGGTCCGGACAGTTGGCCATGATCGCCGCATCCTTCACCGGAATGCAGACCTGGTAGTAGAAACGGTTGGCGACCCAGCCCTGAATCTGCTCGCGTGTCGCCTGCCCGGCATACATGGCCCGGTGAAACGGGTGATGAATATGGTAGTACTCGCCCTTGGCGCGCAGCGCCTGTTCGAATTCCGCGGGGCTCATGGCTGGCAGGTTCATGGCAGTATCTTTTCCTTTTCTTATCGTTCCGCTGTTCGGGTTTTGCTGCAGCGCGCGACTGAAGCCGCGATGAGCTGCTATAGCTCGATGTTCATGCCATCGAAGGACACTTCGATTCCATGCTCGCCGAGGATTTCGCGTTCGACGGAGTCTTCATCGAGGATCGGATTGGTGTTGTTGATGTGGATGAGGATCTTGCGCACCGCGGGCATGCCATCGAGCACTTCGATCATGCCGCCGGGGCCACTCTGCTGCAGGTGCCCCATTTCGCTGCCGAGCTTGGTGCCGACCTCGCGCACGAGCATTTCGTCATCGCGCCACAGGGTGCCATCGACCAGCAGGCAGTCGGCCTGGCCCATGGTTTCCAGCAGTTCGTCGCTGACCTTGCCCAGGCCCGGCGCATAGAACAGCGTGCCACCGGTTTTGCGGTCCGCGATCAGCAGGCCGATGTTGTCGCCGGGATGCGGGTCATTGCGGTGCGGCGAATATGGCGGCGCGGAGCTGCGCAGCGGAATCGGCGTGATGTGCAGGTTAGGGCAACAGGGAATGGTAAAGCTGCCGGTCAGGGCGATGGGGTTCCATTTCAAGCCGCCGTTCCAGTGTTCGAGCATGTTGAACAGCGGGAACCCGGTGGTCAGATCCTGATGCACCATCTCGGTGCACCAGACCTCGTGCGGGCAACCTTCACGCAGGGTCAGCAGGCCGGTGGTGTGATCGATCTGGCTGTCCAGCAGAACGATGGCACCGATGGCGGTATCGCGTGGCGCACGGGCCGGCTGCAGCGTCGGGAATGACTCCAGCTGAGCGCGGATGTCCGGCGATGCATTGCACAGAATCCAGTCGACACCGTTATCGCTGATGGCGATGGACGACTGGGTACGCGCCTTGGCGTTGAGTGTGCCGGCGCGCAGGCCCGCACAGTTGGCGCAGTTGCAGTTCCACTGCGGAAAACCTCCACCCGCGGCGGAACCGAGAATTCGGATGAACATGGACAGCCCCCAAAAGCAAAGCCCCGGCCGGAGCCGGGGCTGATCGATCAACGATTTGCGAAGTACATGGTGACTTCGAAACCAATACGCATGTCGGTGAAGGCGGGTTTAGTCCACATAGGTCGGTCCTCTTTTTATGGTGCCGGAAGATTCCGACAGCCCAATTAAGCCCCCTGTTCTGCGTTCAGCAGAATGGTACTTTGGAAGGAGACAGCGCCGTGCCTTGGTAGTGCCCGACGGATGGCACAGATCTGTTACCAGGTTTCAGTCCAGCTGACGCCCCATTGCCAGGCATGTCAACTCGTACGCAGCGCTGGCCGATCATGGGCATTGCGCCAGGCCAGCTCGTTGGTGATGGTGGCCATCGGGACGAACATCGAGCCGTCGAAATCGCTCAACTCGATGCCTTGTTGAATGCGTAGCGGCCAGTCGTTGTTGGCCAGCGCGGCCTTGCCAACCGCCACAAGATCCATCTCGCCGCGACCGAGCAAGACCTCGGCCTGCTCGCCGGTGACGATGCCACCATTGCCGATCACCGGGATCGCGACGCTGCCCTTGGCGATGGCAGCAAGGCTCGGGCCTTCGACAAAGGCCGGGGCGGCAGCGTCGGGTTCAGTGATATGCAGATAATCGAGTCCCGCGTCAGCAAGGGTGCTGAAGCGCTGTCGGGCCAGCTGCTCACCGCCCTCCCATTTCAGTCGGCCGTCACAGACCATGCTCTGCGACAACCGCATCCCTACCACGAACTCGTCGCCCACCGCGGCTCGCACGGCGGCGATCACCGCCAGTGGCATGCGCAGGCGTTCGAAAAAATCACCGCCCCACTGATCGCTGCGCTGGTTGAACTCGGCACTCATGAATTCGTGCAGCAGATAGCCGTTGGCACCGTGCAGTTCGATGCCGTCGAAGCCCGCGTCCCGGGCATGCCGGGCAGCCAGCGCGAAACCGGCGACGGCTTGCTGGATGTCGTCCTCGCTCATCTCGGCCGGCGTGGCGTAGGGACCTTCGCCACCGTAGAACGTCAGCTGCGATCCGCTCGGCTGTATCGCCGACGGCGCCACATGGCGGGCGTGATGGATGTTGCCCTGGGTCTGCGCACCGCCATGCATGAGCTGCGCGATGAACGTCGCGCCGGCTTCGTGAACCGCCTGCACGACAGGTTTCCAGCTGTCCCGGTGCACCTCGGTGGCAAGCCCAGGCTGGTTGAAATAGCCCTGACTATAAGCGGTATCGGTGTAGATCCCCTCGCTGACGAGCATGCCGAAGCCGCCTTTGGCGAAGGACGCGTAGTAGTCGCGCATCAGTTCGTTGGCAGCTCCCTCGGGCTCAGCGCTGACCCGCGTCATGGGTGCGACGACGGCTCTATTGCGTAAGCGCAGGTGCTTCAGCGAGCAGGGCTCGAGCAGTTGCGACATGGGTGACCTCCTCTACTTCCGATATTGGTCTATGCAGATGTGAGGCGCTTCGGCTAGGGGGAGTTCGATGGTCGCGATGGCTGGTCGAATCCGGAGCATAAAAAAACGCGGCCGAAGCCGCGTTTGCGATAGGAACCTTGCGTTCGATCCGAGGGGGTAACTACAGAATCGGCGCGGATCCCTGCACATGACGTGCGTAGCAAAATAAACCGGCGCGCTGGAGCACACGCGCCGGGGCCCTCATCAGAAGAATCCGAGCGGATTGATGTCGTAGCTGACCAGCAGGTTCTTGGTCTGCTGGTAGTGGTCGAGCATCATCTTGTGGGTTTCGCGACCGACGCCGGACTTCTTGTAGCCACCGAACGCGGCATGCGCCGGGTACAGGTGGTAGCAGTTGGTCCAGACGCGACCGGCCTTGATGCCACGACCCATGCGGTAGGCGCGGTTGATGTCGCGCGTCCAGACGCCGGCACCCAGGCCGAACTCGGTGTCGTTGGCGATTGCCAGGGCTTCGGCTTCATCCTTGAAGGTCGCCACGCCAACCACCGGCCCGAAGATCTCTTCCTGGAACACACGCATCTTGTTGTGACCCTTGATCAGGGTCGGCTGCACGTAATAACCGGAGGCCAGGCCACCTTCGAGCTTCTCGGCAGCACCGCCGGTGAGGATCTGTGCGCCTTCCTGCTGAGCGATCTCCATGTAGGAGAGGATCTTGTCGAACTGTTGCTCGGATGCCTGGGCGCCGACCATGGTGTCGGTATCCAGCGGGTTGCCACGCTTGATCGCCTTGATCTTCTTCATCACCACTTCCATGAAGGGCTCGAAGATCGATTCCTGAATCAATGCGCGCGACGGGCAGGTGCAGACCTCACCCTGGTTGAAGAAGGCCAACACCAGGCCTTCGGCAGCCTTTTCGATGAATGCAGGCTCAGCATTCATGATGTCTTCGAAGAAGATGTTCGGGCTCTTGCCACCCAGCTCCACGGTGCTTGGAATGATGTTCTCGGCGGCGCAGCGCATGATGTGCGATCCAACCGGGGTCGAGCCGGTGAAGGCGATCTTGGCGATGCGGGTGCTGGTAGCCAGTGCCTGGCCTGCCTCCTTGCCGAAGCCCTGAACGATGTTCAGCACGCCCGGTGGCAGCAGATCGCCGACCACTTCGATGAATACCATGATCGACAGCGGGGTCTGCTCGGCCGGCTTGAGCACGATGCAGTTGCCGGCGGCCAGGGCCGGAGCCAGCTTCCAGGCGGCCATCAGCAGCGGGAAGTTCCACGGAATGATCTGACCAACCACGCCCAGCGGCTCATGGAAATGGTAGGCCGCGGTGGTGTCGTTGATCTCTGCAGCGCTGCCTTCCTGAGCGCGGATGCAGCCCGCAAAGTAACGGAAGTGATCTGCAGCCAGCGGTACGTCGGCGTTCAGGGTTTCACGAACGGCTTTGCCGTTGTCCCAGGTTTCGGCGACTGCGAGCTTTTCCAGATTCGCCTCGATGCGGTCGGCGATCTTCAGCAGGATGTTGGCGCGATCCTGGACAGAGGTGCGTCCCCAGGCATCGGCAGCGGCGTGAGCAGCATCGAGAGCCCTCTCGATATCTTCGGCACCCGAACGCGGGAACTCGGCGATCACTTCACCATTGACCGGCGAGGTGTTGACGAAGTATTCGCCTTTGACCGGCGGCACGAATTCACCACCAATGTAATTGCCGTAGCGCGGCTTGAAGGAAACAACGGCGCCAGGGGTACCGGGCTGGGCATAGATCATGATGGGCCTCTCTTTGTTCTGCTTGTCGGAGCCTGCGCCGGAAGGTGCACAGGACATGGACCGATCTTAGGCAGTGGGGTCTTCGCTCCGGTATGCACCCATGGCAGCGGAGGGCTCCTCATTTGGTAGTAGATGGCAAGGCGCAGAGGCAGAGCTGATGGCGGTTTGCGATTGATTGGAGCAAGCCGGAACGGGAGAAAAAGCCGAGCAGAATAGGCCGGGAATCGCACCCTAAAAATGACCCTGAACAAGGGCGTCGAGCTAAAGCGCAAATTCTCCTGCAACGCAAGAAAAGCACGACCAAAAGGCGGCAAAACCAACCCCAAAGTCTTATTAGCCGGCCCGCCAAAGCGCCTTAGCTTCGAGGTGCGACATCGCTTTTCCTGACCACAACGATGAGGAGATACGCCATGCAGTGGATCAATCCGGACTTCTGCGACCTGCGCCTGGGCTTCGAAGTCACCGCGTACGTCTACGTGCGCTGAAGTCACGACCGGCGTGATGGCTCAAGCCATTGCGCCGGTCGAGCGAGGAGCTCGACATGACAACAACCATATCGTCGGCCAGCTGCTACACGATCCGCCCGCCTTTCCTCTTTCGCTGGGAGGAGTCGCAGCAGGCCCATGTGCTGCTCTATCCCGAAGGCATCGTCAAGCTCAATGCAACGGGTGGGGAGATCCTGAAACGTTGCGACGGCAAGACCAGCGTCAGCGAACTGATCGAGCAGCTGTATACGGCCTACGACGCAGCCGATATCGACACTATCCGCAACGGCGTCCTGAATTTCCTGGAGGTGTCCCATGCCAAAGGCTGGATCAGAGCTAAGGCTTGACGGCAGCGGCAACCCAGTCTGGCTACTACTGGAGCTGACCTATCAATGCCCGCTGCAGTGTGTGTTCTGCAGCAACCCGCGCAACTTCTCCGACTACCGCCAGGACGAGCTGAGCACGGCGGAATGGATCGACGTGATGGCCCAGGCGCGCGCCATGGGTGCCATGCAGATAGGCTTCTCCGGCGGCGAACCGACCTTGCGCAAGGACCTCGAGACGCTGGTCGCCGAGGCCGACCGAATGGGCTACTACACCAACCTGATCACCTCCGGGATAGGGCTGACCGAGGCGCGCCTGCGCGCCCTGAAGGATGCCGGGCTGCGCCACATCCAGCTCGGTTTTCAGTCCACCGACCGTGACGTGGCGCGTCAGCTGGCCGGCGTCGATGCCTGGGAGCGCAAGCTCGGCATGGCGCGACTGATCAAGTCGATGGACTTTCCCATGGTCCTCAACGTACCGATCACCCGGCAGAACATCGGCCAGGTACCGGAAATAATCGACTTCGCCGTCGATTTGGGCATCGAGTACTTGGAGTTGGCCAACGTCCAGTACTACAACTGGGCCCTACTCAACCGCGATGCGCTGATGCCGACCCGCGAAGAACTGCTCCGCGCCGAAGCACAGGTAAGAAGCGCAAGAGAATCCTACGGCGATCAGCTGACCATATTCTTCGTCATCCCTGACTACTTCGAGGGACGTCCAAAAGCGTGCATGAATGGCTGGGGCGCGATACATGTCACCATCGCACCCAACGGCAACGTGCTGCCGTGCTCTCAGGCCAGCAACTTCAAGGACCTGACCTTCCCCAATGTGCGCGAACACAGGCTGGAGCAGATCTGGCACGACTCACCGGTATTCAACCTCTACCGTGGCGACGCCTGGATGCCGGAACCCTGTCGCAGCTGTGACGAGAAGGAAAAGGACTTTGGCGGCTGCCGCTGCCAGGCATTGCTGCTGACCGGCAACGGCGCCAACACCGATCCGGCCTGCAATAAATCCCCGCATCATCATCTGATTCGCCAGGCCGTAGACCTCGCGCAAGACGCCGCGCGCCCGCAAGGCACGCTGATCGCCCGACAGGCCAGCCAGGGAGTCGATTATGAAGCTGCCTCATGATTCCTTTGCCGGGACCATAAGCGCCGGGCTTTCACTGACCCTCGGTTGCTACCTGCTGCTGCGTTACTGGCTGGTGGGCTGAGCCATGCAACTGCCTGTTATCGACGTGCTGGCACGCTATGCCCACCTCCTGTTCGCCCTGGTCTGGATTGGTCATAACTACGCCAACTTCATCCAGAACCCGCGCTTCGTACCGCTGCAGAACGGCATCGACACCGCCACGCTGAATCGCGATCTGGAAGTGCGAATGAAGCGAGAGCACGGCATTTTCCGCTATGCGTCTGTGGTGGTGTGGCTGTCCGGGATGGCCATGCTCTGGCAACGCGGCTGGCTTGCCGATGCATTGCTACTGCAAGGGCCGCTTGCTGTGATCGGTCTTGGCGCCTGGATCGGCACGTTAATGTTGCTCAACCTCTGGCTGGTGCTGTGGCCGCATCAGAAGAAGCTGCTGGGCTTCGTTCCGGCGACGCTCGAGGAGCGCGTGCGCTGCTCACGCATCACCTTTCTCTCGTCACGCAGCAATACCATCCTGTCTTTCCCGTTGTTGTTCCTGATGGCGGCTGGTGGCCATGGCCTGCATCTCTTCTGAGCGGCCCGAGCGCTACAACTTCGCCGCAGGGCCGGCAATGCTTCCGGCCGAGGTGTTGGCGCAGATCCGCGAGGAGCTGCCGAGTTGGGGCGACACCGGCTTTTCGATACTCGAGCAGCCCTTTACCGGGCCGCTCTTCAAGCGACTCATGGCAGAAGTGGAGGATGATCTGCGTGGGCTGCTGCGGATTCCCAACGGTTATCACGTACTGTTTCTGCAGGGCGGAGCCAGTGCCCAGTTCGGCCTGCTGCCGCTCAACCTGTTGCAACCTGGGCAGCACGCCGCCTACGTGGAGAGCGGGCACTGGGCCGGCAAGGCAATCCGTGAAGCCCGTCGCCACGCCGAGGTGAGCGTCATCGCCAGCGGCGCGGATCAGGCTTTTACCGCCATCCCGGCGTTTGATCAATGGCGGCTCGACGCTGGAGCCGGGTACTGCCACATCACCAGTAACGAGACCGGCAACGGACTGCAGATGCAGGAGTTCCCCCGCCTAGCCGTGCCACTGGTGGCCGATATGACCTCCGATTTCCTGACCCGCCCGATTCCAGTCGAACGCTTCGGGCTGATCTATGCCAGCGCACAAAAGAATCTGGGCGTGTCCGGCTTATGCGTCGTCATCGTGCGCGACGATCTGCTGCGCGTGCCGCCCCCAGGGCTTCCCAGCGTTTTCAGCTACGCCATGCAGACAGAGCATCTGAGTCGCCTGAACACACCTCCGACGTTCGCCCTTTATGTGACCGGCTTGATGCTGCGCTGGATCAGGCATAACGGCGGGCTTGAGGCGATGGCGGCAGCGGCACGAGTCCGAAGCCGGTTGCTGTATGAATACATAGATGGCAGCCGCCTCTTCAAATGCTTGCAGCGTCGCCAGGATCGCTCGGCGATCAACGTCTGTTTCCAGCTTGCTGATACGGCGCTTGTCGAAACCTTCCTGCAGGACGCAGCGCAGAACGGTCTCGCCAATCTGGCTGGACATCCCGCCGCCGGCGGCGTACGGGCTAGCCTTTATAACGCCATGCCAGTGGCTGGGGTCCGGCGGCTGGTTTCGTTCATGACAGCATTCGAGCGGCAGCATGGATAGCGACATGCGCTGGGCAATGCTCGGCCGCAGGGCACTGCAGCGTCTTGCGCTAGGCATCACCAGCGCTGCCTGCAGCGTTACCCGGGGCGACCTCACACAGCCAGTCGCGGCAATGGGACTGAGCTTCCGCTCTCCTCTTGGGATCGCTGCCGGTTTTGATCGAAACGGACGTCTGGCACGGCGCGTCGCCACCCTGGGTTTCGGCTTCACCGAAATCGGCAGCATGACGGCAGCGCAAACCAATGACCTCGGCGACATTCCGCAAGGCCCTGCGCTACTAGGGATCAACCTGACACTGGATGCGAGAAACTCATCGGCCGAATGCCGTGGCCAGCTGCGAAATGCGTGGCGGCAGGCCGACTACCTGATGCTCAATCTGATTGGCCCAGCAAGCGCACCGCTGCTGCATCAACCCGCACGGCTGCGGGGGCTGCTCGTTGCGCTGCGCGAGGAACAGCAAGTGCTGAATCATTCAGCCGGCCGCCACGTACCACTGGCGGTGAAACTGCGTTGTCTGCCCGGACAGATTCCCTTCTCTTTGACGAGCTTGCTGTTGGAGCTGAGCTATGACGGCGTACTGGCGGCTCATGATCCGGGGCCGCCAGCCACACGACAGCGCTACGACGCCTGGCGCGATGAGCATCAACAGGCGCTTGCCTGCGAACAGATCGAACAGCTGCATCGATTCTGCGGCGACGACATGGCGCTGATGTCGGTTGGCGGAATTCAGACCGCAGAGCACCTGGCGGCGCGCCTGCAGGCGGGTGCCCGTCTTGTTCAGATTCACGCTGCGCTGTTGCGTCAGGGCCCCTGGGTCGCGCGGCGCCTTCTGCGTTGAGGTCAGAAACGACAACGCCCCGAATGATTCGGGGCGTTGTCGTATCGGCTCAGGCTGTCATGGCTGTCAGAAGCGTTCGATTTCCGCTTGGGCCTGCAGCTTCTGGCGGAACGCAGCGAAATCCTGCTGTCCCATCCGGGAGGCGAGGAAACGCCGGAAGTTCAGCTTCTCCTCGTCGGATAACGAGGCTTCAGGCTCGTTGACGCCATTGAGCCGCACCACGGCATAGTCGCCATTGCTCAAGGCGACACCTGCGTAACTCGGTTTGCCCTGCTCTGCCGGACGAGGCATGCGGAACACCTGCTGCAGCAGTGCCGGTGCAACGCCCTCCTGGCTCCGGCCAGCCGCCTCGATCGTCTGCCATTGGCCATCAGCTTGCTCGCCGTTGCGCAGATCGGCCAGCAGCTGCTCGCCCTTCTCCCGGGCGCGCTCGGCAGCCAGACTCTGCTGCAGCTGCTCGACGATATCGTCACGTACATCGGCAAGCGGAATGCCTGCCGGCTGCAGATGCTTTTTCACACGCAGAGCGATGGATGTGTCAGGGTCAAGTTCGATGACGCTACTGTTGGCCCCGTCGACCAGCACTTCGTCGCTGAATGCGGCCTGGACAACCTGGCGATTGGCAGCGATGCCTTGTCCACCGTCACGCCCGAACGGCTCGGTGGTCTGCACCATCAGACCGAGTTCCTGCGCCGGCTGAGCAAGATCGGATGCTTCGAAGGCAGAGTCTTCCAGTTGCTTGCTGACTTCGACGAAACGTTGTTCGACCTGCTGCGCCTTGAGCTCGCGAACCAGCTCGGGCCGCATGCTCTCGAGCGAAGGTACTTCCGGCGACTGAACACCGAGCAGCTTGATAATGTGCCAGCCGAATTCGGACCGGACCGGCGCCGACACTTCCCCTTCCTTCAGCGCGTAAAGCGCTTCTTCGAACGCTGGGTCGTATACGCCAGGCCCGGCGAAGCCCAGATCGCCACCTTCGTTGGCGGAGCCTGGATCCTGCGAAACCTCCTTGGCGACGGCGGCGAAATCTTCCCCACCCTTCACACGCGCAGCAATCTCGTCGATCTTGGCCTTGGCCTCGTCATCGCCCGACTCTGCACCGGTTTCGATGAGGATATGCGCGGCGCGGCGCTGCTCCGCCAGGTTGGCGATCTGCTTCTGGTAGAGCGCCTGCAGCTCCTCATCAGACACCTCGACCTGATCGAAGAACGACTCCTTCTTCAGCTCGACGTATTCGACGATGACTTGCTCGGGGGTACGGAACCGATCGGCGTTGGCCTCGTAGTACTCGCTGATCTGCTCGTCGCTGACCTCTATCGTGTCACTGCGAGCCGGGACGGTGAGTGTGTCGAAATCCCGCGTCTGCATCTCCAACCGCGCGAAGTTCTCGACCTGTTGATCGGTTACGAAACCGGTGCCAGAGATGCCGGCACGCAGCTGACCGATGAGCATTTCCTGCTCGAGAAGCTGACGGAACTGAACACGGGAATAACCCATTTGCTGCAGGACCTGGTCGAAACGCGCAGCGTTGAAGACCCCGTCCACCTGAAACTCGGGTGTCTGCAGGATCAATTGGTCGAGCGCCTCACGAGAAAAAGCGAAGTCGGCGCTCTTGGCGCTCTGCAAGAGCAGCATCCGGTCAATCAACGAGCCGAGCGCTGCGTTGCGCAGCAGGCGCTCGTCGAGCATGGAGGGGTCGAAGTCGCTACCCAGCTGCTGAGCCAGCTGGCGCCGCTGCATATTCATCGCCTGGTCGAGGTCGTAGCGGGAGATTTCTTCGCCATTGACCTCGGCCGCAGTCTGGCTGTTGCTCGCGGCATTGAAGATGGCGTCGAAACCAGTGAGCGCCAGCAGCACCACGATGATGCCGATGATGGTCTTGGCTATCCAGCCTTGAGAATTGTCCCTGATGTTCTGAAGCATGCGACCCCCAGGAGTCTGCGGCGCGATGGGTGCGCAACGCGGGTGGAAACCGGATAAAAGAAAGGCGCATCCAGGGATGCGCCTTCTCGGAGCTTATGGAGCGGTTGGGCTTATTCCCCCAAGCCGGATCAGGCAGGCCTTGCCTGCCCTTCAACCGCCCCAAGCCAGAGCAGCGCACGCTGACTGGCTGGGTGAAAAACGCTTAGTTGACGGCGTCTTTCAGAGCTTTGCCAGCCTTGAAGCCAGGGATCTTGGCAGCGGCGATGTTGATCGGCTTGCCGGTCTGCGGATTGCGACCAGTGCGAGCAGCGCGCTCCTTGACAGCGAAAGTACCGAAACCAACCAGTACCACGGAGTCACCTGCCTTCAGGGCGCCGGTGACGGATTCGATCACTGCATCCAGCGCGCGGCCAGCAACAGCTTTTGGGATATCAGCAGATGCAGCGATGGCATCGATCAGTTCCGACTTGTTCACTCTAAGTCCCCTTATTTCTGTTGAGTCGTATCTTTAATTTTCGGGTGTAAGCAAAGCGGTGCTAGATGGCAATGACACAAGAGGCCGATTAAACAAGGGCACCTGAAATGTGTCAACGTGGCCATCCAGACTAATGCGTGCTGATTCGCTCCTTGGAATCAGGCTCGCGCTTGTCATCCTTTGCAACAATCTCGGGAGCCGCATCGGACAAGGGCTCCGGCGCGTATTGCAGCGCAATTTGCAGGACCTCGTCAATCCACTTCACCGGTTTAATCTGCAGGTCCTGCTTAATATTTTCAGGAATCTCTTTCAGATCACGCTGATTCTCTTCCGGGATGATGACTGTCTTGATCCCGCCGCGATGCGCCGCGAGAAGTTTCTCCTTGAGCCCACCAATGGCGAGTACCTGTCCACGCAATGTAATCTCACCGGTCATTGCGACATCTGCGCGCACCGGGATTTGCGTAAGAGCCGATACGAGCGCTGTGCACATACCAATACCGGCACTGGGGCCATCCTTGGGAGTTGCACCTTCCGGGACGTGAATGTGGATATCCTGCTTCTCGTGGAAATCTGCTGCGATACCGAGACTGGTCGAGCGACTGCGAACGACCGTCAACGCAGCTGTGATCGACTCGCCCATCACTTCGCCGAGTGAGCCGGTCTTGGTCAACCGCCCCTTGCCCGGAACCACGGCGGCCTCGATCGTCAGGAGCTCGCCGCCAACTTGCGTCCAGGCCAGGCCAGTCACCTGGCCGATCTGATCCTGCTGCTCAGCCAGACCGTAGCGGAACTTGCGCACACCCAGGAAATGCTCGAGAGAATCGGCGTCCACAACCACATGGAAGCGTTTCTCGGCCGCATGCTCCTTAACCACCTTGCGGCACACCTTGGCCAACTGGCGCTCAAGACTGCGAACACCGGCCTCGCGGGTGTAGTAGCGGATGATGTCCCTGATAGCGCCTTCCTGAAACTCCAGCTCACCCTTCTTCAGACCATTGGCCTCGATCTGCTTGGGCGCCAGATAACGTGTGGCGATGTTGACCTTCTCGTCCTCGGTATAGCCCGGCAGGCGGATGACTTCCATGCGATCAAGCAACGGTGCCGGTATGTTCATCGAGTTAGCGGTGCAGAGGAACATAACGTCCGAGAGGTCATAGTCGACCTCCAGATAATGATCGTTGAAGTTATGGTTCTGCTCCGGATCCAGCACCTCGAGCAGCGCCGAAGCCGGATCACCGCGCATGTCGCTGCCCATCTTGTCGATTTCGTCGAGCAGGAACAGCGGGTTACGTACGCCAACCTTGGTCATCTTCTGGATCAGGCGCCCAGGCATGGAACCGATGTAAGTACGACGGTGACCACGGATTTCCGCTTCGTCCCGCACGCCGCCCAATGCCATGCGCACGAACTTGCGATTGGTCGAACGCGCGATCGACTCAGCCAGGGAGGTCTTACCGACTCCGGGAGGGCCAACCAGGCAGAGCACAGGCCCCTTTAATTTCTTGACGCGCTTCTGCACGGCGAGATATTCGAGGATGCGGTCCTTGACCTCTTCCAAGCCATAATGATCGGCGTCGAGCACTTCCTCAGCCTTGGCAAGATCCAGCCGCACCTTGCTGGCGGCCTTCCACGGCACATTCACCAGCCAGTCGATATAGGTACGAACCACTGTTGCCTCTGCAGACATCGGCGACATCTGCTTGAGCTTGTTGAGTTCGGCCAGGGCCTTGGTATAGGCGTCCTTGCTAAGGCCAGCGTTCTCGATGCGCTTCTTCAGATCATCGACTTCGTTATGGCCCTCATCAATGTCACCGAGTTCTTTCTGAATGGCCTTCATCTGCTCGTTCAGGTAGTACTCGCGCTGGCTGCGCTCCATCTGCTTCTTGACGCGACCACGAATGCGCTTCTCCACCTGCAGCAGATCAATTTCCGCATCCAGCAGCGCCAGCACATGCTCGACCCGCGCCGGCAGGTCGGTAATCTCGAGAATTTGCTGCTTCTGTTCGATCTTCAGCGCCATGTGCGCCGCCATGGTATCCACCAGGCGGGCAGGCTCGTCGATGCTGCTCAGTGAGGACAGAACCTCTGCCGGAACCTTCTTGCCAAGCTGGACGTATTGCTCGAACTGGCTGAGCAGGCTACGGGTGAAGACCTCGGATTCGCGGGCCTCGACTTCGGCCTCTTCGATCAGCGAGACCTCTGCGCGGCAATGGTTGTCCACGTCGGCGAAGCGCTCGATGGCGCCGCGCTGCTCCCCTTCGACCAGTACCTTGACGGTCCCGTCCGGCAGCTTCAGCAGTTGCAATACGGTGGCAACCGTACCAACGCGATACAACGCGTCCTCGGCCGGATCGTCGTCCGCCGGATTCTTCTGCGCAACCAGCAGGATCTGCTTGTCGCCGGACATGGCGGACTCGAGGGCTTCGATGGATTTCTCACGGCCAACGAATAGCGGGATCACCATGTGCGGATAGACCACCACGTCTCGCAGCGGCAAAAGGGGCAATTCGATGGTTGTCTTCATAAATTCAGCTCTACGACGGCCATACGGCGGTAAACGGACGGGCGGTGCCCTTCAACCAAAGATGAGGGCGCGCCCCGCAAAAAACAAGGCAGCGAGCAAACACAAAGGGGCCCGCAGGCCCCTTTGTTCGATCACGCCTCAGGCGCAGCCTTGGCTGGTGGCTCCGTATTCTCGTAAATCAACAGCGGCTGAGAGGTACCTTCGATCACGCTTTCGTCGATCACTACCTTGCTGACATCCTTCTGCGAAGGGATCTCGTACATGGTATCCAGCAACACGCCTTCCAGAATCGAACGCAAACCGCGCGCGCCAGTCTTGCGCTCCAGCGCGCGATGGGCCACTGCCTTCAGTGCGTCGGCACGAAACTCCAGATCAACGCCTTCAAGCTCGAACAGTTTGGCGTACTGCTTGGTCAGCGCATTCTTGGGCTCGGTCAGAATCTGGATCAGCGCCGCCTCGTCGAGCTCGTCGAGTGTAGCGATTACCGGCAGACGACCCACGAATTCGGGGATCAGGCCGAACTTGACCAGATCATCCGGCTCTACCGCCCGCAGCGATTCGCCAATCTTCTTACCCGGATCCTTGCTGCGTACCTCGGCATTGAAGCCAATACCGCCCTGAGTCGAGCGCCCTTGAATTACCTTTTCCAGGCCAGCGAAAGCCCCGCCACAAATGAACAGGATGTTGCGGGTGTCGACCTGCAGAAACTCCTGCTGCGGGTGCTTGCGACCACCCTGCGGCGGCACGGACGCAACCGTACCCTCGATCAGTTTCAGCAGCGCTTGCTGGACACCTTCACCGGAAACGTCACGGGTGATCGAAGGGTTGTCGGACTTGCGCGAGATCTTGTCGATCTCGTCGATGTAGACGATACCCATCTGGGCCTTTTCTACGTCGTAGTCGCATTTTTGCAGCAGCTTCTGAATGATGTTCTCGACATCCTCGCCCACGTAACCGGCTTCGGTGAGGGTCGTCGCATCAGCGATAGTGAACGGAACGTTCAGCAGGCGCGCCAATGTCTCAGCGAGCAGTGTCTTGCCCGAACCGGTCGGACCGATCAACAGGATGTTGCTCTTGCCCAGCTCGACTTCTTCTTTCTTGTCGCGCTGGTTCAGCCGCTTGTAATGGTTGTAAACGGCCACCGCCAGGATCTTCTTCGCGCGCTCCTGACCAATGACGTACTGGTCGAGAATGGCGCTGATCTCCTTGGGCGCGGGCAGTTTATGCGCGTTGCTCTCAGCCTGCGCTTCCTGCACCTCCTCACGGATGATGTCATTGCACAGGTCGACGCACTCGTCGCAGATGAAAACGGAGGGCCCGGCGATCAACTTGCGTACTTCATGCTGGCTTTTGCCGCAGAAAGAGCAATAGAGCAGTTTGCCGGAGTCCTCGCCGTTGCGGGTGTCAGTCATTCGGTCGATCCAATCGGGAAGGCTTGAAACACAAGATGAAGGCAATCGTGGGCTTTTTCAAGCCCACGGGGTGGCCGCATATCGCAGGCTGCGAGCGATCAAAGTGCCAACTGGCGCTGAGTCAGTACCTGATCGATCAAGCCGTACTTGACGGCTTCTTCGCCGCTCATGAAGTTGTCGCGGTCGGTATCTCGGGCAATCACATCCATCGGCTGACCGGTGTGGTGTGCCAGGACCTTGTTAAGGCGCTCGCGGATCGTGAGGATCTCACGGGCATGAATCTCGATATCCGACGCCTGCCCCTGGAAACCGCCCAGCGGCTGGTGAATCATCATGCGCGAGTGCGGCAGACAGTAACGCTTGCCAGCCGTACCGCCGGCCAACAGCAAGGCTCCCATGGAACAGGCCTGGCCGATGCAGATCGTCGACACGTTCGGCTTGATGAACTGCATGGTGTCGTAGATCGACATACCGGCAGTGACCGAACCGCCCGGGGAGTTGATGTAAAGATGGATGTCCTTCTCAGGGTTTTCCGCCTCGAGAAAGAGCATTTGCGCAACGATCAGATTGGCCATGTAGTCTTCGACCTGGCCGACCATGAAGATCACCCGCTCCTTCAGGAGGCGGGAATAGATGTCGTAAGCGCGCTCACCGCGTGCGGACTGCTCGATCACCATCGGGACCAGGCCACCGGCGGCCTGAATGTCCGGAGCTTGCATAAAAGGATTGCGGGACATGTTCCAACGATACTCCCTATGTCATGCCTCAAAAGACATAAGCCAGCACGAGGCTGGCTTATGTTGGTGCACTCGGAAAGATGAAGAAATCAGGCGGCTTGCGGAGCTTCCGCAGGCTTGACAGCTTCTTCGTAGGAGACCGATTTGTCGGTCACCTTGGCTTGCTGCAGAACAGTATCTACAACTTGCTCTTCGAGCACAACCGAGCGAACTTCGTTCAACTGATCGGCATTCTTGTAGTACCAGGCCACCACCTGCTCCGGCTCCTGGTAAGCAGACGCCATCTCCTCGATCAGCTCGCGAACGCGTGCTTCGTCAGGCTTGAGCTCTTTCTGCTTGACCACCTCAGCGACGATCAGACCCAGCACGACGCGGCGCTTGGCCTGCTCCTGGAACAGCTCGGCCGGCAGCTGGTCAGGCTTGATGTTGCCGCCGAACTGCTGAACAGCCTGGGTACGCAGACGGTTCACCTCGTTGTCGATCAGCGCCTTCGGCACCTCGATCGGGTTGCCAGCGACCAGACCTTCCATGACCTGATTCTTCACCTTGGTCTTGATGGCCTGACGCAGTTCCCGCTCCATGTTCTTCTTCACCTCGGCGCGGAAACCTTCCACACCGCCTTCCTGAACGCCGAACTGGGCGAAGAACTCATCATTGAGTTCCGGCAGCTGCGGAGCGGCGACGTTGTTCACCGTGACGGTGAACTCAGCAGTCTTGCCGGCCAGGTCGAGGTTCTGATAATCCTCAGGGAAGGTCGGGTTGATCACGCGCTCTTCACCGGCCTTGGCACCCACCAGGGCGTCTTCGAAGCCTGGGATCATGCGACCTGAGCCCAGCACCAGCTGAGTGCCCTTGGCCGAGCCGCCGGCGAAGGCTTCGCCGTCGATCTTGCCGACGAAGTCGATGGTCAGCTGGTCACCGTTCTCGGCGGCACGCTCGACATTCTCGAAGCGAGTGTTCTGCTTGCGCAGGATTTCCAGCATGTTATCGACGTCGGCGTCGGTCACTTCAGCCTGCAGGCGCTCGATCTCGATGGCCTCGAAACCAGCCACCTCGAACTCGGGGAATACTTCGAAGGTGGCGACGTACTCGAGGTCCTTGCCCTTCTCGAACACTTTCGGTTCGACGGACGGAGCGCCGGCCGGATTCAGTTTCTCGGCAACGATGGCTTCGTAGAAAGTCGACTGGATCAGGTCGCCCAGTGCTTCCTGACGAGCGGCCTCTTCATAGCGCTGGCGAATCACGCTCATCGGCACCTTGCCGGGACGGAAACCAGGAATCTTGGCACGGCTGGCGGTCTGTTGCAGACGCTTGTTGACTTCGGTCTCGATGCGCTCGACCGGCACGCCGATGGTCATGCGGCGCTCAAGAGCGGAGGTGCTTTCAACAGAAACTTGCATGGATTTTCCTCGTTGCACAGACATAAGCCGGGCGTTCCGGCCCCAGAATGGGCAAGCATTCTAGTGGCTCGGTTGGCATAAGTCACCCTGCCCTTCATGGCCGCCGAATGACCAGTACGGTTGCCAGGTCGCCGCCGTTCGCTTCGCCATATGGCTGAACCTTGCGACTGCCGCAGCGGCTAGCTCTGCACCAGGCGTCTCATCCAGTCGAGCAGCACCGTTGGCAAGAGGCCAGGCCGAGGAAGCAGCGCATAGCGGCTCGTGCCGAACATCCGCGGCAAGTAGGCTCCAGCCTGCCGATCGACAGTGAGACAGAACGGCGATATCCCCTGCAGCACCGCCTCAAGCACGGCCTGGCGAGAATCCTCGACGCCGTGACGACCTTCGTAGTCGTCGCTGTCGCTTGGCTTGCCGTCGGACAGCACCAGCAACAATCGACGTGTAGCGGGCTGACGCATAAGAGAGGCACTGGCATGACGTATGGCCGCACCACAACGCGTGTAGTGTTCCGGCTCCAGGGCGGCGATGCGTAATGCGATGTCCTGCCCGAAAGCCTCGTCGAACGATTTGATGTCGCGTACTACGACCGCAGTCCGCCCCTGCCCGGAAAACGCCTGTATCGCGTACGGCGCCCCCAGGCTTTGCAACGCGATGCTTACCAGCAACAGGGCCTCCCGCTCGACATCGATAACGCGCCGCCCCTGCGATATCCAGCTATCGGTCGAGCCACTCACATCGATCAGCAACATGATCGCCAGATCACGTTGTATCGACCGCTGACTTCGGTACAGGCGGTCGTCCAGACCCGCTCCGGCTCGCAGGTTCGCCACGGCAGCGACATAGGCGTCCAGATCCAGCTCTTCACCGTCGACGCGCCCGCGCACCCAGGCGCGATGCGGGCGCAGCATCTCGAAACGGCGACGAATCCCGTCGAGCATGCCGCGATGGGATTGGAGCGTGTCTCGTACCCAGGCAGAACTGCCTGGCAGCGCGGCATGCACCTGCACGAACGCGCCCTGGTCCCGATAACGACCTATCCGGTAATCCCACTCCGGATAAAGGATGCCAGCCTGCGAAGCGTTGCCGGCAATTGCGGACGCTGGCGAGCCGTCCGGTGGCTCGTCACTGAGCAGTACCTCCTTCGGCTGTCCGGAAGAAGCGACCAGGCGCGCCTGGGGCAAGTCGCCAACCATTTCGCCGAACAGCTCGGTATCGCCTGCGTCGTCCCGATCGATCGGGCGCTGCAAGCCCAGCGGATCTTCCGCATGGGGATGCGGCTCATCGAGCTGGATCATCAGTGGTCCGCTCTGCGGCGACTCGTCCTCATCCGGCTGCGCCTGACGGACATCGGGTCGCCGCCACATCCGTACGCTGCCCGGCGGAGACTGCGCTGGGTCCCGGTCGGCCTCCGCACAACCAGCGGCGCGATGATCCGTCGTTGGCGCAAGCAAGGCGCCCGACCAGTAGTCGGCGAACAGCGGGTCGAGGCCGATCCGGCCGCCTGCGGCTGGCTGTAGTTGCCAGCGATCCAGCAGGCGTGAGGCCCAGCCGCAAGAATCTTCGGCTGATGAAGGAAGCGGCAACTCGTCGAGCTCGCCGCCGAGCCATGCTCGCACGCGAATCTCCAGTGGCCGACGCGCCGCCCCAAATGCACTCAACGGCGGGCGGAATGCCAACGCGTGGGCTCGCAGCGTTCGCACCGCCTCCGCCAGCCCCGGCATTTCCCGCAACAGCTCCTGCTCAGCCGCGTGAGCTTCGAGCAATCGATAAAGCGCACCGGTCATGGGTGTGAGGCTGCGCCAGTCGATCAGGGCGCTACCCCGGCGGATCCGCATCGCTTGCTGCAGGGCCATGACCTTGTATAGCGACGTTGCCAGCGTACGGTCTGGAACATGCACCGCCCGTGGCAACCAGATGCTCGCACCGTCGGTCGCCGGCACCGCCGCCAGGCAGTGCGGTCGAGGGCTTTGGCCGAACATCTCCGCCAGCAATGTGGGGCGTGGCGGCGGTTGCGCGATGCGTAGCCGATAGCTATGTCCGGTTACTGCCGCCAGCAGCAGTTCCAACCGCTCGGCCACCTCGCTGAGCGGAACACTTTTCGGCTCCGGCGAGTCTGGACCGAAGCGCCGCCACAAACGCTGGGCGAACACGGTGGCGCGTCGTGCCGCATCGGTGAGGACTTCCTCTGCTTCGGCCATGTCCTAGACGAACATTCCAGCGACCAGGTCCTGCATCGCCTCGACCAGCGCTTCGTCATCCGACAGAGGTGCCACGATCGCCGCCAGACAGGCCTCACGTACCGGTATGCCATCGGCACACAGCGCACCCGCGGCGATCAGCAGACGAGTGCTGGGCACCTCGGTAAGGCCTCGGTCGCGCAAGGCTCGCAGCCGGTGCGCCAGCGCGACCAGCGCCCTTGAGGTGGGCGCGTCCGCCCCGCTCTCTCGCTGTACGATCCTCGCTTCCTGTTCCTCGCCCGGAAAATCGAGATTCATCGCCACGAAGCGCTGACGCGTGCTGGGCTTCAGGTCCTTGAGCATCCGCTGATAGCCTGGGTTGTAGGAAATCACCAGCTGAAAGCCCGGTGAGGCGACCAGTAACTCACCGGTCTTGTCGATGGGCAGCAGTCGCCGGTGATCGGTCAGCGCGTGCAGAACCACCACGGTGTCCTGCCGCGCCTCGACGACCTCGTCCAGATAGCAAATGGCTCCCTCGCGTACCGCTCGGGTGAGCGGGCCGTCCTGCCACACGGTGCCGTCATGGCGGATCAGGAAGCGGCCGATCAGGTCGCTGGCGGACAAGTCATCGTGGCACGCTACGGTGATCAATGGCCGCTCCAACTTCCAGGCCATGTGTTCGACGAAACGCGTTTTGCCGCAGCCGGTCGGACCTTTGAGCATGACGGCCAGACCACGCGCGTGGCAGCGCTCGAACACCGCGACTTCGTTGCCACCGGGTAAATAGAACGGTTCGCCCGCACAGGCCTGGGACAGTGGAGCGCGCTCTGGCAACGTCATGTCGCGCGCGCCTCTGCCAAGGCCGGATCGGCCCCGTCCGTGCTGAAGCGCGGCGCATGGCGAAAAAAGTCGTAGATGAACAAGGCAACGCCCACGGTAAACAGCGAAGCGGTGGCGATCAGCATGACGAAGTGAATCTGGATCTTCAGCTGCGCATCCAGGTAGCCCATGCCCATGATCCGCTCGAGGTAGACCTGAGCGATACCTGCCGTGGCAAATGACAACGTCATGCCGAACATGCCGGTGATCTGCAGCCAGAACGCCCAGTAGCCCAGCGTGCTGCCCTGCTCCCTTCGGCCGGCGGTCATCGATGGCAAAGCGTAAGTGATCATCGCCAGCACAATCATGGCGTAGGCCCCATAGAAGGCGGCGTGACCATGCATCGCGGTGATCAGCGTGCCGTGGGTCCATTTGTTAACGCTGGGCCAGGTATGAGCCAAGCCGAGCAGCCCGGCGCCGAACAGCGCAAACACCGCGCTGCCGATCGTCCAGTGCAGCGCCAGCGTATTCGGATGCGCCAGGCCTGAGCGGCGCATCGCACCATAGGCGTAGGCGGCCATGCCAACCAGCGCGAGCGGCTCGAGCGCGCTGAAGAATCCGCCAATGGGCAGCCAGTAAGTGGGCACACCGACCCAATAGTAGTGATGCGCCGTACCGAGGATGCCGGCAAGAAACACCAGACCGACGATCACGTACAGCCATTTCTCCATGACCTCTCGATCCGCGCCGGACAAGCGGATAAGCAGGTACGCCAGAAAGCCACCCATGATCATCATCCAGACACCCTCGACCCATAGGTGGATGGTCCACCAGCGATAGAAGATCGAAACGGTGTAGTTCTCGTAGTGCAGCAATGCAGGCAGATACAACAGCGCGGCACTGACGAAGCCGATCATCAGCACCGCTTCGGTGGTCGTGAAGCGCCCGGATTTACGGATTGTCATGCCGACGTTGTAGAGAAAGATCAGCATGCAGATGACGATCACGATCTTGTGCGGCAGCGGTTGCTCCAGCAGCTTGTTGCCCGTCCCGTAGCGGAACAGGTAGCCGATGATCGCGGTGACACCCATCAGCGTCCAGAGCACTAGCTGCACATAGGCCAGCCTGGTGCTATGCAACTCGGTACGCGACTCCTCAGGAATCATCCAATAGGTCGCGCCCATGAATCCGGTCAGCACCCAGACGATCAGCAGGTTGGTATGGATAACCTTGGTCACGTCGAATGGCAGGATGTACAGCAACGGGTCCGGTCCGATGTACTTGGTCGCAGACAACAGGCCGAAAACCAGCTGAAGGCCGAACAGGACCATCGCCACGGCGAAATACCAGTAAGCGACCGATTGGGACTGATAGCGCATCTTAGTTTCCCCTTGCAGCGAGCATGGAACAGGCCGGGCCTGTGCCGTGCGCGTGTCACTTGAGCGTTTCGAGATAGGCTGTCAGCTGATCGATCTGTTCGTCCGTCAGGCTCTCGCCGTAGCCGGTCGGCATGAACGAGGTGCCGTCAGCCGAGTACATCGCGCCTGCAACGATGTGCGCGCTGGGGGCGACGATCGATTCGCGGATGTAGCCGCGTGCGTCCTGGGCCTGCCCCTGGTAGTCGGGCGAAGCGATCACTTGCGCGGCGCGAGTCGCGATGCCGGATAATGTCGGCCCTGCCATGTCGGCGCCCGGCGCGGTGGAGTGGCAGGCGTTGCAAGCCGGTACCGCTGCGCGGAACACCTGCTCTCCCAGTGCGCGCTCGTCGTCCTCTGCGTCCACTGGCCGCGCCCCAGGAGGCAAGTCGCTACGTTGCGTGCCACCAGTCTTCAGCGTATCGGCGCCCGGAACGAAACTGCCGGTGACCAGGATCGGTCGCGGCGGCCAACCTTGGTTGTCGACCTTGCTGACCCAATCGAGGAATGCGATCAGGTCATCGATTTCGCTCTCCGCCAGGTCCTGCTTGGGCATCAGACGGCGGTGGACCTGCTCGTCGTAGAACTTGGACGGATCGCGCATGTACGCTTTCAGATATGGCTCGCCGCGATGCTGGGTGATCTTGGTCAGGTCCGGTGCGTAGTACGCTCCTTCGCCGAACAAGGTGTGGCAGTTGATGCAGTTGTACTTGTGCCATACATCCATGCCGTGCCTGACCTGCGGCGTGATGTTCTCAGCGTTGGTCAGCGCGGGAAACTGCCGATGACTGTCGACGGTCAGCCCGATGAACACGAGCGCGGCCACTCCGGTTGCGGCAATCGCGAAAAGCCTGGCTTGGCGGTTGTTCATTTCACCCCCTCAGACATTGATGCCGGTCCAGTGAATGAGGGTCATCGAGAACGCGTAAAGCATTGCGCCGAGCATCAGAAGCAGCACGACGAAGCTCAACAATTTCACCGGACCGTAGAGCTTTTTGGCTTGCATGCGGTTCTCCTTTGACGGCAATCGCTACCCACCGTCGGGCTGTCAGAGTTCGGTACAACAGCGCTCAAGCCTCTCCGGAACGATGAGTTCAGCACTGCGTTGCGCCTTGCCTCTGCGCCGCTCCGAGAAGCGGCTGAGCTTTTATCGCTCCGCCACCCTCGATTGCCCGGTTAAAGACTGATTTGACGAAGCACTGCTGCCCGATGATTAACTTCATCGTTATTGCAGGCCGCTTGCTGGCGAAATTCGAAGTTACTTCTATTCGGCCGTTGCACATGAGTCGCGGGCTTAATAAGCCATATTCCTAGAGTCTCCCCCTTCATTCGACGTTTGCTCGAATACCGAACAGCTACAGGGGCCATTCTAGACGGCCAAGACCTGTCCGCCAGCAGTCACATCCACGCCCAGGCTGCACATATCAGATTTAATGATCCGAATATCGAAAATCATTGATGCGGTATTAATCCGCTCTGCTTGATTAAATTGACGCTGATCAAATCGAGCAACTCAGGCGCAAACTTCCGGATTAATTACGCCCTTCGAAAATATATATTCAACTGGCCGACAGATGGTTATGGCGGTGCGCAAAACGGGGCCCGATGGGTCGCATGTAACGGCCGGCGAGGAAAATCCGGCGCAAGAGAGAATGAACAGTGCACACTCAGGATCATTGCAAGGCGCCCAGCCAGCGGCGGATGCGTTGCTCGACGCGCTCAGGAACGCTAACGTAGCGGCCACCGCATCCGATCACGCTTCCCATGACCAAGCCCCCTTCATGCCCGGCCTTGCAACTGGACAACCAGCTCTGCTTCGCCCTGCATTCGACCTCGTTGCTGATGACCAAGGTCTACAAGCCAATGCTCCAGCGCATCGGCCTGACCTACCCGCAATACCTGGCGATGCTCGTGCTGTGGGAAGCCGATGGCATCACCGTCGGCGATGCCAGCTCCCGCCTGATGACGGACCCGGGATCACTGACACCCTTGCTCAAGCGGCTGGAAACGGAAGGATTGATCACCCGCACTCGCCGTAGCGACGACGAGCGTGTTGTCGAGCTGCGTCTCACCGATAAAGGACGCGCGCTGCAGGAACAGGCCGAGTGCATTCCCGCGAGCATCCTCGGTGCCAGCGGTCAGTCTACCGAAGCCGTTGCAACGCTGAAGGACCAAGTAGTTGCCCTGCGTAGCGCTCTGCTGAAACTGCTCTGAGCCATTGCGGCTCGTCTCGCAACGATAGCCCCGGTTCGAAACGAAATATTATCTTGCGTACAAAGAAATTGCCGGCTAGCTTTCCCTGAAATTGTTTAGCGCGCAATTATTTTGCGCATCACGCAAGGAGAGTGCCATGCAGACCATCCAAGCCCTGTATACCGCCACCGTTACCGCCACCGGCGGACGCGACGGTCGCGCCATATCGACGGACGGTAACCTTGACGTCAGGCTGGCCACACCAAGGGAACTTGGCGGTCAGGGCGGTAACGCGACCAACCCGGAGCAGCTCTTTGCGGCAGGCTACTCGGCCTGCTTCATCGGTGCCTTGAAATTCGTCGCTGGCCAACAGCAGCAGGCGCTTCCGGCAGAAACGTCCATCACCGCCAACGTCGGGATCGGCCAGATTCCGGGTGGTTTCGGCCTGGAAGTCGCGCTGCAGGTCAGCCTGCCGGGACTGGACCGAGAACTGGCCCAGCGGCTGGTCGAAGCCGCCCATCAGGTATGCCCCTACTCCAACGCAACCCGCGGAAATATCCAGGTTAGCTTGTCGCTGGTCTGACGCCACGGTCCCAGGCAAGCCCGGAGGCATGGTACCTCCGGGCTCAGCAGGCGGCCTTCAGATCCGCAGTGCTACACCGAGGCGCAGCTCGCGGCCCGGCTCGAAGCTACCACGCACGCCTTCGTACCCGGGGATGTGTTCGAAATCCTCGTTACTAGCGTGATCCAGGTACTGCTTGTCGAAGATATTCTTCAGCGTCAGGCTCACCACCAGCCGATCATTGCTCAGCGCTGACCATTGGGCGTAGAGGTCGTGCACACCATAGCCAGGCTTGTCCAGCGTGCCCACACCGGTACGCAGCGAATCGACGCCGCTGACGAAGCGTCCTTGCCAACCGAAGGACAAAGCATCACTGGCGCGATAGTCGGCAAAACCGGTCCAGGTATCGCCGACCGTCGTACCGAGACCGTTGTGCAGCTCGTCGCCGTCGAGCTCGACGTCGTTGTGGTGATAGCTCCGCCCCGCCGCAGCGGAACTCGAAACCCAGTTCGTTGGTACGGGCCTTTTCTGCGTCGAGGCAGGGATCGTTACCGGCGGCACAGGAGGAGCGATCGCTTGCTACAAGCCAACGGCCGCATCGCAGACGCCCTGGCTCGCTCACGATGCATCACCTAGCGACGAAAGCGAAATATCGTCGTCTCGAGGTGCTCAACTGCGGAAGAACAGCACCGTCATGACCGAACCCGTGACGATCACGACAGCCCGCACGAATGCCGGCGGCAACTTTCGGCCGACGCGCGCCATGAAGTAACCCCCGACACTGGCAGCCAGCATCATGACCAGCGCCTCTTTCCACAGGATGGCCCCGCCAAACGCGTAGACCGACACCGCGATGGCCGTCAGTACCGACGAAACCAGATTCTTTAGCCCTTGCATGGAGTTGATGCTGCTATGGCCGAGCAGGCTGAACGCGGCCAGCAGGACGATACCCAATCCGCCGTTGAAGTAGCCTCCGTAGATACTCACCACTGCCAGTGTGCAACCTTGCAGCCAGGCGCCGGCTTCGCCTTCACGGGCATTGCCGCTGAACATGCGCAACAGCCATGGGCCGAATGCGAACAGCAACGTGGCGAACAGCAGGAGCCAGGGCACGATGGCGCGGAACATTTCGTCAGGAGTCGTCAACAGCAAAGCCGCGCCAATGGCGCCGCCGCCCAGGCTGATGGCAATGACTGCGCTCATCGTCAGCGTGGCCGGCGGTTTGAGGTCCTCGCGATACCCCCAGGTGCTCGCGAAGTAGCCGGGCAAGAGCGCAAGCGTTCCGGATGCATTGGCAGCGACGGCGGGCACCCCCGCATAAACCAGAGCCGGGAAGGTGAAAAAGCTCCCGCCACCGGCGATAGCGTTCAAGCCGCCGCCGAGAAATGCCGCCACAAGTAGAATTAGCCAGGTGGTGAGTGAATGGTCCATGCGCTACTTACTCCTGTTCCTTCAATGGGTGGGTGGCGTGATCGAGCGATCTGGCGAGGGCTTCCAGCGCGGGGGTCAGGAGCTCGCTGGCCGCTATGGCGGCTCGCTCGGGACAGCCGCTGCGGATGGCCTCGTAGAGTGCGGCATGTGCCTGATAGGTCGGCTCGGGGAGTTGATGCTCCGCTTCCGTTCTGACGATGGTGTTCTGCAGGCCAGCCCAGAAGAACTGATACATCTCCAGCAACGTAGCGTTATGGCTGGCCCGGACGATATTCAGATGAAATTGCGCGTCTCGCTCAGCGAAGTCCGCCAACGAGGCTTCATCGTTCCAGCTTCCTCTCGCCCCAAGCGCGTCGTGGATGGCTTGCAGATCCTCTTCGCTACGGCGAGACGCAGCGAGGCGCGCCGCCTCCACCTCCAGAGCACGACGAACCTCCAACTGGTCGTGCAGGGCCGCGCGCTCCAAGTGCTGAAGCAGGCCAGCAGGGTCGCGGATAGAGCGCACGAATGTTCCGGCGCCCTGGCGAACCTCCAGGACGCCGGTATGCACCAGCGCCCTTACCGCTTCGCGAACCGTGTTGCGTCCTACGCCCAACGACTCGCTGAGCTGACTTTCCGTGGGGATCCGCGCACCGCATGGCCACTGCCCCACGGTGATCTGCGAACGCAGTTGTCCAATAACCTGTTCAACCAAAGACGAACGCGCCGTTTGCTGCAGAGCCATATCGACCACTCCCTACAAATTGAGCCGATCATAGGATGTATTATCAGCAGCGACAACGAGAGAACCGGTTTCGATGCCTAGACGTTCTGTAGAACGTGGCTCCAGCAGACTAACCACCGCTGGTCGGCAACCGACAAAGGCGCGGCCAGGTCTGCAAAACTGAGGAGGCATCGATAGCCTTGCCAGCGAGATGCCTATGCACACCACCTACAACATTGCTCTGGTCAGCCTGTCCATCCTGATCGCCATCGCCGGCTCGTTCACGGCTCTGGACCTTGCCAGTCGAAGCAAGGTCGCCACAGGCTGGGCCCGCCACGCCTGGCTGGCCGCCGCAGCCGCCTGCATGGGCGGCAGCATCTGGTCGATGCATTTCATCGGCATGCTCGCGTTCGGCATGCCGGGCATGGAGATCCGCTACGACCTGCGTCTGACGCTCTGGTCCTTCATCGTGCCGATGGTGGTGACGGCCATCAGTTTCTTTGCGGTAGGCATCCGGGGCTCGAAGCGCTCCACGCTTGGCATCGGCGGGCTGTTCATGGGGCTTGGCATAGGTGCAATGCACTATATGGGTATGGCAGCCATGACCATGAACGCCGAGCTCAGCTACGACGGCTTGTGGGTGGCAATTTCCTTCGCCATCGCCATTGGCGCCTCGACCGTGGCCCTGTGGCTGGCGGCCAAGGGGACCCGCCCCCTTCTCCAGGCTGTGTCAGCGATAGCGATGGGTTTCGCAATCGCCGGCATGCACTACTCCGCCATGGTCGGCGCGCACTTCAGCACACTGGACGCCGCTCAACCTGTCCTGCCGGGTGACGGCCTGGATCTTGTGTCCCTCGCATCGGCCGTCTCGGGTTCGACCTTCGTGGTTCTGTTCTTCGGCCTTGCCGCCTCCCTGCATGATCGACGCCGCGCGATGGTCAGCGAGCAGGAGGCGGCCGCGCTGCGGCGTAGCGAGGAACGCTTCAAGGAGCTCTACAGCAAGACGCCGCTGCCGCTGCACTCGTTGGATACGGATGGACACCTGCGGTCGGTGAGTGACGCCTGGCTCGCGCTGGTCGGTTACCGTCGTCAGGACGTCATCGGGCGCAAGCTGATCAGTTTCATGACCCCAGAATCGGCTCGCCAGCTGATCGAGCACGACTGGCCCCGGCTAGTCGCCACGGGTGAATGCCTGAACGCCGAATATCGCCTCGTTGCCCGGGCCGGCCTGTTCGTCGACGTGCTGGCGTCCACCCGGATCGAAGCCGCTGCTGAGGGCGCGTTGATCCTTGGTGGCCTGGTGGACGTCACCGAGCGCAGGCAGGCCGAAGCGGCATTGCGCCAGGCTCAGAAAATGGAGGCCATCGGCAAGCTGACCGGCGGAATTGCCCACGACTTCAATAACCTGCTGGCGGTGGTCGGCGGTAACCTCGAGCTGCTACGCAAGCGCCTTCCGGATGGCGAGCCGCGCATCGACAGCCTAATCGAGAACGCCTTGCAAGCCGCCCAGCGCGGAGCGGGCCTGGTGCAACGATTGCTCACGTTTGCCCGCAAGCAGGAGCTACGCCCAAGCTCGGTGCTGCTTCCCGATCTGGTGATGGGCATGCGGGAGCTGCTACAGCGTTCTGTCGAGGCCAACATCACCGTCGACATGCGCTTTCCGTTGAATCTGCCGCCGGCCTTCGTGGACGCCAACCAGCTGGAGATGGTGCTGATCAATCTGGTCGTCAACGCACGCGACGCGATGCCGGGCGGCGGCACGATCTGCATCGAGGGCCAATACCACCCCGCCGCCAACGACAACGCACCGCCTGGAAACGAGCACGTCGTGCTACTGGTACGGGACGATGGCTGCGGTATGCCCCAGGAGATTCTGTCCCGTGCCACTGAACCCTTCTTCACCACGAAGGGGCCCGGCAAGGGCACCGGTCTCGGGCTGTCGATGGCACACGGTCTGGCTGAGCAATCGGGCGGGCGTCTTGAGATCCGCAGCACTCCGGGCGAAGGCACGGCGATCGAGCTTTGGCTTCCAGTGGCCAAGCCGCAAGAGCGCGCCGAAGACAAGAGCACCTCGGCGGCTGCAAGCCCATGGACCCGCACGGCAGCCAAGACTGCTCTTACTGTGCTCGTCGTCGACGACGATCCACTGGTTCTGGAAAACACGTCGGCGCTGCTTGAGGATCTCGGCTATAGAGTGACTGCCGTTGACAACGGTGAGGCCGCCCTCTGCCTGCTCCGACGGCAGGACGACTTCGACATCTTGGTCACCGATCACATGATGCCCGGCATGACCGGCGCTCAGTTGGCCGAGACCATACGCACCGAGCGACCGGGCCTTCCCGTTCTGCTGGTCAGTGGCTACGCCGATCTGGCCGAAGGCAACCGCCGCCTGCATACACTGGCCAAGCCCTTCAATCAGGCATCGTTGGTGCATGCGATGAATCAGGCGATGGATCGGCCGGAATCTGGCGTAGTCGTGGAGCTTTACCCATCACACTAAAAGTTCACCTCGATGCGCTCAAGGTGAATCCACCCCGAGCGCGCTGCCGAGGCGTTCGTGACAGGGCAACAGAAACATCAGCGCACGCGGCGGTCTTCGGCGGCGGCCAGCCATACGGGCTCCGCCTCGAAAGCGGCTCGCAGCACCTCCATGAAGGCCGGCGCTTCCGGAACGGCGATAGGACCGAAGGCCGTGACCGCTATCCCCGGCGACCAGGAATTCAGCACGGCCGCGCCCGCAAATCTCTTCACGCCATCGAGGAAGACATCCTCATGCCGCTGCGTGATACCAAGGCCGCCCAGCTGGCGCTGGATCATGCCCATCATCGTTCCGGCCAGTACCTGCGCACGTGGCCAGACAACCGAACGGCCGTCCCAGAAAGCAAGGTTCCAGATGGTCCCCTCGCCAAGGCGCCCATGTCGGTCGACGAAGGCCGCATCATCGAAACCCTGCGCTACGGCCTTGCGCAGGTAATGGGTTTTCGCGCCCTCACCGACATGCTTTATGCCAGGGTGGTATCGCTGATGCTCGACGACGCTCAGCCGAAGCGGCCCCCGAGGACCATCCGACGGAGGTCCGGTACGGACCAGCAGACTCGGCTCGGTATTGCCGCTTGCGGCGGTGAATTCGCCCTCAGGTGAGAACGCCGTTACGGTGAGCGACTGATCCTGAGGGCCGATTTCGATCGCACGTCGGACGCTGCGCATCACGGTATCGTCGGATGGCGCCCGACCGAACAGTTCGATCGAGGCGCTCTTCAGGCGCGCCAGGTGCAGGTCGAGACCCTTGACCCTGCGGCCCCTCACCTGCAAAGCGGTGAAGTGCGCGAATCCGGCGAATGCTAAAGGCGCCAGATCACACGCAGTGGCCGGCACTTCGTTGAGCAGTATCGGGTAAGTTTCGCGATGTGATGCCATGGGAATGCTCCTCACCTTTCGATTGGGAGCATCGAGTGTAAAATCTGACAGCACTGTTAGAGTCAAGCCCAATATGAAGATCGGCGAACTGTCCAGACGATGCGAAGTGAGCGTCCGCATGCTGCGCTACTACGAGGAGCAAGGGCTCCTCAAGCCGCAACGCAGCCAAAGCGGCTTCAGGGAATATGGGCCTCGGGAACAGCAAACGGTCGAGCGAATCAAGCTGCTGGGCTCCGCAGGCATGACGCTCACCACGATCAAGCAGTTTCTGCCGTGCATTCGGGGTGAAGGTCATCTCTTGGAACCGTGCGAAGAACTCCGCTCCACGCTGATCGAGCAGATCGCCCTGATCGACCAGAAAACCGAAAAGCTCATGCACAGCCGCAAGGTGCTCGAGAGGTTTTTGCTGGAAGTCCAGTGAAGCCCCCTCAACGGTTGCAGTGGCACGGCAAGGAGCTTCCCCCCTTACGATCAGCTGGTCCGCATCCTTTATGCGAGACGGAACCTGCGCGGCCGTTCCCTTAGAAGAACTCATCGAGCAGTCGGTAAACGCGCACGCAACAGATCGGACGCTTCGATCCCATAGCATTCCAGGCGCACCTGAACCCATTCCTCTCACGGCTCTTCGCCGATATCGCGACAGGCTGCTCAGCCCCGGAAACAGTACGTTGGGCAAACATGCATCGAGCATCCCAGGCTGCGCGCTGAAGAGACACGTACGGCACCCGGCACCAGCGATTACGTACGCGAAAGGCCACTTCCTGAAGGATCTGCGGCTATGCGCGCCCATCTTCTACAGATGTCGAATTGGATGGCAAAGGCTATTTCGAAAGGCTCCACATGCTGGGCTGGCTACTTAACTTGAAGGCTAAGTACCGCTCTCGTTGCGTACCCTTTTTTCCATGGGAGCACGCTGGGAACGCTACACCCAGACTCGCGCTGCCCAGAAACGCGAAAGCCCCGGAATCCGGGGCTTTCAGCTTTTCACATGGTGCGGACGGAGAGACTCGAACTCTCACACCTTGCGGCGCCAGAACCTAAATCTGGTGTGTCTACCAATTTCACCACGTCCGCCAAGCGGGCTAAACGAAAACGCCAGGCAGCGCCTGGCGTTCTCGAGAATATGGGGTGGACGAAGGGGATCGAACCCTCGACACCAGGAGCCACAATCCTGTGCTCTACCAACTGAGCTACGCCCACCATATTGCATTTGCTTGTGCCAGAGCCCGAAATGGCGCACCCGGCAGGACTCGAACCTGCGACCATCCGCTTAGAAGGCGGATGCTCTATCCAGCTGAGCTACGGGCGCTTTTATCTGCATTCTGTTCGGAGCGCAGACTTGAAGCTCCGGCTATTGAAAGAAGTCGCCTTCTTCGTAAGCCATCTTACCCAGCAGCAGGCTGTGCTCGACAAGCGGGGCGAATGTTATAGAGGCTCCAAACAGTCGTCAACAGCAAATTGAAAAAAATTTCAGTTAGATAAAGGGGTTACAGATGACGAACGCTGCTTCGCCTTTGCCGTATCGCTACGACATGCGAGAATACGCGCCCTTTCCAAGTCCTCTCCAATGGTTAACCAAGCGTCATGACCGCAAAACTGATCGACGGTAAAACGATTGCTGCCAACATTCGCCAACAGATCTCCGGTCGTGTTGCCGAACGTCGCGCCCAAGGGCTCCGCGCACCCGGCCTCGCCGTGATTCTGGTCGGCAGCGATCCAGCCTCCCAGGTGTACGTGGCGCACAAGCGCAAAGATTGCGAGGAGGTGGGTTTCCACTCTGTCGCCCATGATCTGCCAAGCGATACCCGCCAGGAAGACCTGTTGGCCCTGATCGATCAGCTCAATGACGACTCTTCGATCGACGGCATTCTCGTCCAGCTGCCTCTGCCCAAGCATCTCGATGCGTCCCAGCTGCTGGAGCGCATCCGCCCGGACAAGGACGTAGACGGTTTCCACCCCTATAACGTCGGCCGCCTCGCGCAGCGTATGCCATTGCTGCGCCCATGCACGCCGAAAGGCATCATGACGCTGCTTGAAAGCACCGGAGTCGACCTGCATGGGCTGGATGCGGTCGTGGTCGGCGCCTCGAACATCGTTGGGCGTCCTATGGCGCTGGAGCTGCTGTTGGCCGGCTGCACCACTACCGTAACCCACCGCTTTACCCGCAATCTCGAAGAGCACGTACGGCGGGCCGACCTGGTCGTGGTCGCAACCGGCATCACTGGCCTGGTCAAGGGTGAATGGATCAAGCCCGGCGCAATCGTCATCGACGTCGGCATCAACCGCCAGGCTGATGGCCGCCTGCTCGGCGATGTGGAATTCGAACCAGCCAGCGAGCGCGCCGCATGGATCACCCCGGTGCCGGGCGGCGTCGGCCCGATGACTCGCGCCTGCCTGCTGGAAAATACCCTGCACGCCGCAGAACATCTGCACGACTGATCGTGAACGACGCAAACAAGAACGGCGCCCTTCGGCGCCGTTTTTGTTTGCATTGCACTATTCAGCCAGACGCCAGGTCGTCCCGCCCTTGCCGTCCTCCAGGACCACACCCATGGCGCTGAGCTGATCGCGGATACGGTCGGACTCGGCCCAGTTCCTTTCCGCTCTCGCCGCCAAACGCGCGGCGATCAGCGCCTCGACCTCGGCAGCGTCAACCTTGCCATCAGCTCCCGCCTGCAGGAAGGCATCGGGCTCCAACTGCAGTACGCCGAGCACACCGGCAAGCACCTTAAGCTGAGCAGCCAGCGCGCCGGCAGCAGCAAGATCGGTCTCACGCAGGCGGTTGACCTCACGCACCATATCGAACAGCACCGCGCACGCTTCTGGCGAGTTGAAATCGTCGTCCATCGCCGCGCCGAAGCGCGCCACGAACGCCTCGCCACCGGCAGGCGCCGCGTCAGGCAGGCCTTTCAAGCCGTTGTAGAAGCGCTCCAATGCCCCCTTGGCTTCGCGCAGGCTGTCCTCGGAATAGTTGATTGGGCTGCGGTAGTGGCTGGACACCAGCAGGTAGCGCACCACCTCGGGGTGGTACTTCTCCAGCACCTCGCGGATGGTGAAGAAATTGCCCAGACTTTTGGACATCTTTTCGCCGTCGACCCGCACCGCGCCAGCGTGCATCCAGACATTGGCGTACTGCTTGCCGGTCGCGGCCTCGCTCTGCGCGATCTCGTTCTCATGGTGCGGAAACACCAAATCCGGGCCGCCACCATGGATGTCGAACGTCTCGCCCAGGCAGCAGGTGGACATTACCGAACACTCGATATGCCAACCGGGACGCCCAGGGCCCCACGGCGAATCCCAGCTCGGCTCGCCAGGCTTGGCGCCCTTCCACAGTACGAAGTCCAGCGGATCTTCCTTGGCTTCGTCCACCTCGATGCGCGCGCCGATCTTCAGGTCCTCGATCTTGCGCCGCGAGAGTTTGCCGTAACCGACGAATTTGCCGACCCGGTAGTAGACGTCACCGTTGCCCGGCGCATAAGCGAAGCCCTTGTCGATCAGGGTCTGGATCATCGTATGCATGCCGGCAATATGGTCGGTGGCGCGAGGCTCGACGTCCGGACGCAACACGTTGAGGCGCGTCTCGTCTTCATGCATCGCCGCAATCATGCGCTCGACCAGCGCCTGGAACGGCTCGCCGTTATCAGTGGCACGGCGGATGATCTTGTCATCGATGTCGGTGATGTTACGCACGTAGGTCACGTCGTAGCCGCGCTGGCGCAGCCAGCGGGTGACCACGTCGAACGCCACCATTACCCGTGCATGACCGATGTGGCAGAAGTCGTAGACCGTCATGCCACAGACGTACATGCGCACCTTGTTGCCTTCCAGCGGGCGGAACGCTTCCTTGGTCTTGCTCAGCGTGTTATAGATCGCCAGCGCCATCATTGACCCCAGGAGTCACGCAGCGTGACGGTGCGATTGAACACAGGAGCGCCGGGCTTGCTGTCCTTCATATCGGCGCAGAAATAGCCTTCACGCTCGAACTGAAAGCGCTCTTCAGGAGCCACATCCGCCAGCGAAGGCTCGGCTCGACACCCCTTGAGCACGACGAGCGAATCGGGGTTGATATTGTCCAGGAAGCTGCCGCCCTCCTCGTCCTTCTCAGGATTGGCGGAACGGAACAGACGATCGTACAGACGCACCTCGCACTCGACGCTTTCGGCAGCCGGCACCCAGTGGATCACACCCTTGACCTTGCGGCCTTCGGGGTTCTTGCCCAAGGTATTTTCGTCGTAGCTGCAGCGCAGCTCGACGACATTTCCAGCCTCATCCTTGATCGCCTCATCGGCACGGATCACGTAGCTGCCGCGCAGTCGCACTTCGCCGCCAGGAACCAGTCGTTTGAAGCCCGCCGGCGGGACTTCTTCGAAGTCCCCCGCATCGATGTAGATCTCGCGGCTGAACGGCAGCACCCGCACCCCCATGTCCTGCTTCGGATGACGCGGCAGCTCGAGGTTTTCGCTCTTCCCTTCCGGATAGTTGGTAATCACCACCTTGAGCGGCTTGAGCACGCACATGGCACGCGCAGCGTTGGCGTCCAGGTCTTCGCGAATCGCGAATTCCAGCATGCCGATGTCGACGACGCCGCCTGCGCGATTCACACCGATCATGTCGCAAAAGTTGCGGATCGAGGCCGGGGTGTAGCCGCGGCGCCGGAAGCCGGAGAGCGTCGACATGCGCGGGTCGTCCCAACCGCTCACATGCTTCTCATCCACCAGCTGCTTGAGCTTGCGCTTGCTGGTGATGGTGTAGTTCAGGTTGAGACGGGCGAACTCGTACTGGCGCGGCTGGGCCGGTACCGGCAGGTTGGCCAGGAACCACTCGTACAACGGGCGATGATCCTCGAATTCGAGGGTGCAGATGGAATGCGTGATGCCCTCGATGGCGTCCGACTGCCCGTGAGTGAAGTCGTAGCTCGGATAGATGCACCACTTGTCGCCGGTCTGGTGATGGTGCGCATGGCGAATGCGATAGAGGATCGGGTCGCGCAGATTCATGTTCGGCGAGGCCATGTCGATCTTCGCCCGTAGCGCACGGGCGCCATCCGGGAACTCGCCGGCCTTCATGCGGGCGAACAGGTCGAGGTTCTCCTCCACCGAACGCTCGCGGAACGGGCTGTTCTTGCCAGGCTCGGTCAGGCTGCCACGGTACTCACGGGCCTGCTCGGGTGTCAGGTCACAGACATAGGCCTTGCCCGCCTTGATCAGCTCTATCGCCCAGTCATGCAGCTGATCGAAATAGTTGGAGGCGTAGCGTTCCTCGCCGGCCCACTGGAAGCCCAGCCACTGCACGTCGCTCTTGATCGCGTCGATGTACTCCTGGTCTTCCTTGGCCGGGTTGGTGTCATCGAAGCGCAGGTTGCACTCGCCACCGAACTCCTTTGCCAGGCCGAAGTTCAGGCAAATCGACTTGGCATGCCCGATGTGCAGATAGCCATTGGGCTCCGGCGGGAAGCGAGTGACGATCTTGGCGTGCTTGCCAGAGTCCAGATCAGCCTGGACGATCGGACGGAGAAAATTGCTAGCGGCGGGAGTCTCGGGCTTGCTCATGATGTCCTTAACGTCAGCGAGTGTGCGGCTTAAGAGAGGCTTACAAATATAACGAGCGATGGCCAGACAGTGAGATCAGCGCAAAAAGCGGAATGTACTAAGTCGTACATAAGCATTTTGAGACCATTTCAACGTCGCAGGGCCGAGTGCAGTAGCTTGTAAATGCCCTCTCAGGGTAGGCCGACCAAATCAAAGCGCCTATCATAGCGGACCCGTCAACCCCCTGACAGAGCAATGCGCTCAGGGGATACCGCCATCAGTGACTGGCGGCACTCGGTAACGACGACCCTTGCAGCGGCGCGCCCGCACCAACGAAACGGAACCCTTCCCGATGATCAAACTGCACACCAACTACGGCGTCATCACCGTCAATCTGTTCGAAGACAAGGCTCCGGAAACCACTGCCAACTTCAAGGAATATGTGAAGAGCGGCCACTACGACGGCACCATCTTCCATCGCGTGATAAGCAATTTCATGATCCAGGGCGGCGGTTTCGAGCCAGGCATGAAGCAGAAGTCCACTCGTGCGCCGATCAAGAACGAGGCCAACAATGGTCTGTCGAACAAAACCGGCACTCTGGCCATGGCGCGCACCATGGAACCGCATTCGGCGTCCGCGCAGTTCTTCATCAACGTGAAGGACAACGACTTCCTCGATCACAGTGCGCCTACCGTACAGGGTTGGGGCTATGCCGTGTTCGGCGAGGTGACCGAGGGCATGGATGTGGTCGAGAAGATCAAGGGTGTGGCAACGACCATGAAGTCCGGCCACCAGGACGTCCCGGTCGAGGACGTGGTGATCGAGAAGGCCGAGATCGTCGAGTAATCGCGAGTGATCCTGCTGATCTCAGATCTGCATCTGGAAGAGGAACGCCCGGACATCACCCGGGCGTTTCTGCATTTTCTCGCGACGCGCGCTACCCAGGCCGAAGCCCTATATATTCTCGGTGACTTCTTCGAGGTCTGGATCGGCGACGACGCCATGACGCCGTTCCAGGACTCGATTGCCCGCGCCCTGCGTGCGTTGAGCGAGCGCGGCGTCAGAATCTATCTGATGCACGGCAACCGCGACTTCATGCTCGGCCAGACCTTCTGCCGCAAGGCCGGCTGCAAGCTGCTGGCTGATCCGAGTGTGGTCCAGCTCTGCGGCGAGCCGGTACTGCTGATGCACGGCGACAGTCTGTGTACCCGCGATGAAGGCTACATGCGGCTACGCCGACTGCTGCGCAACCCCCTCAGCCTGTTCATTCTGCGCCATCTGCCGCTCGCGACTCGCCGGAAACTCGCCCGTAAGCTACGCAACGAGAGCCGCAGCCAGACCCGCATGAAAGCCAGCGACATCATCGACGTCACCCCGGAACTGATACCCGGCGTGCTGGCCGAACATGGCGCTCGCACGCTGATCCACGGTCATACTCATCGACCGGCAACCCACGACTTCGTGGTGAATGGCCAACCCGCCAAACGGATCGTGCTGGGCGACTGGGATCGGCAGGGATGGGCACTGCAGGTGGATGAAAACGGCTACCACCAGGCGCCATTCGCCCTGAGCTAGGCTGCCAGCGGCACGCCGCTGTGAAACCGGAACTCGCTGTCCGGGCTTTCGATCAGTTCCCGTTCCCGCTCGCGCACCCGAACGATGGTGGCATCCACATCGGCAGCGTCGCCGTACTGATAGGCCAGCTTCAGGTAATCCTGGAAGTGCCGCGCTTCCGACTTGAGCAGCCCGTGATAGAACTTGCCCAGCTCTTCATCCAGGTGCGGTACCAACATGGCGAAGCGCTCGCAAGAGCGCGCCTCGATAAAGGCACCGATCACCAGCGTGTCGGTCAGTCGATAGGGCTCATGATTGCGTACGAGTTCGCGCAACCCGGCGGCATAACGAGACGAGCCGACATTGCGTAACTCGATCTCACGGCGACGGATGATCGCCAGCACCTGCTCGAAATGGCGCAACTCCTCGCGCGCCAGACGCGACATCTTGTTCTGCAGATCCGGCTTGTCGACATAGCGGAACATCAACTGGAACGCTGACCCCGCTGCCTTTTTTTCGCAGTTGCCGTGGTCGATCAGCATCACGTCCTGATTCTGCAAGGCAGCGTCTACCCAAGCAGCGGGGGTGACGCAGGCGAGAAACTCATTCAGATCAGGAAGCATGTCGAACCTTGCATATTCAGGAACAAAATAGTGGGTCATCGCGTGGTGCCGGCCGACACCGCGCGGGCATTATACGAATGCCGCGCGGAGCAGCCAGTCTTGCTTGATATACATCACAACTGGCGTCGCAGGCTTGTCTATAGTTGACCAACCCGCATCAGGAAATGGAGCCGATCATGCAAGCCATTCGCTGCATCCTCGTGGTAATTGACCCGAACCAGCCACAAGAGCTGGCCCTCAAGCGCGCGCGCCTGATCTCGACCGTCAGCCAATCTCACCTGCATTTGCTGATCTGCGACACCAGACACGACCACAGCGCACACCTGAGCGCATTGCGAAAGCAGCTCGAGTCCGAAGGCCATCAGACGACCACACAACAGGCGTGGCACGAGAGCGTCCACCAGACCATTATCAGCGTGCAACAAGCAGAAGGCTGCGGCCTGGTGGTCAAGCAGCACGTGCCGGACAATCCGCTGAAGCGCGCCCTGCTGACGCCGGAAGACTGGAAGCTGCTGCGCTACTGCCCCTGCCCGGTGCTGATGGTGAAAACCGACAAGCCATGGACCGGCGGCAACATCCTCGCCGCCGTGGACGTTGGCAACGCCGACCTCGAACACCGCACGCTGCATACGACCATCGTCAATCACGGATTCGAGATCGCGAACCTCGCCGATGGCAATCTCCACGTCATCAGCGCCCATCCGTCGGCGATGTTGTCTGCCGCAGATCCGGCCTTTCAGCTGAAAGAGACCATCGAGGCGAGATATCGCGACGCCTGCAAGCAATTTCAGGAAGATTTCGCTATCCCGAACGAACGTCTGCATGTTGTCGAAGGGCCGGCCGATGCATTGATTCCCCGCGTCTGCCATCAGCTCAATGCGGTCGTAACCATCATCGGAACCGTGGCACGAACCGGATTCTCGGGCGCCCTCATGGGCAATACTGCGGAAGTGGTGCTCGATACGCTGGAAAGCGACGTCCTGGTACTCAAGCCAGATGACATCATCGATCACCTGGAAGACCTTGTGCGCCATTGATCCAACGCGCGGAAGCCTCGCTAGAGGCTTCCGCCTTCACACCCTCAGATCCATACCCTGGCGTATGAATTGCGGAGCGATATAGCGATCGTAGTGGGCCTCGGAAAGTAGAAAAAACTCCCGATCAATGGCATCTCGCAGCTCAGGCAGCGCCCAGTCGCGAAACTCGGGCAACAGACTGACTCCGTACGCGTCCAGCTGCTGGATAAGCCGGGCGCCGCGCGCGATCAGCTGATAAGCCCAGCAGTAGGGAGATTGCTCGGCCACGAAGCGAATCTGCCTCGCTTCCAGCTGCTGGCGCAGCAGCACGGCATCGAAGATCTCGAGTTTCGCCATCATCACCTGAGCGAGAAGAATCTCGAGGCGCCGCCAGACCGCCAACTTTTCCTGTTCAGCGTATGCGTTCCAGTTGACCACCTCGTGGTGAAAGCGCTTGCAGCCGCGACAGACGACATCGCCGTACACGGTCGAACAGAGGCCTACGCAAGGAGTTTTGATGCGCTGAGTGGACATGAGCAGAAAAGCGGCATGGACTACGGGCTGAGCATCTTAGACTTTTGTCCTACCAGGGTCACTCGCGCTGACATCCGGATGGCGGCAAATCACGCTGAAGCCCAGGCCAGACGGTGCTCAGCGCATTCGAGGCGAGCCGACAGGCGTTGGCGCAACACCCATAGCAGGCGGTCCTCGACTTAACTTCGCGAGCCATTTCCAGTAGACTCAGCCCGCCGTTTTTGGCGCCACATTCCATACGAAGCTGTTTTCAAAGCGTCACGAGCACAGTTGAACCGGCTGCGTGCCGGATGCGCAGAATTGCCTTTCTCCTGCCCATCCGGCCTCGCCCGCCCGGCGTAAAACTTTGAAAACAGCTTCCGGATGCGCGTCCCGAAACACCCAAGGGACCAATGATGAGGGTAAAAACTGTGCTTGAAGCCTATCGCAAACACGTAGAAGAGCGTGCCGCCCAGGGCGTCGTGCCCCAGCCGCTGAACGCCGAGCAAACCGCAGGCCTGGTCGAGCTGCTGAAGAACCCGCCGGCCGGCGAAGAAGAATTCCTCGTTGACCTGATCACCAACCGCGTCCCTGCTGGCGTCGACGAAGCCGCCTACGTCAAGGCCGGTTTCCTGTCCGCCCTGGCCAAAGGTGAAACCTCCTCGCCGCTGCTGAGCAAGCAGCGCGCCGTCGAGCTGCTGGGCACCATGCAGGGCGGCTACAACATCGCCACCCTGGTCGAGCTGCTGGATAACGCCGAGCTGGGCGCTGTCGCCGCCGAGCAGCTGAAGCACACCCTGCTGATGTTCGACGCCTTCCACGATGTGGCCGAGAAAGCCAAGGCCGGCAACGAGCACGCCAAGGCCGTCATGCAGTCCTGGGCCGAAGGCGAGTGGTTCACCAACCGCCCGGCAGTTGCCGAAAAAGTCACCCTGTCCGTGTTCAAGGTCACTGGCGAAACCAACACCGACGACCTGTCGCCTGCTCCGGACGCCTGGTCGCGCCCTGACATCCCACTGCACGCCCTGGCCATGCTGAAGATGGCCCGTGATGGCATCAACCCGGACGTGCCGGGCTCGGTTGGCCCGATCAAGCAGATGGAAGAACTGAAAGCCAAGGGCTTCCCGGTTGCATACGTCGGCGACGTGGTCGGCACCGGTTCTTCGCGCAAGTCGGCCACCAACTCCGTGCTGTGGTTCTTCGGTGATGACATTCCGAACGTACCGAACAAGCGCGCCGGTGGCTTCTGCTTCGGCACCAAGATCGCTCCGATCTTCTACAACACCATGGAAGATGCCGGCGCCCTGCCGATCGAGTTCGATTGCAGCAACCTCGCCATGGGCGACGTGATCGACGTCTATCCGTACGCTGGCAAGGTTTGCAAGCACGGCACCGATGAAGTCATCACCACTTTCGAGCTGAAAACCGACGTGCTGCTGGACGAAGTCCGTGCTGGCGGTCGTATCCCGCTGATCATCGGTCGCGGCCTGACCGAGAAGGCCCGCGCCGAGCTGGGTCTGGCTCCGTCCACCCTGTTCAAGAAGCCGGAAGCGCCGGCTGATAGCGGCAAAGGCTTCACCCTCGCACAGAAGATGGTCGGTCGCGCATGCGGTCTGCCGGAAGGCCAAGGCGTTCGCCCGGGCACCTACTGCGAGCCGAAGATGACCACCGTCGGCTCCCAGGACACCACTGGCCCGATGACCCGCGACGAGCTGAAGGACCTGGCCTGCCTCGGCTTCTCCGCCGACCTGGTCATGCAGTCGTTCTGCCACACTGCGGCCTATCCGAAGCCGATCGACGTCAATACCCATCACACCCTGCCGGACTTCATCATGAACCGCAGCGGCGTGTCGCTGCGCCCTGGCGATGGCATCATTCACAGCTGGCTGAACCGCATGCTGCTGCCGGATACCGTTGGTACCGGTGGTGACTCGCACACCCGTTTCCCGATCGGTATCTCCTTCCCGGCCGGTTCCGGCCTGGTCGCCTTCGCTGCCGCCACTGGCGTCATGCCGCTTGACATGCCGGAATCGGTACTGGTGCGCTTCAAGGGCCAAATGCAGCCGGGCATCACACTGCGCGACCTGGTTCATGCGATCCCGTACTACGCCATCCAGCAGGGCCTGCTGACTGTCGAGAAGAAGGGCAAGAAGAACATCTTCTCCGGCCGCATCCTCGAGATCGAAGGCCTGAACCAGCTGACCGTCGAGCAAGCGTTCGAACTGTCCGACGCTTCCGCAGAGCGCTCGGCTGCTGGTTGCACCATCAAGCTGCCGGAAGAGTCGATCGCCGAGTACCTGAAGTCGAACATCACCATGCTGCGCTGGATGATCAGCGAAGGCTATGGCGATGCCCGCACCCTCGAGCGTCGTGCCCAGGCGATGGAAGCCTGGCTGGCCGATCCGAAGCTGCTGGAAGCCGACAAGGACGCCGAATACGCTGCTGTGATCGAGATCGACCTGTCCGAAGTGAAAGAGCCCGTGCTCTGCGCACCGAACGACCCGGACGATGCCCGCCTGCTGTCCACCGTTGCTGGCGAGAAGATCGATGAAGTCTTCATCGGCTCCTGCATGACCAACATCGGCCACTTCCGCGCTGCCGGCAAGCTGCTCGACAAGGTCAAGGGTGGTATTCCGACCCGTCTGTGGCTGGCTCCGCCGACCAAAATGGACGCTCACCAGCTGACCGAAGAAGGCTACTACGGCATCTACGGCAAGGCTGGCGCGCGTATGGAAATGCCGGGCTGCTCCCTGTGCATGGGTAACCAGGCTCGCGTTCAGACCGGTTCGACCGTCGTCTCCACTTCGACCCGTAACTTCCCGAACCGCCTCGGCGACGCCACCAATGTATACCTGGCCTCGGCCGAACTGGCAGCGGTAGCCTCCATCATCGGCAAGCTGCCGACTGTTGCGGAGTACATGGAGTACGCGAAGAACATCGACAGCATGGCTGCCGACATCTATCGCTACCTTTCCTTCGACCAGATCGCCGAGTTCCGTGACGCTGCGGAAAAGGCCAAGATCAAGGTCGTCGAAGTCTGATGACTGCGTAAGGCAATAAAAAACCCCGCTCCGGCGGGGTTTTTTATGCCCAGTGATTTCTTCGGAATCCGATTGACGCTGATCCGGGCGCAGTCGTGTGCGCCGCCTAACCCACCGGGGAATCACCAGCGCCACCGCTGTGGCGGAAGCCCCGGCAACGTTTGCTGCAGGCAAAGAAAAGCCCGGTCTATGCCGGGCTTTTCGAGCTTGAAGGCTTCAGTTCAGCATTACTGAACCTGAGCTTCTACCTCGGCCTCTACACGACGGTTGATCTGACGACCTTCCTCGGTGGAGTTGTCAGCGACCGGACGGGATTCGCCATAACCGACGGAGTTCACACGACCGCCTTCAACGCCATACTCGTTGACCAGAACGTTGCGTACTGCTTCAGCACGACGCTCGGACAAGCGCTGGTTGTACTGGTCGGTGCCAACGGAGTCGGTGTGACCTTCGACCACGGTGGTGGTTTGCGGGTACTGCTGCATGAAATCAGCGAGGTTCTTGATGTCGCTGTAGCTTTCTTCGCGGACGCGCGACTTGTCGAAGTCGAACTTGACGTCCAGCTCGACGCGTACGACCTCCGGAGCCGGTTCCGGCTCGGTGTCAACGATCGGAGCCGGGGCCGGTTCCGGAGTCGGCTCAACAGCAGCAACCTGACGGGCACCGCCACCGAAGTTCAGACCGACACCAACGCCAGCCATCCACTCGGCTTCATCAGCATCGATGTTGTACATGCCATCAACGCTGGCCTTGGCAAAGAAGTTCTCGGTGAAGTAGTACTTCAGGCCGGTGCCCACGTTGGCAAAGGTGCTGTGGTCACGACCACTGCGGGCGGCCTGGCCAATGCTCTGATGAGCAACGCCAGCGGAGACGTACGGACGCAGACCAACACCCGGAGCGCCAAAATGATAGGCAGCATCGAGGGAAGTCAGGCTGCCCTTGATGTTCTTGTGGCTACCATCGGCGCCCGGCTCCTTAGAGGTCAGGTCATGATATTCGCCGTAGGAGAGACCCAACGAAACATCGTCGGTAAGAAAATAGCTGACGCCAGCGCCATACAATTCGCCATCACGCTGAACGTCGCGCGAGCTGTCAGTGAAATAGTGCTTACCGAACGCCTCCACCTCTACGGCACCCTGTCCTTGAGCCAGCGCGCCGAGAGAAGTCGCGGCGACTATCGAACCGATAACGACGCCTAAGGTGTTTTTAAGTTTCATCCGTAAATCCCCATCTGGTGGTTAGTATCAGAACAATCTAAGGAACCCGGTTGCATGTATGCCCAAGCTGTTCGCTACGGGTAAGACAAGTTTGACGGGCTAAGTTTCACTTTGATCGGAAAATTTTTCCCGCAGCTTGTCCAGTGCGCGCTTGTAACGCATCTTCGTCGCGCTAAGCCCCATGTGCATGATATCGGCGATTTCCTGAAACTCGAGTTCAGCAACAAAACGCAACACCAATATCTCCCGATCGATCGGATTTACATGCACCAACCAACGATCCAGACCCGCCTTCTCTTCGAGTTTAGGCGCCTTCTCATCGGATGCTTCTTCCAGCGGATCGAGGCTAAGCGCATCAAGCAGGCGCCGTTTGCGGCGCTCTTTACGATATTGCGTAATGCATTCGTTGTAAGTGATGCTATAGAGCCATGTTTTGAACTTCGACTTACCTTCGAAGTTCTTCAACCCATATAACACCTTGAGCATAACTTCCTGGCATACGTCATCGGCATCCCGCTCGTTCCCCAAGTAACGTGCACAAACATTGAACAACGTTCGCTGATAGCGACGCATCAACTCTTCATACGCTCGGGTTATATGAAACAGTTCGACGTGAGCATGCCGCACCAGCTCTTCATCGCTGAGCTGGCGTGGATCGTAGCGCGAAATGGACGTTGGGGTTTTAGTCAAGACGCTTCGAGCCGGCAGTCAAAATCTCGGCCGCCAATCATGGAAACCGGAAAAAAGGCGACGTACTTTACCAGATACTCAGGGCTAGCGGCTGCCGACTCGCTGTTCGAGTAGCACTTTGTTCGCTACGGACATCAGCTCGCCGTCATCGGTAAGCAATAAGGTTTTCACCGTACCGATTTCTTCGATCTGGCCTTCCATGTCTGGCAGCCGTACCTTCTGGCCCACTTCATAGAGCTCACGCACATAGATTCCAGCCAGGATCTGACTTACCAGCTCACGACTACCGAGACCAAGGGCCAGCGCAACCGCGAGGCCGACGGTGATCAGAACGATGGCAATCACATAATTGAGCAGCTCGGTCTTGACCTCGAGCTGCCCAATCGCCACGGAAATGCTGATGATGATCACCAGGCCCTGCGCCATTCGCGCCAAACCGTTCGCGTAATCAAGGCCGACACCCTCGGCGGCGCCTCGAACCAGACCGCTCAACAGCTGCGCCAGCAGGACACCAGCGAGCAGAACCAACGCAGCGCCGAAGACCTTCGGCACATAGAGCGCAAGCATGTCGAGGGTTGCCGAAACGCGCTCCAGCCCCAGCGATTCGGCGGCCGAGACCAGGAAGATCAGCAGCACGAACCAATACACCACCTTACCGATCAACGCCGAGACAGGGATGCGTATGCCCGCTCGGCCCAACAGTTTGGTAAGCCCGGTTCCGGCCATCAGCCGATCCAATCCGACCTTGGCCAACACTTTGGATAACAAGGTATCGAGCAGTTTGGCTACCACGAACCCGAGCAATACAACGACCACGGCGCCGAACAGACGCGGAATGAAGGCCGCTACAGATGCCCAAAGCGAGCTCATCGCCGACAGCAGACTTTGGGTCCAGGGATCGAATTCCATGATCAATCAGCCTTATCGAAAGAACGGTTGGAAGCAGCCCGGCGGGAAACCGGTGCGAGATGTCGCGAGCCGCTATTGACGGCCATCAGCAATGCTTCGAGCCAGTGCCCTACCAGTGCAAACAGGTCGCCAGCACCCACCTGCCGGTTGGCCGTCTTCAGCACTCGCCCCAGGCAGGCATCGTCATCGTGCACGGAGGGCTTGTTGAGCAGATCTCGCAGGGATTCTTCAAAGGGATCGCGCATGCAAACCTCGCTAAAGTATGTGGCCTAGACGGTCTATGGCCGGTCGGGAGTCACATTCAGAGCCAGCGGAGGCGCCGTAGCATCCACCATTGCAGCAAGGCGATACTGCCTATCAACGCGCAGGCTACGGCGAACCCGTACGGGAAGTCGGCACCAGGTATGCCCCCGACGTTGATTCCAAGCAGTCCGGTGAGAAAGCTGAGCGGCAGAAAAAAGCCCGTAATGATAGCAAGCAGATACATGGTTCGGTTCATCCGCTCGCTCAGCCTGCGGTGTTCCGATTCCAGCACCAGATTGATCCGCTCCCGGACCATTTCGAGCTCTTCGAGGTAACGGGTCAAGCGGTTGCTGAGCTCGTTCCAATACTCGGTGTCGTCCTCGACGAACCAGCTCAGTCTGTTGCGCGTCAGCTGACCGTAGAGCTCCCGCTGGGGCAGCAGGAACCGGCGCAGGCCAGCCGCCTGCCGACGCAAGGAGAGCATCGAATCGTGCTCGGGGGTGTAGCGCTCGTTCGCCTCAAGCGCTTCTTCTTCCTTATCGATCCGCTCGGAGAGCTGCATGACGAGATCATCGACGCGATCGGTCATCGCCTCAGCGAGATAGATCAGCAGTTCAGACGCGGTTTTCGGCCCCCTTCCCTCCGACAGCAGCTGTATGACCACCTCCGTAGAGCGCAATGGTCGCAGCCGAAGAGAAATGACCCGTTGCCGGTCGGCGAACACGCGCACGGACACCATGTCTTCCGGTTCTGCATCGGGGTTCAGATTGACGCCGCGCAGGAAAAGCAGCAGCTCCTCCTGAGGCAAGGCCAGCATGCGAGGCCGCGTGTTCTCTTCCAGCAGCACATCGCAGGCAAAGGCACCGAGTCCGCTCTGCCTGCGCAACCACTGCTGCGCCTGGGGCTGGCTGCGATCCCAGTGCAACCAGAGGCTTTCATGCCCCTTCAGTTGCAAGGTAGGCAGGTCCTGATAGCCGATCTGTCGGGCGCCGCCGCTGCCATCCAGAACAAACGCGTGGATCAGGCCGTTTTGCTCGCTGTGAAATTCCCGCATCGATGTATCGTCGTCACTCATGAAAAGCCCGGCGTCGCCGGGCTCGGAACAAATGGCGGGTATGCCCCGCCAGTGCAGCGGATTACTCCGGCATGGACAGCGGCTCCGGCGACACGATGATGCCGTTATTGTCGGCATAAACGTATTCGCCTGGGCGGAATGTCACGCCGCAGAAAGTCACTGGAACGTTGAGATCGCCGATACCACGCTTATCAGTCTTCATCGGGTGGCTGGCCAGCGCCTGCACGCCCAGCTCAGTCTGCGCGAGAACATCGACGTCGCGCACACAGCCGTAAATGATCAGGCCTTCCCAGCCGTTGCGTGCCGCTTTCTCGGCGAGCATGTCACCCAGCAGGGCGCGACGCAGCGAGCCGCCGCCATCGACAACCATCACCTTGCCAGTGCCATCGACATCAACCTGATCCTTGACCAGTGAGTTGTCCTCGAAGCACTTCACGGTCACGATCTCTCCGCCGAAGGAGTCGCGGCCACCGAAATTGCTGAACAGCGGTTCGACGACCTGCACCAGGTCAGGATAGGCGTCGCACAGATCAGGCGTGACGTATTGCATGGAAAGCTCCTTCTGCTAGGGATAACGACCTTTGAACCATCTGGCGCGACATATTAGCCGCAAGCGGCCAGTGGCGGAACGGACACGGATTTTCGGCGCAAATGAAAACGGGGCTGACGCCCCGTTTTCGACCTACCGCAACGGTCAGATCTGGCGATCAGCCAGGAAGAACCAGGTGTCCAGCACGGAATCCGGGTTCAGCGACACGCTCTCGATGCCCTGCTCCATCAGCCACTTGGCCAGATCCGGATGATCCGACGGGCCCTGGCCGCAGATACCGATGTACTTGCCCGCCTTGTTGCACGCCTGGATGGCATTGGCGAGCAGCTTCTTCACCGCCGGATTACGCTCGTCGAACAGGTGGGCAATGATGCCGGAGTCGCGATCCAGGCCCAGAGTCAGCTGAGTCATGTCGTTGGAGCCGATGGAGAAACCATCGAAGAACTCGAGGAACTCGTCAGCCAGCAGAGCGTTGGACGGCAGTTCGCACATCATGATGACCCGCAGGCCATTCTCGCCACGCTTGAGGCCGTACTTCGCCAGCAGATCGACAACCTGGGATGCTTCGCCCAAGGTGCGCACGAACGGCACCATCAGCTCGACGTTGGTCAGGCCCATGACGTCGCGGACCTTCTTCATCGCACGGCATTCGAGTTCGAAGCAGTCACGGAACGAATCGCTGATGTAGCGAGAAGCACCGCGGAAGCCGAGCATCGGGTTCTCTTCTTCCGGCTCGTACAGCTTGCCGCCGATCAGGTTGGCGTACTCGTTCGACTTGAAGTCCGACAGGCGCACGATGACCTTCTTCGGCCAGAATGCCGCGGCCAGAGTGCTGACGCCCTCGACCAGCTTCTCGACATAGAAGTTGACCGGGTCGTCGTAACCAGCGATGCGCTTCTCGACGCTGCTCTTCACGTCGGCCGGCAAGCCGTCGAAGTTCAGCAGCGCCTTGGGGTGCACGCCGATCATGCGGTTGATGATGAACTCGAGGCGGGCCAGGCCGACGCCTTCGTTCGGCAGGTGAGCGAAGTCGAAGGCGCGATCCGGGTTGCCGACGTTCATCATGATCTTGAACGGCAGCTCCGGCATGGCATCGATGGAGTTCTGGCGGATGTCGAAACCCAGCTCGCCATCGAAGATCAGGCCGGTATCGCCTTCGGCGCAGGAAACAGTAACGCGCTGGCCATCCTTGAGGACTTCGGTGGCATTGCCGCAGCCGACGACGGCGGGAATACCCAGCTCACGGGCGATGATCGCAGCATGGCAGGTGCGCCCGCCGCGGTTGGTGACGATGGCGCTGGCGCGCTTCATCACCGGCTCCCAATCCGGATCGGTCATGTCGGAGACCAGTACGTCGCCCGGCTGGACCTTGTCCATTTCGGTCACGTCGTGGATGACCTTGACCGGGCCTGCGCCGATGCGCTGGCCGATGGCACGACCCTCGACCAGTACGGTGCCCTTCTCCTTCAGCAGATAACGTTCCATCACGTTGGCGCTGCTGCGGCTCTTCACGGTTTCCGGACGGGCCTGGACGATGTACAGCTTGCCGTCGTCACCGTCCTTGGCCCATTCGATGTCCATTGGGCGGCCGTAGTGCTTCTCGATGATCATCGCCTGCTTGGCGAGGTTGGTGACCTCTTCATCGGTCAGGCAGAAGCGCGCACGGTCGGCCGCATCGACGTCGACCGTCTTGACCGACTTGCCGGCCTTGGCTTCGTCGCCATAGACCATCTTGATCGCCTTGCTGCCCAGATTGCGGCGCAGGATGGCCGGGCGTCCAGCTTCCAGCGTCTGCTTGTGGACGTAGAACTCGTCCGGATTGACCGCACCCTGTACCACGGTTTCCCCGAGGCCGTAGGCGCCGGTGATGAACACCACATCACGGAAGCCGGACTCGGTGTCGAGGGTAAACATCACGCCGGCGGTGCCGGTTTCCGAGCGGACCATGCGCTGCACACCGGCAGACAGGGCGACCAGCTTGTGATCGAAGCCCTGGTGTACGCGGTAGGCGATGGCACGGTCGTTGAACAGCGAGGCGAACACTTCCTTGGCAGCGCGGATCACGTTGTCCACGCCACGGATGTTGAGGAAGGTTTCCTGCTGGCCGGCGAAGGAGGCATCTGGCAGGTCTTCAGCAGTGGCCGAGGAGCGGACCGCGACGGCCATGTTGTCGTTGCCGCCGGACATTTCGGCGAAGGCCTTGCGGATGTCGGCGTCGAGCTGCGGCGGGAACTCGGCGTCCATGACCCACTGGCGGATCTGCGCGCCGGCCTTGGCCAGGGCGTTGACGTCATCCACATCGAGGGCATCGAGCAGCGCGTGGATCTGATCGTTCAGACCGCTGAGCTCGAGGAAGTCGCGATAGGCCTGGGCCGTCGTGGCGAAACCGCCCGGTACGGAAACGCCGGCACCGGCGAGGTTGCTGATCATCTCGCCCAGGGAGGCGTTCTTGCCCCCTACACGCTCAACGTCATGATTGCCGAGCTTATCGAGGGAAACTACGTACTCTACCAAGGTGATCTCTCCACATTAGTGTTGGAAACTCAACCGGAGCCGGGCCGCACGACTGTGGCCCGACCCTGCAAAATAAGTAACAATGCCCGCCAACCGGGCTCGGCGAAGGGCCTACTATAGCTGGGAACCGTTCTCGACTTAAGGCCCAAGGCACATGAAACGAACTGCTTTCTTCATTTCGGACGGCACAGGTATCACCGCGGAAACCCTGGGCCAGAGTCTTCTGGCGCAGTTCGAGAACATCACTTTCACTAAACTGACGCGCCCGTATATCGACACCGCGGAAAAAGCGCGGGCCATGGTACAGCAAATCAATAATGCCGCGGAAAAGGACGGTGGCCGGCCGATCATCTTCGACACGCTGGTTAACCAGGAAATTCGTGACATTCTGGCCGAATCCAATGGCTTCATGATCGACATCTTCTCTTCCTTTCTTGCTCCGCTGGAACATGAGCTGATGTCACGTTCCTCCTATTCCGTGGGCAAATCCCACTCGATCAGCCACAACACCAACTACATGGAGCGTATCGAGGCGGTCAACTTCGCCCTCGACAACGACGACGGTGCGCGCACCCGCTACTACGACAAGGCGGACCTGATCCTGGTTGGCGTGTCGCGCTGCGGCAAGACGCCAACCTGCCTGTACATGGCGATGCAGTACGGCATCCGCGCCGCTAACTACCCGCTCACCGAAGACGACATGGAGCGCCTGCAGCTGCCCAGTGCACTCAAGGAGTACAAGGACAAGCTGTTCGGGCTCACCATCGATCCGGACCGCCTGGCTGCCATCCGCAACGAACGCAAGCCCAACAGCCGCTACGCCAGTTTCGCCCAATGCGAATTCGAAGTCCGCGAGGTGGAAAACCTGTTCCGCCGCGAGAACATCAACTTCATCAACTCCACGCATTTTTCGGTCGAGGAAATCTCGGCCAAGATCCTGGTGGAGAAAGGCGTCGAGCGTCGACTCAAATAACCGCCGCTTCGCTAGACAACAAAAAGTCCGCTTGGTGCGGACTTTTTGCGTTTTTCAACCGGAAGAATTTGCTTTCCGGCGGCTGAAGCGCATCAGAAAGCGTCGCCTGGCACACGTACCCAGCCTTCCATCAGCACGCGCGCGCTGCGGCTCATGATGGCTTTGGTCACGGTCCACTGGCCTTCTATCTGCTTCGCCTCGGCACCGACGCGCAACGTGCCGGACGGATGCCCGAAGCGCACGGCCTGACGCTCACCACCACCCGCGGCGAGATTGACCAGCGTACCGGGCACTGCCGCCGCGGTGCCGATGGCCACCGCACAGGTGCCCATCATGGCGTGGTGCAGCTTGCCCATGGACAGCGCCCGCACGAGCAGATCGACCTCACCCGCCTCGATGTTCTTGCCGGAAGACGCCCGATAGCTTTTCGGTTGGGACACGAACGCAACCTTCGGCGTGTGCTGACGGGTCAGCGCCTCCTCTGCGGTCTTGATCAAGCCCATGCGCAGTGCACCGGCCACACGGATCGCCTCCAGACGCGCCAGCGCCTCCGGATTGCCGTTGATGTCCTCACGCAACTCGGTGCCCTGGTAGCCGATGTCCTCTGCATTGACGAATACAGTGGGAATGCCGGCGCTGATCATGGTCGCCTTGAGCGTGCCGATACCGGGCACCTCCAACTCGTCGACCAGATTGCCGGTAGGAAACATCGAGCCGCCCTCCTCGCCGTCATCGGACGGATCGAGGAATTCCAGCACGATCTCGGCTGCCGGAAAGGTCACGCCGTCCAGCTCGAAATCGCCGGTTTCCTGCACCTGGCCGTCGGTGACCGGTACGTGGGCGATGATGGTCTTGCCGATATTGGCCTGCCAGATCCGCACCACACAGGTTCCGTTCTGCGGAATGCGCTCGGCATCCACCAGGCCGGCATGCAAGGCAAAGGCGCCCGCGCCAGTGGAAAGGTTGCCGCAGTTGCCGCTCCAGTCGACGAAGGACTTGTCGATCGACACCTGACCATAGAGGTATTCGACGTCGTGATCCGGCCGACTGCTCTTCGAAAGGATGACGCATTTGCTGGTACTGGACGTCGCGCCACCCATGCCGTCGATATGCGCCGAATACGGGTCAGGGCTGCCGATCACGCGCATGAACAGCTTGTCGCGCGCAGAGCCCGGCACCTGGCAGCTCTCCGGCAGGTCCTGTAGGCGGAAGAACACGCCCTTGCTGGTGCCGCCACGCATGTAGGTGGCAGGAATCCTGATCTGGGAAAGATGAGCCATGGGAATCTGGTCCTCATGAAGCTGCGCCACCGGACGGTCGCGCAGAAATGAAATATCGCCGCTGCCCACGTGCTCTGCGGACGAACCACAGAGCACGCGCGGAGCTGGCGTGCCTCAGGCCTGACCGAGGAAGTCCTTGGCAAAGCGCTGCAGTACACCGCCAGCCTGGTAGACGCTGACCTCGGCCGCGGTATCGAGGCGACAGGTGACCGGCACACGGGTTTCCTCACCGTTCTTACGATGCACGACCAGGGTCAGATCGCAACGCGGCGACAGCTCACCCTCGATGTCGTAGGTCTCAGTGCCGTCGAGGCCGAGGGTCAGGCGGGTGGTGCCCGGCTTGAACTCGACCGGCAGCACGCCCATGCCCACCAGGTTGGTGCGGTGGATGCGCTCGAAGCCTTCGGCGACGATCACTTCCACGCCGGCCAGGCGCACGCCCTTGGCCGCCCAGTCACGCGAACTGCCCTGGCCGTAGTCGGCACCGGCGACGATGATCAGGTTCTGCTTGCGGTTCATGTAGGTTTCGATGGCTTCCCACATGCGCATCACCTTGCCTTCCGGCTCGACGCGCGCCAGCGAGCCCTTCTGCACCTTGCCGTCGATCACGGCCATCTCGTTGACCAGCTGCGGGTTGGCGAACGTCGCCCGTTGCGCGGTCAGGTGGTCGCCGCGGTGGGTGGCGTAGGAATTGAAGTCTTCCTCCGGCAGGCCCATCTTCGCCAAGTACTCACCGGCAGCCGAATCCAGCAGGATCGCGTTGGATGGCGACAGGTGATCGGTGGTGATGTTGTCCGGCAGGATCGCCAGCGGACGCATGCCCTTGAGCGTGCGCTCGCCAGCCAGGGCGCCTTCCCAGTACGGCGGGCGACGGATGTAGGTGGACATCGGACGCCAATCGTACAGCGGACTCTTGGCTTCCTCGATGCTGCCCAGGTCGAACATTGGGATGTAGACCTGCTTGAACTGCTCCGGCTTGACCGAGGCGGCGACGATGGCGTCGATCTCCTCGTCGGATGGCCACAGGTCCTTCAGGGTAACCGGGTTGCCGTTCTTGTCGGTGCCCAGCACGTCCTGCTCGATATCGAAGCGCACGGTACCAGCGATGGCGTAAGCCACCACCAGCGGCGGCGAGGCCAGGAAGGCCTGCTTGGCGTACGGGTGGATGCGGCCGTCGAAGTTGCGGTTGCCGGACAGTACCGCGGTGGCGTACAGGTCACGGTCGATGATCTCTTGCTGGATCTTCGGATCCAGTGCGCCGGACATGCCGTTACAGGTGGTGCAGGCATAGGCGACGATGCCGAAGCCGAGCTTCTCCAGTTCCGGCAGCAGGCCCGCCTCTTCCAGGTACAGCTTGGCCACCTTTGAACCCGGCGCGAAGGATGTCTTCACCCAGGGCTTGCGCACCAGGCCAAGCTCGTTGGCCTTCTTCGCCAGCAGGCCGGCGGCGACCACGTTGCGCGGATTGGAGGTGTTGGTGCAGCTGGTGATGGCGGCGATGATCACCGCGCCATCCGGCAACCGGCCTTCGGCTTCCTCGGCGCGGGCCGCGGCCAGCTTGGCCTCGTCGGCGATGCCGCGCTCGTGCAGCGCCGAAGTCGGCAGGCGCTTGTGCGGGTTGCTCGGACCGGCCATGTTGCGCACTACGCTGGACAGATCGAACTCGAGCACGCGCTCGTACTCGGCGCCTTCCAGGGCAGTCGCCCACAGACCGGTTTCCTTGGCGTATTGCTCGACCAGCGCAACCTGCTCCGGCTCGCGACCGGTCAGCTTGAGGTAATCGATGGTCTGTTGGTCGATGTAGAACATCGAAGCGGTGGCGCCATACTCCGGGCACATGTTGGAGATGGTCGCGCGATCGCCGATGGTCAGACTGTCGGCGCCTTCGCCGAAGAACTCGACCCAGGCTCCGACCACCCGTTCCTTGCGCAGGAACTCGGTCAGCGCGAGGACGATATCGGTGGCGGTGATGCCAGGCTGACGCTTGCCGGTCAGGCGTACGCCGACGATGTCGGGCAGACGCATCATCGAGGGCAGGCCGAGCATCACGGTTTCGGCTTCCAGGCCGCCAACACCGATGGCGATCACGCCCAGCGCATCGACGTGCGGCGTATGCGAGTCGGTGCCGACGCAGGTGTCCGGGAAGGCCACGCCGCCGCGGGCCTGGATCACCGGGGACATTTTCTCCAGGTTGATCTGGTGCATGATGCCGTTGCCGGCCGGGATCACGTCGACGTTCTTGAACGCGGTCTTGGTCCACTCGATAAAGTGGAAGCGGTCCTCGTTGCGACGTTCCTCGACGGCGCGGTTCTTCTCGAAGGCATCCGGATCGAAACCGGCATATTCCACCGCCAGCGAGTGGTCGACGATCAGCTGCGTCGGCACCACCGGGTTGACCTTGGCCGGATCCCCGCCCTGCTCCGCGATCGCATCGCGCAGGCCGGCGAGATCGACCAGCGCGGTCTGGCCGAGGATGTCGTGGCAGACGACGCGAGCCGGATACCAGGGAAAGTCGAGGTCGCGCTTGCGCTCGATGATCTGCTTCAGCGAATCGGTCAGCGCTTCGGGCTCACAGCGGCGCACCAGCTGTTCGGCCAGCACGCGGGAGGTATAGGGCAGTTTGTCGTAGGCGCCCGGCTGAATCGCTTCGATCGCCTCGCGGGTGTCGAAGTAGTCAAGCCCGGTGCCTGGCAAAGGTTTGCGGTGTTCTGTATTCATGCCGGAAGAACTCAATTCAATAATGTTCCGAGGGGCCAGGCCTGAGGAGCCCGCACAGCGGGCTCCCGCTCCGATCAGCGCTGAGCGATCGGTACGACCTTGCGCTGTTCCGGACCGATGTACTCGGCGCTCGGCCGAATGATCCGGTTGTTGCTGCGTTGTTCGAACACATGGGACGCCCAGCCGGTTACGCGCGAGCAGACGAAGATCGGCGTGAACAGCTTGGTGGGAATGCCCATGAAGTGATAGGCGGAGGCATGGTAGAAGTCGGCGTTGGGGAACAGCTTCTTCTGCTCCCACATGGTTTCGTCGACCGCGACCGATACCGGGTAGAGCACGGTGTCGCCCACTTCGTCGGCGAGCTTCTTGGCCCAGACCTTGATGACCTCGTTGCGCGGGTCGGAGACGCTGTAGATCGCGTGGCCGAAGCCCATGATCTTGTCCTTGCGCTCGAGCATGCCGAGGATCGCTTCACGCGCCTCTTCCGGGCTCTTCCACTGCTCGATCATGTCCATCGCCGCTTCGTTGGCGCCGCCATGCAGCGGGCCACGCAGCGAACCGATGGCACCGGTCACGCAGGAATAGAGGTCGGAAAGAGTCGACGCGCAAACCCGCGCAGTGAAGGTCGAGGCGTTGAATTCGTGCTCGGCATAGAGGATCAGCGAGACGTTCATCACCTTGACGTGCAGGTCGCTCGGCTTCTTGTCGTGCAGCAGCGCGAGGAAGTGGCCACCCAGGGTGTCTTCGTCGCTGGTGCAGTTGATGCGCACGCCGTCGTGGGTGAAGCGGTACCAGTAGCACATGATGGCCGGGAAGGCCGCCATCAGGCGCTCAGCCACGTCGCGCTGCTGGTCGAAGCTGAGTTCCGGCTCAAGAGTGCCGAGCACCGACGAGCCGGTGCGCATCACATCCATCGGATGCGCGCTGGCCGGAATGCGCTCGAGCACTTCCTTCAGTGCCTGCGGCAAGTCACGCATGGTCTTCAGGCGATTCTTGTAATCAGCCAGCTGCTGAGCGTTCGGCAGCTCACCGTAGAACAGCAGGTAGGCGACTTCCTCGAAATCGCATTCGGCGGCCAGGTCGCGGACGTCGTAGCCACGATAGGTCAGCCCGGCGCCGGTCTTGCCGACGGTGCACAGGGCAGTCTGTCCGGCGATCTGTCCGCGCAGACCCGCACCGCTCAATACTTTTGCTTCAGCCATTGCTATCTCCTTATTGGATTTGTTCTGGATACCGCAAATCACGTTGAAAAATGGATCGCAAAGCGCCCGCTGGCAAATCGGTCGGGCGCTACTCGTCAGCTCTTCTTCTGGGCGAACAGCGCGTCGAGGTGCTGTTCGAACGCGTGGTAGTTGATGCGATCGTAGAGCTCCATGCGGGTCTGCATGGTGTCGATCACGTTCGCCTGGGTGCCATCACGGCGCAGCGCGGTGTAAACGTTCTCGGCAGCCTTGTTCATGGCGCGGAACGCCGACAACGGATAGAGCACCAGCGACACGTCGACGCTGGCCAGCTGCTCGGTGGTGTACAGCGGCGTGGCACCGAACTCGGTGATGTTGGCCAGGATCGGCGCCTTCACCCGGTCGGCGAAGACCTTGTACATGTCCAGCTCGGTGATCGCCTCGGGGAAGATCATGTCGGCGCCGGCCTCGATGCAGGCGGCAGCACGATCCAGCGCCGAGTTCAGCCCTTCCACCGCCAGCGCATCGGTACGCGCCATGATCACGAAGCTGTCGTCGGTACGCGCATCGACGGCCGCCTTGATGCGGTCGACCATCTCCTGCTGCGAGACGATCTCCTTGTTCGGACGATGACCGCAGCGCTTGGCGCCGACCTGATCCTCGATGTGGATCGCCGCCGCGCCGAACTTGATCATCGACTTGACGGTGCGGGCCACGTTGAAGGCCGAGGAGCCGAAGCCGGTGTCGACATCCACCAGCAGCGGCAGGTCGCAGACGTCGGTGATCCGGCGTACGTCGGTCAGCACATCGTCGAGTCCGGTGATGCCGAGGTCAGGCAGACCCAGCGAGCCGGCCGCGACGCCGCCGCCGGACAGATAGATCGCCTTGAAGCCGGCACGCTTGGCCAGCAGCGCATGGTTGGCGTTGATCGCACCGACCACCTGCAGGGGATGTTCGCTAGCGACCGCGTCGCGGAATCGCTGACCGGGGGTTGGGAGTGTCATGCCTCACCTCTTGGTTGTGGTGTTTGCTCAAGAGCGCCCTTGAAGTGGCGCTCGACATTGCGCTTGGAAGCGGCGATATGGCGGCGCATCAGCAGTTCCGCCAACTCGCCATCGCGCTCGGCGATGGCGTCGAGAATCCGGTGGTGTTCGGCGAAGGCCTGATGCGGCCGGTTCGGCGTTGTTGAGAACTGGATGCGGTACATGCGCACGAGCTGGTAGAGCTCGTCGCACAGCAGTTTGGCCAGCGTGCGGTTGCCGCTGCCCTGGATGATCCGGTAGTGGAAATCGAAGTCGCCTTCCTGCTGGTAGTAACCGACGCCAGCCTGAAATGCCTCGTCGCGCTCGTGGGTGCGCAGTACCCGGCGCAGATCGTCGATCTCCGCCTCGCTCATGCGCTCGGCGGCGAGGCGGCAGGCCATGCCCTCGAGTGATTCGCGAATTTCATAGAGTTCGATCAGCTCGGCGTGGCTCAGCGAAACCACTCGCGCGCCCACATGCGGCACACGAATCAGCAGCTTCTGCCCTTCAAGCCGATGAATCGCTTCGCGCAGCGGTCCGCGGCTGATGCCGTAGGTGCGCGCCAGTTCCGGCTCGGAAATCTTGCTTCCCGGGGCGATCTCACCCTTGACGATGGCAGCCTGGATCAGGCGAAACACGTGCTCGGCAAGCGTGCCACTGTCTATCTGTGGCGCTGCCGGGGCGACTTCAACGGTATCCAACATGATTGTCGACAATCTCCAACTCGGTCCGGCGAAACTACGCCTGAAGAAACCCGCAGTCAACAAGCAAGCCCGATGGATTGTCGACACCTTTACTAAAGTCGTAACCACGAAAGCGTCGCTTCGAGTCCTCGCTGCCCGTTGTCCTGTGTTGAAAGCGCCATGCTAGAATGCCAGCCTTTCGCGCCCAGCCCGCTCGCTCGCCACCGCTACCAGACGCGCCAGGCCGTACGTCATTTCCGTTTCGTCCCTTCCCTTAGATATCAGGTCCATGAGAGTAAAAGTTCTATTTCTGCTGCTCTGCATCTCGATCCTGCCCACAGCCACCCAGGCTGCCGACAACACCATCTATGGCCTCAACGAATACGTCGGCCTGCCCGATTTCGGCCTTGAGGTGGAAGCCAAACTCGATACCGGCGCCCAGACTGCCTCGCTCAGCGCCCGGGATATCGAGCGGTTCAAGCGCAACGGCAAATCCTGGGTACGGTTCTACCTGGCTCTGGACGACGCCCACGCGCACCCGATCGAGCGGCCGCTGGCACGAATCAGCAAGATCAAGCGTCGGGCTGGCGACTACGATCCTGAAGAGGAAAAAACCTATACGGCACGCCCCGTTATCGAGCTCGATCTGTGCATGGGCAAGGCCAAACGCACGATCGAAGTGAACCTCACGGACCGTACCGCTTTCCAATACCCACTTTTGATCGGTTCCGACGCGCTCACCCGCTTCGGCGCCCTGGTCGACCCGAGTCGCACCTTTATTGCCGGCAAACCCGGTTGCCTCAACGAATCTGACGCTGACGAGTAATACCCATGCGCGCTCTCACTCTGCATCTGAAAGTCCTGATCTTCCTGCTCGTCGCATTGGGAGTTTCGATCACCGCTTACCAGATCTTCGTACTGGGCATCCCGGTTACCGAAGATGAAACCGACGACCTGTGGAACATCGACGCGAAGATCGAATTCCAGGCCAGCCCCCGCGAGCCGGTGAAGCTGCAGATGTTCGTGCCGCCGCTGAATCAGGAGTTCGTCAGCCTCAACGAAAGCTTCATCTCCAACAATTACGGCGTCAGCATCAACCGGGCCGATGGCAACCGCCGCGTCACCTGGTCCGCGCGCCGTGCCAGCGGCAACCAGACGCTCTACTACCGCCTTGTGCTCACCAAGCGCTACAGCGGCGAGCAGACCAAGGCGAACGGCCCGATCTTCCGCGACAGCATCCCTGTAGAGGGCCCGGAAAAGATTGCTGCCGAAGCTCTGCTTTCACCGATCCGCCAGCACTCGGCGGACGTCGAGACGTTCATCAGCGAAGCCATCAAGCGTGTCAACAATCCCAACGATGACAACGTCAAGCTGCTGCTCGGCGGCGATGCCTCGATCGCCAACAAGGCCAGCGTCATCGAGTTGCTGCTGTCGATCGCGCATGTCCCGATGGAGCGCGTCCATACCGTCCGGCTGAACGCCGACCAGCCGCAGACGCCCGAGCTCTGGCTGCGCAGCTTCAACGGTGACAAGTGGCTGTACTTCAATCCGGGGAGCGGCGAGCAGGGCCTGCCGGCAGACCGCCTGGTCTGGTGGACCGGCAACGAGCCGCTGATCAACCTCGAAGGCGGACGCAACCCGCAGGTGACCTTCACTCTCAACAACAGTGAAATGAATGCCATCCGCCTGGCCAAACTGACCGACGAGAACACCGACGCCGACTTCCTCGAGTACTCGCTGTACGGCCTGCCGTTGCAAACCCAGCAGACCTACCAGATCATGATCATGATCCCGATCGGCGTACTGGTGATCCTGATCCTGCGCAACCTCGGCGGCCTGCAGACCCTCGGCACCTTTACCCCGGTGCTGATCGCCCTGGCCTTCCGCGAAACCCAGATCGGCTTCGGCATCATCCTCTTCACCCTGATCACCGCACTGGGCCTGTCGCTGCGTTCGTATCTGGAGCACCTCAAGCTGCAGATGCTGCCGCGCCTGTCGGTGGTGTTGACCTTCGTCGTGGTGCTGATCGCGGTAATCAGCCTCCTGAGCCACAAGCTCGGCCTCGAGCGCGGGCTATCGGTATCGCTGTTCCCGATGGTGATCCTGACCATGACCATCGAACGCCTGTCGATCACCTGGGAAGAGCGCGGCGGCGGCCACGCCTTCAAGGTCGCGGTTGGCACGCTGATCGCCGCGAGCCTGGCATTCATGTTGATGAACATCCAGGCGCTGACCTACTTCATCTTCACCTTCCCGGCGGTGCTGTTGATCATGGTGGGCTTCATGCTGGCGATGGGTCGCTACCGCGGCTACCGCCTGACCGAGCTGTTCCGCTTCAAAGCCTTTCTGAAGGATTGAGCCATGTTCGGTCTGATCAAGACGTGGAAGGCCCTGGAAGCCAAGGGCATCATGGGCATCAACCGCCGCAATGCGGATTACGTGCTCAAGTACAACAAGCGCAGCCTGTACCCGATCGTCGATGACAAGATCATCACCAAGCAGCGCGCCATCGAGGCCGGCATCCATGTGCCGGAGATGTACGGCATCATCGAGACCGAAAAGGACATCGACAAGCTCAAGGACATCGTCAAGGACCACACCGATTTCGTCGTCAAGCCGGCCCAGGGCGCTGGCGGCGACGGCATCCTGGTGATCGCCGACCGCTTCGAGGGCCGCTACAAGACCGTCTCGGGAAAGATCATGACCCATGAGGAGATCGAGCATCAGATCTCCAATATTCTCACCGGACTCTATTCGTTGGGCGGTCATCGTGACCGCGCACTGATCGAATACCGCGTCACACCGGACCCGATCTTCAAGAGCATCAGCTACGAGGGCGTGCCGGACATCCGCATCATCGTGCTGATGGGCTACCCGGTAATGGCCATGCTGCGCCTGCCGACTCGTCAATCTGGTGGTAAGGCCAACCTCCACCAGGGCGCGATCGGCGTCGGCGTCGACCTCGCTACCGGCATCACCCTGCGTGGCACCTGGCTGAACAACAAGATCACCAAGCACCCGGACACCACCAATGCCGTGGATGGCGTGCAGCTGCCCAACTGGGATGGCTTCATGAAGCTGGCCGCCGGCTGCTACGAGCTCTGCGGCCTGGGCTACATCGGTGTCGACATGGTGCTCGACCAGGACAAGGGTCCGCTGATCCTCGAACTGAACGCGCGTCCGGGGCTGAACATCCAGATCGCCAACGACTGCGGCCTGACCCACCGCGCCCACGCGGTAGAAAATCGCCTGGAAGAGCTCAAGGCGAAAGGCATTCAGGAAACCGCCGAGGAGCGGGTGAAGTTCTCCCAGGAGCTCTTCGGCCACGTTCCGCCGCACGACTGACCCATCGGCCGGCCCGTGCATCTCGCGGGCCGGCCCATATCGATTCGACCATGCCGACCTGCACGCTGCACGCCCTGCCCTATCGGGCCGACCCCGCTCCATGGTTCGAACGCATCCGCCATGCTTACGGTGCCGTCCTGCTGGATTCCGGCCGACCGAAAGCCGTGCGCGGGCGCTTCGACATCCTCAGCGCCTGGCCGTCGGCACTCTTCGAGCCAGCCCGAAACGAATCGGGGCGCGATTTCTTCCAGCGTTTGCGCCAGGCATTGCACGACCTGGGGCCGGCAGAGCTGCCCGACAACTGCGAACTGCCATTCACGGGCGGGCTGATCGGCCTGCTGAGCTATGACTTCAGCGCGCGCCTGGAAGCGCTTCCACAGCACGCTCGCGACGACAACAGCCTGCCGCTGGCGCGACTGGGGCTCTATGAATGGGCGCTGATCACTGATCACCAGCGTCAGACCAGTCAGCTGCTGTTTCACCCTGCCTGCGCCCCGGTCGACCGCGAGCGCCTGACCCGTCTGTTCGAAGCGACCGCCTCCGCCGCAGCCACGCCGTTCAGGCTGCACGGCCGATTCACTGCAGACATCTCCCGGGACGCCTATCGCCGCGGCATCGAGCGCATCCAGGCGTATATCCAGGCAGGTGACTGCTACCAGGTGAACTACACCCAGCGTTTTCGCGCCTCATGTTCGGGTGATGCCTGGAGTGCTTATAAGGCGCTGCGCAAGGTATGCCCGACGCCGTTCGCCGGTTTCGTTGCCCTCGACGACGGCGCCATCGTCAGCCTGTCGCCGGAGCGTTTTCTGCGCCTAGAGCGCGGCCTTGTGGAGACGCGCCCGATCAAGGGCACGCGGCCCCGCGGCCACGACGAGCAGAGCGATGCCTCACAGGCGCAGGCGCTACTGGCCAGCGACAAGGATCGCGCCGAGAACCTGATGATCGTCGACCTGCTGCGTAACGATCTCGGCCGCAGCTGTCGCATCGGCAGCGTGCGCGTGCCGCAGCTGTTCGCACTGGAAAGCTATCCCAATGTTCATCATCTGGTGAGCTGCGTCACCGGCGAACTGGCCGCTGACCACGACGCCTTCGACCTCCTCGCCGGCAGCTTTCCCGGCGGCTCCATCACCGGGGCGCCGAAGATCCGTGCCATGCAGATCATCGACGAACTGGAGCCTACCCGCCGCTCGATCTATTGCGGGTCGTTGCTCTACATCGATGTCAGAGGAGAGATGGACAGCTCCATCGCCATCCGCACCCTGCTCGTCCGTGACCAACAGGTCAGTTGCTGGGGCGGCGGTGGCATCATCGCCGACTCGGACTGGCAGGCGGAGTACCAGGAGTCGATCGACAAGGTGAGCGTTCTGATGAGAACGCTGGAAGGGCTGTAAGCTGCGAGCGGATCAGTTTCAGGGACGGGTAACCATCAACTCTCTGACACCTGCCCCTCATTGGTACTGCCAACGTGCGGCAGGGCCTGTAGCTGGTGGGCTAAAGCCCACCCCTACACAGTGCATCCAGACCCTTTTCTTGCCACTTATGCCCTGCAGCTCGTGGCTGCGTCAGAGGGCGAGCTTGCGATTCGACGCCTTGAGAAATTCCTGCTTGAGCGCATCGAAGGTGTGCACCGCCGGGAACTGCGGGAACTCGGCGATGACGTTATCCGGCGCGTGGAACAGGATGCCGGCGTGCGCCTCACTGAGCATGGTGGTGTCGTTGTACGAGTCGCCTGCGGCGATGACGCGGTAGTACAGGCTCTTCAGTGCGATGACCGACTGACGCTTGGGATCCTTCTGGCGCAGCTGATAATCCACTACGCGATCGGTCTCGTCGGTGATCAGGCGATGGCAGAGCAGCGTCGGGAAGCCCAGCTGGCGCATCAGCGGTTGGGAGAACTCGTAGAAGGTGTCGGAAAGGATCACCACCTGGAAGCGCTCGCGCAGCCAGTCGACGAATTCCGGCGCCCCGTCCAGCGGCTTGAGGGTGGCAATGACCTCCTGGATATCGGCGAGCTTCAGGCCATGCTCGTCGAGAATACGCAGGCGCTGCTTCATCAGCACGTCATAGTCGGGGATGTCCCGTGTGGTCGCCCGGAGCGATTCGATTCCGGTGGCCTCGGCAAAGGCGATCCAGATTTCCGGAACCAGCACACCTTCCAGGTCGAGACAGGCTATTTCCACGGGCCACTCCTCAATGCAGAAAATTGAAGGCGGCACTCTAACGGCAGCTCGCAGCCGAAGCAACGCAGGGCTTATACCTGAAAAGGCTGAAAGGCGTGCCTAAACGTTATTTAGCGGCATAAACGGCGTTTGCTACCATCCTCCGCCTCAGAGCGCCAAAGCGCCATTGTCATCTATAAGGAAGCCGCCTGATGAGCCCATCCATCGACGTCGCAGCGTTGGCCGCCGCCTACGCCGAGAAGTCGCCGCAAGACGTACTTAAGCTCGCCTTCGATCTATTCGGCGATGACCTTTGGATCTCCTTCAGTGGTGCCGAAGACGTGGTGCTGCTGGACATGGCGTGGAAGCTGAACAAGAACGTCAAGGTATTCACTCTCGATACCGGGCGCCTGCACAGCGAGACCTATCGCTTCATCGAGCAGGTCCGTGATCACTACGGCATCGCCATCGAGATCATGACGCCGGATCCGGCGTTGCTGCAGCCGCTGGTCAACGAAAAAGGCCTGTTCAGTTTCTACCGCGATGGTCATGGCGAATGCTGCGGTATCCGCAAGATCGAGCCGCTGCGCCGCAAGCTGTCGACCGTCCGTGCCTGGGCCACCGGCCAGCGGCGCGACCAGAGCCCGGGCACGCGCAGCCAGGTTGCGGTGCTGGAGCTGGATAGCGCGTTCTCGACGCCGGACAACGTTCTATACAAGTTCAACCCGCTGGCGCAGATGACCAGCGAGGAAGTCTGGGGTTACATCCGCATGCTGGAAATCCCCTACAACAGCCTGCACGAGCGGGGTTTCATCAGCATTGGCTGCGAGCCCTGCACCCGTCCGGTTCTGCCGAACCAGCACGAGCGCGAAGGACGCTGGTGGTGGGAGGAAGCGACGCATAAGGAATGCGGGCTGCACGCCGGCAATCTGATCGCCAAAAGCTGACCGCACACCGTAGCGGTAAAAACCTCTGACGGGTTGGACGAAAAACTCTCAACCCGTTTCAGCCGATTAGTATGTCGGCAGCTGCATTCCGTCGAACAACTCGTCCAGTTCCGCCTTGTTGCGGCACTGGATGGCCTTCTCCAGCATGTCCCGATTCAGATGCGGGGCGAACTGCTGGATGAAGTCGCACATGAAGCCACGCAGGAAAGTGCCGCGGCGGAAACCGATCTTGGTCACGCTGGACTCGAACAGCTCACTGGCATCGAGCACCACCAGATCCGAATCCAGGTTCGGGTCCACCGCCATGCGCGCCACGATCCCCACTCCCAGCCCGAGCCGGACATAGGTCTTGATCACGTCCGCGTCGGCCGCAGTGAAGACCACCTTCGGCACGAGACCGCGATGGCCGAAGGCTTCGTCGAGCTTGGAGCGTCCGGTGAAACCGAACACATAGGTCACGATCGGGTGCTCGGCCAGCGCTTCCAGAGTGAGCTTGTCCAGCTTCGCCAGCGGATGACCGCGAGGCACGATCACGCAGCGGTTCCAGCGATAGCAGGGCATCATCACCAAGTCGCCGAACAGCTCCAGCCCCTCGGTGGCGATGGCGAAATCAACCGTGCCATCGGCGGCCATTTCGGCGATCTGCATCGGCGTGCCTTGATGCATGTGCAGCGAAACGTCCGGGTACTGCTTGATGAAGCTGCTGATCACCTGGGGCAGCGCATAACGTGCCTGGGTGTGGGTAGTGGCGATGCTCAGGGTGCCCTTCTTTTCGTTGGAGAACTCCTGGGCGATCTGCTTGATGCTTTCGCACTTGCGCAGGATTTCGCCGGCCGTGGTGATGATCCGCTCCCCCGCCGGGGTCACTCGCGTCAGATGCTTGCCGCTGCGGGCGAAGACCTCGACGCCGAGTTCGTCCTCCAGCAGGCGAATCTGTTTGCTGATACCCGGTTGCGAGGTGAACAGGCTCTGGGCGGTTGCCGAAACGTTGAGGTCATGGTGCGCCACTTCCCAGATGTAACGCAGTTGTTGAAGCTTCATAGAAATCCCTCAAGGCAAAGGCACCACTGCGCCTGCCGCAACACTTATAACCTTATGAACGGTGCGCCAACGGATGATAGATGTTCCGTCCGGCTTTTGCTGTGCGACCTTTGGTCTGACTCGCCGCGACTGCCGTTGAGCTTAGCAGCGCGGTGAAAACCGGACCCGGCGTTTGCGTCAGGCGCCGTTACGCTGCTCCAGAAAACGCAACAGGCGATAGAGCATTTCGGTGCAGGGCATGGAGACACCCTGCTGCGCCGCCGCGGCAAGTGGCGCTGCATAGATCGCCTCGAGTTCCATCGGCCGATTCTGGAAACGGTCGTGGTACATGCTGGGCAGATAGTCGGGCATCCGCGCGGTCCCCATCAGCAGCTTCTCGGGGAAATCTTCCGGCAACGAACAACCCAGCGCCTGCGCCGCAGTGCAGACCTCCTGCATGATGGTCTTGATCTGCGTCCGCGTATCGTCACTGGCCAACAGCGACTCGGTACCAGCGTCAAGCAGAGCCGAGAGGCCGTTGAACGGGACGTTCCACACCAGCTTCATCCAGCGCGCCTGCGCCAGGCTGGGCATCGGCGAGGAATCTACTCCGGCCTGCCGCAGCATCTCGGCCATTTCGCCCAATAGTGCCTGCTGCGCCTGCGGATCCAGGGTGGCAGGCCCCGAATGGTAGCCAAGGTTCACCCCACCCAGCGCCTGATGTTCGACGACGCCCGGTGCAGAGCGATGTGCACAGATCGCGCAAAGCCCACCCAGCAGGTGCACGTTCTCCGGCAGGAACGGCCTGAGCACATCCTCCACGCCCAGCCCGTTCTGCAGCACCACTACTTTGCAGCCAGGCGCAGCGACCTGGGCGATGACTGGCGCCAATTCCTGATTACTGGTGCTCTTTGCCCCGACCAGCAGCCAGTCGCATTGCGGCATCCGGGCGGCATCGCGGTAGATCTGCGGCTGCTCCAGCAGCAGCGGCCCGTGCACCGCACTATTAACCTGCAGCCCCCGGGCAAGCACGGCATCGTATTCGCTGCGCAGCAGGAAATGCACATCAAAGCCCGCGCGCGCCAGCATCAGGCCGTAGAACCCCCCGATGGCGCCGGTGCCGATGATGCCTATACGTGGATTGGCTGCAGACATACGCACTCCAGATCAGGCGGCTGGCCGCGTCCATCGCGCCAACCGGTTGAAAACCCGAACGATAGCAGCCCGGCGATACGCATCACAGCGTCCCGCTCGGCGTTGCGAAGTTCGACAGGCGGATCGCCTCAATACGCTATCAATCTCGTTGTCGATTCAGCCCTTTAGCGCTAAGGTTCCGTTTCCCCGCTGCGCCCTCAAGCCCTGTTCCGCCGCACCGGGATCGCTGGCGGACGGCTCCCGTGATTCCTGACGAGTGACAAATGGCTGATTTACCAATCGACGACCTCAACGTTGCGTCCAACGTGACCCTGATCACGCCGGAGCAATTGAAGCGTGAAATCCCGCTGACCGCCTCGGCATTGCAGACCGTCTCCCACGGGCGTCAGGTCGTACGCGACATTCTCGACGGCAAGGATCACCGCCTGTTTCTGGTGATCGGCCCCTGCTCCATCCATGACCTGAAAGCCGCCCATGAGTACGCCAAGCGTCTAAAGGTACTGGAGGAAAAGGTCTCCGACAGCCTGTTCCTCATCATGCGCGTGTATTTCGAGAAGCCTCGCACCACGGTCGGCTGGAAAGGCCTGATCAACGATCCGTACATGGATGACTCATTCAAGATCCAGGACGGCCTGCATATCGGTCGCAAGCTGCTGCTCGATCTGGCGGAAATGGGCCTGCCCACCGCCACCGAGGCGCTCGACCCGATCTCTCCACAGTACCTGCAGGACCTGATCAGCTGGTCGGCCATCGGCGCACGCACCACCGAATCACAGACGCACCGCGAGATGGCGTCCGGGCTGTCCTCTGCGGTCGGCTTCAAGAACGGCACCGACGGCAGCCTGACTGTCGCCATCAACGCGCTGCAGTCGGTTTCCAGCCCCCATCGTTTCCTTGGCATCAACCAGTCCGGCGGTGTCTCCATCGTCACCACCAAGGGCAACAACTACGGCCACGTGGTGCTGCGCGGCGGCAATGGCAAGCCCAACTACGACTCGGTCAGTGTTGCGCTGTGCGAACAGGAGCTGAACAAGGCCGGCATTCGGCCGAACATCATGATCGACTGCAGCCATGCGAACTCCAACAAGGATCCCGCGCTGCAGCCGCTGGTCATGGAGAACGTCGCCAACCAGATTCTGGAAGGCAACAGCTCGATTGTTGGCCTGATGGTCGAAAGCCACTTGAACTGGGGCAATCAGGCGATCCCGAAGGACCTGTGCGACCTCAAGTACGGCGTCTCCATTACCGACGCCTGCATCGACTGGGATACAACCGAGAAGGCAGTCATGAGCATGCACAACAAGCTCAAGGACGTGCTGCCCAAACGGCAGCGCAGCTGAAACGAAAAACGCCGGTCTCCGGCGTTTTTTCATTCAACTCAGCGACCACCCACGTTCGGGCGATGGCGCTCGATATAACGTTCGACATAAGAACACGACGGGATCACCTGATAGCCCTCGCGCTCGGCATACTCGAGCGCGTGCTGCACCAGAATCGCCGCGATGCCCTTGCCGCGCAGGGCGTCGGGCACGTAGGTGCGATACATGTCTAATGTCTGCTTGCCTAGATCGACATATGCCAGGTAAGCACAGTCACCATCGATCTCAGCCTCAAAGCGATGGCCAGCCTGGTCGTGGCGAACGCGCACCGTATCGCTCATCTCGTCTCCTCAGCAGGTTGCCCTGTCTTCTTGTTCTCCGATTAGCTGGGGCGCACGTCACTGCATCCGCCTACAACTTGCATAGGCTGTCTTTTCTACCTGTTTCCGTTCAATTCGGCCAGCCTCCGATTGATCATTATTTGTTCGGTGTAATAGCGGAACTTTCTTTCAACGAACGGATCATTCAACTAGAAGCTCCAAGTGAACGAGCCAGGCGTTGGCTGTTTTTTATCCAACTTGCCTCGCCAAGCATCAAAGCAACGGCCGATTGAAAAAAAACCCTCGGCGCCGCTGTCGGCTCAGTTTACTTAAGCTAAGTTATAGGTAGTATGTGCGCGCAAACTTTCCATAACGGAAGTTGCTTTATGGATTTCCACCTTAAGGGGAACAAGATGAACAACGTTCTGAAATTCTCTGCTCTGGCTCTGGCCGCAGTTCTGGCTACCGGTTGCAGCAACAGCATGACCAAAGAAAGCGAAGCTCGCCTGACCGCGACCGAAGACGCCGCTGCCCGCGCCCAGGCTCGCGCTGACGAAGCGTACAGCAAGGCCGACGAAGCTCTGGCCGCCGCTCAGAAGGCTCAGCAGACTGCTGACGAAGCCAACGAGCGTGCTCTGCGTATGCTGGAACGCGCCAGCCGCAAGTAAGCTTCACGAAATGAAAAAGCCGACCTTTGCAGGTCGGCTTTTTTTTGCCTCCAGATAGAGCCTCAGAACAGCTGATCGTTCTGAGCGGCCACCTCAACCTCGTTGCGCTGCTCGGCGATCTGGATAGGCAGACCGTCTTCGCCTGCGATGATTTCACGCACCATCTCCCAGTCCAGGTGCAGGTTGCCGGCCGCTTCGTCACGCTTGAGCAAGGTATTGATGACGATGGCGTGCTTATCCATCAGGGTCAGCGACTTTTCCTCGTTCTCTTCCAGCGGGGCATGCGCTTCAAGATAGACCTTGCCATCGCTGACACCGAACTTGTAAGGCTCGTCGATAATCCGTACCGGCGTGCCGACCTTGACCATCTTTGCCAGCTCAAGCACGTTGTGATTGAGCATGCGGAAGCACCCATGGCTGACGCGCATGCCAATGCCGAACTTCTTGTTCGAGCCGTGGATGAGGTAGCCCGGCAGGGCCAGGCTCATCTTGTAAGGGCCGAGGGGGTTGTCCGGACCTGGCGGCACGACGGTAGGCAGCGGATCGCCATCGGCGGCGTGCTCCTCACGAATCGACTGCGGCGGATACCAGGCCGGATTGCTGGTCATTGCCGAAATGCGCGTATTGCCAACAGGCGACCCCCATCCTTCACGGCCGATACCCAGCGGGAAGGTGTGCACCACGTTCTGGCCTTCCGGGTAGTAGTACAGGCGGTACTCGGCGATGTTTATCACGATACCCTGGCGAGGTCCCGGTGGCAGGATGAAGCGGGTCGGGAGAATGATGTCCGTCCCCTCTCCCGGCAACCACGGATCGACCCCCGGGTTCGCCGCGACCAGCTCGAGATAACCGAGATCATGGCTTTCACCGATCGCCGCGAAGGTATCTTCGTACTTCGCTTTGATGACCTGGATCTGACCGACAACATCGTCACCCTCGGGCGGCAATGGCAGCTCAAGTGCGGCGCACGTGCCTGCCGATAACAGCACAGCGAATGACAGACAGGAGGCGACAGCGGACGCGCGCGAGAGCATTCGGAGAATCCTTGGAAAATGTGGCTTAGGAAAATGACGACGATTGTACTTGAAGCCGCGGAAACAGTGACCTACCAGGCAGCCGTGGCGGACGGAAGGCCTTTGCGTCGCGCCTCCAGCAACTGGCGACAGTTGGGACACAGCTGCCGATCCTTCAGCGTAGCCCGCTCGAGCTCCCTCCAGCGCGGCTGAGCCGGCAGCAAACCGCCACACAGGGTGCGGTCGGCATTGCCGTTCAGTTCCAGCTGCCGCAACGCCAGGTGCAGTCGATTCTCGCGGCAGGCGAACATGTCGTACTGCTCGTCCGGCACGATGAGTCGATAAGCGTAAAGGGTCCTGGCTGAGCGCGACATCTGAGGCTCCAATCGAGGGCGCGACAGTAGCTGCGGCCACGCCTCAAAGCAAGGGCTCGAGTGCCGGCCAGACCGTCTCGAGCAACTGGCTCTGCGCCTCGGCCGTCGGATGGATGCCGTCGGCCTGCATCATCCCGGCAACACCCCCTACACCCTCCAGCAGGAACGGCACGTAGGCGACGCTTTTTTCCTGCGCAAGCGAGTCGAACGCATCGGCAAATGCACGGGTATAGCGCTGCCCCAGATTCGGCGGCATGCGCATGCCCAGCAGCAACACTTCAGCACCTGCTTCGCGGCTGCGATCGATCATGTCGGCAAGATTCTGTTTCAATTGCACAGGTGATTGCCCACGCAATCCGTCATTGCCGCCCAGCTCCAGAATGACCACTTCAGGGGTATGTTCCTCAAGCAGCGGATCGAGCCTGGCAAGCCCGCCAGCCGTGGTATCGCCACTGATGGAGGCGTTCACCACACGCCAGGATTCATCGCCCTCGACGAGGCGTTCCTGCAGCAGATGTACCCAGCCCTGGCTGGTTTCCAGCCCGAAAGCGGCGCTGATACTATCGCCGACCACCAGTACGGTTCCGGCCAGGGCTCCCTGAGTCCAGCACAGCAGCGCCAGGGCCCCGCATTTCAGCCACCTTCGCATCGGATTCCCTCATGAGCGGCAACATTCTCGACGCCCGGAACCTTAACAAAGTGGTACCCAGCGCGGAAGGCGAGCTGAGCATCCTGGCCGACCTCTCATTGCAGCTGGCCAAGGGCGACAGCCTGGCCATCGTCGGCACCTCAGGGTCGGGCAAGTCGACACTGCTCGGCCTGCTGGCCGGGCTCGATCTGCCGAGTTCGGGCGAAGTTCATCTGGCCGGCCATGCGCTGGCGGCGCTCGACGAAGACCAGCGGGCGCGGGTGCGTGCCGAACACGTGGGCTTCGTCTTTCAATCGTTCCAGCTGCTCGACAGCCTCAACGCCCTAGAGAATGTCATGCTGCCGCTGGAACTGGACGGGCGCCGCGACGCTCGCGAGCGCGCCACCGAGCTGCTCTCTCGCGTCGGCCTGGGCGAGCGCCTGCAGCATTATCCCCGCCAGCTATCCGGTGGCGAGCAGCAACGCGTCGCACTGGCCCGCGCCTTCGCCGCCGAGCCCGAGGTGCTGTTTGCCGACGAACCCACCGGCAACCTCGACACCCATACTGGCGCGCATATCACCGAACTGTTGTTCGAGCTTAACCGCGAACGCGGCACGACCCTGGTGCTGGTCACCCACGACGAGCGCCTGGCCAGGCGCTGCCATCGCGTGCTTCGCCTCGAGGGCGGGCGCCAGATCGCCAGCGAGACGAGCGAATGATGGGCCTACCCAAGGCGCGCCTGTTCGCTCTGGCTTACCGGCAGTTGCTGCGCGACGCTCGCGCCGGCGAGTTGCGCGTGCTGTTTTTCGCCCTGTTGATCGCCGTCGCCGCCAGTACCGCCATCGGCTATTTCGGTGCACGCCTGAACGACGCCATGCTGCTGCGGGCCAGCGAGTTCCTTGGCGCCGACCTGGTGCTGGGCGGCAGCGCACCCGCCTCGGCGCAACAGATCGACGCCGGCAAGGCACAGGGGCTGGAACATGCCCAGGTGGTCGAATTTTCCAGCGTCATCGCCACCGACCAGGACTTGCAGCTCGCCAGTGTCAAAGCGGCCAGCAGCAGCTATCCCCTGCGCGGCGCCTTGCGCAGTGCGGCGCAGCCCTACGGCGCCGAAGAAGCCGGCGCCGGTCCGGCCCCGGGTGAAGCCTGGGCCGAGGCCAGGCTGTTCGCCGCCCTGGACCTGGCAATCGGTGACGACATCGAAGTCGGCAACAAGCTGCTGCGCCTGACCCGCGTGTTGACCTACGAGCCCGATCGGGTCGGTGATTTCTACAGCCTGACGCCACGCGTGCTGATGCACCTGGACGATCTTGCCGCGACCGGTGTCGTCCAGCCTGGCAGCCGAGTGCGCTACCGGGATCTGTGGCGCGGCGAAAGCGCCGCACTGGCGGCTTACCAGCAGGCACTGCAGCCCGGTCTGCAAGCCCATCAACGCATCGAAACCGCCGGCGACAGCAACCGGCAGATAGGGGGCGCACTGGGTCGTGCGGAACGCTATCTGAACCTTGCGAGCCTGGCTGCGATTCTGTTGGCGGGCGTTGCCGTCGCGCTGTCGGCTGCCCGCTTCGCCACCCGCCGCTTCGATGCCAGTGCGCTGCTCCGCTGTCTGGGCCTTTCCCGCCATGACGCGCTGCTGCTCTATACCTTGCAACTGGGCATGCTTGGCCTGCTGGCCAGCCTTGTCGGCGCCCTGCTCGGCTGGACCGCACAGCACGGGCTGTTCTACCTCCTGCGCGATCTGCTGGCGCAGGAGATTCCCCCCGGCGGCATCTGGCCCGCCGCAGCCGGTGTGGCCACGGGTCTGGTGGCGCTGGCGGGCTTTGCCCTTCCGCCATTGGCGGGGCTGGGTCGCGTACCGCCATTGCGGGTACTGCGCCGCGACCTGTTGCCGGTGCCACCCAGCGCCTGGCTGGTGTACGGCACGGCGATCCTGGCCCTCGGCCTGATCATGTGGCGGCTGAGCCTGGACCTGAAGATCACCCTGGCTCTGCTGGGCGGCGGCCTGTTTGCCACGCTGGTGCTGGGAGGCCTGTTGCTGCTCGGCCTGAAGGGTATGCGTCGCCTGCTTGCCGGCGCTTCGCTGAGCTGGCGGCTGGGTCTGGGTCAGCTGCTGCGGCATCCGCTTGCAGCGGCGGGACAGGCGCTTGCCTTCGGCCTGATCCTGTTGGCCATGGCACTGATCGCCCTGTTGCGCGGCGAGCTGCTCGACACCTGGCAGGACCAGTTGCCGGACGACGCACCCAACCATTTCGTACTCAACGTCTTGCCTGCAGAAAAGGATGCCTTCGCCGAGCGAATCGACGCACTCTCCAGCCATGCCGCGCCACTGTATCCGGTGGTGCCGGGCCGACTCGTGGCGATCAATGGCGAGCCGGTCCGCCAGCTGGTCAGCAAGGAGTCCCAGGGCGAACGCGCGATTCGTCGCGATCTCAGCCTGACCTGGTCGGCCGACCTGCCCAAGGACAATCATCTGGTGGCTGGCCAGTGGTGGCATGAGCGGGCCGAGGCGGAGCTGCCAGGCGTGTCCGTCGAGGCCGAACTGGCCGAAAGCCTGCAGCTGAAGCTCGGCGACCAGCTGAGTTTCACCATAGGCGGGCTGACGCGTGACGCTCGCGTCACCAGCCTGCGCGAGGTCAACTGGGACAGCTTCCAGCCCAACTTCTACATGATCTTCGAGCCCGACACCCTGCAGGGCATGCCGGCCACCTACATGACCAGCTTTCACCTGCCACCCGGCAACGAGCGCGAACTGGTGGAGCTGGCGCGGGCGTTCCCGTCGGTGACCCTGCTCCAGGTGGAGGCGCTGCTGGCCCAGCTGCGCAGCATCCTTGCGCAGGTCTCGCTGGCGGTGGAATACGTACTGCTGTTCGTGCTGGCGGCAGGGCTGGCCGTGCTCTTCGCCGGTCTGCAAGCGACACTGGACGAACGCATCCGCCAGGGTGCGCTACTGCGTGCGCTAGGGGCCGAACGGCGTCTGCTGCTGAGGGCGCGCCGGGCCGAGTTCGGATTGCTCGGCGCTGCCAGCGGCCTGCTTGCCGCGCTTGGCTGCGAACTGGTGAGCGCCCTGCTCTATCACTATGCGTTCGACCTACGCTGGCAGCCGCATCCCTGGCTGTTGTTAATGCCGCTGATCGGCGCGCTGCTGGTCGGCAGCGCGGGGCTGATCGGCACGCGTCGCGCCCTCAACGCGAGCCCGCTGAGCGTACTGCGCGAGAACTGAAGCGCTACAATCGGCGCTTTTGCAGCGAGGTCGGAATTCAATGAGCCGTTATCGCCCACCCCGCCCGGCCGGCACGCCGCTGATCACACCAGAAGGCGAGGCCCGGCTGCGCGCCGAATTGCACGAACTGTGGCATGTCAGGCGACCACAGGTTACCCAGTCGGTCAGCGAAGCCGCCGCCCAGGGCGACCGTTCGGAAAACGCCGAGTACACCTACGGCAAGAAAATGCTGCGCGAGATCGACAGTCGCGTGCGCTTTCTGACCAAACGCCTGGAAAAGCTGAAGGTCGTCAGCGAACGACCCAGCGACCCCAACAAGGTGTACTTCGGCGCCTGGGTGACGCTCGAGGATGAAGACGGCGAGCAGGCCCGCTACCGCATCGTCGGCCCCGATGAACTGGACCTGCGCCTGGGCATGATCAGCATCGATTCGCCGCTGGCACGCGCGCTGGTTGGCAAGGCGCTGGACGCCGAGGTGCAAGTACAGACGCCAACGGGGACGAAATTCTGGTACGTGGTCGCCATCGACTACCCATGACCAGGCAGTCAGATACAGAACATTTAGTCACGATAATCGTCGATCATGCAGGCTTTAAAAGCTCATGTTCTGCGAAAAAGCCAGATCATCACCTAATCACCCACTCTGGCGTTTCGCTTCGTAACAGGCACACCCAACCCGCCTGATAGCGCAACGCTAGCCGCATCGCTGCGATCCGCCAGTTAGAGCGGACGCTGCCGAGTGGGTCGGCTCTGGCACGAATGCTGCGCTGGCAAGGGCGCAGTACGCGCCATGCGCGGTGAACGGCAAGGGACTGCCCCATAGCCCGATTCACATTCGAAGAGTGCGTCCATGAACAAGAACAAAACCTTGCTCGCCCTCTGTCTCGGAAGCGCCCTGGCGCTTTCCGGTCAGGCATTCGCTGCCACCGGCAGCGGCTACACCGCCACGAAGTACCCGATCGTGCTCGCCCACGGCATGCTGGGTTTCGACAGTCTGCTGGGCATCGACTATTGGTATGGCATCCCCAGTGCGCTGCGCCGAGACGGCGCGCAGGTCTACGTCACCGAAGTCAGCCAGCTCAACACATCGGAACTGCGTGGCGAGGAACTGCTGGCCCAGGTCGAGGAAATCGTTGCTATCAGCGGCAAGCCGAAGGTCAACCTGATCGGCCACAGCCACGGCGGACCGACCATCCGGTACGTGGCAGGCGTACGGCCGGACCTGATCGCCTCGGTCACCAGTGTCGGCGCACCCCACAAGGGCTCCGACGTGGCGGATCTGATCCGCAAGGTTCCAGAGGGTTCATCCGGTGAGGCTATAATCGCCGGCTTGGTGAACGCCATGGGCGCGTTCATCAACTTCGTCTCCGGCAGTTCCAGCACCGCTCCGCAGAACTCCCTGGGTTCGCTGGAATCCCTCAACAGCGAGGGCGCGGCCCGCTTCAATGCCAAGTTCCCCCAGGGCATACCCACCACCGCATGCGGCGAAGGCGCTTACAAGGTCAATGGCGTGCACTACTACTCCTGGAGCGGCACCAGTCCGCTGACCAATCCGCTGGACGTGAGCGACGCCATGATGGGCGCCGGCTCGCTGGCCTTCAGCGGACCCAATGACGGGCTGGTCGGACGCTGCAGCTCGCACCTGGGGATGGTGATCCGCGACAACTACCGCATGAACCATCTGGACGAGGTCAACCAGTTCATGGGGCTGACCAGCCTGTTCGAGACTGACCCGGTCAGCGTCTACCGCCAGCACGCCAACCGATTGAAGAACGCGGGTCTTTGAACCGTCTCATGAACCAGGCCGGGATCGCCGATCCCGGCCGCCACTGCAAGGCAACTCAATGAGCAGAACCATCCTTCTGTTGCCGCTGGCCATCGCGCTGGGCCTGGGCATCTTCCTCACCCGGCCTGCATCCACAGAGGCGCCGATGGCCGGAGCGCCCGCCTCGTCCCCTGCAGCCAACCAGGCTCCCGCACGCGCTGCCCAGCGCGCAGCCACCGGCACGGCGCCACAGGCCATGGCGAAGCTGCCCGACTCGTTCAAGGGCACCCAGGTCGACGGCCAGTTCCAACTGGACACTGCCGGCAACCTGATCATCAACCGCGAGCTTCGCCAGCTGTTCGACTACTTTCTCAGCGCCATCGGCGAGGAGCCGCTGAAGCAGAGCATCGAGCGCCTGCGTCGCCAAATCACCACGCAACTGTCGGAGCCCGCGAAGGCGCAAGCGCTCTCCGCTCTCAACCAGTATCTCAACTACAAGCGCCAACTCCTTGATTTTGAAGCCGATCATCCACGGGTAGCGGATCTCGCTGCGATGCGGGAGCGATTGAGCGCGGTACGGGCACTACGCGCGCGCGTGCTCGATCCGACGGTTCACCAGGCGTTCTTCGGCCTGGAGGAAGCCTATGACCAGTTCAGTCTGGAGCGGCTGGCCATCCGCTTCGATCCAGCGCTGGACAGCGATGCCCAGGGCCGTGCCATCGATCAGCTGCGTGCCGGGCTGCCCGTCGAATTGCAGGACCTGCTGATCCCTCAGTTACAGACCGAGCTGCGTGAGCAGACCAACGCTCTGCTGGCGAGCGGAGCGGGCCCGCAGCAGCTCCATCAGCTGCGCCAGCAACTGGTCGGCAGCGCTGCGGCGGATCGGCTGGAAGCGCTGGATAGACAGCGACAGCAATGGCAGCAACGCGTCGCCAGCTATCAGCAGGAACTCGCCCGTATCGAAGCCGTCCGCGGGCTGGATGAGGTCGAACGCCGTGCCGCCGTCGAGCGACTGGAAGCCCAGCACTTCAGTGACAGCGAGCGTCTGCGGCTGCTCGCTGCTCTGCAGCAGAATCAGACTCGCTGAGCGAGATCAGTTGGCGGCGGTCTTGCGGTCCGCCTCCAGCAGATAGCGTTCGCGCTGGTAGGCCAGGTAGTACTTATTGACGCTGTTGACGTAGGCCACCACGCCCATGCCGACTGTTTCCATAGCGATGCGCTCGACCTGGAAGAACCACTGGTCCGGGTTGAGGCCGCGCCGCCTGGCTTCGGCGCGCATGCTCTGCACCCGCTGCGGCCCGAGATTGTAGGCCGCAAGGATGAACGCCATGCGCTCGCGCTCGTTCAAGCGCGGGCTGGCGAAGTAGTTGCGGCGGATATTGGCCAGGTACTTGGCGCTGGCCTGCACGTTGTTATCCAGCTGCTGAATGTTGCTCACGCCCATCGCCCGGGCGGTCGCCGGCGTGACCTGCATCAGCCCGGTCGCGCCACCGGCGCCCTTCGCAGCCGGATTTAGCGTGGACTCCTTGAACGCCAGCGCTGCAAGGTTCAGCCAGTCCAGCTCGATCTGCTCGGCGTAGCGCTGCAGCGTCGGGCGGACCTTTTCCAAACGTTGGCGGCCGACTCGATCCAGTGGGTACTGCACCTTGTACAGCCGCCGATAGACGCGTTCGAAAGCGGCATCCTGGTTGTCCGGCAGGTCGAAATCCTTGAGAAAGCGATCAGCACTGGCGCGCAGCATGCTGGCGTCCTTGCGCACGAACCAGTGCATGCTGGTCTTCTCGCCGAGGCTCAGGTGCTGCTCGATGCGCAGCTTCGGCATCACCTTGGCCCAGCGTTGCGCGATGGTCTGCTCGACGACAGTGGCCGGATAGACGCCGGCATGCACCATCTCCAACACATCCTCCACCGCCAGAGTCGGGTCGACCCACTCGGCAACGATGGGCACCAGCTTGCGCTCCATCAGCTGCTTGTTCAGCCGCGCCAACGCCGGCCCGGCCGCACTGCCTGGGGACAGCGCCAGACTGCGACCGGAGAGCTGCTCGAGGCGCTGGTAGCGCGGCCCGCCCTGACGTCCGACCACTACCAGCGCCACATCGCGGACCACCGGCCGGCTGCGACTGATGCCCTTCATGCCGGCCAGCGGCAGTAGTTCCCCGGGCGCCACCAGATCCCCTTCGCCGCGCTGCAGCGCGCCGAGCAGCTGGTCCTTGGCCTTGGGAACGATCTTGAGGGTAATGGCCCGTCCGGGCGCGGCGTTGCGGTTCAGATACTGCTCGAAGGCACGCAAGCGGGCATATTCCACGCCGATCGCTTCGCCCTTGACCTCACCGGAGCTGTTGCGGCTCTGGTTCACCAGTACGCGCAACACACCGCTGCGGCGAATTTCGGCCAGATCACGTACCTTGTCGCTCGACTGCCAGGCCTCCGGTCCGGCCACGCGGGCGCTTGCCGTGAGCGGCAGCGAAACCAGCAACAGGCAGAGCAGAAGTGGCAGCAATCGTGACATCGAAGATGCACCGGTTTGGGACACGAAGAACGCTGTTGCGGTGCTCCCTGCCCGCAAAAAGGTGGCAAAGATTCGCACAGCGCGAGCGATTGCGCCAGTTTCGCTTAAAAACGTGGTTTAGATATATTCTCTATCTTATTGATTTATTTCATTTTTAGCACTTAGAGGTTCTCATGCAGCTTGTCGATATCGGTGTCAATCTGACTCACCGCTCTTTCGCCTCCGCCCCGTCCGCGGTGGTGGAACGCGCCAGAGCGGCAGGCGTGACGCAGATGGTGCTCACCGGAACCAGTCTCGCGGAAAGCGAAGCCGCCCTCGCCCTGTGCCGCCAACTCGACGAATCCCGCCGGCATCTGTTCTGCACCGCCGGCGTTCATCCGCATGACGCCAGCCAGTGGACCGTCGACAGCGCCAGCCAATTGCGCGCCCTGCTGGCCGAGCCCGAGGTGCGTGCCGTCGGCGAGTGCGGGCTGGACTTCAACCGCGACTTCTCGCCCCGACCGCAACAGGAACGCGCCCTGGAAGAGCAGCTGCAACTCGCAGTGGAAAGCGCAATGCCGGTGTTCCTTCACGAACGGGACGCCAGCGAACGCCTGGTGGCGATCCTTAAACCGTTCCGTGATCGGCTGAGTGCAGCGGTCGTGCATTGCTTCACCGGCGAGAAGCGCGCGCTGTATGCCTATCTCGACCTCGATCTGCACATCGGTATCACCGGCTGGATCTGCGATGAGCGGCGAGGAACCCATCTGCATCCATTGGTGCGGGACATCCGCGCAGACCGACTGATGCTGGAAAGCGACGCCCCTTACCTGCTGCCTCGCAGCCTGCGGCCGAAGCCGAAAAGCGGGCATAACGAGCCAGCCTACCTGCCAGAAGTGCTGCGTGAGGTGGCCTTGCATCGTGGCGAAAGCGAAGCCCAGTTGGCAGATCAAACCACGCTAACAGCGCGCCGATTCTTCGGCCTGCCTGACCTCGATTGATTCACAAAAATCCACTCAAGCTCTGCGCCGGGCAGCCGTTAATTATTCCGTCGCGCCGAAAGCGCTAATGCGCTCCGGCAACCCTCAATAGAAGAAGAGCAGCCATGGCCGTTTGGATTCGCGATCTGTCGCTCAAGTACAAGTTCTGGGCGCTCAACATGGTGACTTTCGTTATCGCCTTGTTGCTTGTGCTTTATGCCGTGCAGCTGGAGCAAAGCGCTCGCAGCGCCGACGCCCGTAGTGCCGCTCAGGCGCGCGCTGCCCTGCTGGCTACCTGGCCCGATGACGCGACCTTGCCGCAGGCGGCGGACCTGACTGTGTATCCCGCCGGGCAACGGGCTATGGTCGATCGCCAGCCGCTGGCCGACTCTGGCTGGACGGCGCTGCCCCATGATCGCCTGTTCGCCTCCAACCCGCTGATCGGTGTGGAAATGCTCACCCGCCCCGATGGCCGGAAGCTCGCGGTAATGGCACGCGCGCCCAGCGTGATCCAGGTGCTCGGGCAACATTTCTTCAGCTATGCCGCTGCGGTGGCCGTGCTGATGCTCGGCCTGCTCGCCGCCTCGCAATTGCTGATCCGCTTCCTGCTCAGCCACCTCAACACGCTGAAGGATGTCATGCTGCACGTCGAGCGCAGCGGCGATCTGCAGGCTCGCGTGCCGCTGGACAGCCGTGACGAAGTCGGTCAGATGGCCGGCGCATTCAATGCGATGCAGGGCGGCTATCAGCGCGTCGTCAGCACGGTCGCCCAGGCCGCCGCGCGTCTCGACGAGGGCGCCAGCCGCCTTGCACTGAGCATGAATGACGTGCACAACGGCATGCGCGGCCAGCAGGGCGAGACCGATCAGGCCGCCACCGCGATCAACGAAATGAGCGCCACGGTGCATCAGATCGCCGAGCATGCGCGCGAAACCCGTGATCAGTCGCAGAATGCCGACCGTCTCGCCGGCGACGGCCATCGCGTGGTCGGGCGGGTGGAGAAGTCCATTTCCAGCCTGTCCCAGGGCGTACAGCAGACCGGCGAGATGATCGAGCAGCTCGCTGCCGACAGCCAGAAGATCAACGGCGTGGTCAGCGTGATTCACAGCATCGCCGAGCAGACCAACCTGCTGGCGCTCAACGCGGCGATCGAAGCCGCCCGCGCCGGTGAGCAGGGCCGCGGTTTCGCGGTGGTGGCCGACGAGGTACGCAACCTGGCCAAACGCGTGCAGGACTCCACCGACGAGATCACCCAGATGATCACCGGACTGCAATCGATGACCCGCGATGCCGTGGAATTCATGCAGGAGAGCTCGCTCAAGGCCGACGATTGCGTGCGCGAGGCCCACGAGGCCGCCCAGGCCCTAGAAGCCATCGCCGAAGCCGTGGCGCAGATGCGCGAAAGCAACACGCAGATCGCCGTGGCCGCGGAACAGCAGAGCCAGGTCGCCGAGGAACTCAACCGCTCGGTTACCGGCATTCGCGACGTCACCGAGCGCACCGTGGAGCAGACCGTCAGCTCCGCCAGCACCAGCGCCGAACTCGCCGCCCTCTCCACCGACCTCAGTCGCGCTATCGGCCAGCTCAGGCTCTGAGGGCGCTCCGCGCCGCGTGCACCACAACGCGGCGCGACCTGCCCGAAAAACAGGCACCGCCCCGTCTCATGCCCCATGAAGGGGCGTCTCGCCAGCCATCGTTCAGCGCAACAAGCCGCTGACACCTGCCAATCGCGCCTTGGCACCGCTCTTGCTTTATCGATCCTGCAGGCGAAGCTGCTGCGACAATTCGAAATAGCCGACTAGGGTTCCGACTCGCTCGCGAGTGGCTGGTCCGAGAGTTGGCGACCTCCAGTGAGGTTACACGGCGGGATAAAAGCCCGGGAGAACAGCGTGATCCGCACGCAGCTCCTGCGCCATCCCAAAACACTGGAGGGTTTGCCATGTGCCCGCTCGTATCGGCTCTGCCACTCGCCGCTCTGCCCGCTCCCGCGGCCGCCTCGCAGTGGGGCACCTGCCTATGCGCCTGATCAATCGAACGCCGAGCCGCAGCGGCTGGCTTGCTCTGGCCATACTGCCCTTCGCCCTGTTGCTGGCGCTGTACCTGACCAGCTCTACCCAGCGGCTGGAACTCAACCCCAACGACAAACTCCTGCCCAGCTTCGGCCAGATGAGCGCAGCTGTAGAGCGCCTCGCCTTCACCCCCGACAAACGCTCCGGCGACTTCCTGTTCTGGCAGGACACCGCCTCGAGTCTCAAGCGCCTCGGCACCGGTCTTGCCATCGCCGCGGTGGCCGGCCTCTGCCTGGGGATCGTTGCCGGCACCCTGCCACTGTTCAGCGCGCCGCTCTCGCCGCTGCTCACGGTGCTGTCCATGGTGCCACCGCTGGCGATCCTGCCGATCCTGTTCATCGTTTTCGGACTGGGCGAGCTGTCCAAGGTGATGCTGATCGTCATCGGCATCACCCCGATCCTCGCCCGCGACCTTGAACACCGAGCACGAGAAATTCCCCGCGAGCTGCTGATCAAGGCGCAAACCTTAGGCGCCAATACCTGGACCCTGGTCCTGCGCTTAGTCCTGCCGCAGCTGATGCCGCGCCTGCTGATCAGCCTGCGCCTGGTGCTCGGTTCGGCCTGGCTGTTCCTCATCGCCGCCGAGGCCATCGCCTCCACCGATGGTCTGGGCTACCGCATCTTTCTCGTGCGCCGCTACATGGCGATGGACGTCATCCTGCCTTATGTCGCCTGGATCACCCTGCTGGCCTGGGCCATGGATTACCTGCTGCGGCGCCTGACCCAGCTGCTGTTCCCCTGGTACGAAGGAGCCAAGGCATGAGCGAAAACAACGCGGAGGTGCCCGTGGCTCGCGCAGGCAGCAACCCCGGTTCCTTCATTCAGGTGAAGAACGTCTGGCAGCAGTACGGCGATCAAGTCGTGCTGGAGCGCCTGAACCTGAACATTGCTGAAGGTGAGTTCTGCACCCTGGTCGGTGCCTCCGGTTGCGGCAAGTCGACCTTCCTGCGGCTGCTGCTCGGCCAGGAAGCGCCCAGCCATGGCGAGATCCTGCTCGATGGCCAGCCACTCGCCCACGAGCCGGATGCCAGCCGTGGCGTGGTTTTTCAGCGCTACTCGGTATTTCCTCACCTGACGGTGCTGGACAACGTCGCCCTCGGCCTGGAACTGCCGCGCGCCCCACTACTGGGTCGTCTGCTCGGACGCCGCAAGCGCGATGCCCGTGAGCAGGCCGCGCAGATGCTGCACAAGGTCGGCCTCGGCCATGCGCTGGACAAGTACCCGGCGCAGTTGTCCGGCGGCATGCAGCAGCGCCTTGCCATCGCCCAGGCGCTGGTGATGAAGCCCCGCGTGCTGTTGCTGGACGAGCCCTTCGGCGCCCTCGACCCCGGCATTCGCAAGGACATGCATGAGCTGCTGCTGGAACTGTGGCGGGAAACCCGGCTGACGGTGTTCATGGTCACCCATGACCTCTCGGAAGGTTTCACCCTCGGCAGTCGCATCCTGGTGTTCGACAAGCCGCGCATCGACCCCCACGCCCCGGGCGCCTATGGCGCACGAGTGACCTACGACATTCCCTTGCATGAGGGCCGCCACGCGGCCGGTGCGGCCGCTCCCCTGCCGGCCACCCTCAGCGAGAAATTCCGAACTGCCTACCAAGGAGCCTGATATGAGCGCTTCACTCGCGATCCGCCCCACGCTGTACGAGGAAACCGTTCCCGGCGGCGGCCACACCTCCTTTGTTCTCAAGCGTGGCCAGCTACTGCGTCTGACCGATCTCGAAGGCGGCGCCAACGTCAGCCTGATGCTGCTCAACGCCCAGGAGAAGAGCGAACGGCTGAACCTGCCGGACACCCTCAAGTGCCAGCACACCGCCAAGCTCACCGCCGGGCATTGCCTGTACTCGGACATGGGGCGCGTACTCGCCGCTATCACGGCCGACACCTGCGGCTGGCACGACAGCTTCGGCGGCGTGCTGAACGCCGGCGAAGTCGCCGAGAAGTACGGCATCGGTCGCTATCAGGAACTGCGCAACGGCTTCTTCCGCAACGGCACCGACAACCTCTTGGTGGAAATGGGCAAGTGGAACCTGAACCTGCAGGACCTGCTGATGGTGCTCAATCTATTCAGCCGGGTGGACGTCACCGCCGACGGCACCTTCGCCTTTCACAGCGGCAATTCCAAAGTGGGTGACTACATCGAGCTGTACGCGCCCATGGACACCCTGGTGATCCTCACCGCGCTGCAACACCCGCTGGACCCCAACCCCGTATACGCGCCCAAACCCGTGCAGCTCAGCTGGCACAAGGTCGAGAGCGATGGCATCAGCGTGCTTTGCCGCACTTCGCGTCCGGAGAACGGCCGCGGCTTCCACAACACCGAACGACTCTACATCTGAGGAGGTTGCCGACATGAGCCTCGTAGAAAGCAGCCTGCACCCGGAAACCGCCAGCTTCCGCCACCTGATTCCGGCTGGCGAGCCGTACCTGTTCGAAGTGAAGGCCGGGCAGACCCTGCGCCTGCTGGATGTCGAGGGCAATCAGGCCATCGACACGCTGTTCTTCAGTGCGAAGAATCCGCGCGAACGCTTCGACCCCCAGCGCACCCTGCGCCGACAGAACAAGGTCTACCTGACCGCCGGCACGGTGCTCTATTCCAACCTCGGCAATCCGTTGCTGACCATCGTCGCCGACACCTGCGGTCGCCACGACACCCTCGGCGGCGCCTGCGCCCAGGAGAGCAACGTGGTGCGCTATGCACTGGACAAGCGCTACATGCACAGCTGCCGTGACAACTTCCTGCGCGCGAGCCTGCACGACGGCCGACTGGAGAAACGAGACATCGGCGCCAACATCAACTTTTTCATGAACGTTCCGGTGACGCCCGAGGGCGGACTGACCTTCGAGGACGGCCTTTCCGCGCCGGGCAAGTACGTGGAGCTCAAGGCCGAGCAGGACGTGATCGTGCTGATCTCCAACTGCCCGCAACTGAACAACCCCTGCAACGGCTGGAACCCGACGCCCGCCGAGGTGCTGGTGTGGGACTGATGGCGCTGTTGCGACGCCACCTGCTGCCGCTGCTGCAGGCGCGCGCCGGCCAGCGCCCCGAGCTGCCGGCAGCGAAGAAATCCTCCCCAACCACGGACGGCCGTGGCGCAGATGAATAAAGGCGGGACGGCCCGCCAGCCCTTCGAGGGTTACTCAAGATGTTCGACAAACTCCTGATCGCCAACCGTGGTGCCATCGCCTGCCGCATTCTGCGTACGCTGCGCGCCCTGGATGTGAAAGGCGTGGCCGTCTACTCCGAGGCCGACGCCGCCAGCCTGCATATCCAGCAGGCCGACGAGGCCCACAGCCTGGGCGAAGGCCCGGCCACGCAGACCTATCTGGACGTGGAGAAGATTCTCCGCATCGCCCGTGAAACCGGCGCGAAAGCCATCCACCCCGGCTACGGTTTTCTCTCCGAGAACGCGGCCTTTGCCGAAGCCTGCGAGGCCGCCGGGATCGCCTTCGTCGGTCCGACGCCGGAACAGCTGCGGGTGTTTGGCCTCAAGCACACCGCCCGCGCCTTGGCCAAACAACGCGGCGTACCGATGCTGGAGGGCACCGAGTTGCTCGACAGCCTCGCCGATGCCCTCGGCGCAGCCGAGCAGGTCGGCTACCCGGTGATGCTGAAAAGCACCGCCGGTGGTGGCGGTATCGGCATGCGCGTGTGCCGCTCGGCGGCGGAACTCACTGATGCCTTCGACGCGGTCAAGCGTCTGGGACAGAACAACTTCAGCGATTCGGGCGTGTTCATCGAGAAATACATCGAGCGTGCCCGCCACCTGGAAGTGCAGGTGTTCGGCGACGGCGCTGGCGAGGTGATCGCCCTCGGCGTGCGCGACTGCTCGGTGCAGCGGCGCAACCAGAAGGTGCTGGAGGAAACCCCAGCGCCGAATCTGCCGACCGGCATGGCCGAGGCCCTGTGCGAGGCGGCAATTACCCTGGCCAAGGCGGTCAGCTACCGCAGCGCCGGCACCGTGGAGTTCGTCTACGACGCCGAAGCCCAGCGCTTCTACTTCCTCGAGGTGAACACCCGTCTGCAGGTGGAGCATGGCGTCACTGAGCAGGTCTGGGGCGTCGATCTGGTGCGCTGGATGATCGAGCTGGCCGCCGGCGACCTGCCACCGCTGGCCGAGCTGGTGAAGGGTCTCAAGCCCAGCGGCCATTCGATCCAGGCGCGCGTCTACGCCGAAGATCCGGGCCGGGATTTCCAGCCGAGCCCCGGTCTGCTCACCGCCGTGGCCTTCCCCGAAGCCGACGGCCAGGGCCTGCGTATCGACACCTGGGTGGAGGCCGGCTGCGAGATCCCGCCCTACTTCGACCCGATGATCGCCAAGGTCATCACCTGGTCCCCGAGCCGCGAAGAGGCCCGCGTCGCGCTGGACGCCGCTCTCGGCGACACCCAGCTCTACGGTGTGGAAACCAACCGCGATTATCTGCGCCAGATCCTTGCCTTCACCCCGTTCGCCAGCGGCAACCCCTGGACCCGCTGTCTGGAGGGTCTCAGCTACAAGGCCGATACCTTCGAGGTCATCAGCGCCGGCACCCAGACCACCGTGCAGGACTTCCCCGGTCGCCTCGGCTACTGGGCGGTGGGCGTGCCGCCGTCCGGGCCGATGGACAGCCGCGCGCTGCGCCTGGGCAACGCCCTGTTGGGCAACCCCGAGGACGCCGCCGGGCTGGAAATCACCATGAGCGGGCCGATCCTGCGCTTCAACACCGATGCGGTGGTGGCGGTCACCGGTGCCGCGATCCCTGTGAAGCTCGATGACGTCGTGCAGCCGATGTGCACCGCCATTCTGGTCAAGGCCGGCAGCACCCTGACCATCGGCACTATCGCCGGCGCCGGTGCCCGCTCCTACCTGGCCGTGCGCGGCGGCGTGCAGGTGCCGGAGTATCTGGGCAGCAAGAGCACCTTTACCCTCGGCCAGTTCGGCGGCCACGGTGGCCGCGCCCTGCGTGCCGGCGACGTGCTGCGCCTGGCACCGCTGAGCGACTCGTCTGCCGGCGCACGGCTCGCCGCCGAGCTGTGCAGCGCCCTGCCGGCGGTGCGCGAGCTGCGGGTGATCTACGGCCCGCACGGCGCGCCGGAATACTTCACCGAAGGCTATATCGACAAGTTCTTCGCCACCGACTGGGAAGTGCACTTCAACTCCAGCCGCACCGGCGTGCGCCTGATCGGCCCGAAACCCGAGTGGGTGCGCGAGAGCGGCGGCGAGGCCGGCCTGCATCCATCCAATATCCACGACAACCCCTACGCCATCGGCGCGGTGGACTTCACCGGCGACATGCCGGTGATCCTCGGTCCGGACGGCCCGAGCCTGGGCGGCTTCGTCTGCCCGGTGACCATCATCGAGGCGGATCTGTGGCAGCTCGGCCAGCTAAAGGCCGGCGACAAGCTGCGCTTCGTCCCGGTGGATGTGCTGACCGCACGCCAGCTGGCCAAGACCGCCGATGCCGAGTGCGCCAGCCTCGCGCCGGCGGCAGTGGTCGCCACGCCGGTGGCGCTGCAGTCGCCCATCGTGCTGGATATCGGTGAAGCGGACAGCCGCCTGGTCGCCCGCCTCTCCGGCGACACCCACCTGTTGCTGGAAATCGGCGCGCCGGAGCTGGACCTGGTGCTGCGCTTCCGTGGCCATGCGCTGATGCAGGCCCTCGAAGCCAAGCAGCTCGATGGGGTGGTCGACCTGACCCCCGGCATCCGCTCCCTGCAGGTGCACTACCAGCCCGAGACCCTGGCGCTGGAAGATCTGTTGGAGATCGTCGCCGGCCTGTGGGATGCCGTGTGCGCCGCGCAGGATCTGAAGGTGCCCTCGCGCATCGTCCACCTGCCGCTGTCCTGGGACGACCCGGCCTGCCAGTTGGCCATCGAGAAGTACATGACCACGGTGCGCAAGGACGCGCCCTGGTGCCCGAGCAACCTGGAGTTCATCCGCCGCATCAACGACCTGCCCAACCTCGAGGCGGTGTTTCAGACGGTGTTCGACGCCAGCTACCTGGTGATGGGCCTGGGCGACGTCTACCTCGGCGCGCCGGTGGCTACCCCGCTGGACCCGCGCCACCGCCTGGTCACCACCAAGTACAACCCGGCGCGCACCTGGACCGCGGAAAACTCGGTGGGCATCGGCGGCGCCTACATGTGCATCTACGGCATGGAAGGCCCGGGCGGCTACCAGTTCGTCGGCCGCACCCTGCAGATGTGGAACCGCTACCGCGCGGTCGAGGCGTTCAGCGGCCAGCCGTGGCTGTTGCGCTTCTTCGACCAGATCCGCTTCTACCCGGTCTCGGCCGAAGAGCTGTTGAGGATCCGCCGCGACTTCCCGCTGGGCCGCTACCCGCTGAAGATCGAGCACACCGAGCTGCGCCTGTCCGACTACCAGGACTTTCTTGCCGCCGAGGCCGACAGCATCGAGGCGTTCCGCCGCCAGCAGCGCGGCGCCTTCGACGCCGAGCGCCAGCGCTGGATCGAATCGGGCCAGGCGCATTTCGAGAGCGAGGAAGTCGCCGCCGACCTCGGCGAGGACGCCCCGCTCGGCGCCGGCCAGCACGGCATCGAAAGCCACATCGCCGGCAACCTCTGGCAGGTGTCGGTGACCGAGGGCACGCGGGTCGAGGCTGGCGACGTGCTGGTGATCCTCGAGAGCATGAAGATGGAAATCCCCCTCACCGCGCCGGTTGCCGGCGTGGTCAAGGAAGTCCGTACCCAGCCCGGTTCGCCGGTACGCGCCGGCCAGCGGTTGGTGGTGATCGAGGAGGCGTAAGCCCCTCGACACCTGAAGCAACCGTAGGGTGGATTGCGCTTTATCGATCCACCCACCGGCCCAGCGGGCCGGCAACGAACATCGCGTGGGAAAGGCTTCGCCGTTTTCCACCCTACGAGGGACATGAGATGACCACGACATTCGACCTGCGCCTCGATACCCTGCGCACCGCATATACCGCGGGGAAAACCAGCCCGCGCCAGCTGATCCTCGAACTGCGCGACAGGGCCGCGGCGCTTAACGGCGAGTTCAACGCCTTCATCCACCTGCTCAGCGCCGAGGAGCTCGAGCCGTACCTGGCCGCCCTCGACGGCAAGACGCCGAAGGACCTGCCGCTCTATGGCGTGCCCTTCGCCATCAAGGACAATATCGACCTGGCCGGCGTGCCGACCACCGCCGCCTGCCCGGCCTTCGCCTACACCCCCGACAACAGCGCCACCATCGTCGAGCAGTTGATCGCCCTGGGTGCGGTGCCGCTGGGCAAGACCAATCTCGACCAGTTCGCCACCGGCCTCAACGGCACCCGTTCGCCCTATGGCGAGTGCCGCAACTCGGTGCACCCGGGCTACCCCTCCGGTGGCTCCAGCGCTGGCTCCTCGCTGGCCGTGGCGCTGGGGCTGGCAAGCTTCGCTCTGGGCACCGACACCGCAGGCTCCGGCCGCGTGCCGGCGGCACTGAACAACCTGGTGGGCCTCAAGGCCAGCAAGGGGCTGATCTCCACCGCCGGAGTTGTCCCGGCCTGCCGCACGCTGGACTGCGTGACCTTCTTCACCGCCACCGCCGCCGAGGCCAGTCAGCTGCTGACGCTCACCGCCAGGCTCGATCCGCGCGACGAGTACAGCCGCAGCAACCCGCTGTGGAATGACGGCTCGGCCTTCGGCCAGATCAAGACCTTCCGCTTCGGCATACCCCAGCACCTGGAATTTCTCGGCTGCGCCGAAAGCCCGGCGTTGTTCGCCGCCACAATCGAGCATCTGAAAGCCCTCGGCGGCGAGCCGGTGGAGATTGACTTCGAGCCCTTTCTCGAAGCTGCACGCCTGCTCTACGAAGGCCCCTGGGTCGCCGAGCGCTACAGCGTGGCGGGCGCGCTGATCGAGCAGCAGCCCGACGCCGTGCTGCCGGTCATCAAGGCGGTACTGGAAAAGGCCCCAGGGACCACGGCGGTCGGGCTGTTCCGCGCGCAATACCGCCTGCAGCAACTCAAGGCCGTCTGCGACCGCACCATGGCCGAGGTCGATTGCGTACTGACCCCGGCCTACCCGCGCCCGGTGACGCTCGCCGAACTTCATGCCGAACCGGTCAAGCGCAACTCGGACCTGGGCTACTACACCAACTTCATGAACATGCTGGATTACGCCGCCGTGGCTGTACCTGCCGGCGTTATGGAGAACGAGCTGCCCTGGGGCGTGACGCTGTTCGGCCGTGTGTTCACCGACCAGTACCTGCTGAGCCTGGCCGATGCACTGCAACGCCAGACTGATCTCACCTTGGTCGGCGGCAACGCGATCACCGGACCCGCCCTGCAGAATCCGGCGCGCAACGACCGAGCGAAGGTGGTGGTCTGCGGTGCGCACCTCGATGGTCTGCCGCTGAACTGGCAGCTGCGCCAGCGCGGCGGCCGGCTGCTCGAAGCCACTCAAAGCTCGCCGGATTACAGGCTCTACGCCCTGGCCGGCGGCCCGGTGTTACGCCCGGGTATGGTGCGCGTCGCCGAGGGTGGCGCGGCGATTGCCGTGGAAGTCTGGGACATCCCCAGCAGCGAGCTGGGCTCCTTCCTGACTGGCATCCCCGCGCCGCTGGGCCTGGGCAAGGTACAGCTGGCGGACGGGCGCTGGGAAACCGGGTTCATCTGCGATGCCTACGGCCTCGACGGCGCCGAAGACATCACGCGCTTTGGCGGCTGGAAAGCCTGGCTGGCCAGCCGCAACTGAAGCACTGCCACGCAGCTTTCTCCTCTGGTGATCACGACTGTTCAGGCGGCTCGTCCAGCAGCCTTACGGTACTCGCGCCCGGGTCCGGCAGGTCCACGCCGGCGTCGCGTAGGGCACGGATGACGCGGATGCGCACCCGCGAGGCAGTCTGCATGAAATCGGACCGCCTCGAGTCGCACCAGAAGTCGAGTTGGAAGGTCAGCCCATCAGCCCGCAGTTCCAGTAACACGACGAGGGGTGGCGGCGTATCGATCACCCCTTCGGTTTCCAGGGCCGCTGCGTTCAACAGCGCCATCACCTGCGCAACCTCGACCCCATACCCCAGGTGACACAAAACCTTGGCCCGGCGCACCGGAGCGGCGGTGTTGTTGGTCACCCGCGAGGTGAAGGTCTCGGCATTGGGTACCAGCACGCGGCGACCATCGTAAGTACGGATCTGGGTGGCACGCAGTTCGATACGTTCGACGGTGCCCTCGGTATCGCCGATGACGATCTGATCGCCGAGTTTGAACGGCCGCAGCGTGAGGATCAGAAGGCCGCTGACGAAGTTGGAGAGAATGTCCTTCAGCGCAAAGCCGAGGGCCAGACTGGTCAGGCCGAGGCCAGTTGCCAACGTGCTGGGCTCCAGTCCGAAAGCGGTGGCCGCGACGATCAGGCCCAGCAACCAGACGGTGTAGTAGCTGACCTGCTTGATCAGGTTCTCGACCGTACGATCGCGCACCAACCGCTCGGAAATGATCCGCGTCAGCCCCCGCACGCCGGCCGCCAAGGCCCAGAACACACCGATGACCAGTAGCGCCGCGAGTGCCCGAGGCACGATGCTGACGGCCGCCTCCACCAGCCGTGCGAAAGCGGTATCGACACTGGCGCGCACATCGGTGACGAAGCGCGCACGCTCCGAGGTGCGACGTGTACTGGCCTGTACCAGTGCGGTCTCCAGCACCGAGGCCCACTCCCGGGCCTGGGCATCCAGCGTCTGACCGTTGGCCTGTGCGTCGTCTTCGAACACCTGCATCAAGGTGCGGCCGGCGACGCTTATCTGCCGCGCCTCATCGTTTTCCCCCGCCGGGGCAATGCGCGCCTTGGCAATGCCTTCGGGAACCTCCAGCACGGCCAGCAGCTGCCGCTCGATCAGACGGGCCCGCTGGCGCGCCTCCAGCTCGCCGGTAGCGCCGATGCGAAAGAGTGCGCGCCCATCCAGGCGCACCGTAGCCAGACCGTCATCGACCTGAGCGCTGACCGGCGGCGGAGACAGCAGCGCCAACAGTGCAAGCAGCAATGCAAGGGCAGGCGACGAAAAAGCGGTCATGGATGAAAGCGCGAACGGTGGTCTGGATGGATACGCAACCCCGAGTCGGCCGAAGGACGGCCGCGGCTCAGGGCTCGAGGAGTGGTCAGAAGATCAGCGCGAACAGGCCGAAGACGACGATCAGGCCAATGAGAAAGATGATGCCGACGGTGCTTCCGAGAAATTTCAGCATTGCGGTGCTCCCGTTTTTGCGTGGGTTCACTTGTTCCGACTGAGCCTTATCCCCATCGTTCAGGATTTTCCGTCCGGTACTGCGCGTCGCCACCCGTCTGCGCGGCACCATTGCAGCGCGCGGAGCCTCTGCGCTGACCTGCATTCGCGCACGCGGCTTGCCTCGCTTGGAAGCGCAAAGCGCGGGCAAGCAGCGCCAGACGTGGCCTGGCGACCATTTCCCGGTATCTGGCACGCAATCTGCTCTATCCCCATTGCACGGGATGAGTCGCCTCCGGCACTCATGACGCTTGGCACAATCAGGAGCAACTTCAAGGAGAACTAGGGTTCCGGCTCACAGGGAGTGGGCGCTGGTCCGAGAGTTCTCCGGTCCCAGGGACGGGACTACACGGAGGGATAAAAGCCCGGGAGACGCGATGTCATCCCGTGCCTGTCATTCCAATGTGTAGGGAAATCACGCCATGTCCACACTGCGCTCGCTGAACAAGACCCTCCTCGCCGCCGGCCTGGCCGTCGCGACGTTGTTTTCACCGCTGGCCAGCCAGGCCGCCGAGAAGCTGAAGATCGGCACCGTGGTCTGGGCCGGCTATGGCCCCTTCTACGTCGCCGACAAGCTCGACCTGTACAAGCCCCATGGCCTGGACGTTGAGCTGCAGTTCTTCAACGACCCGGCACTGATCCCCACCGCCATGCTCAGCCGCGCGCTGGACGGCGGCATGCTCACCTACGACCAGGTAGTGGCCTCGGTCGCCAAGGGCTTGAAGCACCGGGTGGTGATGCCCATCGACTTCTCCAACGGCGGTGACGCCATCGTCGCCGACGCCTCGGTTCAGTCGGTCGCCGACTTCAAGGGCAAGAAGGTCGGCTTCAACCCGCTGTCGCCGTCGGACTTCCTGCTGGCCTACGCGCTGCAGCAGAACGGCATGAGCGACAAGGACATCGATGCCGTCAACATGACCCCGGAAGGCATCCCCGGCGCCATGGCCTCGGGCAACCTGCCAGTCGGCGTGACCTACGAGCCCAACGTCTCGCAGATCCTCTCCATGGGCGGCGGCGACAAGTTCAAGGTGGTCTATTCGTCCAAGGACGCCCCGGGGCTGATCACCGATGTGCTGGTCTTCGACGAGGAGGTGATCGCCAAGAAGCCCGCCGCCATCAAGGCAATGATCCAGGGCTATCTCGACGGCCTGGCCTACATGCAGGCGCACCCCGAGGAGTCGGCTGAGATCATCGGTGAGGTACTCGGCGTCAGCGCCGAAGAAGCCGTCGAGCAGATGGCCGGCGCCTACAACATCCCCCTTGCGGAGATGGGCAAGAGCTTCACCCCGGGCGACGACACCCATTCCTTCCATGGCAGCGGCGCGATCATCGCCAAGCTGCTCAAGGACAACGGGCAGATCCCGAGCATCCCCGATTTCAGCCAGACCTACGACGCCCAGTTCACCGAAGCGCTCGCCCAGTAAGCCGACGCCGGGCGGGCCGCAAGCCCGCCCGTGCTGGAGAAGACCATGAACGCCAAACCTCTGTACCGCTACGCCGATGGCCGCGTCCCAAATACCCTGGCGATCCTCTATACCGCGCTCGCCTACGGCGGCGGCCTGGCTCTGCTGTTCGCCGGTAACGGCTGGCTGAACGCACTGGGCACGTTGCTGCTGGCCCACGGCATGATCATCGCCGCCTACCTGATCCACGAATTCGCCCACGGCGCCATTTTCAGCGTGCCCAAGCACAACGAATGGGCCGGCAATGTCTGCAGCTGGCTGTGCGGCAGCTGCTACGCCGAGTTCCAGGACCTGCGCAAGAAGCACATGCGCCACCACGTCGACCGCGCCGACGTGATCACCTTCGACAGCAAGTCCTTCCTCAAGGCACGCCCGCTGTGGTTCCAGAAGCTGGTGCTGGCGCTGGAATGGGCCTATGTGCCGGCGGTGGAACTGATCATGCATTTCTACGTGATCGCCCTGCCCTTCATCACCGACAACGACAAGCACCGCGCCCGGCGCGGCAAGGTCGCCGCGGTGCTGGCCATTCGCACGCTGCTTTTTGCCGGGCTCGCGGTGCTATCGCCGAAGGCCGTGCTGCTCTACGCCGTTGCATGGATGATCATGCTCAGCGTGCTGCGTTTCGCCGATGCCTATCAGCACACCTACGAGGCCTTCGCCGTACTGGAGGACGGTGGCAAGCTGCCGGAGGACAAGCGCCGCGACCGCAGCTACGAGCAGCAGAACACCTACAGCAACGTGGTTTCCGAGCGCTGGCCGGCGCTGAACCTGCTGCTGCTCAACTTTTCCTTCCACAACGCCCACCACGAGAAGCCGGTGGCGCCCTGGTATCGCCTGCCCAAGCTGCACGCCGAGCTGTACGGCAGCACCTACAACCAGGTCATCCCGATGCGCAAGCTGCTCGGCAGCTTCCACCGCTACCGCGTACGCCGCGTGCTGGACGATGACTACGGGGTGGTCAGCGAAGGGCCGAACAAAGCCGACAACTTCTACGGCGCCGTGGGCGTCTCGTTCCTGACGGCGGTGTGACATGCACAAGGCACTGGATTACCGAGGCCGTTGCGTGGTCATCACCGGCGCCGCCGGGGGCATCGGCCAGGGCCTGGCGCAGAGCTTCGCCGCTGCCGGCGCCACCCTGGAGCTGCTGGACCGTGACGCCGACGCCCTCGCCCGGCTCGCCGACGAACTCGCTGGCGAGACGCCGCTGCACTGCACCGCACTGGACCTGGGCGATCGACAGTCGGTGCAGCAGTACGCCGACGACCTCGCCTGCCGCGGCCTCAACGCCGATGTGCTGATCAACAACGCCGGTGTCGAGTACGCCACGCCGCTGGGCGAGTGCAGCTTCGAGGCCGATCAGCGCTGGTCGGCCCTGCTGGAGAACAACGTCGGTTCCATGCAGCGCCTGACCCGCGCATTGCTGCCACGCCTGCGCGCCGGCGCCAGCGTGATCAACCAGGCCTCCATCTGGGGTCTGAAAGGCGTGCCGGGCTTTTCCGCCTATGTCGCCAGCAAGCACGCGGTGGTCGGCCTGACCCGCTCGCTGGCCTGGGAGCTGGGCCCGCGGCGCATCCGGGTGAACGCGGTGTGCCCCGGCTGGATCGGCACCGATGCGGCCATGCGCTCGCTGCAGGTGATGGCGGATGCCAACGGCCGCAGCGACAGCGCCGAGCTGGCGGCGATCCTCGCCAACCAGGCCATTCCGGAGCTGCTGACACCGGCCGATCTGGGTGGCACCTTCCTGTTCCTCGGCTCACCGCTGGCCGCCGCCCTGACCGGGCAGGCGCTGTCGGTCAGCCACGGCGAGGTGATGCACTGATGGCTGCCATCTTTACCGGACAGACCGCTCTGGTCACCGGCGCGGCAACCGGTATCGGCCGTGCCACCGCACTCGCGCTGGCCGCCGAAGGCGCGCGGGTCTGGATCAACCATCGCGATCAACACGATTTGGCGGAACGAGTGGTCGAGCAGATCATCGCCAGCGGCGGCTGCGCCCGGGCCATCGAGGCCGATGTCAGCGATCCGGCTGCAGTCGCGGCAATGTTCGAGACCATCGAGGCGCAGGGACCGCTGGATCTGCTGGTCAACAACGCCGGGGTGATCCTGGAAAAGCCCTTTCTCGAAACCAGCGAGGCCGACTGGGCAAGGGTGCTGGGCGTCGATCTCGCCGGCGTCTACCGCTGCTGCCGGCATGCACTGGCACAGATGCAGCCGCGGCGCAGCGGCGCCATCGTCAATGTCGCCTCGGACCTCGGCTTTCTCGGCCGCGAACAGTACGCCGCCTACTGCACGGCCAAGGCCGGGGTGATCGGCCTGACCCGCTCACTGGCCCGCGAGTTCGCTGCAGACGACATCCGCATCAATGGCGTCGCGCCCGGTCCCATCGCCACGGCGATGGTCAGCCCGGAGCACATGAGCGACGAGTGGATGGCCAAGGAGCTGGCGATCCCCATAGCGCGCCTGGGCACGCCGGAGGAAGTCGCGGCGGCCATCGTCTTCCTGCTTTCGCCGCAGGCGAGCTATTTCACCGGACAGCTGCTCGGGCCCAACGGCGGCTCCTGGATGGGCGCATGAACAGCCTGATGCCACAGGGCATGCTGATCGGCGGCGCCATCATGTGGGGGCTGGGCTGGCTGCCGCTGCAGTTCTTCGCAGCCCGCGGCCTGGCCGGCATGCCGCTGGTGCTGCTGACCTATTCGCTGCTCAGCCTGCTGGCGCTGCCGGTGCTCTGGCAGCAGCGTCGGCAGTGGGCGAGCCAGTATCGCCAGGTGCTCACCATGGGCCTGTGCGGTGGCTGGGCCACCGCCGCCCTGGTTACCGCCCTGGCCGAGGGCAACGTGGTGCGGGTGATGCTGCTGTTCTACCTGGCACCAGTGTGGGCGATGGTCGGCGGCTGGCTGCTGCTGGGCGAACGCCTCAGCGGCACGCGGCTGTTCGCCCTCGGGCTGGCGATGCTCGGCATCGGCCTGACCCTCGGCGTCACGAGCGAAGCGCTGGACGCGCCCGGCGCGAACGACTGGCTGGCGCTTTCCGCCGGCCTCGCCTTCAGCCTCAACAACCTCGCCACTCGTGCCGCCGACCGGGTGCCGCTGGCGAGCAAGGCGCTGGTCAGTTTCGTCGGCAGCGCGCTGCTCGGTGGGCTGTTCTGCCTGCTGCTGCGCCAGCCACTTCCGCCCCTGGATCTGACCCTGAGCTGGCAGATCGCCCTGCTCGCCCTCGGCTGGCTGGTCAGCATGGCCGCCGTGCAGTACGGCCTGACTCATCTGGAAGCCGGCCGCGCCGCAGTGCTGGTGGTGTTCGAGCTGATCGCCGCGGTGCTGTCGTCCGCCTGGTTCGGCAGCCACGCCATAGGCCCGAACGAATGGCTCGGCGCCGCCCTGATCACCACCGCCGCGCTGATCGCCGGCTGGCCGGAACGTCCCCTTTCAATCGAGACAAGGAGCACCTGCGCATGACCGTGCACATGGATCAACTGAGCTGGGTCGATTACGAACGCCGCGTGCGCGAAGGCGCCGTGGTCTTTCTGCCCTGCGGCGCCACCGAGCAACATGGCCCGCACCTGCCGCTGGGCACCGACGCGCTGCTGGCCAGTGCCATCAGCGCTGACGTGGCGGCACGAGTCGGCGGGCTGGTGGCACCGGCGCTGTCATACGGCTACAAATCGCAACCGAAATGCGGCGGCGGCCAGCACTTCTGCGGCACCACCAGCCTGGATGGCGCGACCTTGAGCGCCCTGGTGCGCGACGCCGTGCGTGAGTTCCATCGCCACGGTGTGCGCCGGCTGGTGCTGGTGCTCGGCCATTACGAGAACCAGTGGTTCGTCGCCGAGGGCATCCAGCTGGCGCTGCGCGACCTCGGGCCGGACGCCGGGCTGGAGGTGATGCGCCTGGAGCACTGGGATTTCTGCCACGAGCAGACCCTGACCGACATCTTCCCGGAAGGCTTTCCCGGTTTCGCGCTGGAGCATGCCGCGGTGATCGAGACCTCGCTGATGCTGCATTTCCATCCGCAACTGGTCGCGCTGGAGAAGATTCCCGACGACGCCCCGGCCGACTTTCCGCCCTACGACATGTACCCCACCCGTACCGAATGGGTGCCGCCCTCCGGGGTGCTGTCCTCGGCCAGAGGCTCCAGCGCGGCGAAAGGCCAGCGGCTGGCGGACGACATCGTCGAAGGCATCGCCGCCGCGGTGTGCAAGGAGTTTGCCCTGTGAGCCTGACGACGAACCCGCTGTTCCTCGAGCATACGGCGCTGCTGGTGATCGACATGCAGCGCGACTTCTGCGCGCTGGGCGGATACGCCGACCAGGCCGGCATGGACGTCAGCCGCCTGCGCGCGCCGATCCCGGCGATCCAGGCGCTGCTGGATCGCGCGCGCGGCGTGGGCATGCTGGTGGTGCACACCCGTGAAGGCCATCGACCGGATCTTTCCGACCTGCCCGAGCCCAAACGCCGCCGCGCCCAAGCCACCGGCGCTCCCATCGGCAGCCCCGGCCCCCTCGGCCGCCTGCTGGTGCGCGGCGAATTCGGTCATGACCTGATCGACGAGCTGCAACCGCGCGCCGGCGAGCCGGTGATCGACAAGCCGGGCTACAGCGCCTTCGCCCATACCGATCTCGAACTGATCCTGCGCCGCCGCGGTATCGAGCGGCTGATCCTGACCGGCGTGACCACCGAGGTCTGCGTGGCCTCGACGCTGCGCCAGGCCATCGACCTTGGCTTCGACTGCCAGACCGTCCGCGACGCCTGCGCCTCGTCCGACCCGCAACTGCATGCGGCTGCGCTGGCGATGATCGAGGTGGAAGGCGGCCTGTTTGGCAGCGTGATCGACAGCCAAGAGCTGCTGAGCCAGCTGGAAGGATCGCCATGACTACCCAGCCTGATCGCGTCCGAAGCACGTCATTTGCGGAGCATTACCCATGAAAACCGTTCCCGATGCCTATCTCGGCGTCTGGCGCCGCCGCCTGCTGACCACCACAGCTGGCCTGCGCGACGAAACCAGCGAAGTCTACTGGCTGCAGACCGCCAGCCTGCACGCAGACCTGCGTCTGCCGGGGGGGCAACCCGTGGCACCGGCAGCTTCGCTTGAAACCTGCAGCCATGCCCAGCAGCTGGCGTTGAGCGAACAGGCCGGCTTCGCCGGCATCACCGAGGTCAACGGCGATATCTGCCAGTGGCATCGCCTGATCGACTTCCAGCCGCCGGGCGGGCCTGCGGATATCGGCCTGATGCGCTTCGAGAACCCGGAACGGCTGCTGGAAGACGGATTGGACGGCAGCTATCACGAAATCTGGCAGCGCCTGCCGGAATCGCAGGGGCGCAACTGGGGGATCTGGCTGCGCGCATCCGAGCAGCCAGCCCGCCAGGCCTGCCTGCTGGTAGCGGGCGACTACTTCCTGTTCGCCGCCGAGCGGCCAGTTCTGCTGCCGGCCAGCTCGGGGCATCTGCGTGACCAGCTGGCCGCCGTCGGCCCCGCGTTGCGGCCGCAGCTGCTGGCCTGCGAGCTGTCCTTCGGCCGCCACCGCAACGGCGCCACCCCCTGGCAGATCACCCATTCGACGCTGCCCGGCCGCGTCGGCGACGCTCTGCTGTCGAGCTACTGGAACTTCGCCGACCCCGCCAGTCTGCCCGCCGCGGACCTCGCCGCGCTCGGCCGTTATCCGGCGGCCGGCGGCTGGCAACGCGTCGAACTGGATGTGCCCACCGCTACACAGGAGGTTCCCGCATGACCGCACAGATCAGCATTCCCTCCGCTGCCCCCGCCGCTCAACAACGACACACCACAGCACCCGTCGTACGAGCCGAACCGGTGGCAAGCAAAGGCAGTTTCTGGCGCATTCGCGGCGAACTCTCACGGCGCAGCGCCTGGCTGCTCACCGGCGCCGGGCTAAGCCTGCCCTTCGTCGTCTGGTGGCTGTGGACCGCCCTCGGTCTGGCCGACCCGATGTTCATGCCCAGCCCCGGCTCAGTGCTCGAGCGCATCGGCCGCTGGTGGGCCAGCGAGGGGCTGCTGGGAGACATCGGCATCAGCGTCTGGCGGGTCATGGCGGGCTTCGGCGCCTCGGCACTGATCGCCCTGCCGCTGGGGCTGTACATCGGCACCTACCGGCCGGTGCAGGCCTTTCTCGAACCGCTTACCGACTTCATCCGCTATATGCCGGCCGTGGCTTTCATTCCGCTGGTGATGCTCTGGGTCGGTATCGACGAAGGCTCCAAGGTGCTGATCATCTTCATCGGCACCTTTTTCCAGATGGTGCTGATGGTCGCCGAGGATGTGCGCCGCGTGCCCATGGCGCAGCTCGAGGCGGCGCAGACCATGGGCGCCAACCGCAGCGAGATCGTCAAGCTGGTGATTTTGCCCTCGGCCAAGCCGGCACTGCTCGACACCCTGCGCATCACCTGCGGCTGGGCCTGGACCTACCTGGTGGTGGCCGAACTGGTCGCGGCCAACTCCGGCCTCGGCTACGCGATCCTCAAGGCGCAGCGCTACATGCACACCGACAAGATCTTCGCTGGCATCCTGCTGATCGGTCTCATCGGCCTGCTCACCGATCAGGCCTTCCGCTGGTTGCACCGCCGCGCCTTTCCCTGGATGAGGAAATGACCATGTCCGATGCCAAGATTCGTGTACGCCAGGTCGGCAAGACCTTCGTCAGCGAGCGCCGTGAGGTGCAGGCGCTGCAGTCGATCGACCTGGACATCCAGCCCAACGAGTTCGTCACCTTCGTCGGCGCCTCGGGCTGCGGCAAGTCCACCCTGCTGCGCATCATCGCCGGGCTGGAGACGCTGAGTCACGGCGAGATCCTGCTCGACGGCAGGCCCATCGACGGTCCCGGCGTCGACCGCGCCATGGTCTTCCAGCACTACAGCCTCTACCCCTGGCTGACGGTGATGCAGAACATCAAGTTCTGCCGCCAGCTCAAGGTGATCGGCGATACCGTGCGCCACGATGGAGACGTGGAGTCCGCCGCCGGCCGCGCCGATGCCCTGCTCAACCTGATGGGTCTGACGCGCTTCGCCGACGCCTACCCCAGCCAGCTCTCCGGCGGCATGCAGCAGCGCGTCGCCATTGCCCGCGCCCTGCTGCCCAAACCGGCGACGCTGCTGATGGACGAGCCGTTCGGCGCGCTGGATGCGCAGACCCGCGAGGTCATGCACGACCTGATCCGTCACGTGCACCGGCTGGAGAAGAGCACCATCCTGTTCGTCACCCACGATGTCGAAGAAGCCATCTATCTGGGCAGCCGCATCGTGCTGATGGCGCCCCGCCCCGGGCGCATCGATTCGATCTACGAGGTGCCGCTGCCGGCCCAGCGCCATCAGGACATGAAGCTCGCGCCGGAATTCACCGAGCTCAAGCGCGAGATCCTTGCCCGTATCCGCGAAACCTCCGGCATGCAGACCGACCTCGAGCAACTGGCCAAACTCAGCGCCGTGGCCGGCTGAAGGCTAGCGGCCAAGCAGTTCGGCCATTGCCGCGAACACCTGGCGCATGGCCGGCGCGCTGCGGCCCGGCCCACCGGCGCAGTGCCCCCAGTCCGATTCGAGCACCCGCAGCTCGGCACCCGGAATCAGCGCGGCCTCGTGGCGGGCATCCTCGACGGTGAAATACAGATCGCTGCTGCCGGGCATAAGGATGGTCCGCGCACGGATGCGCCCCAGCGCTTCGGCCAGCGAGCCGGCAGCGAAACTGCGGGCCGGGTCAGCCGATTGCCAGGTATGCAGCACGCAGAGCAGGTCGTTGGCGTCCTGCTCCAGATGATCCTGTTCCCAGTAGTCGAGCAGCGCCTCAAGGCTCTCGAAACCCAGCTCGCGCCACAGCTCATGACGATAGAACGCCTGCGAATAGGCCCAGCCGGCATAGGCACGGCCGAAAGCCCGCAGACCGCGTTCCGGCGGCACGCTGTAGCGCCCTTCCAGCCAGGCGGCGTCGGCGCACAGCGCCGCCTTCACCCCTTCGAGAAACACCCGATTGTGTGGCCAGCAGCGCGCCGTGCAGCAGAACGGCAGGATGGCGCGCATCCGCTCTGGATAGGCCATTGCCCAGAACAACGTCTGCATGCCGCCCATGGACCAGCCGCTGACCAGGGCGAGCTGCCAGTCATCGCCGAACAGCCGATCGAGCAATGCCTTCTGTGCGTGCACATTGTCCAGCAGGCTCACCTGCGGAAAGCCCGCGCCCTCCTGCCCCGGCGCCGCATTGCTCGGCGACGTCGACCATCCAGCGCCGAACAGGTTGGTCAGCACCACGCAATAATCGCCATCTGCCAGCGGCCCATCTGCACCAAGCAAGGGCAGGCTGCCCCAATGTGTGCCGCCGTAGTAACTCGGAATCAGCACCAGGTTGTCCCGCACGCGGTTCGGCGTGCCGATCACCTGATAGCAGATGCGTGCATTGCGCAATCGCTCACCACTTTCCAGGCGCATTTCGCCCAGCGCGTGAAGCTTTTTTTCCCTTTTTATTTCAAGCATTTGCATGACTCCCACATCGGCGAAATGGGCAAGCAGTGGCACCAGCCGTAGCCCGTTTCTATACACGCTGGCATGTATATTGGATGAAGGAATCGTGCCAGCGGCCCCGGCCGCCATTCATGACTCCAAGGAGCGCAAGCCGATGACCAGCTTTCCCCTCTCCTCCGTCGAGGAGTTGAAACAGCAGTTGCAGGACAAGGGTGTGAAGTACGCGATGGCCAGCTACGTCGACATCCATGGCGTGATCAAGGGCAAGTTCGTCCCCATCGCCCATCTCGGCCAGATGCTCCGCGGCTCCGAGCTCTACACCGGTGCGGCGCTGGACGGCGTCCCGCAACAGATCAGCGACAACGAGGTGGCCGCGATGCCAGACCCGGCGACCGCCACCCAGTGCAGCTGGAACCGCGATCTCGCCTGGTTCGCCAGCGACCTCTACCTGGACGGCAAGCCCTTCGACGCCTGCTCGCGCGGCATCCTTAAGCGCCAGACCGAAGCCGCTGCAGCGCTGGGCTACACCTTCAACCTCGGCATCGAGACCGAATTCTTCCTGTTCAAGGACACCCCGGATGGCGGCTTCGCGCCCATTTCCGAGCGCGACGACATGGCCAAGCCCTGCTACGACCCGCGCCTGCTGATGGACAACCTGCCCATCGTCGACGAACTGGTGCAGGCGATGAACGAGATGGGCTGGGGCGTCTACTCCTTCGACCACGAGGACGCCAACGGCCAGTTCGAAACCGATTTCAAGTACACCGACGCCCTCGGCATGGCCGACCGCTTCGTGTTCTTCCGCATGATGGCCAACGAGATCGCCCGCAAGCACGGCGCGTTCGCCACCTTCATGCCCAAGCCCTCGGCCAACCGCACCGGCAGCGGCGCGCACTACAACATGTCGCTCGCCGACATCGAGACCGGCAAGAACCTGTTCGAAGTCGATGGCGAAGACCCCTATGGCTGCGGCGTGACCCCGCTGGCCTATCACTTCATCGCCGGCGTACTGAAACACGCCAAGGCCATCTGCGCGGTCATCGCGCCTACGGTCAACAGCTACAAGCGGCTGATCCGCAAGGGCGCCATGTCCGGCTCGACCTGGGCGCCGGTGTTCTGCTGCTACGGCAACAACAACCGCACCAATATGCTGCGTATTCCGTCCCAGGGCGCGCGGGTCGAATGCCGCGCCGCCGACATCGGCTGCAACCCCTACCTCGGTGCCGCGATGATCCTCGCCGCCGGCCTGGAGGGCATCCGCGACAAGCTGGAGCCCGGTCAGCCGCATCGCGAAAACATGTACGACTACAGCGAAAAGGATGTCGCCGCCATGGGTATCGAAACCCTGCCGCGCACCCTCAGCGAAGCCATCGACGCGTTCGAGGCCGATCCGCTGTCGCGCCAGGTGTTCGGCGATGCGATGTATGAAGCCTTCGTCGAGTTCAAGCGCGACGAATGGAATGCCTACCACACCCATGTTTCCGATTGGGAAATCCAGCGCTATCTGAAGTTCTTTTGATCAAGGAGATTCGCCATGCAAGCCAACACCTTCAAGCGTCTGCTGTGTGCCGGCGCTGTGGTCTTCGCCAGCCTTTCGCCCTTTGCTCAGGCGGAGGAAAAGAAAAGCTTCGACATTGCCTGGACCATCTACGCCGGCTGGATGCCATGGAAGTATGCGGATGAGTCGGGAATCATGAAGAAGTGGGCCGACAAGTACGGGATCGAAGTGAACATCACCCAGGTCAACGATTACGTCGAGTCGATCAACCAGTACAGCGCCGGCCAGTTCGACGGCGTGGTCGCCACCAGTATGGATGCGCTGTCGATTCCGGCTGCCGGCGGCATCGATACCACGGCACTGATCGTCGGTGACTATTCCAACGGCAACGACGGGATGGTGATGAAGGACAGCGCCGACCTGAAGAGCCTCAAGGGTCAGCAGATTCATCTGGTCGAGCTGTCGGTTTCGCATTACCTGCTGGCCCAGGCGCTCGATAGCGTAGGCATGAGCGAGCGCGACGTGCAGGTGGTCAACACCTCTGACGCCGACCTGGTCGCGGCATTCAGTACGGACGAGGTGCGCAATGTCGTGACATGGAACCCGCTGCTCGACGAAGTCGCCGCCACGCCCGGTGCGCACCGGACCTTCGACTCCAGCCAGATCCCCGGCCACATCAAGGACCTGACCATCGTCAACAGCGAAACCCTGGCCGACAATCCTGACTTCGGCAAAGCCGTGGTTGGCGCCTGGTATGAGGTGATGGCGATTCTGGAAAGCGACACCGAGGAAGGCGCCAAGGCGCGTGCTTCGCTGGGCCAGGCGTCCGGAACCGATCAGGCCGGTTACGAAAGCCAGCTCAAGGGCATGAAGATGTTCTGGAAGCCTGCCGACTCGCTCGCGTTCATCAACAGCGACGAGGCGTATCAGGCCATGGACAGCGTGCGTAAATTCTCCTTCGACCACGGTCTGCTGGGCGACGGTGCGGACTCGGTAGACTTCATCGGCATCGCCATGCCTGGCGGCAAGTTGCTGGGCTCGGACGCCAACGTCAAACTGCGTTTCGATACCACCTACATGCAAATGGCCGCGGACGGAAAACTCTGAATCCTCAACCCGTGACGGGCGCCAGGCGCCCGTTTCATCAGCCACGGCGCGCTGTCGCACAGTGCGTTCTGGCTGAGCCACCGCGCATCATCTGAGGCCCCACATGCGCCGGACCAAAGAAGACGCCGAACAGACCCGCCTGAAGATCATCGCCGCAGCGCTGGAACTGTTCAGCCGCAACGGTTATTCGAACACCACTCTGGCGATGATCGCCGAGGCCGCCGGCTTCAGCCGTGGCCCGATCTACTGGCACTTCAAGAGCAAGGATGAGCTGTACGAAGCGGTGCTGGCCTATTCCCAGGAGCCGCTGGAGCAGCTGATCGAGCAGAGTCGCCAGCTGGCCGGCGACCCGCAGGCTGCGCTGGAGCACTTCGTCGGTGAATGGTTTCGCCTGCTGCTGGACGAGCGCTGGTATCGGCAGTCCTTCGAGATCCTGCTGAACAAGACCGAACTCACCGCGCAGATGGCAAGCACCCTGAAACGCGAACGCAAGCTCACCCGCGCCATGGTGCAGCTGCTGGAAGAACTGATCGCCAAGGCGCACGCGGATGAAGGATCGGCGCGCTCACTGGCCTTGCTGCTCTATTCGAGCCTGATGGGCATCACCCATACCTGGCTGCTGTCGCCCAAACTCTTTTCGCTGAGGGAACAGGCACCGTTTCTCACCAGGCGCCTGTTAAACTCGATGGCGCCAGGGTTGGAGACGGCAGAGAGAACAAGCGGAACGCTGTGATCAGCCGAGTCGTTGCGAACGCTTGAGTCTGTTCAGCAACCCGGGGCGGAGCGCGGCAGCATCGGCGTCGATGGCGGCGATCAGACCGGCGATTTCAGCGCGTGACAGCGAGATGCGGCACGGCAGTCCCGTCAGCAACAGGGATTCGCCAGTGGCCTCATCGAGCAGCATCACGCGCACCGTGGTTGGCGAGTCCATCCGTGCGTTGAACACCAGCGGTTCGTAGTGTTGCTGGACCAGAGCAAAGGCCTCCGGCTGTCTGAATCGTTTCATGGCGACAACTCCTTTTGTCGGGGCGCGGATTCTAGCAGCAGCGGCCGCCTCGCAGGCGGCCCGATTGCCAACAGCGCCACAAGCCGGATGGAGATATCACGGGCACGCGGTGGGATAGGCACCAAACGGAACGTCGGGCTCGACTCAGGGGGCCGGGGAAAAGACAGGTGCTGATGGGAACAATATGGGAACATTTTCACCCACTTTTCCGGACCCCAGAAACGCTGAAGACCCCGGAATACGGGGCCTTCAGGATTGCAGATGGCGGAAGCGCAGAGATTCGAACTCTGGGAAGGGTCTCCCCTTCGGCGGTTTTCAAGACCGCTGCCTTCAACCACTCGGCCACACTTCCGGATAAAGCGGGCGCAATAGTACCGGATAGAAATACACTGTCAAACACTGATGGTAGGCATCCAACTTGCCTCTGTTATGATCCGGGACAAATCGTCTCAGGCTTGAATTCATCCAAGGAGTGTCGCCATGCACGAACACGAATACGCGCTTAGCCACACGCAGGTCGAACAGCGTGAGGTCAGCAAGGTCCTGCGCAACACCTACGGGCTACTGGCCATGACCCTCGCGTTCAGCGGCCTGGTGGCTTACCTGGCCATGCAGGCCAACGCGGCCTACCCGAATATCTTCGTGGTGTTGATCGGCTTTTATGGTCTGTTCTTCCTCACCGCCAAGCTGCGCAACTCGGCATGGGGCCTGGTCTCCACCTTCGCCCTGACAGGTTTCATGGGCTACACGCTGGGTCCGATCCTCAACATGTACCTGGGGTTGGCCAACGGTGGTGAGCTGATCAGCTCGGCGCTGTCGATGACCGCTCTGGTGTTCTTCGGACTGTCGGCCTACGTGCTGATCACCCGCAAGGACATGAGCTTCCTCAGCGGCTTCATCACCGCGGGCTTCTTCGTGTTGATCGGTGCGATGCTGGCGGGCTTCTTCTTCCAGATCACCGGGCTGCAGCTGGCGATCAGCGCAGGTTTCGTCCTGTTCTCCTCGGCTTGCATCCTGTTCCAGACCAGCGCGATCATCCACGGTGGCGAGCGCAACTACATCATGGCCACCATCGGCCTGTTCGTTTCGCTGTACAACCTGTTCATCAGCCTCCTGCAGCTGCTGGGCATCTTCGGCGGCGACGACTGATTCAGAGCTGAACCTGCCCGCCTCGGCGAGCAATCCGACACCCTGCGAAGGCCACGCTTTCGCAGGGTGTTTTCGTTTGGGCGGTCAATACGTCGCGTTTCAGCCGGCGCGCGAGGTCTGAGCCTCGGGCGAGGCATCCTCGAAGCGGTTCACCTGGCGCAGACTCCTGAAGCCGAGCATCCAGCCGCCGGTCACCGCCAACGTGCAGAAACTGCCCAGCAGCGCCGCCGGCACCGCACCGAGCCAGGCGGCACTGGTGCCGGCGCGAAACTCACCGAGCTCGTTGGACGAGCCGATGAACAGCATGTTCACGGCATTGACGCGCCCACGCATGGCATCCGGCGTGGAGAACTGGATCAGCGACGAGCGGATGTACATGCTCACCATATCCGCGCCGCCGGCGACGAACAGCGCGGCGAACGACAGCCAGAACAGGCTGGACAGCGCGAAGACCATGTTGGCGAGACCGAACACTGCCACGGCGATGAACATGGTCATGCCGACGTGGCGATTGAACGGCCGCGTGCTCAGATAGAACCCCACCATCACCTCACCCAGCGCCATGGCGCTGCGCAGCGCACCGAGGCCGGTCGGGCCGACGTCCAGCACCTCCTGGGCGTAGATTGGCAACAGCGCGACCACACCGCCGAGCAGCACGGCGAACAGGTCCAGCGAGATGGTGCCGAGGATGATCGGCCGCGAGCGGATGAAGCGAATGCCGGCGGTGAAGCGCTGCCATGCCGTAGCCTCCAGCGCCCGCATGGCCTCGCCGTAGCGCACCGGTACCCGTTGCAACAGCACGATTGCCGCGAGGAAGAACAGCAGGCAGGCCGCATAGGTCAGCCCGCCACCGCCGACTGCGTAAAGGCCACCGCCGAACACCGGCCCGGCGATGGTCGAGCCGCGCACGATCATGCTGTTGGCCGCGATAGCCGCAGCCAGGCGCTCACGCGGCACGATCTGCGGCAACAGGCTGGACAACGCCGGCGCGGTGAAGGCGCGGGCGCAACCGTAGAACACCAGCACGATATAGAAGCTCGGCACCGCTCCGCCGCTGAGCGAGAGCCACAACAGAGCCGCCGCGCAGATCGCCTCGAGCGCCCAGCTCAGGGCGAGGATGCGCTTGCGATCGTAGCGGTCGATCAGATCGCCGGCTGGCATCAGCAACAGGAACATCGGGATGAACTGGGCCAGGCCGACATAGGCCAGCGACAGCGGATCGCGGGTCATGTCATACACCTGCCAGGCCACCACGACGGCGAGGATCTGCACGGCGAACATGGCCAGCACGCGACTGATCAGAAATGGCAGAAAGCCAGGCTGGCGGTAGACGGAATCAGGCAAAGCGGAAGTGTCGGCTACAGACATGGGATATCCAGACAGCCAGGCCCGGTACGGGCAGAAAGCCGGCCAATCTACCGGAGTGGCGAAGACCCGAGCAATGCTGGCCCGCCCGGGCGCAGCCCGTTAGCTCGGGTATCCCGCGGAGCCTTGCCGCGCGACGACAGTCCGGATGGGCGACGACGGATTCTTCATCCGCGCAGCTGGCGTATCATGTCGGCTGTTTCGCAATGGTGCCCCGATGAAATTCGTAATCGCCCTGTTCGCCCCACCCCACTCGCCGGCCGCGCGTCGCGCGCTGCGCTTCGCCGAAGCCGCGCTGTCTGGCGGCCACGAGATCAGCCGCCTGTTCTTCTATCAGGACGGCGTGCACAGCGCCTCGGCGAACATCGTCGCGGCCCAGGATGAGCTGGACGTGGCGGCCGAATGGAGTCGTTTCGTCAGCGCTAACCAGCTGGACGGCGTGGTCTGCATCGCCGCGGGTTTGCGGCGCGGCGTGCTCGATGCCGGCGAAGCGCAGCGCTATCAGCGACCCGCAGCAAACCTTGCGCCCGGCTGGGAGCTGTCCGGCCTGGGCCAACTGCACGAGGCGGCGCAGCAAGCCGATCGTCTCATCTGCTTCGGAGGTCATTGATGGCGCGCTCCCTGCTCATCATCAGCCGCCAGGCGCCCTGGTCCGGCCCATCCGCCCGCGAGGCGCTGGACATCGTGCTGGCCGGCGGCGCCTTCGAGCTGCCGCTGGGAATGCTGTTCCTCGACGACGGCGTATTCCAGCTCGCCGCCGCGCAGCAGGCGGCATCCGTTGAGCAGAAGGATTTGACTGCGAATCTGCAGGCACTGCCACTGTTCGGCATCGATGCCCTGTTCGCTGCGCGACGCAGCCTCAGCGAGCGCCAGCTCGCCGAATCGACGCTGGCGCTGCCGGTCGAGGTCCTCGACGATGCCGGCCTGCGCGCCCTGATCAACCGCTACGACCACGTGATCACCCTCTGATGGCTACTCTGCACCTGCTTTCTCATTCGCCGTTCAGCGACAGCCGCTTCGCCAGTTGCCTGCCGCTGCTGGGCGACGCCGACGCCCTGCTGTTGACCGGTGACGCCACCTATGCGCTACAGCCCGGCAGCCAACCGTGCCAAGCGCTGGAGCAGCTGCCCGAGCAGGTCGCCCTGTTCGCCCTGGAAGAAGACGTGCAGGCCCGCGCGATCGCCGTCCTGCCGCCGCGTGTCCAGCTGCTGGACTATCCCGGCTTCGTCGAGCTGACCTGTCGCTATCCGCGGGTCAACAGCTGGTTATGAGCCTGATCGTCGAAGGGCGCGAAATCGCGCTGGACAAGGACGGTTTTCTGGTCGATCTGAGCGACTGGAACGAAGCCGTGGCCGAGGCCCTGGCGGCCCGGGAAGAGCTGGAGCTGGAAGACGAACACCGCGAAGTGCTTCGGCTGCTGCGCGAGTTCTACGCCGAATTCCAGCTGTCGCCGGCTACGCGCCCATTGATCAAGTACACCGCGCTCAAGCTGGGGCCCGAAAAGGGCAACAGCATGCACCTCAACCGCCTGTTCAAGGGCACGCCCGCCAAACTGGCCGCCAAGCTGGCGGGGCTGCCGAAACCGAGCAATTGCCTATGAACCTCGAAACTCCAGCCGAACACCCATTCGCCGTATATGTGCGCATCCTTGGCAAAGGCAAGCGTGGCGCCCGCGACCTGACGCGTGAAGAAGCCCGCGAAGCCATGGGCATGCTGCTCGACGGCAAGGTCGAGGAGGCCCAGCTCGGTGCTTTCCTCATGTTGCTGCGGCACAAGGAAGAAAGCGCCGACGAGCTGGCCGGCTTCACCGAAGCGGTACGCGAACGGGTGCAGGCACCGACGATGGCCGTCGACCTCGACTGGCCAAGCTACGCCGGCAAGAAGCGCCACCTGCCCTGGTATCTCTTGGCAGCCAAGTGCCTGGCAGCCAACGGCGTGCGCATCCTCATGCACGGCGGTGGCGCCCACACCGCCGGGCGCATCTATAGCGAACAGCAGCTTGAGCTGCTTGGCATCCGTGGCTGCGAGAACTGGCAACAGGTCAACGCTGCACTGGACCAGAGCAATCTCGCGTTCATTCCGCTGGGTGCCTGGATGCCGGTGCTGCAGCGCATGATCGACATGCGCAACCTGCTCGGCCTGCGCTCGCCAATCCACTCGCTGGCGCGCCTGCTCAACCCGCTCGGCGCACGCTGCGGCCTGCAGAGCATCTTCCACCCCGGCTATCAGGACACACACCGCCAGGCCAGCACCCTGCTCGGCGACCACGCCATCGTCATCAAGGGCGAAGGCGGTGAGGTCGAGATGAATCCGGACAATATCTCCCATCTCTACGGCACCACTGGCGGGCTGCCCTGGGACGAAGAATGGCCGGCATTGTCCGAGCGCCGCCATGTGAAACCGGACCAGCTGGACGCTCGGCAGCTACTGGCCGTGTGGGAGGGTCGCGAAGAAGATGCCTATGGCGAACTCGCCGTGATCGCCACCATGGCCCTGGCTCTGCGAGGCCTTGGCGCGACACGGGACGCAGCTTTCGAGCAGGCGCGTGGTTACTGGCACAGCCGCCATTCATCGATTTAAGCGATAGGATTAACCCGCCATTCGGTCACATCGATCGAACGATGCTTCATAGACTGGCCTCCTATTCCGTAACAGGAGGGCACCATGGGACTACTGATCGATGGCCAGTGGCACGACCGCTGGTACGCAAGCCGCGACGGCAAATTCGAACGCGAACAGGCCAAGCGCCGGCACTGGGTCACCCCCGACGGCGCGCCCGGGCCCGACGGCCAGGGCGGCTTCAAGGCCGAGGCAGGTCGCTACCATCTCTATGTTTCACTTGCCTGTCCGTGGGCGCACCGCACGCTGATCTACCGCAAACTCAAGGGCCTCGAGCCGCTGATCGATGTCTCGGTGGTCAGCTGGCTGATGGCCGAGCACGGCTGGACCTTCGACAAGTCCACCGGCTCCAGCGGCGACGCATTGGACGACCTCGACTACCTGCATCAGCGCTACAGCCGTGACGATCCGAAGTACTCAGGCCGGGTCACCGTTCCCGTTCTGTGGGATCGCGAGCGCCAGTGCATCGTCAACAACGAGTCGGCCGAGATTATCCGCATCTTCAATGACGCGTTCGACGAGCTGACCGGCTCTACACTGGATTTCTACCCGGAGGCGCTGCATGGCGAAATCGACGCACTGAATGCGCGGATCTATCCGGCGATCAACAACGGGGTCTACCGCGCAGGTTTCGCCACGACTCAGGACGCCTACGAGGAAGCCTTCGACGACCTGTTCCGCGAGCTCGACTGGCTGGAACGACGCCTGGGCAAGCAGCGCTACCTGACCGGGGAGTACCTGACCGAAGCCGACTGGCGCCTGTTCACCACCATCATCCGCTTCGATGCGGTGTATCACGGCCATTTCAAGTGCAATCTGCGCCGTATCGAGGATTATCCGAACCTGTCGAACTGGCTACGCGAGCTGTACCAGTGGCCGGGGATTGCCGAGACCGTGGATTTCACCCACATCAAGAACCACTACTACGCCAGCCACCGGCAGATCAACGCCAACGGGATCGTCCCGCAAGGGCCACTGCTCGGCCTGGATCGCCCACACGATCGCGAGCGGCTACCGGGACGCGGGATATGGTCGCGCTAAGGCCAAGTCCTTTGCCGCGGATCAGGCGCGCAACACTGCGCTGATCATCCCTGTCCCTAGCTTGCCGTACCGTGCTCGAGCATATGGCACATGGCGGTCTTCAGTTTCATCGGCCGCACCGGCTTGTGCATCAGCATATGGCCGAGCTCGCGGACCTGCTGCTTGAGCTCGTTGCTGTAGTTGGCGGTAATCATCAAGGCCGGGAGCGGGCTGGCGCGCCGCGCATTGACGGTAGCCACCACGTCAATGCCGGTGTGGCCGTTGTCCAGGTGGTAATCGGCGATCATCAGATCGGCCTCGGCATGGAAGTTATCCACCTGCCGTGCCAGGTCTTCCTCGGACAGCGCCGTGATCACCTTGCAGCCCCAGCCTTCCAGCAGCGTGCGCATACCCGCGCAGATCGCCGTGTCGTTATCCAGCACCCACACCCGGGCACCCTGCAGCCGCTGCAGCACCAGCTCCGTGGTGCTCGGCTCTGGCCGCGCCTTGGGCGCGCGTTTGGCCAGCGGTACGTCGATGGCGAAGCACGAGCCGCGCCCAGGATGCGAACTGACCCGGATGCGATGGCCGAGCATGCGCGCGATCTTGTCGACGATGGCCAGACCCAGACCGAGGCCGCGATCCTGGTTAGGACGCACGCCCTCCCCGCGCTTGAACTCCTGAAAGATTTCCTCGAGCTTGTCCGAGGCGATACCGACGCCGGTATCCCAGACCTCGATGGACAGGCTCTGCCGGTGCCGGCGACAGCCCAGTAGCACGCGTCCATTGGGCGTGTAGCGAATCGCGTTGGTCAGCAGATTACGCAGGATGCGCGCCAACAGCTGGATATCACTGCGTACCAGCGCCGAACAGGGAATGAAGTCCAGCTGCAGCTGCTCGGCGCCGGCGATCTGGCGAAACTCCATGGCCAGGTTTTCCAGCAGCTCACTGACAGCGAACGGGGCGATATCCGGCTTGATCACGCCGGCATCCAGCTTGGAAATATCGACCAATGTGCCGAGCAGGTTTTCCACGTCCTCCAGTGAATTGCTGATGTTGCGGATCAGCCCGCTGCTGGACGTGCCCGGCTGTTCCAGCAAGGCGCTGGTGAACAGCCGCGCAGCATTGAGCGGCTGCAGCAGGTCGTGGCTGACCGCGGCAAGGAATTTGGTCTTGGACAGGTTGGCCACTTCCGCCTCGCGCTTGGCTTCGCGCAGCCGCGCCTCGACATGGCTGCGCTCGTCGATCTCGCGCAGCAGCTGGTCGTTGAGGCTGGTCAGCTCGGCAGTGCGCTCCCGCACGCGCTGTTCGAGATTCTGATAGGCCTGGTGCAACGCCTCGGCGGTGCGCCGGCGATCGGTGATGTCCTGAATCAGCACGAAGATGCCGGCCACCTCGCCATTGGCCTGCCGGTTCGGCACGTAGGAGCGCAGCATGTAGCGCTGCTGGCCGGCATGGTTGCGCTCGGCCATCTCGAAGCTGACGCTCTCGCCCGACAATGCGCGATCGATGTAGGGCTCCAGTTGCCGCCAGTGCTCGCCACTGTGGACCTCGCGCAGCGACTGGCCGAGCATGCCGTCGCTGGGCCAGCGGTACCATTCCTCGTAGACCTTGTTGGTGAACTCGTAGGTGAGGTCGGCCGACACATAGGCGATCAACGCCGGCACATGGTCGGTGATCAGGCGAATCCAGCGCTCGCTCTCGCGCAGCGCCTCGGCATGGCGGTAACGCTCGGTGATGTCGGTGAAGGTATTGACGAAGCCGCCGGTGGGCAGCGCGTGGGTACGAATTTCCAGCACGCGGCCGTCGAACAGGCGCTGTTCCAGCTCGCGAATCGGCCGGCCGCGGGCGTCACGGCTGTTGGGCGTGAGCAGGGTCAGCTCGCTGTCGGCCATGACCTCCTCGAACGGCCGATGTGCCTCGATCGGCGCCAGCCCGCACAGTTCGAGAAAGCGCCGGTTCCACAGCTCCAGCGCACCCTCGGCGCTGACCATCGCCACTCCTTGGGACAGATTGTCCACCGCACGCTGCAGCAGCCGCGACTTCTGCGCCAGCGCCTGCTCGCGGCGCATGGTTTCGCTGACCTTCACCTCGGTGATGTCGGTGTAGAGAATCACCAGGCCGCCTTCGCGGGTCGGGCGCTCGCTGACCTGCACCCAGCGCCCGTTGTTCAGGCGGTACACCGTGGGCTCATCGCCCTTGCCGCGATGCTCCTCGACGATCAGCCCGGTGCTTTCCGCCAGCCGCCGCACCTCCGCCAGCCGCGTACCGGCGTTGATGCGCGCGCGCGTGCGCGTCCATAGCGACTTGAAGCGGCGGTTGAACAGGACGATGCGCTGGTCGCGGTCGAACAACACGAAGGCATCGGAAATGCTCTCGATGGCATCGACCAGGTGCTGGTGCGCCGTTTCCGCGCGCAACCGTGCATCGCTGAGCAGCTGGTTGCTGCCCTTGAGCTCGGCCATCGCCTGATTCAGCGCATCGGTGCGCTCGCGCACTTGCTCGGCCAGTTCCACCGAGTGCTGGAAGGCGGCGTAGGACGCATCGCGGCCGGCACCGCTGGATTCGACGCGTTCGATCAGCGCAGCGTTGATGCGTTTGAGCTTGAGGTTTTCGCGCTCGAGTTCGGCCTGGCGCGCCAGCAGCTCAGCGACCTGCCCGGCCTCCCGGTCGGCCAATGGCGACGCCGGTGAAGGTCTGGTTGATATGCATGCCATTGAACTGCTCTCCGTAGGTGTTGAAGCCGATCACCTGCTGGCGTCGGAGAAAAGCCGAGGTCTGTTCGCTGGTATCGTTGGCCTCGATTTCCAGGCGGCGAAGGAAGCAATCACAGCCGATCGTGAGCAGCGGTGGGCCGAGGCGCTGTTCCAGTCGCTCGAATAACGCTTCCAGGTTCGGCATCAGCGGCCCCGGCTCCATGGCGGTCAGCACGATGCCGTTCTCCACGGCGCAATAGAAGGTCAGGCTCATGTCCTCGTTGACCTTTTGAATCGAACGCACGTAGTAGTGCTCATTGATTCGCACCGCCAGCGGATGGGCGGCGAACAGCCGATGATCGAGATCGCTGACCGGCACGCCGATCAGCCGTGCGTATTCCTCGGCGGCCGGCTCGGCGTTCAGCTCGTAGACCCGTCGACTGGTACTGTCGGCGCGGGTCACCACCAGCTTGTCTTCGAGCGGCAGGATGTGGTGAGTGGTGAACACCTCGAAATCCAGCCAGGTGTTGATCAGCACCACGATGGCCGCACCGCTGTAGAAACGGCCGTCGTAATAGACGTAGGTGTCACTCAGGTGATTGTCGTCGCCGGCCGAACCGCCGAAATGCGGAATGCTGCCGAAGGCCGCGCTGAGCGCGGACAGCACCACCTCCTCGCGGCTGGACAGCCCGTCGAGCAGGGTCAGCGCGAAGCTGTGATCCTTGATTGGCGCCAGCGAGTTGCTGCGGCAGTCGCTACCCAGGCGTTCGACCAGTTGCTGCGCCTCGATCAGGCTGAAGCGATCCATCTCGTCTATCAGCTCGCAGGCGATGGAAAAGCTCCGATGGTCGAAGCCGACCGCCGTCACGCAGCTGCGGCCGTAACCTTGGGAGGTGATCTCGCCCGCCGAGGTGCAACCGACCAGACGCACACCGCCGAAGTACTGGCGCAGCGCATCGCCCAGCGCCGGAAGATCGTATTCCGCCGAACAGAAGAACAGCACGAAGCCCAGATGCGGATGCATCAGCTGGCGCGCCAGGTCCTGGGCCACCGTCTCGGGCAGCCGGGCCTCGGACATCGCGGTGCGGATAACTTCGCCTTGTTGTTCGGTCACGCACGATACCCCGCACCACCTGAATCGGATGACCCCATTCTTGGCCAGGGCATATGGCCCGAAAATGCTACTTGAGTACCGGTAAAGGCCTGCCTAGGTAGCATCGCGACGAAACAACGCGGGCTAGCAACAGTTCCGCTGCCGACAGTGCTCGTCTCAGCCTTGTAGATAGCGAAAAAGGCTGACCCCCTCGCGGGGGCCAGCCTTTCAGGACGCAGCGGTTATCTCTGCATCGAGGGCGTGGGGACGATCAACGTACCTACCACTGCATCGCAACGGATGACGCGACCTACGGTTCGGCTGCCATCCGCGCCCTGTACTCAGCTTAGAAGCTCAGCGCCGCACCCACTGCGAAGGTGCGGGTTTCCTCGTCCAGCGTCGGGGTGTCCTTGCCTTCGATCTCGAACTGGTTCAGCTCGGCGACCAGGGTCAGGTTGTCGTTGATGCTGTGGAACAGCGCGATGCCGCGGGTTTCGTAATCTGCTTCACTGCCCAGACCGTTGCCATCGTCCTTGGTCTGGCCGTAGGACAATGCCAGGCGGTTCTTGCCGAAGCGGTAGGAGCCCTGCAGCAGGTAACCGTCGCTATCCACTTCACGCAGCAGCGCCTCGCCAGCATTGTTGGTGAAGAACGGGTTGATGCCCTCGGCCTGGAAGCCGGAGGCGGTCAGCGACAGGTTGCCCATCTTGGCCTGTACGCCATAGCCCAAGCCTTTGGAGTCAACTTTCTCGATGCTGCTGTCGGTATTGTCCGAACTCTGCTGCATGCCGTTGATCCAGGTGTAGAACTGGGTACCACCCAGTTCGAACTCGTAAGTCACCTCGGTTTCGAAGCGCGGGGCTTCCTGGTAAGCCTTATCCAACGCGGTGCTGGTGTCGTCGGTGGTATCTACCGGATCCATGATGCCCGCAGCGATGCGCAGACCGTTCATCTTTGGCGAGCGGTAGGTGATCTGCGAGGTCGGGAACGGGTACGGGTAGCCGGTACCGATGTTGCCGAAGGAGACGCCACCGCCATCGACCAGGCCCAGCGTGTCACTGACCTGACCATAGCCACTGAGCATCTCGTCGAGCAGGATATTGGAGCGCCCGAACAGACCGAAGTCCTTACCGAACAGCACTTCGCCCCACTGCTCGTTGCCGGCGGTAGCGTAGAACTGACGAACGTCGATACCGGTTTCGGTGCCGTTGCTTTCGCTGTCGTTGATGGTCACCCAGAACGAGGAGCGGCCGCCCAGCTTGAGGTCGCCGACCTGCTTGCCGAAGTTGAAGCCGATCCAGTTGGGCAGGAAGCCCATCTTCACCCGAGACTGCTTGCGATCGAACTGCTCGCCATCCCGCTCCACGTCGCTGTGGACGTAGAAGGTGTTGAAGTAACCATCGGTGGAAAAGGTAGTGTCGTTCTCATCATAGAGCACGATCTCAGCCATGGCCGACTGGCTCACGGTCATGGCAACAGCACTGGCCAAGGCCAGTGGCAGCAGGGTTGATACGGCTTTCTTGTTGTTGTGCATGGCGCTCTCCGCTGTATTGACGACTCGCAGTCGTGTCGGGAGCGATTATCGAAAGGCCTCATGGGTGGACATACGCTGCGATAGCGGCGAAAGGCTAGTACTTTCGCCGCGGTCCTGGTCTTGCACGCAAAGCATGCCCTCCCCCACACCCACCGAACGAACCATGGGTCTTACACCCAAAGCAGTGCCGGTCACCGACTGCCATGCAGTGGCGATGAACTGGATCGACGAAAAGAGAGACGAGCTATGTCAGCGCTGTAGCCAGCGCGCATCCGGCGCATCGGTGTTGGCAATGACTCGCCAACCGCCTGCGGCACTGCGCAGCGCCTGCAGCTGCGCGGCGATGTCCCGGAGCTCCTGCGTCTTCATCGCGGCGGCGACAGCAGCCGGATGCTCCGGCCCCAACCCGGCCAGTTGGGCTTGCCAGTTATCCTCGGCGCGGCGACGCAAATCCTGGATCGAACCGCCTGCCGAGTCACCGCCAGCCGCGAGCGCGTCTGCCCCCGCAGAGCCCAGGGCGTCGTCGAAGGAGCAGAGAAACTCCTCGATGTGCCGCAGAATTTCCGCAGCCGAAGCCGTCGGCGATTGCACGGCGAAAACGATACCGGCGTGCTCACCGAACTGACGGAAGCCGGAGAACACCGCGTAGCCCAGCTGCAATTCACTGCGCAGGCGGCGAAAGAACGCCCCTTCCATCAACAGGGCCAGCTGCCGCCAGCCGGCCTCGATGGCGATTGAGCGTGTCGGCAACGGACAGAACAGCACCAGCGCGGTTTCCTCGCCAGGGTCGCCGAAGCGAGACCAGATGTAGCGCGCGGAAGTGTCTCCTAGCGCACCCACGACATTGACCTCGGGCACGCCTGGCAGCGCTTGCAGAACATCCTGCAGCGGCCCACCCAGCGTTGCGGGAAGTCCCATGACCAACGCATCCCAGTGCGCATGCCGCCAGGCACCGGCAAGATCGGCCTCACCTTCGGCTATCCCACTTTCGTCTGCAGTCCGCTCCAGCAGCAGTGGCAGGCGCCGCATCAGTTGGCGAATCAGGAGCTCGTCGGCGGAAGGCGACCGGGCCTCATCGAACAGGCGTAGTCCTTCGCGCACGGCATCCGGTGAAGGCGCCCGCAGTACCGGAAGCAGGTCTTGCAGCACGAGTGGCAGCGCTTCGGCATAGCCGAACAGCGCCAGACACCAGCTGCCGCCAAAGCCTTCGAAGCGCACCTCCACCCCCGCCTGCGTCGCAGCCGCAAGGTAGGGCCGCAACGCCGACCGCACTATGTGCCAAAGACACTCGCCAGGAGCGTGCGGGGCAAAGCGCCAGCGAAGGTAAAGCGCAGCCTGCCCCCCTGAATCGGCGGCAGGTTCCAGCCAGCACAAGCTCGGCGGCAATACCGATGCCACGCGTGGCGCCGGTCGCTCCGTCAGCCAGCGATTGGCCGCGGGGAGGCGCCAGGGCCAGGTGCGTGGCTCCATCTCCGGCAGCGGCTCGTGTCCCAGCGCCAGGGCGAAGCCGCCGTGCACAGCGGAACATTCAATCTGTTGCCCATCGGCCCCGTCGGTAACTGTCAGCACGATTGGCGGCTGGCTCTGCAACCGTGAGCCCAGAGCCACGAATGCGCGCTGCACGCGAGCGCTCTTGATCGATGGTCGCCAGGCAGCGGGATCGATCCAGTAGCGCAGGCGCGCCAAGGGCTCCTTGCCCAGCAGGCCTCGTTCGCGGATACGCACGAAGTCATCCCAGAGCCTGCCCCAGTCAGCCTGCTCGGTCATGAAGCACAGCCATTCGCGGACCGCCGCGACGATCTGCGCACGGGCGGCCATGCCCTGGCCGGTCAGCTGCAACTCCAGGCTGATCACGCCCTGATTTTCATGCCAATAAGGCACGCGCAACGTCGCCGTTTCGCACCAGCCTGTCTCGCGCAGCGTGGCCAGCAGGCTATCGGGCGCCTGTGATGTCAGCCAGGCGCCAAGGAGGTCCAGCGCCACGCAGGTTGCATCCGGCATCTGGTCCAGCGAGAACGCCAGAATCAGGCAAGGACGAGCGTTGGTGACCATCAGCCTCAGCGAGGCACCGCAACCGGCAGGCAGTGGAGGGACCGTTCGCCGGACCGGCGGCGCAGCGGGCAGCCGGCATTCGCTGCAGTCGAGATAGGCCTGCAAGACCTCGATGCTGCACGGCGCCGCGACCAGCAGCTCCATCTGCCCCGCATGATAGAAGCGTCGATGGTAGTCGCGCAGTGCCTGCTGGAAAGCCGGCTCTTCCACGGGCAGGGTTTCGCGATTGCCGGCGTGAAAAGCGCTGAACGGGTGCGATTCCAGCGCGGTACCGATTGCGGCATCGCTGAGGGTTTCCCGGTCGCGGCCGCGCGCGAGGAACTCCGCTTGCAGGACTTCCCGCTCACGTAATTGCGCCGCCGGGTCGAGCAGCGGACGGGCCAGCATGTCGAGCAATCGCTTGAGCGCCTCGCCAAACGCATCGGCGGGGACCTGGAAGAAATAATCGGTGTGCCGCTCGCGCGTCGACGCATTCAGCTGGCCGCCACAGCCCTGCACGAAAGGCATCAGGCTCCGATCCGGCGGGTAGGCTTCACTGCCGAGAAACAGCAGGTGCTCGAGAAAGTGCGCCAGTCCCGGGTACTGTACTGGCGCGTCGTGTGCACCCGCGTGCACACGCACCAGCGCCGCGGCCTGGCTGCCGGTTGGCAGCGCGATGAATCCCAGCTGCAACCCGCCGGGTAGCGTCACTCGCTCGGGAGGTGAGGAGGTCGGCAGACCGCTCGCAGTCATGGTTCGCCTCCGGCGAAGCGCGGAACGCGCTCGTATCGATCAGGTATCCAGTTGGCCGGCAAGGAACTGCCGTAGCCGCCGTTGCATCAGCTTGCCGGAGTTGCCCAGGCAGGCTATCGGGGATCCGGTCAGGGTTTCACGGGCCAGTTCCGCCGCCTCGCCAGCCAGCGCCAGCGGGCAATCGATGCCGAGCGACAGCTTGTTGAGCTGACGCAACTGCGCTTCGCGGTGGGGAACGTTGGAAAACAGCACCAGTGCCTGCGGTTTCATCTTGTCGCAGACCAGCGCCAGTTCCTCGAGGGGCTGGCCAATGGGCAACACGCTGACAGCCAGGCTGTCGCCACTCAGCATCAATCCGGTGACCAGCAGCTCCAGCTCGCGTCCCTGCCCCGGCATGGCTGCAAGCAGGACGCGCTCGGCAGAGTGAATACGTGAGAGTTGCAAGCGTTGCAGTACGCGGGCCCGCAGGAACGCATCGAGGAACAGCCACTCGCTGGTGCGGCCGAACTCGTCCTGTCGCAAAAGCAGCTCCTGCCAGATAGGCAGCAGCACATCCTGAAACACCACCGTCGGCGGGTAGGTGGAGAAGATCTGACCGTAGAGCTGCTCCAGACGGGTCTCATCGAAGCTGCTTACCGCCTCGCGCAGCTGCTCCTGCCACTCGCCCCACTCGTTGTTCGCCGCGACGACCGGCTCGTCGGCGTCACGCCCAGCCGCACTGCGGGCGAGGATGCTACCGACCTTGCTGACCGCCACGCCTCGCTCGGTCCAGGCCAGGATGCTGCGCACCGCCTCCACGTCGGCCATCGAGTAGAGACGATGGCCACTATCGGTGCGGGTAGGCCGGATCAGGCCATAGCGACGTTCCCATGCACGCAACGTGACCGGATTGACACCGGTCAGCCGCGAAACCTCGCGTATGGGGAACAGGTCCTGCTGATTGAAGGCATTGGCAGCGAGGGTCGAAGCGCCGGAAGAATCGGTCATGAGGGCGGCTCGTTCGAAAAGAGTGCAGCGATTGTAACTCAGCGTTTCCCGACATACCCTCTACAAACATTGTACAAACGTGAGATGCGATGAAATGTCGCCCGATTTGCCGCTGACTCTCTACGTTGATCGCAGCTGCCCGCTCTGCGCGCGCGAGGTGCGCTGGCTGGAGCGTCAGGCAGACCCCGCGAGGCTCCTGCTGGTGGATATCAGTGCACCGGACTTCAACCCGGACGGCCTCGGGCGCGAGCTAAGCCAGCTACAGCGGCGCCTGCATGCACGCAGCGCCAGCGGACAGTGGCTGACCGGCGTCGACGCGACCTACTGGAGCTGGCGGCTGGCCGGGCATGGCGTCTGGGCCGCCCCGCTCGGTTGGCGGCCACTGCGCCCATTGCTACTGCTGGCCTACTGGCTGTTCAGCCTGGCGAGACCGCACCTGGACTGGCTGCCGCATCCCGGCGGTGCCAGCCGCTGCGGCACGCAATGCAATCTTGCCGACAAACCGCATGCGATGCCGGGGCGAGCCGACAAGCCGGACTAACCTCCTGCACGCAGCGGCACCGGCAGACCTGCCTCGGGCTCACTGCAACCGGGGCGGCCGATCATCTCGTCATGGCTGACCACCTGGCGCCAATAGACTTCACGTACGCCCACGCTGCGCAAAACCCGCTTCAGGCTGCCCTGATCAGGCCAGACGCTACGCTCACCTTCGGCAAACTGCCGTCGCTGGCCCTGTCGGTCGATCACCCAGGCGCTGTACCCGCAGCAACGCAAGCCATGCAGCTCGACCCGTGCGACTTTTCCCCTGAGGAGCGCCAAGCGCAACCCGAACCTGGATAGCTTCTTCACCGCCGATTCCTTTACAGATTTCCCGATCTGCACAACGCAGGCCGGTGCAGGCAGCGCTGGGATGCCCGCCCCTAGGCTTATGCTCGTTGAAGCGCAGCGTATTCCTATACATTTAGTTGTACAAGATTATATCTTCGTATAGCTTTATCGACACCAGCGCTTCGCTTCCAAGCGTGCCCACCAACGCAAGCGCGTTTCACAAAGGAATTCGTCATGAACGATCTATCTGGTCACTACCGCGAAATACTGTCCGGCCTCGGCGAGAACCCGGAGCGTGAAGGCCTGCGCGACACCCCGCTGCGCGCGGCCAAGGCCATGCAATACCTGTGTGGTGGTTACCAGCGCAGCCTTGAGGAGATCGTCAATGGCGCGCTGTTCGCCTCGGACAATGACGAGATGGTGATCGTCAAGGACATCGAGCTCTACTCGCTGTGCGAACACCACATCCTGCCTTTCATCGGCAAGGCGCACGTGGCCTACATCCCTACCGGCCGCGTGCTTGGGTTGTCGAAGGTCGCGCGGATCGTCGACATGTTCGCCCGCCGCCTGCAGATCCAGGAAAACCTGACCCGCCAGATCGCCGAGGCCATCCAAGAAGTCACCGGCGCGGCTGGCGTCGCGGTGGTCATCGAGGCCAAGCACATGTGCATGATGATGCGCGGCGTCGAGAAGCAGAACTCGGTGATGAACACCTCGGTAATGCTCGGCGCCTTCCGCAGCTCCTGCAACACACGCATGGAATTCCTCCAGCTGATCGGGCGGGGCCAGTGATGCCGCGCCTGGAACCCGGTATGGCGCGCATTCGCGTAAAGGACCTGCGCCTGCGTACATACATCGGCATCAACGAGGACGAGATCCTCAACCGGCAGGACGTGCTGATCAATCTGACGATTCTCTACGGCGCCGTAGAGGCGGTGCGTGAAAACGACATCGAGCAGGCGCTCAACTACCGCACCATCACCAAATCGATCATTCGCCATGTCGAGCAGAACCGTTTCGCCCTGCTCGAGCGCATGACCCAGGAAATCCTCGACCTGGTGATGGCGCACCCAGCGGTGTGCTATGCCGAGGTGGAAGTCGACAAGCCCCATGCGCTGCGCTTCGCCGACTCGGTATCGATGACCCTGGCGGGAAGCCGTTGAGTCCGTGCCATGAGCCGCCGCCCGCTGATCGCCCTGCTCTGCACGCTGTGGCTGCTGCCCGCCGTCGCGTCAGCCAGCTGGCGCGAGGTGCTGCCCGACGCCCGGCTGGTGGGCGAAGGCCAGCTGCGCTTCTTCGGTTTTCGCATCTACGATGCACGACTGTGGAGCCCCACGAGCCCGCTGCGACCGCAGACGCCCTTCGCCCTGGAACTGACCTACCACCGCGCCATCAGTCGTGACGACTTCGTCCGTACCAGTCTGGAAGAAATCCAGAGGCTGGCCGGCGCAACGCTCGATTCCACGCAGCTTCGCCAGTGGCGTGTCGAGATGCAGCAGGCCTTCGTCGACGTCACGCCGGGCGAACGCATCACCGGGGTCTACCTGCCCGGCCAGGGTTGTCGGTTCTACGTCAACGACCGCCTACATCACGAGGTAACGGATCCGCTGTTCGCCGATGCCTTCTTCGCCATCTGGCTCGATCCACGCAGCCGCGACCAGAAACTGCGGCGCAACCTGCTGGGTGAGCCGTGAAGAACAGGGCGCTGGCAGCGTACGGCGTACTCGGCCTGCCGTTGGCAATGGCCATGCTGCCGATCTACGTACTGGTGCCGAATTTCTATGCAGCGGACCTCGGGCTTGGGCTCACGTTGACCGGTGCCGTGCTGTTCCTTGCGCGGCTGCTGGACACCGTGCAGGACCCCTGGCTCGGTCGCTTGATCGATCGCCGCTCGCCGCGCGGCTGGACCGCCCTGCTCGCTGCTGCCGCCGTGCTGCTGAGCCTGGGTATGGCAGCCCTGCTGATTCCACCGGGCGGCCTTGGCACCTTCGCGCTTGCCGCATGGCTGGGTGGTTTGCTGGCACTCACCTACACCTTGCACAGCTTGGTCAACATCACCTATCTGGCCTGGGGCGCGCGGCTATCCGATCACCCCAACACTCGGACCCGCGTCGCCGCCTGGCGCGAAGGCGCCGGGCTTTTCGGCGTGGTGCTGGCCAGCGTGCTGCCGAGCGCGATAGCGAATCGATACGGCATGGCGACCGGACTCGCTGCGTTCGCGGTGACCTTTGCCGTGCTGCTTTACATCGGCACCGGGGCGCTGCTGTTCGCCGCGCCGCGACCGCAGCGAGCCGTACGCGCCGATACTGGCAGCTGGCGACAGCCATTGCGCAACCCGGCCTTTCGACGGCTGGCGGGCGTGTACTTCATCAATGCGGTCGCCGTGGCAATTCCCGCCACGCTGGCGCTTTTCTTCATTGCCGATCGCCTGCAGCTGGCTCGCTTGACCGGACTCTTCCTGACGCTCTACTTCGTCAGCGGCGCCCTGGGCCTGCCACTCTGGACGCGCCTGGCCGATCGGCTGGGCAAGCGGCGCAGCTGGCGGACCGGCATGCTCACCGCGTGCGCTGCCTTTGTCTGGGCGGTGCTGCTGGAGCCCGGTTCCGCGTGGGCCTACGGGGCGGTATGCATCCTTTCCGGCCTCGCCCTCGGGGCGGACCTGGCGCTGCCACCGGCACTGCTGGCCGACATCATCCCGGTCGATGAGCGCGACTCGACCGCTGCCTATTTCGGCCTGTGGAGCTTTCTCGCCAAGCTGGCGCTGGCACTCGCCGGCCTCGCTCTGCCATTGCTGGCGCTAAGCGACTACCAACCGGGCACTGCGGCCGGTTGGAACCTTGCGCTGGTCTACGCCGGCCTGCCCTGCCTGCTGAAGCTGCTGGCGGCGCGGCTGCTCACATCCCTGCCCTGCGGAGAAACGCAACCATGAAAAAGCTATTGATCCTGGCTTGCTGCCTGATGCTGCTCAGCTGCACCGCCGTCGACGTCGAACACTACCGCAACGAGGAGCCGCAGCTGGATCTGCGCCGATACTTCGTCGGCACGGTGGATGCCTGGGGCATGTTCCAGAAGCGCTCCGGCGAGGTGGTCAAGCGCTTCCATGTCGAGATTGAAGGCAGCCTCGATGGCGACAAGCTGATCCTCGACGAACATTTCCGCTACAGCGACGGCACCACCCAGCAACGCGCCTGGACCCTGACCGAGGAACGTCCCGGACACTGGCGCGGCACGGCTGCAGACGTCGTCGGCGAGGCCGTTGGTGAAGTGGCCGGCAATGCCCTGCGCTGGCGCTACGTACTCAGCCTGCCGGTGGATGGCAAGGTCTACGACGTACACCTGGACGACTGGATGTACCTGATCGACGAAAACACGCTGGCCAACCGTTCGTTCATGAGCAAGTTCGGCGTTGAGGTGGGCCAGGTCACGTTGTTCTTCCGCAAGCGCGGTGATTGAACGAGCCGCATGGCAGGGCACTGATTGGGTCAAGTTGTTCTAGAATGCGCCGCATGCCCCTTCAGGATGCCGCCACATGATCAATGCCAAGCTGCTGCAACTGGTTATCGAAGCCTCCAACGATGGAATCGTGGTCGCCGAGCAGGAGGGTGACGACAACATTTTGATCTACGCCAACCCAGCTTTCGAGCGGCTGACCGGCTACGCGGTGGACGACATCCTCTACCGCGACTGCCGCTTCCTGCAGGGCGACGACCGCGACCAGCCGGGCCTGCAGGCCATCCGCGAGGCGGTGAAGAACAACCAGCCGTGCCGTCAGATCATCCGCAACTACCGCAAGGACGGCACCCCATTCTGGAATGAGCTTTCCATCACGCCGGTGTTCAACGAGGCCGATCAGCTGACCTACTTCATCGGTATCCAGAAGAACGTCACCGCCGAAGTGGATGCGCTGCAGCGGGTCGAAGCACTCGAGGCAGAGATCCGCGAACTCAAGGCCCAACTCGGTCAGGCCTGAACCACCCACACACGCCCCACCCGGCGCGCCGCGCCCGCAGCGCGCCCCGCACCCTTTCTCCCAGTTACCGTCCGGTCGCTCGACTGTGGAATAATGGCAAACAGCCATTTCACCAATCCTGATGTGGGTATGCGTACCCTAGGATGATGTCTTGACCATAAATGCCGTTGTACAGAACGCGGTCATGCTGCTCGCCCTCTGCTGGCTGCTCGCGTTCACCACCCGCAGCTGGAACCGGAGCGGTCAGCTTTCTGCACAATTGCTTGCCGGGCTCTGGTTCGGCAGTGCCTGCATCATCGGCATGCTGATGACCAGCGTTGGCGAGACCGGCATCATTCTCGACGCGCGCACTGTGGTGCTGAGCATGGCCGGCCTGTTTGGCGGGCCGCTGGTGGCTGCCATCGCCGGCACGCTGGCGGCTGCCTACCGCCTGTGGCTCGGCGGGCCCGGCGTCGTCCCGGGAATTGCCAATATTCTGCTGCCGATTGCGCTCGGGCTGGCCTACTGCTGCGCGTATCGCAAGCGTCTGCTCAGCATCGGCTTCTGGCAGCTGCTCGCCTTCGGCGTGCTGCTGCATCTCGGTGTACTGGCGCTGGTGGCCCTGATGATTCCCGGCGAGCTCGGCACCGCTGCAGCGCGGGAAATCGCCGTGCCGGTACTGCTGGCTCTGCCCCTCGCGACCGCCATCCTCGGCGTACTGCTCAAGGACCTGCTCGAACGCGACCAGATCGAACAGGCACTCAGGCTGAGCGAAGCGCGGCTGCGCGCCATCGGCCAGGCAATCCCCGATCCGCTGCTGGTGGTCGACGAGGACGGCCGCTGTCTGGACGTTATCTGCTCCGAACGCAACCTGCTGTATGGCGACGCCATTCGGCTGCGCGGCAAGAATGTGCAAGAAGTGATGCCGGAGGCAGAGCAGCAGCGCTTTCTTGACTTCATCCAGCAGACGCTCGAAAGCGACACGCCTCAACTAATGGAATACAGCCTGCCGACACGGGTCGGTCAGCGCGTGTTCGAAGGCCGTGCGCTGCCTCTGGAGCAACCGCCAGGATACAAGCGCGCGGTGGTCTGGCTGAGCCGCGACATCACCGAGCGGTTCAACACCGAACTGGAGCGGCGGATTGCGGCGATTGCCTTCGAGTCCCAGCAAGGCATGCTCATCACCGACGCACAGAACCGGATCTTGCGCGTCAACGGTGCTTTCACGCGTATCAGCGGCTTCACGCCCGAAGAAGCCATTGGCAACACCACCGCCCTGCTCGCTTCCGGCAAGCACGGTCGCGAGTTCTACCGGGCGATGTGGACCAGCATCGAGACGACCGGCGCCTGGGAAGGTGAGGTCTGGAACCGGCGCAAGAGCGGCGAGATCTATCCCGAGTGGCTGACGATCAGCGCTGTGCGCAATTCCCTTGGCGAGGTGGCGCACTATGTGGCCGCCTTCACCGACATCACCGATCGCAAGGCGGCCGAAGAGCGCATTCACAACCTCGCCTTCTATGACCCACTCACCGCCCTGCCCAATCGTCGGCTGCTGCTGGATCGGCTGCACCAGGCAATGGCCGCCAGCCGGCGAAACGGCGAACTCGGCGCCCTGATGTTCATCGATCTGGACAACTTCAAGAACATCAATGATCTGCATGGCCATCAGACCGGTGACCAGGTGCTGCGCCTGGCTGCCGAGCGCCTGCACAAAGAGGTCCGCGGCAGCGATACCGTGGCTCGACTGGGCGGCGACGAGTTCGTGGTAATGCTCGAAAACCTCGGCCCCGACCCGTTACAGGCGGCCTCGCAGGCCGAACACATCGGCATGAAACTGCTCAGTTCGCTGGATCGACCGTACCGTATCGACAACCTCGGTCTCTACAGCAGCGCAAGCATCGGCGTGGTGCTGTTCGGCACGGAGAGCAGCACCAGCGACGAACTGATGAAACGCGCCGACATGTCGATGTATGAAGCCAAGATATCCGGCAAGAACGCCTTGCGCTTCTTCGACCCGCGCATGCAACTGGCCGTGCAGGAGCGTCTGCGCCTGGAGGATGAGATCCGCCAGGGCTTGAAGAACGGCGAGTTCAGCCTGCACTTGCAGCCCCAGCTGGAACAGCACGCGGGCATCGTCGGCGCCGAGGCACTGGTGCGCTGGCAGCATCCGCAGCGCGGGCTGCTCGCGCCCGGTGCATTCATCGCCCAGGCCGAACACGCCGGGTTGATCCATGCGCTGGACCAACAGGTGCTCGGCAAGGCCTGCGAACAACTGGCACTCTGGGAGAAACAACCGGCGTTCGCCGGGCTTACCCTTTCAGTGAACCTGAGCGCGCATCTGCTCTATCAGGACAGCTTCGTCGCCAACCTGCTCGAACTGTTGCGAAGCAGTGGTGCCAATCCATCCAGGCTCAAGCTCGAACTGACCGAAACCCTGCTGCTGGACAACATGCCCGAGGCGATCGCCCGCATGACGCAGCTCAAGCAGCACGGCATCCGCTTCGCCATCGACGACTTCGGTACCGGCTATTCGTCGATGAGCTATCTGCAGCAACTGCCGCTGGATCAATTGAAGATCGACCAGACCTTCATTCGCGGCCTGCCCGAAGATGCCAGCAGCCTGACCATCGTGCGCGCCATCTGCGCCCTGGCAGCCGGGCTTGGGCTGGAAGTCGTCGCCGAAGGGGTCGAAAGCGAGGCCCAGCGGACAGTGCTGCTCGGCAACGGTTGTCACCGTTTTCAGGGTTATCTGTTCGGAAGACCGATGGCGCTGGACGAGTTCGAGCGAATGTTCATCGATCACGTGGCCTGAGCGGCACCGCCGGGCAATAAAAAGGCGCCCGGGCGGGCGCCTTCTGGCACGGGCTCAAAGCGCGAGTGGCGCACGGCCGCAGAGCTTGACCAGTGCCTGCACCCAGTCTTCATGGGTATTCAGGCAGGGCACCAGCACCAGTTCCTCGCCGCCGGCCTCGGTGAACTGCTCACGCCCGCGGTCGCCGATCTCCTCCAGGGTCTCGATGCAGTCGGACACGAATGCCGGGCACATCACCAGCAGCTTCTTGACGCCCTGCTCGGCCAGTTCGTCCAGTCGCGTCTCGGTGTACGGCTCGATCCACTTGGCGCGGCCCAGACGCGACTGGAAGGACACCGACCACTGATCGTCGCGCAGACCGGCGCGAGCAGCGAAGCCCGCCGCGGTACGCATGCACTGTGCGCGGTAACAGCTGGCCAGCACTTCACCTTCGGCGCGCTGACAGCAGTCGTCGCCCTTCAGGCAGTGCGCGCCGGTGGGATCGCTCTTGTGCAAGTGCCGCTCCGGCAATCCGTGGAAACTCAGCAGCAGGTGATCGAACGGCTGCTCAAGGTACGAACGGGCGCTGGCCACCAGCGCTTCGAGGTACTCGGGCTCTTCATAGAACGGCTGCAGGATCGACAGCTGCACGCCCAGATCATGTGTGCGGACGACCCGTCGCGCTTCCTGAATGACCGTGGTGGTGGTGCTGTCGGCGAACTGCGGATACAGCGGCGCCAGGGTGACCTGAGTGATGCCCTGGGCCGCCAGACGCTTCAGTGTGCTTTCGATGGAAGGTTCGCCGTAACGCATCGCCAGCTCCACCGGTCCCTGCGTCCAGTGCGGACGGACCGCCTCCTGCAGGCGCCGGCTGAGCACCACCAGTGGCGACCCCTCCGGCCACCAGATGGAGGCGTAGGCATGCGCCGATTGCTCGGGGCGCTTGATCAGAATGAGTGAAACCAGCAGGCGCCGCAGCGGCCAGGGCAGATCGACCACATAGGGGTCCATCAGGAACTGGTTGAGGTAGCGGCGTACATCGGCGACTTCCGTGGAGGCCGGCGAACCCAGATTGACCAACAACAACGCCTGCTCTGTCATGCAACTTTTCCAACGACTGATGATTAGGATTGACGCCCGGCTCCAAGCGGCAGGCGCGCTATTTTCACACAGGGCCTCGCGTTCAGCGATGCGTCAGAAGGTCGGCAAGCGCCTGATCCAGCTCGGCGAAGCGAAAGCGGTAGCCTTCGTCCTGCAGCTTCTTCGGCAGCGCGTGCTGGCCACCGAGCAACAAACCCGCCAGCTCCCCGAGGGTCGCCTTCAGCACAACCGCCGGCACCGGCAAGCATGTCGGCCGATGCAGGCACCGACCAAGGCTGCGGGTGAAGTCGGCGTTGCGCACCGGCGCCGGCGCGCAGGCATTGTAGAGGCCTTCAGCGGTCGGCTGCCGCAGAACAAAATCAATCAGACCGATTTGATCTTCGATATGGATCCAGGGCATCCACTGTCGGCCGCTGCCCAGACGCCCGCCCAGCCCCAGCCTGAAAGCCGGTAGCAGCCGTTTCAGGAAGCCACCGTCGCGAGCGAGGACCAGCCCGGTACGCACCAGCGCCACGCGGATGCCCAGCACCGACGCTTCCATCGCCCGCTCCTCCCAGGCGCTGCACAGCTGGCTGGCGAAATCCGCCGTAACTGGCTGATCGGCCTCCGTCAGGCGATGCTCGCCGCCGTCACCGTACCAACCGACTGCAGAGCCGGAGATCAGCACGGCCGGCTTCTGCTCACGCTTGCCCAGCCAGTCGACCAGTTGCTCGGTCAACTTCACTCGGCTATCCCAAAGCAGCGCCTTGCGTGACTTGGTCCAGGGCCGGTCAGCGATCGGTGCCCCGGCCAGATTGATCACTGCGTCCAGCGGCACCCTGTCGAGCTGTTCAAGACTGCCAACCCCCTGAACCTCGGCGCCGCACAGCCGGGCGACGCGATCCGGCGTACGGCTCCAGACCCACAGTCGATGCCCCTCCGCCAACCAGCGCCGGCAAAGTGCTCGGCCAATCAGTCCGGTACCGCCAGTCAACAAGATATTCATGGTGAGCTCCTGTGCGATGCAGCCGCGCTCAACGGACAGCTACGTTCAGCATACACCTATACAGACGAAGGCAAACGTACAGCACTTTAGGCCTCATACCCCTGCCTTTTGCCGCCTCAAGACCCGTCTTCCGATCAAGACCGGCCCTCGCCAAAATCGTTCTAGCGAAGACGGGACGACGGCCCCATACGGGTTCGACGGTTACTTTGTACAGGAAAAACAGCTTACTTGTACATCTGATATTGACTTGTACAACATCTGCAATATGATGACCTCAAGTTGTACATCAATCCTGTTTGTACAAGTGAGGTACGTCATGCACACCACACTCCCCACGCCCAAGATCGGAATCAGCGCCTGCCTGCTGGGCAATCCGGTGCGCTTCAACGGCGGCCACAAGGAATCGCGTCTGTGCAGCGAAACCCTCGCACAGCACTTCGAGTTCGTGCCGGTGTGCCCTGAAGTGGCTATCGGGCTCGGTACCCCGCGCGAGCCTATCCGGCTGGTAGGTGACACCGAAATGCCGCGGGCGGTAGGCACCGTTCGACCCGAGCTGGACGTGACCGATGCACTGGCCGCCTATGGCCGGCAGATCGCCGAGCAGCTGCACGACATCAGTGGCTACATCCTGATGCAGAAGTCGCCGTCCTGCGGCATGGAGCGAGTGAAGGTCTATGCCGCCAACGGCCATACCCTGCCCGGTGGCGGCACCGGCGTGTTCGCCCAGGCGCTGATGCAAGCGCGGCCGGACCTGCCAATAGAGGAAGACGGCCGGCTGAACGATGCCGTGCTGCGCGAGAACTTCCTGACCCGCGTCTACGCCTACGCCGACTGGCAGCGACTGCTGCACGGCGGACTGACGCGCCGCGCCATCGTCGACTTCCACTCCCGGTACAAGTACCAACTGATGGCCAGCAATCCGTTGCAATACAAGGCCCTTGGCCGGCTGGTAGCGAACCTGGCCGAGCACGACCTGGACGAATTCGCCGCGCACTACTTCAGCCAGATGATGCAGGCGCTGAAGAAGCCTGCCACCCGCGGCACACACTGCAACGTGCTGTTGCATCTGAGCGGCTACCTGAAGGATGCCCTGGGCTCCGAGGATCGCCGCGAGATGCGCCACCTCATCGATCAATACCGCGCCGGGGTGATTCCGCTGGTGGTGCCGCTGACGCTGCTCAAGCACCACTTCCGCCGCCATCCCGATCACTACATCGCGCGCCAGGCCTACCTGCAACCGCACCCGGAAAGCCTCAGCCTGCGCAACGGAATCTGACCATGCTCGAACCACTGGACCAGAGCCAGATGACCGCGGACGGCCTGCTGCCGATCCGCGAAGTCGCCCGCATCACCGGTGTCAACGCCGTGACCCTGCGCGCCTGGGAGCGGCGTTACGGACTGATCGTGCCGTTGCGCACCGCCAAGGGCCATCGGCTGTACGAAGAGGCGCATATCCAGCGCATCCGCGACATCCTCACCTGGCTCAACCGCGGCGTGGCGGTCAGCCAGATCAAGCCACTGTTGGACACCAGCACGCCCCCGGAACTGCCTCAGGCGAACCAGTGGTCGGAGCTACTGGATGAACTGTTGCAGGCCATCGAACGCCTCAGCGAACGGCGGCTGGACGATGCCTTCAATCGCGCCATGGCGCTGTATCCGCCACGCACGCTATGCCAACACCTGCTGCATCCGTTGCTGGATCGGCTCGACCTGCGCTGGCAGGGGCAGTACGGTGCCGCGCTGGAGCGGGCGATGTTCAGCTCCTGGCTGCGCAGCAAGCTGGGCACGCGCATCTACTTCAACAACCGCCAGCAGGCCGGCCGGCCGCTACTGATCGTCAACCTCGACGAAGAAGCCTTCAGCCCCGATCTCTGGATAGCCGCTTGGCTGGTTTCCAGCACCGACTGCCCGGTGGATGTCGTGGAATGGCCGGTTCCGCTGACCGAATTGTCCCTGGCGCTGGAGCGCATGCGGCCACGCGGCGTGCTCCTGCATGCCAGCAAGGCGCTGCCTGGCGACTGCCTGCAGCGCCAACTGCCACGCCTCCTCGAACATAGTGCAGCGCCGCTGTTGCTGACCGGGCCGGCTGCCCACATCCACGCGCTTGAACTGCGCCGCCACCGCGAGCTGCTACTGGCCGATCACCCGCTCGGCGCACTGCAGCAGTTGCATGAAGCCGGCCTGCTGCCCGGTAGTGAAGGACGTTCATCATGACCCAGCTGCTCTGGCTGCGCAGCGATCTGCGCGTCAGCGACAACACCGCGCTGGCCGCTGCGATGGCAGCCGGCCCGACCGTCGCCCTGTACCTGATCACACCGTGCCAGTGGCTCGCCCACGACGACGCCCCGTGCAAGGTGGATTTCTGGCTGCGCAACCTCGTCGCGCTATCCGAGCAGCTGCACGCACTCAACGTGCCGTTGCTGATTCGTGAAGTGGACGACTGGACGGCGGCTCCCGACGCCCTGCTCAGGGTCTGTCAGCAGCTGGGCGTGCAGGGCGTGCATTGCAACGACGAGTACGGCGTCAACGAGCAGCACCGCGACCAGGCAGTGGCCGAGCGCCTGCAGGGCGCCGGCGTCAGCCTGCGCCGGCATCTGGATCAGCTGCTGTTCGCGCCAGGCACGCTGCGCACTCAATCCGGCGGCTACTTCAAGGTGTTCAGCCAGTTCCGCAAGGCCTGCCTGGCGCGGCTGAGCGTTTCGCCACCACTCTGTATCCCGCGCCCGGCGGCTCAGCCACCCTTGCCCATCGTCAGCGATCCGCTACCCACGGCAGTGGCCGGCTTCCCGCCGCCGACCGATTATCTGCGCGCACTCTGGCCGGCCGGCGAGGCCTTCGCCCAGCGCCGCCTGGCCTCGTTCGTCGAAGACGACCTGGAGCAATACCACCAGCGCCGCGACTTGCCGGCCGAACCGGGCACCAGCCAGCTTTCGCCCTATCTGGCGGCCGGCGTGATTTCCATCCGCCAGTGTCTGCATGCCGCTCTCTGCTACAACCGGGGCGAACTGGACAGCGGCGCCAGCGGTGCCACGACCTGGATCAACGAGCTGCTCTGGCGCGAGTTCTACAAACACATCCTGGTGGGCTACCCACGGGTGTCGATGCACCGCGCCTTCCGCCCGGAAACCGAGGCGCTGCCCTGGCGGCGCGCCCCGTACGAGCTGGAAGCCTGGCAGCAGGGCCGCACCGGCTTTCCCATCATCGATGCCGCCATGCGCCAGCTGCGTGAAACCGGCTGGATGCACAATCGTCTGCGCATGATCACCGCCATGTTCCTCAGCAAGAACCTGCTGATCGACTGGCGTGAGGGTGAGCGCTGGTTCATGCGCCACCTGATCGATGGCGACCTGGCCGCCAACAATGGCGGCTGGCAGTGGAGCGCGTCCACCGGCACGGATTCAGTGCCCTACTTCCGCCTGTTCAACCCCACCAGCCAGTCGCAGCGCTTCGATCCGGACGGGCAGTTCCTGCGTCGCTGGCTGCCTGAGCTGCAACATCTGAGCCGCCGGGACATTCACAGCCCGGCCACGCACCACAACCTGTTCGGGGTCATCGAGTACCCCACGCCGATCGTCGATCTGGGGAAAAGCCGCGCGCGCGCCCTGGATGTCTTCCGCAATCTGCCGGAGGGTCGGGCATGAGCGTCTTCCTGCAACGTTTCGCAGAAGAATTCGCCCGCCTGAACGCAAGCAATCTCGAGAGCCTGGCGGACCTGTACAGCGCTGATGTGCATTTCACCGACCCACTGCACGAGGTGTGCGGCCTGGATGAACTGCAGCGCTACTTCAGCGAGCTGTACGCCAACGTCGAGCAGCTGCATTTCGAGTTCATCGGCCATGATCTGGTCGCAGAAGGCCAGGGTTATCTGCGCTGGGTCATGAGTTACCGCCATCCACGGCTCAATCGGGGCCGGCTGATCAGCCTGGAAGGCTGCTCGCTGTTGCGCTGGAACGCCGAAGGCAAGGTCGAGCGGCACCGCGACTACTTCGATGCCGGCGCGCTCATCTATCAGCATGTGCCGCTGCTCGGCAGCGCCATACGCTGGCTGCAGCGGAGACTCGCATGAACCTGTCACGCCGTATCTGGCTGACCGGTGCCAGCAGTGGCATCGGCCAGGAACTTGCGCGCCAGCTGTTGGCCGCTGGTCATTGCCTGGCCCTGTCGGCGCGTCGCGCGGAACCACTCGAGGCCTTCGCCCGGCGCTATCCGGGGCAGGTCCTGGCGCTCCCCGGCGACCTCACCGATCTCGAGCAGGTACGTGCCATCGGCGCGGCCATCGATTCGCATTGGGGCGCATTGGACAGCGTGATCCTCAATGCCGGCACCTGCGAGTACATCGAGGTACAGCATTTCGAAGCAGCTCTGCTCGAGCGCGTGATTCAGACCAACCTGATCTCGGCAGGGTACTGCATCGAAGCCGCGCTGCCCCTGTTGCGCCGGGGCGTGCGGCCACAACTGGTCGGCATCGGCAGTTCGGTCACCTGGCTACCGTTGCCGCGGGCTGGCGCCTATGGCGCCTCGAAAGCCGCGCTGCGCTATCTGCTCGAATCCCTGCGCCTGGACCTCGCCGGCGAAGGGATCGATGTCACCCTGGTCAGCCCGGGCTTCGTCGACACCCCGCTGACCCGCCGCAACGATTTCCCGATGCCCCTGCGCTGGCCGGTCGAAAAGGCCGCGCGGCATATCGCCAGGCGCCTGGAGCGTCGCCCGCTGAACATCAGCTTCCCCGCTGTATTCATCGGCGGCCTGCGCCTGCTCTCACTGCTACCCGCGCGCCTGCAACTCGCCCTGGGCCGGCGAATGGCCCGCTCGCAGCTCAAGGAAGGATAAGCATGAAGATCGCCATCATCGGCAGCGGCATTGCCGGCCTCACCTGTGCACACCTGTTGCGCCGCCAGCATCAGGTCACCGTGTTTGAATCGGCCAGCTGGATCGGCGGGCATACCCATACCGTCGACGTCCGCGTGCACGGGCAGGACTATGCCGTGGACACCGGATTCATCGTCTTCAACGACTGGACCTACCCTAATTTCATCAAGCTGCTGAGCCAGCTGGGCGTGAGCTACAAACCGACCGAGATGAGCTTCTCGGTAAGTGACCCGATCAGTGGCCTGGAATACAACGGGCACGACCTGAACACGCTGTTTGCCCAGCGCAGCAACCTGTTTTCACCGGCGTTCTGGGGCATGATCCGCGACATCCTGCGCTTCAACCGCGAAGCTCTGGATGACTATCGCAACGGTCGCATCGCCCCGCACCTGACGTTGGGCGCCTACCTGCAACTGGGCCGTTACGGTCAGCGTTTCATCGACCACTACATCGTGCCGATGGGCGCGGCAATCTGGTCGATGTCGCTGGCGGACATGCTCGCGTTTCCGCTGGAGTTCTTCATCCGCTTCTTCAAGAACCACGGGCTGCTATCGGTCAGCGCGCGGCCACAGTGGTACGTGATCGAGGGCGGTTCGAGAGCCTATGTAGCGCCACTGACCAAGGGCTTCAGCGAGCATATCCGCCTCAACTGCCCGGTCTTCGAGGTGCTGCGCGATGCCCATGGCGTGACGCTGCACAGCCCCGCGGGTGCCGAGCGCTTCGACAAGGTGGTCTTCGCCTGCCACAGCGATCAGGCGCTGCGCCTGCTGGCCGAGCCGAGCCGCGCCGAACGGGAGATCCTCGGCGCGCTCGAGTACGCCAGTAACGACGTGGTGCTGCACACCGACACCCGCCTGCTGCCCGAACGCCGCCGCGCCTGGGCGAGCTGGAACTATCGACTCGGCGGGCCGAGCGAGCAGCCCGCCGCTGTGACCTACAACATGAACATCCTGCAGGGTATCGAGGCGCCGGAAACCTTCTGCGTCAGCCTCAACCAGACCCAGGCCATCGATCCCGAGCTGATCCTCGCGCGTTTTCCCTACGATCACCCGCAGTTCAGCCTGGCTGGCGTCGCAGCGCAGGCCCGCGCCGATGAGTTGCTCGGGGCCAACCACAGCTATTTCTGCGGCGCCTACTGGGGCAATGGGTTCCACGAGGATGGCGTGGTCAGCGCCCTGCATGTGGCCGGCGCCTTCGGAGAAACGCTGTGAGCGGCGTCATCGAACACAGCGCGCTGTACCGCGGCTGGGTGCAGCATCGTCGCTTCGCGCCCCGTGTGCATGCGTTCAGCTACCGCATGGGATTGCTGTACCTGGACCTCGCCGAGCAGGACGCCGTTCTCGGCCTGTCCGCCCTGAGCGGCCGCGGCCGGTTCGCGCCGTTGTCCTTCCGCGAGCAGGACTATCTGCCCGAGTACACCCGCCAGGGCATCGCCCTGGCCGATGCCGTGCGTCAACGTGTCAGCGAGGCGCTGGGTCGACCGGTCAGCGGTGCCGTGCGCCTGCTGACCCAGCCGCGCAGCTGGGGCCTGTGCTTCAACCCGGTGAGCTTCTTCTACTGCTTCGACGAGCAGGAGCAGCTGACTGCCGTGCTCTGCGAAGTCAGCAATACGCCCTGGCGCGAACGTTATCACTACGTGCTGCCGGCCAGCGGCAATCGCAACCTGCGTTGCTCGGTAGCCAAGACCTTTCATGTGTCGCCGTTCCTGCCCGGCGATCTGGAATACCGCATGCGCTTCAACCCGCCCGGCCAGCGCATCGGCGTGCACATGGAGGACTGGCAGGGCGACCGCAAGCTGTTCGACGCCACCCTTGGCCTGCAGCGCGAGGCGCTGACCCGCGGCGCCGTGTACCGCTACCTGCTGGGCTTCCCCTGGATGACCGGCAAGACTTTGCTGGCCATCTATTGGCAGGCCCTGCGCCTGTTGCTCAAGCGCACGCCGATCTTCACCCACCAGCCCGCCGCGACTTCTTACGGGCTGGCCGTCACGCAACCCTCCGGAGACCGTCATGAAAAGCCCTAGCCTGACCGTCAAAGCCCGCCCGCTGGCCGGCGTGGGCCTGGCCAGCAGCCTGCTGCGCCGTACCGTGCTGAATCAGCTCGAGCACCTGCGTCACGGGTTGCTGCGGGTGCAAGATGGCGATGTCTGCCGGTTGTTCGGTGATCTGGCGAGCCCGCTCAAGGCGGACATCCATGTCACCGACAGTGCCGCCTGGGGCCTGATCGCCGCGCGCGGCTCGATCGGCGCCGGCGAAGCCTACATCCATGGCTACTGGCACAGCCCGGACCTCACCGCGGTGATCCGCCTGTTCGTCGCCAACCTGGATGTGCTCGACAACATCGAGCGCGGCAGCCTGGCGCTGTTCGGCCAGCCGGTGATCAAGGCCCTGCACTGGCTCAACCGCAACACCCGCAGCGGCTCGCAACGCAACATCGCCGCCCACTACGACCTCGGCAACGAGCTGTTCGAGCAGTTTCTCGACCCGACCATGATGTACTCGGCGGCGATGTTCACCAGCGCCGAACAGGATCTGGAGCAGGCCCAGCTGCACAAGCTCGAGCGCATCTGCGAAAAGCTCGACCTGCAGCCCGACGACCACTTGCTGGAGATCGGCACCGGCTGGGGCAGCATGGCGCTGTACGCAGCGACCCACTACGGCTGCCGCGTGACCACTACCACCCTGTCGCGCGAGCAGTTCGCCTACACCCAGCGACGCATCGAAGAGCAGGGCCTGCAGGACCGCATCACCCTGCTGCTGAAGGACTATCGCGATCTCGACGGCCAGTTCGACAAGCTGGTGTCCATCGAGATGATCGAGGCCGTCGGCCACGACTTCCTGCCGACCTACTTCCGCCAGTGCGCGCGGCTGCTCAAGGACGACGGCCTGATGCTGTTGCAGGCCATCACCATCCGTGACCAGCGCTATGAGCAGGCACGGCGCAACGTCGACTTCATCCAGCGCTACATCTTCCCCGGCGGCGCCCTGCCCTCGCTGCAGCGCATGCTCAACGTGGTGTCGCAGGACACCGACATGAACCTGCTGCACATGGAGGACTTCGGCGAGCACTACGCGCGCACCCTGCGCCTGTGGCACGAGAACTTCCGCCAGGCGCGCGGCGAGCTGGAGCGCCACGGTTACGACGAGTATTTCTACCGCCTGTGGGAGTTCTACCTGTGCTACTGCGAAGGCGGCTTTCTCGAGCGCGCCATCGGCACCGCACAGCTGCTGCTGGGTAAACCGGGCACTCGTCGGAAACCCCTCTATGTCGGGTAATTCGGCGCCTCGGCTGCCGATAACCAGACTGCACATCATCCGGAGTCACCCATGAGCACCGATAGCGTCACGCTGCAAGCGCACTACCTCAAGGCCGACCGCATAATGCTCGGCGTGATCTGGTTTCTGCTGGCCTATTCCTGCGGGATCGCGGCGTTCTATGGCAACTGGGCACAGGCGCTGGTCATCGGCGGGCTGACCGCCATCTCGATGACCGCGCTGTACCTGCTGATTCCTGGCCAGCGTCTGTTGCGCTGCCTGATCGGTGCCGCGTTCATGGTGCTCGCCGCGCTACATATCAACCAGGCCCACGGGATGCTGGAGATGCACTTCGGCATCTTCGCCCTGCTGGCGTTCCTGGTGTACTACCGCGACTGGCTGCCGATCGTGGTCGCGGCAGCGACCATTGCCGTGCATCACCTCGGCTTCTTCGCCCTGCAGCAACAAGGTGCCGGCGTGTACCTGATGCCCGAAGGCAGCTGGCCTGCGGTATTCCTGCATGCCTTCTATGTCGTGCTGGAGAGCGCGATCCTGATCTACCTGGCCATTCGTGCCAACGCCGAAGCCCGTGAGGGCGATGCCCTGCTGAGCACGGCCGGAGCCATCAGCGCAAACCCGGAGCACATCGACCTGCGTCACCGCAGCGAAGTCAGCGGGCCGGTAGCGCGCCGTTTCAACCTGCTGCTCGACCAGCTCGGTGCCCTGGTGGGTGCGGTGGTACGCGACACCGGCGGCCTCGGCGGCACCGCCACCAGCCTGAGCCAAGCGACACGCCAGCTTCGCGACGGTGCCAGCCGACAGCTCGACGAAACCGCCTACATCGTCGAAGCCATGCGGCAGATGGCGGTAGCCATCGATGATGTCGCCGCCCATGCCGACCGCGCCGCACAGGCCGCGCAGGGCGCCAGCCAGCAGGCCGGCCAGGGGCGCAGTGCAGTGAGCGGCGTGCGCAGCGAGATCGGCACCCTCGCCGAACACATCGAAGGCACCGAACTCGTGGTGCAGGAGCTGGCCACGCAATCGGCACAGATCGACCGGGTGCTGGAAGTGATCCGTACGATTGCCGAACAGACCAACCTGCTGGCGCTCAACGCGGCCATCGAAGCCGCACGGGCCGGCGACCAGGGTCGCGGCTTCGCCGTGGTCGCCGACGAAGTGCGCAACCTGGCGCAGAAGACCGCTGCCTCCACCACCGAGATCCAGGAAATCATCAGTCGCCTGCAGCACGGCAGTCGCAAGGCCACCGAGGCCATGCAGAACAGCCGCGCTAGCGTCGCCCGCTGTGTCAGCAGCAGCCAGCAGACCACCGCGCTACTGGATGCTATCGCCAGCGAGGTAGAAGCGATCAGTCGGATGAACGAGATGATCGCCGCGGCCACCCACGAACAGACTGCAGTGTCGGCCGATGTCGGTCGGCACCTGCATAGCGTGCAGCAGGTCGCCGAGCGCAATGCTGACGGTGCCAGTCAGCTGGACAACGACGGCCGCCAACTGCATGAACTGGCCGCCCGTCTCGGAAGCCTGGGCGCCCGCTTCATCGTGCAGTGACGGCCGCGCCGCGCTCAGCTGCGCCAGCCGCGCCCAGCCGAGCTGCCGATGGCTTCGGCGTCGAACTGTTCGAAGGCCGCACATACCGCGGCCACCAGCAGGCGCGCATGGGACGGTATGCGCAGCCCGTAGTCGTTCAGCTCGATCACGCCATCGGCATGCAGTCGCCGCAGCGCGGGCCAGTGCCGCGCGTAGCGCTGGCGGACGTCGACGCCGTGCTGTGCGGCGAGCGCCGCGAAGTCCAGTTCGAAGGTGCAGACCAGGCGCTCGAACAGCGCGCGGTGCAGACGGTCCAGATGAAGCGGGTGCAGCCCACTGGTGCTGGGCAGCTGGCCCTGTTCGATGGCTCGTTGATAGGCGGGCAGCGTATCGGCGTTCTGGCAGTACAGCTCGCCGATGCGGCTGATGGCACCGATGCCAATGCCGAGATGATCGCAGTCGCCATGCAGCGTGTAGCCAGCGACGTCGTGGTGCAGCACGCCGATTTCCTGGCCCATGGCCAGGTCATCGTGCGGCAGAACGAACTTGCCCAGGCCGATGTAGCGATAGCCGGCCGCGCTGAGCTGCTCGACACCATGCCGGTACATCGCCAGGGTATCGGCAATCGAGGCCAACCCCAGACGGCTGCCGCCCACCGGCGCGACATCACGGTAATCGAACATCGTCACCTGATCGGGCGCGAGTTCGATGATCGAGGCCAGCTTGCGGGCGAAGCTCGCCAGTGTCTGCCAGGACCGGCCGTAGCCAAGATCCAGGTTCACCGAGCGATAGTGCAGCGCGTGTGCCGCCTCGATCACCGCACGAATACGCGCGGAGCTGCGGAAGTAGGCCACCGTGCCGCCGTCGTCGGCGCGCAGGTCCGGAACGCTGACGCTGAGTTGGTTGAAGCCCAGCTCATGCAGCGCACCGATCAATGGCCAGTCGGCGTGCGCCAACTCGATCTCGGCGGTGAAACTGGCCGCGCCACTCTCGGCCAGCTGGAAGCGGGACTTGAGCACGCCGACCAGCCGGCGCAGCGCCGCGATACCCAGCGTGCCAACAGACAGGTGCAACTGCTCGACCTGCTGGGACGGCCCGACATGGCAGGCAAGCTGTTCGATCTCATGCTGCAGGCTCAGCTGATACGCAGCCGCATCGTCGGCCGGCAGGGCTGCCCCGACGGGCTGCCGGACCGACAGCGACAACGGCCGACCGGCGCGCCGACTTTCTCGCAGCGCGCGTAGCAGGTCCAGCGGCGCGATGCGGTCGGTGAAATCGAATACGGCCGGATAGCCGCATTGCAGCTGACCGATCTGACCGTAACGTTGCACCAGGCCGTCGTCCCAGTTCACTGAGCCAAGCATAAGAGCCTCCCGGCATCGAATAGCGCTTTTGCAGCCGTTGAAGTTTCATCGCCAGCCGCATTGCCACAGCTGGTGCCTACGCCGGTGGTGGCGTTTCAGGCCAGCGCAACAACGCTCACGGCCGCCTTGGACGCATCATCCGTGAGCCGCCACGGGCGGCGTTGACCCCCGTCAAGTAGGTGACAAATGGCGCCAACCGTCTGCCGGACGGTCAGAAAGCCGGCGACACCCCACGCATTCGGCGCTGGCCGGCGGGCTTTGGGAAACGCGCGGCAGGTGGTATTGGTAGCCCCTTCTCTGCTGACAGGAGCCGAACATGCAAGCAACCGAGCTGCCAGCGGCGCTGGCTGCGGCGACCCGTGTCGTCGTCTTCACCGGGGCCGGCGTCTCTGCCGAAAGTGGCATCCCGACCTTTCGCGACGCGCTCAGTGGGCTGTGGGAGCGCTTCGACCCCGCCGCGCTGGCCACGGCGGAAGCCTTCCGTCGCGACCCCGCCCTGGTCTGGGGCTGGTACGAATGGCGGCGCATGCAGGTGGCCAAGGCACAACCAAACCGGGCGCATCAGGCTATTGCCGAGCTGGCCCGCCATGTGCCGCAGCTCACGCTGATCACACAGAACGTCGACGACCTGCACGAGCGCGCCGGCAGCCGCGAGGTGATCCACCTGCACGGCAGCCTGCACCGGCCGCGCTGCTTCGACTGCGCCCGCGAGCCGGCCGAGCCGCTGCCCGTGCCGGACGAGCCGGAAGGCGGGCGTCGTCTCGAGCCGCCACGCTGCACTCATTGCGGCGGATCGCTACGGCCGGGCGTGGTCTGGTTCGGTGAGAGCCTGCCGGATGATGCTTTGCGCGCCGCCTTCGCCGCCGCACAAGACTGCGACCTGTTGCTCTCGGTCGGCACCTCCGGAATGGTCTACCCCGCCGCCGAGGTGCCACATCGGGCACGCGACGCCGGCGCCACGGTGGTGCATATCAACCCGCAGGGTGACGCGCCGCAGGGCCGCCGCGAACACCTGCTCGCGCTGCCCGCCGGCCAGGCATTGCCGCAGCTGCTCCGCGAGGCCTTCGGTAGCTAAAGGCAGCATGCAGATCGCCCCAAAGCAGTGAGCGTACCGCGCCTGTCGCACCGAAGTGGTTCAGCCGCCTCGTGCGGCAGGCTGCGAATCAGCCCCCCAGACAAACCCGCGCGGGCCCGCCAACTGTGGCCTGTAGCGGTGCACCAACGCAGCTGGCACGCAACCTGCTAAATCCCTTGCAACAGCTGCCACCACGGCAGCACGTCCCAGGCGGTCACCGACGACCGCCTGCCAGCAGGCACGGGACCGGGTGACGCAGGCAACGACGCCAGGCCAATCGCCCCCACACATATTTGAAACCAGGCAAAGGCGCCTGGAGCTGACCCCCAGCTCCAGGCGCCTTTTTGCGTTTTGCCGGCCGCGTGCCGCAGCCGCTCGAGAGGAAAGGCTATGAGTTCAACCGTCACCCCGCTCAAGCACGAGACATTGGTCATTGTCGGCAACGGCATGGTCGGGCATCACTGCATCGAACAGCTGATCGAACAGGACGCCCTCGCCCGCTACGACGTGCACGTCTTCGGCGAGGAACACCAGCGCGCTTACGACCGCGTGCACCTGTCCGAGTACTTCGGCGGCCGCGATGCCGAATCGTTGGCGATGTGCGAAGCCGACTACTACAGCCACCACGGCGTAAAGGTCCATCTGGGCGAGCAAGTGCTGGAGATCGACCGCGAGCGCAAGGAAGTGGTCACCGGCAACGGCCGCCAGCCCTACGACAAGCTGATCCTGGCCACCGGCTCCTACCCCTTCGTACCTCCGATTCCAGGTGCCGAGGGCAACTCGCGACTGGTCTACCGCACCCTCGAGGATCTCGATGGCATTCGCGCTGCCGCCAGCGGCGCACGCCGCGGGGTCGTGGTCGGCGGCGGCCTGCTCGGTCTGGAGGCGGCCAACGCGCTGAAGTCGCTCGGTCTGGAAGCCCACGTGGTCGAGTTCGCCCCGCGCCTGATGCCGGTGCAGCTGGACGATGCCGGCGGCGCGGCGCTGAAGGCGCGCATCGAGGCGCTGGGCGTCGGCGTGCACCTGTCGCGCGCCACCCAGGAAATCGTCGCCGGCGAGCAACACGCCTACCGCATGGTTTTCCAGGATGGTGAGTTTCTCGAAACCGACCTGATCGTATTCTCCGCCGGCATCCGCCCGCAGGATGCCCTCGGCCGAGTCGCGGACCTAGAGATCGCCCCGCGCGGCGGCATCGTCATTGACAGCGAATGCCGTACCTCGGACCCGGCGATCTTCGCCATCGGCGAATGCGCCAGCTGGAACGGCAGCGTGTTCGGCCTGGTCGCCCCGGGCTACAGCATGGCGCGCAGTGTCGCCGCGCAGCTGGCCGAGCAGCCGCACGAGCCCTTCTACGGCGCCGACATGTCGACCAAGCTCAAGCTGCTCGGCGTCGATGTAGGCTCCATCGGCGATGCCCATGGCGCGACCCCGGGCAGCCGAAGCTACCGCTTCATCGACGAGGCGACCGCCAGCTACCGCCGTCTGGTGGTGTCCGCCGATGGCAAGACCGTGCTGGGCGCGGTGCTGGTCGGTGACAACAGCTACTACGACACCCTGCTGCAGTACGCGCAGAACGGCATCAAGCTGCCGGCCGATCCGTCCGCGCTGATCCTGCCGCAGACCGAGGGTGCTCCGACCCTTGGCCCGGACGCCCTGCCGGCCAGCGCGACCATCTGCTCCTGTCACAACGTCAGCAAGGGCGCGGTGTGCTGCCAGGTCGACGCTGGCGTCACCGACCTCGGCGAGCTCAAGGCCGCAACCAAGGCGGCCACCGGCTGCGGTGGTTGCAATGCCCTGCTCAAGCTGGTGTTCGACGCCGAACTGGCGGCGCGCGGCGTGGCGGTGGACAAGAGCCTGTGCGAACACTTCGCCTACACCCGCCAGGAGCTCTACGGCATCGTCCGCGTCGAGGGCATCCAGAGCTTCGCCGAACTGCTGGCCAAGCACGGCCGCGGCCATGTCGGCTGCGACATCTGCAAGCCGACGGTGGGTTCGATCCTCGCCTCGTGCTGGAACCAGCCGATCACCGATCCGGCGCTGATTCCGCTGCAGGACACCAACGACACCTTCATGGCCAACATGCAGAAGAACGGCACCTACTCGGTGGTGCCGCGCATTCCAGGCGGCGAGATCACCCCCGAGGGGCTGATCGCCATCGGCCAGGTCGCGAAGAAATACGACCTCTACACCAAGATCACCGGGGGCCAGCGCATCGACCTGTTCGGCGCTCAGCTGCATGAACTGCCGGACATCTGGGGCGAGCTGATCGCAGCCGGCTTCGAGACCGGTCACGCCTACGGCAAGAGCCTGCGCACGGTGAAATCCTGCGTGGGCAGCACCTGGTGCCGCTACGGCGTGCAGGACAGCGTCGGCATGGCGCTGCGCCTGGAGGATCGCTACAAGGGCCTGCGCGCGCCGCACAAGATCAAGTTCGCCGTATCCGGTTGTACCCGCGAATGCGCCGAGGCGCAGAGCAAGGACATCGGCGTGATCGCCACCGACAAGGGCTGGAACCTCTACATCTGCGGCAACGGCGGCATGCGCCCGCGGCATGCCGAACTGTTCGCCACCGACCTCGACGACGAAGCGCTGATCCGCATCATCGACCGCGTACTGATGTTCTACGTGCGTACCGCGGACAAGCTGCAGCGCACCTCGGTCTGGCGCGAGAGCCTGGAAGGCGGCCTCGATTACCTCAAGGCCGTGATCCTTGACGACAGCCTGAATCTCGCCGCCGAGCTGGAAAGCCAGATGCAGCACGTGGTCGACAGCTACCAGTGCGAGTGGGCCAATGCCATCAGCGACCCGGAAAAGCTCAAGCGCTTCCGCACCTTCGTCAACGACGGGCGCGGCGACCCCGACATCCACTTCGTCAAGGAGCGCGGCCAGCGTCGGCCGGTGCGCGCCAGCGAACTTCACCTGATCCCACTTACCCAGGAGGTGCTCTGATGAGCCAGTCCAACGTCGTTCGTCTCGACTCCCGTTCCGCCGCTCCGGCGGCCTGGCAGGCACTGTGCAGCCGTGCCGATCTGGTCGCCAATTCCGGTGTAGTGGCCTGGCACGATGGCGCCCAGGTGGCGCTGTTCCACCTACCGGACAATGCCGAAGGCGAACAGTTGTTCGCCATCGACAACCGCGACCCCAAGTCCGGCGCCAACGTCATCGGCCGCGGCATCGTCGGCAGCCTCAAGGGCGAGCTGGTGATCGCCTCGCCGCTGTACAAGCAGCACTTCCGCCTGGCCGATGGCAGCTGCCTGGAATACCCCGAACAAAGCCTGCGGGTATGGCCGGTGCGCCTCAATGGCGATGCCGTGGAGATCGCCGTCGCCTGAATCCGCCGGCGGCGACGCGGCACAACCCACAACTTGCAAGTTTCTGCCCACTACTCGAGAGCATCCGCCATGTCCTACATAATCCCTTCGGAGTTCGCCACCAAGATGGTGGACGCCGGTGAGTCGAAGATATTCATGTCCACCCGCGACACCCTGATCCGCGCCTTCATGGCCGGGGCGATCCTCGCCCTCGCCGCGGTGTTCGCCGTCACCATCACCGTGCAGACCGGTTCACCGCTGATCGGCGCCATGCTCTTTCCCGTCGGCTTCGTCATGCTTTACCTGATGGGGTTCGACCTGCTGACCGGGGTGTTCATGCTCACCCCGCTGGCACTGCTCGACCGTCGCCCCGGGGTAACCGTCGGCGGTGTGCTGCGCAACTGGGGCTGGGTGTTTCTGGGCAACCTCGGCGGTGCGCTGACCGTAGCCTTCATGATGGCCTTCGTCTTCACCATGGGCTTTTCCACCGAGCCGGGGCCTATCGGCGAGAAGATCTCGCACATTGGTGAGGCACGCACACTGGGCTACGCCGAGTTCGGTGCAGCGGGCTGGGCGACCATCTTCCTGCGCGGCATGCTGTGCAACTGGATGGTCTCGATGGGTGTCGTCGGCGCGATGATCTCCACCTCGGTCAGCGGCAAGGTGATCGCCATGTGGATGCCGATCATGCTGTTCTTCTTCATGGGCTTCGAGCACTCGGTGGTGAACATGTTTCTGTTCCCCTCGGCGATGATCATGGGCGGCGACTTCTCGGTGATGGATTACATGCTGTGGAACGAGATCCCCACCGCACTGGGCAATCTGGTCGGCGGCCTGGCCTTCACCGGCCTGACGCTCTACACCACCCACGTGCGCACCGCACCCAAGCGCACCGTCTACTGACGTTGGAGTGAACGAAGGCCCCGGCTCGCATGCGCGCCGGGGCTTTTGCGCAGATGAAGATGCCCAGCCAACTCGCCATTTCCCTCGGCCAGCATTCGGACCGCGGACGCAAACCGGCCAACCAGGACTTTCACGGCGCCTGCGTGCCCAGCGATGCCCAGCTCGCCAGCAAGGGCATCGCCATCGCGCTGGCCGATGGCATCAGCAGCAGCGAGGTCAGCCATGTCGCCAGCGAAACCGCGGTGGCGAGCTTTCTTTCCGACTATTTCTGCACCTCCGACGCTTGGTCGGTGAAGCAGTCGGCGCAGAGGGTGCTGGTGGCAATCAATTCCTGGCTGCATGCGCAGACCCGCCACAGCCCGCACCGCTATGACCGCGACCGCGGCTATGTCTGCACCTTCAGCGCGCTGGTGCTCAAGTCGGCCAGCGCACACCTGTTCCACGTCGGCGATGCGCGCATCTACCGGTTGCGCGACGGCGGCCTCGAACAGCTGACCGAAGATCACCGCGTGCGCGTGTCGGCGGATACCAGCTACCTCGGCCGCGCGCTGGGCATCGACCGGCACCTGGAGATCGACTACCGCACGCTGCCGCTGGCGGTCGGCGATCTGTTCCTGCTCGCTACCGATGGCGTCTACGAGCACATCGGCGCGCGGGATGTGGCGCAGCTCGTCGCCGAGCATGGCGACGACCTCGACCTGGCGGCGCGCCGGATCGTCGAGCGGGCATTGGCCAATGGCAGCGACGACAACCTCACCGCACAGCTGGTGCGCATCGACAGCCTGCCGGAGCAGGCCGTCGACGACGTGCAGCGGCAACTCGGCGAACTGGCGCTGCCGCCGCTGTTGGAGCCACGCATGCAGTTCGACGGCTACCGCATCGTTCGCGAGCTGCACATCAGCAGCCGCAGCCATGTGCACCTGGCCGTCGACGAAGCCAGCGGCGCCAAAGTGGTGCTGAAGACGCCGTCGATGGATCTGCGGGGCGACGCGGCCTATCTGGAGCGCTTCCTGCTGGAGGAGTGGATCGCCCGCCGCCTGGACAATCCTCATGTGGTCAAGGCCTGTCCGCCACCGCGGCAGCGCCGCTACCTGTACACGGTGAGCGAATTCATCGATGGCCAGACGCTGGCGCAGTGGATGCTCGACTATCCACAGCCGGACCTGGAAACGGTGCGCGGCATCGTCGAGCAAATCGCGCGCGGTCTGCGCGCCTTCCACCGCCTGGAGATGCTGCACCAGGACCTGCGCCCGCAGAACCTGATGATCGACGCCACCGGCACCCTGAAGATCATCGATTTCGGCTCGACCCGCGTCGCCGGGCTGGCCGAGCGCAATGCGCCGGGTACGCAGGACAACCTGCTCGGCACCGCCGCCTATACCGCCCCGGAATACTTCCTCGGCGAGGCCGGCACGCCGCGTTCGGATCAATATTCGCTGGCGGTGATTGCCTATCAGCTGCTCAGCGGTCGCTTGCCCTACGGCGCCGACGTCGCCAGGGCACGCACCACTGCAGCGCAGAAACGCCTGTGCTATCAGCCGCTGCGCCATGCGCAGCGCGATATCCCCGCGTGGATCGACGAAGTGCTGGGCAAGGCGCTGCATCCCGATCCGGCGCGGCGTTATGCCGAGCTGTCGGAGTTCGTCTTCGAGCTGCGCCAGCCCAACCCGGCGTTTCTCAACCGGGCCCGCCCGCCGCTGCTCGAGCGCAATCCGCTGCTGTTCTGGAAGGGCCTGTCGCTGCTACTGGCCGGTACAGTCGTTGCGCTGCTGTTGCGCTAGCCGCGCTGGCGCAACAGTGCCGTGGCACCCTGCGCCTTGCGCGTGTACCAGAACACCCGGCTGACGCCGCGGGTGATCGCCACGTATCCCAGGCGCAGGCTTTCATCGGCCATGGCCTGGTCATAGCTGTTGCGGAAGAAACCCGAGTAGGCGTACAGCGCGTTGCGCAACGGGTGCGGCTGCACCGGGGCGCAGTCGTCGATGATGATCGCCACCTCGGCCTGCAATCCCTTGGCGCGGTGGATGGTGTAAGCCTTGACCGAGAGCTTGCGGTCCAGCTGCGCCTGAATGGTCCGCAGCGGCTCGTTGCGCCGGCTGAGCAGCAGCACCGCGGTGCGTTCGCGGCTTTGCCGTTCGGCCACATGGGCGCACTGCGCAGTGATCGCCTCGATCAGCTTCGGCAGGCCCTTGTTCAGCTCGAAACCGGTGACCAGCTTTACCCCGTGGTCGCCGGGCTGCGTCGGCTTGCATGGCCGGCTGGTCTTGATCTGCCTGAACTGCACGCCGGCCAGCACCGCCTCGCCATCGCGAATCACCGGCTCGATGGAGCGGTAGTTGGTCTCCAGCAGCAGCGTCTCGCTGCCCTTGGCGCCACGCCGCGGGAAGTACTTGTCGAAGTCCATGAACAACTCCGGCGAACTGCCGCGCCAGCCGTAGATCGACTGCCAGTCGTCACCAATGGCCATCAGACTCGGGCCGACCTTCTGTCGCGCCAGCTGGCGATGCAGCGCTTGCAGCCACTGGACGATCTGCGGGGAAATGTCCTGAAATTCGTCGATCAGCAGGTGCTCGAACGGGGCAAGGCTGGCCTGTGGCATATCCGAGCCTGAGCCCAGGCGCTCGGTGAGCTGTTGAAAGGCCTCGTTGAAGGTCAGCAGCCCCTGCTCTCGCAACGCGGCCCTGAAGTAGCTATGGAAGCTCACCAGCGCCTCGATGAAATCCTTTTCGCGCGCCGCGCACTGCAATCTGGCCGCTTGCAACTGGTCGATGCGAATGCCGATGCTCTCGATAAACCCAGCCTGGGCGTAGAAGGCCTCGTACAGCGGCAGTGGCGTGAACTCGCCGGCCAGGGTGAAGGCATCCCCTGGCGCTTTCGGCACCGAACGCTTGCCCTGCTCGGCTTCGGATGGCGGCGCAGGCAAGTCGAGCAGCCGATGCACCCGTTCGCGGAATGTCGCCTGCTCGGCGTAGCACTGCTGATAGGCCTGCTTGAGCAGGCGAACTTGCGCCGGTCGCAGGCGTGCGATGGCCAGCGGGTTGTCCGGCTCGTCCGCCGCGGCGGCCTTGTCGTCCAGCTGCTCGAACCACACCGGCCTGGCCAGCACCTCACGCGCCAGCTGCGCCATGGCCGAATGGAAGGTGCGTACGCACTGACGCGCCTGCTGCGCATCGAACGGCACCTGCCAGAAGCCGAGCACCCGCACCAGCTGTTCGCGCAGCTGCGCGCAGGAGGCATTGGTAAAGGAAATGACTGTCAGCCGCCCGGGCTCGACGCCCATGTGGCAGAGCATGAACACCACCCGCAGCAGCAAGGTGGTGGATTTGCCGGAGCCGGCGCCGGCGAAGATTCGCGTCACCGGGCTGCGGCTGAGGATCATCGCCCATTGCTCCTGCGACGGTGCGCTGATGATCCCGGCAGCCACCGCCTGCTCGACGCGGACGCGCATCGCCTGGACCTGCGCATCCTCAACCTTCAGTTGCGCAGCCGCATAGATGCCCTGAGCGGCGGCCTTGCGCGGCTTGGCGGCAGCACGTGCCGGCCCTTCCGACTTGCTCTTTGATTTGGTGGCAGGTTTGCCCCTGCGTTTGCTGGCCGTGGCCTTGTTCGCCTTGCCGGGCGCACCGCCCCAGCGACGAAACAACAGCTCGTCCTCATCACGCAGATGGGCCGAGGTACGTGGAAAACAACGCTGCAGCACCCCGGCGACCAGAGCCCTGTAACGCTTGACGGCAGAAAACATCGGAAATCACCGTGGGCATTGCATATCGTTGATATGGTACGGGTTTTTCCCTGTACGCTGGCCGCTGCAAGGACGAACAGCAGCGAATGGCGCCAGCAATCGCCTGCCTCGCCGGCACGACTTCCCCGGCAATCGGCTGTCCGAGCTGAACCAGCTCTCGCCTGTACAGCCCTGCCCTATCTTCATACCGGATACGGATCGCTACTGATGGACCCAGCAGCAAACCTCGCGCCTGACGACTCGAGCCTCGCATTTCTCCCCGCCGGCGGCGCGCTCGGCGCACTGATTCGCCCCTTCGACTGGTCGCAGACGGCGCTGGGACCGCTGGCGGAATGGCCGTCGAGCCTGAAGACCGTCACGGCCATGCTGCTGCTTTCGCCGACGCCCATCGCGCTGCTCTGGGGCGAGCGCGGCGTCATGATCTACAACGACGCCTATTCAGAGCTCGCCGGCAGCCGACATCCGCAGTTGCTCGGTTCTGAAGTACGCGAGGGCTGGCCGGAAGTCGCCGAGTTCAACGACAACGTGATGAAGGTCGTCCTGGCTGGCGGCGCGCTGTCGTACAAGGACCAAGAACTGGTGCTGTACCGCAGCGGCCGCCCCGAGCGCGCCTGGATGAATCTGGACTATTCGCCGGTGTTCGATGATCAGGCCCGGCCGGCCGGCGTGATCGCTCTCGTGGTGGAAACCACCGAGCGGGTAATGGCCGAGCGTGAGCTGCAGCGCCAGCAGGCACGCCTGCAACAGATGTTCGAACAGGCACCGGGGCTGATGGCAATGCTGCGCGGCCCGGAACATATCTTCGAGATGACCAACCCGGCCTATCTGCGCGTAGTGGGTGAACGCGATGTCATCGGCAGGCCGGTACGCGAAGCGCTGCCGGAGGTCGAGCGGCAGGGCTTCATCGACATTCTCGACCAGGTCTATCGCAGCGGCACGGCCTTTGTCGGCTCCGGTATCCGCGTTGGCCTGCAGCGCATCCAGGGAGAGGCGGAGGAAGAGCGCCTGCTGGATTTCGTCTTCCAGCCGGTGACCGATGCGAATGGCGATGTCTGCGGCATTTTCGTCGAGGGTCATGACGTCACCGAGCGCGCCGAGGCCGAACAGGCCCTGCGCGAAAACGAACAACGCTTGCGTTTCCTCGACGCACTGGCCAAGGAAACCGCCCGCAGCGTCGACGCAGACGCCATCCTGAATATCACCACACGCATGCTCGGCGAGCATCTGGGCCTGTCCAGCTGCGCCTACGCCGACATGGAGCCCGACCAGGACAGCTTCACCATCCGCGGCGACTGGTCGGCGCCGGGCTGCATGAGCATCGTCGGCCACTACCGGCTCGCCGCGTTCGGCGGCCTCGCGGTCCAGAAGCTGCGCGCTGGCGAAGCCTTCATCGTCGACGATCACCTCGCCCGCCTGCCCGCCGCCGACGCGGCGACCTTCCAGCAACTGGATATCGCCGCCACCATCTGCCTGCCGCTGGTCAAGGAGGGCCGACTGACCGCACTGATGGCCATTCATGACCGCGTGCCTCGAGTATGGAGCGCCTGCGAGCTCGCTCTGCTCAGAGAAGTCACCGATCGCTCCTGGGCGCACATCGAGCGTGTGCGCTCTGCTGCGGCAGTCAGGCAACGCGAGCAGTGCTTTCTGGAACAGCTGGAAGCCAAGGTCGCCGAGCGCACCGCGGCGTTGGCCCGCAGCGAGGCGAACATTCGTGCGGTGCTGGAAACCTCGCACCTGTACATGGCGATGCTCGCGCCGGACGGCGCGATTCTCTACGTGAACGCCACGGCCCTGGCCGGCATCGGCGCCCGCTTCAACGAACTGGCCTACCTGCCGTTCTGGGAATCGCCCTGGTTCGCCGCGACACCCGGCATGCCAGAGATGGTCCGCGAGATGACGCGGCGGGTGGCGGCCGGTGCCACCGAGCGCGTGACCATGACCCTGAACATGCCGCAGGGCGTGCGCGTCTTCGATTTCTCCGTGCGCCCGGTCACGGGCGAGGACGGCAGTATCTTCGCCCTGGTACCCGAGGCGCTGGACATCAGCGAACGGGTAAATGCCGAACAGGCACTGCAGCAGCTGCACAAGATGGAGGCGCTGGGCAACCTCACCGGCGGTATCGCCCATGACTTCAACAACCTGCTGATGGCCGTGCTCGGCAGCCTCGACCTGCTGCGTCGGCGCATGCCCGCCGACCCCGCGCTGCTGCGCCTGGTGGACAATGCCAGGGCCGGTGCCGAGCGCGGCGCTTCGCTCACCGCGCGCATGCTCACCTTCGCCCGCAAGCAGGAACTGCACAAGACGCCGATCGACCTGGCGCAACTGATCGCAGGCATGAAGGAACTGCTGCTCAGCTCACTCGGCCCGACCATCCAGCTGCAGGTCGAGCTGCCGACCCGGCTGGCGCGGGTGAAGACCGATCCCAACCAGCTGGAAACCGCCCTGCTCAACCTCGCCGCCAATGCGCGTGACGCCATGGCCGGCGTCGGCCACATCCGCATCGCCGCCGAAGAACTGACCTTGACCGAGGAGCAGAACGGCTTGCCCGCCGCACGCTACGTGCGCCTGGAGCTCAGCGACAGCGGCGCTGGCATGGATGACGCGACCCTCAAGCGCGCGGTCGAGCCCTTCTTCACCACCAAGGGTGTCGGCAAGGGCACCGGGCTCGGGCTGTCCATGGTCCATGGGCTGGCCGAGCAATCCGGCGGCCGTCTGGTGCTACGCAGTTCGCCCGGCGCGGGCACCATCGCCGATATCTGGCTACCGGCCCTGGCGGCGGATAACGCGCCTGCATCGGCGCCTGTCTCCACGCCAGCACCCGATGAAAGCCCCCGGCGCACGACGAAGCCGCTGACACTGCTGGCGGTGGACGATGATGAGCTGGTGCTGTTCAGCACCGTCGGCATCCTGGAAGCAGCCGGGCATCGAGTGCTCAGCGCACGTTCGGCCGGCGAAGCGCTGGACCTGCTGCGGGTCAACCAGGTCGACATCCTGATCACCGACCACGCCATGCCGCTGATGAGCGGCGCGCAGCTGGCGGCCGTGGTGCGGGAAACGCGCCCGCAGCTGCCGGTTCTGCTGGTGTCCGGCTACGCCGAACTGCCCTCCACCACACCGGCGCTAGCGTTGCACCGGCTGGCCAAGCCCTTCACCCCGGACCATCTGCTCGACGCCATCGAGCAGCTGCGCGGCGGCTCCTGAACAGATGACGGCGGCGTGATCGTCAGCTGCCGATCACGCCGCCATCGTCCTTGGTGATCAGCACCGTGGACGAGCGCGGGCGTGACTGGCCGTCGCTGGCCGGAAAGCTCAGTCCCGGGTGCTGTACGTTGATCCACATGGCGCGGTAGTCCAGACTCCAGGTGATGCCGGTGATCTCGCAACCCCGCGGCCCGACCAGGAAACGCCTCACCTCGCGCGTTTTCGGATCGGCACAGAGCAGCTGATTGGTGCCCATGGCCTGCATCACCGCTTCGTCATCGTCGAAATCGGTTTCGATCCACAAGCGCCCGTCACGATCGAAGGCCAGCCCGTCCGGCGAGGAAAAGCAGTCGCCGTCGATGGTGCCGATCAGGTTGGCGGCAACCGGCCGGCCCTGGGCATCGCGCGCTCCACGACGCTCGCCGGCGAGCAGGAAGACTTCCCACTGGAAACGCGTCGCCGCCGGGTCGCCACCCTCTTCCTGCCAGCGCAGGATCTGCCCGTGCAGGTTGTTCGGTCGCGGGTTGGCCTTGTCCAGCGGCTGCTTGCTGCCGCGCCCGTCATTGTTGGTCAGGGTGACGTAGACCTCGCGGGTATCGGGATGCACCGCGACCCACTCCGGCCGGTCCATCGGCGTCGCGCCGGCGCGGTCGGCGGCGGCGCGGGCGTTGAGCAGCACCTCGGCCTGGCTGGGGAAGCCGTTTTCCGCGGTCAGGCCATGCTCGCCGTGCACCAGCGCCAGCCACTGGCCACTGCCGTCGGCATCGAAACGCGCGACATACAAGGTGCCCTCATCCAGCAAGCGGCGGTTGGCCGCGTCCGCACCGGGCACGTAACGGCCGCTGGGAACGAACTTGTAGACGTACTCGCCCTTGGTGTCGTCGCCCGAGTAGAACGCCATGCGCCCGTCCTCGCCCAGCGACAGCACCGAACACTCGCGGCAGTAGCGGCCGAAGGCGGTGCGCTTGACCGGCGTGCTCTGCGGGTCGAACGGATCGACCTCCACCACCCAGCCGAACCGGTGCGGCTCGTTGACGAAGCCGCCATGGGGTTGGCCTGCCTGCGGCGTGGCATCGAAACGCGGATCGACCGTGCCCCAGCCGTAGAGCTTGCTCATGCCGCTGCCGGCGATGCCGTAGCGGTTGTGCGAGACGCGCGCGGCAAGGTCGTCGGCGTCGTGGTTGACGAAGTAGTTGTGCCAGTTCTCCTCGCAGACCAGATAGGTACCCCAGGGCGTGAACCCGCTGGAGCAATTGTTCAGCGTGCCGAGCACCGTCCTTCCTTCCGGGTCGTCCATGGTCTGCATCGCTGCATGGCCGGCCAGCGGCCCGGCGATGGCCATCGGCGTCATGCCGGAAATGCGGCGGTTGTAGGGTGAATCCATTACTCGCTGCCATTGGCCCTGCGCATCCTTGCGCACCTCGATAACGCTTACTCCATGGGCCGCCTGCTCCTTGCGCACCTGCTCCAGCGGGCGCCGGCCGTCGACCACGCTGATGCCGTCGGGATGCAGCGTCGGGTTGACGTATTCATGGTTGATGGCCAAGAGACCACGGCTGTCAGGCGCGTCGGGGAACGGGAAGAAATGCATGCCGTCGTGGTTGTCGCCGGCCTGTTTGAGCTGGGCGTGCCAATCGTCGCTGGCATCCGGCTGCCACTCGGGTGCGTCGGCATGCACCGGATCGCCCCAGGAGAAGAACACCCGGGCGCTGTAGCCCGGCGCCACTTCGATCCGGTCAAAATGCGGGTCGAGCTGGGTCGGAATGCCCTCGAAGCCGAGCAGCGAGTCGCCCCGGGTTGCGGCTCGCGCGCCGGCGATCCCGCCGCCGAGAAAGGCGATGCCGGCCAGGCCGAGTCCACCCTTGAGCAGCCCGCGCCGGCGTTGATCAATCGCCTGCTGCAGCGGCAGGTTGCCGCTCGGATTGACAGGTTGGTCGTCATGAGCGCCCACGCTCGCGTGAAAATCGGTGAAATCCTGTTTCATCGAAAACGGTTCCTGAGTTCGTAACGGCATCACTCGATGCGGTAATGGAAAGTGTTCTTTACGTCGGGCACGGCAACCGCGCGACCGTCGACGATGCGCGGCTGGTAGCGAAAGCTCTTGGCGGCGGTGAGTGATGGGCGGATGAACAGCGGATGGCAGTCGCCGACCACTTCGGGCGAGCGCACGCGCCCGTCGACGTCCACCGTGTAGCTGACCGTGCAGGAACCCTGCAGCCCGGCGTCCAGCGCCCGTTGCGGGTAGACCGGCGGCTTCTTGGCGATCGGCAGGTACTGCCGGCTGGCAGCCTCGGCCGCTGCAGCCTGTCGTGCGCGCTCAGCCGCTTCGGCGCGCGCCGCTGCCTCGGCCTGGCGGCGCTGCGCGTCCAGTCGTGCCTGCTCAGCCTGACGCTCGCGCTTCTGCTGTTGCTCTTGCCGGCGACGCTGCTGCTCTTCCCGGCGACGCTGCTCCTCGCGCCGGCGTTCCAGCTGCTGCTGGCGCTGCTGCTCGGCCTCGCGCTCCCGTTCGGCGCGCTTGAAGGCCAGGTCGGCCTGCTCCACCTGCGGGGGCGCTTCGACCTCGACGGGGGGCGGCGGTGCTACGACCGGCTCTGCGACCGGCGGTTCGGGCAGCACCGGCGCTGGCGGTGGCAGGCTGATCAGCTGGGTCTGCATCACCTGGGTGGCGACCGGCATTTCCAGCGCTGGCGACCAGCTGCCGAGCAACAGCGCGAACAGTCCGGCGTGCATCCCGAGGGTCAGCAATGCAGCCCCAGCCGGCCCCATCCACTGGCGCGGGACAACTTCACTGCCGTGCGCGGCGGGCGTGCTGAAGGTCATCATCACGGCTGCTCGACTCCGGCCGGCGCCTCGGTGATCAGGCCCAGGTTGACCACGCCGCCGCGTTGCAACTCGGCGATACCGGCGACCACGCGACCGTAGTCCGCCGCCTCGTCGGCACGGACATAGACCTGGGTGTCGCCGCGCTCGGCGATGATCGCGCCGACCTTGGCCTGCAGCTCGGCCAGGTCGACGGCGCTGTCGGTCTGGTTGTCGATGTCCAGTTCGCTGCCCAGGTTCCAGTAGAAGCCGCCATCGGCCTTCACCGAGAGCGTGAGGATCTGCCGCTCGTTCTCCACCGGCAGCGCTTCGGCTGCGACCTTGGGCAGCTCGATCTTGACGCCCTGCACCAGCATCGGCGCGGTGACCATGAAGATCACCAGCAGCACTAGCATCACGTCGATGTAGGGCACCACGTTCATTTCCGCCTTGGGCCCGTGTTTGTGCTGTGGCCTGACTAGCATGGCTGTCCTCCTCAGGCGGCTGCGGCGACGTTGGGTGAAGCGGCGTGCAGGCGCCGATGCAGGCGCGCCTGCAGCTCGTTGCCGAAGGCGTAGTAACGGCCGACCAGCGTCTGTCCACGGGCAGCGAAGCGGTTGTAGGCCATCACCGCGGGAATCGCCGCGAACAGGCCGATGGCCGTGGCGATCAGCGCTTCGGCGATGCCCGGTGCGACGGTCGAGAGCGTCGCCTGCTGCACCTGCGACAGGCCGAGGAAGGAGTTCATGATTCCCCACACGGTGCCGAACAGGCCGATGTAGGGGCTCACCGAACCCACGGTCGCGAGAAACTGCAGGCCCTTTTCCAGACGCTCCTCCTGCTCGGCGACGGCCACGTAGAGGCTGCGCTCGACACCCTGCGCCACTGCATCCGGCGCGATCCCCGGCTGGCGTTGCAGCTGGGCGAACTCGCCATAACCGGCAAGGAAGATGCGCTGCAGCGCGGCCTCGTCCGGCAACGGCTGCGCCTGACCTTCGCGATAGAGCTGGGCGAGATCGCCGCCCTGTCGGAAGCGCTGCAGGAAGCCGCGCTGCAGCCGTTCGGCGCTGCGCAACGCCACACTGCGACGGATGATCAGGTACCAGCTCGAAACCGAGGCCAGGACCAGAATCATCATCACCGCCTGCACCACCAGGCTGGCTTCGCTGATCAGGCCCCAGATGGACATGTGCTCGAGAGTCGTTTGCATGAATCGTTTCCTCCTGCCCCGACTGGGGCAGCTGCTATTGGATGGCGGGTCGGTTACCGGGCGATGACGTCAATCCAGCCCCAGCGCATCGGCGACCGCCGACCAGGGCAGGTACTTGTAGTTCTGCGTACCCTCGGGCATGCGCTTGCGGCCGTCCTGCACCACCAGCATTCCGCGGTTCCAGATGCCGCCGAGGTCTGCCGAGGTGACTTCCAGCCCATCGGTCTCGGACGCGCCGTCGATGCCGCGCTCGGCGTTCAGGCCGATGCGGAAGGCGCCGCGCACGGCGTAAGGCGCGTGGGCATCGAGCACCACGTAGCTGTCGTTGCCCTGGCTGGAAATCACCAGGTAGTCGCCGCGCTCGCCGTGGTAGATGGCCAGACCTTCGATGTCGTCGTAGACCGGCCCGCCGACACCGATGACCTGCTCCGGCACCGCCGGCACATTGGCGCGGGCATCGACCACCCACACCGCGACGTCCTCTTCACCGACGAACAGCCGCTCGCTGCGGTCGTCGGCCACGCAACCCTCGGGCTGGCTGTCCAGCTTGAAGCGCCGCACCAGCTCGCCACGCGGCTGGCCGGAGCGACCATCGAGGCGGTACTGCAGGAAGGTGCCGTCCTTGTCGTTGGCGATGGCGTAGGTAGTGCCCTGGCGATCCTGGAACATGCACAGGCCATAGATTTCGCTCAGCGGCGTGGCGACCTCGCCGACTTCGCGGAGCACACCGCTCGCCCGGTCGATGGCGAACAGGTGCAGGCTGTTGTGATCGCGATTGCTGGCCACGGCCAAGTCCACGCGTTTGCTGCCAAGGCGGAAGCCGTTGCGCACATCGACGTTGTTCAGCCGGCCGACGCGCAGGTCCTGCACCTGACGGCCGTCCAGGTCGTACACCACCAGGCCGCCCTTCTTGTCGGTGCCGAGCACGCGGCTCCCAGCCGGATCGCGAGGATGGACCCAGATCGCCGGATCATCGGCGGCATCACCCAGGCTCGGCACCGGGCCGGTCTCCACCGCGGCCGGCAGGCTGACGATCGGCTCGGGCTGCGATAGCGCGGTCGGTTGCCAGTCCAGACGGGCCGACTGCAGGCCACGTTCGTCCGCCAGCAGCAACTCGACGCCCTCGGCACTGCGGCGGGCGCTGATGCGCTCCGGTTCGTCGAAGCCGTCCAGTGCGATGACTTCGTCGGCTTGCCAGCCGGCTTCGTTCTGCCGGTACAGATGCAGCACCGAGGCTTCGGGATCGAGCGCCAGCAGTCCGCCCGGCACCAGGGTCATGCCCGCTGCGGCATGGGCCAGACTGCCGAATGGCTCGAGCAGATCGACCGGCTCGCGCTGCAACGGCGCCTCGGCGTCGGCCGGGTAGCGCCAGAAGCCGACGTTCTCCTCGTTGACGTAGAGCTGCCCGGCGATGTCATCGGTTTGGCAGAAGGTGCTCTGCGGCGGCAGGCTGAGCCCGCGCACCCGCCGTGCTTCACCGAGCAGGCGACCCTGGCTGCCGACCAGCCACTGCTCGCCGACACCTTCCTCGCCGAGCAGGAACAGGAAGTCGTTGCGCGCGCTGTCGCGGTACAGGCACAGCCCCTCGATGGCGAATGCAGTGCGCGGCAGGTACAGCGGCTGGCTCCAGGCACGCGCGGGATTCAGGCCGATCAGCATCGCCTGCTGGCGCTTGCGCTCGACGGTGGCGAGCAACAGGCCTTTATCGTCGACGCGATGGTCCAGCCCTTCGAAGCGCCCGGCGTGGCGCGCCAGGCTGTTACCGGCGGCGTCCAGCAGCTGCAGACCCTGGTCATCGACCTGTACACGGTCGGCGCCGGCCCAGAGGGCGTCGCCGTTTAGCAGCTGGGCGTACTCGAGGCCGGCCAGCAACGGTTCGCTGATGGTCAGCCGGGCCGACTTCGCCGGCGTATCTGGTTGCGTGGACTGGCAGGCCGCCAATGCGATGCACAGGCCGAGCAACAGGGTTTTGGGTAATGCGTTCATGGTGTATCCATTCAGGCTGCCGCGGGCCGGCGCCCGGCCGTAAAGGGGAACGGCCGGCACCGGAGCGGCATAGGGGTCAGAAGTGGGTCAGGGTCAGGCCGAGCTTGTAGGTCGGGCCGTACTCTTCGTACTGGGCGTTGTAGGCGTGGCGGCCGCTGTAGACGTAGTAGGTCTCGTCCGTCAGGTTCAGCGCCTCGAAGGTCAGCTGCAGGCTCGGCGTGATGAAGTAGCCGGCCTTGAAGTCAACGAACAGCTGATCGTCGACGTACAGGTCGTGCGCCTCGTCGTCGATGCCGGCCACCTCGTAGAGGTAGTCCGACTTGTAGTTGGCAGCCAGGCGCAGGTTGAGCCGGTCGTTCTCCCAGCCGAGCATCAGGTTGCCGACCGTGTCGGAGTGGTTCGGCAGGTCGATGCTGCGCTGCATACCCTGCCCCTCGATGTCCGCGTCGGACTGGCTGAAGGTGGCGTTGGCGCCCAGCAGCAGGCCATTCCACGGCGCCGGCAGCCAGTCGAGCTTCTGCGAGTAGGCCAGCTCCAGGCCGTAGAGCTTCGCGCTGCTGCCGTTCTGGAAGCTCAGCGCTTCGTCGAACGCGGCCCACTGGCCGGTGCCGGCCAGATCGGTGTTGTAGATGAAGTTGTCGATGTCCTTGTAGAACAGATAGGCAGACACCACGCCGGCGCGGCCCATGTAGTGCTCGATGCCGAGGTCATAGTTGATCGACTCCAGCGGCTTGAGATCGGGGTTGCCGAACTCGGCGTCGTCACCGTCGATGACGAAACCGGGCGCCAGTTGGCCGAAGGTCGGGCGCACCACGCTGTTGGTCCAGGCGGCGCGGATCATGGTGTCGTCGGTCAGTTGGTAGCGCACATGCAGGCCGGGCAACCAGTGGTGGTAGTCATTGCTGCTGGAGATGGACTCGAACTGACCGTCGCGCAGCCCGGTGCCCTTGGCGCTGAAGCGCGTGCCTTCGTAGCGCAGGCCGGCGATGACGCGCCAGCGGTCGATATCCACGGTGTTCATCAGGTAGGCGGCGTTGATGTCCTCGTGCATGTCGAAGTCATTGATGCGCGACTCCTCCTCATCGTAGAACTCGCTGGCATCCAGACCGCCGATCGCGCCCTTGATGGCCGAGGCGCTGATGCCTGGGCCGAAGCGGCCGAGCGCGTAGTCGACGTTGCCGCCCTGGAAATCGGCCAGGGTCAGGTCGTCGAAATCGTCGTACTTCCAGACTTCGTTATCGTTGTCCTTGTGCCGGCGGCTGAGCTTGCCGCCGAACTTGGCCTGCGCGGCGTAACCCTGGATGTCGTACTCGCGCGCAAGGTCCAGGCGGATGTTCTTCTCGCGGTCGCGGGTGTCGCTTTTCTCCCACTCCACTTCATCCAGCTCGAAGGACGCCGGGTCGTAGAAGGACGAATCGATCATCAGGCGCGGCTTGCGGCTGCTGGAGAAACCGGCATCGGCGAAATCGCCCTCGAAGGTCGCGCTGGCGATGCCGCCCGGATTGCGCTCGCGCGACTGGCTGTAACCGGCCTGCCCGCTCAGGGTCCACAGGCCCATCATGCGTTCACCGCCGAACACGTAGGACTGCACGGTCTGGGTGTCCTCGCGGGACTTCAGCTCGCGCCAGCCCTCGGCGTCACCGGTCTCGCCCGGCAGCTGCGAATCGTCGAAGGCGACACCGGCGGCGTTACGCGTTTCGGTGTCCTTGAAGCGGCTGTACAGCGTGCGCAGGTAGTAGCTGCTGACATCGTCCGGCTTGTAGTCGAAGTTCAGCCCGAAGCCGGTGCGCTCGCGGGTGATCTCGTAGTCGCGCTGCTCGAGCTCCTCCAGCCGCGCCCCGTCGTCGGCAAAGTCCCACTTGCCGCCGGTCTCGACGTTGTCCGAGCCGAAGTCGCGCTCCTGCCAGCTGACGGCCGCGGCGACGCCGAAGTTGTCGACGCCATCGCCGAGGCTGAAGCGGTCGCTGATGGCGCCGGAGAATTTCGGGCTGGTCTTGTCGACGTTGTCGTCATAGCTGCCCTCGCCGCTGAGGCTGTAGAACAACCCGTCATGGTCGAAGGCCGACAGGCTCTGTACCTCGATGGTGCCGCCCAGGGAGTTGGCATCCATGTCCGGCGTCAGCGTCTTGACCACCGACAGCGACTGCACCAGCTCCGATGGCAGCACGTCGAGCGCCACGGCACGGCGATCGCTCTCCGGCGATGGGACCAGGGTGCCATTGATGGTGACGCTGTTCAGGTCCGGCGCGATGCCGCGCACGCTGACGAAACGCCCTTCGCCCTGGTCGCGTTCGACCGAGATGCCGGGAATGCGCTGCAGCGCCTCTGCGGCGTTGTCGTCCGGCAGCTGGCCGATGCCATCGGCGTGAACGACGCTTTCGACGCTGTCGGAATTGCGCTGATCCTTCAGTGCCTCGTCGATGCTGACCGCCTGGCCGATGACTTCGACGTGCTCCATGACAAGCGGCTCCTCGGCCCAGGCCGAACCGGCGCTGACGGCAAGGGCCAGCAGGCTGATGCGGAATCCTGCATGGCGGATGCCGCTGCGGTATGTGCTCATGAACAATCCCCCGAACGGTGTTTACCGGGTCCATCCCGGAACTGCAGCGGACGGTAGGTGGGGGATATGGCGGTTCTGTGACAGGAGGTTCGGGGACGGCTTGGAACAGGGGGTTTTCGGGGATTTTGCGAGCGGGATTGAGCTGATATGACCTGTTTTTTGGAGCATGACCATAGCTCTGTGGAGCGGTCGCCGGATGAGCACAGTGCCAAATCCTTTTTTCCGTGTGTCCGACAGCTCTGTTTCGCCCTGCTAGGCGACCTACTTTTTCCAGTCGCGCCTGCCCGGCCGGGAAAAAAGTAGGCGAAAACGCTTGCCCCTGCATACGGGTCTCGCTGCGCTCGACTTCCCTCACTCCACGCCGCTCCGGGGGCCGGCGCACAAGTGCCATCCGTGGCCCTTTACGGGGGAAGGCCTAGTTCTCGCCGCTCGCTCTCCTACACAACGATGCCACTCAGCTTCCTGAAAGGTGCATTCGGTGTTGCCTGTGGTCTGTGCAAGTACATGCAGACCTACCCCTTTTATGTGGACACGTCGTAGAAAAGCTTCGCGTACGTAACTCAGAGCGCCAAAGCACGGCTCCTACGCTGAAACGTAGAAACCATGAGTGTTCCTCTAAGCCGCGGAAGCCTAGGGCTACTTATCGTTCTGCTTGCACTGCCTCCCAGGCGACTCCCAATCGCCCCTTCAGGAGGGTGAACGGAGCCGTCGTGCAGAGGGGCGAGCGGCATGGATGCCGCGAGAGCCGTAAAGGGCCATGGATGGCCCTTGTACGGCGACCCTCGAAGCGGCGGCGGAGAGAACGAACCCGTAGCGAAGCGCAGGGCCGGATGCAGGGGCAAGACTTTTTGGTTCCTTTTGGGGCGACTGCCAAAAGGGACTCGCCCAGCAGGGCGAAACAGAGCTATCAAGCAACTCCCTAATTCGTCTGGTGCCAGTTCCCTCAAAAAATCCCTGAGCCAATTCAACCCCCACCCCCTTCATCCAACCGTCACATCCATCTGTTTCCGTGCCCTCACGCACTGGCGCGAACCCTCGCCACGGAGACCCGATGAAATCCCTGCTCAAACTCCACACCCTCACCCTCCTCGGCCTCGCCCTGGCCGCCAACGTCGGCCTGCAGCTGCTGCTCGCCGTCGGCACGGTCAAATCCTGGGGCGAGATCGACTGGATGGACGTCGTCGGCGAAGGCGGTTGCGCAGCCCTCGCCCTCGCCTGGCTGATCATGCTGCTGCACAGCCGCCCGGCCGGCCGGGTGACGCGGTTGCTGGCGCTGGGTCTGGCCTGCATCTGCTTTTCCTGGTGGATGGACCTGCTCGACGAGTTCATCCAGATCCCCGCCGGCATCGCCTGGGACAACTGGCTGGAAACCGCGCCCATGCCGGTGGGTCTGTTGCTGCTGACCTTCGGCATCTACCACCTGAACCAGGAACAGCGCGCCATCAACGCGCAGATGCACAAACGCGAGCGGCTGTTTCGCGAGCATCGGCTGTTCGACAACCTCACCCCGCTCGGCACCGCCGAATACCTGCGGCGGCAGCTCGATCAGGCCCTGCGCCAGGCCGCCGACGAACAACGCCCGCTATCGCTGCTGGCGGTGGACCTCGACGAGTTCAGCCGGGTCAATCAACGCTACGGCCAGGAGGAAGGCGACCTGGTGTTGCAGGCCGTGGCGCAGTTGCTGGTGCTCAACCTGCGCCATCAGGACCTGCTCTGTCGCCTGGCCGGCGATCGCTTCGTCGTGCTGCTGCCGGATACCGCCGAACAACAGGCGCGGCAGCTTGCCGAGGAGTTGCAGACCGCCGTCGCCAGCCTCGCGCACAAGACCCGCCAGCACGGCGAGCGCCTGCATCTGCGCGCCAGCACCGCGGTGGTGATGGCTTTCGACGACGATGCCGAGCAGTTGCTCAAACGGCTCAACCTCGGTTTGGCCAAGGCCAAGCAGTCACTGCCACGCTGCGCCTGAGGCGACCATGGAAAGCCCGTTACGCTGGTACGAATGGGACACCCGCTTCATCGCCGCCCACCACCAGCCGGCGGTGTTGCTCGACCTGGCGCTGTCGCGCGGTATCGACAGCCATGCGCTGCTGCGTGGCAGCGGGCTGTTCTACGAGGACGTCGCCAGCGGCCGCGCCCGCGTCAGCCCGGAGCAGCTGCTGACGCTCATCGGCAACACCGAACGCTTGTTGGGTGCTGCGGACAGCAGCTTTCTGTTCGGCCAGCGCTTGCTGCCCGGGCACTACGGCGATGTCAGCCTTGCCTTGGCCAACGCCGGCAACCTCGAACAGGCGCTGGAGCGGCTTTGCCAGTTCCGCGCTCTGCTCTGCCCGCTGCTGGCGCCAAGGCTGCTGCTGGACGAGCAGCAGCTGCACATCTATTGGCTGGACAATGGCAGCGCCGGCCGCCACCAACGGTTTCTCATCGAAGCGCACCTGACCGCCATCGTCGCGCTGTGCAAGCGCGGCAGCGGTCTGCGCCTGCCGTGGCGCTTCCAGTTCGCCTACCCGCAGCCGCGCCATGTCGAGCAGTACTGGGTGCACCTGGGTGACGCGCTGCAGTTCGACCGACACCTGACCCTGCTCAGTCTGCCTCGCGAGTACCTGCATCAGCCCTGGCCGGATGCTTCGGCCACGGTAGGCCAGGTCGCGCAGCAGGCGAGCCAGCAGCAGATCGATGCGCTGGAAGGCCCCTGCGCCTTTCTCGATGCGTTCTACCAATACCTGCATGACAACATCCGCGAGCCGCTGAACCTGGAGCGCGTCGCACTGGCGTTCGCCATGAGTCCGGCGACGCTCAAGCGCAAGCTGGCCAAGCACGGCACGCACTTTCAGGAACAGCTCGATCTGGTGCGCACGCACGTTGCGCTCTATCTCTATCAGGCCCGCGGCCTAAGCAACGAGGCCGTGGCGCGGCACCTCGGCTTCAACGACACCACCAACTTCCGCCGTGCCTTCAAGCGCTGGACCGGCGTGGTGCCCAGCGGGCTGCAGCCGCTGTTCGACGCCCCCTGACGGCGTGCTAAGGTGCCGCCCGCACTACCTTCGAGGCGAGCGGGCATGGATATCAAGCAGCTGAAGTTTCTCGTGGCGCTGGATGAAACGCGTCATTTCGGTCAGGCGGCGGCGCGCTGCCATGTCACCCAGCCGACGCTGTCGATGCGCCTGCGCGGCCTCGAAGACGAGCTCGGCCTGCAACTGGTGATCCGCAGCCAGCGCTTCGAAGGCTTCACAGCCGAAGGTGAACGCATCCTGGCCTGGGCGCGCAGCCTGCTCGCCGCACAGGACGGCCTGCTGGCAGAAGCCGCCTCCTGCCGTGGTCAGCTGGTCGGCACCTTGCGCCTGGGCGTGGTGCCGCTGGCCGGTTTCGACCCGATGCAACTGGTGCAGGCCTTCGGCGAGCGCCACCCGAACCTGCGCTTCGAGTTGTTCGCGTTGAGCAGCGATCAGATTCTTGAACGCCTCAATCGCAATCTGCTGGACCTGGGCCTGTCCTATCTGGAACGGCTGGATGACGCGCACTTCACCAGCCTGCCGCTCGGCGAAACTCGCATGGGGCTGTTGCATGACGAGCGCCATTTTCGCTTCGACGCGCCATCGCTGCGCTGGGATGCCCTGGCCGATCTTCCGCTCGGTCTTTTGACCGGCGGCATGCACTTTCGCCAGTCCATCGACCACGCACTGCGTAGCCGTGGCCTGAGCCTGGCACCGCGGCTGCAGACCGATGCCGTGCACCATCTGCTGCAGGCCGTAGGCGCCGGACTGTGTTGCGCAATCATGCCGCTGGATAGCGGCCTCGAAGCACTGGATAGCCGGCTGACCCTGACGCCCATCGACGATGCCAGTACCCTCGCGCCGCTGGGGCTGATCCTGCGTCGCGGCTCGCCACGCTCCGCGCTGGGCGAGGCCTGCTTCAACGAGGCACGCGAGCTGTTACAGCGGCAGAGACCTGTCATCCCCTGACGGGCGATCGATACGCTCGATCACCTTATCGAACATAGCGATTGGACGATCCATCCCAGCGCTCCTAGGCTCCCTGCGTCGACCTGTCGCAGGCCATCGCCATGCAATACGCCACCCTCAATGCCCCAAGCGCCAACGCTCCGGACCTCGGCGCGGCGCCCTTGGCTGACGAATGCGCCCTGGCCATTAGCTACAACGGCCTCAATCAGGCCGTAATGATGGTGACGCCGCTGGATCTGGAAGACTTCGTTATCGGCTTCAGCCTGAGCGCAGGCTTGATCGAGCGCATCGATGATCTACGTGACCTGCGCTTGCGGGGCGATGGCAGCGCGCAGCATGCCGAAATTCAGGTGAGCCCGCGGGCGTTCTGGCACATCAAGCAGCAACGGCGGCAATTGGCCGGCCACAGCGGTTGTGGCCTGTGCGGTGTGCAGGCGCTGGAGCAAGCATTACCGCAGCTCGTACCACTTTCGCCAATCGATCTGCCACCCGAAGGGCATTTCCATGATCTGCGCCAGCGCATCGCCAACGCCCAGCTGCTGGCCCGCGACAGCGGCGCACTGCACGCGGCGCTGTATGTCGACGGCAACGGAAAGATCGCCCTCTGCCGCGAGGACATCGGCCGGCACAACGCCCTGGACAAGCTCATCGGTGCGCTGACGCTGCAGCGCCGTACACCGAGCGAAGGCTTCGTCGTGGTCACCAGCCGCTGCAGCCTGGAGCTGATCCACAAGGCCGTGCGCGCCGGTATCGGCACCCTGGTCAGTCTGTCCGCGCCGACTCACCTGACCGTCGAGTGGGCGCGTCGGCATCACCTCAACCTCATTCACCTGCCCCACCACAGCGCGCCGCGGGTCTACAGCCCGGCGCCCGCGCTGCCCGAACAGAACGGATGCCACTCATGAGCCGCACGTCCCGCTTCCATCCCCCCACCCGTTTCCAGCCCTACGCCGGCCCGGCAGGCGGCTGGGGTGCGCTGCGCAGCGTGGCCAGCGCCTGGCTCGGCAGTGGCAACGCGCTGAAGAACATCCGCACCATGCTGCGCACCAACCAGAACGGCGGCTTCGATTGCCCAGGCTGCGCCTGGGGTGACTCACCGGAAGCCGGTGCGGTGAAGTTCTGCGAGAACGGCGCCAAGGCAGTGAACTGGGAAGCGACTCGGCGTCGGGTGGACGCCACCTTCTTCGCCCGCCACAGCGTCAGCCAGTTACGCCAGCAGAGCGATTACTGGCTCGAATACCAGGGCCGCCTGAGTGAACCGGTCCGTTACGACGCCGCCAGCGACCGCTACCTGCCGATCAGCTGGGACGATGCCTTTGCGCTGATCGCAAGACACCTGAACGGCCTGGACAGCCCGCACCATGCAGCCTTCTACACGTCCGGTCGGGCCAGCAACGAAGCGGCCTATCTCTACCAGCTGTTCGGTCGCAGCTTCGGCACCAACAACTTTCCCGACTGCTCGAACATGTGCCACGAGGCCAGCGGCGTCGCCCTGAGCGAGTCCATCGGCGTCGGCAAGGGCACGGTGACGCTGGAGGATTTCGCTCACGCCGATGCGATCTTCGTCCTCGGCCAGAACCCCGGCACCAACCATCCGCGCATGCTCGAACCGTTGCGTCAGGCTGTGGAACGCGGCGCTCAGGTGGTCTGCTTCAATCCATTGCGCGAGCGCGGCCTGGAACGCTTCCAGCACCCGCAGAAGCCCATCGAGATGCTCGCCAACCAGGACGCGCCGACTCACAGTGCCTACTTGCGACCCAATCTCGGTGGCGATCTCGCGGTGCTGCGCGGCATCGCCAAGTACCTGCTGCAATGGGAGCAGGAAGCCCAGGCCAGCGGCGCGCCGGCAGTGTTCGATCACGCGTTTCTGGCTGAGCACAGCCACGGGCTGGACGCCTATCTGGCCGAGGTCGAAGCCACGCCCTGGGCGCTGATCGAGCAGCAGTCGGGGCTCGACCGCGAGACCATTCGCCACGCCGCCGCGATCTACCGCAACGCCGAAAGAGCCATCGTCTGCTGGGCGATGGGCATCACCCAGCACCGTCACTCGGTGGCGACCATCCAGGAGATCGCCAATCTGCTGCTGTTGCGCGGCAACATCGGCAAGCCCGGCGCAGGCGCCTGCCCGGTGCGCGGCCACAGCAACGTGCAGGGCGACCGCACCATGGGCATCAACGAGCGGCCGCCGCTTGCGCTGCTCGATGCACTGCAGCGCCAGTTCGACCTGCCGATGCCACGCCAGCCCGGCTACAACACCGTGGAATGCATCCAGGCCATGCTCGCCGGGCAGGTCAAGGTATTCATCGGTCTGGGCGGCAACTTCGCCCAGGCCACGCCGGACACCCCGCGTACGCAGCAGGCGCTGCGCAACTGCGCGCTGACCGTACAGATCAGCACCAAGCTCAACCGCAGCCACCTGACCATGGGCCGTGACGCGCTGATCCTGCCTTGCCTCGGTCGCACCGACATCGACCGCCAGGCCTGCGGCCCGCAGGCGGTCACGGTGGAAGACTCGTTCAGCATGATCCACGCCTCCCGCGGCCAGCTCGAGCCCGCGTCCGCCGAGATGCGCTCGGAGCCGGCCATCGTCGCCGGCATCGCCGCCGCCACGCTGGGCAAACACCCGGTGGACTGGCTCTGGCTGGTGGAGGACTACGGCCGTATTCGCGAGCTGATCGCCGCCACCATTCCCGGTTTCAGCGGCTTCGACCACCGCCTGCATCGCCCTGGCGGCTTCTACCTGGGCAATGCCGCCGCACGGCGCGAATGGAACACCGCCAGCGGTCGCGCCGAGTTCAAGGCGCACCCGTTGCCGGCCGATCTGCTACCCGAACAGGCCCGCCATGACGGCGTGGAGGCCGATCTGATCCTGCAGACGCTGCGCTCCCACGATCAGTACAACACCACGCTCTATGGTCTGGATGATCGCTATCGTGGGGTGAAAGGCATGCGCGATGTGGTGTTCGTCAATCCAGTCGACATCCAGCGGCTGGGCCTGGAAGCCGGCCAGCAGGTCGATCTGCTCTCGCTCTGGGACGACGGCATCGAGCGCCGCGTGCGCGGTTTCACCCTGCTCGCCTACGACACTCCGCTCGGCCAGGCCGCCGCCTACTACCCGGAAACCAATCCGCTGGTGCCGCTGGAGAGCTTTGGCGAGCGCAGCCACACGCCGACTTCAAAATTCATCGCGATTCGCGTGCTGCCGAACACGCAGAAGACCGAGCAGCCGCTGATCGCCAGCGGGCAATGACGCTCATTCGAAGCGGCTGGAGTCGTCGCGGTCGTGCGGGTAGCGCCGGTTGAGGGGAAACGCCGGCAGCCAGCCTTCGCGGCGCACGGCCCAGCATTCGTAGGTTGGCGTCAGCTGGTCGGGCGCATCCAGGGCGCCGAGATGCACCTCGATTTCATCGGCCAGACGGGAAAAAACCGACGAGCCACAGCGCGGGCAGAAATGCCGCCCGGCATATTCGGCGGTCTCACCCTCGACGGTTACCGCGTCCTGTGGGAACACCGCAGCGGCATAGAACAGCGCGCCATGATGCTTGCGGCAGTCCAGGCAGTGGCAGATCCCGACCCGATAGGGCTGCCCCGCCGTCACGATGCGCACGTCGCCGCACAGGCAGCCACCGGTTAATGAGTTCACCTTGCGTCTCCTCCGTCAGTACCGAAAGCGCCGCTAAGGGGTAGCGGGCGCACGGTCGTGGCTCGGCCGCCCGAGAAGCGTAGTCGCCTCCGGACCACCACACTAACGGAGACCAGCTTCAGCTTCCCTTGCGCCCCTGGCCAGCGAAACGCTGGATGTCATGGGTCGGCCCCGAGACGATCAGCAAATCGCCCGGCAGTACCTGGGTGCTGGGCGTCGCGTGCTGGAAGTCCTGGTTGGCCCGCTTCAGACCGACGACAGTCACGCCGAATTTTTCGCGCACCCCAGCCGCAGCCAGGGTGCTGTTGTGGATGCGCTCGGGCGCATGGATCTTGGCGATGGCGAAGCCGTCGTCAAACTCGATGAAATCCATCATCCGCCCGGAGATCAGATGGGCAACCCGCTCGCCCATGTCCGCCTCGGGATAGACCACATGATGCGCACCGATCCGCGTCGCGATCTGTCCATGCTCGGTGGTCAGCGCCTTGACCCAGATGTCTTTGATGCCCAGTTCGGTCAACGCCATGATGGTCATCAGGCTCGCCGCCAGGTCACTGCCGATGCCGACAATGGCGTGGGGGAAATCGGCAACGCCAAGCTGACGCAAGGCCATGACATTGGTGGAGTCGGCCTGTACCGCATGGGTCAGCAGATCGGCCCATGCATGAACGGGCTCGGCGGCCTGATCGATACCCATCACGTCATGGCCCAGGCGTGTCAGCGAGCGCGCCACCGAGCTGCCAAAGCGCCCAAGCCCAATGACCACCACACTGTCGCCTTTGGAGAACGAAAATTGCTCTGAAAACAACAATTTAGCCAACAATTGGGTGTTCCTCCGGATAGCGGTAAGGCATGCGGTGCTCGCCCAGCGCGAGCGAGGCGGCCAGGGTGATGGTGCCGACCCGGCCGACGTACATGAGCAGCGTCAGCATCAGCTGGCTGGTCTCCGGCAGATCGGCGGTGATACCGGTGGACAGGCCGACGGTGCCGAATGCGGAAATGACTTCGAAGATCACCTGATCGGTGGGAATGTCGGTGTCACGCAGGATGACCAGCGTACCGAGCACGACCATGGCGCTCCCCAGCACCAGCACGGTGATCGCCTGGCGCTGGGCCGAACTGCCGACACGGCGGCCGAACGCTTCGGTGTCGGCCCTGCCGCGGATCTCGGCGATCACCAGCAGCGCCAGGATGGCCACGGTTCCGACCTTCACCCCACCGGCAGTACCGGCACTGCCGCCACCGATGAACATCAGGAAATAGTGCAGCGCCCAGCTCTCATGGGTCAGCGCGCCGATATCGAGCGCATTGAAACCGGCCGTACGCGCCGAGACCGAAACGAAGGCTGCCGAAAGAAGCTTGTCGGCCCAGGCCATTGGACCGAGCGTACCCGGATTGGACCACTCGAACAGCAGCACTGCCATGAAGCCGCCCACCAGCAGCACTGCCGTCCCCGACAGCGTCAGCTTGGTGTGCAACGACCAGTGCCGCGGGTCCGACCACCTGCGGCGCAGGTCGTTGAGAACGGGGAAGCCGATACCGCCGATGATGATCGCGCTCATCACCGGCAGCAGGATGAATCCATCGGTGGCGTAGCGCACAAGGCCATCGACGTGGATGGAAAAGCCGGCATTGTTGAACGCCGATACGGAATGGAACAGACCGCTCCAGGCGGCCTCGCCCCAGCCAAGCCCGTACGACAGATGCAGGCGCAGGGTCAGCAGCAGCATGACCGCCAGCTCCATCACCAGCGTGACGACCAGCACCAGTTTCGCCACGCTGCTGATGTCGCCCAGCCCCAGTACATGGGACTCGGCCTGCGCGATCAGCTTGGCGCGCAAGCGGAACGAACGGTTGACCAGCAAGCCCAGCAGGGTCGCCAGGGTCATCATGCCGAAGCCACCGAGCTGGAACAGCGCCATGATCACGACCTGGCCGAAGGTCGACCAGTAGGTGCCGGTGTCGACCACCACCAGGCCGGTCACGCAGACCGCCGAGACAGCAGTGAACAATGCAGTAACCCAGGGTACTGGCTCGCTCTGCACGTGAGCGACCGGCAGGGACAGGAGAGCGGTACCACAGAGGATGGCGAACAGGAATACGAGCGCGACAGCCCGCCCCGGATGCAACAGTGATTTCATTCGATCCACACCGACGGAACCGAGAGGTTAGAGCCATCGGAATCGGCGGCCCTGGAAAGCAGGGCGAGAGGCTAGGCGCATTGCCGCGGTTATTCAACAGCCGCCGAGAAATCACCCTGGGCCGCCCTGGCCTTAGCTGCTGAGCAGTTCCAGTACACGAGCGGCGAGGATCTCTATCGCGAACGGCTTGGTCAGTACCTGCATGCCCTCCCCAAGCGAGCTGTTGCCCAGGGCTGCGCTTTCCGCATAGCCGGTGATGAACAGCGTCTTGAGACCTGGTCGGACCTGCCTTCCAGCGTCGGCCATCTGTCGCCCGTTCATTCCGCCCGGCAACCCGACATCGGTGATCAGCAGATCGATCGCAACATCCGACTGCAGCAGCTTCAGCCCAGCGAGGCTGTCCGCCGCCTCGATCAATGTGTAGCCGAGATCGCCAAGCACGTCGGTCAGCAGCAGGCGTACAGTCGGTTCGTCGTCGACGATCAGGATGGTCGCACAGGCTCCGGCCAGGGTTGCGCCGCTGCGGCCCGGGGTTGCGGCAGCGGCGCCTGCCTGACCGTGATAGCGCGGCAGGTAGATGGTCATCGAGGTGCCTTGGCCCACTTCCGAGCTGACACGTACCTGCCCCCCCGACTGTTTGGCGAAACCGTAGATCATCGAAAGCCCGAGCCCGGTGCCTTCACCGATCGGCTTGGTGGTAAAGAACGGATCGAACGCCTTGGCTATCACGCCCGGCGTCATTCCCGTGCCGGTATCGCTCACCGACAGCGCGAGGTATTGCCCGGCGGGCAACTCTTGCGCCTGCGCAGCGTCCGGCCCGAGCCAGCGATTGGCCGTCTCGATGGTGATGCGTCCGCCGTCTGGCATGGCGTCACGCGAGTTGATGCAGAGATTGAGAATGGCGTTCTCCAGCTGGCTGGCATCCACCGACACGGGCCAGAGAAAGGGAGCGCTGATGGTCTCGACGAGGATGCTCGGGCCCACCGTGCGCTGGATCAGCTCGGTCATGCCATCCACCAGGACACTCACGTCAAGCGGCCGCGGATCCAGAGTCTGCCGCCGGGAGAACGCCAGCAGCCGGTGGGTCAGCGCCGCGGCACGCTTGGCCGCGCCCTGAGCCGCCAGCATGTACTTGTCGATATCGTTCAGCCGGCCCTGGGCGATCCGCATGCTCATCAGCTCCAACGCGCCGCTGATGCCCGCCAGCAGGTTGTTGAAGTCATGCGCCAGACCGCCAGTCAGCTGCCCCACCGCCTCCATCTTCTGCGACTGGCGCAGCTTTTCCTCGGCGTGGATCAACTCGGCCGTGCGTTCGGCGACGCGCTGCTCAAGGGTGTCGTTCAGCGCTCGCAGTGCTGCGGTGGCACGGTCACGCTCGGCCTCGATGGAGCGTCGGTCCTCAACATCGATGAGCACGCCCGGAAAGCTCAGCGCAGTGCCGTCCGGGCCATGATCGACACGGCCATTGGCCTCGATCCAGTAGTAGCGACCATCGGCGCGACGTACTCGGTATTGGTGTGCGTAGGCCCCGCCGCGGGCAATAGCCTCGTCGATGGCGGCGAGCAACCCCGCTCTGTCTTCCGGATGGACCGTCGTGATGATCTGTTCCAGGCCGAGCCCTTCGCGACCAAGCCGTGGATCGAGGCCGAAGGCGCTAGCAAAACCGTCATCGACGGTGAACTGGTCCGTCTGCAGGTCCCAGTTCCAGGTGCCAATGATCGCGCCAGCCGCCAACGCCAGCTGGACGCGCTGGACGTTCTCGCGTGCCAGCGCTTCGCTGATGCGCAGACGATTCTCGGCATCCCGCCGCTCGGTCACGTCGTTGAATAGGATGGCGATCCGGCGCTCGCTGGGATCGCCGACCCGGACTGCCCGCACATCGAACCAACGCTCGAACGCTCGCGCGTAGCTTTCGAAGTTGGCCGGCTCACCGGTCTTGGCGACATGGCCATAGGCTTCGAACCAGAACTGCTCCAGCTCCGGGGCGAATTCGGTGATCCATTTGCCGCGCAGATCGACACCTGTCTGGCGTTCGAAAGCCGGGTTGACCTCGACGAAGCGGTAGTCCACGGGTCGGTCATCGGCGTCGAATTTGACCTGAACGATGGCAAAGGCGGATTCGATGGTCTGCAGGATGGCGCTGAAACGCTCCTCGCTCTGGCGCAACGCTGCTTCGGCGGCACGTACACGGGTCAGATCGAGCATTGCGCCGATCATGCGCACCGCCTTGCCCTGCACGCTGCGAATCACGTGGCCGCGATCGAGGATTTCCGCGTAGGTCCCATCCAGGCGCTGAAAACGATACTCGTCGGTCCAGGTCGTGCCACCGCCGTCGATGACCAAGTGGATCGAATGGCAGATCCGCTCGCGATCGGCCGGGTGGATCTGCTCCAGCCACCATTGGCCGGACGTGTCGATAAATGCCAGAGGATGCCCATAGGCCTGTTCCAGCGCATCATTCCAGAGCACATGATCCGACTCGAGATCCCAATCCCAGACGGCATCACGGGTGGCCTTGGCTGCCAGGCGATAGCGCACTTCGGAGTCATGGGTGGCGCTGTCATTCAGCTTGGCGCGCAAGCGCAGCACCTCTGCTACCAGCTCCTCGCGGGTAAGATTTTCCAGAACTGTTCCCCTCGTCGTATCCATGCTCAAGGGCGAACTGCTACCCAAAATGTCTGGCGGCAATCAAAGCAAAAAAGGCGAGATTTTGCACATCCGATATCGCCGAAAGCCGCTCATCGACTGGCGCTGCGCGTGCGAACTTTTCGCCGCAACGGCTGTCATTCAGCTGATGCGCCATACGGAGCGGCGACTGCGCGCTCGATTTCCGCGCCAAGTGTTTCGGGCTCCCGACTACGGTCGCCGCCCCACCGGCTGTGTCCAACGTGCCTGTCGTCCGGTATCGACAGCGCCCCGAGGGGCCAGGTGCAGCCAACCTCAGTGCCCCGCCCCGGGACTTACTCTTATTTCAATATCGCGAATCCTTCATGCCCATATCTCTTCATCCTTCTGCCTTGCTTTCCCGCCTTACCTCCTCCCGGTCGTGCAAGTGGATCGGCGCCGGCCTGTTCGGCGCCATGCTGGTCGCCGGGCCGGCCCATTCCCAAGAGCCCACCGACAACACACGCTGGGTCAGCGACAGCCTGAACACCTATGTACGTAGCGGTCCAACCGACGGCTATCGCATCGTCGGGACGCTGACCTCCGGGCAAAAGGTCGAACTGATCAGCACCCAGGGCGACTACAGCCAGGTCCGCTCGGAGTCGGGCTCAACCGTCTGGATTCCCAGCAGCGAGTTGCAGGAAGTCCCGGGCCAGGCCGAACGCCTGCCGCAGCTCGAGCAACAAGTGGCTGAGCTGAGCGAAGAGCTCAAGACCATCGATGACAGCTGGCAACTGCGGGTACAGGGCATGCAGGAGACCCTCGATTCGCGCAAGGCGCTGATCGACGAGCTCGAAGCCCGCCGCGCCGCGCTCGAAGCGTCTCTGACCGAAACCCAGTCCGAACTGCGCGCAACCCAGGCCCGTCTCGGTGACGAGAACAAGCAGATGCTCATGCAGTACATGATCTATGGCGGCAGCATCGCCGGTGCCGGGTTGCTGGTTGGGCTGATCCTGCCGTCGCTGACCCGCAGTCGCAAACGCAACGATCGCTGGTTCTGAGCGGGTCAGGCCAGGTAAGCGCCCAGCAGGTAGTAGAGGGCAGCCGCGAGCAGCGTGCTGCCTGTTACCGTTGCAGCCAGCATTGACTTGGCATACCTGCCCACCCATGGCGGTCGGTCATTCTTGCGGCAGACGGACCACCCAGCTCTGTAGCTGGCAGGAGCCGCCCGATTCGGCACCGATTACCCTAGCCAGCTGGCGGAGCCAAGCGATCTGCAGCCTGCCCGCCCAGGCGCATTCTTGAGCCGCTCCGTTCGTCAAACCGCCATCGCTTAAGCCCCATGCGCCGACTATGCTTTGCTCAGACACTGCTAGGAAGCCAGGCACACATGGGCGCAGTATGGCGGTCCGACAAGACATCCCAGGATGGGCGTTATCAGCGCGCCCCCACACCGGCCTCATCCCGTAACTCAGCCAAATCCCGCCGCAAGACAGCACGGCGGCTGGCGCTGGTTGTCGGGGGTTTTCTGCTGGCCGGTGGCGGCTATCTCGGCTGGCAGGAGCTGGAAAGCTCTCGTTGGCAATCCCATTGGCTGAGTCGCTACGCAGCCGATCTGGATTACAGCGTGCGACCCGGGCCCAGCGCCCGTATCCAGTTTCCGACGGATGGCCCCTTCGATCGCCGGCTGGGTTACGTCGACCTGCCGCACTTCATCGAGCGCCTGGTGCAGCGCAATTTCCGCATCGAGGAGCAAGCCCGCTTCTCGCGCGCGCTGCTGGATTACACCAGCCGCGGTTTTTTCCCGCCCTACCCCGAGCAATCCCAGGCCGGGCTGACGATTAACGACTGTCGTGGCGTACCGCTCTATACCAACAGCTATCCGCGCCAGTACTACGAGCGCTTCGAAGACATTCCACCGCTGGTGGTGATGAGCCTGCTGTTCATCGAGGACCGCGGGCTGCTGGACGCCAGCCGGCCGAACGCCAACCCGGCGGTGGACTGGCCGCGCTTCACCAAGGCGGCCATCAGCCAGCTGGAAAAACGCCTGGGCCTCGGCGGCCAGGCGGCGGGCGGCAGCACCCTGGCCACTCAGGTGGAAAAGTACCGGCACTCCCCCGAAGGGCGCACCGGCGACCCGCAAGAAAAGATCCGGCAGATGATCTCGGCCAGCATCCGGACCTACCGCGAAGGGCCGCAGACGCTCGCCACCCGCCAGCGCATCGTGCGTGACTACCTCAACAGCGTGCCGCTTTCCGCCGCGCCGGGGCACGGCGAGGTGCACGGCATCGCCGACGGCCTGCGGCTCTGGTTCGGCGCCGACTTCCGCGAAGTCAACCGCCTGCTCGATCCGCATGCCGCCAGCGTGGTCGATCCGCAGGCCCGCGGCCTCGCCCTGCGCCAGGTGCTCTCGTTGCTGATCGCCCAACGCCGGCCATCGTATTACCTGGGCGCCGGTCGCGAGGAGATGGCTGATTTGACCGACAGCCACATCCGCCTGCTGGCTAATGGCGGCATCGTCGACCCGGCGCTGCGCGATGCGGCACTTGCCCAGCGGGTGGTGGCCGACAACCCCAGCCGTGAGGAGGCGATTCGTCCTGTCGAGGCGACCAAGGGGATCACCGTTGCGCGCATGCGCCTGGCCAGCCTGCTCAGTCTGCCGCTGTACGACCTCGACCGGCTGGACCTCACGGCGAGCACACCGCTGCAGGGCGACCTGCAGCGGCAGATCAGCGAATACCTGGTGCGCCTGGCCGATCCTGCCTTCGCCGAATCGGTCGGCCTGTTTGGCGATCGCATGCTCTCGCCGGAAAAGACCGGGGATGTGCGCTACAGCTTCACCTTGTTCGAGCGCGGCGATGAAGGATTCCGCGTGCGCGTGCAGACCGACAACACCAACCAGCCGTTCGACATTAACGAAGGCAGCAAGCTGGAGCTGGGCTCGACCGCCAAGCTGCGGGTACTGACTACCTACCTGGAAGTCATCGCCGAGCTGCACCAGCGCTATTCCGAGCTCAGCCCGAGCGAACTGCGCAAGATCGATGCGCGTGCCAATCTCAGTCGCTGGGCCATCGACTACCTGGCAACCAACAGCGATCGCAGCCTGGACCGCATGCTCGATGCCGCGCTGGAGCGCCGCTACTCGGCGAGCCCGGCCGAGCGCTTCTTCACCGGCGCCGGCATGCACCGTTTCGGCAACTTCCGCCGCGAGGACGACGGCCGTATTCCCACGGTGCGCGAGTCGCTGCGCGAGTCGATCAACCTGCCGTTCGTGCGCCTGATGCGCGATCTGGTCAGTTACAGCACTTACGAGACCATCAACAGCGCCGAGCTGCTGAAAGACGACAAGGACCCCCGCCGCCAGGAGTACCTGACTCGTTTCGCCGACCGCGAGGGCTCGGTGTTCCTGCAGCGCTTCTGGAAGAAGTACCGCAACAAGAGCACCAACGAGCGGATCGAAACCTTTCTCCAGGGCATGCGCCCGACGCCCGTACGCCTGGCCGCCGTGCATCGCTACCTGATGCCGGACGCCGAGCGCGAAGTATTCGATCACTTCCTCAGGCAGCACCTGCCAGATGCCGATCTCAGCGACAAGAAGCTGGATGAGCTCTACACGCGCTATGGCCCAGGCGCCTACAGCCTGCCCGATCAGGCCTATATCGCCCGCACCCATCCGCTCGACCTGTGGCTGCTCGGCTACCTGATCGCCAACCCGCAGGCGACGCTGTCCGACGTGGTCGCCAACAGCCGCGCCGAACGCCAGGAAGTCTACGGCTGGCTGTTCCGCAGCAGGCACAAGAGCGCACGCGATAGCCGCATCCGCATCATGCTGGAAGTGGAAGCCTTCACCGATATCCATCGCCGCTGGCAGCGCCTGGGCTATCCGTTCGACAACCTGGTGCCATCGCTGGCCACCGCGCTTGGCAGCTCCGGAGACCGGCCGGCGGCGCTGGCCGAGCTGATGGGCATCATCCTCAACGACGGCGTCCGCCTGCCCAGCGTGCGTATCGACAACCTGCACTTCGCGCAGGGCACGCCCTACGAGACACGCCTGGGGTTCGTCGCCGGCAACGGTCAGCGGGTGATGCCGGTGGAAGTGGCGCGCGCGCTGCAGAACGCACTGGCCAATGTGGTCGAAGGCGGAACGGCGAGACGTCTGCAAGGCACCTTCGTCACCGACGATGGCACTCCCCTGCGCGTCGGCGGGAAGACCGGCACCGGCGACAACCGCATCCAGAGCGTCGGCGCCGGCGGACGGCTGATCAGCTCGCTGGCGCTGAACCGCACCGCAACCTTCGTGTTCTACCTGGGGCCACGTCACTTCGGCACGCTGACGGCCTACGTGCCAGGGCGTGCGGCCGGCAGTTTCCGCTTTACCTCGGCGTTGCCGGTACAGACGCTCAAGGGTATGGCGCCGATCCTGCAGCCGTACCTGCAAGGCGCGAACAGCCTGTGCCAGCCCGAGCACCTGCCGGCGCTGACCAGCGGCATGCTTTCAGCCGAGCACTGACGCCAAGGGGAACGCCGGCGACCAGCTCAGCCCTCGGCAGCTCGTAGCGCTCCGATGCACATGCAAACCCGTGCTCGTCCGCACGCTTCGCCTGTCAGCCTGTCGAACGCCATGGCGCTTGCACTTCCACAGAAGTGCAAAGCCGGTTCGCCGAACTGATCGATCAACAAGAGAACGCCATGCTCGAAGGAATCTTGCTGGCCAGTACAGGCCTCCTGGCACTCGTCACGCTGCTGCCGCTCTGTCGGTACCGCGTCTGGTGGATACGGGTCTGGGAGTTTCCACGTCTGCAACTGGGCGCCCTAATGGCGCTGCTGCTGCTCGTGCAGGTGCTGTGGCTGGACTATGGCCAACCCTGGCATGGCCTGATGACGGCCGTGACCGTGGCCTGCCTGATCTACCAGCTGGCCTGGGTCGTACCCTACACACGCCCCTGGCGCAACGAGGTGCGCCGGGCCAAGGCAGATGCCACAGGGCCACGCATTCGGGTGATGTCATCCAATGTGCTGGGGCCGAACCGGCAGTCCGATCGGCTGCTGGCACTGGTTCGCGAGTATCGCCCCGACGTGCTGGTGACCCTTGAGTCTGACCAGTGGTGGGAAACGCAGCTTGAGCCGCTGGCCGAGGAGTATCCGCACAGCATCCGCTGTCCGCTGGACAACCTCTACGGCATGCATGTCTTTTCACGTTTACCGCTGGAAGATCCGGAACTGTGCTTTCTGGTGGAAGACGACGTCCCCTCCATGCATGCTCGGGTGCGTGTCAGCGACAACCTCGCGGTGCGCATGCATTTTCTGCATCCGGCACCGCCCAGCCCCACCGAGAACGACGAATCCACCGAGCGCGACGTCGAACTGCTGGTAGTGGCCAGAAGCATCCAGCACAGCGATGACCCGATCATCGTCTCTGGCGACCTCAACGATGTCGCCTGGTCACCGACCACCCGCCTGTTCCGCAAGATCAGCGGCTTGCTCGATCCGCGCGTCGGCCGCGGCATGTACAACACCTTTCATGCCCATCACTGGTTCCTGCGCTGGCCGCTGGATCACTTCTTCCACAGCGCGCATTTCCGCTTCGTCCGTCTACTGCGCCTGCCGGATATCGGTTCCGATCATTTTCCCGTGTTCATCGAGCTGCAGTACGACCCGACGCATACTGAAGAGCAGCAAGGGCTCGAAGCTGATCGGGAAGACGAGCGAGAGGCTACCGAAACCATCGCCGAAGAGCCGGCCACCCCGCAGGATGTGCCACAACCCAAGGCCGGGCCAGGCCGCTGATATGCGAACCCCAGGCTACGGCGGAAGGCCTATGCTGGACGAGACAGTGCTCACCGGCTCTGAAGAGAGGTCACTTTGGCTCCTGCATCCGATCGCCCCGCCCTCACCCCCGAAACCCTGCGCGAACTGGCGTTCGACCAGTCGATTCGCTGGACCAGCCAGAACGACGACCTCTGGCAGCTGATCGACAACGACCTCTGGGCACTGACCCGCAACCCTAGCCTGATCCTCAGCACGGTGCCGGAGCAGAAGCTGGAGGCGCTGCTGCGCCGCGCCGACTGCCACCGCCTGGTGGACGGCATCGTCAAGGCGCGCCAGGCGCGGCTGGAGCAGCCGACCTGGTTCGCCAGCCAGCAGTACGGCGAGCGCCTTGCGCGAGTCGCCTACTTCTCCATGGAATACATGCTCAGTGAAGCGCTGCCGATCTACTCCGGCGGGCTCGGCAATGTCGCCGGTGACCAGCTCAAGGCCGCCAGCGACCTCGGCGTGCCGGTTACCGCGGTCGGCATGCTCTGGCAGCACGGCTATTTCCGCCAGAGCATCGGCCCGGACGGCCGACAGCAGGCGCTGTACCCGGTCAACGACACCCGACAGATGCCCATCGAGCCGCTGCATGACGCCAGCGGTGCACCGCTGCGGCTGGCCGTCCAGCTGCCGGGGCTGCAGATCTGGCTGCGCGGCTGGCAGGCCCGGGTCGGCCATAACCGGCTGTTGCTGCTCGATACCAACGACCCGGCCAACCCACCCATGGCGCGGCTGATCGCCAGCGAACTCTATGGCGGCGACAACGAGATGCGCCTGCGCCAGGAGCTGGTGCTGGGCATCGGTGGCTGGCGCCTGCTGGAAGCCGCCGGCCTGGAGCCCGATGTGCTGCACCTGAACGACGGTCATGCCGCATTCGCCGTGCTGGAGCGCGCCCGCAGCCATATGGCCCGGGAACGGGTCTCCTTCGCCGTGGCCCTCAATGCCACCCGCGCCGGCAACCTGTTCACCACCCATACGCCGGTGGAAGCCGGGTTCGATCGCTTCGCGCCGGAACTGGTGAGCCAGTACCTGGAACGCTATGCCGAGTACGAACTGGGCATTTCCATGCAAACCCTGCTGGCCATGGGCCGCAAGCAGCCGCAGGACACCCGCGAGCCGTTCAACATGGCCTACCTGGCGACGCGCGGTGCCGGCGCGGTCAACGCCGTCAGCCAGCTGCACGGCCATACCAGCCGCTACATCTTCCGCGAGCTGTATCCGCGCTGGCCGCTCGAGGCGGTACCGGTCGGGCACGTCACCAACGGCATCCACCTGCCGACCTGGGTATCGCCGGATGCCGAAGCACACTGGTACGAATTGCACGGCGACGAGATTCCCTGGCGCGGCACCGACGCGACCTCGGTGGACAAACTGCTGGCCCAGGTCGACGACCGCTGGCTGTGGCAGATCCGCCAGCATGCGCGCAACGAACTGCTCGGCTTCGTGCGCAGCCATCTGGCCCGCAGCCTGGCGGTGCACGGCGCTTCACCGGCAGAAATCGAGGTAGCCGGTTCGCGCCTGCATCCGGAGCATCTGACCCTCGGCTTCGCCCGCCGCTTCGCCAGCTACAAGCGCCCCAACCTGTTGCTGCAGGACCCCGAGCGGTTGGCGCGCATCCTCTGCCATCCGACTTATCCGGTGCAGCTGCTAGTGGCTGGCAAGGCGCACCCGGCCGACCGCGCCGGGCAGGCATTGCTCTCCGACTGGCAACGCTTCGCCGCGCGACCGGACATCGCCGGTCGTGTGGTCTTTCTCGAGGACTACGACATGCGCATCGCCCGGCACATGGTGCAAGGCGTCGATGTCTGGCTGAACACGCCACGGCGGCCATGGGAAGCAAGCGGCACCAGCGGCATGAAGGTGCTGGCCAACGGCGGCCTGAACCTATCGCAGCTCGACGGCTGGTGGGCCGAGGCCTACGCCGCCGACCTCGGCTGGGCCGTGGGTGACGGCCTCGAACACCCAGCCGAACACGACGCAGTCGATGCCGAACAGCTCTACGCGCTGCTGGAAACCCAGGTAATCCCCAGCTTCTACGCCCGCGACACGGAAGGCCTGCCCACCGCCTGGGTGCAACGCATGCGGCGCAGCATGAGCGCGCTGGTCGAGCGCTTTTCCGCCGACCGAACCGTGCGCGAATACACCGAACGCTACTACCTGCCCATGGCGACGACCCTTCGCCGTCGCTGCGCCGAAGGCTCGGCGCTGGCCAGCGAGCTGGCGCACCAGCTCACCTGTCTGCGCAGCTACTGGCATGAACTGGCCTTCAGCGAAGTGCAGTGGACCTGCGAGAACGGCCAGCTTCAGGTCGATGTCCGTCTGCATCTCGGCCATCTGGAACCGCGACAGATCGCCGTGCAGCTCTATGCCGAAGGCCGGGGCGAAGCTCCCGCCGAGGTCCATCCGCTCACCCTCGTCGAACACGACGGTGCTTTCGCCAGCTACCACGGCCACTTGCCTGCCGACCGCTCGGCGACGGATTACACCGCGCGGGTCGTCCCTGGCAGCCAACTGGGGCTGTCTGTGCCGCTGGAGCTGGGGTTGATTCACTGGCAGCGATGAACGCCCGGAACGCCAGCGCAGCGGCGCAGTCCTCTATTAACCAATTGCCTTTCGAGGATGCCGCAGATGATGAAGCAACTGTTCGATAAATCCGCCCCGCAGAACGTCCACGGCTGGGAGCGCGCCGCCTCGCTGGCGGGTGGGCTGGTGATGATGGGAAAAGGACTGCGTCGGGGCGGGCTGATCGGCTTGGCGGAGCTGGCCATGGGCGGCATGGCGCTGGCCCGTGGCATCAGCGGACGCTGCGAAGCCAAGCGCATGTGGAGCGAGATGGAAAGCAAGCCGGCGTTGCCGAGCCAGCGCTACAGCCATATGCCCCTGGATTCGGAAGTACATAGCCCGGACTTTCAGGGCGACAGCGTAACGCTCCCGGACAGCTCGCCGATGGGCAACGAGAGCCGCACCACGCCACGCGTCTGATCCACCGGGCGACGCTTCGATGATGTGCCGCCTGCGCACAGGCGCCACATGGCTGGCGCGCAATCCCAGCGCTCTCTCGGCGCCGCCCTGCTTCTCTCGACAGCTCGGCCAGCAATAACTACTGGCCCAGCAACCGCCCCTGATTCTGCTGCGCCATTTCCTTCAGGTAATCCCAGGTCGTGCGCATGCGCGCCAGGTCCTTGAACTCGATCGGCATCAGCATCCAGAAGGTTCGGGTGAAGCTGACCTCGTCGGGCAGCAGCAGCCGCAACCGCGGATCGGCATCGGCGGAAAACGCCGGCAGGATCGCGATCCCCGCCCCCATCGCCACGGCTTCCTGCTGCGCCAGCAGGCTGGTGCTGCGCAGGCCGACCGAGCGGGGATCGGCGATCCCATCGAGAAACAGCAGCTCCTTGCTGAACAGCAGGTCATCCACGTAGCTGACGAAGCGATGCGCGGCCAGGTCCTCGCGGCTGCGGATCGGCGGGTGTTCGTCCAGATACGCCGGCGACGCATACAACCGCAGCACGTAATCGGTGAGCCGGGTGATGATGAACGGCCCGCGCTCCGGGCGTTCCAGGGTGATGACGATGTCCGCCTCGTGACGCGACAGGCGCACCGCGCGCGGCAGTGCCAGCAGGTCGATGTTCAGATGCGGATAGCGCCGGCTGAGCCCGGTGAGCTGGCCGGCGAGCATCACCGTGCCGTAACCCTCCGTCGCGCCGATGCGCACCTGCCCGGAAAGGCCATCGGCCATGCTCGGCAGCGAATGTTCGATGGCCACGCTGGCGCTTTCCATCGCTTCCACTCGCGGCAGCAGGTTGCGCCCGGCTTCGGTGAGCTTGTAACCACCCGGCTCGCGCAGGAACAGCTGCAGGCCGATGCTTTTTTCCAGCGCCTGCAAACGACGGGACACGGTGGTGTGGTCCACGGCGAGCCGGCGCGCCGCGGTCGTCAGCCGCCCCGCTCGGGCGACCTCGAGGAAATAGCGCAGATTGTCCCAGTCCATGGTTGAAGCCTCCATCAGCCCCCTGTGCATTTATGCAGAACGACTCTGCAGTCGATCGCATTGTAATGTGGTTTTTTGCATTGCTACATTCGGTGCAACTGGTCGCAGCCGTCCGCGAGCCATAACAACAACAGTGCCTTCTCAGGCGGAGAGCCTTATGACAACGTCCAGCTCCATTCCTACCGTCAAATTGCTGATCGACGGTGAATTTATCGAATCGACCACCCAGGACTGGCGCGATGTCGTCAACCCGGCGACCCAGGAAGTCCTGGCGCGCGTGCCGTTTGCGACCGGAGAGGAAATCGACCGCGCCGTCGCCAGCGCCCAGCAGGCCTTTAAGACCTGGCGCAAGACACCGATCGGCGCGCGGGCGCGCATCTTTCTCAAGTACCAGCAGCTGATTCGCGAAAACATGAAGGAGCTGGCGGCGATCCTCACCGCCGAACAGGGCAAGACCCTGGCCGATGCCGAGGGCGACGTGTTCCGCGGCCTGGAAGTGGTCGAGCACGCCGCCGGTATCGGCAACCTGCAGCTCGGCGAGCTGGCTAACAACGTCGCCGCCGGCGTCGATACCTATACCCTGCTGCAGCCGCTGGGCGTCTGCGCCGGCATCACCCCGTTCAACTTCCCGGCGATGATCCCGCTGTGGATGTTCCCGATGGCCATCGCCACCGGCAATACCTTCGTCCTCAAACCGTCCGAACAGGACCCGATGGTCACCATGCGCCTGTGCGAACTGGCACTGGAAGCCGGGGTGCCTCCGGGCGTGCTCAACGTGGTGCACGGCGGGCCGGACGTGGTGAACGCGATCTGCGACCACCCGGATATCAAGGCGGTGTCCTTCGTTGGCTCGACCAAGGTCGGCACCCATGTCTACAACCGCGCCAGCCAGGCCGGCAAGCGCGTGCAGTGCATGATGGGCGCGAAGAACCACGCCATCGTGCTGCCTGATGCGCACAAGGAGCAGACCCTCAACAACCTCGCCGGCGCCGCCTTCGGTGCGGCCGGCCAGCGCTGCATGGCGCTGTCGGTGGTGGTGCTGGTGGGCGAAGCGCAGGCCTGGATTCCCGATCTGGTCGCCAAGGCGCAGACGCTCAAGGTCAACGCCGGTGTCGAGGCCGGCACCGATGTCGGTCCGCTGGTTTCCTGCGCGGCGCTGGATCGCGTCAGCGGGCTGATCGAACGCGGCGTGCGCGAAGGCGCCAAGCTGGAGCTGGATGGCCGCAACCCGAGCGTCAGCGGCTACGAAAAGGGCAACTTCGTCGGCCCGACGATCTTCTCCGGGGTTACCCGCGAGATGAGCATCTATCAGGAAGAAATCTTCGGCCCGGTCCTCTGCGTCATGGCGGCAGCGACCATGGACGAAGCCATCGCGCTGATCAATGCCAACCCGAACGGCAACGGCACCGCCATCTTCACCCGCTCAGGCGCGGCGGCGCGGCACTTCCAGGAAGAGATCGACGTGGGTCAGGTCGGCATCAACGTACCGATCCCGGTGCCGGTACCGATGTTCTCCTTCACCGGCTCGCGCGCTTCCAAGCTCGGCGACCTCGGCCCCTACGGCAAGCAGGTGGTGCAGTTCTACACCCAGACCAAGACCATCACCGAGCGCTGGTTCGACGAGAGCGAGGTCGGCGGCCCGGTCAACACCACCATCAACCTGAAGTGACATTACCCACCGGGCCGGCGGACGCGCCGGCCCTCAAGGACGCTGAAATGACATTCGAAACCCTGCTCGTAGAAATCAAAGAACGCGTTGCGCTGATAACCCTCAACCGGCCGCAGGCGCTCAATGCGCTCAATGCGCAGCTGATCAGCGAACTGAACCAGGCCCTGGGCCAGCTCGAGGCCGATCCTCAGGTCGGCTGCGTCGTGCTCACCGGCTCGGCCAAGGCGTTCGCCGCCGGCGCCGACATCAAGGAAATGGCCGAGCTGTCCTACCCGCAGATCTATCTTGATGATTTCTTCGCCGAAGCCGACCGCATCGCCACGCGCCGCAAGCCGCTGATTGCCGCCGTCGCCGGTTACGCCCTGGGTGGCGGCTGCGAGCTGGCATTGCTCTGCGACATGATCTTCGCCGCCGACAACGCGCGTTTCGGCCAGCCGGAAGTCAACCTCGGCGTGCTGCCGGGTATTGGCGGCACCCAGCGCCTGACCCGCGCAGTGGGCAAGGCCAAGGCGATGGACATGTGCCTGACCGGCCGCCAGATGGACGCCGCCGAAGCCGAGCGCGCCGGCCTGGTCGCCCGTGTATTCCCAGCCGAAAGCCTGCTGGAGGAAACCCTCAAGGCTGCTCGGGTGATCGCCGAGAAATCCCTGCCGGCCACCATGATGATCAAGGAAAGCGTCAACCGCGCCTTCGAGACCACGCTGGCAGAAGGCATCCGCTTCGAGCGTCGAGTGTTCCATGCGGTGTTCGCGACCGCCGACCAGAAGGAAGGCATGGCCGCGTTCAGCGAGAAGCGCAAGCCTGAGTTCACCAATCGCTGAGCCGCATCTGGCCATAACAACAAGAGGAAACACGCCATGCATATCGGATTCATCGGCCTGGGCAACATGGGCGCACCCATGGCCCACAACCTGCTCAAGGCAGGCCACCAGCTCAGCGTATTCGACCTCAACGCCGCGGCCGTTGAAAACCTGGTCGGCGCCGGCGCGCTGCCGGTCGACTCACCGACCGCCATCGCCCAGGGCAACGCCGAGCTGATCATCACCATGCTGCCGGCCGCCGCCCATGTGAAGAGCGTGTACCTGGGCGAGAACGGCCTAATCGCCCATAGCCGTGCCGGCGTGATGCTGATCGACTGCTCCACCATCGACCCGCACAGCGCCCGCGAAGTGGCCAAAGCCGCCGCCGAGCATGGCAACCCGATGCTCGACGCACCGGTTTCGGGCGGCACCGGCGGTGCAGCAGCCGGCACCCTGACCTTCATGGTCGGTGGCAGCGATGCGGACTTCGATCGTGCACAACCGATTCTCGCGGCCATGGGCAAGAACATCGTGCACTGCGGTGCAGCCGGCAACGGCCAGGTGGCCAAGGTCGCCAACAACATGCTGCTGGGCATCTCCATGATCGGCGTCGCCGAAGCCATGGCGCTGGGCGTCGCGCTGGGCATGGATGCCAAGACCCTGGCCGGCGTGATCAACACCTCCAGCGGCCGCTGCTGGAGCTCGGATACCTACAACCCCTTCCCTGGCGTGCTGGACAACGTACCGGCCTCCCGCGGCTACAGCGGCGGCTTCGGCAGCGACCTGATGCTCAAGGATCTGGGCCTGGCCACCGAGGCCGCCAAGCAGGTGCGTCAGCCGGTGATCCTCGGCGCCCTCGCCCAGCAGCTCTACCAGACCTTCAGTGCCCAGGGCCATGGCGGCCTGGACTTCTCGGCGATCATCAATCAGTACCGCAAGGACACCTGACCATGAGTGCAACCGAACGCCCCGTGCTGGCCGCCGTACGCAACCACGTCGGCCACCTCACCCTCAACCGCCCGGCCGGGCTGAATGCGGTGACCCTGGAAATGGTGCGCCTGCTGCAACAGCAGCTCAGCGCCTGGGCTGCCGATCCGCAGATCCATGCCGTGGTACTGCGTGCCAATGGCGAAAAAGCCTTCTGCGCCGGCGGTGACATCCGTTCGCTGTACGACAGCTTCCAGCGCGGCGATACCGAGCACGAAACCTTCTTCGAAGAGGAATACGCCCTCGACCAGTACATCCACGCCTACCCGAAGCCGCTGCTGGCGCTGATGGACGGTTTCGTCCTCGGCGGCGGCATGGGCCTAGTCCAGGGCGCCTCGCTGCGCGTGGTCACCGAGCGCGTGCGCATGGGCATGCCGGAAGTCGGCATCGGCTATTTCCCGGATGTCGGCGGCAGCTATTTCCTCTCGCGCCTGCCGGGTGAACTTGGCACCTACATGGGCGTCACCGGCCTGCAGATCCGCGCCGCCGATGCGCTACATGTCGGCCTGGCGGACTGGTGCGTCAGTCACGATCAGATCGCCGAGCTGGATCGCTGCCTGGACCGCATGAGCTGGTCGGTTCATCCGCAGGAGGCGCTGCGCACCCTGGTGGCGACGCTGGGCAGCAACAAACTGCCGGGTTCCGAGCTGAAGACGTTGCATCAGGCCATCGACGAGCACTTCGGCAAAAGCGACGTGGCGGCGATTCGCGCATCGCTGGCCGCCGAGACGCGCCCGGAGTTCGCCGACTGGGCCGAGGAAACGCTCAAGGTGCTCGACAGCCGTTCGCCGCTGGCCATGTGCGTGACACTCGAGATGCTGCGCCGCGGCCGCGAACTGCCGCTGGCCGACTGCTTCGCTTTGGAACTGCACCTGGACCGCCAATGGTTCGCCAAGGGCGACATCATGGAAGGCGTGCGTGCGCTGATCATCGACAAGGATAAGTCACCGCGCTGGAATCCGCCGACGCTGGAAGAGGTCACGCCGGAGCGCGTCCAGGCGTTCTTCGACGGTTTCAAGGCCACCACTGGCAAGACCCGCCGCAGCGCCACGGCCTGAACCTCTTTTGCAGCACAACAACAAGAAGAGACCGCGCAATGCATGACCTCGAACTCAGCGAAGACCAACGCATGATCCGCGACATGGCGCGCGACTTCGCCCGCCGCGAGATTGCCCCCCATGCACAGGCCTGGGAAAAGGCCGGCTGGATCGACGACGCCCTGGTCGCCCAGATGGGCGAGCTTGGCCTGCTCGGCATGGTCGTCCCGGAAGAATGGGGCGGCAGCTATATCGACTACGTCGCCTACGCCCTGGCCGTGGAGGAAATCTCCGCCGGCGACGGCGCCACTGGCGCGCTGATGAGCATCCACAACTCGGTAGGCTGCGGCCCGGTGTTGAACTATGGCTCGCAGGCGCAGAAGGACGAGTGGCTGGCTGAACTGGCCAGCGGTCGCGCCATCGGCTGCTTCGCCCTCACCGAACCGCAGGCCGGCTCCGAGGCGCACAACCTGCGCACACGCGCCGAACTGGTGGACGGCCAGTGGGTGCTCAACGGCAGCAAGCAGTTCTGCAGCAATGCCAAACGGGCGAAGCTGGCCATCGTCTTCGCGGTGACTGATCCGGACCTCGGCAAGAAGGGTCTTTCCGCGTTTCTGGTACCCACCGACACGCCCGGCTTTGCGGTGGAGCGCAGCGAACACAAGATGGGCATCCGTGCCTCCGACACCTGCGCGGTCTCGCTCAGCGACTGCCGAATCCCGCAGGCGAACCTGCTTGGCGAGCGCGGCAAGGGCCTGGCGATTGCGCTGTCGAACCTCGAAGGCGGGCGTATCGGTATCGGCGCGCAGGCGCTGGGTATCGCCCGTGCGGCCTTCGAAGCGGCCCTGCTCTATGCCCGCGAGCGCGTGCAGTTCGGCAAGCCGATCGCCGAGCACCAGAGCATCGCCAACATGCTTGCCGACATGCAGACCCAACTGAATGCGGCGCGTCTCTTGATTCTGCATGCCGCGCGGCTGAAGAGCGCCGGCCTGCCGTGCCTGTCCGAAGCCTCCCAGGCTAAGCTGTTCGCCTCGGAAATGGCGGAGAAGGTCTGTTCGCAGGCGGTGCAGATCCACGGTGGCTACGGCTATCTCGAGGACTACCCGGTGGAGCGCTACTACCGCGATGCGCGTATCACGCAGATCTACGAGGGCTCGAGCGAGATTCAGCGCCTGCTGATCGCGCGGGAGCTGGCGAACTACGCGCTTTAGTAGATACGCCGCGAGGCTGGGGGCGTGAAGCTGCTGGGATCGGGAGCGCTTGCTCCTTGCGGCGTTTGTTGGTGGGCTGAAGCCCACCCTACGGTGCATACCCCCATGCAACGCTGGGTTCCCACTTAAGCGTCTACGGACTTGTAGGGTGGGCTTCAGCCCACCAATCCCGCCTCCGCCCCGCCGGTAATTCGCAACAACCGTTAACTGCGGCCAATAAAAAGGGGAGCCGTTAGGCTCCCCTTCAGGGCGTGTTGCTTTGTTCTTCTTCTGCTGACGGGCTTGTTGTTTTTGTTGGCAGCCCGATCGGACATCGTCCGCATAGCAGTCCCATTCGGGACACAAAGAACAAACGGATTATTTTGGTCGCTGATGTTGCCACTACCCTCACGGGCTCAACCGGTTCTGGAGCTGCCTCAAGGCAGTTTTGTTGTTCTCGGTCCGGTCGACAGGAAACCTGTCGGGCAATTCCTCTCCAAAAGAATCAGTTTGCTACGTCTCCCACCTGCTTGTTTTTATTGTGTCGGAGTCGCTACGTGTTGTTCTTGTTATGGGGTGTGCTTTCTTGTTTTTGTTGTGCCCATAGGAAAGCATTCCCCGTGCCAGCTTTACGATATGCTTATTTTTCAATAGGTTAGCTGACATCAGCCAATCGCAGCAGGCTGCCGAAACGCCCGTTCGTTACCGCCCGCCTCAGCGAACCGTTACACCGTACGGAAGGAGTAACACCTTTGGATGGGTTTCCAGTAACAGCTGCGGCAGCTTCGAACGCGCAATGCAGGACACCCCGACAGTGGTCACCGTCAGGGTGTCGATCGCTCGATTGGCATAGGCAGGTTCTTCGGCTGGTTAGCGCCTGGGTCGTATCAGGCGTCTGCTGTCAGAACAGCAGTTTCCTTGGATCTGGCCAGATAATCGCAGAGCGCGATGGCCAGCAGTGGAGCGACACCGATGTTGAAGGCCGCGTGCCAGGTTTCCACCAGCCCCACGAAAAGCATCCCCACGACAACGATCGCGGCGAGACAGTGAGCAAGGAAACGGCACAATTCAAGTGCAACTACTTGTTGTTCGGCATTGTTATTCATACGTTTGACTCCCCGTTTTTGTTGTAATAAGCAGCCTCGGTTTTGATAGTAGTCCGCTGACCCAGCCGTGCAACTTCAACCGACGTGCGGCACGTCTACAACGCCTGTTCCAGCGCCCAGTCGAGACCTTGGTCGTATCCAGTTCATTACTTCCTACTGTGTGCCGACATCAACGTTATATATGGGGGAATCGTTTTCTTGACTAACTGTCCAATAAACGCCGACCTCGCATAGAGCATCAGACGAAACGCGGACTGGAGAAAAAGAACTTGTTCTGTTGGTCCTACACGATGCAGCTGCTTGGCGCTTAGCCGTCGGCAGCGATTCGCCCCTGGCTATCCGGTCAATCCCACCCTGCTTCCGGCTCGCATCTGAGCGTCCGCCGCGCCTTGCCTGGCGTTCGTGAAAAGCGCGGCGCCGGCGCCGCCTGCAACATGCCGTCGAGATCCTGATAGACACCCCGCTGACGCAGATGGGGATGCCGCGCCGCCTCGGCCAGCTCCAGCACCGGAGCGAAACAGGCGTCGCTGCCTTCCAGCAAGGCGCACCACTCGGCTTGCGTGCGCGTCGCGAACAGCCGCTCCAGCAGCTCGCCCTGCACAGGCCACTCGGCAGGATCGGCACAGCCCGCCCACAGCGCTTCCGGTGCGTCCATGCGCTCCAGCAGCTCGCGCCAGAACTGCGGTTCCAGCGGGCCGATGGCGATCTCGCGACCATCGGCACAGCGATAGCACCGGTAGTTCGGCGCCGCTCCACCCAACGGATTGCGCTCACGCTGCAGGTCGATCCGCCCACTCGGCAGCAAGCCGGCGAAGAACGTCATCAGCGACGACACCCCGTCGACGATGGCCGCATCGATCACTTGCCCCTGCCCTGAGCGCTCGCGCTCCCACAAGGCAGCGAGAATGCCGACGGCGAGGTAGAGCGAGCCACCACCGAAATCACCAACCAGATTCAGCGGAGGGATGGCCGGCCCGCTGTCGCCACGGATCGCCGCCAGCGCGCCGGTCAGCGCGATGTAGTTGATATCGTGCCCAGCGGCCTTCGCCAGCGGGCCGCTCTGCCCCCAGCCGGTCATGCGCCCGTAGATCAGCCGCGGATTGCGCGCCATCAGTTCATCCGGCCCCAACCCCAGCCGTTCCATCACCCCGGGGCGGAAGCCTTCGATCAGCACGTCGGCGCCCGCGGCCAGCGCGAGGCAGCGCTCTCGTCCCGCCACACTGCGGATGTCGAGGGTCAGCGTCTTGCGTCCACGATCGACCACCGGGTTCGGCCAGCCATTGCCACCTTCGCGCTCGATGCGCAGCACCTCGGCGCCCATGTCGGCCAACAGCATGGCGCAATGCGGGCCGGGGCCGATGCCGGCGAACTCCAGCACGCGCAGCCCGCACAGCGGCCCGCTACGGGTATCGTCATGTTCGTTCATGATCTATCTCCTCGATTCACACGCGCGCAGACGCGCCCCGCGCCGAAACGCGGAGCGCGTCCGGTAACAGGCGTTACTGGTTGACGACGCTGGGCTGGTTCTCGACTAGATGATTGCGATAACGCTCGCGCAGGACTTTCTTGTCGATCTTGCCGGTGGCGGTGAGCGGCACCGCGTCGAAGATCACCGCGTCAGGCATCCACCACTTGACGATGTTCGGCTCCAGGTGGGCGAGGATCTGCTCCACCGTGATCTCGGCATCGCTGTGCGGCTCGACCACCAATAGCGGCCGCTCCTCCCATTTCGGGTGGAACACCCCTACCACTGCCGCCACCTTCACGCCCGGGCAGGCCGCGGCCACGTTCTCGATATCGATGGAGCTGACCCATTCGCCACCGGACTTGATCACATCCTTGCTGCGATCGGTGATGCGCATGAAGCCATCGGCATCCAGCGTGGCGATATCCCCGGTGTCAAACCATCCTTCGGCATCCAGCGCGCTTTTATCGCTGCGGTAGTAACGCTCCACCGTCCACGGGCCACGCACCTTGAGGCTGCCGGAGCTGACGCCGTCGCACGGCAGCTCACGCCCCTCCTCGTCGACAATCTTGAGTTCGATACCGAATTGCAGACGCCCCTGGCGCGTCCAGATGGTGTCGTTGGTGGCCTGCTGGCCACGTTCGGCCAGCTTGGGCGTCGGCGTCGCCACCACGCCCAGGGGGCTGGTTTCGGTCATGCCCCACAGCTGGCAAACCGCGACGCCGTATTTGGTCTGGAAGGTCTCGGCCATGGCCCGCGGCACGGCGGACCCGCCGATCACCAGCCGCGCCAGGCTGCCGGAGTCCTCACCGCTGCGCTCAAGATGGGCGAGGTACATGGTCCAGATGGTCGGCACGCCGCCGGACAGGGTCACGCCCTCGGTCTTGATCAGTTCCTGTAGGCTGGCGCCGTCCATCTTGTCGCACGGCAGCACGAACTTGCAGCCATTGATCGCCGCTGCAAAAGGGATGCCCCAGGCAGTGCCGTGATAGAGCGACGAGCACGGCATGATGCAATCGAAGGCGGACAGTCCGAACGCACCGGAAAGCCCCGCCGCCATGGCGTGCAGCACCACCGAGCGGTGGCTGTAGAGCACGCCCTTGGGGTCGCCGGTGGTGCCGGAGGTGTAACACAGCACCGCACCGGCGTTCTCGTCGAACTGCGGCCAGGCGAGCGGCTGTTCGACGGCGATCAGCTGCTCGTAGCCCATCACCCCTTCGAGGCCGGACGAGGGCTGCGCGGCCAGTTCGATGAAATGCCGGATATTGCTCAGCCGCGGCCGCAGACGGGCGACGCAGGCGGCGAAGCTGCTGTCGAACAACAGCACCTGGCTGCCGGCATGGTTGATGGTGTAGACGATCTGCTCATCCGACAGCCGCGGATTGGCGGTGTGCAGCACCGCGCCGATGCCGGGTACGGCGAAGAACAGTTCGTAATGACGATGGGTGTTCCAGGCCAGCGACGACACGCAGTCGCCGGGGCCGATGCCCAGCGCACGCAGCATACTTGCCGCCTGCGCGGCGCGGTTCGCAAGGCCGGCGTAGTCGTAGCGCCAGAGGGGTTCATCGACCAGCCGCGAGACGATTTCGCGGTCGCCGTGGGCACGGGCGGCGTGGGTGAGGATGCCGCTGATCAGCAGGGGGGCGTTCTGCATCAAACCTGGTTGCATGTTTCCTACCTCTATCTTGTTTTTATTGTCGACGTGCCGGTCGAGGAAACGGCGTTCTACCGGCATGGTTCTTCGTTTGGCCGCCTCAGGCACGCGGGCGGCGCAGCGGTGCTCAGTCAGATCCTCCGAGGTTGCGGGAGATGACCAGGCGCTGGATGTCGCTGGTGCCTTCGTAGATCTGGCAGACCCGTACGTCGCGGTAGATGCGCTCCACCGGGAAGTCGGACAGGTAGCCGTAGCCACCCAGGGTCTGGATCGCTGCCGAGCAAACCTTTTCCGCCATCTCCGAGGCGAACAGCTTGGCCATCGAGGCCTCCACCAATGCCGGCCGACCGGCCTCGCGCAACGCCGCAGCGTGATGGACCATCTGCCGCGCCACGGCGATCTGCGTCGCCATGTCGGCCAGGCGGAAGGCCACCGCCTGGTGCTCGACGATCGGCTTGCCGAAGGTTTCGCGCTCCCTGGCGTAATCGCGCGCCGCTTCGAAGGCAGCGCGGGCCATGCCCACCGCCTGGGCGGCGATGCCGATGCGGCCGCCCTCCAGGTTGGCCAGGGCGATGCGGTAGCCCTCACCCTCCTCGCCCAGCCGGTTGGCCACCGGCACGCGCAGATCCTCGAAGGCGATCTGGCAGGTATCCGAGGCGTGCTGGCCGAGCTTGTCCTCGACCCGTACCACCTGATAACCCGGGCTGTCGGTCGGCACGATAAAGGCACTGATACCGCGCTTGCCGGCGTCCGGATCGGTGACGGCGAAAACGATCACCGTGCCGGCATGCTTGCCCGACGTGATGAACTGCTTGGCACCATTGAGCACGTAGTCATCGCCGTCGCGCCGGGCGCGGGTGCGCAGGCTGCTGGCATCGGAGCCGGCCTGAGGTTCGGTGAGGGCGAAGGCGCCGATCTGCTCGCCGCGTGCCAGCGGGCCGAGGAAATCGCGCTTCTGCTGGTCGTTGCCGAAACGCAGGATCGGCACGCAGCCCACCGAGTTGTGCACGCTCATGATGGTCGAGCAGGCGCCGTCACCGGCGGCAATCTCTTCCAATGCCATGGCATAGGCCAGGTAGCCCGTGTCGCTGCCGCCCCACTGCTCCGGCACCAGCATGCCGAAGAAGCCGAGCGCAGCCATCTCGCCGATTGCCTCGGCGGGATAGCGATGCTCGCGACTCCACTGTTCGGCGAAAGGCTTCAGCCGTTCCTGAGCGAACTGGCGAGCCATCTCGGCGATCGCGTTTTGATCTTCATTGGGCAGCATAGATGCCTCCTCAGATCAGTTCGACGGCCATGGCCGTGGCTTCGCCGCCGCCAATGCAGATCGCCGCCACGCCGCGGCGCAGGCCACGGGCGCGCAAAGCCGAAAGCAGCGTCACCAGGATTCGCGCGCCCGAAGCTCCGATGGGATGCCCAAGTGCACAGGCGCCACCGTTGACGTTGACCTTGGCGTGGTCCAGGCCCAGCTCGCGCATGCTGGCCATGGCGACCACGGCGAAGGCTTCGTTGATCTCGAACAGATCGACCTCCTCGACGGCCCAACCGGTGCGCTCCATCAGCTTGCGGATCGCCCCGATCGGCGCGGTGGTGAACAGATTCGGCGCATCGGCGTAGGCCGCGTGGCCGTGGATCACCGCCTGCGGCTGCAGGCCCCAGCGCTCGGCCTCGGAGCGGCGCATCAGCAGCAGCGCAGCGGCGCCGTCGGAGATCGAACTGGAATTGGCCGCGGTCACCGTGCCGCCCTCGCGGAAGGCCGGTTTGAGGCTGGGAATCTTCTCCGGCATCGCCTTGGGCGGCTGCTCGTCGTCACGAATCTGCCGCTGCTGTTTGCCCTGGGTGACCTCCAGCGTGACGATCTCCTCGGCGAAACGCCCCTCGTTGATCGCCACCTGAGCGCGGCGCAGGGACTCGAGCGCGTAGGCGTCCTGGGCTTCACGGCTGAAGCCGAACGCGTCGGCGCATTCTTCGGCAAAGGTGCCCATCAGCCGGCCCTTGTCGAACGAGTCTTCCAGACCGTCGAGGAACATGTGGTCGAGCACCCGCCCATGCCCCATGCGATAGCCGCCACGGGCGCGGTCGAGCAGGTACGGTGCGTTGCTCATGCTTTCCATGCCGCCAGCAACAACGATATCGGCGCTGCCGGCGAGCAGCTGATCGTGGGCCATGATCACCGTCTGCATGCCCGAGCCGCACATCTTGTTCACCGTGGTGCAGGTGGTGGCGCGGGTCAGTCCGGCGCTCAGTGCCGCCTGCCGTGCCGGTGCCTGCCCCTGGCCGGCAGGTAGCACGCAGCCCATCAGCACGTCCTGCACGTTCTCGGCCGGCAGCCCGCTGCGTTCCACGGTGGCGCGGATGGCGGCAGCGCCGAGTTGCCAGGCGGTCATGCCCTGCAGGTCGCCCTGAAAGCCGCCCATGGGCGTGCGTGCACTGCTGACGATTACGATCGGATCATCTTTCATCTCTGCTTCCTTCATTTGGCGGCCATGCGCAAGGCACCGTCGAGGCGGATCACCTCGCCGTTGAGCATGCTGTTCTCGAAGATGTGCCGCACCAGCGCGGCGTATTCGGCTGGATACCCCAGACGTGGCGGGAATGGCACGCCGGCAGCCAGCGAGTCGCGGATTTCCTGGGTCATGCCGGCCATCATCGGCGTCTCGAATACGCCGGGGGCGATGGTCATTACCCGGATGCCGAAGCGCGCCAGCTCGCGGGCGGCCGGCAATGTCAGGCTGACCACACCGCCCTTGGACGCGGCATAGGCGGTCTGGCCGATCTGCCCGTCGAAGGCGGCGATCGAGGCCGTATTGATGATCGCGCCGCGCTCGCCGCCTTCGTCCGGCGCGTTCTCGGCCATCGCCTCGGCGGCCAGGCGCAGCATGTTGAAGCTGCCGATCAGGTTGATGCCGACGATGCGGCTGAAGCTGTCCAGACTGTGCGGCCCGTTGCGGCCGAGGACCTTTTCGCCGCCGGCGACGCCGGCGCAGTTGACCAATCCGTGCAGCGCACCGAAGCGTTCGCGAGCAGCGCTGACGGCATGGCGGGCGGCCGTCTCGTCGCGGATGTCGGCGACCACACTGAACGCGTTCGCGCCCAGTGCGTCGGCAGTGGCCTGTGCGGCCGCTTCGTCGAGATCGACCAGAACCACCTTGCCGCCGGCCTCGACCAGCGCCTGCGCCGCTGCGGCACCAAGGCCGGACGCGCCGCCGGTGATAAGGAATACGTTGTCCTGAATCCGCATGGCGTTCTCCCGTGCTTGTTGTTATGGGGTTCGAAGCCGGGATCATCTTTGGACAGCGACGGGCGGGCGGCAATGGTCGATCTACTCAACCTGCCTGACCGTTTTGGCCAATGGCAAAAAGCGATTACATCGCTGCCCCAGGGGACGGAGGGCAGAAGAGCTGGTGGGCTGAAGCCCACCCTACAAGTGCGCAGTTCAGCTGCCTATGGTGAGCTGAAGCCTCGTGCAGGCGCGGCGCTCGGGGGCTTGCAGGGTGGACTTCAGCCCACCAAACGCATGGTCAGCCGCGAGCCGGCGCGAGAATCAGATTGCGGTAGTGCCCGGGGTTGATCCCGGTCCACTTGCGGAAGGCCTTGTAGAACGAGCTGACATCGGCAAACCCCAGTCGCTCGGCAATCTCGCCATAGCTGACGCTGGCGTCGGCCAGCCACTCGGTGGCCATTTCCTGACGCAGGCCGTCCTTGATGGCCTGGTAAGGCTGCCCCGCTTCTGCCAGACGGCGCCGCAGCGTCGAGGCCGACATGCACAGTGCCTGCGCCAGTGTCTCGCTGTCCGGCCAGCGCTCGGCGGGGAGGCTTCGCAGGTGCTGCTTGATGCGACTGGCCAGGCTGGAATGGTCCCGGTAGCGCACCAGAATGTTGGCCGGCGCCTCGGCAAGGAAACTGCGCAGTTCCGCCTCGCTGCGACGGATCGGCAGATCGAGCACCTCGGCAGCGAAGATGATGCGCGTCGAGGGACGCGCGAAGCGCAGGTTGTCGGAGAACATCACTCGGTAGTCGTCGGTGTACTCCGGCTCGGCGCAGCGCAGCTCCACCGCCAGCAAGGGAATGCGCCGCCCCACGAGCCAGCAGGCCAGCCCGTGCAGCAGCATCCAGTAGGTGAAGTAGCAGAACGCCCGGGCCGGCTCGGCGTTGCGCTCGCGCAACACCACTTCGGCAAGACTCTGGCTACGGATCAGCTTGCCGCGCAGGTTTTCCAGACCCAGGCCGAGAAATTCCAGCGCGTGCACCAGCGCCTTCTCCAGCGTCGGCTGCTGCACGCAACTGCGGCTGAGGAAGACGAAGCTGCCCGAGCGCAGGCGTCGCGGGTCCATGCCGAAGAACTCGTCATCGAAGCGCCGTGCCAGACGCAGCCAGAGCTGCGAATAGTCGCGCACATCCATGCGCCCATCGGGGTTTCGCAGGCAGCCGGGTTCGAGACCGATCTGTTCCAGCAGCTGCTCGGCGGTCAGCCCCGGTTGCAGGAAGCCGCGCAGCGCCTCGACCACCAGCCGCACGCTGATACTGTCGCGGCTGGCGGTGACTGCCTTGTCAGCCTTCAATTGCATCTCGGTGATCATGCGGCTCGGCTTCCTCCATCGATGCCCGTCATGATCGGCCAGGCCGCCGCGTCTGTCAGCCCTCGCCTCACGTCCAGCCGAGGGTGAGCGCCATTACCATCAGATAACGACCGGTCTTGGCCAGGCTGACGATCAGCAGGAAGCTCCATAGCGGCTCGCGCATCACCCCGGCCACCAGGGTCAGCGGATCACCGATGACCGGTACCCAGCTGAGCAGCAGGGTCCAGCGGCCGTAGCGGTGATAGCTGGCTTGCGCCTTGGCGAGCTGGCGCTCGTTGACCGGAAACCAGCGTTTGTGACGAAAGTGCTCGACGTAACGGCCCAGCAGCCAGTTCACCAGTGAGCCCAGCACGTTGCCCAGGCTCGCCAGCGCCACCAGCCCCCACACTGCATAGCGCTCGGACAGCAGCAGCCCGGCCAGCACGGCCTCGGACTGCATGGGCAGCAGGGTCGCAGCGCCGAAGGCCGCCAGGAACAGGCCGAGATAGCCGGAAAGCTCGAACATCCACCGCCCCGTGCAGCAGTCTCTGAGTGGTGCGGCAGTATGCTCGAAACAGGTCTGCGCTTACATCTCGTGGATGCGGCTTACCTGGCGCGCCAGGCGCATCGTCTCGTGCTCCTCGAGCTGCAGGAGATCCTCGGCCAGGTTGCGCGCACCGTCGATCTCGGCCCGACGCGCGAGGGAGCGGTAGAGGTCGATGACCTGGTTGTGGATGGTGAAGATATCCAGCGATATCTCCTCCACGCTCATGGTGTCGTAGGCTTTGCAGGCCTGGTTGCGCAGCACCGGATTGCGCGTCAGGTAGTCGTAGATCCAGGTATGCAGCGCTTTCGGATCGGCATGTTTCTCGATCTTGTCGACCGTTTCGGCCAGTACTCGCTCGTGATCGGCGAGATAGACCAGCAGCCATTTGGCACGGGTCTCTTCGTGCTTGTCGGAACAACGAGCCATGCAGCGGGCGAGCATGGCATGGGTATCACGTGTCCAGTCGATCAGGTCTTCGAATCGCTCGATCTTCATCGCCAAGTCTCCCCTGTGTGGCGGCAAACAGCACGGCGCCGATCCGCCTGCTGTCGCTCGAGTCTGTCCACGGCTCAGGCTCTTTGCCATGACCCTGGTTAAGAGATTAGCTCAGCCTGTCTCGGCGCGACCCGCGGCAGCGCCCAACCTTGCTACAGATCATTGCCGAGCGGACCCGCACGACCGACGATCTTGCCTTCATCAGCAGCCCCGCTCGCCAGCAGCGGCGGGATTCATGGATGCATGCTCATGTTCCAGATCTTGCTGCGCAGCCTTCTGTTATTCCTGTTGGGCACAGCGGCTCCGACCTATGCCTTGGCCAACCCGCCGGTGCTGGAAGTGTTCGTACGCGACGGCTGTCCGCACTGCAGCGCGGCCAAGGATTTTCTCGTCGAACTGGCCGAACGGCACCCCCAGCTGGAGATTCGCCTCCGCGAGGTGGACCGTGACCCTTCGGCCCGCGCAGACTTGCTGCGACTATCTCGTGAAGCCGGTAGCTGGCCACCGGCAGTTCCAACCTTCGTGATCGGCGAGCGTCTGCTGGTCGGGTTCGATGATGCCGAGCACAGCGGCGCGCAGCTGATCGCGCTGCTCGAACAGTCGGTGCCGCAACCCACCACATTGGAGAGCAGGCTGTTCGGCAACCTCAGCCTGGAACGTCTGGGCCTGCCGCTTTTCACCCTTGCCCTCGGCCTGCTGGACGGATTCAACCCGTGCGCCATGTGGGTCCTGCTGTTCCTGCTGTCGCTGCTGGTCCGCCTGCGCGATCGCCACCGCATGGCGCTGATCGCCGGCACCTTCGTGCTGGTCAGCGGCGCGGTGTACTACCTGTTCATGGCAGCCTGGCTGAACCTGTTCCTGCTGGTCGGCCTGTCGTCCTGGTTGCTCGCCGGGCTGGCACTGTTGGCGGTGCTTATCGGCCTCATCAATCTGCGTGACGGCCTGCGGCCTGCCGGCGGCTTCGCGCTGTCGATACCGGCCTCCGCCAAACCCGGGCTCTATGCACGGATGCGTCGGATTCTGCAGAGCCAATCGCTATGGCCCGCTCTCGGCGGCGTCGCGGCGCTGGCTTTGGTGGTCAATTTCGTCGAGCTGCTGTGCACCGCCGGGCTGCCAGCGATCTACACCGCCGTACTGGCGCAGCAGCAACTGGGCGCGCTGGCCCATCATGCCTATCTCGGGCTCTACATCCTTGGCTATATCGCCGACGACGCGCTGATGGTGACCGTCGCGGTGCTCGCATTGAGCAGCCGCAAGCTCACGCAACGGTCCGGCGCGACGCTGAAGCTGGTCAGCGGCGCGGTAATGCTGATGCTGGGAGTCGTCATGCTGCTGCGGCCGGAATGGTTGCGCTAGCAGCCTGCGAGTGGGCGGCAAATCTGCTTCATCCAGACACTGCCGCCCGGCGGCGCGGCCTCAGCCGAACACCGTAACCGTCTGCCGGCTCAGGGCGATCAGCTCGCCGGATGGCGACCACAGCGCGGCGGCGCAATGGCCGTAACCGTCGCGGGCATGCTCGATCTCGGCGCGGTACATGCACCATTCATGGCTGTCGAGCACAGGCATCGGCTGGATGAACTCGATGGTCCAGGTCAGCGAACTGCCCGGCGCGAAGCTCTTGAGGTGCGGCAGCACGGCAGGCGGCCAGGCATCCACCAGCGCCAGCAGGTGCGCCTCCGTCATCGGCTCGCGAGGAACATCGCCACGCTGGCGCACCCAGCCGCCCATCTGGCGGGAAGTGTTGCCGCTGAACGGCAAGCCACCGATGCCCCAGCGCATCGCCAGGTAGCGGGTGAACTCCGGCGTCACGCCCGGTACGTAGGGCAGCTCCTGGCAGGCTTCCACTGGCGGCATGGACGGACCGAGCTCGGCCGGCACATCGATCACCGAACTGCGGGGCGCGCCAAAGCTGCCCTGAACGATGGTGACCACCTGGCCGTCCTGCATCACCCGGCCGAGCATCTGGCTCACCGCCTTGCCCTCACGCAGCACTTCGGCCTCGTAGCTTGCGGGCTTGTCCACTGCCAGCGGACCGACGAAGGTGATCGCCAGCGAGCGCAGCGGGCGCCCCTCCGGCACCTTGGCACGCATGCTTTCGAAGACCAGCGCTGCGACCAGGCCACCGAAACCCGCACGCCCCTGCCCCCAACTGGCCGGCACAACTACGCTCTCGGGATTGTCACGCACCGCTTGCAGCAGCTCGCAAAGCTCCATATCCACCTCGTTATCGTTCGTTATGCCGGCGATGTTAAAGGCGCATGGTGGGCCGCGCGACCCTGTCTGGCAGAAGCAGCCGGATGAAATGCCGAATCATCCATGCCGGCAATGAACGAATGTCAGGAACGCCGCGACGGGGCAGCGAGACGCCAGGGCATGGCACGTCGGACAGTGGTCAGGGCACGCGACAGTTCATCCCCCGCTCCAGGCTGCTGCGCATAGCGCTGTGCCTCGTACAGGCTGACGAAGGCGCGAATGGCTGGCGCCTGTTCGGGCAGCTCGGCGGCAGCCCGCTCGGCGAAGCTGCGCGCGCCCTCGCCTTTGAAGCGGCGAATGCCCTGGCGCGCCAGCAGGCGTTCGAAGCGATCGAACTGGCGCTGCTGAACATCCTTTTCCCGCCGCCAGGGTTTGAACAGCACGAGCGCCAGCATTCCGGTCAGCAGACCAAGCACGGCGACCAGGCCCAGACCGAGCGCCTGGCCGTCGAGCTTGCCGAACCAGCGCTGCAGCATCTGCGACTGCTGCTCATCCTGATAATTGAGGACCCAGCGCTGCCAGCCATAGTTGAGGCTATCCCAGCGCAGGCGCAGGGTGTTCATCCAGCCGACGTCACGGAATCGCAGCAGCGACAGCGGCTCGTCGGCGAGAAAGCTCCGCTCCCGCGCCAAGGCTTGTTCCAGCCCCTGCTCGACGCGCTCGGGCGCGACCTGGAAAGTCGGGTCGACACTGACCCAGCCGCGCTCGGCGACCCAGTATTCGACCCAGGCATGGGCATCGAACTGATGCACCGAAAGGTAGTTGCCCGCAGGATTGACTTCGCCGCCCTGGTAGCCGGCCACCACGCGCGCCGGAATGCCCGCCGCGCGCAGCACGAAGGTCATGGCGCCGGCGTAGTGGGCACAAAAGCCGCTGCGGGTCTGGAACAGGAAGTCATCGACGATATCACTGCCCACCGGCGGTGGCTCCAAGGTGTAGTGATAGGGCTCGCGATTGAAATGCCGCAGCAGTGCATCCACCACTGCCTGCGGCTCCTGTGCGCTACGCCTGAGCTCGGCCGCCCAGGCGCGGCTGCGCGGGTTGCCCTGCTCCGGCAACTGCAGCGCCCGGACAAGGCTCTCCGGCGCATCGGTGGCCTCACGACGGGCATCCAGCCAGGATGTCACCTGGTACATCAGCGGCTTGGTCACCGGCTGGCGGCGCTGCAGGTGGAAATCGGTCATCAGTTGTGCCCCGCCCGACGCAACCTGAGCAACATCCAGGGCGAACAGCCAGGGCTGGCCGCTGGGCTGCATGACCACGCTGTAGCTGAGCGGCTCGCCCAGCGCCTGCCACTCCGGTGCCTGCGGCACGTTGGATGCGTAGGACTGCGACCAGCGCCGGCCATCGAAACGCTCGAAGGTCACTGCGCGCCAGTAGAGCTGGTCGCGAGGGGGAATCTCGCCGTCGAAGCTGACACGAAAGGCCAGCTCCGCCGAGCGCCCCAGCCGCGCGATATCGCCAGGCGCCATATGGTCGGCCAGACCGGTCGTACCCCTGTCGCCGGCCTGCGGCAGCGACCACAGCGGTGGCAGGCGGGGAAAGAACAGGAACAACACCAGCATCAGTGGCACGGCCTGCAACAGCAGCGCGCCGGCCAGCCGCACGGTCGGCCACGGCCGCGTCACCAGGCTGCTCTGCTGCAGGCCGATCATCGCGGCGAGCAACGCAGTGACCGGAAGGAGGCTGTAGAGCCCGGCGAGCAGGCTGTCCTCGAACAGGTAGCTCGTCACCACCGCGAAGAAGCCGAGAAAGATCAGCACCAGCGCATCGCGGCGGGTACTCATCTCCACCAGCTTGAGGATGAATGCGGCAATCAGCAGCACCACACCGGCCTCGAGCCCAACCAGGCTGCCGCGGGAGAAGTACACCCCGAATCCCGCGCCGATCATCAGCAGCGCCTTGGTCCAGCTGCGCGGGTAACGCGCGCGCATGCGGAAGATCTGGATTCGCCAGCCGGCGCAGCCCAGCCACAGGCCGATGATCCACAGCGGCAGATGGGTGAGATGCGGCAGGATCACCAGCACTTGCGCCACCAGCAGCCAGATCAGGCTGTTGCGTGGAATACCCGGCTTCGCACTCATGCACCGCCCCCATCAGCCAGGCCGTGCAGCGCCAGAGCACGCAGGCAAGCATCTCGATGCGCCTGGCCGCTGTCCGGGCCGAACAAGCCGGCCGGCAGCCGCAGCGCGAACGGCTGCTGCTTTTCGCTGAGGTCGATGACCCAGTGGCAGAGCACCGACAGCCGTTGCTCGGTATCGCCGGTAAGCGCGTCGAAATCCAGCAGTGGATCGTTACCGAGCAGACTGGCGAAATCCTTCACTAGCAGGCCCTGGCCACGCGAATAGGCCTTCCAGTGCAGGCGGCGACGCGGATCGCCCGGCTGCCAGGCGCGCAGGCCCTGATAGTCGTCGACGCCCGAGCCCTGGGTCAGCACGCCTTCATCCTCGCTCTCCGGCGCGCTGCCGCCCTGGGGACGCTCGGCTGCCGACGGCTGCGGGTAGACCAGCGCGGCCAGCTCCAGGTCGATCCAGCTCCAGGCCACCAGCAGCCCCAGCGGGAAACGGCTCTCCACCCGCACCCGGCCCGGTCGCAACCAACCGCGGTGGCGGGTCGGCAGGCTCAGCTCGACCTCGACGGTGCCGCCAGCCGGAACGTCGACCAGGCGCAATCCGCTCGCCGGCCAGCCCAACGCAACGGCCTGATAGGCGCGCCCCTGGCTTTCCAGGCGGACGCGCAGCAAGGCCTGCTCGCCGACGAACGCCGCGGTGGTGCCGCCGGCCTGCAGCACCAGCCCGGCCAGGTTGCGCCAGGTGTGCAGGATGGTGACCAGATAGAGGGAGCCGAGCAGGAAAGTCAGCCCATAGGCCAGGCTGTTCTGGTAGTTGATCGCGGTGAGCAGCATCAGCAGCAACGCAGCCATGAACGTCAGCCCCACCGCCGTGGGCATGATGAAGATTCGCCGCTGGTTCAGCCGCACGCTGGAAGCCGGCGGTATGCGCCGCAGCAACCAACGGTCACGAAAGCGCGGCAGCAACCTCACGCCGGACGCCCGCAGTACGGGGCGGACAGCGGCCTCACAGCGCCGGCACCTCGCGCAGCAGCCATTGCACCAGCGCACCGCCGCCGTGACCGGTGGCATCCGCGCGCTCGCGCAGACGGTGACCGACCACGGTGGGCAGCACCGCCTGCACATCCTCCGGAATCACGTAGTCGCGCCCGTCGAGGAATGCCCAGGCGCGGGCGGCCGCCAGCAACGCCAGGCTGCCGCGCGGCGACAGCCCCCAGGCGAACTGCGGCTGAGTGCGCGTGGCCTCCACCAGACGCAGCACGTAATCGACAAGGGCATCGCTGACCCGCACATGGCCGACCGCATCCTGGATTGCCCGCAGTTCGTCGTGCTGCAGCAACGGTTCGAGTCGAGTGAGCAGATCGCGCCGGGATTCACCCAGCAACAGAGCCTTTTCCGCCGCCTTGGCGGGGTAGCCCAGGGAGACGCGCATCAGGAAGCGATCAAGCTGCGATTCCGGCAACGCGAAGGTGCCGCCAGAGCTCACCGGGTTCTGCGTGGCGATGACGAAGAACGGCTCGGGCAAGGGTCGCGTCGCCCCTTCGATGGTGACCTGGCCCTCCTCCATGGCTTCGAGCAGCGCGCTCTGGCTTTTCGGCGTGGCGCGATTGATTTCGTCGGCGAGCACCAGCTCGGCGAAGATCGGCCCGGGATGAAAGACGAACTGTCCGCTGTCCTTGTCGAACACCGAGGTGCCGAGAATGTCGCCAGGCAGCAAGTCGGAGGTGAACTGGATGCGTTGGAATTCCAGGCCCAGCACCTTGGCCAGGGCATGACTCAGGGTGGTCTTGCCCATCCCGGGCATGTCCTCCACCAGCAGGTGACCGCGGGCCAGCAGGCAGGCCATGGCCAGCCGGACCTGCGCCTCCTTGCCGAGCAATACTTCATTGACTGCTTGCAGGCAGGCGTCCAATCGGGTGCGCATAGACTCTCCTTGGTTCGTCCTCCAGCGATGCTACTTGCCGCAAGCAGCCAGGCAAAGCGCTGGAAACGCCCGGTGACGACTTTGTGATATGCAGCCGGAAGGTGTGCAGCTGTGTGCTCAGCACAACGGCAAGGGATGCCGAAGGAACGCTGGGGGTGGGAGAGTCATGCGCAGAGCAGTGGCCACTGCTTCAGCCAGTTGCAGGTCTGGAACGGCCGGGCCTGCTTGCGCAAGCATAGCCGGCCCGAGCGGGCCGGCCTATGTTGGAGCTCAGCGTCCGGCGCGGGATTCGCGCAGATAGAAACGTGCCTTCTGTGCCTTCTGCGTGCAACCGCGGAAGGCCTCGAACTGCTGCTGGGTCTTGGCGCCGGTCAGCAACGCCATGGCCTTGGAATAGCTCACGGTACCGGCAAAGCCTTCGGCTTCCGCCAAGCTCTGCTCCTTCCATGCCGCATCCAGCTCCGCGGCACAGCTATCACGGTACGCGGTCTTGCCGGCACAACCGGCCAGCAGCACAACCAGCAAAGGCAAAGTCAGCCAGGTTTTCATCGCATCATCCCTCACGTGCCATTCAGGGTTACGGCGCGTTGCGCGCCTTACGGTTACGCAGATACTCGACCACGGACGGCTGGTCACCGGCGAACTCGATCCGCTCGGCCTTGCTTTCGCGCTGGTAGGCGTACATCGGGTCGTAGTATTCGCCCAGCAGCGCTTCGATCCAGGCGCGATGCAGATCGACCGCACCGCTGCGGGCCTGCTCCGCCAACGCCTGATCCATCAGCAGCGCCAGGCGCTGATAACGCTCCCCACCGAGCCGCTTGTTGATATTGACCAGACTTTGCTGAAGACGCTCAGCGAATGCAGCGAAACCGTTCTCACCCTGTTCGGCGATGAACTCGGCGCATAGGTCGATCACGTAGTCCTTGAGGATGCGCTCGACCCGGCCTTGCAGGCTGTCTTCCAGCCAGATCAACGGAAACTGCTGCATGCCCTGGAACAGCGGCAGCGGGATGGAGCAGCGCCCGACCAGACGCGCCTCGTCCTCGAGCACGAAGCTTTCAATCCCCGCCGCGCGCATCTTCAGCAGGCGGATCGCCAGGGCGTTCTCGAAATCGATCTGCGAGGGCTGCGGCGTGGCGCGCTTGCCGAAGCTGGAGCCGCGGTGGTTGGCCAACCCTTCGAGATCCAGGCTGTTACCCAGCTGGGCCAGCACCTCGGTCTTGCCGGTCCCGGTCATGCCGCCCACCAGCACGAACTCGCACTGCTCCACCGCCTGCTCGATGGTGTCGAGCAAGAAGTGACGCATCGCCTTGTAACCGCCGACCACGCGCGGATAGTCGATGCCCATCTCGTCCTTCAACCATTGCTGGACGATCTTCGAACGCAAGCCACCACGGAAGCAGTACAGATAACCATCCGGGTGGGCGCGGGCGAAATCGGCCCAGGCCTGCAGCCGCTCGGCCTTGGTCTTGCCGGAGACCAGCTGATGGCCCATCTCGATGGCGGCTGTCTGGCCGTGCTGCTTGTAGCAGGTGCCGACCTTCTGCCGCTCCACATCATTCATCAGCGGCAGATTGACCACGCCGGGAAAGGCGCCCTTGCCGAACTCCACCGGCGCACGGGCATCCATCATGGGGACGTCGTTGAGGAACAGCTCGCGATAATTCTCCGTGTCGCCGCGCATCAACGTACCTCGACCGCGTGGCTACGTGCGGCGACCAGCTGGCCGATCGGCTCCAGCGCAAGGCCGAGCTCGGCACAGGCCGCGAGGAACTCCGCCTCGCCCTCCGGCGCCACGGCGATCAGCAATCCACCACTGGTCTGCGGATCGCAGAGCAGTGGTTTGTAACGTTCGTCGAGCGCGGCGATGCGCTCACCGTAGCTGTCGAAATTGCGCTGGGTCCCGCCGGGCACGCAGCCCTGCTCCAGGTAGTATTCGATGCCAGGCAGGCGCGGTACGCGGTCGTACTCGATCTCGGCGGTCAGGCCGCTGCCATCGGCCATCTCCACCAGATGACCGAGCAGACCGAAGCCGGTGACGTCGGTCATGGCGCGTACGCCCTCGAGCTTGCCGAAACGACTGCCGGCGGTGTTCAGCGTGCACATCCAGTCGCGGGCCAGCCCGACGTCCTCGGCGCGCAGCTTGGCCTTCTTCTCGGCGGTGGTGAGGATGCCGATGCCCAGCGGCTTGGTCAGGTACAGCTTGCAGCCGGCGGTAGCGGTGTCGTTACGCTTCATCTGGTGCTTGTTCACCAGGCCAGTGACGGCCAGCCCGAAGATCGGCTCGGGCGCATCGATCGAGTGCCCGCCGGCCAGCGGAATGCCGGCGGCGTCGCAGACCGAACGGCCACCTGCGATCACTTCGCGGGCGACTTCCGGCGGCAGCACGTTGACCGGCCAACCGAGGATCGCGATGGCCATCAGCGGGTCGCCGCCCATGGCGTAGATGTCGCTGATCGCATTGGTGGCGGCGATGCGGCCGAAGTCGAAGGGATCGTCGACGATGGGCATGAAGAAGTCGGTGGTCGAGACCACGCCGCGTTCCTCGTCGATGCCATAGACCGCCGCGTCATCGCGCGAGGCATTGCCGACCCACAGGCGCGGATCGAGGTTCTGCGCACCGCTGCCGGCAAGAATCACGTCCAGCACCTTGGGCGATATCTTGCAGCCGCAGCCGGCGCCGTGACTGTACTGGGTGAGGCGGATCGGTTCGCTCATCGGGCTCTCTCGTGGCACATGCACAAACGGGCGGCGATTGTAGCAAAGGCAGCCGTGCATTCGCCCTTGCAGCCTCGGCGGCCAGGCATGAAGCTATCGCCAGTGCCACAGGGAGATCCACATGAGCAAGAAGGTTGCACTGGTATTGGGATCCGGCGGTGCGCGTGGCTATGCGCACATCGGCGTGATCGAGGAGCTGGAAGCACGTGGCTACGAGATCGCCTGCATCGCCGGCTGTTCCATGGGCGCTGTGGTCGGCGGCATCTACGCGGCCGGCAAGCTCGACGAGTACAAGAGCTGGATCGAAAGCCTGGATTACCTGGATCTGCTGCGCCTGGTCGACCCCAGTTTCAGCCTCGGGGCGATCCGCGGCGAAAAGGTCTTCGGGCGCATCCGCGACATGGTCGGCAAGGTCTGCATCGAGGACCTGCCGATCCCCTTCACCGCCGTTGCCACCGACCTCACCAACCAGCAGGAAATCTGGTTTCAGGAAGGCAGCCTGGAGCTGGCGATGCGCGCCTCCGCCGCCATTCCCAGCCTGTTCACGCCGGTGATGCAGGGGAACCGCATGCTGGTCGACGGCGGCCTGCTCAATCCGTTGCCGATAGTCCCGGTGGTGTCGGCGCACTGCGACATGATCATCGCGGTCAACCTCAACGCCAACAATCACAAGCAGTATCCGCTGCCGGAAATCGAGCGCCCCGGACGCTTCGATTCGCTCATGAACTCGATTAGTTCGCACCTGCCCTTCTGGCGCAAGGAGGAGACCGCCCTGGCCGAGCTCGACGACATCCGCACCGGCGAGTTGCTGCGCGGCGATCAGCCGCCCGCAGCGCCGACCAGCCGCAGCGCTCCGAAATCCGCAGAAGGCGCGACCGTGGTCGACGTGACCGGGCCGGCGTCGCTGCTGGAGCTGATCAACCAGAGTTTCGATGTCATGCAGTCATCCCTGGCGCAGTACAAGATCGCCGGCTACCCGCCGAACGTGCTGGTCAACATCCCCAAGCGGGCCTGCCGCTTCTACGAGTTCTACAAGGCGCTTGAGCTGATCGAGCTCGGACGCATCGTCGCCCACGACGCGCTGGTGCGCTACGAAGAGGAGCAGTGAACGCACCCCGTCGCTATGGGCCGATCGATTCGCGCGACTCGCCTGGCAGCTGTGTCGCTTCGTGTGACGGCATCTGCGGCACCTCCTTGATCAGCCAGTCGCCGAGCAGGCTGTAGGCGACCGCGAGTAGCGTCGGACCGAGGAACAGTCCCATGAAACCGAAGGCCAGGATGCCGCCGAATACCCCGAGCAGCACCACCACCAGCGGCAGATTGCCGCCCCGGCTGATGAGGTAGGGCTTGAGCACGTTGTCCACGCCGCTGATGACGAACATGCCCCAGACGCCGAGGAACACCGCCATGCCGTAGTCGCCCTGCCAGGCCAGCCAGGCGACCGCCGGCCCCCAGACCAGCGGCGGCACCATGATGAAGCTACAAGCGAACGTCAGCAGCCCCAGTACCAGCGCGCCAGGGATGCCGGCGATGAGAAAACCGATGTAGGCAAGAATCGCCTGCGCCGCGGCGGTCCCGATCACCCCGTTGACCACGCGCTGCACCGTTCCGGCCACTAACTCGAGGTAATGATCCGCGCGATCACCGATCAGCCGGTGCAGCAGACTGTGCACGAAGGCCGACAGGCGCGGGCCGTCGCGATAGAAGAAGAACACCAGCACCAGGCTCAGTGCCAATTCGAGCATGCCGCCGCCGATTCGCGCACTGCGCACCAGCAGCCAGTTGGCGACCTGACCGATGTAGGGGCGGATGCTGGCGATCAGCGCAGTACCCTGCTCGTCTACCGTGTCCCAGAAGCTCACCAGCGAATCGCCGATCAACGGCAACTCACCGAGCCAGTCTGGCGCAGGCGGGAGTCCCTCAACCTGCAGGTCATGCAACAGAGCGTTGGCATCACGAATCTGGTCGGCGATATTGAAACCCAGCCATACCAGCGGCACGGCCACCAGCACCATCCAGCTGAAGGTGAGCAAGCCCGCCGCCAGGGTGGCGTTGCCGTTCAACCAGCGGGTCAGCAGGCGCATCAGCGGCCAGCTGGCGAAAGCCAGCACGGCAGCCCAGAACAAGGCGGAAGCAAACGGAGCCAGCACCCAGAGGCAGGCCGCCAGCAAGCCGACCAGCAGGATCTGCACAAGCAGGCGATCATTGTTGAGCATGGGAAGTTACTCTAGAGATTAGAGCCGACGCGTCCTCTCGTTTGCGGATGCGTCGGTAAAGTCGGCTATTGCAGCCGCAATGACCGATCAGCGCAATAGCCTGATGAGCAGGCCGGCCTGCTCGGAATCATCCACCTCGAGCCGTCCGGGGCGAATGCGTTCGACGATCAGCGCCTCGCGCCAGGCTACCGCACCGCGTCCGGCGAGGCTGATGCGCATGGTACTGTCCAGGCGCAACATGCTGGCCAGGATCCCGCCCCACTCTGCCGTCGGCTCATCGGCAAGACGAGGCAATTGCAGCTCACCGGTGCTGCGCAATTGCCGCAACAGGGTCGCCGCGGTAGGTAATACCTCACCCAGCGGTTGTTCCGGCCGAAGCTGCTCCACATGCAGGTAAGGTCGGCCGTTGCCACGGGTAATACCGTAGAGCGCCACCAGGCTGCCATCGACCTCAGGCAAACGCGCCAACAGATAGGCCTGCTGGCCCTCTGGCCCGTAAAGCATGGATTTGCCGAAGATGGCGTTGGCCCAGAGGCTGCTGGAACCACACTCGCGCCCTTCGCACCAGAAAAGCAGCTCAGCACCCTGGCGCAACAGTTCACCCCGGGCCTGGGTGAACGCTTCGATACCGGTGTGCGTAGCCGGCAGCAGGTAAGTGATGGCCGTAAGCTCGCCAGAAACGGTGACTTGGGCAGCCATACGCAGTTTGCCGCTGATGCGCCGGATCGAATCCTGCGGATAGACGCGCTCCTGCACCTGATCCTGCCGATAATCGACGATCTGAGCCTGAGCAAAACGGGAAAGCGCCTCCAGATCGGCACTGCCGGGTGTGTCGGTGGCCCCCGCTGCACCAGCGAACAGTAACGATGCCACTATCCATGCACTTCGCATAACACTCCTCAATGGACATGGGCACGAGACTGACATCGATGAATAGCCAGTCTGGAACAATGACGCCGGCCGAGGACCGATCAGCTCACAGCCCGCATGAACGCGCTGGCCAGCCAGCGCCGTTGCCAGCCTCACCACTTGCCAAAAACAAGTCAAGCGAGGCTTTACGAGAGAGTATTGCAGAGGTGTGCAGCTGCTACGCCTGAAAGAACGTGTTGAATAGCGAGGCGACCGCTTCGGCGCCGGCTTCGTCGTCCAGATGCAGATGATGCCCGCCGGGCAGTTCGCGAACGGCGAACGGTAGCCGCTGGACCAGCGAGCGCAGCTCTGGCTGGGTCATCAACCCGCCCTCTGCCAGCACCAGGCTGGCTGGACACGCCACCCGCTCGACAAACGCCAGGGCGTGGGCGCGTGTCAGGCGCATCGCCGAAGGCAACATGAGGCGCGCATCGGTGCGCCAGGTGTAACCTCCCGGCACCGGCATCAACCCGCGCTGAGCCAGCAGCTGCGCAGCCTCGTGACTGACCGCACCAACGCCTTTCATACGCGCAGCAACGGCCTGATCAAAGGTGGCATAGACCGGCTTGCGTTTGTCATCGACCGCCAGCAGCGCCTCGATCGCCGCACCCAGCTTCTGCGGTGCTTCGTCCGCTTCGCCGGTGTAGGGAATCACACCATCGATCAACGCCAGCCGCTCGATCCGCTCGGGCAACGCACCGGCCAGCAGGACCGAGACGATCGCCCCCATGGAATGTCCGAGCAGGGAGAAACGCTTCCAGCCGAACTGCTCGGCGACTTGCAGCACGTCGTGGGCATAGTCCCAGATGTTGTAACTGGCCCCGACCGGACGATGGTCGGAATGGCCGTGACCTGGCAAATCGAGCGCAACGATTCGCAGCCCCTGCAAGCGCGGCGCAAGCCGGGTGAAGGTCGCCGCGTTGTCCAGCCAGCCGTGCAAGGCAATCACTGGCTGACCCTCTTCAGGCCCGTACAGGTGGGCCGCCACCTCGAGGTGAGGCAGGCTCAGTCGGACCTCTTCGAACAGGACACTCATGCCGCCCCCTTGGATAGCTCCAGCTGCGCACCCCAGCGCCCGAGCAGCTCGCGCAATTTCTCGGCGGTCTGCTGCGGCCACTCGAACGGGAACATGTGCCCACCGGGTAGCGTATGCGCTTCGCCACGCGCCATCAGCCGCAGCAGGTAGCCGTGATGCGGCAGCACCACGCGGCTTTCGCGGCCACGCACCATGGCCAGTGGAATCCTCAGTGCCGGCGGCCAGCCCGGCGTGAGATGCGGCACGCTGCGGTAAATGCTGATTTCGGTCTGCGGATCGAAGCGCAGACGCATTCCCTGCCCTGTCGGCTCCAACCCATGTTCGATATAGGCTTCCAGACATTCCGGGTCGAAGCTGCTGAACAAAGCCTTGCCGGCGAAGTAGGCACGCGCTTCCTCGGCGCTGGAAAACTGCTCGCGACGTCCAAGCGTACGGCCAGCCGGGGTCAGTCGGTCGATGAAGCCCAGGCGCTTGGCGGCCCAGATGACGGTCTGGTCGAACCAGGTCGGCAACGGTGAATCGAGCATGACCACCCCGTGATAGAGGTCGGGCCGCAACAATGCCGCGCGGTAGTGCAGCATGCCGCCGAAGGAATGGCCCACGCCCCAGACCGGCTCGCGCAGACGTTCGAGCTGCTCGAACAGTTCCTCGAGCAGGTTGTTCCAGTTGTCATCCACCGGAAAGCGCGGATCGTGACCGTGACGATCCATGTGCGTGACCTGATATTCCGGCGCGAGCGCCTCGAACAGCTTGCGATAGGTCGCCGAAGGAAAGCCGTTGGCGTGGGCGAAGAAGATGCGTTGCGTCATGAAGAAAGTGTTGCCGGACGGACTGGATCGCCATTGTCCGGCAGGCCCCGGCAGGCAGCAATCGCCATAGTCCTGCCGAATGAAGGGCATTCAGGCCAATCAGCAGGCCGCAATGGCGACCCGCCCCGTGCTCAGTTCCTTTCCAGCGGCACGATTGCGACGGTCAGCCGGGAAATGCAGCTGGGCTTGCCGTCCTCACCACTCAGGCGGATGTCCCAGACGTGAGTGGAGCGCCCCAGATGCACCGGTCGGCACACACCTGTGACGCGACCGCTGCGCAAGCCGCGCAGATGGTTGGCGTTCACCTCGAGCCCGACGCAGTAGAACTTGCTGGTATCGATGCAGTGATAACTGGCCATGGAACCGAGGGTCTCGGCCAGGACGACCGAAGCACCACCATGCAAAAGGCCGTAAGGCTGATGGGTGCGGGCATCGACCGGCATGCTTGCCGTGATTGATGACTCGTCGAACGATTCGAAGCGGATATCCAGCAATTCGCTGATGGTGTTCTTGCGCGTGCTATGCAGTGCTTCCAGGTCGGGCTGACGGTGCCAGATGCTCAAGGGACGTGCTCCTGATGGTTATTGTCGTTGGCTCACCTCACACGGAGCGGCGAGGTGAGCAGCAGCAACCCTAACCAACGTCGTGCAGCGATACCAGTCGCATCAGCCCGCCGGCGATCGCCTCGCCTTCGAGCTCCGCCAGCGATGCAGTTGCCATCGGCAGCGGATCGCCGTAGTGGCCGTTGACCAGCCAACCGGCCAGGTTACCGACGAAGGGCTGGTGGGTGACCAGAAGCAGATCGTGCTCGCCACGCGAATCGAGCGCTCTCAGGGCCTCCTGCAGATCCGACTCGGGCGTGGCCCAGTCCACGGTTTCACGCTGCCCGCTGAAGCCCAGCGCCGCGCAGACCTCGTCCGCAGTCTGCTGCGCGCGCCGGTACGGGCTCACAAGGATCGTCTGCAGCGGTTTGCCTCGCAGAAAGGTGGCGCTGCGCCGGACATCTCGACGCCCACCCTCGGTCAGATTGCGCTCGGCATCGGTGCGCGCGTTCGGCTCGGCGTGACCATGACGCAACAACCACAGCCTCATGGTGCCGGCCCCTCCTTCGGCTGCTCCGGCGCTGCGGGAGGTGCCGGCGGTGTCAGCTCGACGTCAGCCGGTCTCGGTGCCGGCCAGTCGGACAGCGGCCAGGGCTTTTGCTCGGTATTGAAAGTAGCGAAGCGCCCGATCTGCGCAACGTACTGACTGAGGCTGTCACCGAAGCCCTGCAGACTGGCGTCCGGATGACCCTTGACCAGACGCAGCACCAGCTGCAGGACCACCACGACCAGCAGCACCAGTTCGGCCAGTTGCCAGACGAAGAAGAAGATCAGCATCCAGACGGCTCGTAGAATCAAGGATTCCCGGTCCGTCGCCTGATTGGATTGGTTCATGGAGTCTCCTGGAGCTCGGTTCAGAATCCGTCGGTTGAAATGAAATCCACGTCGGTCTTGGGCTCACCGCGCATCAGCATGGCGATGATCTGATCGAGCGTACGACCCTCGAACAGAATGGCGTGCAACCCCGCGACCAGCGGCATGTAGACCTGCAGTTCCTCGGCCTTGCATTTGAGCACCTTGATGGTGTTCACGCCTTCGGCGACCTCGCCCAGGCGGGAAACCGCCTCGTCCAGGCTTAGCCCTTCGCCAAGCGCATAGCCCACCTGGAAGTTGCGGCTCTTGGGTGAAGTACAGGTGACGATCAGGTCGCCGACACCGGCCAGGCCGAGAAAGGTCATGGGGTTGGCCCCCAGCTTCACCGCGAAGCGGGTCATCTCCGCCAGGGCCCGGGTAATCAGCATGCTGCGCGTGTTCTCGCCCATGCCCAGCGCGGCGGCCATGCCGGCCATGATCGCGTAGACGTTTTTCAGCGCCCCGCCCAATTCGACACCGAATCGATCGGAACTGGCGTAGACGCGGAAGGTACGACCATGCAGGACCTGCTGTACGCTGCGGCACAACGCCTCATCCTGACTCGCCACCACGGTAGCGGTCAGGGCATGGTCGGCCACTTCACGAGCCAGGTTCGGCCCAGACAGCACGCCGATACGAGCCTGCGGCGCAATCTGCTCGAGAATCTGGCTCATCAGCGTGAAACCGTCCGCCTCGATGCCCTTGGTGGTGCTGATCAGCATCTTGCCGCCCAGCTGCGCGGCAAACGGCTGCAACGCCTGGCGCAGGGCGCTGGAGGGCAGCGCGACGAAAACCAGCTCGCAAGCCTCGAGGGTCGACGCCAGATCCGTGGTCGGCTCCACCTGTGGCAGAACCTCGATGCCCTTAAGGTACCGCGGGTTCTGCCGCTGCGTACGTATGCACTCGGCCTGCTGTGCATCGCGCATCCAGAGCAGGACATGATGCCCGTTCTCGGCCAGCAGGTTGGCGATCGCGGTACCGAAACTGCCGCCGCCGAGTACCGCGATGGATTGCTGTTGTGTCATGTGGTTTCCGTTATGAGCCATTCGCGATGGCAGTGACGGGCATTATACGTTTCATGCTGACGGCCACCAGCGCAAAGCCAAACCCCGACAAATCATCGACTTAGCGCCGCGTCTGCACCGCTGAAATACGTATTTGCGAGCAATAGGCAACCGTCACTGCAACGATTGTCTATAGAGGACACGCTGTCGCAAGGTCCTCGTTAGCAGCTCAGGAGTGTTAAAGTAGCCGCCCAATTCTGTCTTTGCGCCCTTCGGCCACAGATATGGCATGAATGGCGTCGCTGTTGCCAGGCTGTGACTTTAGCCACAACACGGCAGTCTATGACTAGTCTTGATGATCAGGCCTTCGAATTCTGGGCCCGGTATGTAAGCAGCAAAGCCCTCTGTACGGGGCCCATTGAGGAATACGCATGACCAAACAACACGCCTTTACTCGGGAAGACCTGCTTCGTTGCAGCCGCGGCGAACTCTTCGGTCCCGGTAATGCGCAACTGCCTGCGCCGAACATGCTGATGGTCGACCGTATCGTTCACATCAGCGAAGTGGGCGGCAAGTATGGCAAGGGCGAGCTGGTCGCCGAACTGGATATCAACCCTGATCTCTGGTTCTTCGCCTGCCACTTCGAAGGCGATCCGGTCATGCCCGGCTGCCTGGGCCTCGATGCCATGTGGCAGCTGGTCGGCTTCTACCTCGGCTGGCAGGGCAACCCTGGCCGCGGCCGCGCCCTCGGCTCGGGCGAAGTGAAGTTCTTCGGTCAGGTGCTGCCGACCGCGAAGAAGGTCACCTACAACATCCACATCAAGCGCACCATCAACCGCTCGCTGATTCTCGGTATCGCCGACGGCACCGTTAGCGTTGATGGCCGCGAGATCTACAGTGCCGAAGGCTTGCGCGTCGGCCTGTTCACCTCTACCGACAGCTTTTGAAGGACATCCGCATGCGTCGCGTCGTGATCACTGGCCTGGGTATCGTTTCCTGCCTGGGCAATGACAAAGAGACCGTCTCCGGCAACCTGCGCGCCGGCCGCCCCGGCATTCGCTTCAACCAGTCCTACGCGGACATGGGGCTGCGCAGTCAGGTTTCCGGCTCCGTCAACCTGAACCTCGAAGAGCTGATCGACCGCAAGGTCCTACGCTTCATGGGGGACGCTGCCGCCTACGCCTATCTGGCGATGGAGCAGGCCGTGAAGGACGCCGGCTTCAGCCTGGATGACATTTCCAACCCGCGCATCGGTCTGGTGGCCGGCTCGGGTGGCGCTTCCACCATCAACCAGATGGAAGCCATCGACATCCTGCGCGACAAGGGCGTCAAGCGCATCGGCCCATACCGCGTGCCGCGCACCATGAGCAGCACCGTTTCGGCCTGTCTCGCCACCCCGTTCCGCATCAAGGGCATCAACTACTCCATCGCTTCGGCCTGCGCCACCAGCGCGCATTGCATCGGCCATGCCATGGAGCAGATCCAGATGGGCAAGCAGGACGTCGTCTTCGCCGGTGGTGGTGAAGAGGAGCACTGGAGCCAGAGCTGCCTCTTCGACGCCATGGGTGCCCTGTCCAGCCAGTACAACGAAACCCCGGAAAAGGCCTCGCGCGCCTACGATGCCAAGCGTGACGGTTTCGTCATCGCCGGCGGTGGCGGCATGGTGGTGGTCGAAGAGCTGGAGCACGCACTCAAGCGCGGCGCCAAGATTTACGCCGAGATCGTCGGCTACGGCGCCACTTCCGACGGCTACGACATGGTCGCACCGAGCGGTGAAGGCGCCCTGCGCTGCATGCAGCAGGCGATGTCCACCGTCGAGGGCTCGATCGACTATCTCAACACCCACGGCACCTCCACCCCGGTGGGCGACGTGGCCGAGATCAAGGCCGTGCGCAACATGTTCGGCGACAAGGTCCCGACCATCAGCTCGACCAAGAGCCTGTCCGGTCACTCGCTGGGCGCCGCCGGCGTTCACGAAGCGATCTACTCGATGCTGATGATGGAAGGCAACTTCATCGCCGGCTCGGCCAACATCGACGAGCTGGACCCGGAAGTCGCCGACATGCCGATCCTTCGCGAAACCCGCGAGAACGCTCAGATCGACACGATCATGAGCAACAGCTTCGGCTTCGGCGGCACCAATGCCACGCTGGTACTGCGCCGCTACAAGGCCTGAGCCAGCAGCAAGCGACACATGAGAACGGCGCCCTAGGGCGCCGTTCTTGTTTCCGCGATCAGTTGATTCAGACGCGCCGCTCGGCACCCTCGTCGATATCGCCATGGGCGATACAGGAGGCCGCAGTGAACAGCACGTCAGTCGACGAGTTCAGCGCGGTTTCTGCCGAGTCCTGCACCACGCCGATGATGAAGCCGACCGCCACGACCTGCATCGCCAGGTCATTGGAGATCCCGAACAGGCTGCAGGCCAGCGGAATGAGCAGCAGCGAGCCGCCGGCGACACCCGAAGCCCCGCAGGCGCAGACCGCCGCCAACAGGCTCAGCAGCACCGCCGAGGCAATATCCACCTGAATGCCGAGAGTATTGACCGCAGCCAGCGTAAGCACCGTGATGGTGATTGCCGCCCCACCCATGTTGATGGTCGCACCCAGCGGGATGGACACCGAGTAGGTGTCCTTGTGCAGCCCGAGACGCTGGCACAACTGCATGTTCACCGGAATATTGGCAGCCGAACTGCGCGTGAAGAAGGCCGTGATGCCACTCTCACGAAGGCAGGTGAGTACCAGCGGATAGGGATTGCGGCGAATCTGCCAGAACACGATCAGCGGGTTCATCACCAGCGCCATGAACAGCATGGCGCCCACCAGCACAAGCAGCAGCCGGACATAGCCCAGCAGCACATCGAAGCCCGAATCGGCCAGCGTGCCGGCGACCAGGCCGAACACACCGAGCGGCGCGAAGCGGATCACCACCTTGACGATCAGCGTGACGCCATCGGACAGATCGCCAATCAGCCGCCGCGTGCTGTCCTGCGCATGGCGAAAGGCAAAGCCGAGGCCGATCGCCCACGCCAGAATGCCGATGAAGTTGCCATTGAGCAGCGCACGCACCGGGTTGTCGACGATATTGAACAGCAGCGTCTTGAGGACCGCTCCCACCCCGGACGGCGGTGTCACGTCAGTTGCTTCGCTGACCAGCGTCAGCGAGGTCGGAAACAGGAAGCTCGCCAGCACCGCAACCGCCGCCGCGCTCAGCGTACCCAGCGCGTAAAGCACGATGATGGGCCGTATGTGGGTGGGCTGGCCGCGCTTGTGGTTGGCCAGTGACGAAGTCACCAACACGAATACCAGAACCGGCGCTACGGCCTTGAGCGCCTGAACGAACAGGTCGCCCAGCAGCGCGGCCGATTTGGCGGCAGTCGGCAGGAAGAGCGCCAGTAACGCTCCGACGACCAGTCCGATGACGATCTGGAGTACCAGACTGGTGCGACTGATGAAGCGGACGATTCGAGGCATATCGGACATAGGCGCATCTCGCAGCTGGGAAAGAACGACCCCGAACGGACCGTTCCTGCCATGGAAAAACGCGGGATGGTACGCCGCTGGACCGCCCATGCCCAGCATTGAGCTGTCACGGGTGGGCGAAGTAGTCGGCTCGAAGCGCTTGAAGAACAAAGGGCGCCCTGGCGAGCGCCCTCGGGATCAGACCTGGAAACGTGCCACGAGATTGTTCAGGTCGATCGCCAGGCGTGCCAGCTCCTGACTGGCTGCACTGGTCTGGTTTGCACCCGCTGAAGATTGCAGCGACAGATCGCGAATGTTGACCAGATTGCGATCAACCTCACGGGCGACCTGAGCCTGCTCCTCCGACGCACTGGCGATCACCAGGTTGCGCTCGCTGATCTGGCTGATCGCGCTGGCGATGCCATCGAGCGCCTCACCGGCTGCCCGCGCCAGCTCCAGCGTGGTCCTGGCGCGCTCATTGCTCGCCTGCATGGCATGCACCGCCTTGTCGGTGCCCTGATGTACATCGCCGATCATCTGTTCGATTTCTGCGGTCGACTGCTGTGTGCGGTGCGCGAGCGCCCTCACCTCATCGGCAACCACGGCGAACCCCCGTCCAGCATCACCGGCGCGCGCCGCTTCGATAGCCGCGTTGAGGGCCAGCAGATTGGTCTGCTCCGCGATGGAGCGAATCACGTCCAGCACCTTGCTGATATCGCGCACCTGGCTTGCCAACCGCTCCACCTCGGTGGCCGTCTGGGTTACGTCGCCCGCCAGCAGGTCGATCGACTCGACCGTGCGGATGACCTGCTGGCGACCATGCTGCGCCGTCTCGTCGGACTCGCGCGAGGCTTCGGACGTCGCGACGGCATTGCGCGCTACCTCATCCACCGCGGTGGTCATTTCGTTGACTGCGGTGGCGGCCTGCTCGATCTCGTGGTTCTGCTGATGCAAGCCACGGGTAGAGTCTTCGGTCACGACGTTGAGCTCTTCCGCCGCCGAAGCCAACTGGTTGGAGGAGTGGGAAATACCCTGGATGGTCTCGCGAAGACTTTGCTGCATGGCCTGAAGCGCGACGAGCAGGCGCGCGGGTTCATCATTCCCGACGATGTTGATGCCACGAGTGAGGTCACCACCGGCAATGACTTCCGCCACGCTCACCGCCTCCGCCAGTGGTTGCACGATGCTGCGGGTCAACAACATCGCCAGCACGACGGTGGCAATGAGCGCCAGAATGATCGCAACGACTACGCCCTGGAAGGCATTGTCCGCCACATCGAGGGCATGAGCGCTAGCTGCATTGGCGGCCTTGCGGTTGAGATCAATCAGGTCGGCGACCGCCTGGGAAGTTTTGAGCGCGTGTTCGTTGAGCTCGCCTCGGGTGAGGCTGATCGCCTCATCCACGCGGCCCTCCAAGGTTAGCTCTACCATCTTGCGCTGAAAGCCCTCGTAGCGCGCCAGCGATTGATCGAACGCCGCAAGCAAAGCCTTCCCCTCCACGCTGGCGATCAGCCGATCCAGCTCCTGGCGCTCTTCGGCCAGCGTCTTGCGCACCGCATCGAGCCCAGCCGCCCCTGCGTTCCGCTCACCCGGTTCAACGATCAGCAATCGCAACGTTCCTGCACGAATCATCAGAAACCGCTGATTGATCTGACCGAGCAACTGAATGGTCGGCAGGAGTTGCTGGTCAACGTGTTCAGCTTCGTCTTCCATTACTGTTATTCGGGACAACGCAAACGCACCCAACAGAAAGACAAACAGTGCGACGACGCCAAATCCCAAGCCTGCCCTCGTGGCAATTCTCATTTGTCTGAACATGACGCGACCCTCGTGATTACGGTAGATAAACCGTATATCGGTTCGATTGACGCATCACTTGACGCCAAGCAAAGAAATATGTTTATCGAATGATAACCGATCTCAACCGAAACCAGCGGGGACGTTCACTAGGTGAACGAGCGAACGGACACGGGGCTACATGCTCCATGAAATGAGGCAGCGTCACGCGCGTGGCCTGCTGCATCATCGAAAGGCAAAGCCGCTCACCCGAATCCTGCCGCCAATGAACGCCCCGAGGGTCCTAATCGACTAACGGTCCGACTGCGATTAGCCACTACTGCTCGCGCACCGTGAAGCGTTGCTCGGCCAGCTTGCGATCTCCCTGGAACACCATCATCCGCCACTCGCCAGGCACTACTTCGTGGGGCTCGGTGAATTCGAATGCCATGACATCCTGCTCCACGTCAGGGACCAGCGCCTGGACCACTTCGAACTTGTCGTGCCGTTTGCCGTCGGGCGTCTGCACGCCTGGCGTCAGGTAGAGCAACGTCAACGGCGTATCAGCAGCCTGCTTGCCCACCAGGCGATAACGCAGGCCGAATTTGCTGCCGAGTTTCGCGGGAATCTCGGTGGTCTGGCGGATCGACTGATCGCGTCGTGTCAAAACGCGCTCCCCGGGCTGGAAATCCTCTTTCGTTGTTTCGAACAGACCATATTCCACTGGTCCCACCACCTGCACGTCGGCTTGCGCAAGCGGCGCACTTATTCCCAGCACGGCCACGGCCAACGCCAAACGGACTAACGACATGTACCTGCTCCTTGATGGATTACGGAGCCGGCAGGTTATGACGCAACGATGACAGCAGCGTGACGATCAGCGCAGTTGCTGCTGCCGCTTGCGTGGCAACAGCGCAAGGAAGTTGTCTCGAGCGACGCCCTGCGCCACCGATTCAGGGAGTGCATCGAGGAACGGCTCGAATGCCTGCATACCCGAGGCCAAGCTGTCGAAACGTCCTACTACGTCCGAACCGATCACGAAGCGATCCGGATATTGCTCGACCAGCGCCACCCATTTGGGGTCCGGATTGCCCTGCTCGTCCAGCAGGTAAGGACGCAGCATCGTCCAGGATAGGTCGATGTAAAGATTGGAATAGTCGCCGAGCAGTCGGCTGACCGTATCGTACAGAAACTCCAACTTCTCCTGATGCCGATGAAGCTCCATGCTGGTGCCAGCGTGGGCCCAGATGAAGCGGGTATGCGGGTGGTTGCGCAGCGGCTCCTCCAGCTCGGCGAGATAGAGCGGATTGCGCTCGCGCTTGGAGGTGATGTTCGAATGCAGCAGCACCGGCAGATCGAACTCGGCCGCCAGATGGTAGACCCTCGTCAGCGCCTCGTTGTTGGCCCGCGGTGTGTCGCCCTCGGTCAGGGCGGTTACGTCATCGTGACGCGTGAATACCTCCCCCAGCCCCTGCCAGAGCCCCGGATGCAGCTCGAGCATCCGCCGAATATGGGCGTCGGCGTTCTTGTCATTGGGATTGAAGCCAGACAGGAATGGATGGAAGCGCTTGCGCTGCTCCTCATCCAGCTCCTCAAGGGCTGCGGCGACCAGCACATCGGTAGCACTGTACCAGTACACCGGCGCATCATCCCCAGCGTAGTAGCGCGGACGCTTGGGCTCGTTCTCGTGCCACTTCTTCGCTACCGGAATACCGCTGATCATGACGTGATCGATGCCGCCGGCGTCCATCGCCTTGAGCAGCTTTTGCATGCCGTCGGTCTCCTGGAAGAAATCCACGTAATGCAGGTGTGCGTCGCTGTAGCGGTAATCTCGCGCTTGAGCACAAGCCAGCGGCAAACAAAGAAAGAGAGCGAGCAACAGGGCGGGTCGTTTTTTTGGCAAGGCGTGGTCCTCCGGACAGGCAGCGAATAGACCGCCGCCAGGCTCGACCGTTCATCCGTGACACAGCGCCAATACCCCCCACCGTATTTGACAAACATCAAGGCCGGCCAGCGCAAGGCGCCCTAGCATGCTTGGGACAGAAACGCGGCCACTGTGCCGCGTTTGATTGATCACCTAACTGAGCGAGGCATGTTTCCATGGCCCTGAAGACCATCAGCGCACGCGGACAATTGAATGCAGGTATGGCAATCGAGGTCGAGTGCGGCAACCACCGCCTGATCATGGATCAGCCGAAGAACGCGGCTGGTCAGGACCTCGGCCCCACTCCACTGGAAGCCATCATGGCTGCAGTGGCGGGCTGTTTCGGCACCATCGGCCGGTTCATCGCTCATCAGCAGAAGATCGAACTACGCGGCATGCGCTTCGAGATCGAAGCGGACTACGACCCGGCCGGCCTGCTCGGCCGCGACCCGGACGTCCGCCCTGGCTTCCAGGAGCTGCGCGTCAAGGTCGAGATCGACGCCGATCTGGACCGGGAGGGCAAACAGGCGCTGCTGGAGCAGATCGAAAAACGTTGTCCGGTCGCCGACAACCTCACCCATGGCACTCGCTTGGTCAGCGTATTGGTCTGAACGGAAGGAAATGAAAACGGCCCGTCGTTGACGGGCCGTTTTCATCTCGCAGCAGCGGCTCAGGCCGAAAGTTCGACCAGCAGCTTGTTCAGACGCTGCACATAGGCAGCCGGGTCCTTGAGGCTGTCTCCCGCCGCGAGTGCGGCCTGATCGAAGAGGATGTGTGAAAGATCGGCGAAGCGATCTTCGTCCGGCTCGGCGTCCAGCTTCTCGATCAGCGGATGCTGCGGGTTGATCTCGAAGATCGGCTTGGACTCCGGCACCTTCTGCCCGCTCGCCTCAAGGATCTGACGCATCTGCAAGCCGAGATCCTGCTCACCGATGGCAAGAATGGCTGGTGAGTCGGTCAGGCGATGCGAGACTCGCACCTCGGCGACCTCGTCGCCCAGCGCGCCCTTGAGACGCTCGATCAGCCCTTCCTTGGCCTTGGCAATCTCTTCCTGGGCCTTCTTGTCCTCTTCCGAGTCCAGCTTGCCCAGATCCAGATCGCCACGCGCCACGTCGACGAACTGCTTGCCGTCGAACTCGGTGAGATAGCTCATCAGCCACTCGTCGATGCGGTCGGTGAGCAGCAGGACTTCGATGCCCTTCTTGCGGAAGACCTCCAGGTGCGGGCTGTTCTTGACCTGCGCATGGCTCTCGCCGGTCAGGTAGTAGATCTTGTCCTGGCCTTCCTTCACCCGGCCCAGGTAATCGGCCAGCGATACCGACTGCTCGCCGGACACATCGCTGGTAGAGGCGAAACGCAACAGACCGGCGATCTTCTCCTTGTTGGCGAAGTCTTCTGCCGGGCCTTCCTTGAGCACCTGGCCGAACTGCGACCAGAACTTCTTGTAGTCCTCCGGCTTGTCCTTCGCCAGCTTTTCCAGCATGTCCAGCACGCGCTTGGTCAGCGCCGACTTCATCGAGTCGATTACCGGATCCTTTTGCAGGATCTCGCGCGAAACGTTGAGCGACAGGTCATTGGAGTCCACCACACCCTTGATGAAACGCAGGTACAGCGGCAGGAACTCGTCGGCCTGATCCATGATGAACACGCGCTGAACGTAGAGCTTGAGGCCCTTGGGCGCTTCGCGATGGTACAGATCGAACGGCGCGCGACCCGGCACGTAGAGCAGCGAGGTGTACTCCAGCTTGCCCTCGACCTTGTTGTGGCTCCAGGACAGCGGATCTTCGAAGTCGTGAGCGACGTGCTTGTAGAACTCCTGGTACTCCTCGTCCTTCACTTCGCTGCGCGGACGGGTCCAGAGGGCACTGGCACGGTTGACCGTTTCCCATTCGGTTTCCGCCGGCTTGTCCTTCTCTTCGTCGCTCTCCAGAGAAGAAAGGGGCTCCTTCGGCAACTCGATGGGCAAGGCGATATGGTCGGAATACTTCTTGACGATATTGCGCAGGCGCCAGCCATCGGCGAACTCTTCTTCACCCTTCTTCAGGTGAAGGACGATGCGGGTGCCGCGCTCGGGCTTATCGACGGTGGCGACTTCGAACTCGCCCTCGCCCTTCGAAGACCAGTGCACACCTTCGCTCGCCGGAGTACCGGCGCGGCGGCTGTAAACGTCGACCTTGTCGGCGACGATGAATGCCGAATAGAAGCCCACACCGAACTGGCCGATCAGGTGCGAGTCCTTCTTCTGGTCGCCGGAGAGATTCTTCAGAAAATCCGCAGTGCCGGATTTGGCGATGGTGCCCAGATGCGCGATCACGTCCTCGCGGCTCATGCCAATGCCGTTGTCCTCGAGGGTGACGGTCTTGGCCTCCTTATCGAAGGAAAGCCGGATCTTCAGCTCGGCGCCACCTTCGAGCAGCTCCGGCTTGGCCAGTGCTTCGAAGCGCAGCTTGTCAGCAGCGTCGGAAGCATTGGAAATCAGTTCGCGAAGGAAGATTTCCTTGTTCGAGTACAGCGAATGGATCATCAGATGAAGCAGCTGCTTCACTTCGGTCTGGAAGCCCAGGGTTTCTTTTTGAGTCTCCACACTCATCGTCTACGAACTCCACATCATCTCAATGGCTCGGACCGCGGCTGCGGCGATGTCAGGCAGATGGGGGCACGACGATGGATTTCAAGGGCGGGCGGCGCGTGTCTTGCACCGCCCCTCGGTCATGGCTCGACCAGTTCGAGTAGTACGATCTCACCCGGTGCCAGGTTGTAGCTGGCCTCGCCGGGCCCGCGGATGACCCGCCGAATGATCAGCTTGCCTTCGCTGTCCAGCCCCAGGAAGCGACCCTCGGCAACCCCGCCACGTTCGGTATGCGCGCGGACCAGCATCTGTTGGTAGCGAGCCGGATCGCGCAACAACCGTTCCAGCGAAAACCCCGGATGACGATCCTTGGCGGTGACAGGGATGGCCTTCACGGCGGCGGGGCTTTCATCGCGGGCAGCGGCCGGCGCGATCACGTCGGCAGTCAGGGCAGGATAATCGTCGCCCCTGACCTGCCAGCCCTGCGCATCCTTGATCAGATGCAGAGTAAAGCCCTGCGCCTCGCCCTTGACCGTAGCCTGAACACTTACCTCAAGCTCATCGGCAGGCAGCGCCAACGTCGGCAGCGGTTGTATCGAGACATCGCGACTGGCGTGGCGACGCTGCAGGTAATCCTCGATGACAAAGGCCAGCGTATCCTGTGAATCGTGCCGACGATCGACCTCGCCGTTGCGGTAGCGCAGCCGATTGGTAAACAGTTCGACGTTGCCGTTGAGGCTGGTCTGATAATGCGGGGGCAGGACCAGGTGAAAATCGCCACTCAGCTTGTTCGGTGCGACGGGTTCCAGATCGAGATGCAGGGTATAGCCACGGTCGAGACGGCGACTTTCGGGCAATTCCCGGTCGCGGCTGAGCCAGGCTATCTCGACTTCGGGTAATGGTCCGGCGTCGTCGGGCAGCACATCGACGCGCAGGGCGCCGTCAACCGGCTCGCGCAGCCGTACGATGACTTCCTGCCGGGCGAAAAAGCCCCGCCCTTCGCGCAGTGTCAGCACACCATTGATGAATTCGCCCTGTTGCGGCGCAAATGCCCGACCATTGAGTTGTCCTTTGATGTTCATGCTCAGCTCGGGCTGAACCTGCGTCGGCAGCCAGCGCAGGCTGAAGATCGCTGCCAGGCGGTCAGCATCGCGACTGGCCAGCAACGACAACCCGACCACCAACGGGATCACCCCGAGACAGGAAAGCACCACGGCCCTACGTGCAGCACGCCAATGACTGAACACGAACGCCAGCGTCAGAGGCGGCAGCAAGCTGCCAATACCCCACAACAGGCTCGTCGCGAATGCCTGGCTGATCAGCCAGACGAAACCGGCGAACACCAGCAATAGGCCGCCGAGTATCAACAGTGCTTCCATTCGAGTTCCTTCAACGCAGTCGCGGAGTAACAGCGCATACCGCGGCGCTGCCTCCCCTTCGGATGCGTCAGGGCTCGTCGATCTTGAAGTGGCAGCGGGCGGTGGCGATGGGCTCGGCCTGACGGGTCTGCCAGGCGGTGATCGCGACATTGGCGACCCTGCGGCCTTGGCGCCAGACCTGGCAGGCGGCGAAGGTGTCACGATAGTGACCGGCACGCAGATAATCTATCGAGAAGTCGATGATTTTGGGCAAATGTGGCGCCCCCATGAACATCAGCAGGTGCAGCATCGCTGCATGCTCCATGAAGCCTGCGATGACACCGCCATGGATGGCCGGTAGCGGGTTGCCGATGTTGCTCTCGTTCTGTGGCAGTCGGAAAACCATCTCGTCGCCCAGACGCAGGCACTCGATGCCGATCAGGCGAGCATAGGGCACCAACTGGATCAGCGAGTTGTAGTCATTGGTCGCGTGCGCTTTCTGAACCAGCTCGCTGAGGTTGAAATCGCTCATGCCTTCCCCTCCGAGCCAAACACACCCTGGGCGCCCTTGCCCATACGCATGAAGGTTCCCACCGCGTGGGCAATGGGCTCATTGATATCGCGCTGGTAGGCGATGCCCCGGGTGAAGATTACCGTCGGCGTAACGCGGTAGCATTCGGCGAAACCGAAGATGTCGTGCCCCGGCTCAGCCGGATGCATGTAGTCGATGCGCAAATCGAGCGTCGGGCAGACCTCAAGCTCCGGCAGTGCGCAGGCTGTGGAAATCCCGCAGGTGGTGTCCATCAGCGTAGTGATCGCGCCGCCATGAACGACTCCGGTCTCCGGGTTGCCGATGATCTTTTCGCTGTAAGGCAGGCGCAAGGTGAGTCCGCGGCTGTCGGCATGCTCGACACGCAGGCCCAGAACCTGGCAGTGCCGCAGGACTGACAGAAAGCGCTGGGTGCGCTCGAGTATCTGGCTATCGCTCATTCGAATTCTCGACGGTTGGATCAGCCGCGAATGATACCGCCTCGCCCGCGCTGTGCCCTATTCCCTGGGCGCTTCGGCTGGCGAAGTTGGCGTGAACACCATGACTTCGAGCACGTCGGAGTGGAATTCCCGGCGATAGAGAATGAGCACCACGCCGGCCGTGACGAGCATGAAGAACCAGGGATGAACGAACCAGGCGAGTGTCGCCATGCCGAAGTAGTAGGCACGCAAGCCGAAGTTGAACTGGTTGGCGGCCATGGAAATGACCTGTGCCGCCCGATCGGCGAAAGCTCTTCGCTCCTGATCACTGACGTTGCGCTCCCCCACCATCGGCGCGGAGGCAACCAGCACGGCGGCGAAGTTGTACTGGCGCATGCACCAGCTGAACGTGAAGAACGCGTAGACGAAGACCACTGCAAGACACAGCAGCTTGATCTCCGACAACCCGCGGCTGACCGGTTGCGCGAACGGCAGATCGGCGAGCAGCGAGACCGCACGATCCGACGCACCCAGTGCAGTCAGAATGCCGGCGAGGATGATCAACGTACTGGACGCAAAGAAGGAGGCGTTGCGCTCGAGATTGCCGATGACATTGGCATCGGCAATGCGGTTGTCACGCATCAGCAGCCGCTGCATCCAGTCCTCCCGGTACAAATGCAGCACGCTTGCCAGACAGGCCGTGTCCCGCGCCCGCCAGCTGGCATAACGGGTGTAACCGACCCAGCACAGGATGAACCACAGTACAGCGATCAGATGCGGCAGGTTTGGATCGGACAAGCTCATGGCACACCCTCGGAAACGTCGCGTGATTATAGCCAGCAGCGCTCCCGACGATAGCGCTGCAGCGCCGCCTGATCGGCCAGCGGCGTTGCAGCGCAACGCTTACTTCATGCCCGACTGCACACGCTCGGCACGACCCAGCAGCCGGTCGGTAACAATTGCCAGCACCAGCATCAGCAAGACCGGAACCAACCAGCCCATGCTCTGATCGGCCAACGGCAACTGGCTGAACAGAGGCGGAACCCAGTCGCCCAGCCCGGCCGCGGCGAGGCCATCGACCACACCGAAGACCAGCGTTACTGCCATCACCGGCACGAAGACCCGCGGCGCCGACAGCCAGAAGCGATCAAGCAGACTCAACGCCACCAGCACGATGGCGAGCGGATAAAGCCCAACCAGCACCGGGACCGACACACTGATCAACTGAGTCAGGCCTTGGTTGGCGACCAACAGGCTGAAGAGTGCAAAGACGATCACCACAGCGCGATAGGACACCGGCAGCAAGGCACTGAAGAACTCGCCACAGGCCGTGGTCAGGCCTACCGCAGTGGTCAGACAGGCCAATGTGATGACGACCGCAAGCAGCAGACTGCCCGGCGTGCCGAAGGTGTGCTGCACGTAGGTGGTGAGAATCTGTACGCCGTTCTCGGCGCCGGCGGCGATCCCCTGGCTCGTCGCGCCGAGGTAGAACAGAGCCAGATACACCAGCGAAAGGCCGATGGCTGCAATCACACCGGCGATCATCGAATAACGGGTCACCAGGGCCGGCTCGGTCACGCCGCGGTCTCGGATGGCGGTGGCGATCACGATGCCGAACACCAGAGCACCGAGCGTATCCATGGTCAGATAGCCCTCAAGGAACCCTTTGATCAGCGGTGACGCCCGATACCCCTCGGTCGCGGCGCCCACCTCACCCGCTGGAGCGAAGATCGCAGCGCCGCCCAGCACCAGCAATGCCGACAGCAATACGGGGGTGATGAATTTGCCGATGCGATTGACCAGCTGCCCCGGGTTCAGCACCAGGAACAGCATCGCCGCGAAGAAGACCAGCGTATAGAGAAACAGCGGCATGCCCGAGTTACCGCTGAACGGTGCGATACCCATCTCGAACGAAACGACAGCCGTACGCGGTGTGGCAAACAGCGGTCCGATTGCCAAATAGACCGCCACCGCGAGAACGGTGCCTGCGACATTGCCGAGCGGCGCGGTTAGGCGGTCCATGCCACCGCCGACGCGGGCCAGCGCGACAACAGTCAATAGCGGCAGGCCGACCCCGGTCAGCAGGAAGCCAAGCGCCGCCTGCCAGATGAACGCACCTGCAGCCATGCCGGCGCTGGGGGGGAAGATGATATTGCCAGCGCCCAAGAACAGCGCAAACGTCATGAAGCCAAGTGCCAGCAGGTCAAAACCTTTCAAACGATTCATGCGGGGAAAACTACCAGAAGATAACGGCAACCAATGAACGCGGCGCAGCTTACGAGCGCGACGGAACGACGATTCATATTGGCCTGAATGACGGAGTGCGGGTTTCCTTCAGGGATAAGGGGAAACATCATCCAGCCGTTTGAGCCGGATTCTTCTTGCACGCTGTCGCTCTTGTGAAACGAACAAACGTATGAATGAGCGGCAATGATGCCACGATGCGCCGATGAATGCTGACCGGAACGTCAGCATCGGCCGCGAAAAATTGTCGCTCGGCCTGCGCGAAGGAAAGCTAATCGCGCGGACAGATGGAGCTCGTTGCGCCGCGGCGGCACAACGAGGGACGTCTCCAATCCAAGCGCCCGGCGATTGCCCGGGCGCTTGGAGTCCGGTCAGGCTTTCATCGCCCAACCGGTCACTTCTGCCAGTGCTTTGCCAATATCGGCCAGAGAGCGTACGGTCTTCACGCCAGCGTCCTGCAGGGCAGCGAACTTCTCTTCCGCAGTACCCTTGCCGCCAGAGATGATCGCCCCCGCATGCCCCATGCGCTTGCCAGCCGGAGCGGTGACACCGGCGATGTAGGACACCACCGGCTTGGTCACGTTGGCCTTGATGAAGGCGGCAGCCTCCTCTTCGGCCGAACCGCCGATCTCGCCGATCATGACGATGGCTTCGGTCTGCGGATCGTCCTGGAACAGCTTGAGGATATCGATGAAGGTCGACCCAGGGATCGGGTCGCCGCCGATGCCGACGCAGGTCGACTGGCCGAAACCGGCATCGGTGGTTTGCTTCACGGCTTCGTACGTCAGCGTGCCGGAGCGCGAGACGATGCCCACCTTGCCCGGCTGGTGGATGTGCCCCGGCTGAATGCCGATCTTGCACTCACCCGGGGTGATCACGCCGGGGCAGTTCGGCCCGATCAGCCGCACGCCGAGCTCGTCGCACTTGATCTTCACTTCGAGCATGTCCAGCGTCGGGATGCCTTCGGTGATGCAGACGATCAGCTTGATACCACCGAATGCCGCTTCGAGGATGGAGTCCTTGCAGAACGGGGCCGGTACGTAAATCACAGATGCATCGGCGCCGGTGGCCTCCACGGCCTCCTTGACGGTGTTGAACACCGGCAGCCCCAAGTGCATCGTGCCACCCTTGCCGGGCGTGACGCCACCGACCATCTTGGTGCCGTAAGCGATCGCCTGCTCGGAGTGGAATGTGCCCTGCGATCCGGTGAAGCCCTGGCAGATGACCTTGGTGTCCTTGTTGATCAATACGCTCATTACTTGCCCTCCGCGGCTTTGACAACCTGAATGGCCGCATCGGTCAGGCTGCTCGCGCCGATGATGTTCAGACCGCTCTCGCTCAGCATCTTGGCGCCCAAGTCGGCGTTGTTGCCTTCCAGACGAACCACAACAGGCACCTTGACGCCCACTTCACGCACGGCACCGATGATGCCCTCGGCGATCATGTCGCAACGCACGATGCCGCCGAAGATGTTCACCAGAACGGCAGCGACATTGCTGTCGGAGAGAATGATCTTGAACGCTTCGGTCACCCGCTCCTCGGTGGCGCCACCGCCCACGTCGAGGAAGTTCGCCGGTGCACCGCCATGCAGGTTGACGATGTCCATGGTGCCCATGGCCAGGCCGGCACCGTTGACCATGCAACCGATGTTGCCGTCGAGCGCCACGTAGTTCAGTTCCCACTTGGCAGCATGCGCCTCGCGCGGATCGTCCTGCGATGGATCGGCCATGTCGCGCAGCTTCGGCTGGCGATAGATGGCGTTGCTGTCGATGTTGATCTTGGCGTCCAGGCAGTGCAGGTTGCCGTCCTTCTTGATCACCAGCGGATTCACTTCGAGCAGTGCCAGGTCGTAGTCCTGGAACAACTGGGCAAGACCGACGAAGATGTGCACGAACTGCTTGACCTGGTCACCCTTGAGGCCCAGCTGGAACGCCAGTTCGCGCGCCTGGAACGGCTGCGCGCCGACCAGCGGATCGATGGTTGCCTTGAGGATTTTCTCGGGTGTGTCGTGAGCGACTTTCTCAATGTCCACGCCGCCTTCGGTGGAGGCCATGAAGACGATCCGGCGACTGGCACGATCGACCACGGCGCCCAGATAGAGCTCCTTGTCGATGTCGGTGCACGCCTCGACCAGAATCTTGCTGACCGGCTGACCATTGGCGTCGGTCTGGTAGGTCACCAGACGCTTGTCGAGCCACTGCTGGGCGAATGCCCGGGCCTCATCCTTGCTGCGAACCAGCTTTACGCCACCCGCCTTGCCACGTCCACCAGCATGCACCTGGGCTTTGACCACCCATTGCGTGCCGCCGATCTTGTCGCAGGCTTCCGCTGCTTCCTTCGGGCTATCGACTGCGTAGCCTTTGGACACGGGCAGACCGTATTCAGCGAACAGTTGTTTACCTTGGTACTCGTGAAGATTCATGCTTTCTACCGTCTGTGTTGGTATTGGCGCATTTACGGCACGACGAACCGTCGTGCCTCCCTCACAAGTCGCTGAAAACTATCTGCGAATTCACGATACCTCTCAGCGACCTGCAATCCTTTTCGAATCTGCAGTTTGCAAAAGGCCCGGCGTATCTGCAGATACGTCGGGCCCGGGTACAGCACGAAACCGATTAGCGCTTCTTGCGATTGGCGATATGGATGGCGTGGCCATTCACTGCCAGGGCCGCTTCATGCAGCGCTTCGGACATCGTCGGATGGGAGAAGACCATCATGCCCAGGTCTTCGGCACTGGTACCGAATTCCATGCCGATCGCGCCCTGCTGAACCAGCTCGGCGGCGCTTGGGCCCATCACATGCACGCCCAACACGCGGTCGGTCTTGGCATCGGCGATGACCTTGACCAGGCCGGCGGTGTCGTTGGCAGCCATGGCACGGCCACTGGCGGCGAACGGGAAGGTACCGACGTTGACTTCAACGCCTTCGGCCTTCAGTGCCTGCTCGGATTTGCCGACCCATGCGATTTCCGGGTGAGTGTAGATGACCGACGGAATCAGGTCATAGTTCATCTGGGTCTTGTGGCCAGCGATACGCTCGGCAACCATCACGCCCTCTTCCGAGGCCTTGTGGGCCAGCATGGCGCCGCGAACCACGTCACCGATGGCGTATACGCCCGGAACGCTGGTAGCGCACTGGTCGTCGACGAAGATAAAGCCACGCTCATCCATGTCGACGCCGGCATCGGCAGCCAGCAGGTCAGTGGTGACCGGACGACGGCCGACTGCAACGATCAGCTTGTCGAAGGTCATCTGCTGCTCGCCTTCGGCGCTGGTGAAGTTGACGGTCACTTGATCGCCCTTCACTTCCGAACCGGTCAGGCGCGCGCCCAGCAGGATCTTCAGACCCTGCTTGGACAGGACCTTGAAGGCTTCCTTGGAAATCTGCTCGTCCGCGGCCGGCAGGAACTTTTCCATGGCCTCGATGACGGTGACTTCAGCGCCGAGACGGGCCCAGACCGAACCCAGCTCCAGACCGATCACACCGGCACCGATGACGCCCAGCTTGCCCGGCACGCTCTGGAAGTCCAGTGCGCCGGTAGAATCGACGATGACTTTCTGATCAACCGGCGCCGGTGGGATGTTCACTGGAGTGGAACCGGACGCCAGGATGACATTCTCGGCGGCGAGCGTCTGGACATTGCCGTCCAGGCCGGTGACTTCGACCTGCTTGCCGGCCAGCAGCTTGCCATGCCCTTCGAACACGGTCACACCGTTGGCTTTCATCAGGGACGAGACACCGCCGGTGAGGTTCTTAACGATCTGGTCTTTGCGCGCAACCATGGTCGGCACGTCCATAGCCACTTCGCCGGTGCTGATGCCGTGAACCTTGAAGCTCTCATGGGCTTCATGGAACTTGTAGGAGCTGTCCAGCAGAGCCTTGGAAGGAATGCAACCTACGTTCAGGCAGGTACCGCCCAGCGCGGTCTTGCCGTCCTTGCCCTGATATTTTTCGATACACGCGGTCTTCAGACCCAGCTGGGCTGCACGAATGGCGGCCACATAGCCGCCAGGGCCGGCACCGATGACGACGACGTCGAATTTCTGGCTCATTACGAATCCTCTTAAAAGCAGCTAAAAGCCAAAGGCTGCAGGCAGCAGGGACGGCTTTCGCCAGACCCGCCAACTGCAGCCTGGGGCGTTTCTATCAGATATCCAGCAGCAGACGGGCCGGGTCTTCCAGCAGGTCCTTCATGGTAACCAGGAAGGTCACTGCTTCCTTGCCGTCGATCAAGCGGTGGTCATAGGACAGCGCCAGGTACATCATCGGCAGGATGACCACTTGACCATTAACGGCCATCGGACGTTCCTGGATCTTGTGCATGCCAAGAATAGCGGTCTGCGGCGGGTTGACGATCGGCGTCGACAGCAGCGAACCGAACACACCACCATTGGAGATGGTGAAGGTGCCGCCAGTCATCTCTTCGATGGTCAGCTTGCCGGCCTTGGCCTTCTTGCCGAAGTTATTGATGCCGCCCTCGATCTCGGCCAGGCTCATGTGCTCGGCGTTGCGCAGCACCGGAACCACCAGACCGCGGTCGCTGGAAACGGCGACGCCGATGTCCTGATAACCGTGGTAGACAATGTCGTTACCGTCGATGGAGGCGTTGACGCCGGGCTGGCGCTTGAGTGCTTCGACTGCGGCCTTGACGAAGAAGGACATGAAGCCCAGACGCACGCCGTTGTGGGTCTTCTCGAAGAGGTCCTTGTACTTGGCGCGCAGCTCCATGATCGGCTTCATGTTGACTTCGTTGAACGTCGTCAGCATGGCCATGGAGGACTGCGCTTCGACCAGGCGCTCGGCGACCTTGGCGCGCAGGCGGGTCATCGGCACGCGCTTCTCGACACGATCACCCTCGGCGAAGATCGGCGCGGCAGCAGCCGGAGCAGCAGGCTTGGCAGCAGCAGCCGGGGCGGACTTCTTGGCTTCGACGGCGGCGACGACGTCTTCCTTGGTCACACGACCGTCCTTGCCAGTACCGCGGATACTGTTCGGGTCAATGCCATTCTCTTCGGCCAGCTTGCGGGCAGCAGGGGCGAGAATCGGCTCTTCGCCACTGGAGCTAGAGGCAGGGGCCGGAGCAGCAGCCGGAGCGGGGGCGGTAGCCGGGGCAGGTGCAGCGGCTGCAGTGGCGCCCGCCTCCAGCTTGCCGAGCAGCTCGCCGCTGAGCACGGTATCGCCTTCGTTCTTGACGATCTCGGTCAGCACGCCGTCAGCTTCGGCCAGTACTTCCATGACCACCTTGTCGGTTTCGATGTCGACGATCAGCTCATCACGCTTAACCGCGTCGCCCGGCTGCTTGTGCCAGGTGGCAACGGTGCCGTCGGCGACCGATTCCGGGAATGTAGGGGCTTTGATCTCGATAGCCATTATTCAGGGGTCCTATTGATTCGGTTTCTACATCGAGGCCGCGAACGCTCGCGGCCTCTCGCACGAATGGGTTAAACGGTGAAGGCGTCCTGCAGCAGTTTTTCCTGCTGCTCGGCATGCATCGAGGCGTACCCGACCGCGGGCGCCGCAGAAGCATCACGACCCGCGTACTGAAGGAACAGTTCCTTCTTGTGCGCTGTCGCCACACGACGCATATGGTGCTGGCTGCAGTACCAGGCGCCCTGGTTCATCGGCTCTTCCTGACACCAGATGATGTGCTTGAGGTTCTGGTAGGGCGCAAGCGCTTCGGCCAGATCCTCTTCCGGGAACGGATAGAGCTGTTCGATACGGACGATCGCGATGTCTTCGCGGCCTTCCGCCCGGCGCTTGTCCAGCAGGTCATAGTAAACCTTGCCGCTACACATGATGACGCGCTCGACCTTGGCCGGATCGACCGGATCGATCTCCGGAATCACGGTCTGGAACGAGCCCTGAGTCAGCTCCTCCAGAGTCGATATGGCCTGCTTGTGGCGCAGCAGCGACTTGGGCGTCAGTGCTACCAGCGGCTTGCGCAGCGGGCGAATCGCCTGGCGACGCAGCATGTGGTAGACCTGCGCCGGAGTCGTCGGTACGCAGACCTGGATGTTGTGCTCGGCGCACAGCTGCAGGTAGCGCTCCAGACGCGCGGAGGAGTGTTCAGGCCCCTGCCCTTCATAGCCGTGCGGCAGCAGCATGGTCAAACCGCACAGGCGGCCCCACTTGTGCTCCCCACTGGTGATGAACTGGTCGATCACGACCTGGGCACCGTTGGCGAAATCACCGAACTGCGCTTCCCAGACCACCAGCGCATTCGGCGTAGTGGTGGCATAGCCGTATTCGAACGCGAGAACCGCTTCCTCGGAAAGGAAGGAGTCGTACAGATCGAAACGTGGCTGACCTTCGTATAGGTGCTGCAACGGGATATAGGTGCTGCCATCCTTCTGGTTGTGCAGCGCAGCATGACGATGCGAGAAGGTACCGCGACCGACGTCCTGACCGGAGATACGCACAGGATGGCCTTCGAACAGCAGCGTCGCGTAAGCCATGGTCTCGGCATAGCCCCAGTTGATGGCCAGCGCGCCGGCGCCCATCTTCTGGCGATCTTCGAGGATCTTCGAAACCTGGCGCTGCACCACGAAGCCTTCAGGCGTTTGCAGCAGCTTGTTGGACAGATCCTGCAGGGTCTTCAGGTCGAAGCTGGTGTCGTGACGCGCGGTCCAGGCATGCCCCAGATACGGGCGCCAGTCAACGAACAGTTCCTTGTTCGGCTCCTTGACCAGGCTCTTGACCACATGCAGACCGTTGTCCAGCGCAGTCCGATACTCGTCGACTTTTGCCTGGACGCGCTCATCGTCGAGCACCTTGGTCTGAATCAGCGAGTCGGCGTACAGCTCACGGGTGGTGCGCTGCTTGGCGATCTTCTGGTACATCAGCGGCTGAGTACCGCTTGGTTCGTCCGCCTCGTTGTGACCACGACGACGGTAGCAGATCAGGTCGATGACGATGTCACGCTTGAACTGCATGCGATAGTCGACGGCAAGCTGGGTGACGAACAGCACTGCCTCGGGATCGTCTGCGTTCACGTGGAAGATCGGCGCCTGGATCATCTTCGCCACGTCAGTCGCGTACTCGGTGGAACGAGCATCTTCCTGCTTGTTGGTGGTGAAGCCGACCTGGTTGTTGACCACGATGCGGATGGTGCCACCGGTGCGGTAGGCACGGGTCTGCGACATCTGGAAGGTTTCCATCACCACACCCTGACCGGCGACGGCGGCGTCACCGTGGATGGTGACTGGCAGAACCTTGTCGCCAACCGGGTCGTTGCGACGGTCCTGACGAGCGCGTACCGAACCCTCGACCACCGGAGAGACGATCTCCAGGTGCGACGGGTTGAACGCCATGGCGAGGTGGATCTCACCGCCCGGGGTCATCACGTTGGACGAGAAGCCCTGGTGATACTTGACGTCACCGGAGCTCAGGCCTTCGACCTTCTTGCCTTCGAACTCGTCGAACAGGTCGCGCGGATTCTTGCCGAAGGTGTTGACCAGTACGTTCAGTCGACCACGGTGGGCCATGCCGATGACGATTTCCTTGGTGCCGTAGGAGCCGGAGCGCTGAATGATCTCGTCGAGCAGCGGGATCAGGCTCTCGCCACCTTCCAGACCGAAGCGCTTGGTGCCCGGATATTTGGTACCCAGATACTTTTCCAGACCTTCGGCAGCGGTGAGGCGCTCGAGCAGGTGGCTCTTGATCTCCGGCGAAAACTCCGGCCGGCCACGCACGCTTTCCAAGCGCTGGACGAACCAGCTGCGCTGCTCGGAATCGACGATGTGCATGTATTCCGCGCCAATGGTGCGGCAATAGGTTTCTTGCAGAGCCTTGACGATTTCGCGCAGAGTGGCCTGGCCGTTGACCATGGCCAGGTCGCCGGTGCGGAATACGGTATCGAGATCGGCGTCGGTCAGACCGTAGTTGTTGATCGCCAGGTCAGCGGGGGCGGTGCGCTGCTGCAGGCCAAGCGGATCGAGCTGTGCTGCCTGATGGCCGCGCACTCGGTAGGCCTGGATCAGGCGCAGGACTTCGATCTGCTTCTTCTCATGCTCGCTGCTGACAGCACCTGCGGAGACAGGCTGAGCACGGCGCTGGTTCTTGGCCAGCAGAACGAAGTGGTCGCGGATCGTCGAATGCGATACATCGGCTGAAGCGCTGCCACCGGAGGGCAACTTCTGGAAGTAAGTGCGCCACTCTTCGGGCACAGCGTTGGGATCGTGCAGGTAGAGCTCATAAAGCTCTTCCACATAGGCAGCGTTACCACCGGATAGGTGGGCACTGTCCCACATGCGCTGCATTACGCTTTCTTGCATGTCTGGTCACCTTCGATAAGGAGACACCACCAGCGTGGAAACCGCAGCATGACTTCCCAAGTTCTGAAGCAGCGACTCAGGTAAAGCCACTACGGACCGCGCAGATAGTTCCCGGGCACAACCCGGATGCTCCTGCTGGTCATCAAATTTTCAGAGTGAAATCCCGGCTTTGTGAGCTGGGATTCCTACTAAAACTACGGCGCCGAGCTTCGACTTCGGCGCCGCAGGTGTCACGGGTAAAGCAATCCGGCCGTTCCAGGCTAGCGCATAACCTTTCCCGACCGGGGTGTCATCAAGTACCGCTCTGCAGCAGCATGTTGCGTATGTGACCGATTGCCTTGGTAGGGTTCAATCCCTTCGGACAAACGTCGACGCAGTTCATGATACCGCGGCAGCGGAACACACTGAACGGATCGTCCAGACCGGCCAGACGGTTCTCGGTTTCGGTATCGCGGCTGTCGGCCAGAAAACGGTAGGCCTGCAGCGACGCAGCGGGACCGAGGAACTTGTCGGGGTTCCACCAGAACGACGGGCAGCTGGTCGAGCAGCAAGCGCACAGAATGCACTCGTACAGACCGTCCAGCTTCTCGCGATCTTCCGGACTTTGCAGTCGTTCGATAGCCGGCGGCGGCGTATCGTTCATCAGATACGGACGCACTTTCTCGTACTGCTTGTAGAAGATGCTCATATCGACGACCAAGTCACGAATGACCGGCAGACCTGGCAGCGGACGGATGACCAGCTTGTTGCCCTTGACCACGGAGGACAGCGGGGTGATGCAAGCCAGACCGTTCTTGCCATTGATATTCATCCCGTCGGAACCGCACACGCCTTCGCGGCAGGAGCGACGATAGGAGAAACCCTGGTCCTGTTCCTTGATCAGAGCCAAGACGTCCAGAACCATCAGGTCTTTACCTTCGGTATTGACCTGGAAGTCCTGCATGAACGGCTTTTCGTCCTGATCGGGGTTGTAGCGATAAACACTCACTTGCAACATATCGGCGACCTCAATAAGTCCGAACCTTGGGCTCGAATGCCGGAACGGTCTTCGGAGCGAAGTTCACGGCACGCTTGGCAACGCGCTTGTCACCCGGGAAGTACAGGGTGTGGCACAGCCAATTCTCGTCATCACGCTCTTCGAAATCTTCGCGAGCATGGGCGCCACGGGATTCCTTGCGGTGCTCCGCGGCAATTGCAGTAGCCTCGGCGACTTCCAGAAGGTTCTGCAACTCAAGCGCCTCGATGCGCGCAGTGTTGAACGCCTGGCTCTTGTCCGAGATCTTGACGTTGGCGATACGCTGACGCAGATCGACCAGCTGAGCGATACCCTTCTGCATGTATTCGCCAGTACGGAATACACCGAAGTAGTTCTGCATGCAGCTCTGCAGCTCCTTACGCAGCGGAGCAACGTCTTCGCCAGTGCTGCGCTCGTTGATACCAGCCAGACGACCCAGCGCAACATCCAGATCGGTTTCGCTGGCACCGCGGTGCTCGATACCTTCCTTCAGCGCTTTCTCCAGGTGCAGACCGGCAGCGCGACCGAACACAACGAGGTCGAGCAGCGAGTTACCGCCCAAACGGTTGGCGCCATGCACGGATACGCAGGCCACTTCGCCCACAGCGAACAGACCGTCGATGATCTTGTCGTTGCCGTTGGCGTCCTGAGTAATCGCCTGACCATGGATGTTGGTGGCGATACCACCCATCATGTAGTGGCAGGTGGGAACAACCGGCACCGGTGCGACAACCGGATCGACGTGAGCGAAGGTCTTCGACAGCTCGCAGATACCAGGCAAACGGCTGTGCAGCACTTCTTCGCCCAGGTGATCCAGCTTCAACATCACATGGTCGCCATCCGGACCACAACCGTTGCCCGCCAGAATTTCCTTGACCATCGAACGTGCAACGACGTCACGACCAGCCAGGTCCTTCGCGTTCGGCGCGTAACGCTCCATGAAGCGCTCGCCATGCTTGTTGATCAGGTAGCCACCTTCACCGCGGCAACCCTCGGTTACCAGTACACCGGCACCAGCAATACCGGTCGGGTGGAACTGCCACATCTCGATGTCCTGCACCGGCACACCAGCGCGCAGCGCCATGCCGACACCGTCACCGGTGTTGATCAGGGCGTTGGTGGTCGATGCGTAGATGCGACCAGCGCCGCCAGTAGCGAGCACGGTAGCCTTGGAGCGGATGTAGACGGTTTCGCCGGTCTCGATGCAGATGGCGATGACACCAACGACTGCGCCGTCCTGGTTCTTCACCAGGTCGACCGCGTACCACTCGTTGAGGAATACGGTGTCGTTCTTCAGGTTGCCCTGATAAAGAGTGTGCAGCAGTGCGTGACCGGTACGGTCTGCAGCGGCACAGGTACGAGCGGCCTGGCCACCCTTACCGAAGTCCTTGGACTGCCCACCGAACGGGCGCTGATAGATGCGACCCTGCTCGGTACGGGAGAACGGCAACCCCATGTGCTCGAGCTCGAACACCGCCTCAGGGCCTACGGAACACATGTACTCGATAGCGTCCTGGTCACCGATGTAGTCGGAACCCTTGACGGTATCGTACATGTGCCAGCGCCAGTCATCGTTCGGGTCAGCCGAAGCGATGGCACAAGTGATGCCACCCTGCGCGGAAACGGTGTGCGAGCGAGTCGGGAAAACCTTGGTGACCACAGCAGTCTTGTGACCGGACTGGGACAATTGCAGCGCCGCGCGCATACCGGCGCCACCGCCACCAACGATGATGGCGTCGAAGGAAAGCGTACGAATATTAGCCATGAATCAGATACCCCAAAGAATCTGCACGCCCCAGACGAAGAAGGTGAACATAGCAATGCCACACACCGCCTGGAACAGGAAACGAACGCCGGTAGCCCACTTACCGATCGCCATGTTGGTCAGGTAGTCAGTAGAGATCGTCCACATACCTACCCACGCGTGCACACTCAGGGCGACCAGAGCCAGCAGGCTGAAGATTCGCATCCAGTTGGCCGAGAAAAGCTCGTGCCACTGGGAATACTCCAGCCCTGGGTTCGCAATCAGGTACCCAAGCAGGAACAGAAAATAAGCCGCAAGAACCACTGCAGAAACGCGCTGCGCCATCCAGTCATACAGACCCGAGCGCGAAAAGTTGGTGACGTTGGTTACCATATCCACACTCCCGCCAGAACGATCAGCACCGCCGATACGACGATAACGATTTTCGAGCCCAGCTTGCCGCCTTCCAGCGTCTCACCATGGCCAGAATCCATGATCAGGTGACGAACACCCGCCACAAGGTGGTACAGCAGTGCGGACAGCAACGCCCAGCTCACCAGCTTGGCCAGAGGACTACCCAGGTACGCACGAACCTCCTCGAAGCCTTCTGGCGAAGACAGCGAGGTATCGAGCGCGAGCAGCAACAAGGCGATACCGACGAACAGGATGACACCGGATACACGGTGGAGAATCGACGTGTAAGCAGTGATGGGGAGTTTTATTGTCCTAAGATCTAGGTTTACAGGTCGTTGGCTTTTCACGGCTTTTTTTCACACTTGAGAGCCCCAGAGCGCAGGGCAAAGTTGTTGGGAAGAGTACGCAGCAGTACCCGCTACCCACGAGTGACAACCTACAGAATACTGCCTGTAAGGCCCCTGCCGGTCGGTGTCCGAGTATAAACAGTTAGGTCACTAATGACAATGTGGTGAAGTGCCACTAAAGGCTGATAGCGACCTCTATATAAATGCCGTAAACAGTGCACCCAAGCTGTACGCATCCCCCTGCAGAGCCCTCTACGGCATGGGTTCGCGCAAATTGACTTTGCGGTTTATCACACTATAGTGATGCGGGCCCTGCGTGGGGGGCCATGATGATTCCAAGCACAAAACAGGAGGCCATACATGGCTGACAAGAAAGCGCAGTTGATCATCGAGGGCGCTGCCCCCGTCGAACTGCCCGTTTTAACCGGTACCGTAGGGCCTGATGTAATAGACGTGCGAAGCCTGACCTCCACGGGTCACTTCACCTTCGATCCCGGCTTCATGTCGACCGCCTCTTGCGAGTCCAAGATCACCTACATCGACGGCGACAAGGGCGTCCTGCTGCATCGCGGCTACCCGATCGAGCAGCTGGCGGAAAAATCCGACTACCTGGAAACCTGCTACCTGCTGCTGAACGGCGAACTGCCTACCGCCGAGCAGAAGGCACAGTTCGTCAGCACCGTGAAGAACCACACCATGGTTCACGAGCAGCTGAAGTCCTTCCTCAATGGTTTCCGTCGTGACGCCCACCCCATGGCCATCATGTGTGGCGTTGTCGGCGCCCTTTCGGCGTTTTACCACGACTCCCTGGACATCAACGATCCGCACCACCGCGAAATTTCCGCCGTGCGCCTGGTCGCCAAGATGCCGACCATCGCTGCGATGGTCTACAAGTACTCGATCGGTCAGCCGCTGATGTATCCGCGTAACGACCTGAGCTACTCGGAAAACTTCCTGCACATGATGTTCAACACCCCGTGCGAGATCAAACCGATCAGCCCGGTGTTGGCCAAGGCCATGGATCGCATCTTCATCTTGCATGCCGATCATGAGCAGAACGCTTCGACTTCCACCGTGCGCCTGGCTGGCTCCACCGGTGCCAACCCGTTCGCCTGTATCGCCGCCGGTATCGCCGCCCTTTGGGGACCGGCACACGGTGGCGCGAACGAAGCCGTACTCACCATGCTGGACGAAATCGGCGACGTGTCGAACGTCGAGAAGTTCCTGGCCAAGGCCAAGGACAAGAACGATCCGTTCAAGCTGATGGGCTTCGGCCATCGCGTCTACAAGAACTTCGATCCGCGCGCCAAGGTCATGAAGCAGACCTGCGACGAGGTTCTGGGCGAGCTGGGCATCAACGATCCGCAACTGGATCTGGCCATGAAGCTGGAAGAGATCGCCCTCAACGATCCGTACTTCGCCGAGCGCAACCTGTACCCGAACGTGGACTTCTACTCGGGCATCATCCTCAAGGCCATCGGCATTCCGACCAGCATGTTCACCGTCATCTTCGCCCTGGCGCGTACTGTCGGCTGGATCTCCCACTGGAAGGAAATGATCGCCTCCGGCCAGAAGATCGGCCGTCCGCGTCAGCTGTACACCGGTCACACCAAGCGCGACCTGCCGCGTTAAGCGACAAACCCCGCGCACGAAAAAGGCTGCCTTTGGGCAGCCTTTTTTGCTTTTGCAGGACCATTAGTTGTAGTGCGTAAGTACGAGCCGGAACCCCTAGAGGACGCGGCCTCTACGCAGTACCACCCGGACTATCGCTACGCCGTCGCCTGCTCCAGCCAGCCAAGCAGACGAATCGCGCCCTCCCTATTTTCCCCACAACAAACAGGGTCTGCCGAAAAAGCCGAGCACACGGCCGGCCGCCGCGGATCACCGAACAGCAAACAGAGAAAGTCAGCGCTTAGCTGAGCACAGCGCTCCCCAGCGCGTTTACCGTGCGGCATACCGGGAATAGGTGAGCTGATGGAAGGCGCGATGCAGCAGGCACCGCAACCGGGGCGACAATCCATAAAACTGCCACTCAGTGAAAAAACGGGCGCGATAATAATCCGGCTGAAGCTTACGCACCAGATGCATCATTGCAGGCGAAAACACTTGGAAATACCCTAGCGCGTCATCATTTCGAGCCCACAACCATCATGCCCGTCTGGTTGCAAACCGCCGCCCTGCTCTGCTGCTCCAACCTGTTCATGACCTTCGCTTGGTACGGCCACCTGAAAAGCCTGAACGGTAAACCCTGGCTCATCGCGGCATTGATCAGCTGGAGCATCGCACTCTTCGAGTACATGCTGATGGTCCCAGCGAACCGCATCGGCTATACCGAGCTGTCGATCGGCCAACTGAAGATCATGCAGGAGGTAATCACCCTGATGGTGTTCATTCCGTTCAGCGTGCTGTACATGCAGCAGCCATTGAAGCTCGATTATCTATGGGCAGGGCTTTGCCTGATCGGCGCCGTGTACTTCATATTCCGCAGCTAGCATGCATGCCAGGTGACGCCAGCCCGGGCGCTTGGGCATACTGGCGCCCCTTTTCCAATCCTGCAAAGGCACCCAAATGTTCAAGGTAAACGAGTACTTCGACGGCACCGTCAAATCCATCGCGTTCGACATGGCTGAAGGCCCTGCCACGATCGGCGTCATGGCGCCAGGTGAATACGAATTCGGCACTGCGCAACTGGAAGTCATGCACGTAGTTGCTGGCAGCCTGGACGTGAAACTGCCGGGTAGCGACACCTGGGAAACCTTTGCCAGCGGCAGCCAGTTCACCGTACCGGCGAACAGCAAATTTCAGCTGAAAGTCAAGGTAGACACCGCGTATCTGTGCGAGTACCGCTAAGCATTACAAGGCGCAAGGTGGAAAGCCTCCTGAGGCTTCCACCACTGAGCTGCTTTCAGCCGAGTGTCTTGTACGCTTGATCCGCCCGCCTCGACTGATTGAGCTGAGCCAACTCAGCAGCAATTCGCTCGCGTTCCGCTCTCGCCGCCTGTTGCAGATCCGCATACAAAATAGACAAGGCGCCAACCTGATCACGGAGCGCTGAATCACCCCAAGGCTCCATCGCAACAATCTCTGCTACAAGCGCACGGCAGCGAGGATCAAGCCCACTGACTGCACCCCAATCACGGCGAAACAGCGCGTCACTTAGCTCGACCTGAAGCTCCTTGAGAGAGCCTATAAGCGTCATAAAAAATACCTTGGCCTGGCTGACCGGAAGGCCCTATTAGATGTTACGCGTACTGCGCAATGCCATCCCAGCCAGCCTTGACTTCCTGAAGCAAAGCCGCGACCTCTGTAAGCGCATCGGCATCATTGTTGCGGTTAGCCTCCGTTAGCCGCCTGATCATGTATTCATAGAGACGGTCAAGATTCGCTGAAATCTCGCCGCCTACTTCATGATCAAGGGCCTCGCGCAAGCCACCAACGATGGAGATGCTCTTGCCGATAAGCTCGCCCTTTTCGGCCAATCGGCCAAATTGGATGGCGCCCCTGGCCTGATATATGCGGTCTAGGCCGCCCTGCATGAGCATCTGTATCAAGCGATGGGGACTAGCCTCAGCAACCTGAGTCTGCACCCCAACACGTTGATACTGCTTCATTGCGGACATTGCGTTCATGATGGGCTCCAAGCGTTTAGCGATACTGTTCAAGTTATCGACAAACAATCAAAGAGCTTTAGCGGCTTTTTCCAACACCTAAAGCAAAGCCTTAGGTGTCATTCTGTCAATCTTTCTGCGTAACAAACCCAGGCATGCTGTCAAAAAGCTGCGTGAGGCTATCGCTTGTGCGAGTAAGCTGGGCCACCAGGGTGTCCATCGCGTTGAACTGCTTATATAAGCGCTCTTCCAGCGCCGCAATCCGCTTTGTTAATTCCGCTTTCTGCGTGTCGACCTTATCGATAGTCCCCTGTAACGCATCCGTTCTGGACTCCAATATTCCGCCAGCATCGGTATAGGGCTTCAGCCGAGCACCTAAGCGGCTCGCTAATCCATTGTCCCCAGTAAAGTAGGCGGCGACCTCTTCGAAATTCGACGTAATCGCCTTGCTTACCTTGGCCGCATCCATCTCAAGAGTGCCGTCTTTCTTGGTAGTGATGCCCATGTCAGCCAAGGCTCGCATCGCGCCCTCCCCCTGAGGCGACACCAGCTCTGATCGAATGGAGTTGATCAGCGAACGAACAGAGCTATCACCCACCAAAGCCCCGGTCACCGGCGCATCGGTTTCGGTAACCGTGGTGACCTTCGTCTCGGTATTTATAAAGTTCATCAAGGTGTTGTAGGCATCCACGAACTTTTTGACGTTGCCCTGCACTCCGGCCTCGTCGCGAGTAATCGTCACGCTACTGCTACCCTCAGACTTGAGCTCAAAACTGACGCCACTGACCACATCATCGACACTATTGCTCTCTCGGGTAACAGAAAGGCCGTCGATTGTGAACTTCGCACTCTGTGCAACAGCAAGCGTCTTGGCCGAGCTCGGGTCAGCAATCTGGGCGTCATACGTGGCCTTGGCCTCGATATACGCCGGGTCTGTTTCTCCAGAGTAGTCAGCTAAATTAGGGGGGGCGCTATACGTTAATGCTCCGAGCGAAACGTTGCCTTCTGCTGGGTCGGCATCCGCCCCCACAACGGAAATGTCGTTGCCATCACCCGTTTTGCTGCTGCTCAACACGAGACGGGAGCCTTGGTCGGCGGTGATAATGGTTGCACTGACGCCCGCGCTCGCGCCTGCCTTGTTTATGGCATCACGAATGCCCGCCAACGTGTTATTGGTCGAGTCGACGGTGATATCGAGCGCGGCCGATCCGCCCACCTTGATACTCAAGGTGCCCGCGTTCAGCTTGGTTTCTTCATCAGCAGGTATCGCAGCTAAGGCGACCTTGCTGCTACTTGCCAGTTTTTCGACTTCCAGCTTATAGCTTCCCGCCACAGCGCTTTGGCTGGCCGTCGCGGTTGCCACATTGCTTTCAGAAGAGGACGCCTTACGCGCCAGGAATGAAGAGGGACTGTTGAGGGTGGACAACGCCGTTTGGAAATTGCTGATCGCACCTTTCAGCTGCCCTAGCGAGGTCAGCTGGGTAGTCGTCTTGGCTTCCAGCCGCTTCAGCTGACTTTCCTTCGGCGCCTGCTCGGCTGATGAAATGGCCTTAACCATCGCATCGATATCCATACCGGATCCGATGCCTGTGATACCCGCCATATGCCACCTCGTCAAAAATTTGCCTGAAGGCCAGGCTGAGCTGGCGATTCAGGAAGTCCATCCAATAATCGTGCCTTAGGCTTCAGCCTTGAACAGCAAGCTACGCATGTCCTCAAGCCGCTCGGAAAGTCGTAAAAGATCCTCGGATGGTATCTGGCGTATCAGCTTGCCTGACTCGCCATCCATGACCCTCACAACAACCTGCCCGCTAGAATCATCCACGCTGAAATCGAGATTGCGCTGCAGGTCATGCACGATGGCCTTGAACCTCTCCACTGCCGAGGTTGCACTCTCAGAAGCGGAAACCGATTGTTCCTTAGCCTTAGCACCATCAGTCGGCGCAGTTTCACCGGAAGCTTTAGGGCTCAGCGACGGCATCTCGCGCCTAAATGTATTTGGCTGCGATAAAGAAGTGAGATTTACCGTTTCCATATCTAATACCTCACAACGCAAAAAGGAGGAAGGAGCCTAAACTCCCTCCCCCTGTTAGCCAGACGGCTTTGCCTTACTGGAGCAGCGACAGTACAGACTGTGGCAGCTGCTTGGCCTGGGCCAAGATGGCGGTACCAGCCTGTTGCAGCACCTGGTTCTTCGACAGGTTCGCGGTCTCCGCAGCGTAGTCGGTATCCATGATCCGGCTGCGAGCGGCCGAGGCATTTTCCGAGATGTTCTGCAGGTTGTTGATGGTGTTGTCGAAGCGGTTCTGCACCGCACCGAGGTCAGCGCGCTGAGAGTCGATGGATGCCAGCGCACTATCAACCACAGCTAGCGCACGCTGAGCGCCATCAGCGGTCGAAATATCGATGCTGCCGACAGAGCTCAACTCCGACTTCGTGTCTCCGAACAATTCCGTGGTAGCACCGGTGACCGCGAAGGAGCTAGCCGAGTCCAGCTTGATGTATCCAAATGCGGTACCCCCGGCTGCGGCTACGTCTACTGCCGCACCGAAAGTACCATCGCTGCCCTGGACTGCAACGTTTATAGTTCCAGTGCCCCCCGTTTGCGTTTGAAACTCGATGTTCTCGCCGGTATTGGAGGTGATGGTAAGCTTTTCGGTTTTTGAATCGTAGTTCGCGCTGACGCCCAGCTTCCCAGCATTAGAATTGATTTGAGTCGCCAAGTCCTCAGTAGATGTTACCCCAATCATCTGTACCGTATTGTCGCCCACAGTCAAGTTGAAGGTCGCAGCCCCCGAGGTCATATTGACCTGCGCCTCTACAACCGTGCGCGCGCTAGCCGACAAGCCGGCAATCGAGCCATTAAACTTTTCGGCGATTGATTTAGCGGTATCGGTGCCAACGATATCGACGTCGGTGGTCTGACCGTTGCCTACGACCTGTACAGTACCGGAAGCAAATGCCGCACCACTGCCGGTCACTACCGTACCTGCCTTTGTACTGGCAGCCGAAGAAGCACCAGCTGCATCGGTTGAAGCCCCGCCGCCGATCTGGTTTGAACCGAGCTTGCTGGCTGATGCGTCCTTAACGGTCACCTCAATAGTTTCGTAAGCGTTGGAGCCAACCTGAAAGCTCGTAGTCCCAAAAGACCCATCCAGCAGTTTACGGCCACCAAAGGTTGTGGTTTCAGCAATACGCGATAGCTCAGCTTGCTGAGCTGAAACCTCCTTCTGAAGAGCTGCACGATCAGCGTCGCTGTTCGAACCATTGGCAGCCTGAATGGCCAGATCGCGAATGCGCTGCAGGATGTTGGTAGACTGCTGCAGCGCACCTTCAGCGGTCTGAGCCAAGGAAATACCATCGTTGGCGTTGCGGGTCGCAACGTTCAAACCGCTAATCTGATTGGTCAAACGGTTGGAAATCTGCAGACCTGCAGCATCGTCCTTCGCGCTGTTAATGCGGCTGCCCGTCGACAAGCGCTGCATAGAGGTGTTCAGAGCGTTAGAGGTACTATTGATGTTACGCTGAGTATTGAGCGACGGGATGTTGGTATTGACTGTAAGAGCCATGGTATTGCCTCCAATAGGCGATGTTTACAAGGTTTGCCTGAGCTTGCGACCTCCGGGCCGGCTTCGCCCAGGCACCCATTGAGTTCGCATTCGTACCTTGTATCGGCGCCTACCTGCTCAGCTTTAGCAGATTTTGTGAAGACTTTTTGCGTTGAGCCGCCTCGGGAATTCTGCAGGCTCTTTGGTGTAGTTCATGCCGCTTGGGCCGGCTCTGCAAATTGCTGATAGTAGATCGCCTCGGCTTCTGCCGGCAGTATGTGCCCGAGGGGCTCCAGTAGCCATCAATGGCTGAACCTAGTCCCCCCATCCCAGCGCTGCGAGCTTCACGGCCTATCGATTCTGCCAGGACCGATAATGGATCACCTTTAGGGGGGCTACCCATTTCAAGCACGGTTTGAAAAGGAGTAAAAATATAGATCCTTCCGGCGACCGATGCATCCGTGGATTATGAAACCGCTCGATATAGTCGAATCAATCCTCCCGTGCTTCATCACGAGCTCGATACGGCTGATTGACACATGCCTCCGTTTGCAGACCGAAGAACCTTCGCAGGCTGCGTTATGGCCGCATTGCCCGACGGCAGTCATGCCGTAGGCCAGCGTCTTGCGATTCCGAAAGCGCGGGTGGTGCGCACTGGCGCATTGGCTACCGCGATCCGAATGCGGGAATATTGGCATGCAGCCTGATAGCAGTCGAACGCCTCTATCCCGGCTGCCAAGCTGCGTGCCAACGGCTCAGGTTCTCGCCTTCGAGCATCCACTGAGCCAACACCTGCTGGCGTAGGATATCACCCGATGCCGCGGCAGCGTCTAGGTCAGCGAGGTGCATACGAATGGCACTCAGCCAGTCCCTGAAACGATTTTTTACTCGGGTAACGTTGAGGTCGCCACGGTAGCACAGTACATCACTGCAAATTACGGGGTAACCACAGGCGCCATACTCCAACAAACGAAGATTGGTTTTACAATCGTTAAAGAAGTTCTGCTCAAGCGGTGCTAACGCGACATCTAAGTCCAAACTAGCTAACTTTGAAGGATACTGCTCAATGGGAACACCAATATGAAATTCGTGTATATAGGGTCTTAGAATATCCGGACACATACCGAAGAACACCCATTCCACTTCTTTGGCCAGTTCGCGCACCACATCGGCGATCAGCTCCAAGTCACCCTGATGACTGCTACCTCCAGCCCAACCGATGCGTGGCTTGCGTCCACGACGGCGCTGACTATGCAGACCACCCCACCAATGCACCGGCAAGTTGTTGGGCACAACGCGGATATCCGCATGCAGGTCGGAAAAGACCTCGGCCAGCGGCTGAGTAGAAACCACGAAGCGATCAGTCAGCGCAACGGCTTGGCGCAACGATTTCAGGACGTCCTGGGGCATGGCCTCGCGGTGCGAGCTCTTGAGCGGAAGATTCGGCAGGTAGTCATCCAGCTCGTAGATTTTGAAGGCTCCAGATAGCGCCTTCACCTCGCGCATCCCTTCAATCTGGGGAGCCATGATTTGCCGCTGGAAGACAATACTGGAGACATTCAAGCGCTCTAATTCCACAGGAGACAGGTGAACCGCACTCACCCTGCCGTCTACCCACCCCCCCGCCTTCAGCGCGGCGAGCGGTTGGCGGACTCGATAGTGCCCGCAGCCATTGATGTCCGCTGGGTAGCACAGAACCTGCGGTAGCAGTGGATCCCTCACTTGGCGCTTACCGTGCTCAAAACTGAACCCCGCGCCGGCCAGAGATAGATTGCGGTTATAACATGGGTCATTAGCTAGCACAGGTAACCAGCGGCGAAGCATTTCCTCGCGCTCAGCTATCAGCGCAGCCTGCCGCGACATAGCCTCCCCGAGGGATAGTACCGGCAGATCGATACCATCGCGCCTCACAATGCAGTGGGGCGTCCAGACGATCAGCAGGCCAAAGGCGCGGATACGCAGGCACAGGTCCACGTCGCCATAGAAGGCCGACAGCTTTGCCTCATCCATCCCACCAACGGCTACATAGGCCTCGCGACGCACCATGAGGCAAGCGCTGCCAACAGCGCTGTAGTTCTGCGTCACCTGCAGGCGATTGAGGTAGCCCGGTGCCTCGAAAGGCTCACCGACGAAGGCGCGCCCCGCGACGTCATGAAGCCCCAGCACGATGCCGGCCTGCTCGACGCTGTTCATCGCATCCATTACCTTGGCCCCCACCACACCCACTTCCGGGCGCTGGGCCTGGTTGACCAGTTCGTCCAGCCACTCGGACTGGACGATTTCCACGTCGTGGCCCAGCAGCAGCAGGTACTCGCTTTCAACCGTCATCGCCACCGCATTGGCCATGGTCGAGAAGTTGAAGGGGCCGGCGAACCGCCACACCTTCACCTGCTCGCTCTGCAGCCCCTCGACACCCTCCAGCCAGCTGCGGGTCGCAGGCTCCTGGCTTCCGCAATCCACCAGCAAGAGTTCGTAACTAGGGTAACGTGTGTGCTCCAACAAACTCTCCACACAGCGCTGCACCAGCGGCAGGTGATCACGCACTGCCACCACGATGGATACATGTGGCTGTTGCGGATGTCCGTAGTGGATGTGGTAGCGCCCCGGCAGCGGGCTCTCGATTCGTGCCTGAAAACCGCGCCTCTCCAAGTGCCGCTCGATGGCTACCTGCTCGTAGGGATTGTTACGCAGAGCCGGGGCGGGCGCTGTCAGCAGCACCTCATCCACATGCTCTAGGCCCTGTGAGCCATCGCGCTCCACCAGGCGCAGCAGCAGCTCAAGCTCGGGAGCCTCGACGAAGATCGGGTCGAAACCGCCCTCAGCCAGGAACACCTCCCTCCGGAAGAGCCAGCGCGGCGCCAGGCTTAGGGGGAAGCTGAGCAGCAGGTCGAGGTTGAAGTCCGGCTTGAAGCATGCCCCGCGAGCACCGGAGGGCGCGCGCTGGAATTCGTCGCCATACACAGCCCGGCATCCATCCAGCCGTTCCAGGCGTCGCACCATCGCCAGCAGGCCGCCCGCAGTGAACGTCACGCCCGCCTCCACCACCTGCAGCCAGTCCACATCGGCCTCGGCGGCCCAGGCGTTGATCGCCTGCAATTGCTCACCCTCGGACACGCACAAGCCCATGACGCCGGCCGGAGCCGACAGCCCAGCCGTGCTCAGCAGCACCGGGACGACATGGGGGTAGAGATTGGCTGCCAGGCTGTCCAGCGTGACAGAGACCGCATCGGCATCGCCGTGGCGATCCAGTACCACCACTGCCAAGCGGGGCGGCCGCGGCTGCTGGGTCGCCAGGCTGTCAAGGATGCGCGCCAGCGCCGGCCCTTTCGGCGTACCGGAGTCCAGCCAGTCCTGCAGCTGGTCGCTGGCCAGCAGGCGACGGGGCTCCGGCAGCGCCATGCGGCCCATGAACGCGGCAATAGCCGCCGTCGAGTTGCGCGGCAGAGCCTCCACACAGGCCCTCGCGCGCGCCCGCATCGTTTCGCGGTGAGCGTCATCCGTCAGCAGCCGGCGGATGGCGTCGGCCAGTTCGTCCGCCCCCACGGTGTCGACGCCCTGAGCCGGCACCAAGCCGGGCCCATAGAAGAATCCGGTCTCGGTCATCAGGTTGAGGGCCGGTGTACCGACCAGCATGGCCTCCACCTGCAGGCCCGAATCCACGGCCACCAGCACATCGGCGCTGAGCAGGAAGGGCAACGGCGCGCCGTCGGCGTAGCGGTAGTCATTGGCCCCCAGGCCGTACTGGGCCGCCACCAACTGGACCTGCTCAGGCCCGAAGCGCCCCTGCGGACGCCGGCCCTTGATGATCACCTGGGCTTCACCACCCAGGGCCCGCGCAGCTTCCAGGTAGGCCCGCAGCACCTGCTCGTCGATGGCGAGCTCCGGCGGCAGGCTGTGCTCGGCCAGCAGCGTGGTGCCCAGCACCACGATGGGCCGCGCGGCATCCAGCCCCAGCTCCTGGCACAAGGCCGCGCGGGCACTGGTCCGTTCTTCGCGGGCTTCGAACAGCGAGTCGAACTGCGGCAGACCCAGCACATGCAGACGCTCCGGATCGAAGCCGGCGTCGCCGTAGAGGCGGCGGCTGTCCTCGCTCCACACCACCATCAGGTCGGAGTTCTGCTGGTCATGCACGGTATAGGGGTAGCAGAGCGTCGGGTTGTGCTCGATGTGCAGGGAGGGGATGCCCCGCGCCTTGGCCCAGGCCACCAGGGTCTTGGAGCCAAACATCCAGTCCTCGTTGACAGCGACCAGCTCCACCTCGTAGGTCGCCGCCATCCGGTCCAGCGCATCCACCAGGGCAAAGGACACCGGCAGGGTTCGCGCGGCCACATCCTTCAGGGTGGCCTCCCAGCCGTCCCACTCCAGGCCGGCGGCCTCCAGGTCGGGGCGCAGGTCCTGGCGCACGGTGTCGCTGAAGGCCAGCGCCTGGCGCTGGTCGAATTCCGCCTGGGCCGAGGGCATCGCCTGGTCCAGCAGGGGGTCGATCACCACCAGCTCGCCGCCATGGCGCTGGACCATGGCCTCCAGCTCCGGAGTCAGGCAGCCCTGGAAGGTGATCAGCGTCCGCGGTTCGTTCTCGCTCAGGTAGCGTTCCAGCAGTGGAATGTTCTTCGGCCAGAGCTGGGTGATGAGGGCACGTACAGGTTGGGACATGGGGATCACTCGGCCGAGAAAGCGTTGAACAGCGAATCGAGCATGCGCGGGAAGGCCTGGTAGTCCAGGGCGCCGCTGAGGTCCACGCCCCGGTACTGGTAGGCAGCCTTCACTTCCGGCTGGCGCTCCCAGGCCTGCAGGCACTGCAGGGCCACGAAGTCGGTGTGGTACTTGCGATGCCAGCGGCGGAAGGTCGCCCAATGCGACTCGCCCAGCAGGGCCGACAGGTCCGGCAGGATGGCCAGCGGAGTGGGCTGCGCACCTTCACGGAAGAACCAGACCACGAAGAGAAAGAAGCGATTGCGCGGGCGCGCCAGGTGCGCGGCCAACTGTTCGGCGAGTGCTTCGCGGCTCAGCTCAGGCTGGCCGGGCAGCGACTCCAGGAAGGCCAGGAAAGCCGCGAACGCGGGGTCGCTGTCGCGATAGCCCAGCCAACGTCGCCACAGCGATGGCCAGTAGCCGCAGGGTTGCTCGGGGTCGAAGCCGTTGAAGCCCGCCGGCAGCAGCTGCCGCCAGGCCGGCCGGCCCTGCATCGAAGAAGGAAGAACGAGTCCGACCATAGCGCTACCTGCCTTATCGCAGGCCCGACCGTCCGGGCGGGCCTTGTACGGAAAATTGACGTTGCAGCCCGTGGAGCAAGATTCACACCAGCAACTGGATGCCACGCGGTTGGGTCAGCCGCTGCACGGGCTCGGGGAAGCTGAACCCGTCCATGAACAGGTAACCGCTGCGCCCGCGGATGAAGTCGATGTACTGGCGGGCATGGGCGTTGTTGCGCGAGGCCATGAAGAACACCGCGTACTTCTCTATTTCCACCGGCACCGGCCCGGTGGGCCAGCAGGCCTTGTGGTCCAGGCGGGTGTTGAAGATCACCAGGTCGCCGGCCTCGCTGGGGACGCGGTAGCCCTTCTGGCTCTCCTCGTACCAGCGCATGTCCACGCGGTGGGAGCCGGGGATCACCTCCAGCCCGCCACCGTATTCCGGCGTATTGGCCTGGAGGTAGAACGCGATCTGCACGATGTCGCAGTCCGGCTCCCAGTGGAAACGATGCCCAGCCTTCTGCTGCGAATCGGTGTCCTTGTGCCAGGTGCCATAGCCGCGGTGATGCAGGGCGGACTCGGGCAGCAGCACGAAATCCTCGCCCAGCAGCATCTGCAGCACCTTCAGGAACTCGGAGTCGAAGATGGCTTTCCACACCGCCGGGTAGCGGTTGAACACATCGATGCGGATGCTGCCCAGGCTGGGGTTGTCGTAGATGTCACCGGGGTAGCGGGTCTCACTGGCGAAAACCTTCACCAGTTCCTCGCGCAGATGGCGGGTGGTCTCGGGGGCGAGCAACTGCTTGACCAGGGCGAAGCCGTTGTCCTGGCAGCTCTGGCGCAGCGCCTTGGCGAAGGCTTCGTACTCAGACACGGGTGCCCTCCTCCGGCTTGCGGGCCATCACCCACATGTGGGACGACATCCCCGACTCCGCCAGGAAGCGCTGGAAGGCCGGGCCCAGTTCGTCCCAGCGGTTGAACAGCACGTCCTGCAGGAAGGGGTCCAGCTCCGCCTCGCGGCCTTGTGCCTTGACGCCCTTGCGCACCAGCTCGGCATCGAGCTTGCCGGGGGTGAACCAGGCCAGGGTCTCCAGCCCGTGGCGCTGCAGCAGCAGCGGCAGCGAGCGTGTGTTGAAGTAGTTCAGGTGCTCATGGTCCACGCAGGGGCTCTCCGGCCCCAGTTGCTGGACATCGAACCCGGCACCGTTCGGGCAGGTGAGGATCAGCGCGCCACCCGGACGCAGCAGCGCCGACAGGCTGGCCACCACCTGGCCGGGGTCGAACAGGTGCTCGATCACCTCGAAGGCTGCAATCAGGTCGAAGCGCTGGGCGGTCGCGGCGGCATAGACCTCCACCGGCTGCTCCACCACCTCGAAACCCTGCTCGCGGCAGATCGCCGCCAGGTCCGGCGTCGGCTCGATGCCGACGATGCGCTGCCACAGCCCGCGCTGCTGCATTTCGCGGCAGAAGGAGCCGTAGCCCGCGCCCACCTCCAGCAGGTCGCCACAGGGCAGACCGATGCGCTGGCACAGCTCCAGCACCCGCTCCACCCGCGGCACGATCACCGACTGGTGGCGCGCCTCGGCCGAGGCCGGGTAGATGTGCCGCGCCCAGTAGGCGTAGTTCTCGCTCTGGCGGTAGAAGTCCGCCAGCAGGCGCTCGCCGGGCCGGGGATTGACGTAGAAGCTGGTGCAATCCAGGCAGTCCACGTAGCGGAAGCCGTTCTTCTCGAAGCGTGGCCGGGCGCGCTCGCTGCCGCAGGCCGGGCACGCGCACTGGACGAATTCTTCATTGCGGGCCAGCAGGAAGGCGATGTCATGCAGCAGGGCCACACGCTGACCGGCCTGCAGGCGCGAAGGGCGGATGTCGTCTTCTTTCACCGTCGCACTCCTCAACCGGCACGCCGGTATTTCTGCTGCTGCGCCTCGGGCAGGTACACCGGCCCGTAGGCGCTCGGCTCACCCCAGATGTTGTCTTTCCACCACTGGCCATCCTCAATCCACCAGACACGCGGCGAGCGGAAGGTGTCGGCCGTCTCCCAGAAGACCTGCTCGGTCATGCCCACGTAGTCCAGCCAGTGCTGCAGGTCGCTGGACACCACAGAGTCCATGCGGCGGACGATCTCGATGCCCTCCTCCCGGGTCAGGTAGCCGGCGCGGATGTCCTTGGAGGCATGGTCGGAGGCACGGCCATAGCCGAACTTGATGAACTTGAGCAAGTCGTGCACGCCGTTCTCGTAACGGTCGTCCAGGTTGGACATCTGCCGGTAGGTGCGCTCGAAGGGCTTGTCGGCCATCTTCCAGCCGTAGCGTTCCTGCACCAGGCGGGTGTGCTGGTTCGGGTCCCAGGGGAAGAAGTTGCCGATGTAGATGCCCCGCACTCCCGTCTTGAGGATGTCGGCATCACTGGGGTAGCGCGCCCACAGCAGGTCCTTCTCGCGCAGCGGCTCCTCCGGGTCGTCCAGCATGTCGCTCCACTCGAAGCCGCGCAGGGCGTGCTCGTGGCGGACGCGCGCGCTGAATTCCACGTAGTCGTCCGGGTCGAACATCCCAGAGATGTCCCAGGCGGTCTCGCCCCAGATGATCAGCGGAATGTCGAACTTCACCGCCACCTGGATCGGGTAGGTCATAATCCCGCAGTGGGCGTGCCAGTTCATGTCGCCCATCTTGCGGAAGCACAGGCGGTTGAGCCGCTTGAGCACCTCAACGCTAGGGCCGAAGACCATGTGGTCGGCATCGAACACATGGCGCATGCGGTCGCGGTTGTAGTCCCCCTCGGGCAGGTAGTTGTTGCCGTGGTAGGTCACCAGCAGCGGCTTGAGGCCGTACTGGGCGGCGATCACGTGGGCCTGGTAGTAGCTGTCCTTGCCACCGCTGACCGGGATGATGCAGTCGTAGTTGTCGTTGCGCTTGCCGGCCCCGGTCTCCTCCAGCACCCGCTCGAAGCGCTTGCGGCGCTCGTCCCAGAAGGTGGGCGGCAGCTGGGCAAACTGCTCGGCGACCTGGCAGGCCGAGCAGACACCGTGCTCGTCCAGCATCAGGTTGACGCTGGCCCGGGGGTACACGCAGCGGCTGCAATATTCCATGAAGAGGCTCCTAGAGACTGAGTAGCTGGGGGCTGCGAACGTTCAGCCCCTGCTCGAACAGGTACTTGCGCGCCAGGTAGACGCTCTGGTCGGTGTAATGAAAGATGTTGGCCGCCGCCACCGCGTCGACGCCGGTCTGCTCCAGGGCCTGGGCCATGTGCGACCACTCCCCCACGCCCCCGAGGGCGATCACCGGGATGTGCACGCTGGCGCAGACCCGGTCCAGCAGGGCCAGGTCGTAGCCCTGGCGCGCGCCGTCCCGGTCGATGGCATTCACCATTACCTCGCCGGCGCCCCGCTCCTGGGCCTCGCGCACCCAGTCCTCGACACGCCGGCCGGTGTCGCGACGCCCGCCTTCGGCGAACACGCGGTAGTCGTCACCCTGCTGCAGGACGTCCACCGAGAGCACGATGCACTGCGAGCCGTATTCGCGGCTGGCCGCCTCGATCAGGTTGGGGTCGTCCAGGGCAGCGGTATTCAGCGTGACCTTGTCCGCACCCGTGGCCAGGCGCCGGGCGATATCGTCCAGCGAGCGGATGCGCCCGCCCAAGGTGATCGGCATGAAGGAAGCCCGGGCGACTTCGGCGACGATGGCATCGATGTCCTGCAGGTTGCGGCTGCCCAGGTCATCACGGCCCAGGTCGTAGTGGTCGTCGCGGCTGATGTCCAGGTAGACCAGTTCGTCGGCGGCCCAGTCGCTGAGGCGACGGACGGCAGCGGAGGGATTGCCCAGCACCTGGTGGCGGGAAAAGCGCTTGCTCTGCACCAGTTGGCCGTTCTTCAGCAGCAGGACCGGGATGATGCGTTTCTTCTTCATGCCAGCTCCAGGAAGTTCTTCAGCAGCTGGGCGCCAGCCCGCTGGCTCTTCTCGGGGTGGAACTGCACGCCCAGCACATTCTCCCGCCCGACCACCGCCGGGAAGCGGCTGCCGTACTCGACGGTGGCGATGACGTCACCGGCCGAGGCCGTGGCGAAGGCGTAGCTGTGCACGAAATAGAAGTCCGGCGTGGCTTCCAGCCCCTGCAACAGGGGGTGGGGCCGCTCCCCCCGGATGTCGTTCCAGCCCACGTGGGGCAGCGGCAGGCCGGCACTGTCCAGCGCCCGCACGCGACCGGGTATCCAGCCGAGCCCGGCATGCTGGCCGAATTCATGACCCTCGTCGCTGAGCACCTGCATGCCCACGCAGATGCCGAGGAAGGGCTTGCCCTGTTCGAAGACCGCGCGGCGCACGCCGTCCAGCGGCAATTGCTGGGCGATTCGCGCCATCGCCGCGCCGTAGGCCCCCACTCCGGGCAAAACCAGGTGGGTGGCATCGGCGATCACTTGGGGATCGTTGGAGACCTGGGTTTCCCCCAGGGTGGCGAACAGGTTCGCCACCGAGCGGACGTTGCCGGAGCCGTAGTCGAGGATGCACACCCGGCTCATCGATCACCTCCCGACAGGTGCCGCCAGGCCAGCGCCTGGCCGCGCTTGAGCGGCTCGCTGGCAACGCAGCGCAGCACCTCGTCCAGGTGCTTGGGCGGCAAGCCGAGGCCCGGACGGATGGCGCGCACGTTGTCGGCCGTGAAGGGCTCGCCGGCGGCGATGTCGCGCACCACGTAGAGGGAACGACGAAACACCAGGGACTTGCGCTCGGCCGGCGTGGGCCCGTAGTGGACCTGTCCGAGGGCCTGCCAGGCCCGCTCGGTTTCGCTCACCAGGGCCGCCAGCTCGGCCGGCTCCAGGGAAAAGGCGGAATCCACGCCGCCCTCGGCACGGGCCAGGGTGAAGTGCTTTTCGATCACGCTGGCGCCCAGGGCAACGGCCGCCACCGAGGCGCCGACGCCGAGGGTGTGGTCGCTCAGCCCCACTTCGCAGCCGAACAGCTCGCGCATGTGGGGAATGCTGCGCAGGTGGGTGTTGGCCGGGCTGGCCGGGTAGGTGCTGGTGCACTTGAGCAGCACCAGATCACGGCAACCGGCGCCGCGTGCCGCATCGACGCAGTCCTGGATCTCGCCGACGCTGGCCATGCCGGTGGAGATGATCAGCGGCTTGCCGGTGGCGGCCACGCGACGGATCAGCGGCAGGTCGACGTTCTCGAAACTGGCGATCTTGTAGGCGGGCACGCCAAGGGATTCGAGGAAGTCCACCGATGTGGCGTCGAACGGCGTGGAGAAGGCCTCCAGCCCGCGCTCGCGGGCGCGGCGGAAGATCGGCTCGTGCCATTCCCAGGGGGTGTAGGCCTCACCGTACAGGCGATAGAGCGAGGTGCCGCTCCACAGGCTGTCGGGGTCGCCGATGTGGAACTCGCCCTCGTCCAGGTCGAGGGTCATGGTGTCCGGGGTGTAGGTCTGCAGCTTCAGCGCGTGGGCGCCGGCATCGGCGGCGGCATCCACCAGCCCCAGGGCTCGCTCCAGGGACTGGTTGTGGTTGCCGCTCATCTCGGCGATGACGAAGGGCGCGGCATCACGCCCGATGACTCTGGCGCCGATCCGAAAGGTGCTCATCGGCTCTCTCCCTGCAGGGTTCGTTGAAACACACAGTGACGCTGGGTGAAACCGGCGCGCTCGAAGAGTAACAGCGAGGCGAGGTTGTCAGGGCGTACCCGTGCCTCCACCCCGCTCACCTCCGGCCAGTGAAGAGCCAGGGCCGCCTCGCCGGCCTGCAGCATGTACAGGCCCCAGCCGGCCGAATCGCGACCGGGCAGCAGGTAGAGCGAGACCTCGACCCGCGCCGCCTCGATACGGTCGTAGCGCAGCACGCCAACCGGGCCGTCCGCCGCCTCGGCCAGCCACAGCAGGTGCTGGTCCGGGCTGGCGAGTACACGCTCCAGCCAGCGCACATGGGACGACCACGCCACCGGCTCGGTGTTGAGCGACGCCCGTCGCACCGGCTCGGCGTTGCGCCCTTCGAACAGCAGCCGGGCGTCGTCCGGGGTTGCCGCGCGCATGCGCAGGTCACGGGCCAGCAGGGCCGCGACCACGCGCCGGACGCCACGCCCGTCCACGATCTCCCGCCCACGCGCCGCCAGGCTGCGGCGCAGGCCCGGGTTGCCGAGCAGGATCCGCAGCGCCGCACGGTAATCATCGACCGCCAGGTCGGCAGCCTCTCCCAAGTAGAGGTGCAGGCCCGCCTCGGCCAGCCGCTCGGCATTGGGGCGCTGGTTGGGCGCCAGGGAGACGCAGAGCGTCGGCAGGCCCAGCGCAGCGCGCTCCCAGGTTGTGCCGCCGCCGGCGCCGATGCACAGATCTGCTTGGCGCATCAGCCCGGCAAAGTCGTCTACGTGGCGGTGCAGGGTCCAGTGGGGGTGCTGGCTTACCCGCTGCTCCAGTTCGCCCCACGCCGGGTTGGCAGCACCAGCGACCACGTCGACCGCCACGTCGGGAAAGGTTTCCAGCGCCGCTAGGGCCTTCAGGGTCTCACCGCCAATGTCCACGCCGCCGAAGCTCACCAGCACCCGTTCGACCCGCTCGGCTAGGGTGATCGGCGCGCCCTGGAAAGCCTCGCGCAGGAGCGCGAAGTGAGGCCCGAGCAGCGGTTGCCGGACAGTCGCCAGCGAGTCGTCGTCCAGGCGTTGGCGTGCGGTGCCGTTCTGATCCAGCAGCAGGTCGACCTCATGGGGGCGGTGCAGCAGGTCGTCGATGGCCATGACCCAGCGGGCGCGCAGGCGAACGCCCCGCTCCCACTCGGCGCCGAGGCCGTAGTGGTCCACCACGCACCAGTCGAACGTCGTGGCGGCGGGCAGCGCCTGCCACAAGGCGGCCAGGTCCTCTGCCCAGGGCAAGGGGGACTCCACGCAGGCGCGCTCATCCTCGACGCCTTCCAGGCGGTGCACAGGGAATCCCCGGGCGGCGATCAGCGCCAGCCCGTCACCCGGACCGGGCCGGCAGGCGAACTGCACGTCGCAGCCGGCCTGACGCAGCGCCTCGGCCAGGGTCAGGCAGCGCATCACATGGCCGGAACCGATGCGCAGGGACGCATCCGCCCGCACCAGCACCCGCATTCAGATGTCCCCTTCCAGCAGCAGCGCGGTGTACATCAGCTCGGCCCGGTGCCAATCGTCGGGTGTGTCGATGTCCTGCACCAGGAAGCGCGGCAGTACCAGCGGCCGCGAATGCGCGGCGTGGATCGGCTCGCCACGGGTCCAGGCCTCGGTACGCCCCCAGTAGAACTGGCCGGCATCGTGGTAGGCCGGCTCCAGGTCCTGGGAGCGGGTTTCGCGGAACTGCGGGTAAAGCGACTCCACGCCGCCCCCGGCAGTGAGGCGCAGGGCGCGCTGCACCGGCGAAGCGAAATCGGTGACGGTGAAGGCGTAGTGCGCATCGGGGTGTTGCAACAGCAGATCCAGCCCGGCCTGCAGGCTATCGGCCTGGACGAAGGGCGCGGTGGCGTACAGGCAGCAGACCAGCTCCGGCTGTTGGCCGGCGGCCGCCAGCTCGGCAACGGCGTGCTGGATGACCGCGACCGTGCCTGCATGGTCGTCGGCCAGGGCCGCCGGGCGCATGAAGGGCACCTCGGCACCCAGTTCGCGAGACACGTTGGCGATCTCCTCGTCGTCGGTGCTGACGATCACCCAGTCAAACAACCCGGACAGCAGGGCCGCGCGGATCGGGTAGGCGATCATCGGCTGGCGCTGGAAGAGCTTGATGTTCTTGCGCGGAATGCGCTTGCTGCCGCCTCGGGCAGGGATGATGGCGACGCGGCTCATGGGCGCTTCTCCAGCAGGAACCAGGTGATGTCGTCGGTGGGGAAACTCGGGTCACGGCGGTAGACGAAGCCGTAGTCCACCAGGCGCAGGTCCTCGTAGCGGTCGAGCAGCTCGCCGGCGAAGTCGCGCTTGAACAGCTTGCCCGTGTGCCCCCGGTAGCTCACCTCCACCGGTGAGGGGTTGTAGTACTCGGCGACGAGCACGTAGCGCCGGCTGGCCTCGTACAGCTTGGCGTAGGCCTTGGGCAACAGCTCGGGCGGCAGGTGGATGAGCACGCCACGGGTGAACGCCAGGTCCACCGGCTGGCGCACCGGGTAATCGAACAGCGAGCCGTGCCAGACCTCGGCGTTCCCCAGTGACTGGGCGATGGCGTGGGCCTTGGCATTCAGCTCGACGCCATGCAGGGCAGCGTCCGGCAGCAGCCGGTGCAGCGCCTGGAGGTTGAGCCCCCGGTTGGTGCCCAGCTCCAGCAGGCTGTCGAGCCGCCCGGCACGGCGCAGGGCCTGGGCAAAGAAGGCGGTGGCACTGGCCACGTGGCGCTCGCCGTCGTTGCGGTCGACGTACTGGTCGCCGAACTCGCCTTGCCAGAATCGTTCTTGCTCGGTCAGCTCACGCACGGGTTTCTCCAGTCACTGCAGGACGCTGGCGAGGGTGCTCGCCACCTGGTCCTGCTGCTCGTCGGTCAGGTCGGGGAACAGCGGCAGGCTCAGGGCCTCGGCGTAGTAGCGCTCGGCCTCGGGGAAGTCGCCCGGGGCGAAGCCCAGCTGCCGGTAATAGGGCTGCAGGTGCACGGGGATGTAGTGCAGGTTGACGCCGATGCCGGCACCGCGCAGGGCTTCGAAGATCGCCCGGTGGCCGTGCTGCAAGCGCTCCAGGCGCAGGCGCACCGGGTACAGGTGCCAGGCCGGCTCGGCGCCCGCCTGCACCTGCGGCAGCTCCAGCGGCAGATCGGCGAGCCGCTCGCCATAGCTGGCCACCAGCTGCCGACGACGGGCGACGAAGGCATCCAGGCGTTGCAGCTGGGACAGGCCCAGCGCGGCCTGCAGGTCGGTCATACGGTAATTGAAGCCCAGCTCCAGCTGCTGATAGTACCAGGGCCCTTCGCTCGGGCCCGTCATCGCCGCCGGGTCACGGGTGATACCGTGGCTGCGCAGCCGGCGCAGGCGCTCGGCCACCCTCGGGTCGTTGGTAGTGAGCAGGCCGCCCTCCCCCGTGGTGATGATCTTCACCGGGTGGAAGCTGAACACGGTGATGTCGGCATGCTCGCAACAGCCCACCGGGCGACCGCCGTAACTGGCGCCGATGGCATGGGAGGCGTCCTCGATCACGCGGAAGCCGTAGCGCCGCGCCAGCTCAGCGATGCGTGCCATGTCGCAGCTCTGCCCGGCGAACGCCACGGGAACCACCAACTTGGGCAGGGTGCCATCTCGCTCGGCGCGTTGCAGGCGGGTGTCGAGCTGGGCGACGTCGAGGTTGAGGGTCACCGGGTCGATGTCGATGAAATCCACCTGGGCGCCGCAATACAGGCCGCAATTGGCGCTGGCGACGAAGGTGTTGGGGCTGGTCCAGAGTCGGTCACCCGGCCCCAGGTCGAGGGCCAGGCAGGCGATGTGCAAGGCCGCGGTGGCGTTGCTCACGGCGATGCCGTGGGCGGCCTGGCAACGCTGGGCGACGGCCTGCTCGAAGCGTTCGATGGCCGGGCCTTGGGTGAGCCAGTCGGAACGCAGGGTGTCGACCACCGCATCGATGTCGGCCTCGCTGATGTTCTGGCGACCGTACGGAATCATGGTCAGGCCCAGGTGTCGGCCAGCTGTCGCAGCTCGGGCACGCTCAGGTAGTGGGGGTTGCTGTCGGAGACGTACTCGAAGCCCTCCTCCACCGCCACACCCTCGTCACCCAGACCATCGCGTGCATAGTCGTATTGGGTGTTGAACGTGATCGACGGGGCGATGACGAAGTGCCGGGTGAATTCGAAGGTATGGGTGCTGTCGTCGCGGGAGATCATCATCTCGTGCAGCTTCTCGCCCGGACGGATACCGACCTGCTTGTGCGGCATACCAGGCGCCAGCGCCTCGGCCAGGTCGGTAATGCGCGCGGAAGGGATCTTCGGCACGAACAGCTCGCCGCCGTGCATGCGCTCGAAGCTGCGCATGACGAAGTCGACACCTTCGTCGAGGGTGATCCAGAAGCGGGTCATGCGCGGGTCGGTGATCGGCAGCTCACGGGCACCCTCGGCGATCAGCTTGCGGAAGAAAGGCAGGACCGAACCCCGGGAGCCGACCACGTTGCCGTAGCGCACCACGGCGAAACGGGTCTGGTGATCGCCAGTAATGTTATTGGCGGCGACGAACAGTTTGTCGCTGAGCAGCTTGGTAGCGCCATAGAGGTTGACCGGACTGGATGCCTTGTCGGTGGACAGCGCCACCACCTTCTGCACTCCGTTGGCCAGGGCCGCGTTGATGATGTTCTCGGCGCCACTGACGTTAGTGCGGATGCATTCGGTGGGGTTGTACTCGGCGGCGGGTACGTGCTTCAGCGCGGCGGCGTGGACCACTAGGTCGATACCGCGTAGAGCCTGGTGGACCCGGTCGGAATCGCGCACGTCACCTATGAAGTAGCGCATACAGGGAGCATTGAACTCCTGTTGCATTTCGTACTGTTTGAGCTCATCACGAGAAAAAACAACAAGCCGCTTCGGTTGATAACTGCTTAGCAACTGTTTAATGAACGCACGCCCGAAGGATCCGGTACCACCTGACACAAGTATTGATAAACCGTTAAACATGATCGCTCCGCCACATCCACGATACGCCAACGAAATGACTCAATTAGCACAATCGAGCTTGATGCATGAAGCGAGCCACTTTGCCGTACGCGTTTATTAAATAGCCGGCAGCCTCTAAGGCTGGGCTATGAAAAACCGGCAAGCAGCTCAATAAATTGAACCTCATTCAACACGAGCACCTCCAGTTCGGTTGCCTTAGCGAGCTTCGAGCCGGCGCCAGGGCCTGCGACCACACAGGTGGTTTTGGCGGATACCGAACCTGCGACCTTTGCTCCCAACGCCTCCAGCCGCGCCTTGCCTTCATCACGGCTCATGGTTTCCAGCGTGCCGGTCAGCACCCAAGTCTGGCCGGCCAGCGGCAGGCCTTCGGCGGCTTTCCGCTCGCTTTCCCAATGCATGCCGAACTCCCGCAGCTGGGCTTCGATCAAACGGGCGCGCTCGGCGTTCTCGGGTTTGTCGAAGTAGTCGCGCAGGGAACGTGCGGCCTTTTCGGTGAGGCGCTCTACCTGACGCAGGTCGAGCCAGTCGGCGGCGATGATTGCTTCGAGCGTGCCGAAACGCTCTGCCAGACGCTGGGCACCGGTGCGGGCGATATGGGGGATGTTGAGCCGGTCGAGCAGGTCAGCCAGCGTCGCGCACGCGGCGAATTCCGGGTGTACGTCGCCCTCCTCCTGCGGTTCGACGCCGCGTTCGCGCAGCAGCGCGATGACCGTGCGGTTGTGTTCATCCTCGAAGAAGCTATGGATTTCATGAGCGACTTCCAGACCGATGTCGGGCAGGTAGACGAGCACGTCCGGCAATGCCCGGCTGATTCGCTCTAGGGAACCCAGCGCACGTGCCAGCAATTTGGCGGTTTCCTCACCGACGTCTGGGATGCCGAGGGCGTAGACGAACCTTGCGAGACTCGGTTTGCGACTGGCATCGATGGCATTGAGCAGATTGCGCGTGGAAATCTCGGCAAAACCTTCCAGGTCGATGACCTGCTCGTGAGTCAGGCAGTAGAGATCCGCCGGCGATTTGACCAACCCCCTGTCGACCAGCTGCTCGACGATCTTGTCACCCAGGCCGTCGATATCCATCGCTCGGCGCGATACGAAATGGATGATCGCCTGCTTAAGCTGCGCCTGACAGGCCAGCCGGCCGACGCAACGGTAGATCGAGCCTTCGCTCACCGACTCACGCCCCTTGCTGCGCTTGATCAGCTGGGTACGCTCCACGGCAGAACCGCACACTGGGCACTGCTCCGGCACATGCACGGCGCGCGCGTCGGCCGGGCGGCGCTCGGCGATTACGCCGAGAATCTGGGGGATCACATCGCCTGCACGGCGCACGATCACTGTATCGCCGATCATCACGCCCAGGCGCGCCACTTCATCCATGTTGTGCAGCGTCGCGTTGGACACCGTAACGCCCGCCACCTGCACGGGCTTTAGCCGTGCGACCGGGGTGATCGCGCCGGTACGGCCGACCTGGAACTCCACATCGAGCAGCTCGGTGATTTCCTCCCGCGCGGGAAACTTGTGGGCGATGGCCCAGCGTGGCTCGCGCGCCCGGAAGCCCAGCTCACGCTGCTGAGCGACTGCGTTGACCTTGAACACCACACCGTCGATCTCATACGGCAGTGCGTCGCGCTTTTCACCGATGGCGTCGTAATAGGCGCGGCATTCGGCGACGCCCTTGGCCAGTTTCAGCTCACGACTGATAGGCAGGCCCCAGCCTTTCAAGGCCTGGAGGATGCCGATGTGCGTATCAGGCAGCTCACCGTCACTGCGGCCGACGCCGTAGGCACAAAGTTCGAGCGGACGGCTGGCAGTGATCTTCGAATCCAACTGACGCAGGCTTCCAGCAGCGGCGTTGCGGGGATTGGCGAAGGTTTTGCCGCCGCTTTCCAGCTGTCGCGCGTTGAGCGCTTCGAAGCCAGCCTTGGGCATGTAGATCTCGCCGCGCACCTCGAGCACCGCCGGCCAGCCACTGCCATGCAGCTTCAATGGAATGTTGCGTACGGTGCGCACGTTGGCGCTGATGTCCTCACCCGTGCTGCCATCGCCCCGGGTGGCGCCGCGCACCAGATGACCGTTCTCATAAAGCAGGCTGACCGCCAGACCATCCAGTTTGGGTTCGCAGCTGTACTCAACCACAGCGTCATCGCCGAACGGGTCGCCCGCCGGCAGATCCAGCCCTTCGCGCACGCGTCGGTCGAAATCGAGCAGATCCTGCTCCTCGAAGGCGTTGCCCAGGCTCAGCATCGGCACTTCATGGCGTACCTGACCGAACACCGCCAGTGCCGCCCCACCCACCCGCTGGGTTGGCGACTCGGGTGTCACCAGCTCCGGGTGCTCCGCCTCGAGCGCCTTGAGTTCATTGAACTGACGGTCGTACTCCGCATCGGGAACGCTGGGTTCGTCGAGCACGTAGTAGCGGTAGTTGTGGGCGTCGATCTCGCTGCGTAATTCGGCGATACGCTCGGCGGCGGTTTGGGCGGAAGGCATAGGGACGGAGCCGTGACTGGGGCTGTGCTGATTCAGACCGCATCAGCGCGCCTTGGTTGATATGGAAGGCGTCGGATTCTAGCCGAATGCGAGTCCGAAGGCAGGTCTGCAGGTTCTGTTGGCTGGGGTCGGACTGGGCAGGCAGCGTTGCGTGACGATGCGCTGAAGCCCACCCTACGATGCTCTGCAGAGCGAGGCGGCAGGCCAGTGAGAGCGAGTCTGCCCCTTCAAACGCAACACCGGGCGCGAGGCCCGGTGCGGTGAGTTATCAGCGTTGTTTGATGGTCATCTGCCGGCGTTCGAACTCGACGATGCGCTGGCGGTAGTGTTCGATGGTCTGGGCGGTCAGAACACTGCGCTGGTCGTCCTTCAGCTCACCGTTGAGCTCCTGGGACAGCTTGCGCGCCGCGGCGACCATGACATCGAAGGCCTGCTTGGGATGACGCGGCCCCGGCAGACCTAGGAAGAAGCTCACGGCCGGTGTGGTGAAGTGATCGATATCGTCCAGATCGAAGGTACCAGGCTTGACCGCATTGGCCATGGAGAACAGCACCTCACCATTCCCGGCCATGCTCTCGTGGCGGTGGAAGATGTCCATCTCACCGAAACGCAGACCGCTTTCCAGGATGTTCTGCAGCAATGCCGGACCACGGAAGCCGTGCGGATCGCGGCAAATGACGTTGATGACCAGCACTTCTTCCACCGGTGCCTGCTCTTTCGCCGGCTGCGCCTCGACATCGTCCGCGTCGCCGACGACCGGATCCAGCAGGGTCGGCACCGGCTCGTCAGTGCTCAGTTGCAGATCGCCCTGGTAAGGCTCGCTATGCCGGCGCTTCTTGCCCGCGTCGCGACCAGACTGGCGGGCGCTCACCGGCGGCATGTCGGCTTCGTCCAGCGAAGGCTCATGCTCACGATCCACCACGCGAGCCGGCCCTAACAGCTCGGTGGAATCATCGACATCGGGAAGGTTGGAAAGGCTGCGGTCCAGCTTGAATTTCAGCTTGCCCTTGCCACCGCGCATGCGACGCCAGCCGTCGAACAAAATGCCGGCAATGACGATGATGCCGATGACGATCAGCCACTCGCGCAGACCGATATCCATTAATGCATTAACCTCTGAATTCGATGATAAAGACGCAACAAGCGGTCACCTGGGACTGCTCTCAGCGCATCGTAAAAATTGTGCCCTAAGCTAGCACGACGAACGGTAGATTTGCACCGTGCGGTAGTTCTCTTTTTATGGGCCCTTCAGTATCAAAAACGCTCAAATGCGCGGCTTAATCCTCATGCTTCGGCCAGTGCGACGGCCTGTTCGACGTCGACTGCCACCAACCGTGAACAACCCGGTTCATGCATCGTCACACCCATGAGCTGATCGGCCATTTCCATGGCGATCTTGTTGTGGGTGATGTAGATGAACTGCACTTTCTCCGACATTTCCTTGACCAGTCGTGCATAACGGCCGACGTTGGCGTCGTCCAGTGGCGCATCGACTTCATCCAGCATGCAGAACGGCGCCGGGTTTAGCTGGAAGATCGCAAATACCAGCGCCAGCGCAGTCAATGCCTTTTCGCCACCGGAAAGCAGGTGAATGGTGCTGTTCTTCTTTCCGGGCGGACGCGCCATGATCGCCACCCCGGTATCGAGTAAATCTTCTCCGGTAAGTTCCAGATAAGCATTGCCGCCGCCGAACACTTTCGGAAAGAGCGCCTGCAGGCCACTGTTGATCTGGTCGAAGGTTTCCTTGAAGCGGTTGCGGGTTTCACGGTCGATCTTGCGGATGACGTTTTCCAGCGTGTCCAGCGCTTCGACGAGGTCGTCGTTCTGCGCATCGAGATAGCGCTTGCGTTCGGACTGCTGCTGGTATTCGTCGATCGCCGCCAGGTTGATCGGCCCCAGACGCTGGATACGCTGAGCCAAGCGCTCCAACTCCGCTTCCCAGGCCTGCTCGCTGGCGTCGCCGGGTAGCGTGGCGAGCACGCCGTGCAGGTCGTAGCCGTCCTCGTGCAGCTGATCCTGCAGCGCCTTGCGCCGGACGCTCAGTTCTTGCCAGCCCAGGCGCTGTTGCTCCAGTTGCCCCCTAAGCAGTTGCGCCTGTTGTTCGGCCTGGGTACGGCGTTTCTCCGCATCGCGCAGTTCGCGATCGGCGTCTTCCAGCGCCAGACGCGCATGCTTGAGCTCGTCCTCGACGCCCATGCGCCGCTCCAGCAGCTCTTCGAGCTTCATGCGCAGCTCTTCCAGCGGTGCCTCCCCCTCCTCCAGGTTCAGCGTCAGCTGCTCGCGGCGCTCGACGGCGCGTTCGAACTGCTGTTCCAACCGCTCCAGAGCCTGGCGCGTCGACTCGTGCTGCGCCCTGAGCGACCCGACGCGCAGCGCCAGCTGGTGGGCATGATCCTTATGCTGCCGCGCCTCCTGGCGAATACGATCGAGCCGCTCACGGATGCCGTCTCGGCTGGCCAGCAGCGTCTCGCGCTGCTCGGTATCCTGCGCCATCGCTTCCAGCGCTTCCTGCAGCTGCAGGCGCGCTTCGCCCAGCTGTTCGGTCTCGATCTCGCGCTGCTCCTTCTGCTCAGCCAGCTCCTCGTCCAACCGACGACGGCGCAGCGCCAGCTGTTCCAGGCGTGCCTGGCCGGCCGACAGCCTGGCCTTGAGGTCGCCATGCTTGCGTGCTTCTTCCTGTTGCTGACGACGCTGCTGTTCGCGCTCGCCTTCCAGACGGGACTGCTCGCCGCCCAGCTCGGCGATGCGGTCCTCCATCGTCGCCAGGCTCGCTTCGCGCTCGTCACGCTCGGCCAGCAAGCGCTGCAGCTCCTGACCGCGCGCCAGTACGCCGGACTCTGCCTCGCTCGCGCGACGCACACGCAGAAAATGCCGGCCGACCCAATAGCCATCGCGGCTGACCACACTCTCGCCCTCGGCCAGCGACCCGCGCGCGGCCAGTGCCTGCTCCAGCGATTCGACCGGCCGCACGCGGCCCAACCAAGGCGAAAGATCCTGCGCCGATTCGACCCGTTCCAGCAGACTGTCAGGGCAGCGGACGCCGCCACGCGACGCGTTGGCCAGATTTAGCTCGCCCTGCTGGAAGCCCGCAAGCTCGACCTCGGCGAAATCATCCAGCAGCACCGCCTGCAGATCCGCGCCCAGCACGGTTTCCACGGCCAGTTCCCAGCCTGGCTCGACGCGCAGCCCATCGGCCAGCCGCGGGCGCTGCTCCAGCCCCTGTTCGCGCAACCATTCAGCGACGCCCTTGCCCGGCTCCATCGCCGCCTGCTGCAACGCCTCCAGCGACGCGATTCGCCCATTCAGGCGCTGCAGTTCACCTTGCGCCTGCTGCTGGGTTCGGGTCGCCAGCTGCAACTCTTCACGCAGCTGCTCAAGACGTTCATTGAGCGCTTCGCCCGCCGCGGCGAATGTTTCGAGCTCGAGCTCACTAGCGGCAAGCTGCTCGTCCAATTCAAGGATCGCGACATCTTCCGGGTCGGCCGCCAACAACGCACGCTCGTCATCCAGACGGCGCTGCCGCTCGGCCAGGCGTTCCAGGCTCTGCTCCAGCTGCTGGATGCGTGATTGCTGCACTTCCGCGGCGCGGCGCGGCTCGGCGCTGTGCTGGTTGAAGCGCTCCCACTGCTCCTGCCAGGCCTGCATGGCGGCTTCGGCCTCTTCCAGCTGGGCGGCAGATTCCTCGGCAGCAGCGCCGGACAGCTCCTGCTCGGGCTCGAGCATCGCCAGCTCTTCACCCAAGGTAGCGAGCAGCGTGCGGTCGTGGCCCAGGTGCGATTCAGTCTCCAGCCGCGCCTGCTCCGCCTCGCGCAGGTCGTCCTGCAACTGGCGCAGGCGCTGCTGGCCATGCTGGATGCTCTGCTCGACACGTGCGATATCGCCGCCCACCGAATAGAAGCGGCCCTGCACCTGGTTGAAACGTTCGGACAGCTCATGGTGACCGTCCCGCAGGCGCTCGATGCTCGCATCGGCACTGCGCTGCTCGGCCACCAGTGCTTCGAAGGCGACCTCCTGATCGCCGATGACCTGCTCGCGCTGGCCGACCTGCTCGTTCAAGGCCTGCCAACGTAGTGCCGACAGCTGCGCCTTGAGCTGGCGCTCTTCGGCCTTGTATTCCTGATACTTCTCCGCCGACTGCGCCTGACGGTGCAGGCGTTCGAGCTGGCGTTCCAGCTCTTCGCGCAGGTCGGTCAGGCGCGCCAGATTCTCGTGAGTGCGGCGGATGCGATTCTCGGTTTCGCGCCGGCGCTCCTTGTACTTGGAGATGCCGGCCGCCTCTTCGATGAAGTTGCGCAAATCCTCCGGCTTGGCCTCGATCAGCTTGGAGATCATGCCCTGCTCGATGATCGAATAGCTGCGCGGCCCGAGGCCGGTGCCGAGGAAGATATCGGTGATGTCGCGGCGCCGGCACTTCACCCCGTTGAGAAAGTAGGTGTTCTGCGAATCACGGGTGACGCGGCGGCGGATGGAGATTTCGGCAAAGGCTGCGTACTCACCGGTGAGCGTGCCGTCGGAGTTGTCGAAGATCAGCTCGATGCTCGCCTGGGTCACCGGCTTGCGCGTGTTGGAGCCATTGAAGATGACGTCGGTCATCGACTCGCCGCGCAGGTTCTTCGCCGAGCTTTCGCCCATGACCCAGCGCACGGCGTCGATGATGTTGGATTTGCCGCAGCCGTTCGGGCCGACCACCGCCGCCATGTTGCTGGGGAAGCTGACCGTGGTGGGATCGACGAAGGACTTGAAGCCGGCGAGTTTGATGCTTTTCAGTCGCATGCGGCCTATCCGTGGCGATCAGCGGGAAAACGAACAAGCGGAGTCGCCATGAGCATCGGGATTCCTGGCATCGATTGGGCTACTGGCAAGAAGCCGCGAAGCTTATCACGGCGCCCCGGCTGTCTCGCAGCGCGTCGGCGCACAGAAACGCAGCCGCGCACCTCGCCGTGCTCTATGGCGACAAGAGGAACACAAGAATGAAGCGCCATTCGGTGAATGGACGACGAAACGGTCTCAGCCGCCGGTCATGCTCATGAAACGCACCACCTGGACTTGCTCGTCGGTGCGGAAGTGGTGCTTTTCCGGCTTGAGCTGCAGCGCATCCACCAGCGCATTGCGCAAGCGCTCGCTGTCACCCGGATAGCGGCGCATCAGGCTCTTCAGATCCAGCGCGCCCTCATGACCGAGACACAGCACCAACTTGCCCTCGGCTGTGATGCGCACACGGTTGCAGCTGCCGCAGAAGTTGTTGCTGTGCGGGGAGATGAAGCCGACCTGCGTCTCGCTGCCCGCCACTTGCCAGTAGCGCGAAGGGCCACCCGTGGCATGGCTGCTGCGCACAAGCGTATGGCGCGCCTCGATGCGTTCACGCACCTCGTCGCTGGAGCAGAAGGTGATCTGGCGCTGATGGCTGGACACGCTGCCCAGCGGCATCTCTTCGATGAAACTGATATCCAGCCCACGCTCGATGGCGAACTCCACCAGATCGAGAATCTCGTCGTCGTTGCGGCCCTTCTGCACCACGCTGTTGAGTTTGATGCGCTTGAAGCCGGCGCTGCGCGCGGCCTCGATGCCTTCGAGCACCTGATCGAGCCGATCACGGCGGGTCAGCTCGGCAAAGCGCTCGCGCTTGAGCGAGTCGAGGCTGATATTCAGCCGTTTTACGCCGGCTTCGTGCAGCGATGCAGCCAGGCTCGGCAACTGCGAGCCGTTGGTGGTGATGGCAAGATCTTCCAGCTCGCTGCGCTCGCCCAGACGCGCCAGCAAGCTGGTCAGCCCCTTGCGCACCAGCGGCTCGCCACCGGTCACGCGGATGCGCTTGACGCCCAGACTGATAAAGGCGTCAGCCACCGCATAGAGTTCTTCCAACGTGAGAATCTGCGCGCGAGGGGCAAAGACCATGTCCTCGCTCATGCAATAGGTGCAGCGAAAATCGCAGCGGTCGGTTACCGACAACCTCAGGTAGGTGATGCGCCGGCCGAATGGGTCGACCAACTGGGAATCGGGCATGGAACTCTCCAACTGCTGGATGCGCCTGTAGTCAGACTATGCGCTAAGTACGATTCAGGCAAAGCGACGTTACCAATGGCGCAGCTGCAACGCCACCACGCGACATGCAGTCGCCGCAACGCAATGCTTTAATGGACCGCTTTGGCAGGTGACCGCGAAATCTGCCACCCGTGCGAGAGACCACTGCGAATGGACAACGATTCCCTGAAAACGATGAGCTGGCGTGAGCGGCTATACACCATCATCTTTTTCACCAATACCCCGGCCGGCAAGCGTTTCGATACCTGGCTGCTGGTGATCATCTTCGCCAGCCTGATCGTGGTGATGTTCGACAGCATCGCCTCGTTCAACGAACGGCACGGCCAGCTGCTGACCGCCCTGGAGTGGGGTTTCACCGCGATCTTTGCCATTGAGTACGTGCTGCGCATCTACACCCACCCCGAACCACGCAAGTACATCTTCAGTTTTTACGGTGCGGTCGATCTGCTCTCGGTGCTGCCCGCCTTCATTGCGCTGCTGTTGCCCGACGCCCAGTATTTGCTGGTGGTTCGCGTCGTACGCATGCTGCGGATCTTCCGCGTGCTCAAGCTCACCCCCTACCTCAGCCAGGCCAACTTTCTGCTCGTGGCGCTGCAGGGCAGCCGGCAGAAGATCATCGTTTTCCTCGTCAGCGTGACCACGCTGATCATCGTCTACGGCACGCTGATGTATGTGATCGAAGGGCCAAGCAATGGCTTCACCAGCATTCCGATAAGCATCTACTGGGCTGTGGTCACCCTGACCACTGTCGGCTTCGGCGATATCGTTCCGCATACCCCATTGGGCAAGGCGCTGGCGACGATGGTGATGATCACCGGTTATTCGATCATCGCGGTACCGACCGGTATCTTCACCGCCGAGCTGGCCAACGCCATGCGCCAGGACAGCCTGCGCCACAATTGCCCTACCTGCGACAAGCTCACCCACGAGCCCAATGCGGCGTTCTGCAGCCGCTGCGGCAGCCAACTGTTCGAGCCGAAGCAGCAGGACACGGCAGACTGAGCGCAGCGACCCCGCGCCCACCCGTGCGCGCGGCGGCCACCTCGCTGATCACACCCGAACTGCCCACCAGCAGGGCTGTCACATCCTCAGATTCGCATCAGGCAGGATGGAGACCGGCATGCCCTTGCTCAAACTGCTGCACTTCGCCGCTCTGCTCTGCTGGTGCGGCTCGCTGCTATATCTGCCGGCCCTGATCGCCGCCGGCACCAAGCGCAGCGACCAGCTCTTCTATCGCGACCATGCCCATCTTACCCGCATGGTCTTCACCCTCATCAGCACCCCCGCCGCACTGCTGGCCATCGGCTCCGGCACGGCGCTGTTCCTGCGCGACGGCACCCTGGCCGGCTGGCTGATCCTGAAACTCACGACGGTAACGGGCATGGCGCTCTGTCACGCCCTGTGCGGCGTGCTGGTGCTGCGCATCGAACGCCAGCCGGAACGTGGCGTCACATACCAATGCATGGCGCTGGGTGTACTGGTGCCGGTTCTGATTGCCCTGACCCTGTGGCTGGTACTGGCCAAACCCTTCTGACTCAAGGAATGACCACCTCGCATGACCGATCGCCCGGCCCGCCTCGACCATTCCCTTCCTGTCTGCGTGAGCCGGTCATTTCCGGCACGTCGGAGCGACGACTCAGGGTGCCTGCTCGCCATCCAGATCCACACCGACTGCATGCTCGTAGACCAGCCGCCCGCCGAGGAACGCGGCCAGCGAGATCAGCACAGCGGTCAGCAGCGAGAGATACAGCCCCCACATCGCGTCGCCGTCTCCACTATCCAAACCCTGGTAGCGCAGCAGCCAGTTCAACGAGGCCAGCGAGAGCATCATCACCGCGAGGATCGCATGGCACCAGGCGGTGACCTTGCGGCGGATCTGCTGGACCGAAACCAGGTCGATGATGCCCGCAATGCTGGCGATCCAGCCGCCGATCGCGCCGACGCCCGACAGCCACAACCCTGCGCGCCACCAGAACTCGTCGAGTGTCCACAAGTAGGCCAGGTCGGCCGGCACCAGCCCGATCAGCGCCGCGACCGGAAAGTGGATCATCATCGGGTGCAGCGGATGGCCACCAATGGCGGCGTTGCTATTGATGGACTCGCGTTCTATGGCCATCCAGCCCTCCCAGGCATTGAAGTGAAACGAGCCGTACGTGCAACGAGGCGAGACGGCAACCCTTTCAAATGGACCACACTGGCGCTGGCAGTTCCTTTGCTCGCCGCCTGCGACGGGCCGCAATCGGCGCTTTCACCGGCCGGGCCGATGGCGCGCGACGTAGCGAACGTCTGGTGGGCGATGTTCGGTTTCTCCGTCGTGGTGCTGCTGGCCGTAAGCGTGCTGTGGATCTACGCCATGCTGCGCCGCCCGCAAACCCACAGCGCCGAAGAGGCCAAGCGCATCAATCGGCGCTGGGTCATCGGCGGCGGTATCGTTCTGCCCACCGTCAGCATCATCGCCCTGCTGGCCTTCGGCATTCCCACCGGGCGCAGCATGTTGCCGCTGCCGGTGGAAGGCGAACAGCCGCTGCGGGTTCAGGTGATCGGCCATCAGTGGTGGTGGGAGGTGCGTTATCCCGAAAGCGGCGTGGTGACGGCCAACCAGTTCATCCTGCCGGTGGACCGGCCCGTCGACGTCGAGGTCACCAGCGCCGACGTGATCCACTCATTCTGGGTGCCGCGCCTGGGCGGCAAGCTGGACATGGTTCCCGGACGAACCAACACCCTGCGCCTGCAGGCGGCGCAGACTGGCGTTTTCCGCGGGCAGTGTTCGGAGTTCTGCGGCAGCCAGCACGCGCACATGATCCTGCATGTCGAAGCGCTGGAAGCTGATGCATTCGCCGGCTGGATAGACGCCCGTGGCGGACTCGAACACCAGCCGCCTACAGGTGCGGCGGGTCAGGTGTTCGACGAGCGCTGCGGCCAGTGCCATCGCGTCGCCGGTGTCAGTGACGGCAATCGCGCCCCCGATCTGAGCGACCTGGCGACCCGCCCGACGCTGGGCGCCGGGGTGATCGTCAACGACGCCGAAGGCCTGCGCCGCTGGCTCAGCGATCACCAGAGCCTCAAGCACGGTATCGCCATGCCGCGCCACGACGACATTCCCGAAGAAACCCTCGGCCAGCTTGCCGACTGGCTGGAGACGCTCGCTCCATGACCCCGACCCACAACAGTGGCGCGCCCGCCACCGACCCTGACCAGCTGCACGACCAGTTCAACGAGGTCTGGGGCAACCCGCGCGGCTGGCGCGCGCTGACCATCGTCAACCACACCAGCATCGGACTGCGCTTCCTGGTCACCGGCGCGTTCTTCTTCCTGGTTGGTGGCCTGCTGGCGATGCTGATCCGCACGCAGCTCGCCCTGCCCGGCTACGAGCTGATGGAGCCGGACGTCTACAACCAGGTCTTCACCATGCACGGCACGGTGATGATGTTCCTCTTCGCGGTGCCGATGATGGAGGGGCTTGCGGTCTACCTGATCCCGAAGATGATCGGCGCCCGCGACCTGGTCTTTCCGCGGCTATCGGCACTGGGCTACTACTGCTACCTGTTCGGCGGGCTGATCCTGCTGTCGAGCATCTTTCTTGACGTCGCCCCCAAGGCCGGCTGGTTCATGTACACACCGCTGTCCAGCTCGGCGCACACGCCGGGGGTGAACTCGGATTTCTGGCTGCTGGGCATCACCTTCGTCGAAATCTCCGCGGTTTCCGCCGGGGTCGAGCTGGTGGTGTCGATCCTGCGTACCCGTACCAACGGCATGGCGCTGCACAAGATGCCGCTGTACGCCTGGTACATCCTGGTGATGGCGATGATGATCGTGGTCGGCTTTCCGCCGCTGATCCTCGGCTCGATCCTGCTGGAGCTGGAGCGCGCGGCCGGGATGCCGTTCTTCGATGTGGCACGTGGCGGCGACCCGATCCTCTGGCAGCATTTGTTCTGGCTGTTCGGTCACCCGGAGGTGTACATCATCTTCCTGCCGGGCGCGGGAATCGTCTCGACGCTGATCCCGGTGTTCTGCCAGCGCCCGCTGGTGGGCTACCGCTGGGTGGTGCTGGGGGTGCTGACCACTGGCTTCATAAGTTTCGGCCTGTGGGTGCACCACATGTTCACGGTCGGCATTCCGCAGCTGGCCACCGCCTTCTTCTCGGCGGCGAGCATGCTGGTGGCGATCCCCACCGGGGTGCAGATCTTCGCCTGGCTGGCGACGCTCTGGCTCGGCAAGCCGGTGTACAAGGTGCCCATGCTCTGGCTGGTGGGCTTCCTCATCGTCTTCGTCGCCGGAGGCCTGACCGGCGTGATGCTGGCACTGGTGCCGTTCGACTGGCAGGTGCACGACACCCACTTCGTGGTTGCGCACATGCACTACGTGCTGGTGGGCGGCATGGTGTTCCCGCTGATGGCCGGGCTGTATTACTGGCTGCCGCACTTCTCGGGTCGCATGCCCTCGGCCAAGCTCGGTCGCTGGGGCTTCTGGCTGTTCTTCATCGGCTTCAACGTCACCTTCATGATCATGCACTGGACCGGCCTGATCGGCATGCCGAGACGGGTCTACACCTATGACACCGGCCTCGGCTGGGACCTACCCAACCTGGTGTCCTCGGTCGGCAGCTTCATCATGGCGGTGGGCGTGGCAACCATCCTGCTGGATATCGTCCTGCACTTTCGTTTCGGCGTTCCGGCGCCGAAGAACCCGTGGAACGCGGACACCCTGGAGTGGGCCACCAGCCTGCCGCCCAGCGCCTACAACTTCGTCAGCCTGCCGGACGTAACCGACCGCCATCCGTTGTGGAAAGACCCGGACCTGCCCGACAGCGTCTCCCGGGGCGAGCACGCACTGACCGTGATTGACCATGGCCGACGGGAAACCTGGGGCAGCGACCCGCTGACCGGCAAGGCCCGCGAGATCATCCACCTGCCAGGCAACAGCTGGCTGCCGTTCATTGCCTCGGTATTCCTCGCGGTGCTCTGCCTGAGCCTGCTGAACAAGTTCTACTGGGTCGCGCTGGGTGCGACCGTGGCGACGCTGGTCGTGCTCTTTCGCTGGTCCTGGGAGAACGGCGCGCATCCAGCGGCCGCGCCGGATGCCCATACCCAGCCCGGCGAACCGCCGCTGCATTCACGCACGTTCGACGGGCCGGGCCTGTGGGGCATGGGCGTAACATTGTTGGCCAACGGCGCGCTGTATCTGTCGCTGCTGTTCGGCTGGTTCTACCTGTGGACCGTTTCGCCACAATGGCAGGTGCCGGAGAGCCAGCTCAACGGTTGGCTGATGCTGGCCAGCACGCTGCTGCTGAGCGCCGGCACGCTCTGGCTGCACCGCCTGATCAAGCGCCTGCGGGCCGGCCCGCACAGCAGTTTGATGTCGCAGCTGGCATGGCTGGGGCTGCTGGCATTGACGCAGTCGGCGATGCTGCTGTGGCTGATGCTGAGCGCCGGGCTGGCGCCGACCGAAACCGCGCATGATGCGGTGATCTTCGTGATGCTGGCCTATAGCCTGATCCATTGCTCGCTGGCCGCAGTGCTCACCATCCTGCAGGCCTGGCGCGTACAGCTCGGCTATGTCGGCGACAAGGCGCCCTACGAACCGGTGGTGGTCGAGCAGCTCTGGTACTACAACCTCGGCGTGCTGTGGGTCAGTTACGCGGCCATCGTGCTGTTCCCTGCGACCTGGGGAGGTGCCTGATGAAATACGCGCGAACGTCGCCCTACCATCCGATCCAGATCCCGATCGGCCTGGTCATCTGGAGCTTGTGGTTCATAGCCATGTATGGCGGCCAGGCGGTGATCTGCAAGCTCAGCCCGCCCGACCCGGCCCAGGGCGTGTGGAACTGGCTCAATGCCAGCCTCGGCGTGCTCACTGTGCTGACTCTTGCGCTGCTGCTGTGGATGGCGCGCTATTTCTGGCGCCTGTCGCGCACACCCGAGGCGCTGAACGAGCGGCAGCAGTTCGTTACCAAGATCGCGGCGGGCATTCACTTCATCGCTGCGCTGGCCACGCTGTTCGTCGGCATTCCGCTGCTGCAGATACCGCCATGCCTGTGACCACCCGAACCAAGCGCTGGCTTTTTTCACCCCTACTGGCGATGACCATCAGCCTCGGCTTGCCCATGCCGGCGTTTGCCCACGGCCTGTTCGACGCCCATCTGCTCGACCGCGCGCCGCTGCTGCTGACCGCCCTGCTGGTGGCTGCGGCCTGGCTGCTGTACCTGCTCGGTGGGCGCAAGGTGCCGCCGCGGCGCCATGAAGCCCTCTGCTTTCACGCGGCAATGCTGCTCGTCGTGTTCTCGGTGTTCGGCCCCATCGACGGCTGGGCGGAAACCAGCACCGCCTGGCACATGACCCAGCACATGCTGTTCATCATCGTGATCGCCCCGCTGTGGGCGCTGGCCCGGCCGTTGCCGCAGTGGCGCGGGGTCACCGGGCGCTTCGCCCAGCCACTGTGGACCGGCATCCTGCGTGCCGGGCGCTACCCCACATTGCTGGCGCTGCTGCATGGCGCGGTGATCTGGATCTGGCACACGCCGAAGCTCTATGTGCTGGCGCTGGACGACCTCTGGTGGCACGCCTTCGAGCATGCATGCTTCCTGTTCACCGGCTGGCTGTTCTGGTGGTCGGCGCTGCGCGCGAATCCGAAGCAGGTGCCACAGGCGCTGATGGCGGTGCTGCTGACGCTGATGCACACCGGTCTGCTGGGCGCCCTGCTCACCTTCGGTAGCGTGTCGTTCTACGGTGAAGGCCGCTCAGTGGAAGATCAGCAGCTGGCCGGTCTGATCATGTGGGTGCCGGGCGGGCTGATCTACCTGATCGGCGGCGGCTGGATCGCCTGGCGCTGGCTGACCCGCATGTGGCGGCGGCAGAACACGCGAGCCGCTGCCCCGGATACCTAAGGCTCAGCCAGGCATCACGTCTGCCGACGTCAGTCGACTTTCTTGCGAATCCAGTAGAGATAGGTACCTGCGTCTTGCTGCTGTTCGACCAGATCATGGCCGAGGAACACGCAGAACTTGGGAATGTCGCGCTGGGTCGAGGGATCGGTGGCGATGACCTTGAGCATCGCCCCGCCAGCCAGGTCGCGCACCTTGTTGTGCAGCATCATCACCGGCTCGGGGCAGTTCAGGCCGGTGGCGTCGAGCACGGCGTCGACAGTCATTTCAGCTGATTGGCTCATCAGTGGGCTCCGGAAAACAGGCGTGCATTGTGGCGCAAGCGCGCGGACAGGTCATCCGCAGGTGATCGACGATCAGAGGCGGCGCAGGTGACAGGTTACCTCTTCCCGGTCGTGATACAGCTGCTTGCAGCCGATGCTGGCCTTTACGCCACGTTCGGCCAACCCGTCGGAGATACGTTCGAGCAGGCGCTTGACCTCGGCGTAGCGCTGCTTCATCGGCAGCTTGAGGTTCACCACGGCCTCGCGGCACAGGCCCTCGCCGATCCAGGTTTCCAGCAGAGCAGCATTGCGCGCCGGCTTCTCGACGATGTCGCAGACCAACCAGTCCACCGGCCTTTTCGGGCGGAAGGTGAAGCCATCAGCGCGAAAGTGCTCCACCAGCCCGGAATCCATCAGGTCGGCATTCATCGGCCCGTTGTCCACCGCGCTGACCTTGATATGCCGGTTGACCAGCTGCCAGGTCCAGCCGCCCGGCGCCGCGCCCAGATCGACCCCGGTCATGCCCGCCGCCAGCCGTGTATCCCACTGCTCGCGCGGGATGAAATGGTGCCAGGCCTCTTCCAGCTTGAGCGTGGAGCGGCTGGGCGCCTGGCGCGGAAACTTCAGGCGCGGGATGCCCATCGGCCACAGCGCGCTGTTGTTTGCCTCGGCGATGCCGGCGAACACCTCGCGTCCGCTCTTGAACGTAAGCAGCAGGCGCGGCCCCTTGCCCTGCTCGTCGAGGCGACCGGCCTTGATCAGTGCCTTGCGCAGCGGCGCCTCAAACTTGCGACAGAAGTTGGAGAGCTCCTTGCCATCGTTGGTATCCAGCACTTCAAGCCATAGGCTGCTGCATACCGGATAGCTCGCCAGATGCGCCAGCAGCACGCTGATCCGGTCGGTTTCCGGCAGTTGCACGTACTCGCCGCGCGCCCACTGCCGCGGAAAGATCAACTCGGCGAAACGCAGCCGGCGCATCAGCGTTTCGGCACCGCCGGCAACGCTGCAGATGAACTCGGCGCAGGCGCTGTCGGGCCGCGCCTTGGCATAGCCTGCGACTTCGAGGATGGCGGCGTGCTCACTGATTTCCGCACACACCTCGCCTTCGAACCCGGGGCGGCAATGCAGCAACAATGTGTTCATGTTCGAATCCTGTCAGCGGTATGGCCTGGATCAAAGCCGCGCATCATAGCCGACCGCGGGAACCCTCGCCCGCATCGCCCGGTCCAGTGCAGTAGCGAAACACCTGCCCAAGGGCTAGTTTCAAAGCTCGTTCATCAGCCAGCCCCTCACCGTGTGGGCACAAGGAGATGAGGAATGCCTTCCCTGGATAGCCTGAAATGTCGCCGCAGCCTCGAGGTTGCCGACAAGACCTACCACTACTACAGCCTCCCCGAAGCGGCCGCCCAGCTGGGCGACATCAGCCGCCTGCCAACCTCGCTGAAAGTGCTGCTGGAAAACCTGCTGCGCTGGGAAGATGGCGAGACGGTACGCGGTGAGGACCTCCAGTCGCTGGCGCGATGGCTGCAGACGCAGAGCTCCGAGCAGGAGATCCAGTACCGCCCCGCCCGCGTGCTGATGCAGGACTTCACCGGCGTACCGGCCGTGGTCGACCTCGCCGCCATGCGCGATGCCGTGGCCAAGGCCGGCGGAGATCCGCAGAAGATCAACCCGCTGTCGCCGGTGGACCTGGTGATCGACCACTCGGTGATGGTCGACCGCTTCGGCAGCGACCATGCCTTCGAACAGAACGTCGAGATCGAGATGCAGCGCAACGGCGAACGCTACGAGTTCCTGCGCTGGGGCCAGCAGGCCTTCGACAACTTCAGCGTGGTGCCGCCGGGTACCGGCATCTGCCACCAGGTCAACCTGGAGTACCTCGGCCAGGTGGTCTGGACCCGCGAAGAGAACGGCGAGACCGTCGCCTACCCGGACACCCTGGTCGGCACCGATTCGCACACCACCATGATCAATGGCCTCGGCGTGCTGGGCTGGGGCGTGGGTGGCATCGAGGCCGAAGCGGCGATGCTTGGCCAGCCAGTGTCGATGCTGATTCCCGAAGTGATCGGTTTCCGCCTGAGCGGCAAGCTCAACGAAGGCGTTACCGCGACCGACCTGGTGCTGACCGTGACGCAGATGCTGCGTAAGCACGGCGTGGTCGGGAAGTTCGTCGAATTCTACGGCCCGGGTCTGGATCACCTGCCGCTGGCCGACCGGGCGACCATCGGCAACATGGCACCCGAATACGGTGCCACCTGCGGCTTCTTCCCGGTCGATCAGATCACCATCGATTACCTGCGTCTGACCGGCCGCGACGAAGAGCGTATCGCGCTGGTCGAGGCCTACAGCAAGGCGCAAGGCATGTGGCGTGACAGCGACTCGCCGGACCCGGTGTTCACCGCCACGCTGGAACTCGATCTCAGCCAGGTACGCCCCTCGGTGGCCGGTCCCAAACGTCCGCAGGATCGGGTCACCCTCGGCGACATCGGCGCCAACTTCGACCTGCTGCTGGAGACTGCCGGGCGCCAGGCTCAGGCGGATAGCGCGGTGCCGGTCGCAGGCGAAAACTTCCAGCTCAAGCATGGTGCAGTGGTGATCGCAGCGATCACCTCGTGCACCAATACCTCGAACCCGAACGTGCTGATGGCCGCCGGCCTGGTCGCCAAGAAGGCAGTGGAGCGCGGCCTCAAACGTCAGCCCTGGGTCAAGTCCTCGCTGGCGCCGGGCTCCAAGGTGGTCACCGACTACCTCGAGCGGGCCGGGCTGACCCGCTATCTGGACCAGCTCGGCTTCAACCTGGTGGGCTACGGCTGTACCACCTGTATCGGCAACTCCGGGCCACTGCCGGACGCCATCGGCCAGGCGATCACCGACAACGATCTGATCGTGTCGTCGGTGCTGTCCGGCAACCGCAACTTCGAAGGCCGCGTGCATCCGCTGGTCAAAGCCAACTGGCTGGCCTCGCCGCCGCTAGTGGTGGCCTTCGCCCTGGCCGGTACCACGCGAATCGACATGGATCGCGAACCGCTAGGCTACGACGGGCAGAACCAGCCGGTGTATTTGAAGGACATCTGGCCAAGCAGCGCCGAAATCGCCGAAGCGGTGGCACGCATCGACGGCGAGATGTTCCGCAGCCGCTATGCCGACGTATTCAGCGGTGACGAGCACTGGCAGAAAATCCCGGTCAGCGCCGGCGACACCTATCAGTGGAACGCCGGCTCTAGCTATGTGCAGAACCCGCCGTACTTCAAAGATATCGGCCAGCCCCCGACGCCGCCTGCGGATGTCGAGAACGCGCGAATACTCGCCCTGTTCGGCGACTCCATCACCACCGACCACATTTCGCCCGCAGGCAATATCAAGGCCAGCTCTCCAGCCGGCCTGTATCTGCAATCGCTGGGCGTGGCGCCGGATGACTTCAACTCCTACGGCTCGCGCCGCGGCAACCACGAAGTGATGATGCGCGGCACCTTCGCCAACATCCGCATCAAGAATGAAATGCTCGGCGGCGAGGAAGGCGGCAACACGCTCTACCAGCCGAGCGGTGAAAAGCTCTCGATCTACGACGCTGCCATGCGCTACCAGGCCGAAGGCGTGCCGCTGGTGGTGATCGCCGGCAAGGAATACGGTACCGGTTCCAGCCGTGACTGGGCCGCCAAGGGCACCAACCTGCTCGGCGTCAAGGCGGTCATCGCCGAAAGCTTCGAGCGCATTCACCGCTCCAACCTGATCGGCATGGGCGTGCTGGCATTGCAGTTCGTCGGCGAGCAGACGCGCCAGTCGCTGGGCCTCAATGGCACGGAGAAGTTGTCGATCCGAGGGCTCGGCGCGGACATCAAGCCTCGCCAGCTGCTTACCGTGGACGTCGAGCGAGCTGACGGCTCGCGTGATTCGTTCCAGGTGCTAAGCCGCATCGACACGCTGAACGAGGTCCAGTACTTCAAGGCCGGTGGCATTCTGCACTATGTATTGCGCCAGCTGATCGGCAGCTGAGCGCAAAAAGAAAAACGCCGGTGCGAAGTCCTTTCGCGCCGGCGTCAGCCACTCCCTTGGCATCGAATCTCCAGCCACCTGGGCCTCCATGCACGGGTCCGGCTCCCTGAACTGGTCGCCGCTGCCTTCTCGAGCGCAGCGTCCGGACATGCACCGACATTGCCGGAAAAGCATTGCAGAAAGATTAAGCCCCGACGTCCGCCAGTCGCCTGTATCGACAAAGCTGATTCTTGAATCAGCTTTTTCCCTCAAGATCGCCACGCTACGGCCGACCCATTGATCAGCCTGAGACCGAATTAAAACTATAAAGGTCAGGTGCGCCATTCCGAGAACACTTCTATGCCAGGCGTGAAAGTCGATGCGTAACAACCAGCCCGTAACCCAGCGTGAGTATGCCTTCCCCGATCAGCAGCGCCTCATCTCGACCACCGACCTGAAAGGCCAGATCACCTACTGCAATGACATCTTCGCCGAAGTCAGCGGTTTCAGCCGCGACGAGCTGATTCGAGCGCCACACAATCTGGTGCGCCATCCCGATGTGCCGCCCGCGGTGTTCGAACACATGTGGATAACCCTCAAGCAGGGCAAGCCGTGGATGGGTATCGTGAAAAACCGGCGCAAGACCGGTGATCACTACTGGGTCAACGCCTACGTCACGCCGATCCTGGATCAGCAACGCCAGGTAACCGGCTACGAATCGGTGCGAACCAAGCCGAGCCGCGAGCAGGTCCAACGGGCCGAAGCGCTATATGCCCGACTGAACGCGGGCAAGAGCGGTGTGCCCCGCCGCAATAGTTGGCTTCCGGTATTGAAGAAATGGCTGCCATTCATTCTCGTCAGCCAGGTCGGCTTTTTGGTAGGCGCTTCCTTTGATCACGCGATGGGATTCGTCGCGGCCGCGCTGCTGTCCGTTCCGCTCGGGCTTGCCGGGCTGCATTGGCAACAGCGCGGCCTGCGGCGCCTGATGCAGCTTGCCCAAGAGACCACCAGCGACCCGCTTATCGCCTGCATGTACACCGATAGCCGAGGCGTCGAGGCCCAGCTGGAAATGGCGATGCTCAGCCAGCAGGCGCATCTGAAGACCTGCCTGACCCGCCTGCAGGACACGGCGGTGCAACTGCAGGGCCAGGCCAAACAGGCCGATACCCTGGCGCAGAATTGCGCCAACGGCTTGGCGCAGCAACATCAGGAAACCGAGCAGGTGGCCACGGCGATCAATGAGATGGCCGCAACGACGCAGGAAGTGGCCAGCAACGTCGCGCTGGCAGCCGACGCCACGCGTGAAGCCAGCCGGCTGACCGTTCACGGGCGCGAAGTCACCGCCGACACCCGCAAGGCGATTCAGCAGCTATCGGAATCGGTCAGCAAAGCCGGCGAGTCGGTCAACCAGCTGGCAAGCGACAGCGAGGCCATCGGCAGCGTGGTTGATGTGATCAAGAGCATCGCCGACCAGACCAACCTGTTGGCGCTCAACGCTGCAATCGAGGCCGCACGAGCCGGTGACAGCGGCCGCGGCTTCGCGGTGGTCGCCGATGAGGTGCGTCAGCTGGCGCAACGTACCGCGGCAGCCACCGGCGAAATCCACCAGCTGATCGAGAAGCTGCAATCGCAAGCTCAGCATGCGGTGTCCACGACCGAGCAGGGCCGTGTGCACGCGGCCCGTGGCGTCGAGCAGATGATCCAGGCAGACCAGGCCCTGAGTGGAATCAACGAGGCGATGGGCAACATCATCGACATGACCACCCAGATCGCCTCCGCCACCGAAGAGCAGAGCGCAGTGGCCGAGGAGATCAGCCAGAACGTCAGCACCATCGCCCGCCTGGCCGATCAGACGTCCGGCGACGCGCGCAGCTCGGCATTGCTCAGCGAAGCGCTGACCGCAACGGCCGAGGGCCAGTATTCGCTGGTCGAGCGCTTCAACCGCTGATCGGGTAACCCGCCCGGTCAGCCAGTTGGGCGGCCGACCGGGCCTGAAGCCTAGGCCAAGGCTCGCAGAAACGTCGCCACTGCCGTGACCGCGGCGTTCATGTGCTGATCATGCGTCAGACCGGAACGCTTCAGCGGCTTGAGATCGTGGTCGGCGGCGGCCAGCCAGTGCAAGCTGATGGCAGCTGACAGCGGGTACTGCTCGACTGTCGCGCGGTTACCCAGCGCATCACGCTCGCCCTGTACGATCAGCGTAGGCGTGAGCAATTTCTCCAGATGGGCGGTGCGCGTTTTCTCCGGCTTTCCGGCCGGGTGAAACGGATAGCCCAGACACACCAGACCGTCGACACCCAGCTCGTCGGCCAGCAGGCTGGCCATTCGCCCGCCCATGGACTTGCCACCGATGGCCAGCAGTCCTGTGGCCTGCTGTCGCACCCCGGCATGGACCTCCCGCCACTGAGCCAGCAGCTGCGCCTGCGGGCTGGGTGGTCTTTTGCTCGCACCCAGGCGCCGCGCGGCCATATAGGCGAATTCGAAGCGGCATACCGCAACCCCGCGTGCGGCAAGGCGTACGGCTACTTCCTCCATGAACGGACTGTCCATAGGTGCCCCAGCGCCGTGCGCCAGGATCAGGCTCGCCCAGGCGTCGTCCTGCGGCCGGTTCCACCTGACGAGATACCCTTTGTCACTTTGTGTGTATTGACCCGCGTCAATACCGGCAGATTGCCCTTTCCCCATCCTTGCCCCGCTTTCTATTAGAAAGAAAAAACTGCTCATTACCCGTGGATGGAAGCCCATACATGAACACAGCAACCAGTACCGCCTACAGTTACAAGGTGGTCCGCCAATTCGCCATCATGACGGTGGTGTGGGGAATCGTCGGGATGGGGCTCGGCGTTTTCATCGCAGCACAATTGGCCTGGCCATTTCTGAACTTCGACCTCCCGTGGACCAGTTTCGGTCGTCTTCGCCCATTGCACACCAACGCGGTGATCTTCGCCTTCGGCGGCTGTGCTCTGTTCGCGACTTCCTACTACTCGGTTCAGCGCACCTGCCAAACCACCCTGTTCGCGCCTAAGCTGGCCGCGTTCACCTTCTGGGGCTGGCAGCTGGTCATCCTGCTCGCCGCGATCTCCCTGCCGCTGGGCTTCACCAGCTCCAAGGAATACGCGGAACTGGAGTGGCCGATCGACATCCTGATCACCATCGTCTGGGTGGCCTATGCGATCGTCTTCTTCGGCACGCTGGCGACGCGCAAGGTCAAGCATATCTACGTCGGCAACTGGTTCTTCGGTGCCTTCATCCTGACCGTGGCGATTCTGCATATCGTCAACAACCTGGAAATGCCGGTCACCGCGATGAAGTCCTACTCGGTATACGCCGGGGCGACCGATGCCATGGTCCAGTGGTGGTACGGCCACAACGCCGTGGGCTTCTTCCTCACCGCCGGCTTCCTCGGGATCATGTACTACTTCGTGCCGAAGCAGGCCGAGCGTCCGGTGTATTCCTACCGCCTGTCGATCGTCCACTTCTGGGCACTGATCACCGTCTACATCTGGGCCGGCCCGCACCACCTGCACTACACCGCGCTGCCGGATTGGGCGCAGAGCCTGGGCATGGTGATGTCGCTGATTCTGCTGGCTCCGAGCTGGGGCGGCATGATCAACGGCATGATGACCCTCTCGGGCGCCTGGCACAAACTGCGTAGTGACCCGATCCTGCGCTTCCTGGTGGTCTCGCTGGCGTTCTACGGCATGTCGACCTTCGAAGGTCCGATGATGGCGATCAAGACCGTCAACGCCCTCTCCCACTACACCGACTGGACCATCGGCCACGTACATGCCGGCGCCCTCGGCTGGGTTGCCATGGTGTCCATCGGTGCGCTGTATCACCTGATCCCGAAAGTGTTCGGTCGTGCCCAGATGCACAGCGTCGGTCTGATCAACACCCACTTCTGGTTGGCCACCATCGGCACCGTGCTCTACATCGCTTCGATGTGGGTCAACGGTATCGCCCAGGGCCTGATGTGGCGCGCAATCAACGACGACGGCACGCTGACCTATTCCTTCGTCGAAGCACTGGAAGCCAGCCACCCCGGTTTCGTGGTGCGGATGATCGGTGGTGCGATCTTCTTCGCCGGCATGCTGGTGATGGCCTACAACACCTGGCGCACCGTGCAGGCTGCCAAGCCCGCCGAGTACGACGCTGCCGCGCAGATCGCCTGAGGAGCCTAGGTAAATGAAATCGCACGAGAAACTAGAAAAGAACGTCGGCCTGCTGGCCCTGTTCATGATCCTGGCGGTGAGCATCGGTGGCCTGACCCAGATCGTTCCGCTGTTCTTCCAGGACGCCGTCAACGAGCCGGTCGAGGGCATGAAACCCTACACCGCGCTGCAACTGGAAGGCCGTGACATTTACATCAAGGAAGGCTGCGTAGGCTGCCATTCGCAGATGGTGCGCCCGTTCCGCGCCGAGACCGAGCGCTACGGCCACTACTCCGTGGCCGGCGAAAGCGTCTACGACCATCCGTTCCTGTGGGGCTCCAAGCGCACCGGTCCGGACCTGGCCCGCGTTGGCGGCCGCTACTCCGACGACTGGCACCGTGCGCACCTGTACAACCCGCGCAACGTCGTGCCCGAGTCGAAGATGCCGTCCTACCCGTGGCTCGTCGAGAACACCCTCGACGGCAAGGACACCGCCAAGAAGATGACCGCTCTGCGCACCCTCGGCGTTCCCTACACCGACGAAGACATCGCCGGTGCCCGGGATGCCGTCAAGGGCAAGACCGAGATGGACGCCATGGTCGCCTATCTGCAGGTACTCGGCACGGCTCTGACCAACAAGCGCTAATCACAGCCAAGAAAAATGACGGCTGCCACACCAGCCGTCAGGGACTTCAATCGCGGACAGCCAGAGTTGCTCGGGCTGTCCAGGAGTAGCACATGAGCACTTTCTGGAGTGGATACATCGCCCTGCTGACGCTGGGCACCATCGTCGCTCTGTTCTGGCTGATCTTCGCCACCCGCAAGGGCGAGTCCGCCGGTACCACGGACCAGACGATGGGTCATGCCTTCGACGGCATCGAGGAATACGACAACCCGCTGCCGCGCTGGTGGTTCCTGCTGTTCATCGGCACCCTGGTGTTCGGCATTCTGTACCTGGTGCTCTACCCGGGCCTGGGTAACTGGAAAGGCGTCCTGCCGGGTTACGAAGGTGGCTGGACTCAGGAGAAGCAGTGGGAACGTGAAGTCTCGCAAGCCGACGAGAAGTACGGCCCGATCTTCGCCAAGTACGCTGCCATGTCGGTGGAACAAGTGGCACAGGACCCGCAGGCCGTGAAAATGGGTGCCCGTCTGTTCGCCAACTACTGCGCCATCTGCCATGGCTCCGACGCCAAGGGCTCCCTGGGCTTCCCGAACCTGGCCGACGACCACTGGCGCTGGGGCGGTGATGCGGCTTCGATCAAGACCACCATCCTGAACGGCCGTATCGCCGCGATGCCGGCCTGGGGCCAGGCCATTGGCGAAGAAGGCGTGAAGAACGTCGCCGCCTTCGTGCGCAAGGAGCTCGCCGGCCTGCCGCTGCCCGAGGGCACCGACGCCGATCTGGGCAAAGGCAAAGAGGTCTATGCACAGACTTGCGCCGTTTGCCACGGCCAAGGTGGTGAAGGCATGGCCGCGCTGGGCGCGCCGAATCTGCAGCATGCCTCCGGCTGGATCTATGGCTCAAGCCTGACCCAGCTGCAGCAGACCATCCGCCATGGTCGCAATGGCCAGATGCCTGCTCAGCAGCAGTATCTGGGTGACGACAAGGTTCACCTTCTCGCCGCCTACGTTTACAGCCTGTCGCAAAAACCGGAACAACTCGCCAAGCAGTGAGTCATTAAAGGGCGGTACACTCGTACCGCCCTTCCCACCTTGTTCCCAAGCAAGTTCCCGAGCGCTGCGACCATCTGTCGCATCGCGAGCTGACCAGCGCCCTTTCCCCTCTTCGCTTGCCCTCCTAAGCTTTGCTTTCGACTCGCCGCCCTGCCTAGAACCATAAGGCGAAGTCACCATTCCTGCGCGCCGGCCTGGCGCGTAAAAGCCCCTTGGCAGAGCATGGAAAACGCTTGAAATCAGGGGTTTGGAGAGCAAAAGGAGCCTTGGCGTCGTTTGCATTGCCCCCCTGCTTTCTCCATACTTGCCGCCGTTTTTGCCTTCGAAAATGCCATTAGCGTGGAAGCCTTGCATGAGCACAGCAATAAGTGAGACTGCTTATAACTATAAGGTGGTTCGCCAATTCGCCATCATGACGGTGGTATGGGGAATCATTGGGATGGGTCTGGGTGTCTTCATCGCCGCGCAGCTGGTGTGGCCCGCACTCAACTTCGACCTACCATGGACCAGCTTCGGCCGCCTGCGACCGTTGCACACCAACGCGGTGATTTTCGCTTTTGGTGGTAGCGCGCTGTTCGCCACGTCCTACTATGTCGTCCAGCGCACCTGCCAGGCGCGACTGTTCTCCGACAGCCTCGCCGCTTTCACCTTCTGGGGATGGCAAGCCGTGATCGTGCTGGCGGTCATCACCCTGCCGCTGGGCTACACCAGCTCCAAGGAATACGCGGAACTGGAGTGGCCGATCGACATTCTGCTGGCGATCGTCTGGGTCAGCTATGCGCTGGTGTTCTTCGGCACCATCATGAAGCGCAAGGCCAAGCACATCTATGTGGGTAACTGGTTCTTCGGCGCCTTCATTCTGGTCACGGCGATGCTGCACATCGTCAACAACCTGGAAATGCCGGTAAGCCTGTTCAAGTCCTACTCGATCTATTCTGGTGCGACCGACGCCATGGTCCAGTGGTGGTACGGCCACAACGCCGTGGGCTTCTTCCTCACCACCGGCTTCCTGGGCATGATGTACTACTTCGTGCCGAAGCAGGCCGAGCGTCCGGTTTATTCCTATCGCCTGTCGATCGTCCACTTCTGGGCGCTGATCACCCTTTATATCTGGGCCGGCCCGCACCACCTGCACTACACCGCGCTGCCGGATTGGGCGCAGAGCCTGGGCATGGTGATGTCGATCATCCTGCTGGCTCCGAGCTGGGGCGGCATGATCAACGGCATGATGACCCTCTCGGGCGCCTGGCATAAGCTGCGCACCGACCCGATCCTGCGCTTCCTGGTGGTCTCGCTGGCGTTCTACGGCATGTCGACCTTTGAAGGTCCGATGATGGCGATCAAGACCGTCAACGCCCTCTCCCACTACACCGACTGGACCATCGGCCACGTACACGCCGGCGCCCTCGGCTGGGTAGCGATGATCACCATCGGTTCCATGTATCACCTGATCCCGAAAGTATTCGGTCGCGAGCAGATGCACAGCATCGGCCTGATCAATGCGCACTTCTGGCTCGCCACCATCGGCACCGTGCTCTACATCGCCTCGATGTGGGTCAACGGCATTACCCAGGGCCTGATGTGGCGCGCAATCAACGAAGACGGCACGCTGACCTACTCCTTCGTCGAAGCGCTGGAAGCCAGCCACCCGGGCTTCATCGTCCGCGCCGTGGGCGGTGCCTTCTTCCTCACCGGCATGCTGCTGATGGCCTACAACACCTGGCGCACCGTGCGTGTCGCCAAGCCAGCCCAGTACGACGCTGCCGCGCAGATCGCTTGAGGAAACGGATAGATGAAGAACCACGAAATACTTGAAAAGAACATCGGTCTGCTGACCCTGTTCATGATCCTGGCGGTGAGCATCGGTGGTCTGACCCAGATCGTTCCGCTGTTCTTCCAGGACGCCGTCAACGAGCCGGTCGAGGGCATGAAGCCCTACACCGCCCTGCAACTGGAAGGCCGTGACCTGTACATCCGTGAAGGCTGCGTCGGCTGCCATTCGCAGATGGTGCGCCCGTTCCGCGCCGAAACCGAGCGCTACGGCCACTACTCCGTGGCCGGCGAAAGCGTCTACGACCATCCGTTCCTGTGGGGCTCCAAGCGCACCGGTCCGGACCTGGCCCGCGTTGGCGGCCGCTACTCCGACGACTGGCACCGTGCGCACCTGTACAACCCGCGCAACGTCGTGCCCGAGTCGAAGATGCCGTCCTACCCGTGGCTCGTCGAGAACACCCTCGACGGCAAGGACACCGCCAAGAAGATGACCGCTCTGCGCACCCTCGGCGTTCCCTACACCGACGAAGACATCGCCGGTGCCCGGGATGCCGTCAAGGGCAAGACCGAGATGGACGCCATGGTCGCCTATCTGCAGGTACTCGGCACTGCACTCACCAACAAACGGTAACGCATGATGGAAATCGGGACTCTTCGCGGCCTGGGCACAATTCTGGTATTCGTCGCCTTCATCGGCGTGGTGCTCTGGGCTTACAGCAGCAAACGCAAGAACAGCTTCGACGAAGCCGCCAACCTGCCCTTCGCGGACGACGAGACCGACGCCAAGAAGCGTGATGAAGAAGCTTCCAGGAGTAAGAAATAAATGACCTCGTTTTGGAGTTGGTACGTCACCCTGCTGAGCCTCGGCACCATTGCCGCGCTGGTCTGGCTGCTACTGGCAACTCGTAAGGGGCAGCGCCCCGACAGCACCGAAGAAACCGTCGGCCATTCCTATGACGGCATCGAGGAATACGACAATCCGCTGCCGCGCTGGTGGTTCATGCTGTTCGTCGGCACAGTCATCTTCGCGCTCGGCTATCTCGCCCTGTATCCCGGCCTGGGCAACTGGAAAGGCGTCCTGCCTGGTTATGAGGACGGCTGGACGCAGGTCAAGGAATGGCAGCGCGAGATGGAAAAGGCCGAGGAGCAGTACGGCCCGCTGTATGCCAAGTACGCCGCCATGCCGGTAGAACAAGTGGCCACCGATCCTCAGGCGTTGAAGATGGGTGGTCGCCTGTTCGCCTCGAACTGTTCGGTCTGCCACGGCTCCGACGCCAAGGGGGCCTATGGCTTCCCCAATCTGACCGACAACGACTGGTTGTGGGGCGGTGAGCCGGAAACCATCAAGACGACCATCCTGCACGGCCGTCAGGCCGCAATGCCGGCGTGGAAGGACGTGATTGGCGAAGAAGGCATTCGCAACGTGGCTGGCTATGTTCGCAGCCTCTCCGGCCGTGATACCCCAGAGGGTATCAGCGTCGACATTGAGCAGGGTCAAAAAATCTTCGCCACCAACTGTGTAGTCTGCCATGGACCGGAAGCCAAGGGCGTTGCAGCCATGGGCGCGCCGAATCTGACCGACAATGTCTGGTTGTATGGTTCCAGCTTCGCCCAGATCCAGCAGACCCTGCGCTACGGTCGCAATGGCCGCATGCCGGCTCAGGAAGCAATCCTTGGCAACGACAAGGTGCACTTGCTGGCAGCCTACGTCTACAGCCTGTCGCAGCAACCGGAGCAGTGATCCACAAGGGTCGGGGGTGACGACCTGTCGCACCTGACCCCAACGCTCCGGGCGTACCATTCGCAGCTGGACAGAAAAATGATCCTGGTCGGCACGTATCGGCCAGGACACCCACCTTCCGCCGTGGTACGCACTCGATGACTGAGCAGATCCCCGTTCGTGATGTAACCCCCCCGTCCAAGGCTGAAGCGTCAGCCGACCTTTATGCCGCGCGTGAAAAGATCTATACCCGAGCCTTCAGCGGTGTATTCCGCAACCTGCGACGCGTAGGCGGCGCCGTACTGTTCGTTCTCTTTTTTGGAACCGTGTGGCTCAACTGGAACGGCCGTCAGGCTGTCTGGTGGGACCTGCCGGACCGCAAATTCCATATCTTCGGGGCGACGTTCTGGCCCCAGGATTTCATGCTGTTGTCGTGGCTGCTGATCATCTGCGCCTTCGGCCTGTTCTTCATCACCGTGTTCGCCGGCCGCGTCTGGTGCGGCTACACCTGCCCACAAAGCGTGTTCACCTGGGTGTTCATGTGGGCCGAAAAGGTCACCGAGGGTGATCGTAACCAGCGAATGAAGCTGGACAAGGCGCCGATGAGCGCCAACAAGTTCTTCCGCAAGCTGGCCAAGCATGCGATCTGGCTGGGTGTCGGCATCCTGGTCGCCATCACCTTCGTCGGCTATTTCACGCCGATCCGTCAGCTGGTGCCCGATCTGCTCACTCTCAACGTCAATGGCTGGGCGGCGTTCTGGATCGGCTTTTTCACCCTTGCCACTTACGGCAGCGCCGGCTACCTGCGCGAGCAGGTGTGTATCTACATGTGTCCCTATGCCCGCTTCCAGAGCGTGATGTTCGACAAGGACACGCTGATCGTTTCCTACGATCCGCGCCGCGGTGAAAAACGCGGCCCGCGCAAGAAGGACGCCGACTACAAGGCGATGGGTCTTGGCGACTGCATCGATTGCACCATGTGCGTGCAGGTCTGCCCGACGGGCATCGATATCCGCGACGGCTTGCAGATCGAGTGCATCGGCTGCGCGGCCTGCATCGATGCTTGTGATGCCATCATGGACAAGATGAACTACCCTCGCGGGTTGATCAGCTACACCACCGAACACAACCTCTCCGGACAGAAGACCCACTTGCTGCGTCCGCGCCTGATCGGCTACGCGGTCGCGCTGCTGGCGATGATGAGCCTGTTCACCTATGCCGTGTATGATCGGCCGCTGGTGAAGCTGGATGTCCTGAAGGACCGCGTCCTCTACCGCGAGAACGAGCTGGGCAACATCGAAAACGTCTACACCCTGAAGGTGATGAACAAGGCTCAGCGCGAGCAGACCTTCGTCATCGAAGCGTCCGGCCTCGACGGCCTGGTCTATGAGGGGCGCAGCGAAGTGCGCGCCGAGGCAGGCGAACTGGTCACGATACCGGTCGAGCTGTCCATCGCGCCCGAGAAGCTTCCTTCAAGCACCAACGAGATCGTCTTCCATATCCGCTCGGCGGACGACGAATCGATTAACGACGATGCCGATAGCCGCTTCATCGGCCCGAGCATCCGCTAAGCAAGGTAATACATGCGCTCTGACAACGAACAAACGCGTTGGTACACCCAGTTCTGGGCCTGGTTCGTCATCGCGATCCTGCTGATCGCCGTCGTGCTCGGCCTTTCGCTGCTGACCATTGCGATCCGCAACGCCGATACCCTTGTCGCTGACAATTACTACGATGCCGGCAAGGGCATCAACCAGTCGCTGGAACGCGAGAAACTGGCCGAGCGACTGGACATGCAAGCCCGCCTCGTCCTCAACGACGAGCGCGGGCTGGCAGAAGTGCAGCTCAGCGGCGCGAGTCGCCCCCAACAGCTTGTTCTCAACCTGCTCTCGCCAACCCAACCCGAGCGCGATCGCCGCATCATCCTGCAGCCGCAGGGTGACGGCTTTTATCAGGGGCAGATGCAGGAATCGGTAACCGGGCGACGCTTCATCGAACTGCTTGGTCGCGAAGGTGATCAGGACTGGCGTCTGTACGAGGAAAAAACCATCGAAACCGGCCGCGCGCTCGAACTGAAGCCCTGAGCCGCAGATGGCAACGCCTACTCCCTGCTACCACTGTGGTCTGCCGGTTCCGGCCGGCAGCCACTTCCAGGCCCGCGTGCTGGGCGAGACGCGGGCCTTATGCTGCCCGGGTTGCCAGGCAGTCGCTGAGGCCATCGTCAAAGGCGGGCTGGAAAGCTACTACCAGCACCGCAGCGATACGGCGGTCAATCCCCAGGCGCTTCCGCAGGAGCTCGGCGAAGAACTGGCGTTGTACGATCGCCAGGACGTCCAACAACCATTTGTCCAGCACCAGGGCGACCTGGCCAGCACGTCTCTGATGATCGAGGGCATCAGCTGCGCTGCCTGTGGCTGGCTGATCGAGCGCCATCTGCGCAACGTCAGGGGCGTTGCCGAGGCTAGCCTCAACCTGTCCAACCACCGACTGAACGTGCGCTGGAGCGACTCGGAGCTGCCGCTCAGCGAGCTGCTGGCCGAGCTTCGTCGCATTGGCTACGCCGCTCATCCCTACCGCGCCGATGAGGCCGCTGAACGCCTGGCTAACGAGAATCGCCGCTCGCTGCGCCAGCTCGGTGTCGCCGGTCTGCTGTGGATGCAGGTGATGATGGCCACCATGGCGACGTGGCCCGAATTCAATCTCGACCTGTCGGAGAGCTTCTTCGTCACCCTGCGCTGGACCGCCCTGCTGCTGACGACCCCTATCGTCTTCTACTGCTGCACGGACTTCTTCAAGGGGGCGCTGCGCGACATACGCACCCGTCATCTGACCATGGACGTTTCCGTGTCACTGGCCATCGGCGGTGCCTACGTCGCCGGCATCTGGTCGACGATCACCGGCCAGGGGGAACTCTATTTCGATGCGGTCGGCATGTTCGCCCTCTTTCTGCTGGCGGGGCGCTATCTTGAGCGAAGGGCCCGCGAGCGGACCGCAGCCGCCACCGCGCAGCTGGTCAACCTGCTGCCGGCTTCGTGCCTGAGGCTTGATGAGCAGGGCCATAGCAGCCGTATTCTGCTCAGCGAACTGCAATTGGGCGATCAGGTGCTGGTGCAGCCTGGCGGACTGATTCCGGCGGATGGCACGATCATCAGCGGTCAATCCAGCGTCGATGAATCACTGCTCACCGGCGAGTATCTGCCGCTGCCACGAGGTGCCGGCGATGCCGTCACCGCAGGCACCCTGAATGTGGAAGGTCCGTTGACCATCGAAGTCCAGGCGCTGGGAGACGACACCCGCCTGTCGGCCATCGTCCGGCTGCTGGAGCGGGCACAAGCGGACAAACCGAAACTGGCAGAGCTGGCCGATCGGGTTGCACAGTGGTTCCTGCTGGTGGTCCTGGTCGTGGCTACCGTTGTCGGTCTGGTCTGGTGGCAGATCGACCCGCAACGGGCGTTCTGGATCGTCCTCGCGCTGCTGGTGGCGACCTGCCCATGCGCGCTGTCGCTGGCGACCCCTACCGCCCTCACCACGGCAACCGGAACCCTGCACAAGCTCGGTCTGCTGTTGACTCGCGGGCACGTCCTGGAGGGGCTCAATCAGATCGACACAGTGGTGTTCGACAAGACCGGCACCCTGACCGAGGGGCGCCTCACGCTCAGCGCCATACACCCCCTCAGCGCCCTCGATGCCGATGCATGCCTGGCACTGGCCGCCGCCCTCGAGAACCGCTCCGAGCATCCGATCGCCCGCGCCTTCGGACGTGCGCCGTTGCCGGCGGAGTCGGTCGAGACCGTGCCAGGCCTTGGCCTTGTGGGCAGCGTCGACGGACGCGTGCTGCGTATCGGCCAGCCGAGCTTCGTGGCAGAAGGCTACGGTAATCCACCCCCATCGATTCCCGGAGACATGGGGCAATGGCTGTTGCTCGGCGATGACCACGGGCCACTCGCCTGGCTGGTTCTGGACGACCGGCTGCGTGACGACGCACCAGCGCTGCTCGATGCCTGCCGGGGTCGTGGCTGGAAGACGCTCCTGCTTTCCGGCGACAGCTCACCGATGGTTGGTCAGATCGCTGCCGAGCTGGGCATCGACCAGGCCGAGGGCGGCATGACCCCCGCGGCAAAGCTTGCCAGACTGCAAGCACTGCAGGCACAAGGACATCGGGTGCTGATGCTCGGTGATGGCGTCAACGACGTGCCGGTTCTGGCCGCCGCCGATATCAGCGTTGCCATGGGCTCGGCTACCGATCTGGCGAAGACCAGCGCTGACGCGGTGCTGCTCTCGAACCGTCTTGGTAGCCTGGCGCAGTCGTTCGAGGTTGCACGCCGCAGCCGGCGCATCATCATCGAAAACCTCGTCTGGGCGAGTCTGTACAATGGCCTGATCCTGCCGTTCGCCGCGATAGGCTGGGTCACTCCGCTTTGGGCGGCACTGGGCATGTCGGCAAGCTCGCTGCTGGTGGTATTGAACGCACTTCGGCTGACCCGCCTACCCAAGGCGCTCGGCTGACACATGCGGCTCAGGCACCTCGACGCACGCGAGGTACTGGCCACGCATTTTTTCCGCGCTGAAGGCTTTCGCTTCAGCGCATGGAGGTCCCGATGGCGGCTTTGTATATCCTGATCCCTGTCGCAGTGGTCTTGGTGGCTCTGGCAATCTGGGTGTTCTTCTGGGCGGTGGACAGCGGCCAGTTCGACGATCTGGACGGACCGGCACACAGCATCCTGTTCGATGATGAAGAGCCGCAACGGCCGTCCGGCGGTGAACCTCAGGAAGCCGACGAGCAGCAGCAGGAGCAACGCAAAGGTGAATGAGCTGGCGCCCTTGCTGCTATCCGCCTGGGTACTTGGGTTGCTCGGCGGTGGTCACTGTCTCGGCATGTGCGGCGGCCTGATGGGTGCCCTGACCATGGCTATCCCGCCGGAGCAGCGCGCCTGGCGTCTGCGTCTGCTGATCGCCTATAACCTGGGCCGCGTATTGAGCTATGCGCTTGCCGGCTTCCTCATCGGCCTGGCCGGCTGGGCCGTGGCAAGGAGCCCCGCGGCAATGACGCTGCGGGTCATCGCTGCCCTTTTGCTGATCAGCATGGGGTTGTACTTGGCCGGCTGGTGGAGCGGGCTGACTCGCGTCGAGGCCCTCGGCCGCGGCCTCTGGCGGCATGTCCAGCCCGTCGCCAGTCGCCTGATGCCTGTGACCAGCGTTTCCAGAGCCCTGATTCTGGGCGCGCTTTGGGGCTGGCTGCCGTGCGGGCTGGTCTATAGCACATTGTTGTGGTCGGCCAGCCAGGGTGATGCGCTGGACAGTGCCATGCTGATGCTGGCGTTCGGCATCGGCACCTGGCCGGTACTGCTTGCCACCGGCCTCGCCGCAGAACGCTTGACGACGCTGCTGCGCAAGCGCGGAGTACGTGTCGCCGGGGGCATCATGGTCATTCTGTTCGGCATCTGGACCATGCCCGGCCCGCATCAGCAGTGGCTGATGGGGCATGGCTCGGCTGCGTCGAATGGCAGCCACTCGCATTAGTCAATCGCCAGCGTGCCTCAAGGCTCCTTGGGTAGCTGACGCTTGTGCGCCGTCTTGTCGTAGGTCTGGACGATGATGCGCGCCGCGTCCTCCGGCACTGGCTTGCCCTGCAGAAAGTCGTCGATATGGCGGTAGGTCACGCCGTGTGCCGCTTCGTCAGGCTTGCCGGGCGACAGCTCCTCGAGATCAGCGGTGGGCACCTTGTGAACCAGCTGCTCCGGCGCACCTAGAGCCCCGGCCAGCTGGCGCACCTGATCCTTCACCAACCCCGCCAACGGCGTCAGATCACAAGCCCCATCGCCAAACTTGGTGAAGAAGCCCATCACCGCTTCCGCAGCATGATCAGTCCCGATGACCAGCCCCTGCCGGGCATTGGCAATGGTGTACTGCGCGACCATACGCATGCGCGCCTTGGTGTTGCCCAGCACGAAGTCGCGCTGCTCGGGACTCAACGGTTCGAGGGCCTCGGTCGCTGCAGCCAGACCAAGCACAGCTGTACCGATGTTGACGGTGTGGCATTCATCCGGCTTGATCGTGTCCACGGCGAGCTGCGCCTCATGTTCATCATGCTGGACCTGGTAAGGCAGACGAACCGCAATGAATCGGTAATCTCCTTCGCCAGCCGCCCGCATGCGCTCGACCGCGCGCTGGGCCAGCAACCCGGCAGTAGTGGAGTCGACCCCGCCACTGATGCCCAGCACCAGCGTCTTCATTCCAGACTCACGCAAACAGCGCTGGATGAAGGCCACGCGCCGTTCGATTTCGGTCTGAATCGCGTCGGGCCCGCTAAACGGTGCGCAGACGTTGAGCGCAGCTGCAATTTCTTGCTGGCGGCTGTGCATGAAACTCTCCTTGGCCTTGTGAGGCTCTGCTGATCAATACGATTCGATGTAATGTCCGACCACGGCTGCGGCGGAATCTTCGCGCCCTGAGGCATCGATTTGGTACCGCTGGCTAGGGTCAGACCAAGTTTGATACAGGTCAAGTCCGGTGCCAGGCGCTCCCCCTAGAATCCAGCGACCGCTGTCATGACCGGAAACACCACATGCTCGACTCCATTCGCTGGGATGCCGACCTGATCCGTCGTTACGATCAGATTGGCCCGCGTTATACGTCGTATCCGACAGCGGCCCAGTTCAACGACAAGATCGGATCCTTCGACCTCCTTCACGCGCTGCGCAGCAGCCGTCTGGCCGTGCATCCGCTGTCGCTGTATGTGCATCTGCCATTCTGTGCCAACGCCTGCTACTACTGCGGTCGCAACAAGGTCATCACCAAGGACCGGGGCCGCGCTCTCCCCTACCTGGAGCGTCTCGAAAAGGAGATCGAGCTGATCGCCTGCCACCTGAGCGCGGAACAGGTCGTCGAACAGCTGCACGTCGGAGGCGGCACTCCCACGTTTCTCAGTCATGACGAACTGCGAAGGCTGATGCGCCACCTGCGCCAGCATTTCCATCTGCAGGACGATGATCACGGGGATTTCAGTATCGAAATCGATCCCCGCGAAGCGGACTGGCCAACCATCGGTCTGCTCAGAGAGCTTGGCTTCAATCGCCTGAGTATCGGTGTCCAGGATCTGGACCCTGAGGTGCAGCGCGCGATTAACCGCATGCAGACCCTCGAACAGACCCGCACCATCATCGATGCGGCCCGCACGTTACAGTACCGCTCACTGAACATCGATCTGATCTACGGTCTGCCATTGCAGACCCCGGAACGCTTTGCCAGGACGGTCCAGGCCGTAATCGAGCTGCAGCCGGATCGCCTGTCCCTGTTCAACTACGTGCACCAGCCCGAGCGGTTTACCCCACAGCGACGTATCGACCAGGCCGACCTGCCGTCCGTGGCCGATAAACTGACCATGCTCGAGCGCAGCATCGAGCAGCTCACCGATGCGGGATACCGCTACATCGGAGCGGATCACTTCGCACTGCCCGACGACGAGCTGGCAATGGCACAGGAAGACGGCAGCCTGCAGCGCAACTTCCAAGGTTATACGACCCATGGCCACTGCGATCTGATTGGTCTAGGCGTATCGGCAATCAGCCAGATCGGTGACCTGTACTGCCAGAACAGCGCGGATATCGCCGACTATCAGCATCAACTGGATCTCGGTCAATTAGCGACAGCCAGAGGTTTACGCTGCAGCCAGGACGACCGCATCCGCCGTGCCGTCATTCAGTCACTGATCTGCGACTTCGAACTGTCCTTCACCGCTGTCGAACATGCCTATGGCATTGACTTCAGGACGTACTTCGCCGAAGCCTGGCCAATTCTCGAGCAAATGGCGGCGGACGGGCTGCTCGAACTGACGCACAGTCACCTGATCATCCAGCCTGCCGGGCGCCTGCTGGTTCGCTCCATCTGCATGCTGTTCGATCACTACTTGCCCGAAGACGCCGTCCGTGGCCAATCGCACTTGATCTAGCCTTCCCAGAACGGCCTGTCTCGAAGTCCCTGCGACCCTCGCGCCGATTGGCTATGGTCGACAAGCTGAGTTAACCTTGCGCGCTATAACCCGGTTTTCCAGGAAGCCCTCTATGTCCGAGTCGATCAAGGTCCGTGCGCAGCGGCAAGCTCACTGCAAGGATTGCAGCCTTTCCGGGCTCTGCCTGCCCCTGTCCCTGAACATGCAGGACATGGACGCGTTGGACGACATCGTCAAGCGCGGACGCCCGTTGAAGAAAGGCGAGACACTGTTCCGCCAGGGCGACGTGTTCAGCTCGGTGTTCGCGGTGCGCTCCGGGGCGCTGCGTACCTTCAGCGTGACCGATGGCGGCGAGGAGCAGATCACCGGCTTCCACCTGCCCAGCGAGCTGGTCGGCCTGTCGGGCATGGACACGGAAAGCTACCCGGTCACGGCTCAGGCGCTGGAAACCACATCGGTATGCGAAATTCCTTTCGAGCGACTCGATGAACTGAGCGTGCTGCTGCCGCAACTGCGCCGCCAGCTGATGCGCATCATGAGCCGCGAGATCCGCGACGATCAGCAGATGATGCTCTTGCTGTCGAAGAAGACCGCCGATGAGCGCATCGCCACCTTCCTGATCAACCTCTCGGCGCGCTTCAGTGCGCGGGGCTTCTCGGCCAACCAGTTCCGCCTGCCCATGTCGCGCAACGAGATCGGCAATTATCTGGGCCTTGCGGTCGAAACCGTATCCCGCGTATTCACCCGCTTCCAGCAGAACGGCCTGCTCGAAGCCGAGGGCAAGGAGGTGCGCATTCTGGATTCCATCGGACTGTGCGCCCTCGCCGGCGGAGCCATGGACGTCTGAGTCACCGAGTTTTTGGAGTAGTAACCCGATGATCTTCGACGAGTTCAGCATCAAGACCCTGATCCGCCCGGTGCCGGATTTTCCGCAGCCGGGCGTAATCTTTCGCGACATCACCCCTCTTTTCCAGTCGCCGAAAGCGCTGCGCATGGTGGCTGACAGTCTTATCCAGCGCTACGTGGAAGCCGACTTCACCCATATCGGGGCACTCGACGCCCGCGGTTTTCTGATCGGTTCGATCCTCGCATATGAGCTGAACAAGCCACTGGTACTGTTCCGCAAGCAGGGCAAACTGCCTGCAGACGTACTGTCGCAGGCCTACTGCACCGAATACGGTGAAGCGCACCTGGAGATCCATGCCGACAGCCTGTGCGAAGGCGATTCGGTACTGCTGTTCGATGATCTGATCGCCACTGGCGGCACCCTCCTCGCCGCTGCCCAGCTAGTGCGACGCATGCGTGCCAGCATCCATGAAGCCGCTGCGATCATCGACCTGCCCGAGCTCGGCGGATCGCAGAAGCTGCAGGACATTGGCATTCCGACCTTTACCCTGACCGCCTTCGCGCTGAGCGACCGCTGATCAGTTACGGCCTCGACGCGATCTAGAGGAGCCGCTGTGCCAATGACTCTCTGGCGCTGCCTGCTGATTCTTGCGCTTGCCTGGACCACACCAGCACTGGCACTGGACCGTGACGCCCTGCTGGATGAGGCGAATGTTCTGCTGCTGCCGCGTGAGCGTGTGATACCTCCGCTAACGCTGATCGACCAGGATGGCCAGCCGTTCGACACGCGGTCATTGCAGGGACGCTGGCATATTCTTTTCTTCGGATTCACCGCCTGCCCGGACATCTGTCCGACAACGCTGAGCGACATGCGCCGACTGTTCGGCCAGCTACCGAGCGATACCCGCGAGCGGTTGCAGCTGGTATTGATCACTGCCGATCCTGCGCGCGATACACCGCAGCAGCTGAAGACCTATCTCGATTACTACCGCGCGGGCTTCAGCGGCCTCACCGGCGAGATGGAGCAACTACAGCAGCTGTCCAGGGCGCTCGGCCTGCCGTTCGTGCCGGCGAACGAGACTCAGGGCGACTACAGCGTCAGCCACAGCGGCAATCTGGCGCTGGTGGGCCCCGACGGCACCTTGCGTGGACACATTCGCGCCCCACTCATGCTCGATGGACTGCAGCGAGCGCTGCCGCGGATCGTCGATACCAAGCACTGAACAAGCCGCTGATCTTGGCTGCGAGGCGATCAGTGGCAATCCAGAGTGTCGGCCAGCACATAGGCCTGAAAGGCGACCTCATCAATCCACTGCCGCGTCAGTTCCACCAGGCTGCCGTCAGCGGACCAGCGAGCGATGAGCGCGTCGAGCTCCTGCTGTAGTTTGGTGTCGTCAGCAACCAGGCGAAGCTGCCGCTCGGCGTTGCCCAGCGCAGGCAGCAGTCGCTTGTAGCTGCGCCATTCCGGCAAGGTGGCCAGCTCCGTCAGTAAGCCTTCATCCTCGACCACCGCCACGCATTCGCCGAGCTTGAGGCCGATAAGTGCGTGCGCTGTGCTGGGATACTGCCGCGGAGATGCCGCAAAGCGTTGGCGCAGCAGTGGCGCATAGGGGCTTGCATTGCTGACGCAGACCGGCTGACCGTGAAGATCGGCCCAGCCGGCGGGCCCCGCCTCGGTCGCGACGAGCGCGGCAGGCACGGCGCGATAGTAGGCACTCGCGCCACGCGGCAGGCTGGCATCCATGCGCACGGCGGCCTCTCCTTCCGACACCACGAGCTGCACCGGACGCCCGAGCTCGGCGCCGATCTGCTCGGCCAGCGCCGACTCGAAACTCTCCGTCTCGCTACTCGAGAGCACACGGTGTTCGGGCAGCGCTATCGGCAGCGGCTCGGCCAAGGACGCAGCTGGCGCCAACAAGGCGAGCCACAGAACGATGCGCGACGAAGCAGGCACGGGCCAATCCTAGACGTACTGGTAGCGCAGCATTCGCTGCTTGAACTTCTCCAGCACCACCTGATCGATCAGGGTCGCGAGAATGGCAATCACCAGGATGTTCATCATGACCCCCACCATATCGGCGATCTCCCCGGAGTAAGCCAACGAGCGACCCAGGCCCTGACCGAAACCGATCAGCATCTCGGCGGAGATGAGTGCACGCCAGGCATTACCGAAGGCCAGCTGGGCACCAGTGATCAGCTCTGGCATCACCGCCGGCAGGTACACGCGGCGCAGCAGCTGCCAACGCGAAGCGCCCATCACCCGTGCGGCCGAGACATGCACTGGCTGCACGCTCTCGGTGGCGTTCATCACCGAAAGCGCCATCGGGAAGAACGCCGCCAGCGCCACCACGACGATGATCGGCAGGTTGCCGAAGCCCATCACGATGAGGAACAGCGGCACCCAGGCGATCGACGGAATCGACTGCAGGATGACAATGGCCGAGCGCAGGATCTCGCGGAAGAAGAACAGTACGCCCCCGACCAGGCCGAAACCGATGCCGAACAGCAAGGCGAAACCATAACCACTGCCCAGGCGGCTCATGCTGCCGTACAGGCCTTCGCGGAACTCCGCTTGCTGGATCGTGGTGATCAGACGCTCGACGACAGTCGGGATACCCGGCATGAGGAACGCAGGCAGGCTCCAGGCCGCCACCTGCCAGATCAGCAGGATGAACAGGATGGCCAGAACGACGGCGAGGTATTTCTTCGGGCCGGTTAGACGACGAGCCTGACTCATGGGTGCGCTACCTCCGTCTTGATGCCCAGCAGGCTGAGGATTTCCTTACGCTCGGCAGCGAAGTCCGACAGGTCGTGGCTTTTTTCGCAATGGGTGAAATTGAACGTCTTGAGCACCCGAGTCGGCCGCGCACTGAAAACCAGCACATGATCGGCCAGATACAGGGCTTCATCGACGTCATGGGTAACCAGCAGCACGGTCGGCTGATGCTCCTCGATCAGCTCGCGCAGCACGTCCTGCAGCGCCATGCGAGTCAGTGCATCGAGGGCGCCGAACGGCTCGTCCAGCAACAGTACCTCGGGCTTGGCGATAAAAGCCCGGGCCAGGGCTGTACGCTGGCGCATGCCACCGGAAACCTGGTGCGGATAGTAGTGCTCGAAGCCATTGAGCCCGACACGCTCGAGCCAGACGCGCGCCTGCTCGAACGCCTCGCCCTTGGCCACGCCCTGCAGCTCGAGCGCCATGGCCACGTTGCTCTGCAGGCTGAGCCAGGGATACAGCGCATGCTCCTGGAACACCAGCGTCCGCCGCGGGCTCGGCTCGGTGATCGGCTTGCCATCGGCAAGCACGCGGCCAGCGCTGGGCTTCTCCAGCCCCGCAACCAGATGCAACAGGGTCGACTTGCCACAGCCTGAAGGCCCGACCAATGCAACCAGCTCGCCCTGGGCGAACTCGCCGCTGAACCCGTTGATGACTTCGAGCTCCCCGAAGCGCTTGTCTACTTCTTCAAACCTGAGTTGCATAAAAATCCGCAAATCCAGAAACGAAATTGCCCGGCAATGCGGGCGATGCAAACGGCCCGGCGCAAGGCCGGGCCCGTGTGGTTCCAAACAGAGGGAGCGATCAGAGCTGGCGAGCTTCCTGCCAGGACAGATCGACGATGGCGCTGGTGTCGAACGGCTTGCCATCGCGGGTCTTCAGCGAACCGAGCTCCTGCAGAATGTCCGCCAGCTCCTGAATGCGCGCCAGATCGTCCTGGCCAAGCTTGGCGCTGAAGGTCTGGGTGCCGATCGCCTCCTCGATCACCACCTCGCGAGCGAGCTCACCACGCTTGAGCGTTTTCAGCGTCGGTTCGGCGATGAAGTAGTCGGCGATTAGCTTGGCTGCCTCGGCTGGCTGCTTGTCGAGCATCTCGATGGCATCGCGCTGAGCATCCAGCGACTTCCAGACGGCGTCCTTGCGCTTGGCCAGGGTGTCGCCGGAGGTGATCACAACCATGCACGGGAACGGCCACACTTCACCGATCTCGTAGACCTGCTGAACCGGTGCAACCAGCTGCGCGATGCGGTCGTATGGCTCGAACAGGAAGGCGGCATCGACACGTCCGGAGACCAGCGACTGCACCGCCACGGCCGGGCTGACACCCATGATGTTGACGTCGCTCGGCTTGAGCTCTGCGCTTTTCAGCGTCACGCCGCGCAGCACCGCATCGGCCGTGCTTCCTTCTTTCTGGGAGGCAAGGATCTTGCCCTTCAGGTCCGCGACCTTCTCGATGCCCGAACCCTCAAGCGCCACGATGGAGTGGTAGCCCTGCTGAGCACCGCCTACGACCTTAAGATCTGCGCCTTTGGAAGCCCAGGCTACCGCATTGGTGAAGCCGAGCACGCCGGTATCCAACTGCCCGCCAACGATCGCCTTGATCAGATCGGTACCGGAGCTGAACTCGATCAGCTCGACGTCAAGGCCGTGCTTCTTATACAAGCCAGCCTCATGTGCAACCATGGCCTGGGCATCGTCCATCACGCGGATGTAGCCAACCTTGAACTTCTCCTGCGCCTGAGCAAACGCGCTCAGCAACAGCAGAGCCGGAACCAGCCAATGCTTTGCTTTCATTTCGACCTCGATTCGAATAGCCAGTACATATAACCAGAACGAAGGACTATATTCGTTTTAGTTATCTAACGTTAATGGCTTAGAACTGTACCTGAATCACACGGGAAACGGCACTACCGAGGTGGCATATCATCAATGCTGCAGGTTATAGGCTGATTGTCTTGCGGCCGGCCAAGGCATGGGCAAGGGTTCCGCCGTCGACCAGATCCAGTTCGCCGCCCAGCGGAACGCCGTGGGCGATTCGGCTGATGGTCAGCCCCTTGGGAATCAGCATCTGCGCGATGTAATGCGCCGTCGCCTCCCCTTCCACCGTGGGGTTCGTCGCGAGGATGACTTCAGTGAACGCGCCGTCCGCAACACGCGCCAGAAGCTCGGGGATGCCAATGGCTTCCGGACCCAAGCCATCGAGTGGAGACAGATGCCCCTTGAGCACGAAGTAACGACCACGAAAGCCGGTCTGCTCGACCGCGAACACATCCACCGGGCTCTGCACCACGCAAAGCAGCGAATCGTCGCGCCGCGGATCAGCGCACTGTGGGCAGAGGTCGTCTTCGGTCAGCGTGCGGCACTGCCGGCAGTAGCCGACCCCTTCCATCGCCGCCGTCAACGCCTGCGCCAGGCGCAGGCCACCGCTGCGGTCGCGCTCGAGCAACTGCAACGCCATGCGTTGTGCGGTCTTTTGCCCGACGCCAGGAAGAATGCGCAGGGCATCGATGAGTTGCCGAATCAGCGGGCTGAAGCTCATGAGCGTCTCGGTTTGAATCACTGGAAAAGCGGGCCGCTACCTGGCAAGCGGAACGGCCCGGGTGGGACCTGCCTGATGGATCAGAACGGCATCTTGAAGCCCGGCGGCAGCTGCATCCCAGCGGTCATGCCGGCCATTTTTTCCTGACTGTTCTGTTCGATCTTGCGCACCGCATCGTTGACGGCTGCGGCGATCAGGTCTTCGAGGATTTCCTTGTCTTCCTGCATCAGGCTGTCATCGAGGCTGACGCGCTTGACGTCATGACGCCCGTTCATCACCACGCTGACCAGGCCGGCGCCGGACTGTCCGGTGACCTCGGCGTTCGCCAGCTCTTCCTGCATCTTCTGCATCTTTTCCTGCATCTGCTGCGCCTGCTTCATCAGGCCGGCCATGCCACCTTTCATCATGGGTATCACCTCAATTCGATCAGGGTTCTGAGTGTTCTACGGGTTCGATGGTGCCTTCACGGATCACCGCGGCGAACTGCTGCATCAACTGCTGGACCAGCGGATCCGCATGAATCGACTGCTCGGCGGCACGCTGTCGCTCGGCGCGACGACGCTGCGCGGCCTGCGCCGGCGTTTCCTGCTCGGGCTTCTGCAGCACGATATCGAGCTGCAGCGTCCGCCCGTGGTACTGATTCAACGCATCGTTCAGCCGGCGCTGCTGCGTCGGATTGAACAGGGCGCTCTGCGCCGGGTCGAGGTGCATCAGCCAGCGATCGCCCTCCACCGAAATCAACGTGCAGTTGGCGGCAATGCTGCCAGTCAGGCCCGAAAGACCAAGCTTGAGATAGAGCTCCAGCCACTCGGCAGCCAGCCCGGTAGCCGGCTCCACCGCGGGCAGAGGCTCGGCCTCCTGCTGCTCGGTCTCGTCCTGCTGCAATTCTTCGAGGTACGCCTCGGCCTGGTTCTCCACCTCGAAATAGTCTTCATCAGTCAGCGGCGGCTCGTCATCGTCAGGCTCTTCGACCTGGACCACGGCGGCGACATGATCAGGCGGACCGCCCAGCGCTGGCTCCGGCAGAACGGCATCGGACTCGACGGCCACTGGCGCCACCTCGGGCGGCTCATTCCAGGGCACATCGACCACTGGCACCGGCTGTTCTTCGATCGATGACGGTGCCGGTGGCTCTGCCGCGGTGGGCTGCTCAGGAGCGGCTGCGGCCGGCGGCTCGACAAGGCTGCCCGCCACCACAGCAGCAGACATCGGCATCTCTGAGGCGACAGGAGCCTCTGGAGCGGAACTAGGAACAGGCGACACGCCGCGAGCAGCGGTATCGGCCACCGCTGCGGGCTTGGAATCAGCTGTGGCCGGGCTGATTCCCAAATTCTTTAGCGGTGTTCGCGGCGCGTCATCCGTATCCGCCGGACGGAACGCCAGCATACGCAGCAGAACCATTTCGAAGCCACTGCGCGGATCGGGCGCCAGCGGTAAATCGCGGCGACCGATCAGCCCCATCTGGTAATAAAACTGCACATCTTCGGCTGGCAGCGCCTGGGCCAGTGCCAGCACCCGATCGCGATCGCCCTGGCCGTTATCCACCGCATCCGGTAGCGCCTGGGCGATGGCAACGCGATGCAGCACATTGAGCATTTCCGCCAGTACACCGGCCCAATCCGGGCCCTGTTCGGCAAGATGGCGAACGGCTTCGAGCAGCGCCCGGGCATCGCCCTCGAGCAACGCCTGCAGCACGCCGTAGACCTGACCATGATCGAGCGTGCCAAGCATCGCCCGCACATCGGCGGCCAGCACCTTGCCCTCACCGAATGCGATCGCCTGGTCGGTCAGGCTCATGGCGTCGCGCATCGAGCCGTCCGCGGCGCGCCCGAGCAGCCAAAGTGCATCTTCCTCGAAAGGCACGTTCTCGACGCCGAGCACATGGGTCAGATGCTCCACGACTCGCTCCGGCGGCATGTTCTTCAGCGAGAACTGCAGGCAGCGCGACAGGATGGTCACCGGCAGCTTCTGCGGATCGGTGGTCGCCAGTAGGAACTTGACGTGGGGTGGCGGCTCTTCGAGGGTCTTGAGCAGCGCGTTGAAAGAGTGCGACGAGAGCATGTGCACTTCGTCGATCAGGTAGACCTTGTAACGTCCGCGGCTCGGTGCGTACTGCACGTTGTCCAGCAACTCGCGGGTGTCCTCGACCTTGGTGCGGCTCGCGGCGTCCACTTCGATCAAGTCGACGAAGCGTCCTTCATCGATCTCCCGGCAGACCGAACACTGGCCGCAGGGTGTTGAGCTGACGCCGGTCTCGCAGTTCAGGCACTTGGCGATGATCCGCGCAATCGTCGTCTTGCCGACGCCGCGGGTACCGGTGAACAGATAGGCATGGTGCAGACGCTGGTTGTCCAGCGCGTTGATCAGGGCCTTGAGCACATGCGTCTGGCCGACCATTTCGCGGAACGAGCGCGGACGCCATTTACGTGCAAGAACCTGATAACTCATAACACCATCGCGGGGAACTAGGCAGAGGACGGGTAATGCTAGCGGAGCAGGATGGAAATTGCATCCGAGCTGCGCCCGATCTGCCAGCTAGCGCAGCAAGCGAGCGCCGAGCGCGCTGACAACCGTTTCCAGCGCTCGGTTGTCCCCCTCTATCCGCACGGCGAGGCCGTCGATCTCGCGGCGCGTGGGGTAGCCTTTGCGCAGCAGATCGAACGCTGTCCGGCGCTGCGCGTCGTCGCCGACGAGGCTGCGACGGAAGTCGGCATCGTCGCGGCGCGGGTCGTAGACTGCCCGGCACAGCGTTGCCAGCATCTCGGCCGGCTCTGCCGATGCGGCGAAGGTCAGCTCGGTCAGCGCGGCACCCGGCATCAGCTGCGCCAGCTGGACGGTCGGCTCAAGGCCTCGTGTAGCGCAATAGGCCGCATGGATCTGCGCCGTGCCGCGCAACTTGCCGTCCAGACTGTAACCGGCGATATGCGGCGTGGCGATGCGACACAGATCAGCCAGTTCGACGTCCACCTGCGGCTCGCCTTCCCAGACATCCAGCACTGCCTCGAGGTCCGGTCGCTGCAGTAGCAGATCACGCAAGGCCGCGTTATCCACCACCGCCCCTCTGCTGGCGTTGATCAGCCAGGCGCCCGGTCGCAGCTTGCTCAACCGCTGCCGATCAAACAGATGGAAGGTCGGGCAGTCGCCGCTCATGCTCAGCGGGGTGTGCAGGCTGATGACGTCGCACTCGGCGAGCACCTCATCCAGCGACACGAAACCGCCCGCTTCGCGCGCCTGGCGCGGCGGGTCGCAAACGCGCACGTCCCAGCCGAGGCCTCGCAGCACTTCGACCAAGCGCCCGCCTACCTCGCCGGCGCCCACCACGCCGAAACGACGTTGCGCCAGGGCTTCGCCGCTGACCTCGGCCAACGCCAACAGGCCGCCCAACACATAATCGACCACCCCCCGCGCATTGCAGCCTGGCGCGCTGGCCCAATCGATGCCAGCCTGCTCGAAATAGTCGAGGTCCAGATGGTCGGTGCCAATGGTGCAGGTACCGACGAAGCGCACCGCCGTGCCCTGCAGCAATTCGCGGTCGACCCGCGTCACCGAGCGCACCAGCAGCACATCCACGCCTTCCAGCGCCGCCCGGTTGATACTGCGGCCGGGCATGCGACGAATCGCCCCGAGACCGGCAAAGAACTCATCGACCAGCGGAATGTTTTCGTCGGCAAGGATGTGCATGGCATGGCTCCGGTTGGGGGAAGCACATTCTAGACGGCCCGCCACTGCTTTGCCGCCTTCCTGAGTACGGCGACCCGGCGTAGACTAGCGCGTTTCTTGTATACAACCGGAACGCCTCGCAATGCCCACTGAGCTGCGCCTCAGACGGGTCCGCCTTGAACTGCGCACCCTCTTCGCCCTCGCCCTGCCCATGATGATTGCCCAGCTGGCCAGCACCGCCATGGGTTTCGTCGATACCGTGATGGCGGGCCGTGTCAGCCCGCATGATCTCGCTGCCGTCGCGCTGGGCAACTCGATCTGGGTGCCGGTCTACCTGCTGGTCAGCGGCATCACCCTGGCCACCACACCCAACGTTGCCCAGCGCTTCGGCGCCGGTCAGCATGCCGAAATCGGCCCTCTGGTGCGCCAGGCCCTGTGGATGGGCGTGGGTATCGGCATCATCAGTGCGCTGCTGATGTGGAACGCCAAGCCGGTGCTGCACTTGATGCGTGTCGAACCCGCGCTGATCGACCCGACCATGGCCTACCTGCGCGCCGTCGCCTGCGGTTTCCCCGCCGTCGCGCTGTATCAGGTGCTGCGTTGCTTCAGCGATGGCCTGGGTCACCCACGGCCGAGCATGGTCATCGGCATCCTCGGCCTGCTGCTGAACATCCCGCTGAATTACATATTCATCTACGGCAAGCTCGGCATGCCGGCACTGGGCGGCGTCGGCTGTGGCGTCTCCACGGCGCTGGTGATGCTATTCATGCTGACGGCGATGAGCCTCTGGGTGAAGCGCGCGCCGGCCTACCAGGCGAGCCAGCTCTTCGCCCACTTCGAAGGGCCGCGCTGGCCGATTCTCAGTCGGCTGCTGTCGGTCGGCGTCCCCATCGGCATCGCCGTGTTCGCCGAGGCGAGCATCTTCTCGGTGATCGCGCTGTTGATCGGGGCGCTCGGTGCGACGGTGGTTGCCGGGCACCAGATCGCACTGAACTTCACCTCGCTGATCTTCATGATCCCGCTGTCGCTGGGCATGGCGGTAACCGTGCGCATCGGGCAGGAGCTGGGTCGCAGCGCCCCGCGGGACGCCCGTTTCGTCGCTGGTGTAGGGATCGCCGCGGCGCTGGTCTATGCCTGCTTCTCGGCCAGCGCCATGCTGCTGTTCAGCGAGCAGATCGCACGAATCTATACTCCGGACCCGGCGGTGATCGCAGTCGCCGCCAGCCTGTTCTTCTATGCGGCACTGTTCCAGTTCTCGGATGTAGTGCAAGTCACCGCGGCTGGCGCATTGCGTGGCTATCAGGACACCCGCATGACCATGGTCTACACGCTGTTCGCCTATTGGGGCATCGGATTGCCGGTCGGATATCTGCTGGGGCTGACCGATCACCTTGGCCCGGCGAGTGGGCCAAGCGGCCTATGGCAGGGTCTGATCGCCGGCTTGAGTTGCGCCGCGCTGCTGCTCAGCGTACGACTGGCGCGCAGCGCTCGCCGGGAGATCCGTCGCCATACGGCGCTGCGCCGAACCGCAGCCTGATCAGAGGCTGCGCTCGATGCGACCATCGGATCGCGCCAGGTAACCGGTACCGCACTCCCAGAGCAGCGCATCGCGATCTTCGGCATCGAGCGCATCGAGCCCGCCCCGCAATGCATAGGCGGTAAAGCCGAGCTGGGTCAGCAGAAATACGGCGTTGGCGCTGCGCTTGCCGCTTTCGCAATAGCACAGGTAGGTGCGTCGCGGGTCGAGAAGACGGGTCTTCAGACGTAGCAGATGCAAGGGCATATGCAGCGCCTGCATGGCATGCCCCCGCTCGTAGTCATCCAGCGGTCGCACGTCCAGCCATTGGGCGCCGCAACCTAGCAGATCGGCCACCTGCCCCAGTTCGACCTCAGCCACGACCGGCGCCTTGAGCAACTCGATGAAGTCCGACCGGTCGAGGCGCAGCACGCAGCCATCCTCGATCATCACGACACTGGCATTGCGTGCCCGCTCCTCCAGCAGCGCCTCCTCGCCAAAGCAGGCGCCGGGCTCCAGCTCGGCGAGCAGCTGCTGCTGGCCATTGTCGATGCTTTTCAGTACCTGGGCATGACCGCTCTTGAGGAAATAGCAGCAGTCGCCGACATCACCTTCGTTCAGCAGGATCTGGCCCGCCGCGACGTCAATGCTCACCAGTCGGCTCAGCATGCTGCGGATGTTCGCCGGCGGGACCTGAGCGAACAACGGGTTGTCCAGCAGCCGCTCGAGCCAGTCGCCCACCTCGTCATCCGAAGACAGCTCCAACAGTACATCCTGCAGGGCCTGACGCCAGGACAGCAGACGATCCAGTTCATGGCTGTCGATCGACAGCATCAGACAGTCATCCACCGCGCGCACCTCGCGCAGCAGGTTTGGCGAAAGGCTATGCGACGCCTCAGCGCTGCCTTCGAGCAGGAGCGACTCCAGACCATCGCAATCGACCAGCAGCAACCGCCCCGTCAGCAGGTAATCGCGTGTCGAGCCCTGCCCTCGCTCGAATACCTGCCCTGCGGACAGGAACGCAGGCTGCAGACGGGCACGCAGGTCCCATAGCTGACGGGTGGACAACTCATTCAGCGGAACCAGATTACGCAGCTGATCGGGGTGTAGCGGTTTGTTCATCCTGACAAATCCAAAGCTCTATCCATCCAACAGCCGTTCCAGCTGCGCCTGGGCAGCGCGGCAGCCCTGCAAACCGCCGGTGTGAACGAACACCAGGCGTGTGCCCGATGGAAAATACCCGCGCTCGACATAAAGGCGCAATGCCATCATCGCCTTTGCAGTGTAGATGGGATCCAGAGGGATACCCGAGTCACGCTCGGTCAGCTGAATGAAACCGGCGAGCTCCCTGTCGAACCGAGCGAAACCGCCGCGGCTCGCATCCAGAAGGTGATAGTCGGCCGCTGTTGCGCCGGCCTCTGTCAGCAACGTGGCGACACGGCTATCGACCGCATGTGAGGGCGGACCGGCCAGCGCGCCGAATACCCGGTGCCGTCCCGCCTCGCCGATGGCGATCCCGGCCAGCGTCGTGCCGGTGCCGGCGGCGAGCCAGACCGCGTCGTAATCGTGCCAACCCACTTGGTCCAGTACCGAACGCAACCGCCCGACCAGATCCACGCAGCCCAGCGCACCGAGCAAGCCGCCACCACCTTCGGGAACGCAGTAGTAGCCGGGATAGCGCTCCTGCCAGTGGTGCCAGAAGTCGGGGAGATTGCGCGCCCGATAACCGCCATAGCCCAGCCAGTGCAGACGCATGCCGAACGTCTGCAGATCGACGACGGTAGGCGTGTCCTGTGCATGTCCGCGCAGCAACCCGACCGTCTCGAGGCCGAAGCGACGACCGGCAGCCGCCAGCGCATGAAGATGGTTGGAGTGGGCTCCGCCGAGGCTGATCAGGCCGCCCGCCCCACTGCGTTGAGCAGCCTCCAGATGCTTGACGAGCTTGAACCACTTGTTACCCGACAGCTCGGCATCCACCAGATCGAGCCGCAGCACCACGGCCTCCACGCCAGCGGCCTGCAGCCAGTCCAACGACAGCGGCTGCAAACGCAGCGGTGCATCCAGCTCGGGTGAAATCGGACCAGACAAGTGGCTCAGCTACCGGTGCGCTGCCGGTCTTCCTTCCGGTGACGGGCACAGCAGTTGGATTCACCGATCACGAAGCGGCTCGGCGAATCAATCTTGTCCAGCGGCATGGCACAGCGCTCACCGCTCGCAAGTGTCGCTACACAGGCCGGCTTCTGATAATGATCCAGCCACTGGCGGTACTGTTCTTCGGAAACGAAGCACTTGGCTGCGGCATAAGCCATGGGATTAGCGCGGTATCGAGCCAGGTCCTGCAAGGCGATGGTCAGGTGGCCGGCTCCAGGGTGATAGGCCATGAATACCACGCCCTGACGCGACAGCTCCTCCAGTACGCGATCGCCACTCAGCCGCAGCTCCTCGCATTCACCTTTGAGCCGCTGAATCTCGTCTTCGAGCTGCGCGTCCAGCTCGTTGCGGTAAGCCAGTTCGACATCGCGGATCGCGACCTGCTCCTTGTACTCGGCGATAGCGGCGGCGATGCGCGCCTGCGCCTCATGCTCGAACTGCTCGCGAGCGGCACTGACCTCGACGCGCCCGTTCGCCTCCAGCGTGCGAAGTTGCTTGCTCATCTCCTCACGCGCTTTCTGGAAACTTTCGCCTTGTGCGGTCAGTTGAGCGTGCAGGTTGGCATTGATATCGGTCTGCTGCTGAAGTTGCTGCTGCAACGAGCGGATTTCATCCTGCAGCAGCTTGCGCTCCTTCTCCGCCGCAGCGCTCGCCTTGAGCGTTTCCTCTTCGCGCAAACGTTCCAGATTGGCGATACGCTGACGCTGCTGCTTGATCAGCAGCGCGGCCTTCTGCCGCTGCTCCCGCTCGTGAGCTTCGGAGCGCCGGGTCGCCGCTTCCTTTGCCGCCTCGGCGGCATACCAGGTGTCCTCGGCGACCATCTGCAAACGCTCGGCAGGCACTGTCTGGGGCGCATCATCCTCAACCAGGAGGCCAAGCTGGTTGCGCTTGATGGTCTCGCGCAACACGGCGAGATCATTGCGCTCGGCGGTTACCTTGGGGTCCCACATGTGCATCTGGTGCCAGGAAACCGGGCACTGGCTGCGGCAGGCCAGGCGAATCGGCCCTGCCCCCATGTCCGGCCCCCTGCCGGTACGCTCGGCGAGCTGCCGCAATGGAATGTTCCAGCCAGAGTCCGCGGAACCATCGTCATTGAAGTCGAGGCAGAAGAACACCGCGGCACGAACCTGCAACCGCGGGTTGATCATGACGTAGACCGCGCGCATCTGGCGATCGGCGAACTCGGGGAGCGCGACCACTCCGTCCAGTACTGCCTCGAATTCGGGATACAGCATTTCCTTGCAGATGGCGCCTTCATTGAAGAACAGCACGGCTTCGACCATCTGCGGTTTGTTCTGCATGCTCGGCTTCCTTTATCGCTCGCAACGGCGAGCCGGCGATTGGCGGAACGCGCGGCGATCCGTCGCCGTGGTTCCGTAGGTTTCGCCAGTTTAGGGGAAATGCACGCGCAGGCAATGTGACTGGGTTGGCAGCCATTCTGTGCATTGACCGCCGTAGAGCGCGACGTCCGCGGATTTGCGATGGGCTTAGCTAAATCACCCGACGCGGTAGGCCGCAAGACGGCGCTTCATTTCCTCGCCCAGCGCTTGCAGGCCGCTCATCGGCCTGATCATGACCTCGAACTCGACAATTTTGCCCGCCTCGTCGAAGCGGATCATGTCGATTCCCTTGAGCTCACGATCCCCCACCCTGGCACTGAACTCGAGCACGACGTCGCTGCCTTCGGCGCTGACCAGTTCACGGTGATAGCGAAAGTCCTCGAATACCTGCAGCACGGTGTTGAGAATCAGATTGACCGCCGCCGCGCCCTCGTAGGGCTTGTACGCCATCGGCGAGCGAAACACCGCCTGCGTGTGCAGCAGTTCCGGCAACCGGCTCAGATCGCGCTGGGCGATCATCGCGTGCCAGGCCTGCAGGCATTCGGCAGCCTGTGGCTGCAGCATCATCTTGCTTTCCATACGCGTGCTCCCATGGAGTGGTCAGGTCAGGATGGGCTCAGAGCGCGGCAGCCAGACGGCAACCCTGGTTGATCGCGCGCTTGGCATCCAGTTCGGCTGCCACGTCGGCACCACCTATCAGGTGCACCCGGGCGCCAGCCGCTTCCAGCCCTTGCTGAAGCTCGCGTAGCGGCTCCTGACCGGCGCAGAGAATGACCGTATCCACCGCCAGCACCTGCGGTTCGCCCTCGCCAACCCGGATGTGCAACCCGGCATCGTCGATCTGCAGATACTCGACCGAATTGAGCATCTGCACGTGCTTGTTCTTCAGGCCGGTACGGTGAATCCAGCCGGTGGTCTTGCCCAGGCCGTTACCAACCTTGGATTTCTTGCGCTGCAGCAGGTAGACCTGCCGCTTGGGGGCATGCGGAGCTGGCTGGATGCCGGCGATGCCGCCACGTGCCGATAGGCCGAGATCGATGCCCCACTCCTTCCAGAACGCTTCGCGATCCAGACTGGTGGATTGACCGTCGTGGGTGATGTACTCCGACACATCGAAGCCGATGCCACCGGCACCGATCACCGCCACGCGCTGACCAACCGGCTTGCGTTCGAGGATCGCATCGAGATAGCCAATCACCTTCGGATGGTCGATTCCGGGAATCTCCGGCGTGCGCGGCACGATACCGGTGGCCAGGATGATCTCGTCGAAACCGCCCGCCAGCAGTGTCTCGGCCGTTGCACGAGTGTTCAGGCGCACCTCGACCCCAGTTTCCTCCAGGCGGTTCTGGAAATAGCGCAGGGTCTCGTAGAACTCTTCCTTGCCCGGTACGCGCTTGGCGACGTTGAACTGGCCTCCGATTTCACCGGCAGCGTCGAAGAGCGTCACCTGATGTCCGCGCTCCGCTGCAACGGTCGCTGCGGCGAGGCCCGCCGGGCCGGCGCCGACCACCGCGACCTTTTTCACTGTCGTGGTGGGGATGTAGTTGAGCTCGGTTTCATAGCAGGCACGCGGGTTTACCAGGCAGGTGGTCAGTTTGCCGCTGAAGGTATGGTCCAGGCAGGCCTGGTTGCAGCCAATGCAGGTATTGATCCGCTCGCTGTGGCCCGCAGCGGCCTTGTTGACGAACTCAGGGTCGGCAAGGAACGGCCGCGCCATGGAGACCATGTCGGCATCGCCTTCGGCCAGCACCTGCTCGGCCACTTCCGGCGTATTGATGCGGTTGGTGGTGACCAGCGGAACGCCAACCTCGCCGCGCAGCTTGGCAGTGACCTTGGTGAAGGCGGCACGTGGGACCTTGGTGGCGATGGTCGGAATGCGCGCTTCGTGCCAGCCGATGCCGGTGTTGATCAGTGTGGCGCCGGCCTGCTCGATGGCCTTGGCCAGCTGCACCACTTCTTCCCAGACACTGCCACCCTCGATCAGATCGAGCATCGACAGGCGATAGATGATGATGAAGTTCGGCCCGACCGCCTCGCGCACTCGACGCACGATCTCCACTGGCAGGCGCATGCGATTCTCGTGGCTGCCACCCCAGCGGTCGGTACGGTGATTGGTGTGCGCAACCAGGAACTGGTTGATGAAGTAGCCTTCCGATCCCATGATCTCGACGCCGTCGTAGCCGGCACTTTGGGCGAGACTCGCGCAATTGACGAAATCGCGGATCTGCTTCTCGATGCCCTCCTCGTCCAGCTCGCGCGGGGTGAACGGGTTGATCGGCGCCTGGATCGCACTCGGCGCCACCAACTGCGGGCTGTAGGCATAGCGACCGGCATGCAGGATCTGCATACAGATCTTGCCGCCGGCCTCGTGCACGGCCTGGGTGACGATCTTGTGCTCTTCGGCCTCTTCCGGTGTCGACAGCTTGGCCGCACCGGCGCGCACCGAACCTTCCTCGTTAGGACCTACGCCACCGGTGACGATCAGGCCGACCCCGCCACGGGCGCGCTCGGCGAAGAACGCCGCCATGCGTTCGAAACCGTTGGGCATTTCCTCCAGGCCGGTGTGCATGGAGCCCATCAGAGTGCGATTGCGCAGCGTGGTGAAGCCCAGATCGAGCGGAGCCAGCAGATGCGGGAAGGCGGTCATCGGTGTGTCCTCATCATTGTCGGTGCCGAGCCTCTTGGGGCTGCGGTCGGATATGCAGCGACGATAAACAGCCCATACGCGACGCTCAATGATCATAAGTGACAACTTTCTGATCATTCAGCGCAAAACGCTTGGCAACCGCAGCACCTTTATCTAGGCTGACGCCGGTCCATCCCTGCTCATCGCCTGCTCATGCGTCTCTCGCTCAAACTGGCCCTGCTGCTGATCCTCGTCGGCGTCTCGCTCGCGGTCTATCTCGACTGGACCCATGACAGACGCAGCGGCCCGCTGCTCTCCGATCTGCGCACCCTGCCCATCGAAAGCCAGGGTCAAGCGGGCACCGGGGGCAACCTGCTGGGCATCGAAACGCGCCTGCAACCGGCCGACTATCAGAGCCGCGAACGGCTGCAGCTGAAGTTCAGGACGTATCTCCGCCAGGCTGCCGAAGCCGGAATGCTGAGCGAACGAACCATCGTCGTGCTGCCGGAGCATGTCGGCACCGGCTTGTTCGCTCTGGGTGAGAAGCCGGAGGTGCAGCAAGCCCGCACGCTACGCGATGCGATGCAGTGGATGGCACTGAGCAACCCAGGCAGCTATCTGCGCGCACTGACCGGCAATCAGGGTGACGATCGCCGTACCGGCGCCGTACTGCGTTTGAAGGCGCGGCAGATGGCCGAGGATTACCAGGCAATCTTCGGCGGCCTTGCCCGGGAATTCGGCATCACCCTGGTGGCGGGCTCGATCGTGCTGCCAGAGCCGTATCTGGAAAACGATCGCCTCAGAATCGGCGATGGCCCGCTACGCCAGGTCAGCCTGACATTCGACGGCCGCGGCAAGCCCCTGGGAACGCTGCAGTACAAACATGCACTCAGTCGCTACGAACGCCGCTACAGCGTCGCCCCGATACCCGAACCCAGGCGCCCGATCGCCACGCCAGCAGGTCCGATGGCGGTAATGCTCGGGTGCGATGCCTACCTGCACCGCCCACCTGCCGAAGCGAGGCTGCTCGCGTTACCCGGCGCCCTGGCGGATCCGCACTCCGCTTGCCAGGGTGCGCTCGAAAACGGCTTCGATGACCGGCCGCACATGGCCGTGCACACGCTCGCCGTGCCCTGGAACCTGCTCGGCTCGCCGCGTCGCCCAGCGCCGCCGGGACATGGCGTGCCGGTGCAGGTCAAAAATCTCTGGCTCGACAGCGGCCGATGACAATGCAGCGCATACGCCTGGGCGACCTGTCGGTCGGCTTCCTGCACAGCCTGAGCGAGGCATTGCAGCTGCATGGCCACGACCCGCAACCTCTGTTGCTCGCCTATGGGCTAGACGCCGAGCGCCTGGCCGAACCCCATGCACGGCTGTCGATTCCACGCTACATGCGCCTGGGTCATGCCGCCATCCAGTTGGCCGGCGACCCCGCGCTAGGTTTGGAGATGGGCCGGCTGCGCAAGCCCAGCCACCTCGGGCTTGCCGGCCTGACCGCCGCGCAAGCGCCAACCGTACGTGAAGCGGCACGCGCGCTGATCCGCTACGAACCGCTGTACGCATCCAACTATCGTGGCAGCTCGAGCTTCCACGAGGACGCCACCGGCGCCTGGCTGCGCTTCTATTCGATCAGCCCCTACAACGCCTACAACCGGTTCGTCGTCGATACCGTGCTCGCCAGTTGGGTCACCCAGCTGCAGCGGCTATGCGGCCAACCGCTGCTGCCGACGGCGATCCATATCGAGTTCGATGCGCCGGAATACGCCTCCCGCTACGAAGCGCTATTCGGCCGCCCGGTGACATTCGGCGCCGAGGCCAACCAGCTGCAGCTGGATCAGCGCACGCTGGCCCTGCGCAACCCGGAACACTGTCCCGGCACCTGGCGGCATCTGCTGGAGCTGTGCGAGATCGAGCTGGAGCGGCGTACCCGCACCCGCAGCCTGCGCGAGCGCGTCACGCAGATTCTCGGGCCCATGCTCAAGGGTCAGGAGCCGGACCTGCAGCAGATCGCGGCACGCCTGCAGATGCCGGCCTGGACGCTGCGTCGCAAGCTGGCCGATGAAGGCAGCAGCTACCGCGCCATCCTCAACGACACCCGGCGCGACCTGGCGATGGCATACATACGCGATACCGAATCGGCCTTCGGCGAGATCGCCTGGCTGCTCGGCTTCTCATCCGCGGAGGCGTTTCAACGCGCCTTCAAGCGCTGGAGCGGACAGACACCCGGTGACTATCGTCGCACCCAGCGTCGGGGTGGTTGACCGGCACGCACGCGTTTCGGGCGAGCCCTCAGAGCTCGACGGCATCCTCGGCAGAATCGGGATGGTCCTGTTCGGCCGCATGCCATTCCAGTAGCTCGTCCTGATAATCGTCCATCGGTAGACTCCTGATCGTCTGCATTGTCTGAGCGGTTGCCAGATGAACCATCAAGGTTCATGCCAGCCACGCTACAGCCAGCCGATGAAGTAGATATGACAGCGCTCTAAGCGCGTCCACTGCCCTCATGCCTCCAAGTCGCGCCCTATAGCGCGCCATGCGCGGTGGGAGCTGCCCCAGCGTGGCGCAGCTCAGGGCGTCGCCAGCCCCGCTGCACTCATCGCCAGCCGCAGCAACCACGCGACCACCCCAAGCGCCAGCACACTGGCGCTCCAGATCACCACCAGCCAGACCATGCGCTGCCACAGCGGCTTCTGCTCGCCGGCGCGCGGCGACTCCTCTGGACGACGGGCCATCAGTGATACCCGTCCTCGGCGCTGACCTTGCCGCGAAACACGTAGTAGCTCCAGGCCGTGTACATCAGGATCAACGGCAGGATCAGCAGCGCGCCGACCAGCGTGAAGCCCTGGCTTTCGGCAGGTGCGGCGGCCTCCCAGATACTCACCGAAGGCGGGATGATGTTCGGCCACAGGCTGATGCCCAGCCCGCTGTACCCGAGGAAGATCAAGGCCAGCGTGAGCAGGAACGGCGTGTAATTGGCATAGCGCTGGATCGAACGCAACAGCCCGAAAGCGCACAGCAGCACCAGAATCGGTACCGGCATGAAGATCAGCAGATTGGGCATGCTGAACCAGCGCTCGGCGATGTCGGGATGGGTCAGCGGCGTCCACAGGCTGACAATGCCGGTCACAGCCAAAACCGCCCAAACGAGCGGAATACCGATGTCATGCATGCGCCTCTGCAGATCACCAGCTGTGCGCATCATCAGCCAGGTGCAGCCGAGCAGCGCATAGGCGACGATCAGAGCCAGACCGCAGAACAGCGAGAACGGCGTCAGCCAGTCCAGCGCGCCACCGGCATAGGCGCGCCCCTCCACCGGCAGGCCGCTGATGAACGCACCCAGCACGACGCCCTGAAAGAAGGTCGCCGCCAGTGACCCACCGATGAACGCCCGGTCCCAGATGTGTTGGCGCTCGCGCGTGACCTTGAAGCGGAACTCGAAGGCCACGCCGCGGAAGATCAGCCCCATCAGCATGAAGATGATCGGCAGGTAGAGCGCTGACAGCACCACCGAATAGGCCAGCGGAAAGGCGGCGAACAGCCCTGCGCCGCCGAGCACCAGCCAGGTCTCGTTGCCGTCCCAGATCGGCGCAACGGTGTTCATCATCACGTCACGCTCGGAGCTGTCCCGCACGAACGGAAAGAGGATGCCGACGCCGAGATCGAAGCCGTCCATCACCACGTACATCATGATCCCGAAGATGATGATCACTGCCCAGATCAATGAAAGATCGATACCCATGGCTCAGTTCCTCTCGCCCAGTTGATCGCCCTGTTCATGGTTGATCGCCTCGTCCGCGGCGGACAGCGGACGCATCGGCGTGCGCGCCTCGCCCGGCCCGCCGGCACCTTTCTCGCGCCCTTCGCTGATCACCGGCCCTTTCTTCACCAGCCGCAGGACATACACCATGCCCACACCGAACACCGCGAAATAAACGACCACGAACATCGCCAGGGTAAGCCCCAGCTGCCCGGCGCCATGGTTGGATACGGCGTCCGCGGTGCGCATCACCCCGTAGATCACCCAGGGCTGGCGGCCGATCTCGGTGGTGTACCAGCCGGCGAGAATGGCGATCAGCCCGGACGGCCCCATCAACAGCGCCATCCGCAGGAACGCTCGCGAGCGGTAGAGCCGGTCACCACGACGCAGCAACAGGCTCCAGATGCCGGTGACGATCATCAGCAGCCCCAGCGCGACCATGATGCGGAACGTCCAGAACACGATGGTCGAGTTCGGTCGATCCTCGGGCGCGAAGTCCTTCAGCGCCGGGATCGGCTCGCTCAGGCTGTGATTCAGGATCAGGCTGGCGAGATAGGGAATCTCGATCTTGTAGCGGGTTTCTTCGGCCTCCATGTCCGGCCAGCCGAACAGCAGCAGCGGCGTCGGTCCGCCTTCGGAATTGTCCCAGTGCCCTTCCATCGCGGCGATCTTCGCCGGCTGGTATTCGAGGGTATTCAAGCCATGGAAGTCGCCGATCACCGCCTGCACCGGGGCCACCAGCAGCGCCATCCACATCGCCATCGAAAGCATCTTGCGGATCGCCGGGTTGTCATTGCCGCGCAGCAGGTGCCAGGCCGCCGAAGCGCCGACGATGAACGCCGTGGCGAGAAAGGCGGCGACGGCCATGTGCGCAAGACGATACGGGAACGACGGGTTGAAGATGATGGCCAGCCAGTCCACCGGCACCACCACGCCATCGATGATCTCGTGCCCCTGCGGGGTATGCATCCAGCTGTTGGAGGCAAGGATCCAGAAGGTCGAAATCAAAGTGCCGACCGCGACCATGACGGTGGAGAAAAAGTGCAGCAGCGGGCCGACACGGTTCCAGCCGAACAGCATCACGCCGAGGAAGCCTGCTTCGAGGAAGAACGCCGTCAGCACCTCATAGGTCAGCAGCGGTCCGGTCACGCTGCCGGCGAACTCCGAGTAAGCGCTCCAGTTGGTGCCGAACTGGTAGGCCATGACGATGCCGGAAACCACGCCCATGCCGAAGTTAACGGCGAAGATCTTCAGCCAGAAGTGGTAGAGGTCGCGGTAGACCTCCTGTTTGGTCTTCAGCCAGAGGCCCTCGAGCACCGCGAGATAGCTGGCAAGCCCGATGGTGATCGCGGGAAAGATGATGTGAAAGGTGATGGTGAAAGCGAACTGAACACGCGCCAGCTCGAGCGCTTCCAATCCGAACATGGGCAACTCCTCGTCAGATGACCGCCCGCGTCGTCTGTGACGGCGATTACGGGATCCAGCACAAGTGACAGCAGATCGCGCCAAGGGTGCAGCCTGATCGCCGCGGCATGTCGCTACGACCGCGTGATCGACGGTCGAGCCGGGCGCACGGGCCGAAGCTATGCTGTGCATAGCCGCGTCAGCCAGGAGTTCCGCCGGTGCAGATCCGCTCGTTCATTCCGCCCTACATCCTCGATCGCATCATCGAGCACGGTTCGCCCTATCTGCGCGGCTGTGCCCGCGAAACGCTCGGTCATGTGCTGAGCCTGCTGCCCAATCCCGGGCCGCCTCGTCCCACCGCCATCGCCGAGCTGGGCGAGCTACGCACGCCCGGCCATCCGCAACGCCGCATCCACGATGCCGAGCAGCAGATGCGGCTCCCCGGCACACTGCGGCGTCGTGAAGGCCAGCCGGCGACCGGCGACCCCGCCGTGGACGAGGCCTATGCGGCGCTTGGCCAGACCTATGCATTCTTCTGGCAGGTGTACCAGCGTGACTCGATCGATGACCTGGGCATGCCGCTGATCGGCAGCGTGCATTACGGCCAGGGCTATGAGAACGCCTTCTGGAACGGCGAGCAGATGGTCTTCGGCGATGGCGATGGCGAGCTGTTCCAGCGTTTCACCCGTTCACTGGATGTGGTCGCTCACGAGCTGGCCCACGGTCTGATCGAGAGCGAAGCGGCACTGGTCTACTTCAACCAGTCGGGGGCGCTCAACGAATCGGTGTCGGATGTGTTCGGCGTACTGACCAAACAGCATGCGCTCGGCCAGACGGCCGCCGAAGCCGACTGGCTGGTCGGCGCCGAACTCTTGACCGACAAGGTCAACGGCGTGGCGCTGCGCTCGATGGCCAATCCCGGCACGGCCTACGACGACCCGCTGCTCGGCCGCGATCCGCAACCGGCACATATGCGCGACTACGTTGAAACCCGCCAGGACAACGGTGGCGTGCATCTGAACTCGGGCATTCCCAACCGCGCCTTCTACCTGGCCGCCACTGCGCTTGGCGGATACGCCTGGGAACAGGCCGGACGCATCTGGTACGACACCATCTGCGACAAGCAACTGCCGAACGATGCCGACTTCGTGACGTTCGCCAATGCAACGCTGAGCCACGCCGCCCGCTCGTTCGGCCGGCAGTCCAGGCAGGTCGACGCGCTGCAGCAGGCCTGGTTCGAGGTCGGTGTGCTGCAACGGTGAGAAGACGAGATGAAGATGCCGCCGCTGGGACCCGATACCTCACTGCGCTTGACCCGCGAAGGAGGCCTTGTCGCCGCCCCAGGGCTCGCCCGGCCGCGCCGGATCGCCTTTACCGGCTGTGATGCCGCGCAGCGCCAGGCGCTCTGTGCGGTACTGGAGCGCTGCCTGCCGATAGCCAGCAAGACGGTTGGCGCTGGTGATCAGCGCTTCTTTCGGGTCGAACTGCACTACCGCCGCGAAGATGCCGACGCCGAACTTGTTCTGCAGATTCCCGAGGATCGCGCGCCGCAGGAACTGGTGCAGCTATGGCGCGATGGAGCCATTCCCGGCGAGTCGGACTGACAGCCGCACGCTCACAGCTCGATGGTTCCGCCGCCCTCGAGCAAGGCGGTCAGCTGCTCGGCCGGCAGCGGGCGCGACAGCAGGTAGCCCTGGAACTCGTCGCAGCCGTAACGACGCAGGTAGTCGAACTGCGGCAGGTTCTCCACACCCTCTGCCACCACCGTCTTGTGCAGGCTCTTGCCCAGCGAAATGGCAGCACGGGCGATCATTGCCACTTCCTCCTCCTGCTCAAGCCCGGTGACCAACGAGCGATCGATCTTGATGATGTCCAGCGGAAAACGCCGCAGGTAGCTGAGCGATGAATAGCCGGTACCGAAATCGTCCATGGCCAGACGAAAGCCGAGCGCCTTGAACTCGGCGAGTATCGAGACCGCGCGTGTGCCGTCGCCGAGAAAAACGGTCTCTGTGATCTCCAGCTCGACCTGGCTTGCCGGTAGCCCCGCGTCGTCGAGCACCGCGGCAACCCGCTCGACCACGTCGTCACCGAGAAACAGCAGCGGCGACAGGTTCACCGCGATCAGCAAGGGCACTGCGCGCCCCTCGTTCCAGGCCCGCGCGGCATTGAAGGCCTGGCGCAGTATGGCCAAGGTCAGCGGCATGATCAGCCCGCTCTCCTCGGCCACGGCGATGAAGCGATCAGGGCCGATCACACCCAGCTCGTGGTGGGTCCAGCGTGCCAGCGCCTCGACGCCAACGATGCGGCATGAGGCATCCACCTTCGGCTGGTAGTGCACGGAGAATTCGTCTCGCTCCAGTGCGATGCGCATCGCCGCTTCCAGATTCAAGCGCTCATCCGCGACCCGATTAAGGTCGTGAATGAAGAACTGGAACGTGTTACGGCCACGCTTCTTCGCCGCATACATGGCGATATCGGCGTGCTTGAGCAGCGTTTGCGCATCCTCGCCGTCATCCGGGAACATCGCCACGCCCAGGCTGGCACCGATCTGGAACTCGCGACCGGCAAGCGTGACCGGGCGACGAATCTCGTTCAGCACGCGTTCGAGCAGCGAAATCACCGTGCTGACGCGATAGTGGTCGCTGAGCACCAGGACGAACTCGTCACCGCCAACGCGCGCCACCGTATCGGAACTCCGCAGGCACCCGGACAGACGCCTGGCAATGCTCTTGAGCAACTCGTCCCCGGCGACGTGGCCAAGACCGTCGTTGATGAACTTGAAATTGTCCAGGTCGATGAATACCAGCGTCAGGTAGTAGCCCAGTCGCGCCGCACGGGCCAGCCCCTGATCGATGCGGTCATTGAGCAGGATGCGGTTGGGCAGCCCCGTCAGCAGGTCATGGTTGGCCTGGCGCTCCAGCTGCTGCTGGTAATGCTTGCGCTCGGAAATGTCCTGCACCGTCCCTTCATAACAGATGAATTCGCCGTTGGCGCCGCGCACCACGTGGGCGTTCTCGGATATCCAGATCCGCACGCCATCACGCCGATAGACCTCGGATTCGAAATTCAGCACCTCACCGTGCTGCTCCATCAGCTGGCAGAACACCTCACGGCGCCCGCCCTGGACATAGAGGCGACGCTCGATGTCAGCCAGGTCGGCGACCAGCTCGGTGGCACTTTCATAGCCGTAGATGCGCGCCAGCGCCGGATTGGCGGCCAGGTAACGGCCATCGCGCGTCGACTGGAAAATACCTTCGGAGGCGTTCTCGAAAATGCTTCGGTAGCGCAGCTCCGCCTGCTCCAGCGCCTCGAGCACCGCGCGCTGGGCACTGATGTCCTCGATGAACCCCTCAATGACGATTTCGCCCTGCTCGTTCGGCACGGCCACACCGCGTTCGAGGACCCACTTCAGGTTGCCCGCCGCGGTGCGTATCCGGTACTGCGTCGAAAAACGCCCCTGGCGGATGATCGCCGCATCGACAGCCCGCCGCACCCGTGCGCGGTCGTCCGGGTGGGTGATCTGCTCCCAGCTGATGCGGGCCTCGTCGACCAAATCGGCTGCACGGTAGCCACACAGACCCAACGCGCCCTGGCTGACGAAGATCATGGTCCAGGCCGCATCGTTGCGGCAGCGATAGGCCATGCCTTCGAGGTTGTTGACCAGCGTGTCGAGAACACGAGGGCGATCGAGCACCTCGCAACTGAGCAAGCTGCCTGGACGATTGGTTGCGGCTGAAGGTTCTTGGGTCATTGCGTGTCTTGACGAAGGTCCTGCCGCCAGGCCACAGCGCGCATGCGACAGGCTCGCAGAGCCGGTTGGCAGGAAAAGGCAGAAAGCCCACGCACAGCAAGAAACGCTCCACCACAGGGCACTTGGCCATCACTTGGAATCCGAGCCCGTCGTTTGCCTGGCCCTGTGCACCAGCAAGATGCATTACAGCAGGCAACCGCACCGATTTCAGGCACAAGACAGACAGCCACAACCTGCGCCCCTCGCCGCTTCGGAAACCCAAGTGGCTGCGGGCTGTGTCATGCCTAGGGCCTCCAGGCTGACGAGCAGTGACACCAGCCGCGGCTCAGATGTGATCGCAGGGGCCTTGGCGATATGCGGCGTGGGCGGTCAGCAGCTGCTGCCAGTCCTGTTCGACCATGACTGCGCAATGACGCCGGAGCTGGCGCAGGTCATGCCGGGCCGCGGCATGGCGGCGCAGCCGACGCCGGCTCTTTTCCAGATCAAGCAGGGCTACCTCCACCCGCGCCGCATCGCCTTCACCATGGACCTTCAGGAAGATGTGCTTGGGATAGCAGCACCCATGCTGCCAGTGCGCCTGATGGATGCGCGCGAGGGTCATCCCGACCGCCACGAGCATGCGCGCCTGGACCGCCGGACCGAAGCGTTGTTCCAGATCCTGTAGATACCAGTCCTCCAGGCTGACGAAGCCCTGCAGTTCTGCCGTCAACAGCAGCGCCTGCCATTGGCCGGCCTGCTGTCGCGTGCCGCAGTAGACCAGCTCCGGTACCCGCACGCCGAGCCGGGTGAAGGCCAGCAGCGCCTGCAGTTCGCGCAGCACCGTGGGCCGGCCGAACGGGTGTAGCAGCGAGCGATACAAATGGCCGATCTGACGTTTGCAGTAGAGCAGCGGCTGCTCTGGATCGCGCCGCCGTATCCGTTGCACACCGCTTTCGCCGTCGCGACGCTGGTTGGGTTCCTCGACCCATTCGCCCTGGGTGTTCCACCAGCGCTGGAAGGTGCTGGTTCGCGCTTCGCGGGCCGGCAGTACGAGTGGTCGGCTCATGTTCAACCCCGCTTGCGCAGCACGTAGACGCGCCACATGGCATAGCCCGGGAGGAAGTCATTGCGGTCAAGGATGTCGAAACCGGCCGCGGCGAACTCCGCCTCGATCACCGAGCGCGCGACGACGAAGCGGTTCTGGTTGTCCTTGGCCGGCCGGCGGCGCTCCAGGCGCTTGCGCTTCCAGGCCTTGTAGTTGCCATCAACCCACAGTGAGACGATCAGCGTGTCACGGGTGACCCGATGGAATTCGCGCAGCATCGCCAGCCGATGCGCCGGATCAGCGATGTGGTGCAGCAGGCGCATGCAGAAGATGTTATCCACCGCGTTGTCGCCCATGTCGATGGCGAAGGCCGAGGTCTGGAAGCTTTCGACCCGGTAAAGAAGCTCCTGCGGCTGCGCCGACTCGGCGATCGCCAGCATATCGGCCGAATTGTCGGCAGCAAAGATCATCCGGCTCGGGTGCTCGGCCAAAAGCGGCCAGAAGCGCCCGGCACCGCAGGGCAGATCGAGCACCAGATCGGGGTCGCCGGCGATTCGCAGCGCACGGCGCGCCATCTGCTCGTCACGCCAGTGCGACAGCCGCCGGGCAAGACCATCCTGATGTTTGTGCAGGTATTCGTAGGCGTGCTGGCGGTCGTACTTGCGCGAGAACTCCAGTTCGATGGGGCTCGGTGTGGTCATGGCGGGCATTCCGGTTGGATACGGAACGCCAAACTACCCAGACAGACATCAAGGGCCCGTCAACGGGATGTGAAAAAAACGTCAAACCGCGCTGTCATGCAAGCGCACCTGAAAGCAGCTGCCCTGCGGTTGCCGCGGCACCACACCGACCTGCCAACCTTGGTGCGCGCAGATCCGCTTGACCAGCGACAGTCCCAGCCCCAGCCCTTCGCCACGCCCCTCGGCGCCACGAACGAACGGCTGGAACATGCGCTCCTGCTCCGCCAGCGGGATGCCTACGCCGCTGTCCTCGACGCGAAAGCCGCCGTCACCGAGGACCAGCCGCACCGTGCCGCGATCGGTGTAATGCAGTGCGTTGCGCAGCAGGTTGGACATCACCGTGCCAAGCAGAGTGTGGTTGTAGATGCCGCGATCTTCGCCCTCCTCCAGCAGCTCGAAAGCCAGGCCCTTTTCCGCCAGCAACGGTGCCCAGCGCTCGCTCTGCTCGGTCGCCACGCTCCGCAAGCTGGCGTCACCGGCCAAGGACGTCTGCTGCGGACGCGCCCGCGCCAGCATCAGGAAGGTTTCCACCAGCTCGTGCATTTCCTGCGCGGCGCGCTGGATGCGCGCCAGCGGTCGCTGCGCGGCTGGCGACAGCTCGGCCTGCTGCTCGAGCAGCTCGCAGGCGCCGAGCACCACCATCAGCGGCGTGCGCAGTTCATGGCTGACATCGGCGGTGAACAGCCGCTCACGCTCCAGGGTCTGGCGCAGCTGGCCGAGGGTGCTGTCGAACGCCGCAGCCAGATGACCGACCTCGTCATCGGGATACTGCAAGGCCAGCGGCGGCGCCAGCGGATGCAGCTGGTCGCGGTGGCGCACCTGGTTGGCCAGGCGGCTGACCGGTGCCAAGACCCGGTTGGCCATCAGCCGCCCCAGCGCCCAGGCACCCAGCACGCTAAGCAGAAAGCCGGCCAGCACGACGTTGAACAGCGCATCCTCACGGGCCTCGAACTCGTGCTGCTCCTGCACCAGCACGTAGCGCTCAGCGCCGACCTTGCGCACATAGACGTAGTAGGCATCGTCCCCGCGAACCAGCTCGGTGAACCCCTCGCCGAGCCCGGCAAACGCCTTTGGCATCGGGTGCTCGGGCAGATGCGAGGCGAAGAAGTGGGTGCTGGTGTCCAGCTGCGGTGTCCGTCCGTTTGGCAGGTCCTCGTTGAGCACGATGTCCAGGTCGCGACTCAACTCCTCGGTGACCAGCTGTTCCTCGATGAAGTGCACAACACCGACGATGCCGAGGGCGAACGCCCCACTCACCACCAGCGTCATCAGCGTGAAGGCGATGACGATCCGCCGCGCCAGGGGCTGCTTAGCGAGCATCGCAGTGCTCCGCCAGGCGAAAGCCGAGGCCATGCACGGTATGCAGCAGCGGCTTGGCGAAGGGTTTGTCGAGCACCTGGCGCAGCTGGTGGATATGGCTGCGCAACGCATCGCTGTCCGGCACGTGATCACCCCAGACGGCTTCCTCCAGCGCTTCGCGGCGCACCACCGCCGGGCTGCGCTGCATGAGAATGGCCAGCAGCTTGTGGCCGATGGGGTTGAGGCGGATCGGCTGGCCGTCACGGCTGGCTTCCAGGGTATCCAGGTCGTAGCAAAGATCGGCCACCTGCAGCTGCCGGCGCCGCGGTCCCTGGCAGCGCCGCAGGATCGCCTCGATACGGGCGACCAGCTCGGACAGCGCGAAGGGTTTGATCAGATAGTCGTCGGCACCGGCCTGCAGCCCCTTGATACGGTCAGGCAGGGCATCGCGGGCGGTGAGCATGATGATCGGCGTATCGCGCCCGGCATCGTCACGCAGGCGCTTGCACACCTGCAGTCCGTCGATGCCCGGCAGCATCAGGTCCAGCACGATCAAGTCGTAGTCCTGCGTGGCGGCCAGGTGCAGGCCGCTGAGGCCGTCCTGCGCGCAGTCGACCACGTAGCCCTTGAGCTCCAGGTAATCGAGCACGTTGGCGAGGATGTCACGGTTGTCTTCGATGACCAGGATGCGCATCGCTGGGGTACTCGCTAGAAGTTTCGGAACGGCAGACGCTGCTTATTACGCCTGCGCGCGGCGCAGAACATAGCCGAGACGATGTGAAAAAAACGTCGCCTCGCCAGCCGCGCATTTAGCCCCGCGCGGCTTAAGACTGCCTTAAGTTTGCCCACCAACAATCGGCCCAGGCTTCTAACCGAGGTTCCCCGATGGAACTGCCCTGGGTTGATCACACTGACATACTGGCCCGCATCGGCCGCGAGCCATCGCTCTGCCTGCAACTGACGCAGGCCGGCGAGGACCCGCGACGGCTGGCCCTGGAAGACTTCATTCGCCAGCGTTTCGCCGAGCACTACGGGGCGCGGGTGCGCCACTTCATGCCCTGCCTGCTCGGCCTGCATGGCGACGGCGGCCAGGTGCAGGGCGCGGTCGGCCTGCGCAGCGCGCAACGCCGCCCGCTGTTTCTCGAACGCTATCTGGACGAACCGATCGAGCAGGCCGTTGCCCGCCGCAGCGGCCGCCCGGTGCCGCGCGAGGAGATTGTCGAGGTCGGCAACCTGGCGGCCTTTGGCAATGCCTCGGCGCGGCTCTTGATCGTCGCGCTGACCGATCTGCTGGTCGCTCAGGGCTTTCGTTGGGTGGTGTTCACCGGCACGCCGGCCTTGCTCAACAGCTTCCAGCGCCTGGCCCTGGAGCCGCTGCCACTGGGGCCGGCCGACGCGACGCGAATGGGCGACGAGCTGGCCGACTGGGGCAGCTACTACGCCAGCCGCCCGCAATTGATGGCCGGCGAGATCCTGCCAGGGCACCAGCGCCTGCTGCAGCTGGGCATCTACGCGCGGCTCGGCTACCAGCCGCTGTTCACCGGCGAGGTGCCCCATGCAGCCTGCAGCTGAACGTTTCTGGGCGACGCTTGAACGGCACAGCGGCATCGCCCTGGTCGAAGGCCCGCGCCAACTGAGCTACGCCGAATTGCGCCACGAGGTGGCCGCACGCGCCAGCCAGCTGCAACAACTCGGTGTGCAGCGCGTCGCCCTGGCGCTGGACAACGGCCTGGACTGGGCGCTGTGGGATCTGGCGCTGCTGCGCGCCGGACTGGTCTGCGTGCCGCTGCCGGGGTTCTTTTCCCCGGCGCAGCAGGAGCATGTGCTGAACCACGCCGGCATCGACTGCCTGATCGGCGCCAGCAGCCCGCTCAGCGAGCGCTGCGGCTTCCAGCCGGGTGACGCCGGCTTGCAACTGCGCCAGCCGGACACCGTCACGCCGGTGCCCGACGGCACGCTGAAGATCACCTACACCTCCGGCACCACCGGGCAGCCCAAGGGCGTCTGCCTGGATGCCGAGGCACAGCTGGCGGTGGCCGAAAGCCTGTGGCAGGCCAGCCTGCCGTGTGAAGTGCGGCAACACCTGTGCGTGCTGCCGCTGGCGACACTGCTGGAAAACATCGCCGGGCTCTACGCGCCGCTGCTGGCCGGTGCGCGGATCGAGCTGCACCCGCTGGCCGAAATCGGTTTCAGCGGCGCCGCAGGTTTCGATCTGCCGCGCTTTCTCGCGACGCTGAACGATAACCGGCCGCACAGCCTGATCCTGCTGCCGCAGCTGCTGCTGGCGCTGGTCAGCGCCGCCGAACAGGGCGTACCGCTGCCGACGTCGCTGCGCTTTATCGCCGTCGGTGGCGGTCGCGTGGCGCCGCAACTCCTGGAACGCGCCGGGCACCTCGGGCTGCCGGTGTACGAAGGCTACGGGCTGTCCGAATGCGCCTCGGTGGTCTGCCTGAACACGCCGGAGGCACGGCGCATCGGCACGGTCGGCCGGTCCTTGCCGCACGTCGAGCTGCGCCTGGCCGACGACGGCGAGGTACTGGTGCGCGGCCCGCACATGCTCGGCTACCTCGGCGAGCCGCCGCTCACCGGCGAGTGGCTGGCGACCGGTGACCTCGGCCATTTCGAGGACGGTTTCCTGACCCTGCACGGACGCAAGAAGCACCAGTTCGTCACCGCCTACGGGCGCAACGTCAACCCGGAATGGGTGGAGGCCGAACTGGTTCAGCAGGCGCCGATCGCCCAGGCCTGGCTGCATGGCGAGGCGCTGGCGCAGAACGTCGCGGTGCTGGTGCCACGCCGCCCCGACCTGAGGGACGCCGAGCTGCGAGCGGCAGTGGAGCGGGTCAATGCCGGCCTGCCTGACTACGCCCGCGTACACCGGTGGCTGCGTGCCGATGCGCCGTTCAGCGCCAGCAACGGCCTGGCCACCGCCAACGGCCGCCTGCGTCGCAATGCCCTCTTCAACCATTACCAATCGGCGATCAACGCCCTTCAGTCCTGACTTTCGAGGTTCACCATGAATTTCTTCGACCAGTTGCAACACCAGACCAGCGCCGAACGCGAATACCTGCTGGCCGCGCCGATCATCCATTCGGCGCTCGACGGCAGCGCCACCCTTGAGCAGTACATCGCTTTCCTCACCCAGGCCTACCACCACGTCAAGCACACCGTACCGCTGCTGATGGCCTGTGGCGCTCGCCTGCCGGAGCGACTGGAATGGCTGCGCGAAGCGATCGCCGAGTACATCGAGGAGGAAATCGGCCACCAGGAGTGGATCCTCAACGACATCCGCGCTTGCGGCGGCGATGCCGAGGCGGTGCGCCACGGTCAGCCGGCGCTGCCTACCGAGTTGATGGTCGCCTATGTCTACGACCGCATCGCCCGGCACAACCCGGCGAGTTTCTTCGGCATGGTCAACGTGCTGGAAGGCACCAGCATCGCCCTTGCCACCCAGGCCGCCGGCGTGCTGCAGGACAAACTCCAGCTGCCGGCCAAGGCGTTCAGCTACCTGACCTCCCACGGCAGCCTGGACATGGAGCACATCGAGTTCTTCAAGAAGCTGATGAACCGCCTCGACAACGAGGACGACAAGGCCGCGGTGGTGCACACCGCCCGCGTGGTCTATCGCCTCTACGGCGACATCTTCCGCAGCCTGACCGCAGCGGAGCACGACCATGCAACTGCGTGACGCGCGCATCCTGCTCACCGGCGCCAGCGGCGGTATCGGCCAGCTGCTGGTCGAGCGGCTCTGTGCCAAGGGTGCGCAATTGCTGCTGGTGGGGCGCGGCAGCATTGCCCTGGAAACCCTGGCCCGCCGTTATCCCGCGCAGATCAGCCTGGTCACGGCCGACCTCAGCCAGCGCAACGGACGACAGCTGGTGCTGGACGCCGCGCGGCGCTTCGGCGGGCTCAACTGCCTGGTCAATGCCGCCGGGATCAACCAGTTCAGCCTGCTGGAGAGCCAGAGCGAAGACGCCATCGCCAGGCTGATCGAACTCAACGTCACCGCCACCCTACAGCTGACCCACCTGCTGCTGCCGCTGCTGCACCAGCAACCACAGGCGCTGCTGGTCAACCTCGGTTCGACCTTTGGTTCGATCGGCTTTCCCGGCTTCGCCGCCTACTGCGCGAGTAAGTTCGCCCTGCGCGGTTTCTCCGAGGCGTTGCGCCGCGAGCTGGCCGACAGCCAGATCAAGGTGCTCTACATCGCTCCGCGCGCCACCCGCACCGCCATGAACAGCGCCCAGGTGGTGGCGATGAACGACGAGCTGAAGGTGGAAATGGACGACCCCCGCGAGGTCGCCGAGCAGATCCTGCGCGCCATCGTCAGCGAGCGCGAAGAGCTCTACCTCGGCTGGCCGGAAAAACTCTTCGTGCGCCTCAACGGCCTGCTGCCGCGCCTGGTCGACCTGGCGCTGCGCAAGCAGCTGCCGGTGGTCAAGCGCTTCGCCCGCGCAGAACAACCGCAGCCACCGGCATCACAACCCACCTCCACCGGAGAACACCCATGAAACCTCTGCTCGGCCTCTGCGCCCTGATGCTGGCCCTCGCCAGCCAACTCTCCTTCGCCCTCAGTGCGGCCGGTGAATCGTCACTGCGCCAGATCCAGACGCGCTGGGCGGAGATCAACTACCAGACGCCAGAGGCAAAGCGCGAAGCCGCCTTAGCCAAACTCGCCGACGAGGCGGAACAGGTCGTGGCCGCCGAGCCGAACGCCGCCGAGCTGCGTGTCTGGCACGGCATCGTGCTCAGCACCTGGGCCGGCGCCAAGGGCGGGCTCGGCGCGCTGGCACTGGTCAAACAGGCCAAGGCCGAGTTCGAAAAGGCCATCGCGCTCGACGCCACGGCGCTGGATGGTTCGGCCTATACCAGCCTGGCCAGCCTCTACTATCAGGTGCCCGGCTGGCCGATCGGCTTCGGCGACGAGGACAAGGCCGAGGCGCTGTTCCAGCAGGCACTGGCGCTGAACCCTAACGGTATCGACCCGAACTATTTCCACGGCGATTTCCTGCTGCGCCAGAAGCGCTACGGCGAAGCACGCACAGCGCTGGAAAAAGCGCTCGCCGCGCCGGCCCGCCCCGGTCGTGAAGTCGCCGATGCCGGGCGCCGCGACGAAGCTCGCGCGCTGCTCGCGCAGGTCAAGGAAAAGCTGGAATAACCGGCTGCGGCGGCGTTGAATGCACAGCAATGCCGCGAACCCTTCAAGACGACAGGAACGACATGCGCATTCTGCTGGTGGAAGACGATCGCGCCCTTGGCGAGGGCATCCGCACCGCGCTGAGGCCCGAGGGCTACACGGTCGACTGGCTGCAGGACGGGGCCAGCGCGCTGCATGCACTGAGCAACGAGAGCTTTGAGCTGGCCATCCTCGATCTCGGTCTGCCGCGGCTGGACGGGCTTGAGCTACTCAAGCGCCTGCGCGCCGCCGGCAATCCGCTGCCGGTGCTGGTGCTCACCGCCCGCGATGCCACGGACGACCGCATCGCCGGGCTGGATGCCGGCGCCGATGATTACCTGGTCAAACCCTTCGATGTCGCCGAACTCAAGGCACGCCTGCGCGCCCTGCTCCGGCGCAGCTTCAACCGGCCGGAGCCGGTGCTGGAATACCGCGGGATTCGCCTCGATCCGGTCAATCAGCAGGTCAGCTACCAGGGCACGCCGATCAACCTGCCGCGCAAGGAGTTCGTCCTGTTGCACGAGCTGATCGCCCAGCCCGGTCGCGTGCTGACCCGTGATCGCCTGCAGCAGGTGCTCTACGGCTGGGACGAGGAAGTCGAGAGCAACGCGCTGGAGGTGCACATCCATCATCTGCGCAAGAAGTTCTTTCCCGAGCTGATCCGCACCGTACGCGGCGTCGGCTATCTGGTGGACAAATGCTGAAGCGCTCGATCCGCCAGCGCACCCTGGCCCTGCTGCTCGGCACCCTGCTGATCTCGCTGAGCCTGATTTCCTGGCGCAGCTACCGCGACGCCCGTCATGAGATCGAGGAGCTGTTCGACGCCCAGCTGGCGCAGAGCGCCCGGCTGGTGCAGGGGCTGGTCGGCCGCGAGATGGACCCGCAGGCCCGCGGTGCGCTGCAGGCGGCGCTCAATGCCGCGGTGAACGCACGCCGCGACCAGGGCGTACCCGGCCACGACTACGAGACCAAGCTGGGCTTTCAGGTGTATGCCGCCGACGGCAGCACCCTGTTGCAGTCGGCCGGCGCCCCGGATGGCGCACTGCAGCAGCTGCTCGCCGGGCTCGGCGATGCGCCGAACTTCGCACGACTGCCTGCCGGCTACCACGACGTGCTGCTGGACGGTCACGCCTGGCGTCTGTTCCTGCTGGAGGACCGCGAGGATGGGTTGTGGATTCTGCTCAGCGAACGCGGCGATGTGCGCGGCGAACTGGTCGGCAAGATCGCCCGCCGCAGCCTGCTACCGGATCTGATTGGCCTGCCGCTGCTGGCGCTGCTGATCTGGCTGGCGGTGGGCTGGGGCCTGCGCCCACTGGCACGCATGGCGCAGCTGCTCAAGAGCCGCGACCCACACAACCTCGCGCCCCTGCTGCTCGCGCCGTTGCCACAGGAACTGGAGCCGGTGGCAGCCTCATTGAACCGCCTGTTGCAGCAGGTCAACCAATTGCTGGAACGCGAGAAACGCTTCATCGCCGACGCCGCCCATGAATTGCGCACGCCGCTGGCGGTGCTACGCATCCATGCACAGAATGCCCAACAGGCTGCCAGCGAGGGCGAACGCGAGCAGGCCCTCGAACAGCTGATCGCCGGCGTCGACCGCACCACCCGGGTGGTCACTCAGCTGCTGACCCTGGCGCGCCTGGAGCCGAGCGCCCAGCGCCTGAGCCTGGCAGACATCGATCTGCTGCCGCTGTGTCGTGAAACCCTGGCCGAGCTGACGCCTTTAGCGCTGGCACGCGGCCAGGAGCTGACGCTGGAGGCCGGCGAGCAGGCCGACTCCCACCTCAGCGGCGATGCGGCGAGCCTGGCCACACTGCTGCAGAACCTGGTCGGCAACGCCCTGCAGTACACACCGGAGGGCGGCCAGATCCAGGTAGGCCTCCAGGCCAACGCGACCACTGTCACGCTGCGGGTGGATGACTCCGGCCCAGGCGTGCCAGTGACACAACGGGACAAGCTGTTCGAGCGCTTCTACCGCCAGAGCGACGGCGAGGGCGCGGGGCTGGGTCTGGCCATCGTCGCGCGTATCGCCGAGCTGCATGGTGCCAGCATCGAACTGGCCGACTCGCCCCTGGGCGGCCTGCAGGTCAGCGTGCACCTGCCCCGCCAGCCGCAGCCAGTGGCGGAATAGGTGCCGCGCGGCGGTGCTGGAGTCGCGAGCCCGCTGCGTCAGAAACCGTCCGTAGGGTGGATGGCCGAAGCCATCCACCGTCCTGCCCACAGCTCCGCAGATACCGTGACAGCCTGCCGCAGCTGACGCGGCCGCTCGCTAAGGTTCGCTTAAGCCAGGCGCCCTAGACTGCCGCCATATCCCCACACGGAGTGCGTGAAAATGGCTGCTTCCACCCCACTGGCGCGCTACGGCCGACTGAGCATCGCCCTGCACTGGCTAATGCTGCTGTTGATTGCCGCGGTCTACGCCACCATCGAACTCAAGGGCAACTTCGCCAAGGGCAGCGAACCGCGAGAACTGCTCAAGCACTGGCACTTCATGCTTGGCATGACGGTATTCGTGCTGGTCTGGCTGCGGCTGATTGCCCGCTGGCTGCATCCGGCACCCAGGGCGCTTGCCGGCGCAGCTTGGGAACACGCCCTGGCCAAACTGATGCACCTGGGGCTGTACGCGCTGATGATCGGCCTACCGCTGCTGGGCTGGCTGACACTGAGCGCGGCGGGCAAGCCGATTCCCTTCTTCGGCCTCGAGCTGCCGGCACTGATTGGTGCGGACAAGAATCTGGCCGGCGATTTCAAGGAACTGCATGAAACGTTGGCGGTAGCCGGCTATTGGCTGATCGGGCTGCATGCCGCGGCCGCGCTGTTCCATCAGTACGTACGCCGCGACGGGACGTTACAGCGGATGCTGCCGTCTTCGCCGCGATCCTGACCTGCCCATCAGAACGCCCAGAAGCTGTAGCGGCCTGGGCGTTCTCATCCGGCCACAAATGAACGAGCAAACAGGAAAATTCCCATCGCGCCCCGGCGTGACCGGCGTAAGACACGCAGGCATCGTTTGCGACTAGACAGCAGCACCAGAGCGGGTGAGCAGATCGGACAGCGACAGGGTAAACATCAACACCAGCCAGAAGCCCGCCCCTAGCGCGAAGAAGCGCACCAACGGCGAGTGTGTGCCGAGTTGAGCGAGGCCGAAAAGCACGAGCGCGGCCTGTCCGGCAGCACAGGCCAGCGCGACATTTGCCCATTGTGGATACCGAATGGCTATCGTCGCGCCAATGGCCAGCAGCACCAGCAAACCGGCATAGATCAGCACAAGCTTGCCTGTTCTCATATCGCCCTCCCGACCAGATAGAGCGAGGGGTAGAGAAAGATCCAGACCATGTCTACCAGATGCCAGTACAGACCGACCATTTCCAGCGTGATGGCCCGCTGTGGCAGCTTCATGTGAGCGAAATGAATGCGCAACACCATCCCCAGCACGATCAGCACGGCAACGCTCACGTGCACCGCATGCAAGGCCGTGCTGAAGAAGTAGATGTTCATGAACAGCCGCGCAGCCTCTGACTTGAGTGGCGATGCCTCACCCGCCCCTGGCAGCAGCCCTTCGCGATATTCCCAGCCATACTCGAATGCCTTCACCCCCAGAAAAGCCAGGCCGAAGAACGCCGTCAACAACAGCAACTGCTGTACCCGGCGGTAATGGCCCAACCGCGAAGCCTGCACCATCAGGCTCATGCACAGGCTGCCGGTCAGCAGCAGCACACTGTTGAAACCGGCCAGAACGGCATGTAGGTGCTGCACCGCCTCGCCAACCGCGGCGGGATGTTGCAGCCGGTAGTAGGTGATGACCAGGAAAAGCACGCCGAACATCATGATTTCGGTGGCGAGGAACAACCACATGCCGAGGAAGCTCGCCTCGCGCTGCTGGGCAGCGGTCTGGTAGGGCTCGGCCAGGTACTGCTCACGCACGTCCATGAGTTGCCTCGGGCGGATAGTCGTAGGCTTCGAAATCGACGATCGGCGTCTGCAGGAAATTGTGCTTCGGCGGTGGCGAGGAAGTACGCCATTCCAGCCCGGCGGCTTCCCAGGGATCATCCGACGCCTTTGGCCCATAGCGTAGCGACCAAAGCAGATAGAAGAACGGCATGACGTAGCCAACCGCCAGTAGCGCCGCCCCCGTCGAGGACAGCACATGGAGGAACTGGAAGTCCTCCGGATAGCCGTGATAGCGCCGCGGCATGCCGAGATAGCCGAGCAGGAACTGCGGGAAGAAGGTCAGGTTGAAGCCGCAGAAGATCATCACCGCGGCGATCTTGCCCCACAGCTGCGAGTACATCCGCCCGGTCATCTTCGGCCACCAGAAGTGCAGCCCGCCGAAGAAGCCGGCGACCGCCGCGCCGACCATGATGTAGTGGAAATGGGCGACCACGAAGTAGGTGTCGTGCACATGCACGTCCGCTGCCAGCAGCGCGAGAAACAGGCCGGTGATGCCGCCGATGACGAACAGGCCGATGAAGGTCAGCGCATAGAGGAAATGCGCATCGATGGTCAGGTTGCTCTTGTAGAGCGTGGCAGTCCAGTTGTAGACCTTGATCGCAGAGGGGATCGCGACCAGGAAGCTGAGCAGCGAGAACACCATGCTGGCGTACATCGACTGCCCGGCGACGAACATGTGGTGGCCCCAGACCATGAAGCCGATCACCGCGATCGCCAGGCTCGAATAGGCGACGAAGCTGTAGCCGAAGATGCGTTTGTGCGCCGCCGCGGTGATCAGCTCGCTCATCACGCCCATCGCCGGCAGGATCATGATGTACACCGCCGGGTGGCTGTAGAACCAGAACAGGTGCTGAAACAGCAGCGGATCGCCGCCCAGGCGAGGGTCGAACACTCCGATGCCGAACAGGTGTTCACCCGCCACCAGCAGCAGCGTGATCGCCAGCACCGGCGTAGCCAGTACCAGGATCACCGACGTGGCGTACAGCGACCAGCAGAACAGTGGCAGGCGGAACCAGGTCATCCCCGGCGCGCGCAGGGTGTGGATGGTGACGATGATGTTCAAGCCGGTGAGGATCGACGAGAAGCCGACGATGAACACACCGAGGATCACCGCCACCACATGACCGTTGCTGAACATCGTCGACAGCGGGGTGTAGAAGGTCCAACCGGTGTCGACGCCGCCAGCCAGCAGCGCGTACAGGGTGAATATCCCGCCGCCGACCAGCAGGTACCAGCTGAACAGGTTGAGCTTGGGAAAAGCCATGTCCTTCGCGCCGATCATGATCGGGATGAGGAAGTTGCCGAACACCGCCGGGATCGACGGGATCAGGAAGAACCAGACCATCACCACGCCATGCAGGGTGAAGGCGCGGTTGTAACCATCGGGGCTGAGCAGGTCGCCCTCGGGTGTGACCAGCTCGATACGCACCAGGCTGGCGGCGAGGCTGCCGAGAAAGAAGAACGCGGTAACGCCGATCAGGTAGAGAATCGCGATGCGTTTGTGGTCGGTGGTCAGCAGCCAGGTACGCAACCCGTGCTCGTCGGCGAGGTAACTGGGCGCGCGGTCGGCGGCAGGGTTCTTCTGGCTCAAGGCTGCATCTCCTCTGAAGTCGGACTGCGCGGGCTGTCGGCATGCGGTTCGCCCTGCCCGCCTTCACCGACCTGCCCGAGCGACTGGATGTATGCGGTCAGGCGCAGTACACCCTCTTCGTCGATCACGTTGGCAAAGCTCGGCATGATCGGCTCGTAACCGGCAACGATGTGCTTGTGCGGCAACAGGATGCTGTCGCGGATGTAGGCCTGATCGGCGAGTACCGAGCTGCCGTCGTCCAGCGCTACCCGGCGGCCGTAGAGTCCCTGCAGATTCGGCGCCTTGGCCACCGAGGCCGGACCGTGGCAGCCGCTGCAGCCGAACTGGCGGAACAATACTGCGCCCTGCTCGGCCAACGACTCGCTGGCACCGGCCTGCGACAGCCAGCGCTCATACTCCTGCGGCGGCTGCACGATCAGCGTGGCGAGCATCTTCGAATGGTCGGTACCACAGTACTCGGCGCAGAACGCCTCATAGCGGCCAGCCTCGGTAGCGTTGAACCACAGCTGCGTGTAGCGCCCGGGCAGCAGGTCCTGCTTGATGCGCAGGGCCGGGAAATACAGGCTGTGGATGGCGTCCTGGGAGATCATGTTCAGCCGCACGGGGCGCCCCACCGGCACATGCAGCGTATTGATCTCGCGCTGCCCGCCGGGGTGCTGGAACTTCCACATCCACTGCTTGGCGACTACCTGGATCTCCATCGCATCGGCCGGTGGCGTGCGGACCTCGTAGTACAGCTTGGCCGAGACCAGGTAGATGATCATCGATCCGATGAAGGGCAGCACGATCCAGGTCATCTCCACCTTCATGCTGCCGCGCGGGCGGTGGTCGCGCGGCACCCTGGTGCCTTTGCGATAGCGGATGGCGAACAGGATGGTAAGCACGAACACCGGCACCACGAAGATCGTCATCATTCCGGTGAACGACCAGACCAGCGCGTCGATGCTCTGCGCATGCTCCGAAGCCGTCTGTGGCCACAAGCGCACGAACTCATTCATCTCCGGCCTCCCGCTTGCGCCGTTCGCGCCATAGCGACAACCCGATGAAACCGAGCAACAGCGCCGCCGTGCCGGTACCGGCAACCTGCAGCGCCCCGATTACCCAGTTGTCATAGCCACCGGTGCGCGGGTTGTAGTGGTAGCAGAGCAGCAGGAGCTGATCGCTGAAATCACCCACCTGCCCTTCCCCTGCCTCGGTCAGCGCCAGGCGCAGGTCGTTGGGTTGATAGCCGAGCCCGTAGAGCCACTGCACCAGGACGCCGGCCGGGCTCAGCGCGGCCACCGCCGAGGCATGGGCGTACTCGTCAATCTGCGCGTCCCAGCGGTAACGAAAACCCAGCGCCTCGCTGACGCGGCCGCTCGATGTCTCCGGCCCGGTCAGCAGATGGACCGCATCCGACCCGGCAAGCCGCGGCCAGCGCCTGGCCAGCCTGTCACGCTCAGCGCGGGCCTCAGCCGGCGTCTCGCGCGGGTCGAAGCTGTAGACGATCAGCACATAATCCCTGCCAAGCTCGAAGGGCACCGCACTGAGCAGATTGAACAGGCTAGCCAGCTGCGTGCCACAGACGTTCGGGCAGTTGTAATAGACCGGCACCAGCACCGCCGGCCGACCGTCGAGCAAATCGCCGAGGGTCACCGGGGTGCCGCTATCGTCGGTGAAACGCGTGTCCAGCGGCACCTGCGCGCCGGGGCGAGCATCGATGCCGGCGGCGGCGAAGGGATCGAAGGGCTCGTCGGCGTGTGCGATCAGACCCAGCGTCAGCAGCCAGGCGGCGAGCAGCAGGCGGGTCGTCATGGCTCGGCCCTCCGCTTGGCCTGTTGCAAACGGATGTCTTCGTCGCCGCGAGCCTCCACCGGCGCCGGCCAGCCGCGCTCGAGCAGCAGCGCACGCGCGCGTTCCAGCGGAATGCGCGCAATGCCGGCCTCGCGGTCGGCCCAGGCGTAGTGGCGCAGGCGCTCCTCCGCCTCGCCAATGACCCGCTTGGCGTTGCGGTGCGCGTCGCCTTCCAGGCGCGGCCGAGGCGGGATGATCGTGTCGCGCTCCAGCGCCGTCACCCGAGCCTCGGGTTCCGAGTTGTAGTAGCCAATCAGCATGCCGACACCCAGCAGCCCGGCCACCAGTGTCGCCAGCAGACCAAAACCGATCACCAGCAGCACCTTGACGTTGGCATCCTGATGCTCGAAACCGTCTTCGCGCGAACGTGGATCGACCGGCACGCTCATGCGGACCTCCTCGGCAGGAGCTGCAGGGCCATCGCCCCTGCGCCCGCTGCCACCGCGGCGGCCATGGCCAGCCCAACCCAGAGCGCGTTCAGCCCGGCCAGACTGGCCAGGCTGAGCCAGGCACCTTCGGCCAGCCCCAGCAGCAGCGTGGCGGCAGCGAGCACGGCCAGCGGTCGATGCCGCCCGGAAAATGGCCACCAGGTCGCGAAGAAGACCAGGCTCTGCAGCGCCACCAGCCAGGTCAACAGCGGCCATTCGCGCCCGCGCACCTCGTACCAGTGCACCTCCTCCGGCAGGTTGCCGTACCAGACGATCAGGTACTGCATGAAATGCAGGTAGATCCACGCCAGCGTCGCGGCGCAAAGCAGCCCGCGCAGCACGCCTGGGCGCGACGCGCCGGCCATCAGGCACAGCAGGATGCAGGCGGCGATGCCCGACAGCAGCAGCCGTCCGAGCCAGAGCAGGCCGAAGATGCTCGAGGCGAAATGCGGCGCCATCGATTGCGCCCAATCCATCGCGGCCAAGGACACACTCAAAACCACCGCGATCAGCCCCAGCCCGGCGCCGGCGGGGTTACGCAAGGTGGTCGGCAACAGCCAGCGCGCCAGCGCCCACCAGAGCGCAACGTAAAGCTGGCCACGCACGACGAAACTCGGCCACCACAACCAGAGCGCGCGAAAGCCGTTGCTGTACTGGTGCATCCATTCGTAAATCAACCCGGCGCCGAGCAGGCCGGGCAGCACCATCAGCACTAGCGCCGGCATGGCCCGGCTCGCCACCAGTGCCCAGGGCCAGAGCTGGTCGCGCGCGCTGCCGCTGACAGGCGCCAGCGCCAGGCCCAGCGCCAACCCGCCGAGCGGAAGGCCGGCAAGCCCGAGCACACTGGCGACGCAGGCTGCCAGGGTGTCGCGCGGAGCCCACAGTAGCCCGACGCCAACGCCCAGCACGCCCAGGGCGAACGCGGACCAGGCCAGCGTGCGCGGATTTCGACCGCTCATGGCTGCGCCTCCAGCGCCTGGCGGTCGGCCAGGGGCAACGCCGCGGCTACAGCGTGCCGAGCCAGCTGCAGGCTGCGGATATGCGCGACGATCGCCCAGCGATCGGCCGGTGCGACCCGCGCGGCATAGCTGTACATCACGCCGTAGCCGTGCTCGATCACCTCGAGGAAATGCCGATCCGGCGCCTGCCGCAAGCGTGCCTCGGCAAAATCCGGCGGCTGCGGAAAGCCGCGGTTGACCACGGTGCCGAGGCCATCGCCGGCCAGTCCATGGCAGGGCATGCAGTTGATGCGATAGCGCTCCTCGCCACGCGCCAGCAGCGCAGCCGTCAGCGGCGGGCGCCTGGCCAGCACCGCCTCCCGGGCCAGCTCGCCGCGGGCGACCGTGCCCAGTGGTGGCGCCTGGTTGACCTTGCCGTCCGGGAAGAACTGGCTCGCCTCCTGCGCATCGGCGCGCGGCTGCCGGGCCATCTGGTCGCAACCGGCGAGCGCGAGGATCGAAGCGGTCAGACACAGGCCGACCCAATAGCGGACGTCGTGGCGCCAGCGGTACGTGATCATGCAGGCACCTCGCTCACCGACACCGCGCGCTCAGCGAGCCACAGGGCAGTCCCGACCGGGTCGAACAGCGGATCGTCGGCGCGGATGCAGAGCAGGAAGCGATCGTCCGTGGCGCGCTGAAACGCCTCCATCTCGAATAACGGATGGTGCAGCAGCGGCAACCGGCAGAGCACCAGCAACCCCAGCAGCGCACCGATTGCCCCGCCGGTGATCGTTAGCAGGAAGGTGATCACCGCGAAGCCCTGCAGCGCGATCAACGGCCGGCCGCCGATATCGAGCGGGTAGCTCCAGTTGGCGTAGAGCTGCATGGCCAGTCCCAGCCCGCCGCCGACCAGCGCGCCGACGATGCCGGCCCAGTAGGCGCCGTTGTTGCGCTGGCCGAGTATCGGCTCGAGCTCGGGTAGCTGGAACGGGCTGTACGCCTCCAGCCGGGTGTAGCCGGCTTCGCGGGCCGCGCGGGCGGCCTCCAGCAGCCGCTCGGGATGGGCGTAGTCGGCGAGCAGGCCGTAGCAGCGCTCAGTCATCGCCGTCTCCCCGAGAGCGGTGCAGCGCCTCCTTCACCTCGAAGGTCGAGATCATGGGCAACAGGCGGATGAACAGGCAGAACGGCACCAGGAACAGGCCGAAGGTACCGATGAACAGCGACCAGTCCCAGAACGTCGGGCTATAGCTCTGCCAGGACGAGGTCAGGTAGTCGCGGGTCGCCGGCACGACAATCAGCATCCAGCGCTCGCACCACATGCCAATGAGCACGCCGACGGCGATCGCCAGCAAGGCCTTGCCACTGCGCCGCACCTGCGGCCACCAGAGCGCCTGCAGGCAGATCAGGTTGAAGAAGATCGCCGTCCACCAGCTCCAGGCCATCGGCCCGCTGAGCCGCTCCATCGTCACGGTGATCTCATGCTCCTTCCCCGAATAGAAGGCGATGAAGGTGTCGGCGAAATAGCCATAGGCGGTCATCCAGCCACTGGCCAGCAGCAGTACGCCGAGCACGTCGAGGTGCTTGCGCGTGATCAGCAGGTGCCAGCCGAAGAAGCGTCGCAGGCCCAGCGCGATCACGATCACCAGGGCGAAGCCGGAGAAGATCGCACCGGCGACGAAATACGGCGGGAACACCGTCGAGTGCCACCCGGTTTCCGGCGCCAGATCGAGCAGGAAGGAGTAGCCGCTGGACACTGCGAACACCAGCGGAATCGCCAGTAGTGCGACGAAACGGTAGGCCCGGCGCCAGTGTGCCCAGTGCGATGAGGCGCCACGCCAGCCGAACGCCAGCAGGCCGTAGAACACCTTGTAGCGGCGCTTGCGGGCGTGGTCGCGGGCCGAAGCGAAATCCGGAATGGCACCGATGTAGATGAATATCAGCGAGACGAACAGGTAACCGAGCACGGCGAAGAAGTCCCAGGCCGTCGGGCTCTTGAACTGTGGCCACAGCTCCATGGTGTTCGGGTAGGGAGCGCTCCAGTAGAACAGCCACGGCCGGCCCAGGTGCAGGATCGGGTAGATGCCGGCACAGACCACCGCCATGATCGTCATCAGCTCGGCCAGGCGGTTGAGCGAATTGCGCCACGGACGGTTGAGCAGCAGCAGCATCGCCGAAATGAAGGTGCCGGCATGACCAATCCCCAGCCACCACATGTAGTTGAGGATGGGAAAGCCCCAGTTGACCGGGATGTTGTTGCCGAACACGCCGACGCCACGCCAGAGCACCACCACTGCCGAGGCGACGAACAAGCCCAGCAACAGGCAGCTGGCGATGAACAGCGCCCACCAGGCGCGGCGATAGCGGGCGAAATCCACCGGAATGGTCAGCACACGGTCGGACACCTCGCCGAGCGGCAGCTGGCGCGGCAGGAAGTGCGGCGTGTCGGCACCCCGGTAGCGCGGGTCGAGCTCGGCGTGGCTCATGAGTTGCCCTCCACGACCTTCGGCAGCTCGACCAGCCCCAGGTAGGTGGTCTTCGGTCGCGTGCCGACCTCTTCCAGTAGGGCGTAGTGACGCCGGGTGTCGCGGCCCTCGCGCACCCGCGCGGCGGGGTCGGACAGGTTGCCAAAGACGATCGCCTGAGTCGGGCAGGCCTGCTGGCACGCGGTCTGTACCTCACCGTCAGCCACAGGCCGGTCTTCGATGCGCGCGGCGATTCCGGCCTCGCTGATGCGCTGCACGCAGTAGGTGCACTTCTCCATGACACCGCGCGAGCGCACGGTGACGTTGGGGTTGCGCTGATGCTGGATCGACGGCTCGTCGTCGCCGGTCCAGTCGAACCAGTTGAAGCGGCGCACCTTGTACGGGCAGTAGCTCGAACAGGTGCGGGTGCCGATGCAGCGGTTGTAGATCTGCTCGTTCAGCCCGTCCGGGCCGTGCACGGTGGCGTTGACCGGGCAGCCGACCTCGCAGGGCGCTTGCTCGCAGTGCATGCAGGGCACCGGCTGGAAGGCCGAGGACTCCGGCTCGGCCGGGTCGCCCTGGTAGTAGTGGTCGACCCGCAGCCAGTGCATGTTGCGGCCGATGGCGACCTGCTCCTTGCCCACCACCGGGACGTTGTTCTCGGCCTGGCAGGCAACCACGCAGGCGTTGCAACCGATGCACTGGTCCAGATCGATGGTCATGCCCCACACCGGTTCGCTCGGCGGCGTCGGCGGGTAGAGCGTCTTGCGCGGCTCGGCCGGATACGTCGGTTTTGCCGCAACCTTGCGGTAGGCCGTCTCGCGTGGCTCGCTCCTGATGATTTGCTTGCCGTGCGGAATGTGCTGCGGCTGGGTGGTCGCCAGCGGCAGGTACTCACCGGTCCTCTCCAGCGTTGCGCCGCGGCGCAGCCAGGGTTCGTCAGCTGTGCGCAGCGGCGCGATGTCGTAACCCTGGTCATCGCCTACCCGCCCGGCACGGGTGCGGCCGTAGCCGGCGTACAGACTCAGCGTGCGCTCGGCGTGGCCGGGCATGATCCACACAGGGCCGACAATCACCTGCTTGCCCAACGTGACCCGTACCACGTCGCCGTTGGAAAGCCGCTGCTCCTCGGCGAGCTTTGGCGCAACACCGATGACGTTGTCCCAGGTCAGCTTGGTGATCGGCTTGGGCAGCTCCTGCAGCCAGCCGAGGTTGGCCAGTCGACCGTCCCACACGCAGGGGTCGGGCAGAAAGCGCAGGGACAGGCCTTCGGCCGCGGCGGGCGGCGCGCCCCAAGCCAGCGGCCGTGCATCGACCTTCACCGGCGGCAGTTCCGAGTCGGGCAGAAAGCCGCGTTCCAGCGCTTGGCGCCAGGCGCTTTCGTCGAGCGATTGCCAGGTCTTGCGCAGCTCGGCGCGGCCGCTCGGGTCGAGATCGCCCTGCAGCAGCGCGAGGATCTCCGACAGCGTGCGGCTGCTGTAGAAGGTGCGCACCAGCGGCTGGCCGAGGCAGACGCTGCCATCCGCGGCGCGGCCGTCGTGCCAGCCGTCGAGGTCGTGGGTCAACGGCAGGTGCCAGTGGCTGAAGGCAGCGGTCTCGTCGTAATAGAGCCCGGCATGGATGCGCAACGGGACACGGTCGAGCGCCTCGGCGAACGCGAGATCGGCCGGCGCCGTGTTCACCGGGTTGCAATCGAGCATCAGCAGCGTCTCGACCTGGCCGGCATGCATCGCCTCGACCAGCGCCGGCAGCTCGGCCAGACGTTGCCCGCCGGCCTCCAGCCAGAGCACCGGCTCACTGTAATCGAGCGTATGGCCTACATTGCCGAGCCGCGCGTTGAGCCGGTGCACGGCGGCCTGCACGTCCAGCGGGGTCCGCTCGCCAGCGGTGATCAAGCAACGGCCGCGCCGCGCCTCGAGCCCGCGGGCGACGGCCTCGATCCAGCGCTGACGTTCGGCCGGCAATGGCTCGGCGGGACCGCGCCCCTCGCCGAGCGCGGCCGCCAGTGCCTGCAGGTAACGCGGCAGCTCGTCGGGTTCGATGCGCTTGCGCTCGCTGGCCCTGGCGCCGGTCAGCGTCGGCACCGATTCGACGATCAGCAGCCGCGCCTCCCCCTCCCCCTTCGCTGCGGCGCGCTTGCGTTCACCCCAGCGCACGGCGTGCGGCAGCTCGCGCGGCCCCGTGCCGAGCCAGTCGTGCTCGAAGCTAAGCACCCACTCGGCCGCATCGAAGTGGTAATGAGTTTCCAGCGGCCGGCCAAAGGCACGCTCGGCGGCACGGTAGCCGTCGCCTTCAAAGGGCTCGAAGCGATACAGACGGGCCTCGGGCCAGCGCTGCAAGAGGTCGCCGAGCTGGCGTTGCAAGGTCGGTGAACTGCTGGCGCCGAGCAGCAGGTGCAGGCCACGGCCGCGCTGCTGATCGAGGCGCTCGGCGACGCCGCTGGCCTCGTGCTGAAAGCTGTCCCAAGTGGTGTCGACACCCTTGAAGCGTGGCACCTGCGAGCGGTCCGGGTCATACAGCTGAAGAATCATCGCCTGGATGAAGGCGGTACTGGCGCCGCCGCTGGCCGGGTGCTGCGGGTTGCCTTCGAGCTTGGTCGGACGGCCGACGTGGGTACGCCCGAGCACCGGCTGTGCGTAGCCGGCGAAGGCTACCGAACTGGCATACCACTGCGCCTCGCCGGGGATGAGTTTTTCCGGTTGGCGGACGTAGGGCACGCCCTTCTCCGGCTTGCCACAGCCGGCCAGGCCGGCCATTGCCAGCGAGGCGCCCATCACCTGGAGGAAGCGGCGACGGTCCATCTGCGGCGCAACCGAGGGAAACTCGGTCTCGACGAATTCGGCGAAGGCCGGCTCGTCGGCCAACTGTTCGAGGCTGCGCCAGTAGCGCGGACCGCGCTCGTTTTCCAGACGCGCACGGATGGCCGTCCAGTCGAGTGGTGTGCGGTGCTGCGGGTTGGCGTCGTCTCGAATGTCCATGGCTTACCGGTGGCAGGTGTAGCAGTGGGTCAGGTCGCCTTCGGCGATGCGTCGCTTGCGCATCAGCGCCTCACCGAGGGCGCGCCGGTCACCAGCGTAGTGCCAGCTCATGTCGGTCACTGCGGCGCGCGGTCGTAGCCGCGGCGCCGGGTCCTGATGACAGTCCAAGCACCAGCTCATGCTGAACGGCTCGGCCTTGCGCATCAGCGGCATGCTGTCGACCTGCCCATGGCATTCGGCGCAGCCGACGCCGGCGTTCACGTGCACACCGTGGTGGAAGAACACGTAGTCCGGCAGCTCGTTGACCCGGTTCCAGTGCAGCGGCTCGCCCTGCACGAGGCTCTGGCGCACCGGCGCGAGCATCTCGGCGCCGGTCCACAACTGCGAATGGCAGCTCATGCAGGTGTGCGTCGGTGGCAGGCCGGCCACGGCGCTCGTCTCGACATTGTCGTGGCAGTAGCGGCAATCGATCTGCAGCGCGCCGGCGTGGTGTTCGTGGCTGAAGGGCACAGGCTGGTCCACCGTCAGCCCCACGCCGGTGACATAGGACGAACGCGACAGTATGACGAACGCGACGAAACCCCCGACCAGCCCCAGGAACAGCAGGAGCAGGGCCAGGCGCAGCCACATGTCGGCAGAACGCGGGAAGAGCTGGGCCATCAGACGAACGGCATCCGGGTCGTTTGGTTTTTGTATCCGTCTGTTTCTGGCCCGTGCGCACGGCATGAGTTCAACGCCACGGCCAAATCCATACAAATCGGCGGGGAACGTTTCCGGAGGCCGGTCAGTCAGCTATGGACAACAGCTAGCCTCGACCGCCGCACCCACGGCGGAACGAGCGCCGACAGGACCCGCCGGACCGTGCCGGCACCAGGCCAGGGAACGCCGGCCCGCCCCACCACCGCGACAAGACGGAGGCCTGATGAGCGACTGCACGATCCATTACGACGGCAAAGCCCTGGTCGGTAAGGCCGACACCCCGCTGATCGACTTTCTCGCCAAGCATGGCATCGACCTGCCGCACGTCTGCTACCACAGGGCGCTCGGCTCACCGCAAACGTGCGACGTGTGCTGGGTCCAGGTCGACGGCGAACTGGTGCGCGGCTGCACGCTCAAGGCACGCGACGGCCTGCAGGTGACCAGCGAGATCGCCGAGGCGAAGGCCGCACGCGAGGAAGGCATGGACCGGCTGGTGGCCAAGCACGAGCTGTACTGCACGCTGTGCGAGCACAACACCGGCGACTGCACGCTGCACAACACCTACGCGCAGATCAATCCTCCGATCCAGCGCTACGAATTCAAGCGCAAGCCGTACGAGAAGGACCACTCCAACCCCTTCTACACCTACGATCCGGACCAATGCATCCTCTGCGGGCGCTGCGTCGAGGCCTGCCAGAACGTCGAGGTCAACGAGACCTTGTCGATCGATTTCACCATGGAGCACCCGCGGGTGCTGTGGGACGGCGGCAAGCCGATCGACCAGTCGAGCTGCGTCAGCTGCGGCCATTGCGTCACCGTATGCCCGTGCAACGCGCTGCTGGAAAAGACCATGCAACCCGACGCCGGCCCGTTCACCGCGCTGCCGCAGGACGTCAAGCGGCCGATGATCGACATGGTCAAGACGCTCGAGGAGACCATCGGCGCGCGGCCGATCACCGCCCTCTCGAAGATGGACATGCACTGGCGCCAGCCGGAAATCAAGCGCACCAAGACCGTGTGCACCTACTGCGGCGTGGGCTGCTCGTTCGAGATGTGGACACGCGACCGGCACATCCTCAAGGTGCAGCCGATGGTTGACGCCCCGGCCAACGGCATTTCTACCTGCATCAAGGGCAAGTTCGCCTGGGACTTCGTCAACGACCCGAAACGCCTGACCACGCCGCTGATCCGCGAGAACGGCCAGTTCCGCGAAGCGAGCTGGGATGAGGCGCTGGACCTGGTCGCCCATCGCCTGCTGCAGATCCGCGACACCCACGGGCCGGACGCCATCGGCTTCATCGGCTCGAGCAAGGCGAGCAACGAAGAGGCCTATCTGACACAGAAGATCGCCCGCGCGATCATCGGCACCCACAGCGTCGACAACTCGTCGCGCTACTGCCAGAACCCGGCGACCAAGGGCCTGTTCCGTACCGTCGGCTACGGCGGCGACTCGGGCACCATCGAGGACATGGAAAAGGCCGACCTGATCGTCATCGTCGGCAGCAATCTGTCCGAGAACCACCCGGTGATCGCCTCCAAACTGAAGGCGCAGAAGAAGCATCGTGGGCAGAAGCTAGTGGTGTTCGACCCACGCCGCCACGAGATGGCCGAGCGTGCCGACCTGCACCTGCGGCCCAACTCGAGTACCGACCTGGTCTGGGCCTCGGCGCTGTCGCGCTACATGTTCGACCACGGCTATGCAGACGAGGAATTTCTGCGCGCGCGGGTCAATCAGGTCGAGGAATACCGGAAGTCGCTCGAGCCCTTCACCATGGACTTCGCTGCCGAGGTCACCGGCATCGCCAAGGATCAATTGATCGAGGCCGCCGAGCTGATCGGCCAGGCCGAATCGGTGTGCCTGCTCTGGGCCATGGGCATCACCCAGCACAGCCACGGCTCGGATACCAGCACGGCGCTGTCGAACCTCTTGCTGGTCACCGGCAACTACGGCCGCCCCGGCACCGGCGGCTACCCGATGCGCGGCCACAACAACGTGCAGGGTGCCAGCGACTTCGGTTGCCTGAAGAACATGTACCCCGGCTACGAGAAGGTCACCGAGGAGAAAAACCGCGATAAGTGGGCCGCGGCCTGGGGCGTGCCAAAGGATCGCCTGCCGCTGGAGAAAGGCAACGACAACTTCACCATGGTGCAGAAGGCCGACGAAGGCGAGGTGAAGGCGATGTACATCATCGGCGAGGAAACCGCCTTCTCCGACGCCGATAGCAAGAACGTCCACAGTGGCTTCGAACACCTCGAATTCATGGTGGTGCAGGACATCTTCATGAGCCGCACCGCTGAATTCGCCGACGTGGTCTTACCCGCCTGCCCCTCGGTGGAGAAGGACGGCACCTTCACCAACACCGAGCGGCGCATCCAGCGCTTCTACCAGGTGCTGCCGCCGCTGGGCAACAGCCGTCCGGACTGGCAGATTTTCACCGACCTGGCCAAGCGCATGGGTCATGACTGGGGCTACAGCCACCCGAGCCAGATCATGGACGAAGCGGCCAGCATCGCGACCATGTTCCAGGGCATCAGCTACGAGCGGCTCGAAGGCTGGCAATCGCTGTTCTGGCCGATGCAGAGCGACGGCAGCACCACACCGCTGCTCTACACCGAGCGCTTCCATACCGACGACGGCAAGGCCGTGCTGTTTCCGCTGGAATGGAAGGAGCCGGCCGAAGCCGCCGACGACGAGTACGACATCATGCTCGACAACGGCCGCATGCTCGAGCAGTTCCAGGCCACCAACCAGACCGGGCGCGGCCCACGCATCTGGTCGCAAGCGCCGAACTGGTTCGTCGAGGTCAGCCCGGAACTGGCCGCCGAGCGCGGCATCGAGGACGGTACCTGGCTGAAGATCAGCTCGCGCCGCGGCTCGGTGGAGGTGCGTGCCACAGTGACCGAGCGAGTCGCCGGCAAGACGCTGTTCATGCCCATCCACCAAGGAAAGCCTGGCCTCAACCTGCTGACCGGCGAGCACCACGATCCCGACGTGAATACGCCGGCCTACAAGGAAACCGCGGTGAAGCTGGAAGTGCTGGCCGAAAAAGGCGAACCGCCATTGCCGTCCAACAGCTTCCGCCACGCCAAGCGCACCCCCAACGAAGGTGTGCCCGTCGAGGTGAAGTGGTACCGCGACGACTACGTCGCCCCGCCCGCCCAAGCCCCGCATCCGGAGAGATTCTGATGGCCCAGCGAATCAACTACGACGTCAAGCCGACGCCGATCGGCCCCAGCGCGCGCGAGGAACTCGATACCCTGCTCGAAACCCTGCACCAGCGTGGCGTGCTGCGCTTTGCCAACGACCTGGCGGGCTCGCATGACCGCGTGCTCAAGGTACTGGTCGATGGGATGAGCAAGGAAGGCTCGCTCAATGCCGTGCAGAACCTGTCGATCCTCGGCATGGCGCTGTCGCGCATCGAGCCCGCGCAATTCTGCAAAGTGGTGTTTGCCTTCCAAGAGGCCTTCCATGCCGTCGGGCATTACAAACCCGACGGCAAGCACGACGAGGCGCCAGGCGTTACCGGCGCCTACAAGATGCTCCACGACGATGAACTGTGGGCGGCGCTGACGCCCATCATCGAGGGGCTCAAGAGCTTCGCGGGCGGTCTGGACAAGGACGCGGAAAAACCGATCACCAGGTTCAGTGGCAAGCAGACCGAGCAATGAGGCGAAGTGGCTATGGCCGTTACCGGTCGTTACCGCTCGAACACAAGCGAGCAGCCGGTGCTTGGTGAACTCCGGCTGCTCGTTGCAAGTATGGCTGGCATTGGTACCGATCGCGGGCTCGCATCGGTCAGGGGCTGGTACAGCGATACCAGCCACGGTAACCGACGTGCAGGCCCTGCTCCAGCTCGAACAGCATGTCGGCCTCACGCTGTTCGGCCGGCCTTGAATCGACCCCTTCGCCCGCTGGCTCGATCCTGACCGACATACCGTCACCACTCAGTGTGAAACCACCGACTTCAGCCTCATGCCCCGCAAGCTTTACCAATCGGCCATGGATCTTCACTACCCCCTGGCCGGCGTTATCGCCAGTCACCTGAAAAACCGCCACGGGCTTGCTTTCCGCTGTGTAGGCGAAAGCACACCGCGGGCCTACACCCAGCACTTTCTCGATTTCGGCAGCGTCCAGCGTCTGCGGATCGATGGTTGGGATGTCGGGCGTGCCCACCGCTTCACGCGCACCGACCATCTTCGGTGACGGGTCGCTCATCAGCGGCTTTTCAACACCCTCTCCAGGCGCGGGATCGCCACAGGCGGCCAGCGACAGAACCGCGAGAGGCGCAAGCAATTTACAAGCGAGCGAACCCTGGCCGCTCCGGTGCAGATGAAGACGCATCAGTCGACCCTCTCAAGTTCGTTGATCAGATACTTCATTTCCGATATTTCACGACGCTGAGCCGCAATGATCTCATCGGCCAGTTTGCGAACCCGCGGGTCGGTAATTTGCGCGCGCTCGCTGGTCATGATCGCAATCGAGTGATGGGGGATCATGGCTTTCATATATTCGGCATCACCAACGGTAGCCTGGCTACGGACCAACCAGAGCGTCAGGGCAAATACAACGACGCTGCCGATATATATAGCGATATTGATCCGCTTTTTCTGATACATGCTCAGCATGAAACTCAGCATGATGACGGCCATGACAGCACCCATCAACAGCGCCATCCAGGCGCGGGTCTCGCTCCAAAATACATGTTCGAATGCGTAAGTATTCAAATACATCAAGCCGAACATGACGACTGTAGAAGTTGCGATCATGGCGGCGAAGCGCCAATAAGACATCTGCATCATCGTTTTCCTTTCAGTTCCCGTGCGTACCTGATTGCTGACCTAGCGCGGCATATTCGCTGGCAGACATGCCAGGCAGCTGTTTCACGAAAGCGGCGATATTCCAGAGCTCTCCATCGTCATGCGTTTCGCCGAAAGCCGGCATCGCCGACATACGCACGCCATGCTTGATCAGCCAGAACACCTCGTTCGGCTGCCAATGTGCTGCCTCCTCGACGAGATGCGGTGGTTGCGGTAAAAGGCCTCGAGCCCACTCGGCGCGTTCCACGCCTGGGCCTGCATGGCAGTGCTGGCACATCGCCTTGTAATGCTCTGCACCGGCCGCGATCTGCTGCTCGGAGAGTTCCGGCACGTCCAGGCCCTCCGCTCTGGCTGCCACTGAGTTCTCCATGGTGGTGGTCAATACCCAGCGAACAAAGGGTGAGTGATCTTGAGAAGCGGCAACGTTGTATGCACCGGTATATGCAACTAGCAATACCAGCGACAAAACAAGCAAAGCGGCCAATACAAGCCCAACCACTAAGCCTTTTAGCAAGGAACTCTGAGTTTTTTGCATAAGTGATTATGCCTCTAGGTTAATCAGCGGCGCCTGAGGCATAGACAAAACAACACGGCGCATAGTTGCCAACAAATAGTTACCTTACAAAAAAGTAATCTAGGCAGGCGAGGCAAAACGCTATTGGTCAGCTCTAACCGATCTTCTAGTTAGTCGACTATCTATATTCTTGAATTATGTGCAGACTGATCGCTGCAGGGGCTGTATTGTCTGATCGAGCGAGAGCCGGTGGCGCCTTTGGCCGTACGCTATAACCGGTGAGACCGCGATCTTTCAGAGCCAAGACGGACGGACTGGATCATGCGTGTCGCTGTTGACGACAGACGCACCATCGATCGAACTGAGCGCTGCTCAAACCGATTTTGTGGAGTACGCAGACAGCGGCAGCGGCATCGATAGAGCGCTCGGTAGCTGAGTTGGATCTTGTTGGTTGCCGCGGCCAGCCACTTCGAGCGCAACGATGGTTGTACGCTGGCCCTGATGGCCATACGCCGCAGACGCGAGCACTGACGATAAAAAGATCTGCCGCAAGAATTACGCAAGGGCCAAACAGCGGACACAAAAAAAGCTGCCCTAGGGCAGCTTTTCTTGTCTCATCACGTCCATAGGAAGTGAACTGAGTAATATGGCGCAGCGGACGGGACTCGAACCCGCGACCCCCGGCGTGACAGGCCGGTATTCTAACCGACTGAACTACCGCTGCGCGTCGGCCGGACTTTCGTCCGAAATCTCACAAAGGTTGGTGGCTGATGACGGGATCGAACCGCCGACCCCCTGCGTGTGATGCAGGTGCTCTCCCAGCTGAGCTAATCAGCCGATCGCCTTGCGAGGCGCGCAATTTACTCACCCCCCTAAGCTAAGTCAACAGCAGCATTGAATTTTTTTTACCCAAGCGTGGTCAACTGAGACTGCCGCATCGCTTTGTAACTTTGTTCGGGCACCATCCGCTCACCCGGATTGTCTGAAATTTCGGCTGCGGTATCGTCAAAAGTGATCTAGAAATGCTGTAACGCCTGACAACAGCCCCGCGCCCAGGGAACCTACAACAAGAGCGCCACGGAGTATTTCGCTTGCCATTGCCGGGAAAACTGCGCAATTACCGTCAACACGTCCCACTGCTTGCCAGCATCGTGCTCCTTTGTATCTACGCCGTTTATCTGGCCACCCGGCTCGAGCAGTGGCTGGATCTGAGCCGTGCGCCAGCGCCGGCAGATATCTATGAGCAGAACGTCGGCGGCGCGAGCGGACCCGACATGCAGCGGCTGGAGATCCTGTTCGGCTCGGCCGCGCCCTCCGACGTGTATGCGCCCTCGGCAGCCGCCAGCGGTTTCACCCTGCGTGGCAGCTTCGTGCACATCGAGCCAGAGCGATCGAGCGCCATCATCCAGGTCGATGGGCAGCCACCGAAGCTGTACTGGCAGGGACAGGACCTGCAGGATGGCGTGAGCCTGCATAAGGTCTATCCCAACCATGTGGAATTGCTGCGCAACGGCACCGTAGAGGTGCTGCATTTTCCCGAAACTCGATCGCCAGCCTACGTTCCGAATGAGCCGACCTATCCGGAAGAAACAGCCACTGGCGAACTCGCGACGGACGAGTCGCAGCTGATGCAGCAACAGATGGACGCCCTGCGCCAGCAGCTGGAAGAAGCCGTCATCCAGCCTGACGCCGCACCCTCCAACGACCAGCCCATGGAAGACGATTGACCGATGCCGAAGCCTTTCTCGCGCTCACTGCTTGCCCTGCTAGCCACCGGCCTGCTGGCCGCCCCGCTGCCCTTGATCGCAGCCGAACCGGGTATCGAACCGAGTCCGAATCAGCAAGACGGCTGGACCATCAACCTCAAGGACGCCGACATCCGCGCGTTCATTGATCAGATCAGCCAGCTCAGCGGCCAGACGTTCATCGTCGATCCGCGAGTGAAGGGCCAGGTCAGCGTGGTATCCAATGCGACCCTGTCGCTGAGCGAGGTCTATCAGCTGTTCCTTTCGGTAATGGCGACGCATGGATTCAGCGTACTGACTCAAGGTGATGTCGCGCGGGTCATACCGAACGCCGAAGCCAAGGCGGAAGCCGGAGGTGGGCCGACCGGCGGCGACCAGTTGGAGACCCGGGTAATCCAGGTGCAACACACCTCCGCCGCCGAGCTGATACCCCTGATCCGCCCACTGGTTCCGCAGTACGGCCATCTCGCAGCCGTTTCATCGGCCAACGCGCTGATCATCAGCGACCGCAGCGCCAATATCGCGCGCATACAGGATCTGGTGGACCAGCTCGACCAGGCCGAAAGCAACGACTACAGCGTGCTCAACCTGCGCCATGGCTGGGCGGTCGATATTGCCGAGGTCCTACGTAACGCGATGATCCGCGGCGAAGCCAAAAGTGCACCGGGCGTGCAGATCATTGCCGATTCGCGCACCAATCGACTGATCTTCATCGGCCCACGCGAGGCACGGGGCAAACTCGCCGCACTGGCTCAGTCACTCGACACGCCAGCCACCCGTTCGGCCAATACTCGCGTCATCCGCTTGCGCCACAACGATGCGAACTCCCTTGCCGAAACACTTGGCGACATCTCCGAAGGCCTGCAGAACCCGGACACTGGCGAGGCTGGCAGCGGTACCGGGCGGTCGCAGAACATCCTGATTCGTGCCGATGAAAGCCTGAATGCGCTGGTGCTGCTGGCCGATCCCGAGCTGATCGGTACGCTGGAGAGCATCGTCAGGCAGCTGGACGTTCCGCGCGCGCAAGTCATGGTCGAGGCGGCCATCGTCGAAGTCTCGGGCGACATCACCGATGCGCTCGGCGTGCAGTGGGCCATTGACGCCCGCGGCAGTACTGGCGGCGCCGGCGGCGTAAGCTTCGGCAACACCGGCATTTCGGTCGGAAGCGTACTGAATGCGATCAATGAGAACGAAATCCCCAGCGAGCTGCCAGACGGCGCGATCATCGGCGTCGGTACGCGCAGTTTTGGTGCCCTGATCACCGCACTGTCCTCCAACAGCAAGAGCAATCTGCTGTCGACACCCAGCCTGCTGACCCTGGACAACCAGGAAGCGGAGATCCTGGTCGGCCAGAACGTGCCATTCCAGACCGGCTCCTACACCACCGACTCGGCTGGAGCGAACAACCCGTTCACCACCATCGAGCGCCAGGACATCGGTGTGACGCTCAAGGTCACACCGCACATCAACGAGGGGGCCACCCTGCGCCTGCAGATCGAGCAGGAAATATCGTCCATCGCCCCGAGTGCCAGTTTGACGGCACAGGCCGTCGATCTGGTGACCAACAAACGCTCGATCAAGAGCACCATCCTCGCCGAGGATGGCCAGGTTATCGTCCTTGGGGGCCTGATCCAGGACGACGTGACGCGCACCAACGCCAAGGTACCGCTGCTCGGCGATATCCCCCTGCTCGGCGCGCTATTCCGCTCTACACAGGAGACTCACGTCAAACGCAATCTGATGGTCTTCCTGCGGCCGACGGTGATACGCGATCGCGCCGGGCTCGCCGCGCTGTCCGGGAAGAAATACAGCGATATCCGGGTGATCGAGACCGATTCGGCCAGTCCGACCATCCTTCCGGCCAATCCTACGCAGCTGTTCGATGGCCGAGGCGAGCCCGCACCGGCCATCGATCTACGTCAGTAACCGACGGCGCCTGGCGGCGTTGCGTGTTCAGCAGGGGATGAGGCAACCAACCCCACAGCGGCAGTCGAACGGTGCCGCTATGGGATGGTGCGGTGGCTCAGAGTGCGGCCAACCCGCGGGCCAGGTCGGCCTTGAGATCGTTCACGTCTTCCAGACCCACCGCAACGCGTATCAGGCTGTCGCTGATGCCCGCGGTCGCGCGATCCTCGGCCGACAGCCGACCATGGGTGGTCGAGCCGGGATGGGTGATGGTGGTCTTGCTGTCGCCCAGGTTGGCAGTGATCGAGATCAGCCGGGTGGCGTCGATGAAACGCCAGGCGCCCGCCTTGCCTCCGGTCACTTCGAAACTCAGCACCGCGCCGAAGCCCTTCTGCTGACGCTTGGCCAGCTCATGCTGGGGATGGCTCGGTAACCCAGCGTAGTACACGCGCTCCACGCCCGGCTGCTGCTCCAGCCACTCGGCAAGCGTCTGAGCACTGGCGCAATGGGCCTGCATGCGCAGACGTAGTGTTTCCAACCCCTTGAGGAACACCCAGGCGTTGAATGGACTGAGCGTCGGCCCGGCCGTGCGCAGAAAGCCGACCACTTCCTTCATCTGCTCGCTGCGCCCGGCTACCACGCCGCCCAGGCAGCGACCCTGCCCGTCGATGTACTTGGTCGCCGAATGAATGACGATATCCGCGCCCAGCGCCAACGGCTGCTGCAGGATTGGCGTGCAGAAGCAATTATCCACTGCCAACATCGCGCCCTTGTCATGGCAGAGTTGCGCCAGCGCAGCGATATCCACCAGCTCCGCCAACGGGTTGGACGGCGATTCGACGAACACCAGCCTGGTGTTCTCCTTGAAGGCGGATTCCCATGCAGCGAAATCGGTGAGCGGCACGTAATCGACCTGCACACCGAAGCGCTTGAAGTACTTCTCGAACAGCGAGACGGTGGCGCCGAACACGCTGCGCGAAACCAGTACATGGTCACCAGCCGAACATAGGCTCATCACCGTAGCGAGGATCGCTGCCATTCCGGAAGCGGTGGCGACGGCCTGCTCGGCGCCCTCCAGCGCGGCGATACGCTCCTCGAATGCCCGTACGGTCGGATTGGTGTAGCGCGAGTAGACGTTGCCCGGCACATCGCCGGCGAAGCGAGCAGCCGCGTCGGCGGCGCTGCGGAACACGTAACTAGAGGTGAAGAACAACGGCTCACCATGCTCGGCCTCCGGCGTGCGGCGCTGGCCGGCGCGCACTGCAAGGGTATCGAGCCCGACCCCTTCGAGATCGCTATCGAGCCGTCCGGCTTCCCATTCAATGGTCATAGTCTTGCCTCAGCCGGCGCAGCTTTGCCGCGTCCGGCATGGATCAGTTGTTGTACAGATCGATGATCGCGCTGACCGCATTGGTCTTGGCCTTGCTCAGATCGTTGCGTGCCTGCTCGATCTTCTGCAGGTAGACCTCGTCGATATCGCCAGTGATGTAGTTGCCGTCGAACACCGCGCAATCGAAGTTCTCGATCTTGACCTTGCCGCCGCCTACCGCATCGATCAGGTCCTCCAGATCCTGGTAGACCAGCCAGTCGGCACCGATCAGTTCGGCCACTTCCTCGGTGGTGCGGTTGTGCGCGATCAGCTCGTGGGCACTAGGCATGTCGATGCCGTAGACGTTGGGGTAGCGCACCGCCGGCGCCGCCGAGCAGAAGTAGACATTCTTCGCCCCGGCTTCGCGGGCCATCTGGATGATCTGCTTGCAGGTAGTCCCACGCACGATGGAATCGTCCACCAGCATGACGTTCTTGCCGCGGAACTCCAGATCGATGGCGTTTAGCTTCTGGCGGACCGACTTCTTGCGCGCAGCCTGGCCGGGCATGATGAAAGTGCGGCCGATGTAGCGGTTCTTGACGAATCCTTCGCGGAACTTCACGCCGAGCCGGTTGGCCAGCTCCAGCGCCGCGGTGCGGCTGGTATCCGGGATCGGTATGACCACGTCGATATCGTGGTCCGGACGCTCGCGCAGAATCTTGTCGGCCAGCTTCTCGCCCATACGCAGACGCGCCTTGTACACCGAAACGCCGTCCATCAGGGAGTCGGAGCGCGCCAGATAGACGTACTCGAAGATGCATGGCGCGAGCTTCGGCGCGTCCGCGCACTGGCGGGTGAACAGCTTGCCGTCAGTGGTGATGTACACCGCCTCACCCGGCGCCAGGTCGCGAATCAGGGTGAAGCCGAGCACATCGAGTGACACGCTTTCCGAAGCGATCATGTACTCGACGCCTTCGTCGGTGTGGCGCTGGCCGAAGACGATCGGGCGAATTGCATTCGGGTCGCGGAAACCGACGATGCCATAACCGGTCACCATCGCCACCACGGCGTAACCACCGCGGCAACGCTCGTGGACCTTGCTGACGGCCGCGAAGACGTCTTCTTCGGTCGGCTGCAGCTTGCCGCGCACGGCCAGTTCGTGGGCGAACACGTTGAGCAGCACCTCGGAATCTGAGCTGGTGTTCACGTGGCGCAGATCCGACTCGTAGATCTCCTTGGTCAGCTGGTCGACATTGGTCAGGTTGCCGTTGTGCGCCAGGGTGATGCCGTACGGCGAGTTCACATAGAACGGCTGGGCTTCGGCCGAACTGGAGCTGCCGGCTGTGGGGTAACGGATATGGCCGATGCCCATGTTGCCAACCAGGCGCTGCATGTGGCGCTGCTGGAATACGTCGCGCACCAGGCCGTTGTCCTTGCGCAGAAACAGGCGACCGTCGTGGCTGGTCACGATACCGGCTGCATCCTGGCCGCGGTGCTGCAGTACGGTAAGCGCGTCATATAGCGCCTGATTGACGTTCGACTTACCGACGATGCCGACAATGCCACACATGCAAGGAACCCCTCAGTTATTACAAGCTGGCCGAATGCGCAGGCAGACCGAGCATCCGGGAAAAATACTCAACCGGCCGGGTTAAGCGAACCGGCGACCCACTGGCCGCTGAACCCGAGAATCAGGTTCTTCGACCAATCGGCGATCAGTAGAAAATGCGGCAGCAATGCCGATTCGCGCCACCAGGCATCCTGCTGGACCGGTGCCAGGCTGAGCAGCCCTGCAAGCACCACCACCAACAGACCACCTCGCGCAGCGCCAAACACCATTCCGAGAAAACGATCGGTCCCTGACAGCCCCGTCACCCTGATCAGCTCGCCGATCAGGAAATTCACCAGCGCGCCCACCAGCAGGGTCGCCACGAACAACAGGGCACACGCTGCGATAACCTGCACCGAGGGCGTGCTGATGTACTCGGCCAGATGGTGAGACAAGGCACCGCCGAACATCCAGGCGATCACGCCGGCAACGATCCAGGTGACCAGCGATAGCGCTTCCTTGACGAAACCACGCTTGAGACTGATCAGACTGGAAACAGCGATGACGGCAATGATGGTCCAATCGACCCAGGTGAATGCCACGATGTCTTCTACAAAGGGGGAAAGGCCGCGCATTTTAGCAGAGCGCAGGCGCCACGGGTACGCACTGGTTGCATCAACGCTGGTGTGCTGATCGCGACACCGATCAAACGGCGACAGGCGGCCCTACAGATCAACCCTCTTCGGGTTTGAAGCGCACCACGAAACCATCGAGTTTCTGCTGACGCTGCAGCACATCGCGAAGGCGGTTCGCCTCGCTGCGCTCAACCAGCGGCCCGACGAAGACGCGATTCATCCCGTCAGCGGTGCGGATATAGGCGTTGTAGCCTTGCGAACGCAACGTCTGCTGCAGGCTTTCCGCACTCGCGCGATTGGATAGGCTTGCCAGCTGAATCGACCAGCTGACCGGCAGGTTATTGTTGTCCAGCCGCGGCTCCGGCTTCTGCGGCTCCGCTGGTGCCGATGGCGCAGGAGCCGGAGCAGGATCAGCCGGAGCAAGCGGCTCGACCGGAGCTGGCACCGGGTCTTCAGCCGTGGCGGCAGTCGCGTCGCCCCCCTCCTCGATGATTTCAAAGCCCTCGGGGGCCGATTTCGCCTCTGGCACCTCGACCGGCTGCATTTGGATATCGGCGACAACCGGTGCGGGAGGAATGCTGGGCGCATCGACCGTGACATGGCGAAGGTCGTCCTGCCGATTGAACAGCATCGGTACGAAAATGACCGCGATGGCGATCAGCACCAACGCGCCGACCATGCGTTGCAGCAATCCCTTATCCAGCAATGCCATGCCCACTTTCCCCTGCCTGTTGTTCCAGCCATTCGAGCGCCGCAGCGACACAGAAGAACGATCCGAAGACCAGCACTTCATCGCCAGAATCAGCCTTACTGCACTGCGCGACGAGAGCCTGTTCGATGCTCTCATACTGACTGACCGAAGCACCACGCTCAACCAGTGCCGCAGCCAGCTCTGCCGCTGGCCGCGAACGGGTGGTAGGCAGCGGCGCGACCGCCCATTGTTCGATCTGCGGACTCAGGGCATCGAGCACGCCAGCCAGATCCTTGTCTGCAAGAAGGCCGAACACAGCCAACCGCTGCCCCGTGATCGGTCGCTGCCCGAGCCGCTGAGCGAGAAAGCCGGCAGCGTGTGGGTTGTGTCCTACGTCCAGCAATAGCGAGATGCGTTGGCCGTTCTGCATGAGGTACCGCCGGTCCAAGCGCCCGGTCACGTGCGTCCGTTGCAGCGCACCAGCAATGCGCTCGGCATCCCAGGATAGCCCCAGCAAGGCAAACGCCTGTAGCGCAAGCGCCGCGTTCTCCATGGGTAACGACAGCTGCGGCAACCCGTGCAACTCTAGCGGCTTGCCCGCTGCATCCACGCCGCGCCAATGCCAGGTCCGAGCATCGATCGCCAGATCGAAATCACGCCCGCGCAAGAACAACGGCGCCATCAGCGCTTTGGCGCGCTCAAGCAATGGTGTTGGAACCTCAAGATCGCCACACAGCGCTGGTTTACCTTCACGCAGAATCCCGGCTTTCTCGTACGCCACGCTTTCACGGCTATCACCCAGCCAGTCGGCATGATCGAGACCAATATTGGTAATCACCGCCAGGTCGGCATCGATGATGTTGACCGCGTCTAGCCGGCCACCAAGGCCGACTTCCAATATCACCGCGTCCAACCCTGCCCGCTCGAAGAGCCAGAATGCCGCCAGAGTCCCGACTTCGAAGTAGGTCAGCGATATGTCGCCACGGGCGCCATCCACAGCGGCAAAGGCTTCGCAGAGCTGCTCATCGCTCGCATTCACGCCCCCGAGCTGTACGCGCTCGTTGTAGCGCAGCAGATGCGGTGAGCTGTAAACACCGACTTCGAGACCCTCGCTGCGAAGCAGCGACGCGAGGAAGGCACAAGTGGAGCCCTTGCCATTGGTGCCGGTAACGGTAATTACCAGCGGAGCCGGCCGCGTCAGACCAAGCCGCGCTGCCACCGCACGAACCCTGTCCAGGCCCATGTCGATGGCAGTCGGATGCAGTTGCTCAAGATAGGCGAGCCAGTCGGCCAGGCTCCGGGTGGTCATGCAGTAGCCGCGACCTGGGCAGGTTCGCTCGGTGACGGCAGTTTTTGCATCTGCGCCAACAGGCGCGACAGACGAGCACGCAACTCGGAACGCGGAATGATCAGATCGATAGCGCCGTGATCCAGCAGGAACTCGCTACGCTGGAAGCCTTCCGGCAGCTTTTCGCGCACGGTCTGTTCGATTACCCGCGGGCCAGCGAAGCCGATCAGGGCCTTCGGCTCTGCGACGATCACATCACCCAGCATGGCCAGACTGGCGGAAACACCGCCGTAGACCGGATCAGTCAGGACGGAAATGAAAGGCAGGCCTTCCTCGCGCATGCGAGCCAGGACTGCAGAGGTCTTGGCCATCTGCATCAGCGAGATCAGCGCCTCCTGCATCCGGGCGCCGCCGGATGCGGAGAAGCAGATCAGCGGGCAGCGCTTTTCCAGCGCCACGTTGGCGGCACGAACAAAACGCTCGCCGACGATCGCACCCATCGAGCCGCCCATGAAAGAGAACTCGAAGGCACAGGCAACCACAGGGACATTGACCACCTTGCCGCTCATGGCGACCAGGGCGTCCTTTTCACCGGTCTGTTTCTGAGCGGCGGTCAGGCGATCCTTGTACTTCTTGCTGTCACGAAACTTGAGACGATCGACCGGTTCGAGATCGGCGGCAATCTCTTCACGCCCCTCGGTATCGAGGAAGATGTCCAGACGAGTACGGGCATCGATGCGCATGTGATGCTGGCACTTGGGGCATACATCAAGCGTCTTTTCCAGTTCGGGACGATACAGAACCGCCTCGCAGGATGGGCATTTGTGCCAGAGGCCTTCGGGCACCGAACTCTTCTGCGACTCCGAGCGCATGATCGAAGGGATCAGCTTGTCTACCAGCCAGTTGCTCATGCTCTTGTTCTCCAAAGCTTCATTCCTGCCGCGCACCCGCGCCACAGGTAGATTCATCGTTGCGACCGGAGCATGCAAACGCTCGCCAGACGCGTAAGCGATGCGCATGAGCGCAACCGCCATATTCGATCTCTTCCTGCCGAAAGAGAACACCAACAATCGGTGCGCTGGGCTCACCAGCGACTCGTTACTGGACGGTCACGACCATCCAGGCGTCACATAGTCGACCGCACACGCTCGATAAAGGCTGCAACCTTGGCCGCATCCTTGATGCCCTTGCCCTGCTCCACACCGCCACTGACGTCCACGGCATATGGCCGGACCTGGGCTATTGCCTGCTGGACATTCTCTACGGTAAGCCCTCCAGCAAGAATCAACGGCTTGGGCAATGAAGGGGGGATAAGTGACCAGTCGAAGCGCTCGCCCGTTCCGCCCGGCACGCCAGCCACGAACGTATCCAGAAGGATGCCGCTAGCATTGCCGTAGCGAGCGATCTGAGCAGCGACATCCTCGCCGTTACCGACTCGCAGCGCCTTGAACCACGGGCGGTGAAAGCCTTCGCATGCGCCCGGTGATTCGTCCCCATGGAACTGCAGCATATCCAGTGGAACCGCATCGAGCGTCTCGTTGATCTCGCAGCGACTGGCATTGACGAACAGCCCGACCGTCGTAACAAAAGGAGGCAAGACTGCGATGATCTCGCGCGCCCGTTGCAGGCTGACCGCCCGTGGACTCTTGGGATAAAAGACCAGGCCGATGGCATCAGCGCCCGCCGCCGCAGCGGCCAGGGCGTCCTTGATACGGGTTATGCCACATATCTTGCTGCGAACGATTGGCAACGGAACTCTACCTGTCAACGGGAAAACAGGATGGTAACAAAAGCCATGTCAGCTGCAAGCGAATCGCCGCGGGCATTCATCAGCAGCGAACGTCCGGCAGGCCGGAAAGAAAATGCGGCCCGAGATAGCGCTTCGGTAGCTCGAACTCGTCCGGGTAGTCCACTTCGACCAGATAGAGACCATATGGATGTGCCGTTACCCCACCGGTGCGGCGAACTCGCGACTCAAGCACTTGCGACGCCCACTCCACCGGACGCTCACCGGCACCGATGGTCATGAGCACACCGGCAAAATTGCGCACCATGTGATGAAGAAAGGCATTGGCCCTGACATCGATGACGATCAGCCGGCCGTATTCGAGCAGCTCCAGATGATGAATTGTCTTGATCGGCGACTTGGCCTGGCACTGCCTCGCGCGGAATGCACTGAAGTCGTGCGTCCCCACCAGGGCAACGGCAGCTGCACGCATCCGCTCGATGTCCAGCGGACGGTGATTCCAGGTAACTTCTTCTGCCAAATGCGCTGGACGGATCTGATCGTTGTAGATCACGTAGCGGTATCGGCGCGCCATGGCGCTGAAGCGCGCATCGAAATGCAGCGGCATTTCCTTTGCCCAAGTAACGCTTATGTCCGGAGGCAGGTTCATGTTCGCGCCCATGACCCATGCATGCATGCTGCGCGAAACGGGCGTATCGAAATGCACTACCTGACCGCTGGCGTGGACCAGCGCATCCGTGCGCCCCGCGCAGCTGAGCGTGACACGGTGGCCACCCGCGACCTTGGTCAGCGCTGTCTCAAGTGACTCTTGAATGGACGGCACACCGGCACGCTGGCGCTGGAAGCCACGGTATCGGGCCCCCTTGTACTCAACGCCGAGAGCGATTCTGGAAACGCCGACGGCAGCCATTTCGGCTGCCGCTTCGGGTATTGCTTGGTTCATAGGATCAGGCGAGTTTGGCGAGCATGTCGCGCGCCTCCTGCTGCTGAACATCGCTACCCTCGGACATCACCTCATCGAGGATATCGCGGGCACCTTCGGCATCCCCCATGTCAATGTAGGCCCTGGCAAGATCCAGCTTGGTGGTGGTCTCGTCTGTATCGGAGAAGAAGTCGAAATCCTCGTCCAGCTCCGCGGTGGGGTGGACATCGCCCTGCTCGGCTACCGGTACCGGCGTCGGCTCGTCTAGATCCTTCGATAGGTCCTCGATGTCAGCCTCAACTTCATCCAGCTGCGCTGCAAAGTTGTCCGATCGAGCGCCTTGCTCCTGCTCTGGCTCCTCCAGGGAAATGTCGAAGCCATCTGGCAGCGTCTCGGTCTCGGCAGCAGCTTGTTCAGTCAGCTCGAAATCAAGCTCATCGCTATCGAATTCAACCGGCGCACCGGCGGGTGTTTCATCTTCGAGACTCAGCGAAAAATCATCTTCTTCGACCGAGTTGTCCGCAGCGCTTTCAGTGCCGAAGGAGAAGTCGGTCAGTTCCTCCTGCTCGGTCTTCGAAGGCTGCTCGTCCTCTTCCAGCCCCAGGCTGAAGTCGTTGATCGCAGGCTGCTCCGTGGACTTAACCTCCAAATCTTCGTCCAACATCAGATCGTCAAAATTCAACGAATCATCCGCAGGCAAGGAGGCCGGACGCTCGTCATTCAGATCAATATCCAGATCATCCAGGCTAAGATCGAACTCATCATTCAGGTTCTTGCTGGCAGCGGGAACTGGCGGCTCATCAAGCTGGAAATCGTCCAGATCGAGGCTGTTCATGTCCACCTGCGCTGCGGCCATGCCCGCTGCAGCACCGCCCACGGCTGCGGCCATCGCCGGATACTTGTGCTTCAGCTGCTCGACTTCCGCAGTGGCGCCACCGATCTCACGCAACTCGGCCTCTTCACGGGCGAAACCCTCGCGATTCCCCAGCTCCGCATAGACTTCCATGAGCTTCAGGCGCAGATCGCTGCGATGAGGCTCATCGTTGAGTGCATTCTGCAGAAGCTCTGCAGCCTGGTTGAAGCGACCATAGGCAATGTAGATGTCCGCCTCCGCTAGCGCATCACCAGTTGCGGGGGTCAGTTCGTTGCCAGCAGGCGCCGGCGTGTTGACGGGTTGAAAGACCGCTTCCTGGGGGCGCTCCTGACCAACGTCGACGAACCCGGGCGTGCCAAGCTGCAGATCATCCACCGCGCTCTCCGCCAGAAGGCTTTCCTGCAACTCGGCTTCCCGCATCGCATTTCGACGCGAAAGAGCCATCAGGCCGACCAGCAGCAACAGCAGCGCGCTTCCGCCCAACACACCGAGCAGCAGAGTGTTTGACATCAGATCATCGATCAGGCCCCGCTGCTCCGGCTCGGCTGCAGGTGCAGCGGGCTTGGCGGGCTGCGGGGCAGGCTTGGCGGCCTGGGGCTTAACTGGAGATGGAGCCACAGCCGGAGTCGACTCTGCTGCGCTCGCACCGGCATCAGCCTGAGCGTCATCTTGCGGGGCGTTTGCAGCGTTCTGCTCAAGGGGTGCTGTATCGCCATCGACCGCTGCCGACGGGGTCGCAGCGCCTGTCGGAGCCGCCTCGCTCGTCTCAGCGGTCTGCCCCTCTGCGCCCAACTGCGCCTGGAGCTTGGCCAACTGGTCATCCTTCAGCTGCATCAGACGCTGCAACTTCTCCAACTGCCCCTGCAGATCGTTCAGGCGATCTTTCAGCTCATCGTTTTCACGGCGACTGGAATCCAGGCTTTCCTGAGTTACCGCGAGCTTGTCGCGCAACGCTTTGCCACCATCGCCAGCCCCGGTATCGGACCCTTCGGTCGACTTGCCGGCATCGGCTGCGACGAGGCGCAGGCTATCTCCAGAATCGCTACGCGACGGCGTGGCGCCGGCCTCGGTACGACGCGTTGCATCCAGCTGGCGCGCAGCTGCCACTGCGCCGCTTCGACCCTGACGCCAAGCGGCGTTCTGCTCGGCAACCTGGCTGATCGCCTCCGCCTGCGAGCGGCTGGATATCTGCCCCGCGTCAGGAAGGCGCAGCACCTGCCCGCTTTTCATTCGATTGATGTTGCCATCGATAAAGGCATTCGGGTTCAGGTCCTGAATGGCCAGCATCGTCTGATGGACCGTGCCCTCACCCCGGTTACGCTCGGCGATATCCCAGAGCGTATCGCGGGCAGAGGTGCGATATTCATTACCCGATTGCGCAGCATTCGCGACGGATACCGGCGCGGAAGGCGCAGCCGCCGGGCGAATCGGGGCCGCGCGCAGCGGCTCGGCGGCACGAGCCGGGGCGGAGGAAATGGGCAGCTGGGGAGCCGCGGCTGCGGCCGTTTCCGGCGAGTAGAGTGGCGGATCGAGAAGCAGGGTGTATTCGCGAAGCAGGCGCCCGTTTGGCCACAGCACTTCTACGAGAAAATTGAGGTAAGGCTCACGCACCGGCTTGCTGGAGGAAACCTGAATGACGCTCTTTCCGTTTGGCCTCAGTACCGGGGTGAACTTCAGGTCCGTCAGAAAGTACTGACGATCAATACCCGCTCGATTGAAATCCTCCAGGGACGCAAGCACTGGTATGACTTCGCCGGGAGCCAGGTTCTTGGCATCGAGCAGTTCGATCTCTGCGATCAGCGGTTGATTCAATGACGACTGAAGCGTGACCTCTCCCAGCCCAAGCGCATGGGCCATTTCTGTAGTCAGCGCGGTAGCAGCCGCGATTGCCAGCACCAGATTGCGAACCCGAACCATTATTTAATCCCTTGTTTATCTTTTTCTCGTACTACGAGAGGGTCTTATGTCACTGCCCGCGCCACCTGGCGGTGGCTCCCCATCAGCGATAAGCCGTTCAGCGCACCGGCTAGAATTAATCTTTGAATTACCAGTAAGTATCTTTTACAGATAGTCTTTTATCAACAACTCACCAGACTGCACAGCATTCAGCGCTGCGCCTTTTCGCACGTTATCAGACACAATCCACAAATTGACTTCCCGTGGATCACAGATGCCTCGACGAACTCTTCCGACATAGATCACATCCTGCCCGACCGCGTCGCCAACCGCTGTCGGATAATCGCCCGACTCCACCAGCTCAACCCCCTGCGCCGCTTCAAGGGCTGCGGACAGCGCCTGCATATCGGCCTCGACCCGCCCCTGCAACGAGACGACGAGGCTCTCTCCGAAGAACACCGGAGCCTGAACGAACGTAACAGAGACAGCGAGTTCCGGCATATCCAGGAGCTGACGAAGCTCCTCAACCAGACGCCGCTCCTGCAATCCATATCCTTGCGCGTCGACCGCCTCCGCTTGTGCGAGAATATTGAAAGCCACCTGCCGACCGAATACCCGCGGCTCCAAAGGTCGTGCATTGAGCAATTCGGAGGTCTGTCGGGCAAGCTCCTTCACGCCTGCAGAGTCATGGCTGGACACGGGCAGACAGGCTGTAACAGTCACGCGATGCAACTCCAGCTGTTGCTGGATCGGTTTCAATGCGATGGCCAAGGCGACCGATTCAGGCAGTGGACTTGCAATGACGCACTGTTCCGGCAACGCGTCGAGCAGCACGCCGTTGACCTCTGGCACCACGCATAGCTGCTGCTCGACGGGAATCGAGGCTGACAGATCGACGACTCGGCAGCCGGCCGCTAATGCCTTGACGCGGCACTCGCTCAGCAATGCAGAGGTACCAACCAAAAACACCAGTTGCGCTCGATTGAATTCGAAGCGATCCACCTCGCCTACACGCAGATTTCGGCCTTTGAATGGCACCGTATGCCCGACACTCTCGGTGCCATCCAACAGATGCAGCTCGGCGACCGGAAATGCCCTTTCCTCGAGCACCTCGACCAGCGCTTCGCCTACCAAGCTAACCGCACCTACGACCGCAACACCGACACCTGTGGGCATCGTCACCTCCACGCATTAAGGACCGGCACTGTAGCGAAATGGCAGACCACTGCAAGCGGCACTGCCGAGCGGCACATCGCACAAACGAAAACGCCGCGAGCAAGTCGCGGCGTCAGGCACGTCATCGAGCGCCTATCAGCGCTCCAGAAGGATGCGCAGCATGCGCCGCAGCGGCTCGGCAGCCCCCCACAGCAGCTGATCACCGACAGTGAACGCACCCAGGTAATGCGAGCCCATGTTCAGCTTGCGCAGACGTCCGACCGGTACGCTCAGCGTCCCGGTCACAGCCGCCGGGCTCAGCTCCTGCATGCTGGCATCGCGATGATTCGGCACCAGCTTGACCCAGGGATTGTGCTGGCTGATCAGTCCTTCGATATCGGAAATCGGCACATCCTTGTTCAGCTTGATGGTCAGCGCCTGGCTATGGCAACGCATGGCACCGACGCGTACACAGATGCCGTCAACCGGGATCGGGCTCTTGAAGCGACCGAGGATCTTGTTGGTCTCGGCCTGCGCCTTCCATTCTTCACGGCTCTGCCCGTTCGGCAGTTCCTTGTCGATGTACGGGATCAGGCTGCCGGCCAACGGCACGCCGAAATTGTCCACCGGGAAAGCTTCGCTACGCTGGGTTTCGGCCACCTTGCGGTCAATGTCCAGAATGGCGCTGGCGGGATTGAGCAGATCGTCAGCCACAGCCGCATTGATGGCACCCATCTGCTTGATCAGCTCGCGCATGTTCTGCGCGCCGGCGCCGGATGCGGCCTGATAAGTCATGGCACTCATCCACTCCACCAGCCCGGCCTCGAACAGACCACCCAAGCCCATCAGCGCCAGGCTGACGGTACAGTTACCGCCGATGTAGTTTTTGGTGCCGGCATCAAGCTGCTGGTCGATCACGCGACGGTTCACTGGATCGAGCACGATCACCGCATCGTCCTGCATGCGCAGCGACGAGGCGGCATCGATCCAATACCCCTGCCAGCCGGCTTCGCGCAGCTTCGGGAAGACCTCATTGGTGTAGTCGCCACCCTGACAGGTCAGGATCACATCGAGGCCTTTCAGCTCGTCGATGCTGTAGGCGTCCTTCAGCGCAGCGGTTTCCTTGCCAATATCGGGCCCTTGGCCGCCGACATTGGAAGTGGTGAAGAACACAGGCTCGATCAGGTCGAAGTCCCGCTCTTCCAGCATCCGCTGCATGAGCACGGAACCGACCATACCGCGCCAACCGATCAGACCTACACGTTTCATCGCAACTACACCTATAGAAAAAGTGGCCCGCACCATTCAGCGCGGGCCAAAAGATTACAACTTCGCGAGGGCCGCGACTACTGCATCGCCCATCGCCTGAGTACCAACTTTGCTACAACCTTCGGACCAGATGTCGCCGGTGCGAAGGCCCTGGTCGAGCACATCGCTGACCGCTTGTTCGATGGCGTCGGCTGCGGCCACCTGATTGAAGCTGTAACGCAGCATCATCGAAACGGAAAGGATGGTAGCCAGCGGGTTGGCGATACCTTTGCCGGCGATGTCCGGTGCCGAGCCATGGCACGGCTCGTACATGCCCTTGTTGCCGGCGTCCAGCGAGGCGGACGGAAGCATGCCGATCGAGCCGGTGAGCATGGAGGCCTCGTCCGACAGAATGTCGCCAAACATGTTGTCGGTGACGATCACGTCGAACTGCTTCGGCGCGCGCACCAGCTGCATGGCAGCGTTATCGACATACATATGGCTGAGTTCGACTTCCGGGTAGTCCTTGGCGACTTCCTCGACCACCGCGCGCCACAGCTGGCTGGACGCCAGCACGTTCGCCTTGTCCACCGAGCAGAGCTTCTTGTTGCGCACCATGGCCATGTCGAAGCCGACCTTGGCGATGCGGCGGATCTCGCTCTCGCTGTACGGCAGCGTGTCGTACGCCATGCGCTCGCCGTTCTCCAGCACCTTACTCTCGCGCGGTTGGCCGAAGTAGATACCGCCGGTCAGCTCGCGAACGATCAGGATATCCAGACCGGCAACGATTTCCGGCTTGAGCGACGAGGCATCGGCCAATTGCGGATAGAGCAGCGCAGGGCGCAGGTTGCCGAACAGCCCCAACTGGGAGCGGATCTTCAGCAGGCCGCGCTCGGGACGGATGGCCGGATCGATGGTGTCCCACTTAGGCCCGCCGACGGCGCCCAGCAGGATCGCGTCAGCGGCACGAGCACGCTCCAGGGTCTCATCGGCCAGCGGCACGCCGTACTTGTCGACAGCCGCACCACCGAGCTCGTCGTAGCTCAGCTCGAAGCCCAGCTGAAACTTGTCATTGGCCAGCTGCAGCACCTTGACCGCCTCGGCCATGATTTCCGGGCCAATACCATCGCCAGGGAGAACCAGAATCTGTTTGGACATTTTTCGTTCCTGTGAATTGATACGCCGCAGGGTGGGGATGCAGCCCACTCCTATATATAGGTTCAGCTCGCGCGTTACTTGATCGCGCCGAACAACCAAGGCTGGCTCTGCTGGTGACGAGCTTCGAAGGCCTTGATGGCCTCGGCGTCCTGCAGGGTCAGGCCGATATCGTCCAGACCATTGAGCAGGCAGTGCTTGCGGAACGCATCGATCTCGAAGCCGTATTGCTTGCCGTCCGGACGGGTAACGGTCTGCGCAGCCAGATCGACGGTCAGCTGGTAGCCTTCGGTCGCCTCGGCCTGCTGGAACAGCTCGTCCACCTCCTCTTCTTTCAGCACGATCGGCAACAGGCCGTTCTTGAAGCTGTTGTTGTAGAAGATGTCGGCGAAGCTCGGCGCGATGATGGCGCGGAAGCCGTATTCGTCCAACGCCCACGGCGCATGCTCACGGGACGAACCACAGCCGAAGTTCTCGCGGGCCAGCAATACGCTGGCGCCCTGATAACGCGGGAAGTTCAGCACGAAGTCCTTGTTCACAGGACGCTGCGAACAATCCTGGTTCGGCTGACCGACGTCCAGATAGCGCCACTCATCGAACAGGTTGGGGCCGAAGCCGGTGCGCTTGATCGACTTGAGAAACTGCTTGGGAATGATCTGGTCGGTGTCGACGTTGGCACGATCGAGTGGGCAGACCAGGCCGGTGTGTTGGGTAAAGGCTTTCATCAGTTCTCTCCTCAGGCCTGGATCAGTTCGCGTACATCGATGAAGTGACCGGTCACCGCAGCAGCGGCGGCCATCGCCGGGCTAACCAGGTGAGTACGACCACCAGCGCCCTGCCGGCCTTCGAAGTTGCGGTTGGAGGTCGAAGCGCAATGCTCGCCGCTGCCCAGCTTGTCCGGGTTCATCGCCAGGCACATGGAGCACCCCGGCTCACGCCATTCAAAGCCGGCCTCGATGAAGATCTTGTCCAGTCCCTCTGCCTCGGCCTGCTGCTTGACCAGGCCGGAACCCGGCACCACCAGCGCTTGCTTAACGTTCGCGGCAACCTTGCGACCCTTGGCGACCTCGGCGGCAGCGCGCAGATCTTCGATCCGCGAGTTGGTGCAGGAACCGATAAACACGCGATCCAGCTTGATTTCGGTGATCGGCTGGTTGGCGTTCAGGCCCATGTACTTCAGCGCGCGCACGATGGAGTCGCGCTTGACCGGATCGGCTTCGACGGCCGGGTCCGGCACGCTCTGGTCGACAGCCAGCACCATTTCCGGCGAGGTACCCCAACTGACCTGCGGCTTGATGTCCTCGGCCTTCAGCTCAACGATGGTGTCGAAAACCGCATCTTCATCAGAGACCAGACCTTTCCAAAGCTCGACCGCCTTGTCCCAGTCACCGCCCTTTGGTGCGTATGGGCGCCCTTCGACATAGGCGATGGTCTTCTCGTCCACCGCGACCATGCCCACGCGGGCACCGGCTTCGATGGACATGTTGCAGATGGTCATGCGCCCTTCCATGGACAGATCGCGAATCGCGCTGCCGGCGAACTCCAGGGCATGGCCATTACCACCAGCGGTGCCGATCTTGCCGATCACCGCCAGCACGATGTCCTTGGCGGTGACGCCGAACGGCAGCTTGCCTTCGACGCGCACCTGCATGTTCTTCATCTTCTTGGCCACCAGGCACTGGGTGGCGAGCACGTGCTCGACTTCGGAGGTACCGATGCCGTGGGCCAGCGCACCGAAGGCGCCGTGGGTGGAGGTATGGGAGTCACCGCAGACCACCGTCATGCCCGGCAGGGTGGCGCCCTGCTCCGGGCCGATGACGTGGACGATGCCCTGACGCACATCGTTCATCTTGAACTCGAGAATGCCGAAGTCATCGCAGTTCTCGTCCAGCGTCTGCACCTGAATGCGCGAAACCTCGTCGGCGATGGCTTCCAGACCGCCCTGACGCTCGCCCTTGGTGGTCGGCACGTTGTGGTCCGGTGTGGCGATATTGGCATCGATGCGCCACGGCTTGCGATTGGCCAGGCGCAGCCCTTCGAAGGCCTGCGGCGAGGTCACTTCGTGGAGGATGTGACGATCGATGTAGATCAGCGACGAACCATCGTCGCGACGTTTCACCTCGTGCATTTCCCAGAGCTTGTCGTAGAGCGTCTTGCCGGCCATCGGACTTTTCCTCATCTGCTTTCTATGCGGGGCGAATAGCCCTTGCGCTTATGGGGACGATGCTAGGGGCTTGCGTTGAATTACTCAAATTCATATTTTTCATCCAATGCATTCCTGTCTGGAATTCACCGCCACCGGAAGACTCTCATGGACCTCGCCAACCTCAACGCCTTTATCGCTGTCGCGGAAACCCATAGCTTCTCGCTGGCTGCCGAACGGCTGCACCTGACCCAACCCGCGGTAAGCAAGCGCATCGCCGCGCTGGAAGCGCAGCTGGACGTGCGGTTGTTCGATCGACTGGGCCGCGAGATCAGTCTCACCGAGGCCGGCCGCGCCCTGCTGCCCCGCGCCTATCAGATCCTGAATGTACTGGACGACACCCGCCGCGCCCTGACCAACCTCAACGGCGATATCGGCGGACGGCTGAGCCTGGCGACCAGTCATCACATTGGCCTGCATCGTCTACCACCGCTGTTGCGCGCCTTTACCCGCGCCCATCCGAAGGTCAGCCTGGATATCCGCTTTCTCGACTCGGAAGTGGCCTATGACGAGGTACTGCACGGCCGTGCCGAGCTGGCAGTAATCACCCTGGCGCCACAGACCGCCGAGCCGGTGCTGGCGGTAAAGGTCTGGGACGATCCACTGGATTTCGTCGTCGCACCGGAACATCCGCTGGCCGCCAAGGCGGATATCACCCTCGCGGATATCGCCGGCCATCCAGCGGTATTCCCCGGCGGCAATACCTTTACCCACCATATCGCCCAGCGCCTGTTCGAGCGCGAGGGGCTGACGCCCAACATCACCATGAGCACCAACTATATGGAAACGATCAAGATGATGGTCTCGATCGGCATTGCCTGGAGCGTGCTGCCACGCCGCATGCTGGATGATCAGGTGGTCAGCCTGCCGTTGCCGGGCATCCAGCTGACACGCCAGCTCGGCTACATCCTGCATCGGGAACGCACCCTGTCCAATGCGGCGAGGGCCTTCATCGCGCTGCTGGATGCCGAACGCGACTGACTGGCTAGAATGAAAAAAGGGCGCCATGCGGCGCCCTTCTCCTGTCAGCTTATCAGCCCTCCAGCGCGGGTCGCTGGTCGGCATTGATCGGGATGCGTTTGGGCTTGGCTTCTTCCGGCACGACACGGACCAGATCGATGTGGAGCAGGCCGCTGTTAAGCGCTGCGCCCTTCACTTCGATGTGATCGGCCAGACGGAACGACAGCTTGAACGCCCGCTGGGCGATGCCCTGGTGCAGGTAGGTGACGTTCTCCGCCTCGTTCTCGCGGCGGCCGCCAGTGATGGTGAGTACGCTACGCTCTACCTGCAGATCGAGGTCAGACTCCTGGAAACCGGCGGCTGCGACCACGATGCGATAGTGATCGTCGCCGTGCTTCTCGATGTTGTAGGGCGGGTACGAGCTGCCGGTGTCGTTGCGCAGCGCCGACTCGAACAGGTCGTTGAAGCGGTCGAAGCCCACGGATTGCCGGAACAGAGGGGCCATGGGGAATGAACTCATGATAAACCTCCTGAAATCAGCGAGTTGAAACGGGCGGGACCCGACTTCGGCATCCCGCTGAGCCCTAGATAGGAACCGCACAACGGATTTCAAGAGGCTGTAAACGAGCCAGGCGACGAGAGGTAGCACATGTCCAGAGTCATGCTGATCACAGGCGCCAGCCGCGGCATCGGCGCCGCCACTGCACGACTGGCGGCGCAACAGGGCTATGCCTTGTGCCTGAATTATCACCAGCGCGCGGATGCGGCGAACGCGGTACTCGAACAGGTCCTTGGCCTGGGTGTAACGGCGATTGCCGTAAAGGCCGACGTCGCTGATGAGGCCCAGGTGCTGCACATGTTCGAAGCCATCGATCGGGAGTTCGGCCGCCTGGACGTGTTGGTCAACAACGCCGGCATGCTCGAGCAGCAGATGCGCCTGGAACAGATGGATGCGGCGCGTTGGAGCCGCGTGCTGGGCGCCAACGTGATCGGCAGCTTCCTGTGCGCACGCGAGGCGATCAAACGGATGTCGACGCGCCACGGCGGCCAGGGCGGCGCGATCGTGAATCTTTCATCGGTGGCCGCCCGCCTCGGCGCACCGGGTGAGTACATCGACTACGCCGCCGCCAAGGGCGCCATCGACAGCATGACCCTGGGCCTGGCCAAGGAAGTCGCCAGCGAAGGTATTCGGGTCAATGCCGTGCGCCCGGGCGTGATTCATACCGAGATCCATGCAGCCGGAGGCGAGCCGGATCGGGTCGAGCGGGTCAAGGCCAGCGTGCCGATGGGGCGCGGCGGGCAAGCCGAGGAGATCGCCGAAGCCATCCTTTGGCTCGCCAGCGAAAAGGCCAGCTACACCAGCGGAGCGTTGCTGGACGTCGCCGGTGGGCGTTGAGTCGGCTCAGGCCAATGCCGCGGCCCGCAGCTCGCGCGTATCGACATCGAGCATTGCATCGATCCGCGTGCAGTCGTTTTCCCGGCGCAGCTGGGCGAACAGCGCCACCGCCTCCGGATAATTGCGCGTCAGCAGGGCCAGCCACTGCTTGAGCCGACCCGGCGCATAACGCGGTGCGATCTTTCCCCGCGCCTGCTGCCAGAAATCCAGCAGCACGGGCCTGAATTCATCCCAAGTCATCGGTGTGATTGGCTGGCCGGCTTTCGTCGCAGCGATCTGTCGGGCCAGGTCCGGTCGAGAAACCAGCCCTCGGCCCAGCATGATGTTTTCTGCACCGCTCACCTCACGGCAACGACGCCAGTCCTCCAGCGACCAGATGTCGCCATTGGCATAAACCGGCACCGCGACCACCTCCTGCACCCGCGCGACCCACTCCCAATGCGCCGGCGGCTTGTAGCCCTCGACCTTGGTTCGGGCGTGCACCACCAGCTGCTCTGCCCCGCCGGCCACCAGCGCGCGGGCGCAATCGAGTGCGCCGTCCGGGCTATCGAAGCCGAGGCGCATCTTGGCGGTTACCGGGATGTGCGCCGGCACGGCTCGGCGCACCTCGCAGAGAATCGAATGCAGCAGCTCCGGCTCCTTCAGTAGCACAGCACCGCCGCGGGATTTGTTGACCGTCTTGGCCGGGCAGCCAAAATTGAGGTCAATGGCCGGGGCGCCGAGTGTGCAGGCGAAAGCCGCGTTGTCTGCCAGGCAGATCGGATCGGAGCCTAACAGTTGAACGCGCACCGGCGTCCCGGCACGAGTGAGCGCGCCAGCCTTCAGTTCCGCGGCAAGCTTGTCAAAGCTGCTTTGCGGCAACAGGCGATCGGACACCCGAATGAACTCGGTCACGCACCAGTCGACGCCACCCACCCGGGTGAGCACGTCACGAAGGATTTCGTCGACCAGCCCCTCCATGGGCGCCAAAGCAATCTGCATACCGGCCACTACATGATGAAAGGGCCGGCATTGTACGGATGCGCGTGCCCTTTATGAATCATGCGCCGTTGCCAGGCCGGCCTATCCGCTCACTCTTCGATAGTCCCGCCTATCGTGTCGGTGCCGGTGGTCGCACCCATTCCGCCGGTAGTGCCGGAGTTGCCCGTGCCCATGGTGCCCAGGGCGGCATCGCCCTCCTGCGAGCGATCTTCCCGCCGGTCGGTTGGACGCTGGTTTTTGTCCGTGGGAGCGTTCGGCTGCCGTTCACCCACTACGTCCGCCCGCTGGGCATCGTCGCGCGCCTCGTCCGCTGCTCCAGCGAAAGCCCCGATCGAACTCACCAGGGCCAGCCCCATAACCGATGCAATCAACCGCCTCATGGCTACCTCCTCAACATTTGAACACACGTCAGTTTTCACGCCTGTCAAGCGTCGGACGACGGCGGTGCTCCATGTCGGTTTCGTTGCCGCCATGGCCGGGCTCGGCGTCACGTTCGACGCGGCCGGACCGCGCATCTTGCGCCTCGTTGGATACCGCCTGCCCTTGCCGGTCCTGCTCGTCGAGATATTGGATGTCTTCGCCAATACCCATCGAGCCGTTGCCGGCCGCGCCACGATCCGGCGCAGCCGTGTTCTGGGCCAGCTGCCGCTCCGCCGCCGATAGATCCACGCCCTGGGCGCCCGCTGCCGAAACGAGCGCCAGCAGCATTACGACTGACTGAATACGCATGTTCGAATCCTCCGCTTGTTGATCTATAGGCAGTGAGCTTTCCAGGGAGTGCGCAGCCGGCGACCGACGGCTAACCGGAACCGCTTGCAGCCAAACGGGGTCACAACCACAACGGAAGGAATTGCATCGCACAGGAGGAGCACCCGATGGAAGTTGCGCTGATACTGGCGACCATGATCTGCAGTTGGGCCTCGGCCGCGCTCGCCATGCTGTGGGGTATGCTGCGCATCGCACGCAGATACCAGTCCAGGCAACCCGACACCCGGTGCCATCAGCGTCAGGTCGTCGAGCCCATCGAGTCACCCGCCTCGTGCCGTGCCTGACGCAAATAATTGGCGGAACCGAATTTAATCCGTGACAGCACCAGCGAAAGCTGTAGAATGCGCGTCGCGGGATGGAGCAGTCTGGTAGCTCGTCGGGCTCATAACCCGAAGGTCGTCGGTTCAAATCCGGCTCCCGCAACCAATTCGAAAGGCCACTCAATGAGTGGCCTTTTTTGTTTGGCTCGTCGTCAGATAGCACAAGGACGGCCATACGCAGACTGCGGTTCTTGGCTAAACAATTGAATCGTCATGTGTTTTTTCCGGGAAGGCGTTGACATCCCGCGCTTGGGCTGTAGAATGCGCCCCCACAGACGCGGGATGGAGCAGTCTGGTAGCTCGTCGGGCTCATAACCCGAAGGTCGTCGGTTCAAATCCGGCTCCCGCAACCACCTTAGAAAGGCCACTCGAATGAGTGGCCTTTTTTCGTTTGCGCTTCTTTTCATTTCGTCCCGCCGCTTGCTACGCGCCGCGCCTGAAGAAGAACTAATCCCTTAAGGATTTAATTCTTTTACCTCAAATATCACGCCCAGTAATAAATCGAGACTCTATAAGCACGAAAGCGCGCAGTCAGTAATCCTGCCTGTCGACTTATTCAGGCAAGGGATAATTAGCGGCGAATTTATAGCCACGCATGATGGCACCGGAAGCCAGCGAACTAAACCGCCTCTGCTGGTAAATCAATTAGTTAGCTACGCTGCCATGAAGCGCCGACCATCCAGACCATTTTTTTGGCTCCCTAACTTGACTTCGATCACATAATGACGGATATCTATTCGCGACAGGGAGTAACACGCCGCACCGCAGTTAAAGACCAACCGGACAGGTCAACTTTTGCGACAAAAGATTTAAACCCCCTGCCTGATTAGTAGCGCTTCTATTCTTTAGAAGTGCGAGGGCTTTTTCTGGCTTTTCGAGTTTGTGGTAGTCACTGGGAAGTGTTCCGGTGTGCGGTAGCTTTGCCCGATAGCGCCGAGTGCCGCCCCATCCAGGTCGCGGCCAGCCCTGCCACAGGCAGTCGATAAATAATTAAATCGCTGAACGCGGCTATTCATGTCGATGGCGGTAGCTTTGTCTTTCGATTATTTGAAAGTAATTTAAATCAAGTCTGTTATTCGCAAGTACGTCGTTCCGCTACATCATCTTTGCAGTAACTGCCCAGTACTCGAACCGGTGTCGCATCTGCATTTCACCAGCCTTCCCAGCACCGCCTCACCTAGCCAAATCGCGCAGGGAGAACGACCGTGTCATCCATTCGCTATAACTTTGAAGATCAGGATCAGGCTCACATTGTTTCGCAGATAAACCAGAACGGATTTGCCTGTCTGCACAACTTTCTGGACAAGTTCCAACTGCATCAACTGCGCGAGCAGGTGTATGAGCAGGCCCGCCGTCATCATGGTGAATACTTCGCTCACCACGATAGCGAGCCTGTCGCGGACTCGCTGGTCGCAGAACTGGGCAACGCGCCGGAGTTCCAGAAGTTGCTCGCCGATACCTACCGCGCCGGTGCCGGTCAGGCCGCCTACAGCGATCGCATCTACATGGTGATGCGCTGCGTGCAGGGACGGACCGGGCGCAAGGAGTCGAACTGCTTTCACTTCGATGCCTCGCTGGTGACCGCACTGCTGCCCGTGGAGATTCCGCAGGACGGCGAAGAACGTGGCGATCTGCTGCTGTTTCCCAATCTCCGGGCGATCCGCCGGTTGACGCTGTTCAACGTGGTGGAGAAAGCACTGCTGCAGAACCGCTTGAGTCGCCGGATCATCACCCGCGCGATCGCCATCGGCCTGCTCAAGCCCCAGCGCCTGCAGCTGGTGCCGGGCAATTTGTACCTGTTCTGGGGCTACCGCTCCCTGCACGCAAATGAACCCTGCGACCCAACGAAGCTGCGTGCGACCGCCATCTTCCACTACGGCGACCCGCATGCGGGGAGCCTGCTGACCCGCATGATCCTCAAGCGAACCCAGCGCCGGGCTGCACGCGCCAGCGTGATCGGTGAACACCAGGCCGCCTGAGCCAGCCCATCCGTCCGCTTGCCGTCCTCCGCCTGCGGTCCCGGCAAGCGAACCACTCGATAAGGAAATCACCATGATCAACGTGACCAAGTCCTACCTGGGCAGCAAGAACAAGTTCAAGGCGTATGTGGACAGGATCTACAACACCGGCTGGCTCACCAACCACGGACCGTTGGTGACAGCGCTTGAGCAGCGGCTCAAGGACTATCTCGGCGTCCGGAACATCATCCTGACCAACAACGGCACCATCGCCTTGCAGATCGCCTACCGCGCGCTCGGCATCACCGGCAGCGCAATCACAACGCCGTTCAGCTTCGTCGCCACCACCAGCTCGCTGCAATGGGAAGGTATACGGCCGATCTTCGCCGATATCGATCCGGCGACCTGGAACCTCGACCCGGCGCAGGTCGAACGGCATATCGAGGCCGATACGTCGGCCATCGTCGCTACCCATGTATTCGGCAACCCCTGCGATGTCGAACGCATCGAGCAGATCGCGCGCAGGCACGGCCTCAAGGTGATCTACGATGGCGCCCATGCCTTCGGCGTCCGGCACCAGGGACGCTCGGTTTACGAATGGGGCGACATCAGCACCCTGAGTTTCCACGCGACCAAGCTGTTCCACACCATCGAGGGTGGCGCCATCGTCACCAACGATGACGACCTGGCCGAGCGCATCCGCCTGCTCTGCAACTTCGGCATCGTCGATACCGACCAGATCGACGGTATCGGCATCAACGCCAAGCTGAACGAATTTTCAGCGGCGATGGGCATGTGCGTACTCGACGATATCGAGCTGATTCTCGAGTGCCGCGCGGAGATCGGCCATCGCTACGAGCGACGCCTCGGCGGCCACTTCGACCTGCAGAAGGCGCAGGCCGACTCCCAATGCAACTACAGCTACTTTCCCGTTGCGCTGGCCAACGAAAGCCAACTGCTGAGCTGCCGGAGTCAGTTGAACGAAAACGGCATCAATCCGCGTCGCTACTTCTATCCCTCGCTGGACACGCTCGAGCACTTGCAGCCCCAGGAGCCGCAGCCGAATTCTCGCTCGCTGAGCCGCCGGGTGCTGTGCCTGCCGATCTATCCCGGCTTGCCGCGCAAGGTGCAGGACAAGGTCATACAGACGCTGGTCCAGGAGTCGATCCATAGCACGGAGTCGAGCCGGACGCTGTTCCAGCCATTCGTGGATGCCTTCGGGATGCTCGGCGCCGAACGCATGCCTGCGCCCGACTACAAGCACATCTCCTGAGTGATGAGGGCGACCACGACCCATGTCAGATCCCAAGCGGCTATCGGTTATCCGCAACACCGGCCTGAATTACCTCGGCCAGGCTTACGCCCTGCTGATCGGCATCCTGATCCTGCCGTTCTACCTGGGCCACCTGGGCGCGGAGGCGTACGGGCTGATCGGTTTCTTCGCCGTGCTGCAGGCCTGGCTGCAGCTGCTCGATGCGGGGATGTCGCCGGCACTGGTGCGGCAGGTGGCGCACTATCGCGGCCAGGGTGATCTGTCCGCGGGTCCCGGGCCGGCTGGGCGCCTGCTGCGCTCGTTCGAGCTGATGCTGCTACCGATTGCAGTGGCGACCTGCGTGGCGATCTATCTGAGCAGCGGCTGGATCGCCGATACCTGGTTGCAGGCGCGCGAACTTGGCACCGGGACCATCGGAAACTGCATCAGCCTGATGGGGCTGATGGTCGGCTTGCGTCTGTATGCAACGCTGTACAAAAGCGGCCTGCAAGGGGTCGAGCTGCACGGCTGGCTGAATGCGGCGAACATGCTGATCGCCACGCTGCGCTACTTCGGCGGGCTGTTTCTGGTTGCCTTCGTCTCGCAGGATCCGCTGGACTTCTTCTTGTTTCAGGCTGCCGTTGCGCTGGTGGAGACGCTCGCCTTCGCCAGCAAGGCCTACGTTCAGCTGACCGCTCCGCGGCTGCTGACGGGCATCGATTGGCAGGTCGTCCGGCCGGTGCTGCCGTTCGCCGGCGGCATGTTCTTCACCTCGCTGCTCTGGATCGCTCTGACCCAGCTGGACAAAGTGCTGCTGTCCAAGGTGCTGCTGCTCAAGGAGTACGGCTATTTCTCGCTGGTGGCGCTGATCACCACCGGCATCATGACGCTGACCAACCCGCTGGTGCAGACCCTGCTGCCGCGCATGACCATGCTCGTGGCCGAGGGACGGATCGCCGACATGGAGCGGCTCTACCTGAATGCCAGTCGCTTCGTCTGCAGCGTGCTGTTTCCGCTGGCCGCGGTGATCGCCTGGCACGGGCAGGCGCTGATATTCGCCTGGACCGGCGACCAGGCTGCGGCCCAGTGGAGCGAGCGCATGCTGTTCTGGTACGTGCCAGGCAGCGCGCTGATGGCGGTGGGCGCGTTCCAGTTCTACCTGCAGTACGCCTATGGCCAGCTACGGCTGCACATCTGGTACAGCGTCATTTCGACAGCCATCAGCATGCCGATCGTGATCTACGCAGCCCTGATGCACGGCGCCTATGGCGCGGCGCTGGCGTGGTTCTTTTTGCGGCTGGCGACCTTCCTGATCTGGCCGCCGGTTGTGCATCGACGCTTCGCACCCAGGCTGCACGGCATCTGGATCGGCGAGATGCTGCGCATCAGCGCTATGACCGCACTCGGTCTGGCCCTGGGCGAGCCCCTGTTCGCAGCGCTCGTCAGCGACAACCGCTTCGACATTCTGCTGGCACTGGCCACAAGCGGGGCAGTCTGCCTGTTGCTGGTCCTCGTCAGCTCGAAGTCCCTGCTACTCAAGCTTCATCTACTCATCACCAAGCGAGCATCCAAAAATGGAATTGAAGAGCGAGCAAGCCTTGATTGAACGCTGGGGCGGCCGGACCGAGCCGCTGCTGAGCATCGTCTGCCTGGCGTACAACCACGCATCCTTTATCAGGAAGACGCTGGAAAGCTTCCTCCAGCAGGAAACGGACTTCCCTTTCGAGGTGATCGTCCATGACGACGCCTCGACCGACACCACGGCCGCGATCATTGCCGACTATGCGGCGCGCTATCCGGCCATCATCAAGCCGATCTACCAGACCCAGAACCAGTTCAGTCTGGGCGTGCCGTTCAGTACCCGTCTGTTCGCTCGCGCAGCCGGCAAGTACATCGCTTACTGCGAAGGCGACGACTACTGGACCGACCCGAGCAAGCTGCAGCAGCAGGTGGATTTTCTCGAGCAGCACCGCGACTACGTCATCACCTTCCACGATGCGTTCATGTTCAACAGCAAGGGCATCATCCAGAGCCCGCAGCTCACCGGAAAGCTGCGCCGGGACGCCAGTGCCCTCGAGTTGATGCGGGGCCGCCCGCTCTCGACGTTGACGGTGTGTTTTCGCAACCTGATTCAGGAACTGCCACCGGAGCTGCTCGGCGTAGAGGTGCTGGATATCTGCTGGTGGTCGCTGCTCGGCGCCTACGGCAAGGGCAAGTTCATGGACGGCATCAGCCCCGCTGCCTATCGCGTGCACGAGGGCGGAATCTTCTCCATGCGGCCAAGCAAGCAGCGCATCCAGATGGCCATGCACGCGCACTACTCCCTGGCGCGCTACTACAACCGCATCGGCAATCGCGAGCTGTACGAGTACTTCCTGATCCAGGTGTTCGGTGAATGTCTCGCGCTGGTCTCGCCGTTCAGCAAGCTCCAGGCGCTCTCGACCATCGCGCAGAACATCGGCCTCAATCTGCTGCGCCGATTGAGCCCCCGCCTGGCCAGAAGCTGATACCCAGCCCCGCAACTCTCGAAACAACGCACCATGAGGAAGGATTCCCAATGACTGCCTTGACCCGATCTTCGCTGGAATATGATGCCGACAACCGCATCGACCTGGCCGGCATCATGCGCACCGCCTACGACCACAAGGCGCTGATCATCGCCATCACCGGGCTGTTCACCGCCCTGGGTATTGTCTACGCCCTCATCGCCACGCCGATCTACCAGGCCACCGCGATGATCCAGATCGAGCCGAAGAAGGCCGCCATCACCGGCGTACCGGAGGTCGTGCCGCGCCCCGACTCGGTTTCCCAGGCGGTCACCGAGATCTCGTTGCTCAAATCCCGCGCCGTGCTGGGCAGAGCGGTCGAGGAACTGAAGCTGTACATCGTCGCCAGGCCCCGCCATTTCCCGCTGATTGGCGCCTTCATGGCGCGCCGGCATGATCCGGCAACCGATGGCGCACTGGCCGCACCGCTGTTCGGCCTGACCGGCTATGCCTGGGGCGGCGAGAAGCTCGACGTATTTCAGCTCGACGTCCCGGAAGACTACCTGGGCATGGAGCTGACACTGGTGGCCGGGACCGCTGGCAACTTCGGTCTGTATGACGACGAGCACCAGCTGATCCTGCGTGGCCAGGTCAACCAGGCCATCGAAAGCCAGGGTTTCAAGGTGCAGATCGCCGAACTGCAGGCCCACCCGGGCACCGAGTTCGTCCTGCTCAGGAATCGCCCGCAGACCACGGCTCTGGAATACCAGGACCGCCTCAAAGTCGGTGAGGCCGGCAAGGACTCCGGCATCATCTACATGTCGCTGGAAGATCCGGACCCGCAGCTGGCCAGCCGGGTGCTGGACGAGATCAGCCGCCTGTACGTCAACCAGAACATCCAGCGCAGCTCCGCCGAGGCAGCCCAGCGACTGGACTTTCTGCGCTCGCAGCTGCCCCAGGTGCGCAAGGAGCTGGAAAAGGCCGAAGCCGCGTTGCACGACTATCAGACCAGCTCCAAGTCGGTGGACATCAGCATCGAGACCAAGGGTGTGCTGGACCAGATCGTGCAGCTGGAGACCCAACTGTCGGAACTGTCGCTCAAGCGCGTGGAGTACGACCGCCTCTACACCCGCGAGCACCCGACCTATCGCACGCTGATGACCCAGATGAACGAGCTGCAGGCGCAGAAGGCGCAGCTGCTGAAGAAGGTCGACGCCTTGCCCATGACGCAGCAGGAGTTGCTGCGCCTCAAACGTGACATGGAAGTCACGACCCAGACCTATACGCTGCTGATGAACCAGGCGCAGGAGCAGGACATTCTCCGCGCCGGAACCATCGGTAACGTACGTATCATCGACAATGCCTACTCGATGATCGAGAAGCCGTCCAAGCCGGTTCGCCCGCTGGTGGTGGCGTTCGCCCTCTTCGTCGGCCTGCTGGTCTCGGCGGCAGTGATCCTGCTGCGCCAGGCGTTCTACCGTGGCGTGGAGAGCCCGGACGTGATCGAGAAGCTCGGCGTACCGGTGTACGCCGGCCTGCCCTACAGCGCCTCCCAGGAGCAGCTGAACCGGCGGCGCAAGACACGCGATGGCAAGACCCGCCTGCTCAGCATCAGCGAGCCGACCGATCTGGCCGTCGAATCGCTGCGCAGCCTGCGCACCAGCCTCAAGTTCGCCATGCTCGAGGCACGCAACAAGGTGCTGATGATCACGAGCCCGACGCCCTCGGTGGGCAAGTCGTTCGTCTCCAGCAACCTCGCCGCGGTCATCGCCCAGACCGGCCAGCGCGTGCTGCTGATCGATGGCGACATGCGCCGTGGCTATCTGCACACGCTGTTCGGCATGACGCCGCGCAACGGTCTGTCGGATGCATTGGCAGGCGGCCTCGACCTGGCGGCGATCATCAACCGTACCGAGCTGAAGAACCTGCATTTCATCTCTGCCGGATTCTCCGCGCCGAACCCCTCCGAACTGCTCATGCACGAGAACTTCTCGCGGCTGCTCAAGGAGGCGGAAAAGCTCTACGACTTCATCATCATCGACACGCCGCCGGTGCTGGCCGTCACCGATGCGGTACTGGTGGCGCAGCAGGCAGGCACCAACTTGCTGGTGGCCCGCTTCGGTCTCAGCACCGGCTCGCAGATCGATGCCTCCAAGCGCCGTCTGGCGCAGAACGGCGTGCTGCTCAAGGGCGTGATCCTCAACGCGGTGAAACGCAAGGCCTCCACTTCGCCGTACGACAGCGGCGCCTATGGCTATTACACCTACACCACCCAGAAAGCCTGAATGCAGACACGGAGGTGCGCCATGCTCAGAACCGTCTCGATGATGCAGCCCTACCTTTTTCCCTATCTGGGCTATTTTCAGTTGATCGCCCTCAGCGACGTATTCGTGTTGGGCGACGACCTGCAATACGTGAAGGGCTCATGGATGAACCGCAACCGGATACTGGTCAACGGTCAGCCCAAGCTGATCACCTTCCCGCTACGCAAGGGCCATCAGACCGAGCGCATCAACCAACGCTGGCTGTGCGATGACTTCGACAAGGAAGCCGCGGCCCTGATGAAGACGCTCGAGCGCAGCTATGCCAGGGCGCCGCAGCGCGACACAGTGCTGCCGCTGATCCAGAGCATCCTCGAATGCCCCGAGCGCAACCTGGCGACCTTTACCGAGCATTCGCTGCGCCGGATGTGCGCCTACCTGGACATCCGCACGCCGATCTACCGCGGCTCCAGCCTCGATCTGCCGGCGAAGATGGACATGCAGGAGCGCGTCATCCAGATCACCCATCGCATGGATGGCGAGCTCTACCTCAACCCCATCGGCGGCATGGAGCTGTACTGCCCCGCCCGCTTCCGCGCCGAGGGGCTGCTGCTGCGCTTCCTGCGCATGGACGATGACGTCGTCTACCCCCAGCTCAAGCATGCATTCGTGCCGTCGCTGTCGATCATCGACGTGATGATGTTCAACAGCCGCGAACAACTGAAGGGCCTGCTGCTGCGTTTCAGCGTGGTGGAAGGCCATGAGAAACGAGCAACGCTGATGCCGGCATGACCGCATTGGCCGTAGGAACGGAAACGTCGACAAGGGAAGGACACCTTCATGACCACCGACACAACCGCACGCTGGTACCTGATCCAGACCAAGCCACGACAGGAGGCTCGCGCCGAGGAACACCTGCTGCGCCAGCACTTCGAGTGCTATCGGCCGCTCAAGGCGCCCTCGACCAGCCGTGGCTCGGCGCCCGGCCGAAACGGCGAGGCGCTGTTTCCGGGTTACCTGTTCATCCGCCTCGATTGCACACATGACAACTGGTACCCGATCCGCTCGACGCGTGGCGTGAGCCGCGTAGTGACCTTCGGCGGCCAGCCGACGCCAGTGCGCGACGAGCTGATCGAGCAGTTGCGACAACGCCTGGCCCGGGACGAACGCCCGACGAACCTGACCTTCAAGCCGGGCGAGCGGGTCCAGGTCTGCGGTGGCAGCTTCGCCGATATCGAAGCCATCTTCGTCGCCAGCGACGGCGAGGAGCGCTCGATCATCCTGCTCAACCTGCTGCAGCGTGAACAGAAGGTACGGGTGCCCAACCGCTACCTCCAGTGCCATGCCTGAGATCAGGCGGGTTCTCGCTGAACCCGCACGGCCTGACAGGCCCAGACAGCGAGCCAAACCATGAAGATCCTATTGCTCAACGCGTTCTACCCGCCGCATGTAGGCGGTGGCGCTGAAGTCATGCTGCGCCACCTCGCCGAAGGCTTGCAGCGGCGTGGCTGCGAGGTGGCCGTACTGGCGACCGGCCCGGATGCCGGCCTGCACTCGCAAACCCAGAACCAGGTGCGCGTCTATCGCGCCGGGCTGGCCAATTTCTACTGGCACTACACCCAGCAACGCCCGAGCCGCCTGGCCCGACTCGGCTGGCACTACCGCGACCGCTACAACGGCGAGATGCGCCGCCACGTGCGCGATGTGATCCAGCGCGAGCAGCCGGACATCGTCGTCAGCAACAACCTCACCGGTTGGTCGATTTCCGCCTGGGACGAGATCAGCGCCGCGGGCCTGCCCATCGTCCAGGTGCTGCACGACCTGTATCTGCTCTGCCCCAAGGACACCATGTTCAACCACGGCAGAAGCTGCCAGCGCCAGTGTGGCCTGTGCTCGACGTTCCGCCTCGGCCACGCCCGCGCTTCGACGCAGGTCTCGACCGTGATCGGTGTCAGTCGCTTCATTCTCGAACGCATCACCGCCCAGGGATACTTCAGCCGCGCTCGCCAGCATGTGGTGCACAACTGCACACCGGCCGAGACCGGCATGGGCAGCCGACTCAAACCACGCAGCGGTCATCCGCTGCGCTTCGGCTACATCGGCACGCTTTCGGAGAACAAGGGTGTCGGCTGGCTGATCGCGCAGTTCCAGCGCCTGGGGATCGATGCGCGGCTGGATATCGCCGGACGCGGCAAGCTGGACTATGAGGCCCGCCTCAAGGCCATGGCCGACCCGGCCAAGGTGAGCTTTCTCGGCTACTGCGACCGCGACGAGTTCATGCAGAGCATCGACGTGCTGGTGGTGCCCTCGCTGTGGGCCGAGCCATTCGGCCTGGTGGCCGTCGAGGGCTGCGCCAATCAGCTGCCGGTGATCGCCAGTGACATGGGCGGGCTGCCCGAGATCATCCGCGACGGACACAACGGCCTGCTCTGCTCGCCCGACGATCCGGATTCGCTCGGCATCGCCATGCTCTGGCTGTACATCGACGGCACTCTACGCCAACGGCTTGCCAGCCAGGCCCGCGCCAGCGTGCTGCCACTGCTGGATATGGAACGCATGCTGGACCGCTATCAGTCGATCCTGCACGAGACGCTTCAGGGAACGAGAATCCACCATGAACCAGAGCCTGCTGATCACCCCGCGACCACGCGACTCGAATCCGTTGGCCTTCGACAAGCCGACCCTGTTGACGCTGGTCGTCGCCTCGCTGCTGCTGACTGAAACCTTCTCCGGCGCCCTGCGCTACTACTTCGACATGGCCGGGATCTCCTGGCTGCTGTACCTGCCCAAGATTGCCTGTCTGGCGGCGCTGAGCCTGGAGCTGCTGCGCTATCGCGGCTGGCCACTGTTCTGGCTGGTGCTGCTCGGCCTGGTGACGTCCAGCCAGCTGGCGCTGATGCATGGGGCGGAGCTGCACAACATCGGCTTCAGCCTGTTCATCTACATCCCGCTGCTGTTCGGCCTGATCTGCGGCCGGCACCTGGAGCTGCGGCTCGGGCTGCTGCGGCGAATCATCGGCCTCTGCCTGATCGCCTCGTTCGTCGGTATCGCCCTGGACCTGCTCACCAGCGTGCCGTGGAAGGGCTACAGCTACATGGTCGGCGAGGTGGAACTGAGCGCCAACCGCTCCTGGGCGTTCGACGACATCGACCGCATCGGCGGTTTCGCCCGCATGTCCACGGCGCTGTCGGTGATGATAGCGATCTACAGCCTGTTCATCGCCGCGTTCACCCGCTCGCGGCTGCTGCGGCTGATGCTGTATGTCGCCGCGCTGATCGGCATCGTGCTGACCACCAACAAGTCCACCGCGGCGGCCTATGTGCTGACCCTGCTGATGCTGATCGTCACCGCATATCGTTTTGCCAGCGCCACGGCTTTTCTCGTTGCAGTGCTGGTCGGCCTGATGCTGCCGATGGCCAGCCTGGTGCTGAGCCTGGACCCCAATGCGGCCAACAATGGCACCTTGCTCGCCTCGTTCGCCGACCGGCTGATCAACAGCTGGCCGAACTTCATCGGCGTCATCACCCGTGAAGGCTGGGGCTGGTGGGGCGCCGGCTTCGGCGCGGTGGGCAGCGCCGGCCAGGTCTATCCGCTACCGGGGCTGGAGCTGCTGAGCATCGCCGACAACACCGCGCTGTATCTGTGGGGGATGCTCGGGATCTTCGGCGTGCTGCTCTACCTGCTGACCTTCCCGCTCATGCTGCGCCTGCACCAGCGCGGATCGCGGTGGCGCAACGCGCTGCTACCGATCGTGTTCTGCCTGTGTCTGGTGGCCTGGGCCACCGATGTGCTGGAGGTGACCACGGCCACGCTGTTCCTCGGCCTGGCGATCTCCCATGTGCTGACCCCGGCCCGGTCGCCGGCCGACGGCCTCGCTGCCCAGCGGCTACCCGAACTGCAACGCCTGATCTGAGCCTCAACCCTCACGGATGATCCACATGACGATGCGCTCTACCCTGCTCAACGCCGTACTGTACGGCGGTCTGCTCGGCTGTTCGTTCCAGATTACGGCGCAAACCGTTGACGAACCCTTCGTCGTCGGTGTCTGTGCCCATGAGCTGCACAAAGGCGACCCCAGCGGTCGCGCCTACGCCATGATGCGCGATGCTGGCATCACCTCGGTACGCACCGATGCCCACTGGGCCTATGTCGAGCGCCAGCCGAACCAGCTGAAGATCGAACCGTCCTGGCAGCGCTACCTGAAGGAAACCGCCCGCCATGGCCTCAGCACCCAGTTCATTCTCGGTTATGGAAACCAGCATCACGGGGATGGCGAGAAGCCCAGAAGCGAGCCGGTGCGGGCCGCGTACAACCGCTATGTCGATTTCGTTACCGAGAGCCTCAAGGGCCAAGTGGCCTATTACGAGATCTGGAACGAGTGGGACGTGGAGAACCCCCGCGACCCGGCGTTCACCCAGGACTACGCCCGGCTCATCGCCGACGCGGCAGGGATCATCCGCCAGCGTGACCCGGCTGCTACCGTGCTGGCCGGCGCCGTGACCAGCCGGGGCATCGAGTCGGGCTTCGCTCTGCGCCTGCTGGAGAACGGCCTGATGCAGTCGGTGGACGGCCTCTCGCTGCACCCCTACGTGCATTGCCGCGGTTGGCGGCGCAATACACCGGAAGCCTGGATCGACTGGATGGCCGAGGTGGACAAGGAACTGACCCGCGCCGCCGGGCGTCCGGTGCCGCTCTACCTGACCGAGATGGCCTGGCCCTCGCATCAGGGCGCGTGCGGCATCGACGAAACCCTGCAGGCCGCCTACCTGGCGCGGGCATTCTTCCTCGCCCGAACGCTGCCGAACATCAAGGGCATGTGGTGGTACGACTTCCGCAACGACGGCACCGACAAGACCGAGCGCGAGCACAACTTCGGCCTGGTGCGTCAGGATTTCACGCCCAAACCAGCCTACCCGGTACTCGCCGCGATCAGCGAGATCGTCGGCCAATACGCCTACCTCGGCCGCCTGGAAAACACCGCGAACGATGTGGTGATGCTGCGCTTCGCCCGGGGTGAGGACGAACTGCTGGTGGCCTGGAGCACCGGCAAGCCAAGGACCGTCGAGCTGCGCGGCAACGAGAACAACGAAGGCATCACCGGGCGCGTGGCGATGATCGATACCGCGCAGCCCCGCCACGGGCGGGTGACCACTGGCAACGAATGGCGCTGCCCGGCCAGTGACGACGCCTGCAGCACCACGGTGAAGCTCGACGGCTTTCCCAAGATCATCAGCCTGCGCGCCGTCGCCACCGAGGGCTGAGCACATGCGACAGCCCGCGGATCGAGGCGCCCGTGCGAACAACCTGCCGGTGACATCGCCGGTCGCAGGGATGCCCATCGCCCGCGCTGGTTGTCCTTCCCAACCGAATACCTGGTACCCCCGCAAGGAGAACCCGGATGATCGTCATCAACGCACGATTCCTCACCCAGGAGACCCGCGGCGTACAACGCTTCGCCGAACAGGTCTGCCTGGAGCTGGGCGCGACGCGCAACGACCTGACCTTCGTCGCACCGCACGACATTCGCATGCACGACAGCGCCAAGCGCCTGCAGGTGCGCTGCATCGGTCGCCACAGCGGCCATCTATGGGAACAGTTGGATTTGCCGCTGTGGCTGGCGCGCAACGGCTCGCCGCCGCTGGTCTCGCTGTGCAACACCGCGCCGCTGATCTACCGCAACCAGGTCGCCACCCATCACGACATTACCTATATTCGCCACCCGGAGAGCTACTCACGCGCCTTCCGCGGTTTCTACAAAGGACTGACGCCATTGCTGCTCAGGCGCATCAAGGCGCTGATCACCGTCAGCGACTTTTCCCGCCGGGAAATCGCCGGCTATTACGGTTACCCGAGCGAGAAGATCTGCGTGGTGCCCAACGCCGTCGCCGCGACGTTCCGCCCGCCCGATCCGCAGGCGCCCAATGAGCGGGACAAGCCCTACCTGCTGGCGGTTTCCTCGCCCAATGCGCACAAGAACTTCGCCCGCATGGTCGCGGCATTCCTCAGCCTGGAGGGCTTCGACGACGTCGAGCTGCACATCGTCGGCGATTCGCATTCGGTGTTCTCCGGCACCGATGGCAGCGTAAGCGATGACCGCCGGGTGCGCCTGCTCGGGCGCATCGACGATGCGCAGCTGGTGCGTGAGTACCAGGGTGCCAGGGCTTTCGTCTTCCCGTCGCTGTACGAAGGCTTCGGCATCCCACCGCTGGAGGCTCAGGCCTGCGGCTGTCCGGTGATCGCGGCGCGGGCGGCATCGATACCCGAGGTGCTGGGCGAAAGCGTGCTGTACTTCGACCCGCTCGACATCGAGGACATCGCCCGCTGCATGGGCCATGTGCTGCGCGATGCGCAGCTGCGCGACGACCTGCGCACCCTGGGCGAAGGCAATGTGCTGCGCTACTCCTGGAAGCGCTCGGCACAGATCGTCTCGCAACTCATCGACCAGACCCTGACCGGCAAGCGCAGCCCGCCTCCGATGGTTGCCTGGTCATCCGAGCGGCGCCTGCCCTGAGCGCCCTCCCCGGTTCGTTCGTTCAATCATCAAGCGAGGCAGACCATGGAACGGTTGGCACATGTCGATGCGCTGCGCGGCGGCGCAGCACTCCTGCTGCTCATGCACGCGCTGCCGCTAGCAACGGCTGACGGCGCTACGGCGGGCCTGGGCGTAGACCTCTGGCTACTGGCGACGCTCTGGTTCTTGCTCGGCTGCGGCTTCGTGGTGCCGGCCAGTCTGCATGCCAGCAGCGACGGCGGACGCGGCTTCGTGGTGCGCCGTCTGCTGCGCCTGGTGCCGCTTTACCTGCTGGCCGCGCTGCTGACGGCGCTGCTGCTGCCCGAAGCGTCGGCCTGGCTGCCCGGGGTGACAGCAGCCAAGCAAGCCATCCCGTTCGAGGTCGCCAGCGCCTACGGCGCGATGCCGCCGATCCTGTTGTTCTATCTGCTGTGCCTATTGATGCATCAGCTCGGCCTGCTGCACAGCGTCAGTCTGCGCGCCGGTGCCGCTCTGCTGCTGTTGGCCTGCTCGCTTCTGCTGGGGCTGGCCCGGCAGCTGCTGGATGGCGCATTACCGGTCACGCTGCCGTTGCTGGTTTCGCTGATGCTGTTCGCCTCCCTGCGGCACGAGGCGCAGCATGCCGACAGTAGCTATGCCCGCCGCCGCGCCCGGGAATACGCACGCTACACGCGACGAGCCTATGTGCTGGTGCTGCCGGTCATCTTTCTCGCTGGCTGGTCGCAGGGCGAAGCGGCCTGGGCACGGCAGCTGCTGACCTACGCCGTGGCGCTGGCCGGCTTCGTGCTGCTCACCGGTCGCCTGACGATAGGCACGCCGCTGCTGGTCTGGCTGGGCCAGCTCGGTTATGGGCTCTATCTGCTGTTGCCAGCGATGCAGCGACTGGCCGCGCTGTTGATGCAAAACCTCGCAATCAGCGGGCCGGGCGCGGTAATGGGCACCGCACTGCTGGGTCTGCTGCTGGCACTGGGCAGCGCCATGCTCTGTCGCTGGCTGCTAGAGCAACCGCTGGCACACGCCGGCAAGCGCCTCACCGGGCAAAGCGGCCTGCTGCCGCTGGCACGCCTGCACACGCGCTGACCATCCCCGTTTCATGCCTGCAAGGCGGCCCCGCCGCCGATCCTCTAGACCAAGGAAGTCAAACCATGAAAGTTGCCATCGTTCACGACTGGCTGGTGACCTACGCCGGCGCCGAGCGCGTGCTCGCCGGGCTGTGCGCCGTGTGGCCGGACGCCGACCTGTTCGCCGTCATCGATTTCCTCTCCGATGAAGACCGCGCCCACCTCGGCGGCAAGCGCGCCACCACGACCTTCATCCAGCAGCTGCCCAAGGCCCGCACGCACTATCAGAAGTATCTGCCGTTGATGCCGCTGGCCATCGAGCAGCTGGACATGTCGGCCTACGACCTGGTTATTTCCAGCAGCCATGCGGTGGCCAAGGGCGTGCTGACCGGCCCCAACCAGCTGCACATCAGCTACGTGCATTCGCCCATTCGCTACGCCTGGGACCTGCAGCACCAGTACCTGCACGAAGCCAGCCTGGAGCGCGGCGTCAAGGCCAAGCTGGCGCGCATGCTGCTGCACTACATGCGCATGTGGGATCAGCGCACCGCCAGTGGCGTCGACGAGTTCATCGCCAATTCGCATTTCATCGGCCGGCGCATCAACAAGAGTTACCGGCGCCAGTCCACGGTGATCTACCCCCCGGTGGATACCCGCCAGTTCACCCTGCACGAGGCCAAGGAAGACTTCTACCTGACCGCCTCTCGCATGGTGCCGTACAAGAAGATTCCGCTGATCGTCGAGGCCTTCGCGGCGATGCCGGACAAGCGCCTGATCGTGATCGGCAGCGGCCCGGAGATGGACAAGGCCCGCGAAGTCGCCGGGCCCAATGTGTCCCTGCTCGGTTACCAGAGCTTCGAGGTTCTGCTGCGCCACATGCAGCGCGCCAAGGCATTCGTCTTCGCCGCAGAAGAGGATTTCGGCATCGCGCCGATCGAGGCCCAGGCCTGCGGCACCCCGGTGATCGCCTACGGTCGCGGCGGCGTGCTGGAAACCGTGCGCGGGCTCGAGCATGCCGAGCCCACCGGGGTGTTCTACCCCGAACAGACAACCGCTTCGATCATCGCGGCCATCGACGAGTTCGAATGCCAGCGCGCGCGCATCAGCGCGGCAAGCTGCCGGCGCAACGCCGAGCGTTTCTCGGGTGAGCGATTCGAGCTGGAGATCCGCGCCTTCGTCGAGGCGCGACTGCGCGAAGCCAGGCCCGGCGACGGCCTGGCCCTGGCGCCCAGTTCCCAACCGAGCACGCCGCTCTATCCGGCCGCGGTCGTTCCGATAAAGCACGCCTGACCACACCCTTCCCCATCACATTTACGAGGTTTCAAGGATGAACACAGTAAAGCAATGGCTGCGGGCGACCCGCACGCTCGGCTTTGCCCTTGTGCTGATGAGCGGATCGAGCGGTGCCATGAGCATGAGCGAACCGCTTTCGACCGCTCCGGCACAGCCGACACCCGGCGCCACCGACGACCACGCATGCGACCCCGCCAATGGCCCCAGCGTCATCGCCTACCGACCCGCCCCGGCCACTGTCGCACCGCACTGCGGCGTATCCGGCGGTGGCCAGAACGCCAGCCCGCTGCCGGGCGCTCGACAGCATCGTTTCGCTGAACCCGCCTCGGACTCGCTTCCTACCCGGCCGGTGGACAACAGACGTTATTCATTCTGATCAGGGCCCGCAGCCCCGCTTCTTCAGGAGCTACAGCATGAGCACAGACGCACCATCCAGGACCTCGCTGGTTCTGGCGGACGGCTACTCCTATACCGAACTCATTCCCGCTCCGGGCGCCAGCGGCGCCCCGGGGGAAACCTTCATTCGGGTATTCCACGCCTTTTTCAGCCCCGACGACGATGACCGGCTAGCCCCCGCGGCGCCCACCGGCAATATCCCAGTCACCACCTCCGAACAAGGCTGAGGAATGCCCGCCATGTCGAACCTTGCATGCCCCGAAGCCCTGCGCCCGTGCGTGAAAGCCGCCGAGCTGCCCGACGAGGCGGCCCTTAAGCAAACCACCATCGTCACGGTGACTTATGGCGAGCGCCTGCCATTCCTCCAGCGCCTGATCGAGCAGGCCTTCCGCTTCGAGCAGATCACCCGTGTGCTGGTAGTCAGCAATGCGTCACGCGCGCCGCTGGAGCAGCTCTGCAGCCGCTGGCCCGGCCAGGTACGCATCATTTCGCTGGAGCACAACACCGGCTCGGCCAACGGTTACGCGGTCGGGCTGCAGGCGGCGCTCGCCGAGGGCGCGCATTACATCTGGATGATGGATGACGACAATGCACCCACCGCCGCCGCCGTACGCCTGCTGCACGAGGAGCTGGCCCGCCTCGGTCAGGAGGTCGGCCTGGATCGCGCCGCGGTACTGGGCTTTCGTGCCAGCCAGCAGGAGGATATCGCCCGCGGCGTACCGGACCGCTTCGCCATCCAGCCGCGCTCCAGCTACTTCGGATTTCACGTCGCGCAGCTGCCCTACAAGATCTGGCGCCGCCTGCCCTGGGGGCGCCCGCAAGGCATCCCGCCGCGTACGCTGGATCTGCCGTTCGCGCCCTATGGCGGCATGCTCGCCCACCGCAGCCTGTACCAGACCATCGGCGTGCCACTGCGCGACCTGGTGCTCTACGCCGACGACACCGAGTACACCCGCCGCATCACTGCCGGTGGCGGCCGGCTGCGCCTGGTCACCGACGCCGTGATCGACGAGCTGGAGCTGTCGTGGAACATCAAGGCACGCAGCCGCAACATCTATGAAGCCTTCCTGCTCGGCGACTCCGACTTCCGCGCCTACTACACCGCACGCAACCAGGCCTGGTTCGACACCCACATCTGGGCGGCCTCGCCCTGGCTGTACCGCCTGAACCGGCGGATCTTCCTCGCGCTGCTGCGCTACATCGCCCGGCGGCATCAGACTCCGCAGCGGCTGCGGTTGATCGAGCAGGCCATCCGTGACGGCGAGAGCCGCACGCTGGGAATGAACCAGACCTTTCCGCTGCGCTGACCACACCCAAGGGGGAACCGATGCACGCGCCAACCACCGCGCCAAGAGACAACAACTTCGATTTTCTGCGGTTCTTCGCCGCCTCGATGGTGGTGTTCGGCCATAGCTACGGGTTGTCCGGGCAGGCTGACCGGGAGCCCCTGCGCCTGTTCAGCGGCAGCTACGACTCGGCGGACATCGCCGTGCACATCTTCTTCGTCATGAGCGGCTTTCTCATCGCCGGCTCATGGCTGAACAGTCGCAGCGTGCTGGATTTCGCCGCCAAGCGGGCCTTGCGCATCCTTCCGGCGTTGCTCGTATCGGTGCTGTTGGCGGTCCTGCTGGTCGGCCCGCTGGCGACGGCGCTGCCGCTGGGCGACTATTTCGCCGCACCCGGCACACTCGCCTACCTGAGCAATGCCGCGCTGATCACCGAGTTCCGCCTGCCCGGGACCTTTGCCAGCAATCCGTTTCCACATACGGTCAACGGCTCGCTGTGGACGCTGCCCTACGAGGTACTGATGTACGCCTCGGTGCTCACCCTGGGGTTGCTCAAGTGCTTCGGTCGCAACAGCGCGCTGATCGGCCTGTTTCTGCTGGTGGGCGTGCACTTTCATCTGATGCCGCTTCTCGAGCTGCAGAGCGACCTGCTACGCAAGGCCTCGCGGCTGGGGATGTTCTTCTATGCCGGCGTAGTGCTGTACCTGTACCGCTTGCGTATTCACTGGCACTGGTCGCTCGCCTTGTTGCTGGTCGTCGCCAACCTCGTCAGCGCTCGCGGCGAGCACTGGGAACTGGTGCACCTGCTCACCCTGCCCTACCTGACTCTCTATCTGGCACACCTGCGCGTGCCGCGCCTGTCCGGTTTCGGCAAGGCCGGCGACTTCTCCTACGGCCTGTACATCTTCAGTTTTCCTCTCCAGCAACTGCTGATGCACTGGACCGATGGGCAGCTATCCCTGGTTCCCTTCATGCTGCTGAGCTTCGCCGGCAGCCTGCTGCTGGCCGTGCTGTCCTGGCATCTGATCGAGGCGCCGGCCCTGCGCCTCAAGCGCTACCTGCCGCGCGCCCCGCGCAGCGACCAGGCCGCCGCTGCGGCGGCCATCGTCCCGCCGGTCAGGGTACGGCGTATACCTTGACGTCGGCGGAAGTCGAGGCGACCGCATCGGGTTGCACCTGGCCAAGACCGAGCTGGCGCACCTTGCGCAGCTGGCGAACGCGCTCCAGGTTGTCCCAGGCGGTGGCGTAGTGCGACGGCGACTGCTCCAGCGCGCTGCGGAAGAACTGCTCGGCCTCGTCCAACTTGCCCTCCACCAGGCAGATGTAGCCCACATCGTTGCTCGCCTGTGCGCGCGAGCCGATCTGCTCGAACGCCGACAGCGCCTCCTCGTAGCGCTCCGTGCGCGCCATCAGCAGTCCGTAGTTGCGCCACAGCGGCGCATAGGCGGTGTTGCGATCCAGCGCGCGGCGGAATACGCGCTCGGCTTCCTGCCAGTGCCCGGCCATGTAGTAGGAATAGCCGAGGCTGTTTTGCACCAGCACCGAACGCGGCTCGATCTGCAAGGCCAACCGGTAATAGCGCTCGGCCTGGGCGAAGTCGTTGTTCAGGTCGGCGAGCACCCCCAGTGCGTTGTACAGCCGTACCGGCGACTGACGATCGACCTTGAGCGCATCTGCCGCTGCAGCGGCATCACCGCCCGCCTGGCGCTGCTGGTCCAGCGACACGGCGCGGTCGAGCAGTTCCCGTGCGCGCTCCTGATCGCGCTTGGCCAGCTGCAGCATGCCCATCTCGGCCAGCGCATCGAGGTTGTCCGGCGCCTTGCGCAGTACTTCATCAAATGCCAGCTCGGCCAGTTGGATGTTGCCGCGCTCACGATGGATCCGCCCTACCCATACCAGCGCTGAGTACTGCGTGGGCTGTAGCTCCAGCGCGCGCAGGTACTGGAACAGTGCCTGGTCCAGATCGCCCGCCTGATAGGCCATGTCGGCCAGTTGCAGCGCCTGCTCCAGCGAGCCGGCCTGTTGCCGCGCCCGGTACAGTACCGAGTGCTGGCCCGAGTAGATGGAGCGCCCTTCGCCCGGCTCGGGGCCCATGGTCTGACATCCGGCGAGTACGACCGGCAGCGCCAGCAGCAATGCGATTCTTCTCATCTCAGAGTCTCCCGAAGGCTTTGAGTACGCCGATCATGGCGGGACCGATGGCGACCAGGAAAAAGCTCGGCCACAGGCAGAAAATCAGCGGAAACACCAGCTTGGTACCGATCTTGGCAGCCTGTTCCTCGGCCGCCTGGGTACGCCGGTCACGGAATTCGTCGGCATAGATGCGCAGGGTGTCGGCGACACTGGTGCCGAAGCGGATGCTTTGCGCCAGCAGGCTGACCAGCCCGCGGATATCCTCCAGGCCGGTCCGTTCCGCCAGATGCGCCAGCGCGGCCGAACTGGATATGCCGGCGCGAATCTCGGCGTTGACCATCGCCAGTTCCTCGGCGAGCTCGCCGTGACTGACCGCCAGCTCCTCGGCGACCCGCTCGATCGCCTGGGGCAACGCCAGGCCCGACTCGACACAGACCACCATCAGGTCCAGCGCATCGGGAAACGCGGTGCGCAAACGGAGCTGCCGGGCGTCCCTGCGTCGTTCCACGAACATCGCCGGCGCCAGCCAACCCAGGCCGACCGCGATCCCGGCGGCCATCAGGCCGGTCGTCAGCGACGGCAACGTCACCAGCGGCAGCGCCAGCACGGTCGCAACCAGCAACAGCAATGGCAACAGAAGGCGGATCGCCCAGTACATCTGCAGCGCCGATGCCGAGCGGTAGCCGGCGTGCTGCAGCAATGCCCGGGTGCCGGACAGGTGCGCGCCGTCCTTGCTGACGAAGCGCTCGCCGACCTGCTGCAGCAGCAACTGCACGCCGCCAAGGGGTGGCTCGTTGAAGCCGTGCTCGCGCTGGCCGCCGCGCTTGATCAGCGCCAGGCGCCGGCGCATCGGGTCTTGCAGGCCCATCAGCAACACTGCGGTGGTGCCCACCGCGAGCATCACGCTCAGCACGACCGCCGCCAGAAAGATCAGGCGCACCAGCATCTCGTCGGCGACCACGCTTCGAACCAGACCGTACAGATAGTCCATGACTGCGTCCTCGCTCAGACCTGGATACGGATGATCCGGCGGATCCAGAAGATACCCACCAGCATGGCGCCGAACGCTGCCAGGCTGAGCTTCTGTCCGATCGGTTCGTTGATCAGCAGCGGAAGGTACTCCGGCGTGGTCAGCATGATCACCGCGGCCAGAACGAACGGCACGGAGATCAGGACCCAGGCAGACATGCGCCCCTCGGCCGAAAGCGTCTTGACCTTGCGCTGGAAGCGGAAGCGACCGCGAATCAACCGGCTCAGCCGCTCCAGCACCTCGGTCAGATTGCCGCCGGTTTCACGGTGGATGAGGATGCTGGTCACCAGCATCATCACGGTCATGCTGGGCACGCGCTCGAGCAGGCCGAGCATGGCCCGGCGGACGTCGTTGCCGTAGTTCAGATCGGCGAAGGTCAGGCCGAACTCGTGCGCCACGGCGCCCTTCTGCTCTTCGGCCACCAGCCGCAACGTCTCGCCGAACGGATGCCCGGCGCGCAGCGCGCGGCACATGGAATCCAGCGCATCGGCCAGCCCCTCTTCGAACTCGGCGAACCGCTTGCTGCGGTCACCGCTGATCTTCAGGATCGGCAGCCAGAACGCCAGAAAGCCCAGCAGCGGCGCCAGCCACCACAGGCGCAGCAGCATCCAGGTGGCGGCCGCCACCAGCACGGCCAGCACCGCACCCAGCAAGACCACCCGGTAGGCGCGGTAGTCATGACCGCTCTGCTCGATCATCTGCGCCAGCCGGTCCATCAGCGGCAACTGTTCCAGCGCAGCCTCCAGCGGTGACAGGCGGGTCAGATACTTCTGGCGCAACAGGGTCTGCATGTTCGGCAGGTCGTTGGCCTGCTCCAGCAGGTGCAAGCGCATGCGGATGCGCTTGCGTACCCGTCCGGCCTCGCCGAACACCGGCACCGTCAGCCCCTGGCTGAGCAGGAACACCGCGACGAAGACCATGCCGAGGAAGATCAGGATGAACTCGGTGGGAAGCTGGCTCATGGCTGCGTGCCCTCCATCCAGTCCGGCCGGAACAGCTCCAGCGGCAGCTCGATGCCGCGCTTGGCCAGCACATCACGGAAGCTCGGCACCATCCCGGTGGCCCGGTAATCGCCGAGCACCTCGCCATGCTCGCCGATGCCACGGCGCTCGAAGGCGAAGATCTCGGTCATGGTGATGATCTCGCCTTCCATGCCGTTGATCTCCTGCACGCTGACCAGCCGACGCTTGCCGTCTTCCTGCCGTTCGAGCTGGATGACCACGTCGATGGCCGAGGCGATCTGCTGGCGCAGGGCCTTGATCGGGAAGGTCGCACCGCTCATCGACACCATGTTCTCGATGCGGCTCAGGGCGTCGCGCGGGCTATTGGCGTGGATGGTGGTGATCGAGCCGTCGTGCCCGGTATTCATGGCCGCCAGCATGTCCAGCGCCTCCGGCCCGCGCACCTCGCCGATGACGATGCGGTCCGGGCGCATGCGCAGGCTGTTGCGCACCAGCTCGCGCTGGTTCACCTCGCCACGCCCCTCGATGTTCGCCGGCCGGGTTTCCAGACGTACCACATGGGGCTGCTGCAGCTGCAGTTCGGCAGAATCCTCGATGGTAACGATGCGCTCGTCGTGCGGAATGAAGCTCGACAGCACGTTGAGCATGGTGGTCTTGCCGGTGCCGGTGCCGCCGGACACCAGCACGTTCATCCGGCCCCGCACGATGGCCTTTAGCACCAGGGCGATGGCCGGCGTCAGCGTGCCCATCTGGATCAGGCTCTCGGCGTTCAGCAGATCGACCGCGAAGCGGCGGATCGACAGACTCGGCCCGTCGATGGCCAGCGGCGGGATGATCGCATTGACCCGCGAGCCATCCTTCAGCCGCGCGTCCACCAGCGGCGAGGATTCGTCGATGCGTCGGCCAAGGCTCGAGACGATGCGATCGATGATGTTCAGCAGATGCCGATCGTCGCGAAAGCGCACATCGGTGCGCTGCAGCTTGCCGTGACGCTCGACATAGACCGAGGCGTGGCCGTTGACCAGGATGTCCGACACCGTGCCGTCGGCCAGCAGGGGTTCCAGCGGCCCCAGGCCGAGCACCTCGTCGGTGATCTGCTTGATGATCTGCTGGCGCGCCGCCGCGCTGACCGGTGCGGCATGCTCGTCGAGCAGGCGCTGGCAGATCTCGCGGATCTGCCACACCGCATCCGCCGGCTCCAGCGAATCGAGCAGCGACAGGTCCATGACCTTGAGCAGCTGCTGGTAGATCTTTTCCCGCCATTCGGCGTCGGTCGCGCTGAGCTGGCTGCGGGTCTCGTAGAGGCTCTCGACTACCGGCGTTTCCCACGCCATGCCGGTTTCCAGACGTTCCGGGCCGGGGTTTGGAACCGGCTGCTTGGCCGGGGCTCGCTTGCCTGCCTGCAGGCGGGTACGCAGTTCGCTGAGCATGGTCATCCCCCGAATAGGCGGCCAAAGGTGCGCTTGAGCAGGCCCTGCTCGGCGGTGTCGTTACCGAGCAGTTCCTGGGCCATCTGCCGGATGCCCTGGGTCAGCGGCGCCCGCGGCGCATGCAGGCCCAGCGGTACGCCGGTGTTCTGACTTTCGTTGATCACCGCGTAGTCGTTCGGCAGCCGCTGCGGCACGCCGCAATGCAGCGCTTCGGCGATGTCCTTGAGGCTGACCGGCGCAGTCTTGTCGTAGCGGTTGACCACCAGCTGCAGGCGGTCGCCGCGAATGCCGAGGTCCTCGCGCATGATGCGTACCAGGCGAACGGCATCCTTGAGGTGACTGAGCGACTGTTGCAGCACCACGTAGACCTGATCGGCCTGCTCCAGCGTGATGCCGGTGAGGTGGTCGATCTGCCGCGGCAGATCGACCACCACCCACTCATAGCTCGAGCGCGCCAGCCGCAGCAGCGCCTCGACCTGCTCCAGCTGGATGTCCTGGGTCAGGCACAGTTCGCTGGCGCGGCCGCCGAGCACGTCGAGCGTCGGGCTGAAATGACTGCAGAAGCCGTGCAGCGCAACGCTGTCCAGCTCATCGATCCGCTGCAGCACTTCCATGTGGCTGTGGCTCGGACGCACATCCAGGCAATGGGCGACCGTGCCGAACTGCAGGTCGAGGTCAAGCAGCAGGGTGCGACGACCATAGGCGCTGAGGCTGTGGGCCAGGTTGCAGGCCAGCATGGTTGCGCCCGAACCGCCCTTGGCATTCATGATCGCGATGACCTTGCCACCGCTCCCGTGCCCGTCACGAGTTTCCAGCGCGATCCGGCTGATGGCGGCCAACAGCTCCTGCTCCACCAGCGGCTCCGGCAGGAAGTCACGGGCACTGGCCTGCATCGCCATGCGCATGCAGTCGCGGTCGTCCTGAGGGCCGCAGACCAGCAGCGGCGGCCGCTGCTGGAGCGGGTGCTGCTGCAGCGCGGCGAGTTCCTCGCGCCACAGGTGGCTGACGTGTAGCAGGAGCAGATCGGGCATCTGCTCCAGCCCGTACAGCGGGTCGGTGTGTCCATTGCTCACCAGCCGGGTGCTGACCTGCAGGCCGGGCAGTTGCTGCGCCAGAGTCTTCAGTCGGGTCAGGGCACCTGCATCGCGGCTGCTGACGAGCAACCGCAGGCCCGGGCCTCCCACCGTGACGCTACTGGGTTTTTCAAGGGTATTCAGCATGGGGTGATCTCCGGAACGGCATCGGGCTCGGCATGACGCCCAAGGCTTTCGCGCGGCAAGGTCGAGGAAAACGGCGGCAGGGTGATCACACCGCTCAGCCCGGGTATCAGCAGGTCGAAGGTGAAGCTCTCCACGCGCAGCTGGACGTAGCGGATCGCATTGAAGCCGGTGGCGCTGGCTTGCGCCGGGTTGGCGATCGCCGCACCGCTCTCGTCCAGGTAAACCAGGGTCAGGTCCGCGGTCTCGAGGTTGGCGATCAGGCTGCTGGCACCGCTGTCCTCGGCGGCGTTGAAGATCGCCCGGCGCAGGATGCGCGGCTCGTGGATCTCGCATACCGCGGCCAGGCGCGCGCCCCGACGCACCGTTTCGTTGAGCGCGTTGACGGTGAAGAACAGCCGCCCCATCTCGAGCACACCGAACAGCACGATGAACAGCAGCAACCCGACGATGGCGAACTCCACCACGTACACGCCGCGCATGCGTCTGGCGTTCATCACAGCGCCCTCATCACGGTGGTGGCGACCAGCGGAAACCCGAGCGTGGCCCCGCCCGAACCGAAGTTCGGCAGGCCGCTGCCGATCAGTGGCTGAAACGTATAGCTGATGCTGACCTGCACGTGGTTGCTGCCCAAGGCGCTGACGCTTACCTGAGACGTGCTCAGCCCGCTGACCAGCGGCTCGCTGCCCGCCTGCAGGACCGGGGCGCCGTACACCGCCAGGGTGCGCGCCTGATCGATCATATCGGCACTCAGCTCGATCTGACCGAGGGTGCGATTCCACGCCTGCCCGGCGACGAAGCGGCTGGCATCGCGGCTGGCCTGCAGCAGGCTGTTGTACTGAAACAGCATCCGGCCGATCTCGCCCAACGCCAGCAGCAGCAACAGCAGCAGCGGCAAGGCGATGGCCAGTTCCACCATCGCGAGCCCGCGCTGTCTTGCCCTGGCCGATATTGCCTGGCTGCTCATGGCCGCCTCCTACGAGTCGTTGCTCGGCGTGCGGTTGTTGTCGATGTAGGTCTTGTACAGCTGGATGATCTGCGGGCCGCTGTCATTCACCGGGTTGCTGTCGGGCACGTTGTCGCCCTCGCATTCGCTGACGAACTGGCCGAAGACCTGCGCCTTGTTGCCCGAGCCGGTCGGCAGTGGCTGGACCAGAAAGAAGCAGCCGAAGCCCAGCACCGGCACCGAGGTCTGGCCGCCGGAACTGCCGGTGCAGTTACCCAGCACGATGCGCAGGATGCGTCGCTCGGAGACGCCGTCAGCGCGGCAGCCGTTGGGGCAGTTGGCCACGCGCTGGCGCCAGTCGTTGTAGTCGAGCAGCGCGGTGCTGGCAGTCGAGAGATCGCCGCCACTGGCGCTGACCACCTCGCCCTGATATTCGGCCTGACCGGTGCTGTCGTTGTAGCTCATGCGCGGCGAGCTGTAGTCGGTGACAAAATCCGGCGGATACTGGTCCGCGCTGCCGGACAGCGCACCGCTGTACTGGCCGAAGCGGGTATTGAAGCCCTGCGACACCGGGCCGATGGTGTTGCCCGGCTCGGTCTCCACCGACTCGCCAACGCTGTTGCATTGCTCGGTGCCGCCGGCCAGCGCCTGACGTACATCCGCGGCGCCACTGCTGTCGCCGAGGCGAATCAGCTGGAAGTTGCCAGGGCCGATGACCGGGTCGTTTCCGGCTGCGCCCTTGAGCACTTCCAGATCGCCGAAGCGATACCCCCAGACCAGCCCGTTGGCTGGATCATGCTGGTTGGGATCGCCGCAGACCATCAGCGGGGCGATGTCGCACGGGCTGGTTGGGCTCGGACCAGCCGTCGCGATTGCCGCGATTTCCTTCTCCGCGTCGTTGCCCAGGGCCTGCAGCATGCCCCAGAAGAAACCCTGCAACGGCAGCTCGGCAACGGTCACGCGCACGTATCGGGCATCTATCGGCCCCGGAAAGGAGAACGGTCCGTAGACACTGGCCGCCAGATCGACCTGCACGATGGCGCCCGGGTTGTCGCCCAGCGCAGCGGCCAGCTCGTCGTTGCCGGCCGCCTGGGCGTTGAGCTGGAACGTCGCGCGCGCCGCGTCCTGCGTCAGGCTGCCGGCGTTGCCCGAACCCCGCACCTGTTGCAGGGTCTTGGCACCGCTGAGCGCCGCGGCATCCACGGCGTTCTGCAAGCGTGTCTTGTTGAGCAGCATGTGGCTGCCGTCCAGCGCAAGGGTAGCCATGAGCATCATCGCCACCAGCGCCACCACGACCAGCACCATGGCCGAGCCACGCTGACACTGCGGGAATGGACGAACCATGCAGGAGGCGTTCATGACGCGAACCTCAGTTGCCCACGTTGATCTGGATCGGCTGCGCGACCTGCTGGGCATCGCCGGTGGCGCCCCGGTAGCTCTCGATGACCTGCTCGGTCAGCGGACCATCGGTGCCGACCGGCGAAAGCGCCGTGCCCGGGTTGGCGGCGACGTTCTTGTCGGCGATCTGCTGGTACAGGGTCGCGTTGACCGTGCTGCCCAGCGAGCCGACACGACCTTCCTGGTAGGGAACGCAGCCGGCCAGCAGGGTGAAGAGGCAGGCGTAGGGCAGAATTTTCATGATGGCGACTCCGCTTACTTGAGGTCGTGGCCGAAGCGGCCTTCGCTGATGCCGAGGCTGGCCGGCACTGCCCGGCCGGGCGCGCTGCCCTTGGTTTTGCCCAGCAGGTAGAACTCCGCGTCGCTGGGCTCGACGAAATTCTCGGTCGGCAGGCGCACCGTCCTGGCGTCCACCGGCTGCGCCAGGTAAGGCGTCACCAGGATCACCAGTTCGGTCTCGCCGTGGATGAACTGCTGGCTACGGAACAGCTGGCCCAGCACCGGCACGTCACCCAGACCGGGGAAGCGGCTGACGAAGTCGCGGGTGTTCTCGCTGATCAGGCCGGCGATGGCGATCGTCTGGCCGTTGCCGAGCTCGACGGTGGACTGCGCGCTGCGCTTGGTCAGCGACGGGATGACCTGGTTGACGCCGTTGCCGAGGATGCTTTCCAGGCCGGTGTCCAGCACCAGCGAGTTGGCATTGGAGAGCTCACTGACCGAGACATTGAGGTTCAGGTTGATGCGGCCGGAATCGAGCACCACCGGCAGGAACTTGACCCCGACGCCGAATTCCTTGAATTCGATGGTGATGCCGTCGTCCTCGGTGATCGGCACCGGAAACTCGCCACCGGAGATGAACTCCGCCTGCTGCCCGGTCAGGGTGGTCAGCGTCGGCTCGGCGAGCACCTTGGCCGAGCCGTTGTCCTTGGCCGCTTCCAGCACCACGTTGAAGAGGAAGTTGTCGGAGAGGAACTGGCCGAAGATGCCTTTGCCATCGCCGAACAGCGTGGTCGGGTTAACGAATCCGTCCTCGTCGAAGCCTAGCCCCTGGCCATTGTTGAACCCGCCACCCGACCAGCGTCCGGACGAACCGAAGTCCAGCGCGTTGAAGCGCACGTTGAGGTTCTTGAACAGGTTGCGCTGCATCTCGGCGACCTTCACCTCGAGCATCACCTGCTGGCTGCCACCAACGCTGAGCAGGTTGATCAGCTGCAATGGCTCCTGCGGCTGTGCAGCGGCACCGGCACCCTGGCGCTTGGCATCGCCGGCGGCCTGCTCGGCGTAACTGCGCGCCAGCTTGACGGCGTTGTCCATCGCCGCGGCGCTGCTGACCTGCCCGCGCAGCACCAGGGCGCCCTGGGCACTGAAGACCTCAATCGGTTCATTGGGCATGACCTGATGCAGCTTGCTCTTGAGGCCGCTGAGATCGTGCACCACTTCCAGATCGAGGCTGTCGATCAGGCGATTGCTGCCATCCCAGAGCAGCACGTTGGTGCTGCCCAGCGAACGGCCGAGCAGGTAGAGCTGGGTCGGGCTGGTGATCAGAATGTCAGCAATCTCGGGATTGCCCACCGAGATGCGTTTGACCGCGGTTCGCGTGGTGAGCACGCGCGACTTGTAGATCGGTACCTGGACGTCACTGACGTTCGCCGCCGGGGTGGCAAGGACCACAGGTTTCGTCTCGGCTGCCACCACCAGCCCGGACAGCATCGTGCCCAGCGCCAGCACCAGGGCCCCCACTCTGCGCATGTTGTTCATATCGATCTCCTTGCGTGTCAGCCGTCGTGGCCACGCGCCGTCAGCTGGTCATCGCCTTACAGGCCGACATTGGTCACGTTCACCTGGGTGCCGCGAATGATCGTCACCCCGGGATTGGCCGGTGCGCGGCGCACCACCGGCTTCGGCGCAGCGACTACCGGAGCCACCGGCGGCGGCGCTGCCACGGGCTTCTTCTGGTTATCCAGGGGATTACGCAGCGCCAGTTGCAGACGCCCTTCGGTCATGGCCTTGACCAGCTCTTCGGCTTCCTCGGAACTCATTTCAAGGGTCACGGCGCGCACCACTACCGGCTGGGTCTTGTCGGTACTGGCGGTCTGGTCGACGGCCAGCACGCGCAGGTCTTCGAGAATGGTCTTGGCCTCGGCTTCCTCACCATTGCCCTTGCGCCGGGTGGCCAGTACGTCGACCCGGTTGCCCGGCAGCAGGAAGCCGCCCACGCCCACCACATCGTCGACCCGCACCGACACCGCGCGCTTGTCGGTGGCGATCAGCGACGCCAGCGTGCTGCCACCCAGGTGCTCGGCCAGTCGCGCGCCACGCAGCACGTCGCCACGCAGCATGCCGAAGGTGGCGATCTTGCCGATCACCTCTTCGGTGCTGGCGAACGAATCGTCCGGCACCGTGCCCTTGGGCATGCGCACCAAGGTCACATGCTGCGCCTCGACCATCTGCCCGAAGGGGATCTCCGTGGTGGCGACCACCACGTTCTGCGACTTGTCGTCCGGCCCGGCATCGAGCCGCGCGCTAAGCCAGCTGTTGGCCATCCAGGCCGCTCCCAGCCCCAGCAGCAGGGACAGCGCGATCAACGTGAAGGTACGTGAGCTCATGTCGGTATCTCCTTATCCAAGGAACTCGAGCTGGACGAAGTAATTGCGCCAGGCCCATTGCAGGTCATCGGGCGTCAACGGACCGCTGCGTTCGGTGTAGCGCTGGCGGTCCAGCGCCATGCCCAGCAGATCTCGCGGATGGCACGGCACCAGCGGCATGCCTTCCGCTTCGTAGAGTTCGCGCAGCACATAGCGCAGCAATTGCGGATCGAAGGCGATGCCCAGGCGCTCGCCTTCCTGTCGCCAGATGCGTTCGTATTCCTGCGGTTTGAGGTAGTTGAAGCGCAGCTTGTAGCCAATCCGACGGAGGAAGGCTTCGTCGGCCAACTCCAGCGGATTCAGGTTGGTGGCGAAGACCAGGACCATGTCGAACGGCAGCACGCACTGCTGCCCGCCGCCGAGATTGAGGAAGTCGCGCTTTTCCTCCATCGGCACGATCCAGCGGTTGAACAGCTCGGCCGGCGGCATGCGCTGCCGACCGAGATCGTCGATGATGTACAGGCCGTTGCTGGCCTTGAGCTGCAGCGGCGCCAGGTAACGGCGGTTGAACGGGTCGTAGCGGACGTCGAGCTGTTCCATGCTCAGCTCGCCGCCCGACACCACCAGCGGGCGCATGCAGCACAGCAGGCGACGGTCGATGCCTTCGCTCAGCAGCAGGCTGTTGTACTGATCGCGATCGTCCAGGCGCTGATGGATCTGCGGATCGTAGACCTCCACCACCGCATCGTTGATGGCGATGGCGTAAGGCACCCAGATCGCTTCGCCGAACAGGCGGATCAGACGTCCGCTGATGTAGGTCTTACCGGTGCCGGCCGGCCCGTAGATCATGATGGCGCGGCCAGAGTTCATCGCCACGCCAAGCTGATCGAGCAAATCATCGGCGAGCACCACACCGCTGAATACCGCACGCATCTTCTCGGCATTCACCCGTGCATGGTGGATCGTCTGTACCTTGACCAGTGAACGGTAGGTGCTCACCGGAAACGGCGCCGCACCGATATAGCCGCTGCGCTCCAGCGCATCGCGCGCGGCGTTGCGCCCCCGCTCGGTCAGCCCATAGCGCAGGGCCTGGCCGTTGTGCTGGCCGAGCACCTCGATGCGGCCATCCTTGCGCAGCAGGGCGAGCACCTCTTCCAGCACGGCGCCGGGCAATGCCAGCCGCTCGACCAGACGCGCCATGTCCAGCGCACCGCCTTCGTGCAGATGCTTGCACAGCAGATCGGCGAGCAGCTGATCGCTCAGCCCGGTCTCGGCGATGGTGCGCGGCTGCGGCGCCAGGCGCTGCACCGCTTCGCGCTCGCTCGGGTAGCCATCGCTATCGCTGACTGCGTACATGGCGGCCTCCCGCGCTAGTCGAAGTGAAACCACAAGCTGCTGGCGAACGTGCCCAGCAGGATCGCGATGGCGTAGGGGAACGGCCTGCCGGCGACCTCCCCGGCTGCCGGTGCGAGGTAGCTCTGGCTGCGCAGCATCAGCGCATAGCGTCCGAGCGTCTGCCGCAGCTGGCCGTGCCAGATCATCAAGGCCAGCCCGCAGAGTCCGCCGACCATCAGGCTGGCTGCCGCGGCAGCCAGCGCCTGCTGCGGTGTGAGAAAGGCGCCAACCATGGCCATCAACTTCACGTCACCGGCTGCCATACCACCTGCCGCATACAGCATCAGGAACAGGCCAAAGCCGATCAGCGCCCCCAGCATCCCCTGCCCCAGCCCGCCCAGACCTCCCGCGAAGGCCTGTCCGGCCAACCCCAGTGCCAGCCCTGTCAGGACCAGCCGGTTGGGAATACGGTGGTGGCGTACATCGCTGACCACCGCGTAACCCAACAGCGAGAGCAGCAACAGCTCGCTGGCCCAGCCTTGAATGTCCATAGGAGCTCAGCGCTTAGGCTGCGGGCGTCCCGCCGAGCGCTGTGATGATCTGGTTGATCTTGGCGAGAACTGCCGCGCCCAGATTGGTGAAGGCCAGCGCGACGGCTGCGGTAATCAGCCCCCCAGCCACCGCATACTCGACGATGGTCAGCCCGTCTTCGTCCTTCGCGAACTTCAGCACCGCGGTCTTGATCGTTTGAATGGTCATTTCGCTCACCTCACTGAGGAGTGGTTCATCCATCGGTTGGCAGCGCTCCATGCACCGCTGCTGAGGTGAACACTAGTCAGGCAAACGCAGTGGGCGTTAGGACTCTTTTGCGCGTTGCTAGCACTCAATTTCCTGAGTCAGCAAAGCTCTGCAATACGCGGTTACAACGACTCAAGGCTCCTCGCATAGGCAACAAACCTCACTGAGTCAGCTCGGTATTAACCCTAATAACGGCGATGTGCCATCAGAGGTACGCCTTAGCAGAAACTGTTCTTATCCATAGTGGCCGTTTGCCAATACTGTTTGTAAGGGAAAGTAAAAGGGCAGAGCTAGTAAAGATGTCTAACTCTCCGCAGGGACCATTACTCCTCTGGGTGGACCTGACCCACGACCGCAGCACCGAAGCGTTGATGCGCCAGTTCACGGCCTTCAGCGAATGCCGTCTGGTGCAGGCGCACAGCTTGGCCGACAGCGGCCAGAGCCGGCGGGTCGACATGATCTGCATGCACTACGACCGCCCCGATGCCCTGGGCCTGAACCAGCTGCATCAGGTCAAACGTGCCGCGCCGTCCATTCCCATCACCATGTTCACCGTCCAGCATTGCGAAGATCTGGCGATATGGGCGATGCGCTCCGGGGTATGGGAATACGTCACGCTGCCGCTGACCGCAGCCGAACTACGCCGCTACCGTCTGGCCCTGGATCAGCTGCTGAAGCTGCGCCAGAACGCCCATGCCACACGGCAGCGCGTGGTCGGCGAGCATTATCCGGACCTGCCGCCGAGCATCCGCCTCACGGCCGATCATCAGAGACACCAGCTGCTGGCGCCCGCGCTTTACTACATCGACCTGCACTTTCGCGAGAACCTCGACCAGAAGGAACTGGCGCGGCTGTGCGGCCTGACGCCCTCGCGCTTCAGCCGCCTGTTCAAGGAACAGCATGGCATCTGCTATCTGGAGTACACGCTGGGCAAGCGTCTGGAGTTCGCCAAGGACCGACTGGGCAACACGCAGATGCCGATCACTACCATCGGCTATGAAGCCGGCTTTCGCGATCCGTCCTATTTCGCGCGCGCGTTCAAGCAGTTCGTTGGCTGTACGCCGAGCGAGTACCGTAACGGCGCCCCTTCCTCCGCAACGATGCTGGCCGAGCAGAACCTGCAGGATGCGACTCGGCCCAGTAGCGACTTGCTGGGCCTGGACATCGGCGCCTGACGATCGCTGGGCGCCGCGTCCCCGCCACGACGATGTTCGTCAGCCGACAGACATACGGCCGCTGCCGCAATCTGGCTAAAAAATATCCACATCGGTATACTCGCGCGCCTTTTTAATGCGCGGTTTTCGAGGTTCAAAGTCGATGAGCAAAACGCCAACAGTCGGGTTCGTCAGCCTGGGTTGCCCCAAGGCCACGGTCGACTCTGAACGCATCCTCACCCAACTGCGCATGGAGGGTTACCAGATCGTGCCGTCCTACGAGGATGCCGATGTGGTGGTGGTCAACACCTGCGGCTTCATCGACAGCGCCAAGGCCGAATCGCTGGACGCCATCGGCGAGGCGATCGCCGAGAACGGCAAGGTGATCGTCACCGGCTGCATGGGCGTGGACGAGAACAACATCCGTGGCGTGCACCCCAGCGTGCTGGCGGTTACCGGCCCGCAGCAGTACGAGCAGGTGGTCAATGCGGTGCACGAAGTGGTGCCGCCGAGCATCGAGCACGATCCTTTCGTCGACCTGGTGCCACCGCAGGGCATCAAGCTCACCCCGCGTCACTATGCCTATCTGAAGATTTCCGAAGGCTGCAACCATACCTGCAGCTTCTGCATCATCCCGTCCATGCGCGGCAAGCTGGTCAGCCGCCCGGTGGGCGATGTGCTCAGCGAAGCCGAGCGCCTGGTCAAGGCCGGCGTGAAGGAAGTCCTGGTGATCAGCCAGGACACCAGCGCGTATGGCGTCGACCTCAAGTACAAGCTGGACTTCTGGAACGGCCAGCCGGTCAAGACGCGCATGCTCGAGCTGTGCGAGGAGCTCGGCAAGATGGGCGTCTGGGTGCGCCTGCACTACGTCTACCCCTACCCCAACGTCGACGACGTGATCCCGCTGATGGCCGCCGGCAAGATCCTGCCGTACCTGGACATCCCCTTCCAGCACGCCAGCCCGAAGGTTCTCAAGGCGATGAAGCGTCCGGCCTTCGAGGACAAGACCCTGGCGCGCATCAAGCAGTGGCGCGAGATCTGCCCCGAGCTGACCATCCGCTCGACCTTCATCGTCGGCTTCCCCGGCGAGACCGAGGAAGACTTCCAGTACCTGCTCGACTGGCTGACCGAAGCCCAGCTCGACCGCGTCGGCTGCTTCCAGTATTCGCCGGTCGAAGGCGCACCGGCCGAGACCATGGGCCTGGAACCGGTACCGGATGAGATCAAGCAGGACCGTTGGGACCGCTTCATGGCGCACCAGCAGGCCATCAGCGCCGCGCGCCTGCAGCTGAAGGTCGGCAAGGAGCTGGACGTGTTGATCGACGAAGTGGACGACGACGGTGCCATCGGCCGCTCCTGGGCCGACGCCCCGGAGATCGACGGCATGGTCTACGTCGACAGCGAACAGCCGCTGCAGCCGGGCGACAAGGTCCGCGTGCGTGTCACCAACGCCGACGAGTACGACCTCTGGGCCGAAGTGATCTGAGCTGATCGGTTAAACAAAACGCCCCGCATCTGCGGGGCGTTTTCCTTTCTGCGCCACGAGCCCTGGGCCGCGTAGGGTGGAAAACGGCGCAGCCTTTTCCACCGCCGGGCTGCGGGCTCATCAACGCCGCGGTGGTTGACGCACCGGCGCATTGCCGGCCACGTAGTACTTCGCCGTGCTGCGCGGCAGCGGCTCATGACCACGAATCCGGTCGGCGATCTTCTCGGCGATCATGATGGTGGTCGCGTTGAGGTTGCCGGTGATGATCTGCGGCATGATCGAGGCATCCACCACGCGCAACCCTTCCAGCCCATGCACCCGGCCCTGGCCGTCGACCACGGCCATGTCGTCGCTGCCCATCTTGCAGGAGCAGGACGGGTGATAGGCCGTCTCGGCGTGCTCGCGGACGAAGGCGTCCAGCTCGGCATCGCTCTGCGCATCGATACCCGGGCTCAGCTCGCGACCGCGGTAAGGGTCGAGCGCCGGCTGGGCGATGATCTCGCGGGTGATGCGGATGGCATCGCGGAACTCGCGCCAGTCCTGCTCGTGGGCCATGTAGTTGAACAGGATGCTCGGGTCCTCGGCCGGGTCGGCCGAGCGGATCTCGATACGCCCGCGGCTGGGCGAGCGCATCGAACCGACATGGGCCTGGAAACTGTGACCGTCATGGGCGTTGCTGCCGTTATAACTGACTGCCACCGGCAGGAAGTGGAACTGGATGTTCGGCCATTCGAACTCGTCGCTGCTGCGGATGAAGCCGCCCGCCTCGAACTGGTTGCTGGCACCGATGCCGCTGCCGAGGAACAGCCATTCGGCGCCGATGGCCGGCTGGTTCCACCACTTCAGCGCTGGATACAGCGAAACCGGCTTCAGGCACTCGAACTGCAGGTACATCTCCAGATGGTCCTGCAGGTTCTGGCCAACGCCGGGCAGCTCGTGGACAAGTTTCACGCCGACCCGGCGCAGCAGCTCGCCCGGCCCGACGCCCGAGCGCTGCAGGATCTGCGGCGAGGCGATCGCCCCGCCGCACAGCAGCACCTCGCGACGCGCACGCACGATGTACGGGTCCTTGCGATCGCGCAGGTAGCGCACGCCCACCGCGCGCTTGCCTTCGAACAGGACGCGATCAGTCACCGCGTGCGTTTCGATGGTCAGGTTCGGCCGCTCCCTGGCCTGATCCAGATAGCCGCGCGCCGTGCTGGCGCGCCGGCCCTGGGGCGTCACGGTACGGTCCATCGGGCCGAAGCCTTCCTGCTGATAGCCGTTGAGGTCGTCGGTACGCGGATAGCCGGCCTGCACACCGGCTTCGACCATGGCGTGGAACAGCTCGTTGTTGTCGGCCTTCGGCGTGGTCACGCTGACCGGGCCGACAGCGCCGTGGTAGTCGTTGGGGCCGATGTCGCGCGATTCGGCCTTGCGGAAATACGGCAGGCAGTCGAGGTAGGTCCAGTCCTCCAACCCCGATGCCTTGGCCCAGTTGTCGTAATCCAGGGCGTTGCCGCGGATGTAGCACATGCCGTTGATCAGCGACGAGCCGCCCAGGCCCTTGCCGCGACCGCAATCCATGCGACGGTTGTTCATGTGCGGCTCGGGATCGGTCTTGTAGGCCCAGTTGTAGCGCGTGCCCTGCAGCGGATAGGCCAGCGCGGCGGGCATCTGGGTGCGGAAGTCCAGCCGGTAGTCCGGGCCGCCGGCTTCCAGCAGCAGCACGCTGACGTCGGTGTCCTCGGTCAGGCGTGCGGCGAGCACGTTACCCGCCGAGCCGGCGCCGATGATGATGTAGTCGTATTCCATGATCTACCTCCCTCAGAACACCGAGGCGAACTCGCCCAGCTCTACCTGTACCGATTTGACCCGCGTGTAGTGCGCCAGCGAGGCGATGCCGTTTTCGCGACCGATACCGGACTGCTTGTAGCCGCCGACCGGCATCTGCGCCGGCGATTCGCCCCAGGTATTGATCCAGCAGATGCCAGCCTCGAGGCGATGAATGATGCGGTGCGCCCGCGCCAGATCGGTGGTGACCACGCCGGCGGCGAGGCCATATTCGGTGTCATTGGCGCGGCGGATGACTGCGTCCTCATCCTGATATTCGAGCAGGCTCAGCACCGGGCCGAAGATCTCTTCGCGCACGATCGTCATGTCGTCGCTGCAGTCGCTGAAGACGGTGGGTGCGACGAAGGCGCCCCTGGCGTACTCGCCCTCGGTCACCCGCTCACCGCCACAGAGCAGCCGCGCGCCAGCGGCCTTGCCCTGGGCGATGTAGTCGAGCACCTTGTTCATCTGCGCGAAGCTGACCAGGGGACCGAAGTTGGTCTCATCCTGCTGCGGATCACCTAGGCGAATGCGCTGCACGCGCTCCAGTAGCTTGGCCTCGAAGGCCGCTTTCAGGTCCGCGGGGACGAACACGCGGGTGCCGTTGGTGCACACCTGGCCGGAGCTGAAGAAGTTGGCCATGACCGCGATATCGGCCGCGCGATCCAGATCGGCGTCCTCACAGACGATCAGCGGCGACTTGCCGCCCAGCTCCATGGTCACGTCCTTCAGCGAAGAGCCTGCCGCGCTGGCCATGACCCTCTTGCCGGTGGCCACACCGCCGGTGAAGGACACCTTGGCGATGCGCGGGTGCTCGGTGATCAGCGCACCGACGCCGGCGCCGCTGCCGGTCAGCACGTTGAACACGCCATCGGGCAGCCCGGCCTCGCTGAAGATTTCCGCCAGCTTGAGCGCGCTCAGGGGCGTGACCTCACTGGGCTTGAAGATCATCGCGTTGCCCGCGGCCAGCGCCGGAGCGGCCTTCCACAGGGCGATCTGGATCGGGTAGTTCCAGGCGCCGATGCCGGCCGCCACGCCCAGCGGTTCGCGCCGGGTATAGACGAAGCTGCTGTCGCGCAGTGGAATCTGCTCGCCCTCGATGGCCGGAGCCAGGCCCGCGTAGTACTCCAGCACGTCGGCGCCGGTGACGATGTCAACGCTGCGGGTTTCGCTCAGCGGCTTGCCGGTGTCCAGCGTTTCCAGCAGGGCCAGCTCGTCGTTGCGCTCGCGCAAGAGATCGACCGCGCGCCGCATGATGCGCGCCCGCTCGATGCCGGTCAGTGCCGCCCAGACGCGCTGGCCCTGCTCGGCACTTTCAACCGCGCGTTCCAGATCGGCCGCGCCGGCCTCGGGCACTTCGGCCAGGACTTCGCCGTTGGCCGGGTTGATGCTCTCGAAGGTCTGGTTGCTGCTGGCGTCGACATAACCGCCATGGATATAGAGTTGCTGCCGTGGGAAACGGGCCATGTTCTACCTCGTTCGTACTGTCTGTGGCGGCAGCGGATCGACGCTGCCGCGACATGGATGGAACGCCTCGGGGATCGCCCGAGGCGTGCAGGGTCAGGGTGTCGGCGCCGCCCCCGGATTGGGCATGCCGCTTTCACCACCGCCGTTTTCGCGCTGCAGATGCAGGAAGTGCATGTGGTGCTCGTAGTGGTCGAGGATGTCCTCGATCAGCTGGCGCCGGGAATAGCCCATCAGGTCGTAACCCAGGCTGCCCTGGCGCAGGTGCACTTCGAGCCGGTAGTAATCGGCCTTGCTGCTCTGGGTGCGCAGGGCGAAGGACGGCATGGTGCCGCGCACCGGCCAGATCTGATAGGTGAAGTCCTGCTCGTTGCCCAGATTGACGTGCAACGCCAGGTGCTCGTTGCCCGGTTCGCCTTCGACGATATCCACCGGCACGCCTTTCTCGCCCAGCGCCTTCTGGATCTCCTCCATCGCCGGTTTGCAGACCTCCTTCAGGTAGCGACGGATCTGCGAACGGCTGGGGAAACTCATCGCCCGCGACAGGCGCTGACTCCAGTTCATCTGCGTGTGTTCCAGCGTAGCGCGCCCGGACAAGTAGCCGGACAGGCTCTTCTGGTAGCTGTCGGCCATGACGCCTTCGACGTGCAGTGCCTTGAACAGCCCGTACATCATGAACAGCAGCACGATGGAGAACGGTAGCCCCATGATCACCACGGTGCCCTGCAGCGCGGTCAGGCCACCGGCGATCAACAGCGCCAGGGTGAGAATGCCGATGATGGCGGCCCAGAGGATGCGCATCCACACCGGTGCATCGCTGTTCACATCCTTGAGAATGGACGTGAAGTTCGACAGCACCAGCGAGCCGGAGTCGCCGGAGGTAACGAAGAACACGATCGCGAGGACGGTCACCACGATGGTCGTGAGGCCAGCCCAGGGCAGGCTCTGCAGGAACAGATAGATCGACGAGCCAGGGTTGCTCACCGCCTGCTGGCCGAATTCGAGGGCACCGCCCATGACCATCTCGATGGCGCTGTTACCCATGATAGACATCCAGGCCATCATGAACGCCAGCGGCAACAGCAGCGTGCCGATGACGAACTCGCGGATGGTGCGACCACGGGAAATGCGTGCCAGGAACAGACCCACGAACGGCCCCCAGGCAATCCACCAGGCCCAGAAGAACACCGTCCAGGCGTTCAGCCAGTCGGTCGGCCGGCGGTAGGCGTAGGTGTCCAGCGACAGACTGATGAAGTTGGAGAAGTAGTCGCCGACGTTCATCACCAGCGCGTTGAGCAGGAACACCGTATCGCCGACCACCAGCACGAACACCAGCAGCAATACCGCCAGCAGCATGTTGAACTCGGAAAGCCGGCGAATCCCGCGCTCGACCCCGGTCGCCGCCGAGATCGCCGAGAACACCACGATCAGCACCACCAGCACCGCCTGGGTGAAGGTGCCTTCCGGTACGCCGAAGATGTAGTTGAGGCCGAAGTTCAGCTGGATGATGCCGATACCGAGACTGGTGGCTATGCCGAACACCGTGCCGAGCACCGCGGCGGTATCGACGGTATGTCCAATGGGGCCGTAGATGCGCTTGCCGAAGATCGGATACAGCGCCGAGCGGATCGACAGCGGCAGGCCCTGGCGGAAGCTGAAATACGCCAGCGACATGCCGACCAGGGTATAGACGCCCCAGCCGGAAAGCCCCCAGTGCAGAAAGGTCAGCTCCATGGCGTGGCGTGCGGCCTGGGTAGTGCCGCCCTCGCCTACCGGCGGCTCGAGAAACTGGGTGATGGGTTCGGCGATACAGAAGAAGAGCAGGTCGATGCCGATCCCGGCGGAAAACAGCATTGCCGCCCAGGTGACCACATTGAATTCAGGCTTGGAATGATCCGGCCCGAGGCGGATCTTGCCGTAGCGGCTGGTGGCGACGATCACCACGAAGAGCAGGTAGACCAGCACGGCGAGAAAGTAGAACCAGCCGAAGCTGTCGGATATCCAGCCAAGCACCGTATTGATGACCGCTTGGGAGCGATCAGTGAAGAACATCGTCCATATGGCAAACGCCACGATGGCGATTGCGGAACCGTAGAACACTACGGGATTGATCCGGTCAGCCGGCGCTTCGGAATCATTGGGCGAGAGCTCAGCCTCGTTCATCAGTTCGATCTCCTGAACTTGTTCTGGCTTTACGACATCGCAGTGCGACGTATTGCGGCAGGCGGCGTGCAAATTTGCCAAGGGTTGCGCGGCCTGATGGCGGGGCGGGTATGCAAGACGTGCTGTGCTGATGACAGCCATACCCATCGGCACGCGGACATGCCGACCAAACAAAAGCGGTGATTTGCTCCGATAAGATGAAATAAGCGGCGCATCCTACACGATAAATCAAAATCCTGCGAACCGAGACCGGCACCCTTCGGCATGACTGACCTCCACCAGCCCTTCGCCGAGCCGATTCGGAGCGCCGCAACGCCAGGAAGAAACGAGGAGTCACTGCGCGGTTGCCGCTACGTTTTCAGCGGCCCAGGCGCTGGCTTATGATCGCCCCGCGTAAACAGCCCCCCCCCTTTTTCACCAGCAGAGATGAACCCATGTCGTCCGATCCTCGTTTCACTGCCATGCCCGACGCCAACGGATACTTCGGCCCCTACGGCGGCCAGTTGGTCCCGCCGCACCTCAAGCAGGCCATGGACGACATCAACCTGGCCTACGAGGAAATCCGCCAGCGCGATGATTTCCAGCAGGAACTGGCCGCACTGTTCGCCGACTACGTGGGCCGGCCAAGCCCGATCTTCCATGCGCGGCGGCTGTCCGAGCAGCTCGGTGGTGCGCAGATTCACCTGAAGCGCGAAGACCTGAACCACACCGGCGCGCACAAGATCAACCACTGCCTGGGCGAGGCGCTGCTGGCCAAGTTCATGGGCAAGACCAAGGTGATCGCCGAGACCGGCGCCGGCCAGCATGGTGTCGCTCTGGCCACCGCCTGCGCGCTGGTGGGCATCCCCTGCGAGATCCACATGGGCCAGGTGGACATCGAGAAGGAACACCCCAACGTCACCAAGATGAAGATCCTCGGTTGCAAGCTGGTAGCCGTCACCCGCGGCGCGGCAACGCTCAAGGAAGCGGTGGACAGCGCCTTCGAGGAATACCTGAAGGACCCGCACAACTACATCTACGCGATCGGCTCGGTGGTCGGCCCACACCCGTTTCCGAAGATGGTCCGCGATTTCCAGTCGATCATCGGTAACGAGGCCCGCGAGCAGTTTCTCTCCAGACACGGCCGCCTGCCCGATCACGTGGTTGCCTGCGTCGGGGGTGGTTCGAATGCCATGGGCATGTTCACCGCCTTCCTCGAAGATGCCGCGGTCGAGCTGGTCGGTATCGAGCCGGCGGGCGAAAGCCTGGACAAGCCAGGCCGCCACTCGGCCACGCTGTCCAAGGGCAAGCCAGGCGAACTGCATGGCATGGCCTGCTATGTGCTGGAAGATGCCGAGGGCAACCCGTCCGCGGTGCACTCCATCGCCTCCGGCCTGGATTATCCCGGTGTCGGTCCGCAGCACAGTTATCTCAAGGACATCGGCCGGGTGAACTACCAGACCGCGACCGACCAGGAATGCCTGGACGCCTTTATGACCCTGTCGCGTGTCGAAGGCATCATCCCCGCCCTGGAAAGCGCTCACGCCGTGGCCTGGGCGATTCGCAGCGCGCCAACGCTGAGCAAGGACAGCCACATCCTGGTCAACCTTTCCGGCCGCGGCGACAAGGATGCCGACTACGTCGCTAATCTGCTCGGCCTGTAAGGTCTTGGCATCGGGCCGCCGCTTCAACGAGCGCTCGGCCCGACGTCGCGCAACGCGGCGCCATAGCGGGTAAGATGCGCAGCCGCCCGCCCGTATCCAGGCCAGCCCCATGCAACACAGCGTCTCGCCTATCGGCTACGTCCGCTCCTGCTTCAAGGAGAAGTTCGCCATCCCCCGCCAGCCCAGCCTGGCGCCAGCCGCACGTGGAGTGGTGGAACTGCTGCCGCCGTTCGACAACGGGGAAGCGGTAGCCGGGCTCGAGCAGGTCAGCCATGTATGGCTGCTGTTTCTTTTCCACCAGGCACTGGAAGGCAAACCCCGCCTCAAGGTCCGCCCGCCACGTCTGGGCGGCAATCGCATGGTCGGCGTGTTCGCCACCCGCGCGACCCACAGGCCCAACGGTATCGGTCAATCGGTGGTCAGGCTGGATCGGGTCGAAGCGGATCGGCTGTTCATCTCCGGCATCGACCTGCTGGACGGCACCCCGGTGCTGGACATCAAACCCTACGTGCCCTACGCCGATGCGCTGCCGGACGCGCGCAACGCCATGGCCGCCGACGCGCCAGAGTTGATCGAGGTGCAGTGGTCAGAAACTGGACTATCGCAGGCCCGCCGCGAAGCACTACGCCTCGGCGAGCCGCTGGTGGAATTCATCGAGCAGTGCCTGGCGCAGGACCCGCGCCCGGCCTATCAGAAACCCGAACCGGAACGGCGCTACGGCGCGCAGCTCTGGGATGTGGACGTGCGCTGGCATTACCCGACGCCGGGCGTTATCCGCGTCCTGGAAGTCGCGCCAGCAGCGCCGCAACCGGCCTGATGCCGGCGCGGCGCTCTCCTCACTTGCCGGCGGGCGTCAGCAACAGGCGCTGGTTGCCATAGACCTTGTCGAGATTCTCCGTCTTGAACGGGAAACTCATGTAGTTCGCCTTCATCCATGCGTCGATGCCATCGGCGTAATGCGGGCTGGCCGGATTGCCCGACTGGCCTGAACTGTTGAGGCCGATCATCGGCTCGTCACGGCCAAAGTCGACGATGATGCGCATCGCCGGAATCAGCCAGGTATCGAAATCCGAACCCAGGTGATAGGCCGAGGCGTTCAGCGTGCTGTGGTCGCCGCCCATGGCATAGGGACCACGGTCCAGGTAGCCGCCGATGGCGTTGATCTTGCTCCGCTGGCCCGCCGGCATATGCGGCGCCAGCTGCGTCGCGCCGGAGGTCCAGCGAGCCGTATGCAGCTTGCCCCACTGCCACGCACTGCGATCGTTGCCCAGGCGGCTTTCGAGCAAGGTCACCGCAGCGGCCAGGCTGCGCGCCAGGATCGCCGGTTTGTCTTCGCTTTGCGCGGTGCGCTGGTCGTTCCAGAACGGGCTGTCTTCGCGGCCGAGCAGATGGTCGGCCTGGGCCGAATAGGAGGTGTTGGCCGTCTGTACCAGCGCACGCCAGGCCGGCGAGTCCTCAGGCCCCAGTTCGTCGAGGAAGATGTGCCGCGCGCTTTCGTGCAGGAAAGCGCCATACAGTGCAGCATCCGCCGAATCCGCAGCGAGCTTGCCGTCGAAGGCCATCAGTCGATCCAGCGCTTCGCGTGCCTTGTTGCGTTCGGTGGCCGGCAGTGCATCGATTGCCTGGCGCAACGGCTCGGCCATGCCCGGCGCCTCGAACATGGTCCTGAGCTTGGCGGCGAAAGGCGTCACCTGGTCGTACTGCATGGCGATGGTGCTGCGGGTGTCGTGCTTGCCCCGGCCGGCCAGTTCCGCCAGTCGCTCGTAACGCTCCGGGCCGTACCAGGAGCTGGACAGCTGCATCCCGTAACCGCGCGGCACGCTGCGATGATTGGCGGTGCCGAGCCAGCCCTGGATCGGATCCTGATCGTAGGGATGCAGCATCGGATCGGCGAAACCATCCCACTCATATCGATTGTCCCAACCGGGCGACGGCACCAGCCCCAGCCCCTCGCGACGGTTGGGAAAACGTCCGGTGACCTGCCAGCCGATGCCCTGCTGGTCAGCAAAGACCAGATTCAGGGCGGTTGCACGAATTTCGCGGGTCGCCTCGAAGGCCTGGTCCACCGACTGCGCGCGGGACAGGTCGAAGAAGGCGTCCAGCGTGCGATCGGCCTCCAGTTGCGTGGTCTTCAGTGTCAGACCGTAGCCGCTGGCGAGCTGCAGCGGCTGCAAGGGATGCTTGCGCTCGCCCAGCGCCGTGTTCAGCAGCGGGCCGTTGCGGGTTTCGTAAATGGTTTCGCGAATCGGCCGCTCGCCCTTGACGAAGTAGGTCTCGTGCCGCTCGCGGGCCGGCAGCCACTTGCCATCAGCCAGGTACATCAGCCGCGAACCTTCGCGGCGCACCTGCTCGAGATAGAGGTCCTGATTGTCGCCCATGACCATGGTCATGCCCCAGCCGAGCTTGCCGTTGAAGCCGGCGACCACTGCGGGCACCCCGGCGATGGTGACGCCTGCGGCCTGGAACTTCGGTGCGCGAACCTGCATGAAATTCCAGTACGAAGGCATCGACAGCGGCAGGTGCGTGTCGTTGGCCAGGATTGGCTTTCCGCTGCGCGTGTTGCTGCCGGCGATGGCCCAGTTGTTCGACGCGGCCATGCCGGTCGGGGTCAACGCTGCCAAGTGCTGAACGGCCTGCTCCATGGCCGCCAGCCCGGGCACGCTGCCACCTAGCTTCAGCCCCTTGAGCTTGTCCGCCTCGTCGAACGGCAAGGCCTCGTCCGGATAGATGGGCAATAGCCAGGCCAGCTTGTCGCTACCCACCTTCTGCGCCATCAGCAACGCGGCGACCTCTTCCTGCAGGTTCTGCGACAGGCCGAAATTGAGCAGGCAGAACACCAGTACCGAATCCTCGGGTTTCCAGTACTCCGGTTTGTAGCCGGACTCGGCGAGGTCCATCGGCAGCCTGTCCTGATGGCGATAGAGGTAGGCGTTCACACCGCGGGCGTAGACCTCGAAGAACCTCTTCATCCGCGGCGAGGATTCGCGATAGAGCAGCTCGGCGCTCTGGCGCAGATTGACCGCACGCATGAAGCGGTCGGTCTCCAGCACGCCCGGGCCTACCATTTCCGCCAGGCGCCCCTGGGCCATCAGCCGCAGGCTGACCATCTGGCTCAGCCGGTCGGTGGCGTGCACGTAACCCATGGCGAACAGCGCATCGTGAAACGACGAGGTCTCGATCAGTGGCATGCCCAGCGAATTGCGCCGGATGCTCGCACTGCCTGCCAGTCCGGTCAGCGGCTGGATGCCCTGCGCTGGCGGCAGGCTGGCGCTGTAGCGGTTATCGAGGTATGCCTGACAACCGCCGAGGCCGGCCAGGCCGAGCGCGGCCCCCAACGTCAGACGAACCAGGGCGAACGGCAGACGCAGAGACATCGAAGACTCCTGTGCGGGCTTGGCGAGGAATGGGTGCTAAAAGATTAGAGGGCGTACGGCGAAGAAGATCGGTCGATCAGGCCGCGTCGCGGGATTTTGGCAGAGCTTCGTCGAGCAGCCAACGGGCCGAACGGCGCGCTTCGGCCTTGTGTTGCAGCTCCAGCGCGCTGAACTGCGCCTCGTGGCGCCGACGTTCGCTCTTGTCCAGCGCCTTCCAGGCTGCATGGGTCGGCACCTGCTCTGTGGCGTCGAACAGCTGCTGGAACACCTGGCAACGGGGATGCTGCCCGAGGGTGACGTCGTAGTTGTCGAGCAGCACCTTGATGCGGATGGCGCCCTCGATCAGCGGCAGCTGCTCGTCCAACAGACAGCTGGCGAGGATTCGCAGATCCTCGGCCAACGCCGTCTGCTGTTGTGCGCGTGCCTCGGCCTGCAAACGCTCGTTGCGCCACACGCGACGCCACAGGTACAGCGCATAGCCGGCCAGTGCTGCAACCAGCAGCACGGCAAGGACGAGCAGACCGAGGAAAAGACTCATGGAAGCATCAGGCCCCGTGGCACTTCTTGTATTTCTTCTGGCTACCGCAGGGGCACGGATCGTTGCGACCGACATCCTTCAGCGGATTGCGCACCGGCTCGTATCCGTGATTGCAGTGCGGCCCATGGACGTGGTGATGGTCGTGGTCGTGGTTGCAGTCGGGACCATGCACATGGGGTTCGTGACTCATCTGTGTACTACTCCGGAATAAAGTTGCCCGGGATTATCTCGCCATTGTTGGAAATGTGCACGCGTCGCCCAGCCATCAGCCCTGTCTTGAGTTCGCCGGCCAGTCGGTAGTTGATCGGGCGATCCGGTTTTTCCAAGAGCCGCACGATGTACTTCATGTGCCGCCACAGATTGGTGTGCACCGGCACCTCGTAGTACTCGAAGCTGTTGGCAGGAACGGTCAGCCAGCCACTGGACTCGCCGCTGGCCAGTTCCACGTCGTTGAGATGGACCGTGTAGATGAGGCCTCGCACCGGCAGGCTGTGATCGTTGGGGTTGTCGATGCGGAAGCGCAGCATGAACTGCTGCTCCAGCAGCCGCGCCTTGATGATATCGACCTTGGTGAGTGCAACTTTCGGGTCCTTGAAATTACCCGAGAACCAGGTCGAACAACCGGCCATACCGCCAAGCAGCGTCAGCAACACGACCGTTCTTAGAATTCTTATTGTGTGTGCCTGGCAAGACATTCCGGTACTCCAAAGGACGGCCAAGTGTAGCAAGCGGCATGTTCACCGCAATGGGGTGGCGCCGCAAAATTACCAGTCTCAGGCCGCAATATGACACTGTCGTTGCAGGCATGCACAGCGGCATTCAGGCCACTGGCCAACGCACGATCAACCGGCCAGCAGGCGAGCCAGGACCAGTCGCGCCTTGCCGATACCAGCGGCGAGCGCCGCCTCGATCTGCGCCATGGTGATCACCCCATCCGCCTTGCCAGCTGCTGGATTGACCACCAATGCGAGGCAGGCGTACGGAAGTTCCAGCTCACGGGCCAGGGCCGCCTCGGGCATGCCGGTCATGCCGACGATGTCGCAACCGTCGCGCTCCATACGGACGATCTCCGCAGCCGTTTCAAGACGCGGCCCTTGAGTGCAACCGTACACGCCATGACCACTGAAGGCGAAACCCTCGGCAGCCAGCGCCCCGATCAGGCGTTCGCGCAATGCTTCGTCGTAGGGGTAGCTGAAATCGATGTGGGTCACGTGGTCGATCTCGCCTTCGAAGAACGTCTGTTCCCGGCCATAGGTGTAATCGATGATCTGATGCGGTACGCAGAAATGACCGGCCCCCATCGCCGAGTGAATGCCGCCCACCGCGTTGACCGCGATCACCGCTTCGGCGCCGGCCTGCTTCAGCGCCCAGAGATTGGCGCGATAGTTCACCTGGTGCGGCGGAACACGATGCGGATGGCCGTGCCGGGCCAGGAACAACACCTCACGACCACCATACTCGCCCCGCAGGACTTCGGCGGAGGGACGTCCATAGGGCGTATCGATCAGCTGTGCGCGGTGCAGCTTGAAGCCGGTCAACTGGGTCAGACCGGTACCGCCGATGATGGCATGAACAGTCATGGCTATTCCTTGAGATGTGAGCGATCAGTCAATTAGATCGGCAGCTTTCAGCGCGCCAATGGCATCCAGCCAACGAGGGGTCTGCTTGTAGTCCGTCGCATTACCCGCCCGGCTACGCATGCACGACAGTGCAGCCGACGGCGTGACCTTCAAGCGCTGCAGCGCGGCCAGCGCCAGTTCGGCCGCCGCACGGTCGTTGCAGACGAGTCCCATGTCGCAGCCAGCGCCGAGGGCGGCTTCGATCCGGCCTGCCGCGTCGCCGGCGACATGCGCTCCGGCCATCGAAAGATCGTCGCTGAAGATCACACCTTTGAAGCCCAGCTCGCCACGCAGGATGTCCTGCAGCCAGCGCCGGGAAAAACCAGCAGGCTGCTCGTCGATCTGCGGATAGATGACATGCGCCGGCATGATCGCATCGAGCGTGCCGCTCAATGCCTGGAAGGGGATCAGATCACATCGGCGCAGCTCGTCGAGGCTGCGCTCATCGACCGGTATCGCAACATGGGAATCGGCCTCGGCCCACCCATGCCCCGGGAAATGCTTGCCGGTGGCGGCCATGCCGGCGGCATGCATGCCGCGAATGAAGGCATCGATCAGCTTCACCGCGATCTGCGGGTCACCCTCGAAGGCGCGCGCGCCAACCACCGCGCTACGCTGATGATCCAGATCGAGAACCGGGGCGAAACTGAAATCCAGGCCCACGGCGAGCACCTCGCTGGCCATGACCCAGCCGCAGGCTTCGGCCAGCCTGGGAGCATCGGCGCAACGCGCCAACTCGCGCATCGCCGGAAGCCGCACGAAACCCTGGCGCAGCCGCTGCACGCGGCCGCCCTCCTGATCCACCGCCAGAAGCAGGTCGGGGCGCACAGCGCGAATCGCGCGGCACAGCTCGTCCACCTGGCGCGGGCATTCGATGTTGCGAGCGAACAGGATGAGCCCGCCCACCTCGGGTTGGCGCAGCAGCTGCCGATCCTCGGCAGTCAGCCAGGTGCCGGCGATATCCAGCATCAGTGAACCGTGCATACAGACGCAGATCCTTATTCGAGTTCAGCGGCAGCCCAGCCTGGGCAAGGTGCCTCGGTGATGCGCACCGGACAGTGCGGCGGCACCCTGGGAAAAAGTTGCAGCAGATCGGCATTGCGCATACGCACGCAGCCGTGGGAAAGCGGCACACCCATCGGTTCGCAATCGGGCGTGCCGTGGATGTAGATGTAACGGCGGAAGGTATCGACCCTCCCCATCCGGTTGACGCCCGGCTCGCAACCGCTGAGCCAGAGGATGCGAGTGAGTATCCAGTCGCGCCCGGGGAAACTCGCGTGCAGCTCCTGCGACCAGATTTCGCCGGTCCAGCGCCGCCCGCGCAGCACTGCCCCCTTGGGTAGGCCGTCGCCAATGCGCGCACGCACCTGATGCACGCCGCGCGGCGTACAGCCGGAACCATTCTGTTCGCCGACGCCGTTACGCGCGGTGGACACGGGAAAGCGCAGACGCAGCTGCCCACCGGCAAAGCCGTAGAGCTGCTGGTCAGCGATGGAAATATGCAGAAGATCGAGAAAGGCCATGGGCGGCTAGCTTAGCCGATCCCCCGGTAGCCTTGTAGCTCAAGCCTTGGCCGGAATGGCCGCTGCGTTGCGCCGCGCGACGGGTTGCGCCGCCGCCAGGGTACTGTCATCGATGCCGCTGTCGGCCCGCATGCCGGCGGCCAGGAATGGCACCATCATGCGCATCACCTGTTCGATCGATGTGCGGACGCCGAAGTCGTTCTCGGAGATCGCACGCAGCGCCTTGATACCGGACATGCTGAATGCCGCGGCCCCCAGCATGAAATGCACACGCCAGAACAGCTCGATCGGCGGAATGGCCGGCGCGGCGTCATGGACCTTGAGCATGTAGCGGCGAAACACCTTGCCGTACATGTCTTCAAGGTAGCGCCGCAGGTGCCCCTGGCTCTGACTGAAGGACAAGCCAAGCAGCCGCATGAAGATCGACAGGTCGTCGCCGCTGCGCGGCTTGACCGCCAGTGCCTGCTCGACGAGGATTTCCAGCAGCTCCTCCAGCGTGTCCTTCTTGTCGGTGAGCGCCTCGCGGCGATCCAGCTCACGTTCCAGGCTGGCACAGAACGGCCCGAGGAAGCGCGAGAACACTGCCTGGATGAGTGCCTTCTTCGAACCGAAGTGGTAGTTCACCGCCGCCAGGTTGACCCCAGCCTTGCTGGTGATCAGACGAAGCGAGGTTTCGGCGAAGCCTTTTTCCGCGAACAGCTGTTCCGCTGCATCAAGAATGCGCTCAACTGTTTCCGACTGCGCCATGCCCCCTCCGAAAGACAAACAACTGTTTGAAACTTACGTTTCACCGACCGGCAAGTCAACCACGAAACGCCTTGCGGCACTAGCGTCATTGTCGCAGACGCGCTGCGCAGCACGCGGCTACGCCACCGAGAAACATTCATTGCCAAGGCCGAAGCACTGTATATAATCCCAGGCACTGTATAAAAGAACAGAGACCGACATGATCAAGCTGACGCCTCGCCAGACGGAAATCCTCGCCTTCATCAAGCGCTGCCTGGAAGACAACGGTTACCCGCCAACCCGCGCGGAGATCGCTCAGGAGCTCGGCTTCAAGTCGCCCAATGCTGCCGAGGAGCACCTCAAGGCGCTTGCCCGCAAAGGCGCTATCGAGATGACGCCCGGCGCATCACGCGGGATACGTATTCCCGACTTCGAACCCACGCCCGCCGAAACCGGCTTGCCGATCATAGGCCGCGTCGCCGCCGGCGCCCCGATACTGGCTCAGCAACATGTCGAGGAATCCTGCCAGATCAGCCCCGCCTTTTTCCATCCACGCGCCGATTATCTGCTGCGTGTGCACGGCATGAGCATGAAGGACATCGGCATCTACGACGGCGACCTGCTGGCCGTACACACCACCCGTGAGGCCCGCAACGGCCAGATCGTGGTGGCGCGGGTCGGCGATGAGGTGACCGTCAAGCGTTTCAAGCGCGACGGCAAGAAGGTCTGGCTGCTGGCGGAGAACCCGGAGTTCGCCCCCATCGAAGTCGACCTCGAACATCAGGAATTGGTCATCGAAGGCTTGAGTGTCGGCGTTATACGCCGCTGAGGAGAAGGTTATGCAGTACCAGACCAGCACTTCCCGGCCCCAGCTATCGCTGTTCGACGGTGTCATCGCACAAAGCCTGGCCCCCTTCGGCAGCCTCGCACCGCGCAGCAAACCCGAGCAGGAGAGAAAGGATCACCTGAGCGAGTTGAGCCTCAGCGGCAGCAGCCAGCACTGCCATCTGCTGCTCACGCCGATCCTGCGCGAACTCGGCGATGCGACGGACAGCCGCTGGCTGACACTGATCGCGCCGCCCGCCTTCCTTTCACAGAACTTCCTGCGCAAGTGCGGCCTGAATCGCGAGCGCATCATCCTCCTGCAAACGCGCAATGCAGAAGGTGCGCTGGAACTGGCGTGCAAGGCACTGGCGTCCGGCTGCAGCCATACCGTCATCAGCTGGCTCGGCCACCTCGACGACGCGACACGCAGCAAGCTGCGCAACGCCGCCAGTCTGGGCGAAGCGCAGAGCCTGAATATTCGTCTGGGTTGTTGAGTGGCAAGCACAGGGACGTGCTGCCTGGCATGAAGCGATGGTGGAACCGCCGCGGCGCCGCAGCTGCGCTCAGTGCAGAACGCGTGGCTCGTCGTCATCGTGATCGAAATCGCCTTCCGTCATCCGACCCGCCATCTGAACACCCACATTGAACATCGCCTTGGCGATCTCCACGTGCTGCCCCTGCAGGAAGAGCTTGGCGTCGTCGGAAAAGTCGAGCGTGACCAACACCTCTTCGTCCTCGGCACGACGAAGCACGATGCGCCCGTCCGGTAGCTCGACGATTTCAAGAAAAGATGTAGGCATGGATCAGCTCCGCGTGAAAGGCGGCCATTGTAACAGCCGACCGGGATCGGGGCAGCCTTTGGCTTTCCAGAGCCCCCACGAGGGAGCGCTGCGGGACACATGTATCGAGCAGTCCGCCGAAGAAAATGACGTGCCCCGGGTGGATCGGCAACGTAGCATGCGCTGAAAAAAGCGCGCGCATCTCTGCGCCGGGACAAGGAATCGTGCATGACCACCCGCACCTTGCTACTCACCGCTCTGGCCATGCTGGCGTTCGCCGGCAACTCGATCCTCTGCCGGATCGCGCTGCGGGACACCGCCATCGATCCGGCCAGCTTCACCGGCCTGCGGATGGTCGCCGGGGCGCTCACCCTCTGGCTGCTGTTGCGCTTCGACAGGACCGACCAACCACTAGGTGGTGACTGGATCAATGCCGCGGCGCTGTTCATCTACGCGGCCTGTTTTTCCTTCGCCTATATCGACCTCGACGCCGGCGCCGGCGCTCTGCTGCTGTTCGGTGCCGTGCAGCTAAGCATGCTTGCCTGGGGGTTGCTGAGAGGCGAGCGCTTCAGTGCCGGGCAGCTTGTCGGCTTGCTGCTAGCGGTGACCGGACTGGTGATCCTGCTGCTGCCGGGGAGCAGCACCCCACCCCTGGATGGCGCACTGCTGATGCTCCTGTCCGGCGTCGCTTGGGGCGTCTATTCGCTTCGCGGGCGAGGGACCTCCACACCGCTTGCAGCCACGGCGGGCAATTTTCTACGGGCGGTTCCGTTGGCCGCCCTGCTCTGCCTGCTCTTGCTGGGCCAGCAGACATGGGACTGGCCCGGCGTGATCTACGCGCTGCTGTCCGGGGCACTGACGTCCGGGGTCGGTTACGCCATCTGGTACGCCGCCCTGCCCGGCCTCGCGGCAATCCAGGCGGCCAGCGTGCAGCTCAGCGTTCCGCTACTCGCGGCTGTTGCCGGTGCCGTGCTGCTGGGTGAAGCGGTGACCACAACGCTTTTGCTGGCTGGCGCCGCGATTCTGGGCGGCATCGCCCTGGTGCTAAGTATCAGGCATCGCCGCTAGCACGGCGTTACCTGATCACCACTCGGTTAGCGACTCGCGAAATCGCAGCGCCAGCCCCTTGAGGTTCTGCCGCCAGGCTTCCAGTTCGGCCCGGCTCAGCGGCGGAGTCTCATCCTCGACAGTAACCGCCTCGATCAGCGGCTGACGTGGGTCGGTCTTGACCTTGGCCGGGGCCCGTGGCGGCTGGGATAGCTGACGGTAGGCGGCCAGCAACTGCCCAAGCCAGGTGCTCGGCTGCTCCGACAGTTCCAGCAGCTCGGCGAGCTCCGGACTCGGCGCCGCCTCTAGAACGCTGCGCGTCAGGAACGCCTCCACCACCGGCGCATCGGCGCCCGGCGAGCGATAGTAACCGGCGATCTCATGGCACAGGCCGAGCAGCGCACCGTACAGGTGAAACAGGCATGCCTCGCGCTCGGCCTGAATCAGCCCCTGGGAGTTCATCGAGGCAGTCTCTTCGGCCTTGCGCCAGCCTTCCAGCGAGAGGCCGGCAAAGAAGATCTTCTGGTTGGTACGGGTGTAGAGCTCGTGAGCCATGGCATGCTCTCCGGAAGAGAATGTGCAGAGAATGGACCTTCGACGAACGCTGCACCAGCGCGAACGACGAACAGACGGCGTGGCCGTGAGGCAATACAATCCGACCGACTCGCCTGGCGAGTCGGTCGAGTCGGGTTCAGCGCTTGTCTTCGACCTGCCACTTGCCGCCGTCGTAGAACGCCTTCCAGCCGGTGGGCTTGCCGTCGACTTCGCTCTGCACGTACTGCTCCTTGGTCTTGCGGCTGAAGCGGATCACCGCCGGGCGGCCGTCCGGGTCCTGCTGCGGTGCCTGGAGCAGGAAGTGGTACTTGGGATCGATCTCGTCCTTGTGGGGAATCAGCTCTCGCACCAGCGGCGCACGGGTCTCGCGATTCTTCGGGAACTGGCTGGCAGCCAGGAACAACCCGGAAGCGCCATCGCGCAGCACGTAGGTGTCATCGACCTTCTCGCACTTGAGCTCCGGCATCTTCACCGCATCCATCTTCGGCGGCGCCGGCTCGCCATTCTTCAGCAGCTTGCGGGTGTTCTTGCATTCGGCGTTGGTGCAGCCGAAGAACTTTCCGAAACGACCGGTCTTGAGCTGCATCTCGCTGCCGCACTTGTCGCATTCCAGGCTGGGCCCCTCGTACCCCTTGATGCGGTACTGCCCTTCCTCGATCTCGTAGCCGGAGCAGTCCGGGTTGTTGCCGCAAATGTGCAGCTTGTGCGTCTCGTCGAGCAGGTAGGCATCCATCGCGGTGCTGCAGATCGGGCAGCGATGCTTGCCCAGCAGCACGCGGGATTCGGACTCGCCCTCGTCATCCGCGGCGATCTCGTCACCCGGAATGAGGTTCACGGTGGACTTGCAGCGCTCCTTCGGCGGTAGGCTGTAGCCGGAACAACCGAGGAACACGCCGGTGGACGCGGTGCGGATCATCATCGGCCGGCCGCAGACCTTGCACGGGATGTCCGTCAGCGTCGGCTGGTTGGCACGCATGCCATTCTCGCCGGACTCGGCAACCTCGAGCTTCTTGCGGAAATCACCGTAGAACTCGTCCAGTACATGCTTCCAGTCACGCTCGCCCTGGGCGACGTCGTCCAGATGCTCTTCCATGCCGGCGGTGAAGCCGTAGTCCATCAGGTTGTTGAAGCTCTCGGAGAGGCGCTCGGTGACGATGTCGCCCATCTTCTCCGAGTAGAAACGGCGATTGTGCAGCGAGACATAGCCACGATCCTGGATGGTGGAGATGATCGCGGCATAGGTGGACGGCCGGCCGATGCCGCGCTTCTCCATCTCCTTGACCAGGCTGGCTTCGGAATAGCGCGCCGGCGGCTTGGTGAAGTGCTGGCTCGGGTCGAGCTTGAGCAGCTTCATGGCGTCGCCCTTGTTCATCTCCGGCAACACGTCATCCTCACCAGCCTTGCTCTGCTGCGGCATGACCTTGGTATAGCCGTCGAACTTCAGAATGCGGCCCTTGGCGCGAAGCTCGAAATCACCGGCAGCCACCGTAACGCTGGTGGACAGGTACTGCGCCGGCGGCATCTGGCAGGCCACGAACTGGCGCCAGATCAGCTCGTACAGACGCTCGGCATCGCGCTCCATGCCGGACAGCTGGTTCGGCCGCAGATTGACATCAGACGGGCGGATCGCCTCGTGCGCTTCCTGCGCGCCTTCCTTGCTCGAATACAGATTCGGCTTCTCGGGCAGGTACTTGTCGCCGAACTCGCCTTCGATGAAACCGCGCACCATGCTGATGGCATCAGCCGATAGATTGGTCGAGTCGGTACGCATGTAGGTGATGTAACCGGCTTCGTACAAGCGCTGGGCCATCATCATGGTCTTCTTCACGCCGAAGCCGAGGCGATTGCTCGCCGCCTGCTGCAGGGTCGAAGTGATGAAGGGCGCCGAAGGCTTGCTGCTGGTTGGCTTGTCCTCGCGCTTGGTCACGCTGTAGCTGGCGCCCTTGAGCTTCTCCAGCGCAGCATTGGCCTGCGCCTCGTTCAGCGGCTTGAACGCCTCGCCCTTCTCGCGGGCGACCTCGAAGCGTACCTTGGCCTGCTGGGCAGTCGCCAGATCGGCATGCACTTCCCAGTATTCTTCCGGAACGAACGCGCGGATCTCGCGCTCGCGCTCGACCACCAGCTTCACTGCCACCGACTGCACGCGACCGGCAGAGAGGCCGCGGGCGATCTTCGCCCAGAGCAGCGGCGAAACCATGTAGCCAACCACCCGATCGAGGAAGCGCCGCGCCTGCTGGGCGTTGACGCGATTCAGATCGAGCTCGCCCGGCTGGGAAAAGGCCTCCTGGATCGCCTTCTTGGTGATCTCGTTGAACACCACGCGCTTGTAACGGCTGTCATCGCCACCGATGGATTCGCGCAGGTGCCAGGCGATGGCCTCCCCTTCTCTATCCAAGTCGGTCGCGAGATAGATGGTGTCGGCTTCCTTGGCCAGGCGGCGCAGCTCCTCGATGACCTTTTCTTTGCCGGGCAGGATCTCGTACTTGGCCTTCCAGCCATGTTCCGGATCGACGCCCATGCGCGCGATCAGTTGACGCTTGGCCTTCTCCTTGGGCGACAGCGCGGGCGCTTCGGCCGCCGCAGCCTTGCCGCGCTTGACCGGCTCCTTGTTGGCCGAGCCGCTGGTGGGAAGGTCGCGGATGTGGCCGATACTCGACTTCACCACGTACTGGTTGCCCAAATACTTGTTGATTGTCTTGGCCTTGGCCGGTGATTCCACGATGACCAGCGATTTACCCATGGAGAGGAGAGTTCCTGAATCTAGAGGTGAACAGAGGCAATGCCTCCGGCAGTTTGAATACCCGTGCCGGCGGTAGACGGCAAGGCATCAGCGAACATTCGTGCGCGTTTTGCGAACGGGGCGACCTGACAGAACAATCGCCCTGCCCGGCTCCTTCTGGAGCGAATCAGAGCGGCGGTTCGATGCCATCAAGCGGACAGCAAGGTTTTCGCTCTGCCTGAAAAGCACCGCTATATATAGTGGCGATGGAGGTGAGGTCAAGCGTGGACCTAGTGGCCGCTAGCCAGCTCAGCCGCCGAAAACACTCGTTTCGGCTTCGATCAATGCGAAACGCGGAACCGTTTCGCCGTTCACTTCGACGCTCTCGGTGAACATCGACAGCGGGCGTACCCAGAGTCCGCGCTCCCCATAAAGTGCCTGATAGAACACCACCGGCTCCTCCGTCTCGGAGTGCCGCGCAACAGCGAATACGCGATATTCCGGCCCCTTGTAATGGCGATAACGCCCCGGCTGCAACTGCATGCCTACCTCCACACAAACACAAAAAAGAAAAACCGGGGCACCAGGCCCCGGCTTCCATGCACCGGCTGACAATTCCTCCCGCCCAGTCGCGAGAATGGCTGTCAGCCTAGCGCAGTCATTTGCATCTGTCTGTTAGACGCGTTCGAAGACCGTACTGATCCCCTGGCCCAGACCGATACACATGGTAGCGATACCCAGCGTACCGTTGTTCTGCTTCATCACGTTCAGCAGGGTGCCGGAGATACGCGCACCGGAGCAGCCGAACGGGTGACCCAGGGCGATCGCGCCGCCGTGCAGGTTGACCTTCTCTTCCATCTTGTCGAGCAGCTTGAGGTCCTTGAGCACCGGCAGCGCCTGTGCAGCGAAGGCTTCGTTCAGCTCGACGTGGCTGATATCGTCCATGGTCAGACCGGCGCGCTTGAGCGCCTTCTGGGTGGACGGCACCGGGCCGTAGCCCATGATCGCCGGGTCAACGCCAGCCAGCGCCATGGCGCGAACCACGGCCATCGGCTGGATGCCGAGATCCTTGGCGCGCTGAGCGGACATGACGATCATGCAGGACGCACCGTCGGTGATCTGCGAGGACGTACCGGCGGTCACGGTGCCGCCCTTCGGGTTGAAGGCAGGCTTCAGCGCAGCCAGGCTTTCCAGGGTGGTATCCGGACGGATGGTTTCGTCGTAGTCGAAGACCTTGAGGAAGCCGTTCTCGTCGTGACCTTCCATCGGGATGATCTCGTCCTTGAACTTGCCCTCGACGGTAGCCTTGTGCGCCAGGCGGTGCGAGCGCTCACCGAACTGATCCTGGGCTTCACGGCTGATGCCGTGCATCTTGCCGAGCATCTCGGCGGTCAGGCCCATCATGCCCGAGGCCTTGGCCGCATGCAGCGACAGCTGCGGGTTCGGGTCGACGCCGTGCATCATGCTGACGTGGCCCATGTGCTCCACACCACCGATGACGAATACGTCGCCGTTGTTGGTCTGGATGGCCTGCACAGCAGTATGCAGGGCGCTCATGGACGAACCGCACAGGCGGCTCACGGTCTGGCCGGCGCTGGTGTGCGGAATGCGGGTCAGCAGCGAGGCCATGCGGGCGATATTCCAGCCCTGCTCAAGGGTCTGGTTGACACAGCCCCAGATCACGTCCTCGACCTCGGCCGGGTCGATCTTCGGATTGCGCGCCAGCAGGCCGTCGATCAGCAGCGCGGACATGGTCTCGGCGCGGGTATTACGGTGCATGCCGCCCTTGGAGCGCCCCATCGGGGTGCGACCGAAGTCGACGATGACTGCATCTCTTGGATTCAGGCTCATGAATTCTCTCTCCCTCGATTAACCGTAGAAGCGCTGGCCGTTGGCGGCCATCTCACGCAGCTTCGCGGTCGGGTGGTACAGCGGGCCCAGGTCGGCGTACTTGTCGGCCATCGCGACGAACTCGGCGACGCCGATCGAATCGATGTAGCGCAGCGCACCACCACGGAAGGGTGGGAAGCCAATGCCATAGATCAGGCCCATGTCGGCTTCGGCAGCGGTCTCGACGATGCCGTCTTCCAGGCAACGCACGGTTTCCAGGCACAGCGGGATCATCATGTAGTTGATGATGTCCTCGTCGGACAGCTCGCGCGTCTCGGCAACGACCGGCTTGAGCAGCTCGTAGGCCTCAGGGTCGACCACCTTCTTCGGCTTGCCCTTCTTGTCCATCTCGTAGGCGTAGAAGCCCTTGCCATTCTTCTGGCCGAGGCGATTGGCGTCATACATGACATCGACGGCGGTACGGGTGTCGTCCTTCATGCGATCCGGGAAGCCTTCGGCCATCACGTCGCGGCCGTGGTGGCCGGTGTCCATGCCGACCACGTCCATCAGGTAGGCCGGGCCCATGGGCCAGCCGAACTTCTCCATCACCTTGTCGGCGCGGGCGAAATCGACACCATGAGCGATGGCGCGGGCGAAGCCGCCGAAGTACGGGAACAGCACGCGGTTGACCAGGAAGCCCGGGCAATCGTTGACCACGACCGGGCTCTTGCCCATCTTCTTGGCGTAAGCGACGGTGGTAGCGATGGCGGTTTCGCTGGTCTTCTCGCCGCGGATCACCTCAACCAGAGGCATCATGTGCACCGGGTTGAAGAAGTGCATGCCGCAGAAGTTTTCCGGACGCTTGAGCGCCTGGGCCAGGTAGCTGATGGAGATGGTGGAGGTGTTGGAAGCGATGATCGCGTCTTCGCGAACGTGACCTTCCACCTCGGCCAGCACGGCGTGCTTGACCTTCGGGTTCTCGACCACGGCTTCGACGACGATGTCGACGTTGCCGAAATCACCGTAAGACATGGTCGGGCGGATCGCGTTGAGCGCCTGCGCCATCTTGTCAGCGGTCAGACGGCCTTTCTCGACACGCTTGCCGAGCAGCTTGGAGGCCTCGTCCAGGCCCATCTGGATACCCTCTTCACGGATATCCTTCATCAGGATCGGCGTGCCCTTGACAGCCGACTGGTAGGCGATACCGCCACCCATGATGCCAGCGCCGAGTACGGCAGCGAGCTTCACGTCGCGCGCTTGCTTGTCGTAGGCCTTGGCCTTCTTTTTCAGCTCCTGGTCGCTGAGGAACAGGCCGACCAGGCTCTGCGCAACCGAGGTCTTGGCCAGCTTGACGAAGCCTGCAGCCTCGACTTCGATGGCCTTGTCGCGGCCGAAGTTGGCGGCTTTCTGAATGGTCTTGATGGCTTCGACCGGGGCCGGATAGTTCGGACCGGCCTGCCCTGCGACGAACGCCTTGGTGGTCTCGAAGGCCATCATCTGCTCGATCGCATTGAGCTTGAGCTTGTCCAGCTTAGGCTGGCGTTTAGCCTTGTAGTCCAGCTCGCCCGAAATGGCGCGCTTGACCAGGTCCAGTGCAGCTTCCTGGAGCTTCTCCGGAGCGACGACGGCATCGACCGCGTGCACCTTGAGGGCGTCTTCAGCACGGTTTTCCTTGCCGGAGGCGATCCACTCGACGGCGTTGTCCACACCGATCAGGCGCGGCAGACGCACGGTTCCGCCGAAGCCCGGGTAGATGCCCAGCTTGACTTCCGGCAGACCGACCTTGGCGGCTGTGGACATGACGCGATAGTCGGCAGCCATGCACATTTCGAAACCGCCACCCAGGGCGATGCCGTTGATGGCGACCACGGTGGGCACGCCCAGGTCTTCGAAGTCACTGAAGATCTTGTTCGCTTCGAGGTTGCCGGCAACCAGCTCTTCATCGGGCAACTTGAAGTTGTCGACGAACTCGGTGATATCGGCGCCGACGATGAACACGTCCTTGCCGCTGGTGACGATCACGCCCTTGACCGAAGCGTCGGCCTTGATGGCGTCGACAGCCTGGCGCAGATCGTTGAGAGTGAGGCGATTGAATTTATTGACGGACTCACCCTTGAGGTCGAAATTCAATTCGACGATGCCGCTCTCAAGAGCCTTAACCGTGATGGCTTTACCTTCGTAAATCATCAACTGATCTCCAGGTATGGAAGCTGAACGTTACGTGTCTCACGTCTTCGGCCCTGACTCGACCGCGCCTCGCGGCGAACGACACCCACCGACACGATAATCCGGGTGATCGGCATCTGCTCTGGCAAACGCTCGATTCATACGCCCGTTTGATTTGGGTCGGCACACCTTCGGGGAAAAGCGCAGCATTGTCAATCGGCTGCTTTGCCTAACCGAAAGGCACCCGCAAGCGGACATTTCGCGACCACCCGGTCATCATCGACAACGCCGATCTGCCTGCATTCACCACAGCGATGAACGCGTCACCCAGTCGTTTCAAAAGCTGAAACCGGGCCGCACCAACCGGGTCAATCCTAGACGTAGTCGAGCAGGTACACTGCCGCAATTCGTTGCACGCCATGTACGGTCAACGCACCACCGAATCCGGAGTACTGCATGTCCCAAGCCCCCACCGCCCGCGCCGACACCGGCGTCGACCCCTACCGCTGGCTGGAGAACCGTGACGCCGAGGATGTGCTCGCTTATCTCAAGGCGGAGAATGCCTATCTTGAGGAGCAGCTCGCCGATCAGGCCGAACTGCGCGAGACACTGTTTCAGGAGATCAAAGGGCGCATCCGCGAAACCGATCTATCGCTGCCCGCCCCCTGGGGGCCATGGCTGTACTACCAGCGCACCACCGCGGGCGACGAGTATCCTCGGCACTACCGCTGCCCGCGCCCGCTGGATGGCTCGCTGACCGTCGATGAAAGCGCGGAACAGCTGCTGCTCGACCCCAACGAGCTGGCCGGCGGCGGCTTTCTTTCGCTGGGCGCCTTCAGCGTCAGCCAGGACCACAGCAAGCTCGCCTACAGCCTCGACCGCGAGGGCGATGAGATCTACCGGCTGTACGTCAAGGACCTGGCCAGCGGCGCGGTCACCGAGCTGCCCTTCGACAACTGCGACGGCAGCATGACCTGGGCCAACGACAGCCAGACCCTGTTCTACGGCGAGCTGGACGAGACCCACCGACCACACAGGATCTACCGCCATCGCCTGGGCGAAACCGGCAGCCACGCGGTATTCCATGACCCGGACGGGCGCTTCTTCGTGCATTGCTACCGGGCCAGCTCCGACCGCCAGCTGGTCATCCTCTCCCACAGCAAGACCACCAGCGAAGCCTGGGTGCTGTCGGCGGACCAGCCGGAGGGCAGTTGGACCTGTCTGGCACCGCGCCAGGAGGATCACGAGTACTTCCCCGATCATGGCCTGTACGAAGGCCAGTGGCGCTGGCTGATCCGCAGCAACCAGGCGGGCATCAACTTCGCCCTTTATCACGCCAGCGAGGCCGAGCCAGGCCGCGAGCACTGGCAGGAGCTGGTCCCGCATGACGATGCGGTGATGCTCGAGGATGTCAGCCTGAACGCCGAGGCGATCACCCTGACCCTGCGCGAAAGCGGTCTGCCGGTGATCGAGGTGCGGCCACAGGGCGTCCAGCCCTATCGCCTGCAGTTGCCCGATGCGGCCTACAGCCTGCACGTGCAGAACTCGCTGGAATTCACCAGCACGGTGATCCGCCTGCGCTACGAGGCGCTGAATCGCCCGGCGCAGATCCGCCAGCTGACCCTGGCCGACGGCATGCAGGAAGTGCTCAAGGAGACCCCGGTGGAAGGCCCCTTCGATGCGGACGCCTATGAAAGTCGGCGCATCTGGGCCACCGCCCAGGACGGCACGCAGATTCCCATCAGCCTGGTCGGCCGCCGCGACAGCTTTGGCAAGCCCGCACCGCTCTACCTCTATGGTTACGGCGCCTACGGCCATAGCCTCGACCCCTGGTTCTCCCACGCACGGCTGTCGCTGCTCGACCGCGGCTTCATCTTCGCCATTGCCCATGTGCGTGGCGGGGGCGATCTCGGCGAGGCCTGGTACCGAGCCGGCAAGCTGGAGCACAAGCCGAACACCTTCAACGACTTCATCGCCTGTGCCGAGCAGCTGTTGGCCGACGGCTACACCACATCGCCACGTCTGGCCATCAGCGGCGGCAGTGCCGGCGGCCTGCTGATCGGTGCCGTGCTCAACCTGCGTCCGGAACTGTTCGGTGCGGCGATCGCCGAGGTGCCCTTCGTCGACGTGCTCAACACCATGCTCAATGCCGACCTGCCGCTGACCGTGACCGAGTACGACGAATGGGGCGACCCGAACCAGCCCGAGGTACACGAACGCATCCGCGCCTATGCGCCCTATGAGAACGTCCGGGCCCAGGCCTATCCGCCACTGCTTGCCGTGGCCGGCTATAACGACAGCCGCGTGCAGTACTGGGAGGCCGCCAAGTGGGTTGCCAAGCTGCGCGCCACCCGCACCGACGACAACCTGCTGCTGCTCAAGACCGAGTTCGGCGCAGGTCACGGTGGCATGAGCGGTCGCTACCAGGCGCTCAAGGATGTGGCGCTGGAGTACGCCTTTGTACTCAAGGTGTTCGGCATGGCCTGATCGGCCCATGCTCGCCGACCTGCGGTGGCGAACAGGCGGCTCCGGCAAGAGTCATTCATTGAGAATGTCCTCGTCGGAGCCCCCCATGAACAACTCTTCCAAGCACCTCGAACAGAACGTCCACGGCTGGGAGCGCGCCATGTCCCTGGCCGGCGGCCTGTACTTCCTCGCCAAGGGTCTGCGCCGCGGTGGCCTCGGTGGTCTGCTGCAGCTGGGCATCGGCGGGATGGCCGTGGCCCGGGGCGTGACCGGCCACTGCGAGGCCAAGCGCGTGTTCAATGAAGTCAGCGAACAGGCGGGCATGGCCGAAGGGCGCTCGCACCATATGCCGTTCGAGCGTTATGACTCGAACAAGGAGCAACTGCAGGCCAACGCGGCAGCTGCTACCAACGGCACCACGGTCACCGGCAACGACGATCTGAAAAGCCCGCCCGCCGGCGTCTGAACATCGCCCTGCGGGCCTGTGGCTAGCGGACTTGTCCGCGAGCGAAGCTGCAGCAGGCGAGCCGGGCGCTCTGGATTTCAGCGCCGCTTCACCGCCTCATGGGCAGCGATCAACTGGTCGACGACGCCAGGGTCGGCCAGCGTCGAGGTATCGCCCAGGGTGTCGTAGTCGTCCGTGGCGATCTTGCGCAGCAGGCGGCGCATGATCTTGCCAGACCGCGTCTTCGGCAGCCCCGGCGCCCATTGGATGGTATCCGGCACCGCGATCGGACCGATCTCGTGCCGGACCCACTGCTGCAGCTCCTGGCGCAGCGTGTCGCTGGGCTCGGTACCAGCAACCAGAGTCACGTAAACATAGATGGCCTGGCCCTTGAGCGGATGCGGCACGCCAACGGCCGCGGCTTCGGCCACCTTGGCATGCGCCACCAGGGCGCTCTCGATTTCGGCGGTGCCCATGCGGTGTCCGGAGACGTTGAGCACATCGTCGACGCGCCCGGTGATCCAGTAGTAACCGTCCTCGTCGCGGCGGGCGCCGTCGCCGGTGAAGTACATGCCGCGGAAGGTCTTGAAGTAGGTATCGACGAAACGGTCGTGGTCACCGTAGATGGTGCGCATCTGCCCTGGCCAGGAGTCGAGAATCACCAGATTGCCCTCTGCCGGGCCTTCCAGCAGGTTGCCGAGATTGTCCACCAGCCCTGGCACTACGCCGAACAGCGGCCGCGTCGCCGAGCCGGGCTTGAGCGCCGTGGCACCGGGTAACGGGCTGATGAGGATGCCGCCGGTCTCGGTCTGCCACCAGGTATCGACGATCGGGCAGCGCGACCGACCGACCGTCTCGTAGTACCAGTGCCAGGCTTCCGGATTGATCGGTTCGCCCACCGTGCCGAGCAGGCGCAGGCTCGAACCGTCGGCACCCTCCATCGCCGCCGGCCCCTCGGCCATCATCGCGCGGATTGCCGTCGGCGCGGTGTAGAGGATGTTGACCCGGTGCTTGTCGATGATCCTGGCGATGCGGGTGACGTCCGGATAGTTCGGCACGCCTTCGTACATCAGGGTCGTCGCACCGTTGGCCAGTGGGCCGTAGATCAGATAGCTATGACCGGTAATCCAGCCGATGTCGGCGGTGCACCAGTAGATATCGCCGGGGCGGTAGTCGAAGACCCGCTCGTGGGTCAGCGCGGCGTACAGCAGGTAGCCGCCGCAGGTGTGCAGCACGCCCTTGGGTTTCCCGGTGGAGCCCGAGGTGTAGAGAATGAACAGCGGCTCCTCGGCGCCCATTTCCTTCGGCGCGCAGACCTCGCCGGCCACCCGCATCAGGTCGTCGTAGCAGACATCCCGGTGCGGGTGCCAGCGGATGTTCGCTCCGGTGCGGCGCACCACGATGATCTTCTGCACGCAACGGGTCTGCGGGTTCGTCAGCGCCTCGTCGACGTTCTCCTTCAGGGCGATGGTCTTGCCGCCACGTATGCCCTGATCGGCAGTGATCACCACCTTCGAGCTGCCATCGATGATGCGCCCGGCCAATGCCTCCGGCGAGAAGCCGCCGAACACCACCGAGTGGATCGCACCGATGCGCGCGCAGGCCAGCATTGCCACCGCGGCCTCGGGAATCATCGGCATGTAGATGGTCACCACGTCACCGCGGTGCACATCCTGGCCACGCAGGGCGTTGGCGAACTTGCAGACCTCCTGGTAGAGCTCGCGGTAGGTGATCTCGCGGTGCTCCGAGGGGTCGTCCCCCTCCCAGATGATCGCCACCTGATCGCCGCGCTCGGCCAGGTGCCGGTCCAGGCAATTGGCTGACACGTTCAGCGTGCCGTCGGCAAACCACTTGATATCGACGTGATGGTCGTCGAAGGAAGTGCGCTTGACCTCGCTGAAGGGCCGAATCCAGTCCAGCCGTGCCGCCTGCTCACGCCAGAATCCTTCAGGGTTGATCACCGACTGCTGATACATGGCCCGATAAGCGGCCTCGTCGGTCAGGGAGTGCTTTGCAGCCTCAGGGGACACGGGATACACGGACGCAGCACACATGGCAGTCACCTCGGGTTATCTGGTTATTTTCCGGTCGCAGCCTTGTCTCGCAGGCGAACCCTCACCACCCGATCGATCCACGCTTCCCGTGCGGATCGCCAACCACGCGCCTGTCAGACGTCTGCTTCAGCCGATGCCGAATACCGCAGCGGCCGCGACTAGCGGCCACTCTCCAAGCATAGACACTGTTTCGCGGCCATTTGCCGAGGGCTGCTGTCTCAATTCGTAACAGCCATCGCCGGGAGCCACCATGTCAGCACCAAGCAATGCCCTGTTTCGTCAGCTGCAGCGGATCCCCCAGAGCATCGTCTTCTACCCCACCGTGATTCCGGCCGGCTACTTCGTGTTGGGCGGTCTCGTCCTGCTCTTCGAAACGACTGACCTGGCTCACGCCTGGCGAAACATGCTGCCGTCCGGCCTGGCAGAGGCGGACAACGCCCGGGAAATCCTCGGCACGCTCATCACCAGCATCATTTCGCTGACCGTGTTCAGCTTCTCCATGGTCATGGTCGTGCTCAACGGGGCCGCCTCGCGACTCTCCCCGCGCGTGCTGCCCGGGCTGATCAGCGATCAGCGCAACCAGCTGATCCTCGGCAACTACCTGGGCTGCATCCTGTTCTTCCTGCTGATGATCGCCTTCATCAACAAGAACGAACCCGATAGCCTGCCTGCGTTCGGCGTGCTGCTCGCCGTACTGATGGGCCTGGGCTGTATGGCCCTGTTCGTCGTTTTCATCCGTTCCATCTCGCAGTCCATCCAGGTGGACTGGATCGTCGGCCAGCTCTACCGCAGCGCCTGCCATAACCTGGCGCAGCGTTGCGAGCGCCTGGGGTCGATCACCGCGGCGCCGGATGACCGCGACTGGTACTGCATCAAAGCAGTCACGCCCGGCTATCTGCGCGAGGTCAACGAGCAACGCCTGCGGGAGCTCTTGGGGCCGGACGATCTGCAGGCAGTGCTACAGGTGGAGCCTGGCTTCTTTCTGGTCGAAGGGCATCCGTTGCTCAAGGTCAGCGCCGAACTGGATGCCCGGCGAACCCGGCAGGTACTCGACTGCTTCGATTTCCACGATGAAGAGTTCGCCGGCGCCAACGTTTTCTATGGCATGCGGCAGATGACCGAAATCGCGGTAAAAGCCATCAGCCCGTCGATCAACGACCCGGGCACGGCAATACGCGTGCTCAATCTGCACGGCGTGTTGCTCGGTCGCCTGGGTGGCGTCCCGCCGCTGGACGTGGGCTGCATCGACAATGGCAAGCCCAGGCTGTTCTATCCACAGCTGAGCCCGCAGCGACGGCTGACGCTTATCCTCGACCCGATCCGTACCTATGGCAGCAATGACCCGGCGATCATCATGGCGCTGATGCAGTGCCTGAAGACTGCCTTGCACGGGCAGGCCTCCAGCGACCAGCTGGAGGCCTACGTGGATGAATTGGCGGCACTGCGCGACGCAGCGGATACGGACCTGCAGAACGACCGTGACCGCCGTGCGGTCAACGATCTGCTGGAGCGCATCAACCGCCTGCATGACGAACTGGCGCCGCTGGCATTACTGCCGATTCCGGCGAAAAGCTGAAGGCAAAAAAAAAGCGGCCTCAGGGGCCGCTCGGTCAACCATCCGGTTGGAATACACACTTGTCCGATCACGCAGATAGACGCCGCCATTCTGTGCAGTCAGCGCCGTGGCCGAAACTGCACATTGGTCTAACAGACCATTGGCGGGCTTGCCTCAGGGCGCAGAGTTGGCTGCCTGGGCCGCCTCGATGAGCTCCTTGCCGATCTCGCCCTCGAACTTCTTCCAGGCCGGTTGTACCGCCTCGCGCCAGCGGGCACGCTGCTCGTCGGTCAGCACCAGGATCTCGCTCTTGCCCGAGTCGATCACGCCCTGCTTGGCCTTCTCGTTCAGCGCCTCGGCCTGGCGGTTCACCTCCACGGTGACCTCGTCGATGATCGCTTCCAGCTCGCCGCGCACATCCGCGGGCAGGCCGTTCCAGAACCTGGTGTTGGTGATCAGCAGGTAGTTGCCGATGCCGTGACCGGACTCGGTGATGTACTTCTGCACCTCGTGGTACTTCTGGCTGTAGATGTTCGACCAGGGATTGTCCTGGGCATTGACTACGCCGGTCTGCAGGCCCTGGTAGATCTCGGCGAAGGCCATCTTGCGCGGCACCGCCCGCAGGGCGGTGTACTGGGCGGCCTGCAGGTCAGAGGGCTGTACGCGGAATTTCAGCCCGCGGGCGTCGGCCGGCTCGCGCAGCGGCTTGTTGGCAGTGAAGTGGCGCATGCCGTTGAGCCAGTAGGCCAGGCCGGTGATGCCCTTGTCCTCCATGGATTTGAGCATGGCGCGCCCCTTGTCCGACTGCTGGAAGCGCTGCGCCGCGGCCATGTCGTCGAACAGGAACATCAGGTCGAACAGCTGCAGCTGCTTGGTGTACTGCTCGAGCTTCGACGGTGCCGGCGCCAGCAGCTGCACCTCGTTCATCAGCAGTGCCTCCATCTCCTTGCCGTCGCCGTACAGCGAGGAGTTGGCAAATACCTGCACTTCCACCTGGCCGGGCAGGCGCTCTTCCACGAGCTTCTTGAACATCAGCGCGCCCTGACCCTTCGGCGTGCTGTCGGCAGTGATATGGGAGAACTTGATCAGGATCGGATCGGCCTGGGCGCCGAGGACGCTAAACAGCGCCGAAGCGGCGAGCAGACGGGTGATGCCACGGGTGAGTCGTGCCATGGAGAGCTCCGTTTTGTAGTTGTGTGAGCCATGCAGCTGGTCCGACTCTACCCCGCCGCCCCCTCGGGCTGAATTGCTAATTGGCCAAGCGCGACTTCGCGTTTGGCGAAGGCCGTGACGCGATCGCGCCGCCGAACGGCTTCGTTCAGGCCTGGCCTTCGCGAAGCGTGAAGTGCTCGAGCATCTGCCGGGCAGTCACCGACAGGCTTTCCAGATTGCGCACGCCGAGCTTGAGTTCGCGCCGCGCCCAGACATCGGTCAGCGGCACCATGGCCACGTCCAGTGCCGGCAGGTAGTTGCGCACCACCTGCTCGGGCAGCACGCCGATGCCCATGCCGGTGTGGATCATCCGGCAAATCGCCTCGAAGCTGCGTACCTGAATGCGCAGGCGCAGCGGCGTGCCCATCTGCTGTGCCGACTGCTGCAGCAGGGCATGCAGCGAGGCGTCCTGCTGCAGGCCAATGAAGTCGAAGCCTGCCGCCTCGCGCAGTGCAATGCATTCGCGGCCGGCCAGCGGATGCTCACGTGGCGTGACCAGCACCAGCCGATCCTCGCGGTAGGGAAACACCTGCAGGTCCTCGGCCGGCATGTGCCCGGCGAAGATGCCGATATCGGTCAGCCCCTCGCGCAGGGCGCGCAGGGTGTCACTGCTGACGCGCTCCTCCAGGTCGATCTTCACTTCCGGGTGCTGGCGAGCGAAGGCGCTCAGGTCTTCGGGCAGGAACTCGATCACCGCCGAGGTGTTGGCGTGGATGCGCACATGGCCCTTCACGCCCTGGCTGAACTCGCTGAGGTCAGCGTCCAGCTGCTGCAGGTTGTCCAGCAGGTTGCGCGCGTGGTGCAGCAGCGCGTGGCCGGCCGGCGTCAGCTCGACGCCCTTGGGCTGGCGATAGAGCAGGCTGACGCCGAGCTGCCCTTCCAGATCGCTGACGCGCTTGCTCACCGCCGCCAGCGCCAGATGCTCGCGCTCGGCGGCGCGGGTCAGGCTACGGGTTTCGGCGATGGTGACGAACAGCCGAAGGGTGACGAAATCGATGCGGCGCATGGGCAAGCTTCCGTATTCGCGGGTTACGAAGCATGCACCTATTCCCGCCGCTATTCCACGGCCCCACGTCTCATGGCTTCGTGGAGCGCGAAGCCATGCTTGGCCAACGACCAATTGTCCGCTGCCGATGTGCCGGTCATGCTCGGCATCATGAATCAACCGGCACAGGTGTCGTGATGAGCGAACAGACAGACAAGAACCTGCCGCTGCAGGGCCTCAAGGTGATCGAGATGGGCCAACTGATCGCCGGCCCTTTCGCCAGCAAGCTGCTCGGCGAATTCGGCGCCGATGTGATCAAGATCGAGCCGCCCAGGGTCGGCGACCCGTTGCGCAAGTGGCGCAAGCTCAAGGATGGCACCTCGCTCTGGTGGCATGTGCAGTCGCGCAACAAGCGCTCGGTGACGCTGGATCTCAAGGCCGCGGAAGGCCAGGAAATCGTCCGCCAGCTGGTGGCCAAAGCCGACATCCTGGTGGAGAACTTCCGCCCCGGCACGCTGGAAGAATGGGGTCTGGGCTGGGATGAGCTGTCGAAGCTGAACCCCCGGCTGATCATGCTGCGCATTTCCGGCTACGGCCAGACCGGCCCCTATCGCGACCTGCCGGGCTTCGGCGTGATCGGCGAAGCCATGGGTGGCCTGCGCCACCTGTCCGGCTATCCGGGCCAGCCGCCGGTGCGGGTCGGCGTCAGCATTGGCGATTCGCTGTCCTCGCTGTATGGGGTGATAGGCGTGTTGCTCGCCCTGCAGGAGCGCAACCGTAGCGGCCAGGGCCAGGAAATCGACGTGGCGCTGTACGAGTCGGTGTTCGCCATGATGGAAAGCCTCGTGCCCGAATACGACGCCTTCGGCTATGTACGCGAGCCGGCTGGCAGTGCCCTGCCCGGCATCACGCCGTCCAATTCCTATTTGTGCAACGACGGCGCTTACGTGCTGATCGCCGGCAATGGCGACAGCATCTACAAGCGCCTGATGACCCTGATGGGCCGCCAGGACCTTGCCGATGATCCGCGCTTCGCCCACAACGACGGCCGCGCCCAGCACGCCGAGCTGATCGATGCCGCCATTGGCGGATGGACCATCCAGCACAGCCGCGATGAGGTGATCGAGGCACTCAAGGGCGCCCGCGTGCCGGCCGGCTATCCCTACACCGCCGCCGATATCGTTAAGGACCCGCACTACCTGGCGCGGCAGATGATCGAGCAGGTGCAGACCTTCGCCGGCCCGCTCAAGGTGCCGGGCGTGCTGCCCAAGCTGTCGCGCACGCCAGGGCGCATCGGCGAAGGCGGCCCGCAACTGGGCGAGCACACCGATGACGTGCTGGCCGGCCTCGGCCTCACCGATGAACAACGCCAGGGCCTGCGCGAACGCGGGATCATCTGAACGCCACGCAGGGTGGACAAGGCGAAGCTTGTCCACCAGCCAGCAAGCCACAACGGTGGATGGGTAGAGCATCATCCGCCCTACGAAACCCCAGGACTCCCCATGAGCAAACGCCTGTATGTTCAGGAAGTCGCCACCCGCGACGGCTTCCAGATCGAAGCGGACTTCGTGCCGACCGAAGCCAAGATCGCTCTGATCGACCGCCTCTCGCAAACCGGGCTGGCGAAGATCGAGGTCACCTCCTTCACCTCGCCCAAGGCCATCCCCAACCTGCGCGACGCCGAGGACGTGATGCGCGGCATCCGCCGTGCGGAGGGCGTCGAGTACACCGTGCTGGTGCCCAACGTGAAGGGCTGCGAGCGCGCGCTGGCCTGCGAGGTGGACGAGATCAACCTGGTGATGTCGGCCAGCGACACCCACGGCCTGGCCAACCTGCGCATGACGCCTGAGCAGTCGCTGGTGCAGTTCCGCGAAATCATCGAAGTCACTCGCGGCAGTGGCGTGTTCATCAACGCCTCGCTATCGACCACCTTCGGCTGCCCCTTCGAGGGCGACGTGCCCGAGCGGCGCATCTATGAGCTGGTGCAACGCCTGCTGGAGATCGGCGTGCAGGGCATCACCCTCTGCGACACCACCGGCATGGCCGACCCGGCGCAGGTCGAGCGCATCTGCCGCGAAGTGCTGAACAGCTGGCCGCAGGCAGTATTCACCGCACACTTCCACAACACCCGCGGCATGGGCCTGGCCAACGCGCTGGCAGCGCTGAACGCCGGCATCGACCGCTTCGACGCCTCCCTCGGCGGACTCGGCGGCTGCCCTTACGCGCCCGGCGCCAGCGGCAATATCTGCACCGAAGATCTCGTGCATATGTTCCAGCGCATGGGCCTAGACACCGCCGTCGATCTCGACCGCCTGCTGCAATGCGCCGCCGACCTGCACCAACTGGTCGGCCACGACGTACCGGGCGCGGTACTCAAGGCCGGGAAGGCTGATCGCCGTTATCCGAAACCGAAGTGGATGCAGGAAGCCGGCGTTTGACCGCATTTGGAGCGCCTGTTGGACGGTGGCGGCATGAGCGGTGTTTAAGCCGGAACTGGCACAACGCAAGGCCGCCCCTTACGGCAGGATTGAAAAATGAGGTGATGGTTCTTGTTGTGAAGCAATACTGTCGGAACAGGCGAGACCTGCAGCAGAACAAGGCCGATAAAACAATGATGATCTCTGTGACCGTTTGAATGTTTGGCCCTGCTGCACTAACTACAGACTAGCCAAGGTGCAGGCTCATTTCGACCCACCGCAATTCCAGCAAGACATGAAATTATCAGGGTTGCTTTCCTTGCATTTTTTACACAACCACTCGACTTCACCGCCTGAATGATTTGATTCTTGTTCGTACTGATAGCGCTCAACTAATCTGGCAGCAATTTTAAATTATTCACGGGACACCCAGGACTCAGAGCGTATCGATTATGAAAATAAACAATTAATCCAATCGGACGTGACATTTAATTCATTGCTTTTTTTGGTAACCCTACCGTTTTGAAGATAGACTGCTATCATATTGGACTAACACCCACTTCAGCCGCGGAGGCCGGGACGTCGGCTGGAAGCACTTGTTGAACAGACTTCAGCAGCTCATCAATATCCGACGTACGCACCATATAACGTCTTAGGAGCTTCGATTTCTCAGCCCGTCCGCTCGTTAAGTTGGAGCTGAGCATAATTTGACCTCCGATGGTTTTGCCGTCCGTCATCAACTGGCGAACTTGCTGATACGGGATTAAGAAAGAGACGTAAGGGCCCTCTTCGAATCCTGGAACCGGATGGCGATGATCTTTCTCCCCAAGGAGTATTAAAAAATCGTAATGCTTGCCACGATCCATGTGCCCCAAAGGCTTTGCCCAGTTCCAGCGGCGCGTACTTGCGCCATGTACTGGAGTGTTTAGCTTGCTGAACTTTACCTCCACGACAAGTTCATTTGGAAGCACGACGTCGTAGCGCTCTGCGTACTTCGTCATTGTGCCCTGCGTCAATGCGCATACAACACGCTCGCCCTTTAAGCCCTGAGCGATCGTGGGATGTGTTCTGAGATACTCCACCTCTTCTTGGAGAACCTCGCACCGCTTCATCCAGAAAGCTAGCTGACGTTTTAGCTTCTCCAGCTCATCAGGTCCGGTCGTCATATGTTGGCCCAAAAATTAAGGTAAGGGGCTGGCTTTAGCCAGTCCCAGCGAACGAAGTGAGCAATTTGAGCGCATTATTAGAGAAACCCATTTCTTCAGGCCATGCCTCATCACTCAGAGAAACCACAAGTACTGCAAGTGTATTGACGCTCTTTACAGCCAAGATCACCAAAAGTTAAATAAGACCTAGTGGAGGTGATTTTATAAGTTATTTTATTGCAGCTAGGGCAGGGTTTTCCCGTAGCGCTTATTAAAGCATTCAGTTTTTCTTTAAGCTCTGTGTTTTCATTTAGCAATTCTGCCACTTTTAGTTTGGCTTCTGCTAGCTCAAGGCTCAGGTCGGCAAGAATATTTTTCTATTTATTTCGCGCAGTTGCGAGGCAAGGCTTACGGCAGTTGAGTATCTGATACATGCGCTCCCTGCTAAGGCTAACAACTATAATCAGACAATAAGTGATAAGACGCCGAACGCGCTTGGCGTATAAAATTCCGTCTACTTTCTCTCCGAGCTCCTACTCTGGCCTCGTAGGAGCGCCGGTTGTTTATACACCAGCCCAACGAGGCATGAAATGGTGCCGCCAGACACTGCCCCGCCTGCGACCTTCGGCACACTCTCTACCATTGCCGCGTCGATGAGTTATCGAGATCACCGACCGCTACAACGAAAACAAAAACTGGCGAGCACATGCGGCAGGGTCTAGCAAAGCGAACGATAGCTATGGCGAGACAGTAAGAACATTACATTTCTCCTCCGCAGCATATCAATGGGCTAATCCCCCTGACAGAACCGCAAAATCGCCTCCGCCACCGCCTGCGGCGCCTCGCGCTGGGGGAAGTGGCCGACGCCTGGCAATAGCTGTCGGTGGTAAGGGCCGCTGAACATGGCCTCACGCCCGGCCGAGGTTTCCGGTGCGTTGCAGGTATCGGCCTCGCCGTGCAGCACCAGCGTCGGCACGGCGAGCACCGGGGCCGGTTGCAGCAACGCGTCGTCCGACGCATATGCAGGATCGCCGTCGACGAAGCCCCAGCGGTGGCGATAGGAATGCAGTACCACGGCAGCCCAGTCCGGGTTGTCGAACGCCTCCAGCGCCTGGATGAAATCAGCCTCGGCGTACCAGCCGGCCGGTGACCAGGTATCCCACAGCAGTCGCGTGAAAGCCGCGCGATCCTCAACTACCGTCTGCTCGCCGCGCGGGGTGGCCATGTACCAGTGGTACCAGTAGTTGCGCGCCTGGCTGAGCGCGATGTGCTGGTTCGGGTCATTGGTGCCGTAGCCCACCGCGAGCATCACCAGCCGTGCTGCGGCGTGATGGCGCAGGCCGCAGGCATTGGCCACCGCCCGCGCCCCCCAGTCATGTCCGACCAGCACCGGCTGGTCGAGGCGCAATGCGTCGATGAAATCCAGCAGGTCACGGCCCAGGGCGGCGAGCTGACCACTGCGTGGGGTCAGCGGGTCGCGAAAGCGTGTCTGGCCAAAGCCGCGCAGCGTCGGGCAGAGCACCCGGTAGCCCGCTGCGGCCAGGCGCTCGGCCACGGGCTCCCAGCCCTCGGGGCAATCCGGCCAGCCGTGCACGAGCACGGCCACCTGCTGGCCGCGGGGGTTCCATTCGAGATAAGCGATATCCAGCACGGGTGTGCTGACCGTGGCGTAACGACTCATGCCGGCGTCTCCTTGCGCGCTCTGGTCGGTCAGCATAAGCCTGGTTTCAGGCATAAAAAAAACGGGCCGGTCACATCGGACAGGCCCGTTCGTTCTCCGCCGCTTGGTGCCTCTGGAAACTCAGGAGCGGTTGGCCGCCTGCGCCGCTTCGATCAGCTCGGCGCCGATCTCGTTCTCGAACTTCTTCCACACCGGTTTCATCGCCTCGCGCCACATCGCGCGCTGCTCGGGGGTCAGCTCGATGATTTCGGTCTTGCCGGAGGCGGCGATGGCCTGGCGCGCCTGCTGGTTGAGGTCGTCAGCCTGGCGGTTCACCTCGGCGGTGACCTCTTCCATGATCGTTTCCAGTTCGCCGCGCACGTCTTCCGGCAGGCCGTTCCAGAACTTGGTGTTGGTGATCACCATGTAGTCGATCAGGCCGTGGTCGGAGGCGGTCATGTAAGGCTGGACCTCGTGCACCTTCTGGCTTTCGTAGTTCGACCAGGTGTTCTCGGTGCCGTTGACCACGCCGGTCTGCAAGCCCTGGTAGACCTCGGCGAAGCTCATCTTGCGGGGGTTTGCGCGCACCGCCTTGAACTGCTCGTCGAGCACTGCCGAGGCCTGTACGCGGAACTTCAGCCCACGGGCATCCTTCGGCTCGCGCAGCGGCTTGTTCGCCGAAAGCTGCTTCATTCCGTTGTGCCAGTAGGCCAGACCGGTGATGTTCTTGTCCTCCATCGCGCGCAGCAGCGCCTTGCCCTGCCGGCCGCTCTGGAAACGATCGGCTGCCGCCAGGTCGTCGAACAGGAACGGCAGGTCATAGATCTGGATGGCCTTGGCGTAGTGCTCGAACTTGGCCAGCGACGGCGCCAGCATGTGCACGTCACCGAGCAGCAGGGCTTCCATTTCCTTGCCGTCGCCGAACAGCGAGGAGTTCGGGTAGACCTCGACCTTCACCTTGCCCGGCAGGCGTTCCTCGGCGAGTTTCTTGAACAGCAGGGCGCCCTGCCCCTTCGGTGTGTTGTCCGCCACTACATGGGCGAACTTTATGGTCACGGGATCGGCATGCACCAGCCCGGCGACGGTGAAAGAAAGCGCGCAGGCGAGTGCCTTGAGCTTGTTACTCAGCATGGAAGTACCCTCTTGTTTTTGTCGGTTGGTACGTTTCGCGGGCACGCGTTGCGGTCAGGGCACCGCTTGCCCGGCACGTTGCAGCAGGCGACGGGCACGGCCGATGACGGGGGCGTCGACCATCTGTCCGTCCACCACGAAAACCCCATCGCAGGAAGCTCCGGCGGCGAGGATGCGTTGCGCCCAGTCCAGTTCCGCGGCACTGGGCATCAGGGTTTCGTGCACCACGGCCACCTGGCTCGGGTGGATGCACAGCAGGCCGCCAAAGCCCATGTCACGCGCGTCGGCAGCGGCACGGGCGAGGCCTTCGAGGTTCTTGATGTCGGGAAAGACGCTGTCCAGCGGTGCTGCCAGCCCGGCCAATCGCGACTGCAGCAGCAGCGCATAGCGTGCCTGGTCAAGCATGCGCTCGGCGCCGGTGGTGCCATTGGCCAGGCCGAGATCGAGGCCCAGGTCCAGCGCGCCGAAGGACAGCCGCTCGACACCCTGGGCGTGGGCAATTTCCGCCAGATTGGCCAGCCCGCGGGCACTTTCGACGATTGGCCAGACCGGTTTGCCGCAGCTGGCCGCCAGTGCAACCTGCACCGCGCTTTCGACCTTCGGCAGCAGCACGCCGGCGACGCCGGCATGACGGGCACAGAGCGCCAGGTCCGCGGCCTGCTCGGCATGGGTTGGCGCGTTGATACGCACCAGCAGGCGCGCCGCCGGGTTGGCAGCGAGGAAGGCATCGAGGTTGCCCCGCGCCTCTGCCTTAAGGTTCTCCGCGACCGCATCCTCGAGGTCGACGATGACCGCGTCTGCGCCCGTCGCCAGTGCCTTGGGGATGCGCTCCGGGCGGGTCGCGGGGACGAACAGCGCGCTACGGATGATCGATGAGTTCATGGGCTGGCTCCTCGGCGCGCTCATACCGCACCCTGCTCGTGTAACCGCTGAATGTCGCCAGGGGCATAGCCCAGCTCGGCGAGCAGTGCGTCGGTGTGTTGACCCAGCGCGGGGATCGGGTCCATGCGCGGGGCGAAGGCACTGTTGCGCCCCGGCGGAAGCAGCGCAGGCACGCGACCGGCCGGGCTGTCCACCTCGCTCCAGCGCTGGCGGGCCTTGAGCTGCGGATGCGCCCAGACACCAGCCATGTCGTTTACGTGGGCATTGGCGATGGGTGCGGCATCCAGCCGGGCGATCACTTCGTCGGCACTCAGCTTGCCGAACGCGTCGACGATGATCGCGCGCAGTGCCTCTCGATTGTCCGAACGCAGCGAGTTGCTGGAGAAGCGCACGTCGCTGGCCAGTGCCGGCTGCAGCAGGACCTTTTCGCAGAATGCCAGCCACTCGCGCTCGTTCTGCAGGCCGAGCATCACCGTGCCGCCGTCGCCGGTGGGGAACGGGCCGTAGGGGTAGATGGTGGCGTGGGCGGCGCCGGCACGCGGCGGCGGCGTCGCACCCTTGTAGGCGTAGTACAGCGGGTAGCCCATCCACTCCACCAGGCTTTCGAGCATGGAAACGTCGACGCGGCTGCCCTCGCCCGTCTTGTCGCGCAGCATCAGCGCCGAGAGCACGCCGGTGTAGGCGTACATGCCGGCGGCGATATCGGCAATGGAGCAGCCGGCCTTGGCCATCTCGGTTTCACCCGGCCCACCGGTGACGGAGAGAAAGCCGCCCTCGCTCTGGATCAGCAGGTCATAGGCCTTCTTCTGCTCGTAAGGGCCGCCCTCGCCGTAGCCGGAGATGTCGCAGACGACCAGCCGCGGAAAGCGCTCATGCAGCACCTCGAAGGACAACCCCATCCGCGCGGCCGCGCCCGGAGCCAGGTTCTGCACCAGCACGTCGGCCTTGGCCAAGAGCTGATCGAGTACCTGGGCGGCGGCGTCCTGTTTCACGTCCAGGCTCAGGCTTTCCTTCGAGCGGTTGGTCCAGACGAAATGCGAGGCCAGGCCGTCGACCCGCTCGTCGTAGCCGCGGGCGAAATCCCCGGCACCGGGCCGCTCGATCTTGATCACCCGTGCGCCGAGGTCGGCCAGCTGGCGCGTGCAGAACGGCGCGGCGATGGCGTGCTCGAGGCTGACCACGGTGACGCCATCGAGTGGGCGGGGTTTGGCTTGGGTGTCGTTCATGTTCGGTTCCTGCAAATTCGGCGTAGGGTGGAAATCGGCGAAGCCATTTCCACGCGTTTGTTCCAGCCCCTGGGGCTCTGGCGCCACATTGGTGGATAAGGCTTCGCCGTCATCCACCCTACGTTCAGGCCAGCGCGTCCAGCCGCTGCAGCTCGCGCAGGCGCCAGACCGTATCGATCAGCGCGCCCGCCTGGTCATCGCTGCGCGCCGCGGAGAACTGCACCAAGCGGCGGAACTTGTCCTCCAGCTCGGCGCGGCTCAGCGTGTTGCCCGGGTCGCCCTTCGGCTCGTCGATGGCGCCGTGCAGCGTGCGGCCATCGGCGGTGATCACTTCGACGCGACCGAGCCAACGTGCCGGGTAGGCGCCGTCCACCTCTGGATCAAGGGTCATCGAGACCTTCTCGCGGAACTCGCCGACGCGCGGGTCGCTGAGCGCATGGCTGTGGAATTCGGTCAGGCCGGCCTTGCCGTACAGGGCGATCAGCCCCAGCACGGTGCCCATGGAGAATTTGGCCTGATGCACCGTCTGCGGCACCGTCACGCGGCCGAGCACGTCGATCGCGCCCTGGTGTACGCGGGTGGTGACCGAGGCGATGTCATCGGCCCCGAGCCCTTCGCGCTGCATCAGCGCCAGCAGCGCATCGGCCGCCGGGTGGGTATGCCTGCAGGAGGCGTGGAACTTGAACGAGGTTTCCGCCAGCGCCCAGCGGCTGCCGAGCCGGTCGGACAGCTTGCTCGGCTCGGCATCGCGGGACATGCCCGCCGCCATGCCCTGCTCGCCTTCGAGGATGTCTTGCGCGCCGGTCAGGCCATCGGCGGTCAGGTAGGCGGCGAGCAGGCCATCGGCAGCCGCCTTGGCGGTGTGCAGCTGCTTGGAGTCCGCCGCGTCACGGAGAAACTCCCACAGCCCCGCCGCTTGCGTCCCGGCGCTGCCGAGCAGATGGGTGAACTGCTGCTGGTCGAAATCCATCAGCTTGCCAACGGCCACCGCCGCGGCCAGGGTGCCGACCGTCGCGGTGGTGTGGAAGATGCGGTAATGCGAGCGGCCGAGGAACTCGCCGATGCGGATGCCCGCCTCGTAGCCGGCCACCGAGGCCACCAGCAGCTCGCGGCCGGACTTGCCGAGATCCTGCGCCGCCGCCAGCGCAGCGGGAAACACGACCGTGGCCGGGTGCAACACGGAGCTGTTGTGCAGGTCGTCCTGCTCCACCAGATGCGAGCTGGCGGCATTCACCAGCGCGGCGAAATAGGCCGAGCTGCTCTGGCCGTTGACCAGAATGCGCGCCGGCCCGTCGGCCGGACCCATCTTCTGCGCGTAACGCTCGAACAGCGGAATCGGATGCGAGCCGGTGCTGGCCAGGGCCGAGCCGAGCCAGTCGAGAAAGAGGTCTTCGGTGCGGGCGAGCACCGGTTCGGGGATCTGCTCGTAGGCAAGCCCGGCGAGGAATTCGGTCAAGGCACGGGTGTGCTGGCTCATGCGTTGGGCTCCAGCGGACTCTCTAACGGATTGGACAGTTCGATGAGGTTCTGGTCGGGGTCGCGCAGGTACACCGAGCGGATCGGTCCGGTCGCGCCGGTGCGTTGCAGCGGACCTTCGACGATCGAGACGTCCTGCGTTTCCAGATGCGCAATGACTCGATCCAATGGCGTGGCAACGATGAAGCAGAGGTCCGCCGAACCCGGGGTCGGCCGCTCGGCCTTGGGCTCGAATTCGCGCCCGGCCTGGTGCAGGTTGATCTTCTGGTTGCCGAAGGCCAACGCCTTGCGCCCTTCGCCGAAGGTCACCGCCTGCATGCCGAGCACGCGGGTGTAGAAGTCCACCGCGGCCTCGATATCGGCAACGGTCAGCACCAAGTGGTCGAGATGGCTGATATTCATGACGCACTTCCCTCTTTCGTAGGGCGGAAATCGCGAAGCATTTCCACCACATGTGTCACCTGTTCGATATGCGTGGAAGAGGCTTCGCCGTTTTCCACCCTACGTCTGGCTCCGTTAGAACGAGCGCGGCAGCTCGAGCAGGTGCTCGGCCACGTACGACAGGATCAGGTTGGTGGAGATCGGCGCCACCTGGTACAGCCGCGTCTCGCGGAACTTGCGCTCGACGTCGTATTCGTTGGCGAAGCCGAAGCCGCCGTGGGTCTGCAGGCAGGCGTTGGCGGCCTCCCAGCTGGCCTTCGCTGCCAGGTACTTGGCCATGTTCGCCGCCGCTCCGGCGTTGCGCCCGGCGTCGTATTCCTCGCAGGCGCGCCAGCGCATCAGGTCCGCGGCCTCGATCTCGACATGCGCTTCGGCTATGGGGAACTGCACGCCCTGGTTCTGCCCGATGGGCCGGCCGAATACCACACGGTCGCGGGCGTACTGCGCGGACTTCTCGACGAACCAGCGGCCATCGCCGATGCACTCGGCGGCGATCAGCGTGCGCTCGGCATTCAGACCGTCGAGGATGTAGCGAAAGCCCTTGCCCTCCTCGCCAATCAGGCTACTGGCGGGAATCTCCAGGTTGTCGAAGAACAGCTCGTTGGTCTCGTGGTTGACCATGTTGGCGATCGGCTGCACGGTCAGGCCGTTGCCGATGGCCTCGCGCAGGTCGACGAGGAAGATCGACATGCCCTCGGACTTTCGCTGCACCTCAGCCAGCGGCGTGGTGCGTGCCAGCAGGATCATCAGGTCGGAATGCTGGATGCGCGAGATCCACACCTTCTGCCCGTTGATCACGTACTTGTCGCCCCGGCGCACGGCGGTGGTCTTGATCTTGGTGGTGTCGGTGCCGGTGGTCGGCTCGGTGACACCCATGGACTGCAGGCGCAGCTCGCCGCTCGCCAGCTTCGGCAGGTAGTAGCGCTTCTGCTCCTCGCTGCCGTTTCTGAGCAGGGTGAACATGTTGTACATCTGCCCGTGGATGGTCCCGGAGTTGCCGCCGCAACGGTTGACCTCCTCGAGGATCACCGAGGCCTCGGCCAGACCCAGGCCGGAGCCGCCGTATTCTTCCGGGATCATCGCCGAGAGCCAGCCGGCCTCGGTCATGGCGGTGACGAAGGCTTCCGGGAAGCTCTTCTCCTCGTCGATCCTGCGCCAGTACTCGGCGGGAAATTCGGCGCAGAGGGCGCGCACGCCTTCGCGGATGAAGCTCAGTTCTTCGGTCTTGTTCGGGGTCATCTCGGTTTCTCGCTTGTGCGGCACGCGGCCTCAACGGTGGATAAGGCTGCGCCGTTATCCACCCTACGATTCAGTCGAATTCCACTTCGGCTTTCTGCGCCAGGCCGTTGTGGTCGCCGGCCCAGAGTTCGGCCTTGCCCGGCACGACGATGCGGCCGCCGACCTCGAAAGGCTGCGGCGCGATCAGCGGGCGCAGGCCGCGGTAGGCGAAGCGGCGCAGGCGGGCGTCGGGATTGGCGCGGCAGAAGGCGCGCAGGTTCAAGGTGGCGATCAGCGGGCCGTGAACGACCAGGCCGGCATAGCCTTCGGTCTCGGTGACGTAGGGCCAGTCGTAATGGATGCGATGGCCGTTGAAGGTGACCGCCGAATAGCGGAACAGCAGCGTCGGCGTCGGTGTGACCGCTTCGCGCCAGCCACCGGTGACCATGGGTTCGCCGCTGCTGGTTTTCGGCGGGGTGGGCTCGCGGTAGACGATGTCCTGTTCCTCGCGGATCGCCAGCCGGCTGTCCTGCAGATAGTCATGCTGCACGGTGACGAACAGCAGCGCGCCGGTGCGGCCCTGTTTTTCCTCGATGTGCTTGATGGTCGACACGCGTCGCGCCTCGCCGCCGGCTTCCAGCGGACGCAGAAACTCGACCCGGCCACCGGCCCACATGCGGTTGCGGTTGTCCGCCGGCGGCAGGAAGCCACCGCGCGCCGGGTGGCCATCCTCGCCCAGACCGCTCTCGGCGATGGGCTCCTGAAAGAAGCACCATTGCCACAACGGCGGCAGCGCTTCGCCATGGGCGGGAGTGCTTTCACCGAACGTCGCGGCAATGCGCATCAGCAGGTTGCGGCTGAGCTGGTCGTGGACTTCTTCACTGCGGCCAATCCAGGCAGAGGTATCGGTCATCGTCGGGTTCCGCTGTTGTCTTGTTTTGCCGCAGGATGCTACGAAGCCAGCGTTCCGAGAATTTGTATTTACCGACACCGGCGTTCGGATAAGCTGAACGCCCAATCCAAACCGAGACGTCTATGCACTTCGATCTGGCCGACCTGCGCCTTTTCATCCATATTGCCGAGTCCCCCAGCCTGACCCAGGGCGCACGACGCGCGCACCTCTCGCCGGCAGCCGCCAGTGCGCGGATCAAGGCGCTGGAGGGCCAGCTCGACAGCCGCCTGCTTTACCGCGACAGCCGCGGTGTCGAGCTGACGCCGGCCGGCCTCAAGTTGCTGCAGCATGCGCGGCTGATCATGCGCCAGGTGGACTATCTGAAAAGCGAGTTCACCGAGTACGGCACCGACTCGGCCGGACACATCCGCATCTTCGCCAACACCACGGCCGTAACCGAATTCCTGCCGGAGGTGCTGGCCGGCTTTCTCGCCGAACGCCCCGGCGTAAGCGTTGACCTGCAGGAAAGGCTGAGCCGCGACATCGTGCGTGGCGTGCTGGACGGCAGCACCGACATGGGCATCATCGCCGGGCCGGTACGCGCAGAGGGGCTTCAGGTGCTGCACTTCAGCACCGACCGCCTGTTGTTGGCAGTGCCGATCGGCCATCCGCTGGCAGGCGAGCGACAGGTCACGCTGCGCCAGACACTGGCCTACCAGCACATCGGCCTGCACGAAGGCAGCACCCTGCTGACCTTTCTGCGCGACCAGGTGGAAAAACTGGGTGGCCAGCTTTCCCTGCGTATCCAGGTCTCCAGCTTCGAGGCGGTTTGTCGGATGATCGAGGCCGGTGTGGGCATCGGCATCATTCCCGAGTCGGCAGCGCGCCGGCACAGCCGCACCATGCAGCTCGCGCTGGTGACGCTGGACGAACCCTGGGCGGTGCGCGAGCGCAGCATTCTGGTTCGCGAACTGGACGCGCTGCCCGGCAGCGTGCGTGCGCTGATCGCGACCCTCGTGGCCGACGGCCCGGCCTGAAGCGAACGATAGTCGCCGCTTGCTGCCGAACGGCGGTAGACACGTATCGCCGGATCACCGCAGGGAGCTGCCATGCCATCACTGACCAACAGGCTGTTTCGCCTGTATCACCGCGTCACCGGCAGCATCGCCTTTTACCCGACCCTGATCGCGGTGGGTCTTGCAGTTCTCTGCGTCGTGACGATCCTGCTGGAGATGACCTGGCTGCAGCCGTACAAGGAAGATCTGGACCTCGGCCTGGTGAAGAACGCCGAGAATGCCCGACTGATCCTCGGCACCCTGGTCGGCGGAATCATTTCGCTGATGGTGTTCAGCTTCTCGATGGTGATGGTGGTGCTCAACTCGGCCGCCTCCTCGCTGTCGCCACGGGTCATTCCCGGCCTGATCAGCAGCCGCAGTCATCAGGTGGTGCTCGGCGTCTATCTCGGCACGATCATCGATTCGCTGATGCTGATCTCGACCATTCAGGAAGGCGACGACATCAACGTACCGAGCCTGGGCATCTTCCTGGCGCTGGGGCTCGCGGTGATCTGCCTGTGTCTGTTCGTGTACTTCATCCGTTCCATTTCGCTGTCGATCCAGGTGGATTTCATCCTCAACCGCGTCTACAAACAGACCCTCGGCCAGCTGCGCGCACGCCGTCGTAAGCTACAAGACAGCCATGCGCCGGCCTGGCCGGACGACGCGCAATGGACGGTCGTGCGCGCGCGGCGCTCGGGCTACTTCAAGGCGCTGAACGTCACCGCTGCCCAGGACCTCCTCGAAGAGCAGGACGCGCGCATGACCGTGCAGGTGCACTACGGCTTCTTCGTCATGCCCGGGCATCCATTGATGCGCATCGACCGCCAACTCGACGAGAATTGCACGAACCGTCTGCTCGACTGTTTCGACTTCTACGTCGAGGAGTACGCGCAGCGGCACTTCTTCTTTGGCTTCAAGCAGATCGTCGAGATCGCCGTGCGCGCCCTGAGCCCGGGGATCAACGACCCGGGAACGGCGATCAAGGCGATCGACATGCTGGGCGTACTGCTGGCCGAGCGCATGCAGATGCCCGACCACGAGGTCGCCCGCGCCGAGGATCGACCGCGGATTTTCATCCGCGAGCTGAATCTGCATCAGCTGCTGCAGATGACCTTCGGCCCGCAGCGCCGCTATGGCGCTGACGACCTACAGGTTCTGCAAGCACTGCTGCAGGCCTGCAAGAACCTGCTCTACGCCGCCGAGGATGCCGACACCGAACGGGTGCTGCTGCGCCATGCCCAGGCGGTGGTCGACCAGGCGGCGATCAGCCTGACCGGCGTGCTCGACCGCGAGGCAATGGTCGAAGCCGTGCAGTCGCTGAACCAGGCCGTGCGCCATGCCAAGCCATTGCAGTGCGCGACGCTGCGGGAATCCTGAATGGCCACGGCTGGCAAATGCACAACGCAGGGAGCGTCGGCCCTACCAGCCGCCGCTTCCCACGAATTTGTTATGAAAATTAGCAAGTTAGGTCACATCATCGGCCAGCGTCCGACGCACCTGGACTTGCCTTCACCGGCTTCGCTGCCTAGGGTTACCGCATGACGTCCTTGATCGCTCCCATCAGTTCACTGCTCGCCGGTGTGGCTCTGCTGCTGCTCGGCCACGGGCTACTCAACACACTCCTGACCCTGCGCGGCGTGGCCGAAGGCTATTCGACAGGGATGGTTGGCCTGCTGATGTCCGGCTATTTCGCCGGCTTTCTCGTCGGCACCTGGCTGGCGCCTTCGCTGATCCGGCGGGTCGGGCACATCCGCACCTTTTCCTTCTACGCTTCGCTGGCGGCCACCGCCGTGCTGCTGCATGTGATGATCGTCAATCCGTGGGTATGGCTGGTGCTGCGGGTGGTCTACGGCATCGCGTTGGTCACGCTGTACATGGTCATCGAGAGCTGGCTCAACGCCCAGGTCAGCGGCGAGAAGCGCGGCCAGGTATTTGCCGTATACATGGCCGTCAATCTGGGTGCCCTGGCGGTGGCGCAGCAATTGCTGGGGCTCGACAGCCCGATGGAATTCACCCTGTTTGCCCTGGCGACCATCCTCATCGGCGGCGCGATGATGCCCATCACCCTGACCCGCCAGCCGCAGCCGACCCTGCCCGACATTCCCCCGACCGACCTGCTGCAACTGGCGCGCATCGCCCCGCTGCCGCTGATGGCAGCCGGGATCTCCGGTTTCGTCCTCGGCGGGTTCTGGGGCCTGGCGCCGGTGTACGCCAGCGAGATCGGCTTCGATGCGGCCGGTGTGGGCCTGCTGATGAGCATCACCATCCTCGGCGGCGCCGTGCTGCAGTGGCCGATCGGGCTGTTTTCCGACAAACATGAGCGGCGCACCGTGCTGCTCTGGGTGGTGGCGCTGGCCGCCGTTCTCGCGCTCGCCGTGGCACCGCTGATGGCCAGCCCGTTGCTGCTGGGGCTGATGTTCGTCTGGGGCGGGCTGGCCTTTTCCATCTACTCCATCGCCGTCGCGCAGATGGTCGATCAGCTCAATCCCGACGAGATTCTGTCCGGTTCCAGCGGCCTGCTATTGGCCAACGGCTTCGGCGCCGCGCTGGGCCCGGTGGCCGCCGGCGGCCTGATGCATCTGGCCGGCCCCATCGCCCTACCGCTGTTCTTCGCGGTAGGCCTGGGCGTGCTGGCATTCTATGCGTTCTACCGGCCGCGCAAGGTGTTCGACTTGGTCACCGAACCGCACGGCCACTTCACGCCGATCCTGCGCACCAGTCCCACGGTCATGGAGCTGATGCCCGACACCCCGGAAGACGCTGCCAGCCACGAACCGGCCAACGAAAGCGAGCTGGACGACATGCCTCCCGCCGAGGCAACAGACGAGGTGCGCACCGGCACCTGAGGACTTAGTAGTCCACCCGCCCGCGCCCGGCCTTGATCGCACCGCGTTTGCTCTTGCCCTCCAGGCGGCGCTTCTTCGAGCCCAGGGTCGGCTTGGTCGGGCGGCGGGCCTTCTCCACTTTGCCGACGCTGCGAATCAGCTCCGCCAGCCGCTCGAGCGCGTCGAGACGGTTCTGCTCCTGGGTGCGGTAGCGCTGCGCCTTGATGATGATCACACCCTCCGATGTGATGCGGCTGTCGCGCAGCACCAGCAGGCGCTCCTTGTAGAACGCCGGTAGCGAGGACGCCTGGATATCGAAACGCAGGTGCAAGGCGCTGGATACCTTGTTGACGTTCTGCCCGCCGGCACCCTGGGCGCGTATCGCGGTCAATTCGATCTCGGCATCCGGCAGCTGCACGGTATTGGAGATTTCCAGCATAGGTGGGCGCCATGGACGATTGAGCCGCGATTGTCCTATGCCATGCCCAGCCACGACACACTTTTTCGAAATTTGCCGATCGGGTGCAGCCAGCGCTTCGGCTAAGGTAACTACCCGCCCCAAGGGACCTGCATATGGACTCGATCACCCAGGCCTTACTCGGCGCCAGCGTGCAGGGCGCGATGCTCGGACGCTGGCAAGGTCGCAAGGCGCTCGCCTACGGCGCCATACTCGGTACCCTCCCCGACCTCGACGTGGTCATCGACTACGGCGATGCGGTCGCCAACATGACCTATCACCGCGGCTTCAGCCATTCGCTGTTCGTCCTCAGCCTGCTCGCCGTGTTGCTGACCTGGCTGATCCGGCGATTCCGGCCCGACGAGCGATACACCGGCACCCGACTGTTCCTCACCATCTGGCTGGTGCTGATCACTCACGTGCTGCTGGACGCCTTCACCAGCTACGGCACTCAGCTGCTATGGCCGCTGACCACACCGCCGATCGCCTGGTCCAGCATCTTCATCATCGACCCGCTCTACAGCGTGCCGCTGCTGATCGCGGTGCTGGCCGGCGCGTTGTTCGGCCTGCATGGCCGCACCGCCCGATGGCCGACGTACGCGCTGGTGCTGACTAGCTGCTACCTGGGCTTCACCCTTGCCGGCAAACAGATGGCCGAGCAGCGCGTGCAAGCGAGCATCAGCCGCCAGGGCATCGAGGTCGAGCGGATGTTCAGCACGCCGACGCCGTTCAACAGCCTGCTCTGGCGGGTGATTCTGGTGGACGGCGAGCACTACTACGAAACGCTGGTGAGCTGGTGGGACGACGCGCCGCCGAGTCTGGTGCGTCTCCCGCGCAACGCGCACCTTGCCGACGCACTGCAGGAATCGCCGCAGCACCAACGCCTGCAATGGTTCACCGGCGATGTGCTGCGCTACGACAAGGATGGCGATCAGTTACTGGTCACCGATCTGAGACTCGGCATGACCGGCTTCCATCCCTTCCGTTTCCCGCTAGCCGAACGTAGCAACGAAGATTGGCGGCTCATCCGTGCCCCCGAGCGCTTGCCGGCCAACCGGGGCGACATGAGTCGGCTGCTCAGCATCTGGGAGCGTATCTGGCACCAGGAGCCGGCATTGCCACTGGCAGCCTGGGCCGCCGAATTGAATGGCCGCCGCTGATGACAGGAAGCACCAGCGGCCGCGCTCAGGTGCGGAACTGACGAACCAGTTCCTGCAACTCCAGCCCCAGGCGTGCCAGCTCGGCGCTGGCCCCGGCAGTCTGCTCGGTAGCACTGGCGCTCTGGTCGCCGATGTCGCGCACACGCGTCACGCTCTCGGAGATGTTGTCCGCGACCGCGCTCTGCTGCTCGGCTGCCGCGGCGATCTGCTGGTTCATCTGCTCGATGGTGGAGACCGATTCGGTGATCCGCCCCAACGCAACACCCGCTTCGTTAGCCAACTCGACGGTGCGCTGGGTGAGCGAACGACTGCTCTGCATCTGTTCCACCGCTTGCTGCGCAACGCGCTGCAGATTGCCGATCAGGCCTTCGATCTCTTCGGTGGAGTCGTGGGTGCGCCGCGCCAGGGCGCGCACTTCGTCCGCAACAACAGCGAAGCCGCGACCCTGCTCGCCAGCGCGAGCCGCCTCGATGGCCGCGTTCAGTGCCAACAGATTGGTCTGCTCGGCGACCGCACGAATGACTTCGAGCACGCTGCCAATCCGCCCGCTTTCGGCGTGCAGCGCTTCGATGGCGTGGGCCGACTGGTCCACCTCGCCGGCCAGACTGCCGATCTGCCCGACTGCATCGCGCACCACCCGATCACCCTGGCGAGCCTGCTGGTCAGCCTGCCGCGCCGCGGTCGAAGCCTGTTCAGCGTTGCGCGCGACCTCCTGCACCGTCGCCGCCATCTCGTGCATCGCTGTCGCCACCTGCTCGGTCTCGACACGCTGGGTCTGCACACCAGTGCTGGTCTGCGCGGTCACTGCCGAAAGCTGGTCAGCCGCCGCGGCGATCTGGCTGACGCCGCCACCGATGCGCCCGATCAGGTTACGCAGGCTGGTGGTCATGTCGTGCATGGCGTTCTGCAGCTGGCCGACCTCGTCACGGCGCGTGCTCGCCTGGGAATGGGTCAGGTCGCCAGCAGCAACGCGCTGAGCTTGCTGCACGGTGCTGCGAAGCGGGCCGACGATCATTCGCGAAATAACCGTGGCGGCCAGCAGGCCGACGAGAATGGCCAGCGCGCCAATCACGCCGAGCAACATGTAGCTGCTGCTTTTCTGTTTCTGCATAGCGCTGCTGGCATTAGCCAAAGCCTCGTCGGCAGCTGCGATTACCACTTCGGACTGCTGAGCCATCGACTGTTCGAGCGCGAGGCGTTCGCTACGATTCTGACGAAACTCGTCGAACGCCAGCTTGTACTGGTCCAGCTCGGCCAGGGCCTTGTCCATGGAAGCCTTCTGGTCATCGTTCAGCCAGATCTTCAGATTGCTGCCGATGGTGGTCACGTTCCCGTGCAAGTCGCTCCAGCTCTTTGCCGCTTCATCCGAGCTGTTGGCAACGTAGACATTCTCCAGGGTACGCATGTCCAGAATCTGCTTGGTCAGCCCCGAGGTCGCCTCGGCCACCGTCAGCGGATCGCTGCCCTTGAGGCGATCACCTTCCAGGCGCAGCACGCGCACGGCGTCGTACATGTCCAGCTCGATGAATTCGAACTCTTCGCGGCTGACCTGAGCAGCCTCCTGCATGCGCGTGCGCAGCTTCACGCCACGCTCGATCAGCGCCATGTAACGGTCGAATTGTCGGCTGTACTCTTCTGCAGCCTGCTGAATACGTGTCAGGTAGGCCCGCTCCTGCGTACTTGAAGTACTCGCCAAGCCTGCCAGTTCGGTACCGAGCTGCTGCAACGATGCGTGCAGCGCGTCGGCCGAGGATTGCTGACGCGTCAGCGCGTAGTCACGCTCGGCGCCGCGCGCCGCCAGGATCGACGCGTTGACGCTGGACAGCTGCTCGATCTGCTGCGCCCGGCCAAGGATCTCCTCGACTGCAACAAAGCCGGTGGCGGCCACGCCTGCAGTAAGCAGGAGCACTACGCCAAATCCGGCGATGAGCTTCTTGCCGACCGAGAGATTGGTAAATAGGTTCTGCACTGGTTCCATCAGAGAAATCCCACAAAAAAGCACAATCGGGAAGTCGGCCGAGATTACTAATAGTTGAGCGTTTCGTCTGGTTTTTTTTTGGCGCCTTAAGACTGACGGTAGCCGAGCGAAATCGGCCGATGCCGGTTGGCCGACCGCAATGACCGCATCGGGCTCGGACTAATGCTGTAGATGCCCGTAAAGACGCGCGTAGAGACCACCCTCGGCGATCAACTGCAGATGATCACCCTCCTCGGCGATCCGCCCGCCATCGAAGACGAGCACCCGGTCCGCCTGCTTCACGGCCGACAGGCGGTGCGCGATGATCAGCGTCGTGCGCCCCTGCAGAAAGCGGTTGAGTCCCTGGTGCAGGGCATATTCGGTGGCAGCGTCGAGCGCCGAGGTGGCTTCGTCGAGGATCACCACTTTCGGTTCGGCCAGCACCATCCGCGCCACGGCCAACCGCTGGCGCTGACCGCCGGACAGACGAACGCCGGAGCGACCCACTATGCTGTCGAGCCCATCCGGTAACTGGCGAATGGTCTCGGCAAGTTGAGCGATCTCCAGCGCGCGCCAGCACTGATGGTCGTCGCGCTCCCGGCCCATGGTCAGGTTGGCGCGCACCGTATCGTTGAACAGCGCCGGGTGCTGCAGCACAACGGCGACGTTGTCGCGCACAACGCCCAGGCTGATCTCTTCCAGCGGTACGCCGCCGAAGCGAATCTCGCCGGACTGAGGTTGATACAGCCCCAGCAGTAGTTGCACCAGCGTGCTCTTGCCGCCACCGCTGGCGCCGACGACCGCCACCTTCTCGCCAGCGGCAATGCTGAGGTCCAGACCCTCCAGTACCGGTTCATCCTGATAGGCGAACGTCAAACCCCGCACATCGATCGCAACCGTCGCCTGATCGGCGAATGGATCCCGCCCACCCGGATACTGCGGCTCGTCCGCGCGGGCCAGCAGCTGATTGATCCGGCCCAAAGCGCCGCCGGCGGCATAGAAGGCGTATTGCAGGCTCAGCAACTGCTCCACCGGTCCGATCATGAACCAGAGATAGCTGAATACGGCGAGCATCTGGCCAATCGACAGATCGGAGAACAGTACGGTCAGCATCGCCGCGGCACGGAACACGTCGATGCCGAACTGGAACAGCAGGCCGCTGGCGCGGTTGGAGGCGTCGGTCTTCCACTGCGAAGCGACGGCGTAGTCGCGGACCTCCCGCGCCCGGAGCCCCAGTCGACCAAGGAAGAATCCCTGGCGGTTGCCGGCACGGACTTCCTGTATCGCATCGAGGGTTTCGGTAAGCGCCTGGGTGAAGCGCGAGGTGCTGTCGTTCTCCAGCTTCTTCAGGTGCTTCACCCGCTTGCCCAGCTGCACGGTGGCGTAGATCACCAGCGGGTTGAAAAGCAGGATCAGCAGCGCCAGCTGCCAGTGCATCCATATCAGAATGGCCGCTGTGCCGATGATCGATAGCACTGCCACTAGCAGACGACTGAGGGTGTCACCGATGAACTTGTCGATGGTCTCCAGATCGGTGACCAGATGGGTCGCGACAGTACCACCGCCGAGACTCTCGTACTCACCGAGGGCGATGCGTTTGAGACGCTCGATCAGCCGCACGCGTATGCGATAGACGATGTCCTTCGACAGCCGGGCGAACAGCCGCGCCTGCAAGACGTTGAAGACCAAGGCCGAGGCCCGCAGCAGCAGGGTTATACCGAGCATCAGGCCGATATAGCCGGCCGCCGTTTCCCAGCTGGCGGGCAGGAAGCGATCCATCACGCGCAGTGCCGCATCGCCGGTGCCGAGCAGCACTTCGTCTACCAGCAACGGCAATAGCAAGGGGATCGGCACGCTGCAGAGCGTGGCCAGAACCGCGACCAGGTTGGCCAGAATCAAGGCCTTGCGGTGGCGCAGCGCAAGGCGGCGAATCTCCGCCCAACTGAGCTGGTCAGGCATGCGCGTTGTGCTCCAGCCAGCGGCCAAGTAATGGGGCCAGTACTGTCAGCGGCTGATAGCCGTTGGTGAGCAGTGCCAGTTGGCCCTGGTGCTCGGCGAGCAAAGTCGGAAATCCGGCGATGCCAAGATTCTCGACCCAGCTGAAATCCGCTGACGTTTCGGCCTTGGTGGCCGGGTCGTCATAGCGCTCGGCGAAGCGCTCGCGGGAGAGCCCAGCCGCCTCGGCCAGCTCCACCAGCAGCGTGGCTTGCGTGACATCACGCCCCTGCTGGTAGAAGGCCTGCTGGATCAGCAGCGACAGCGGCCAGACCCGGCTTTCATCGAGCCCGCGCGCGGCGACCAGGGCTCGGCATGCAGGCTCGGTGTTGTAGATCAATCCCGCCGGCAAACCGCCCTCGAAATCGAATGGCTGTCCAGTGGCGTTATGCACAGCTTGCCAGTAGGACAGCGTGCGCGAGCGCCCGGCCTCATCCATCGCAACCTGTTCTCGGCGCAGGCCGCCGACCCTCAGCACGAGCGGCACACCGTGCTCCGCGGCCTGCTCGGCAAGCCCCTGCAGCACGGGAGCGAAGCCCCAGCACCATGAGCACATCGGATCCATCACATAGATCAGTCGGGCCACTTCGTTACTCCCCTTACTGCTTGGCGTGCTCGCGGGCTGGCGTTAATCAGCGATCCTGCTCCCGCGGATCACGGCCGATGGGGTGAGGCTGGTTGCGCTGGCGGGCCAGTTCGATCTGCTTCTGCCGCTCGCGCGCGCCGGCTCGGGTCTTCTCGCTCAGGTTGTCCCAGCAATGCGGACAGCTGATACCCGCAGCGTAGTGCTCCGATTGCCGGTCTTCCACGGACAGCGGGGCGCGGCAGGCATGACACAGGTCGAACTCACCGGCACTCAGGTCATGGCGAACGGTGACCCGGTTGTCGAACACGAAGCAGTCGCCCTTCCAGCGCGACTGGGCCTCGGGTACCTCTTCCAGGTATTTGAGAATGCCGCCCTTGAGGTGATAGACCTCTTCGAACCCTTCGCCGAGCATGTAGCTCGAAGCCTTTTCGCAGCGAATGCCACCGGTGCAGAACATCGCGACCTTCTTGTGCTTCGCCGGGTCGTAATGCGCCTTGATGTAATCGGGGAATTCGCGGAACGACTTGGTCTGCGGATCGATCGCGCCCTCGAAGGTACCGATCGCCACTTCGTAGTCGTTGCGGGTGTCGATCAGCAGAACCTCGGGATCGTCGATCAGCGCGTTCCAGTCCCTCGGCTCGACGTAGCTACCGACCCGCTGATTGGGATCGACACCGGGTACGCCCAGCGTGACGATCTCCTTCTTAAGCTTCACCTTGGTGCGATAGAACGGCTGTTCGTCGCAGTAGGACTCCTTGTGGTCGATGTCAGCCAGGCGAGGGTCACGGCGAAACCAGTCGAGCAACGCATCGATCGCCTCGCGGGTACCGGATACCGTGCCGTTGATGCCCTCCTCCGCCAGCAGCAGGGTGCCCTTGATGCCGTTTTCGGTAAGCGTCGTGAAGAGAGGGTCACGCAAGGCGACGTAGTCCGGCAGCGATACGAACTTGTAAAGCGCTGCCACAACGATTTTTCGTGTCATGGGGTTTTCCACCAGTGGTCACCCGCGTAAAGGGTGGACCGGATACAAACGAAAGCGCCGGCGTGGGCCGGCGCGAGCGCGATTCTAGCAAAGAACATCCGGGATGTTTCCCGTCCGTTGTCGCCTCTATTTATGCCCACCGGCGCAAACCGGTGATGCCGGAGCCACACGCTGCTGAGCCCATTCTTCCGGCGTGTAGGTGTGCAGGGCGAGTGCATGGATCTGCTGCATCAGCGGGCCCATGGCGGCGTAGGCTTTCTGGTGCCGCTTGACCGAGTTCAGACCCGCGAACTGCTCGCTGACGATGACCGCCTTGTAGTGCGTCTCCAGGCCGCGGCTGTGAGTGTGGCTTTCATCGAGCACTTCCAGGTGCTCGGGCTGCAGAACCTGCAGGGCGTTTTGGATCAGATCGAGTTTGCGCATTGCCTGCTCTCTCAAGGCTTCTGTTTTTCGAGTTCGGCCGTCATGTCGGCCAACAGCTTGTTCACTTCCGGCACCGCGCTTTCGAGTTTGGCCTGGGTTAGCTGGGCAGACCGTGCATTGAGCTCCGGCAGCTTGGCGAGCATCTTCTTGCCCAGTGGCGACTGATAGAAATCGATCAGCTGATTCAACTCGGTTTCGGAAAACTGACTGGTATACAGGGACACCAGATCGGGCTTCAGCTTGTCCCACCCTATGGCCTTATCCAGTGCGGTGTTGGCCTGGGCTTGATAGCGCTCGAGCATTGCCTTCTTGCTCTCGGGCGCCTGAGCCTCGGCGAAACGCTGCGCAAACATCTGCTGTACTTGTGCATAGACAGGCACTGCAAGCCGATCGGCGTTCGCCAGCTTGAGGAAACGCTCCGCACTGCTGGCGTGGCTGGCGGTGTCGGCCAATGCCGAAGAGCTGATGCAGACAAACAGCATTGCACAGCGCAACGCCTGGGTACGTAAGGTTGGCATTGGAAATCCCTTGGGAAGGCGATAGGTAGCCCTCAATGGACACATTCTGCGCCGAGAGTTCCAATGCCTCAAGCAACGACCGGCGGGCTATGGAACCACCGGCACCGCAAGGCGGCCTAAATCAGCAATATCGAGCAGGAGCATGGCATGACGCGTATAGAAACCGACAGCCTGGGGCAGGTCGAAGTACCGGAGCAGGCTTACTGGGGTGCCCAGACGCAACGTTCACTGAGCAATTTCGCAATCGGTGCCGAGCGCATGCCGATCGAGGTGCTGCATGCGCTGGCGCTGATCAAGAAGGCGGCCGCCAGGGTCAGCAACCGCATCGGCGACCTGCCGCCCGACGTCGCGCGTCTGATCGAACAGGCCGCCGACGAGATCCTGCATGCCCAGCACGACGACCAGTTTCCGCTGGTGGTCTGGCAGACCGGTAGCGGCACGCAGAGCAACATGAACGTCAACGAGGTCATCGCCGGTCGCGCCAACGAGCTGGCCGGTGGCAAGCGTGGCGGCAAGTCTCCCGTGCATCCCAACGACCACGTCAATCGCGCGCAAAGCTCCAACGACTGCTTCCCCACAGCGATGCACATCGCCGCTGCCAAGGCGGTTCACGGTGAGCTGCTTCCCGCTTTGGCCGAGCTGTCCGGCGGGCTGGCCGAACTGGCCGCGCGGCACAACAAGCTGATCAAGACCGGGCGCACCCATATGATGGACGCCACGCCGATCACCTTCGGCCAGGAGATGTCGGCATTCGTCGCTCAGCTCGACATAGCCGAGCGGACGATTCGCCAGTGCCTTCCGGCTGTTTATGAACTGGCGCAAGGCGGCACTGCAGTAGGTACCGGTTTGAACTCGCCACATGGCTTCGCCGAAGCGATCGCAGCCGAGCTGGCCGCCCTTTCCGGCCTGCCGTTCGTCTCGGCACCGAACAAGTTCGCCGCCTTGGCCGGGCACGAGCCGCTGGTCGTGCTGTCCGGTGCACTGAAGACGCTGGCGGTCGCCTTGATGAAACTGGCCAATGATCTTCGTCTGCTCGGCTCAGGACCTCGCGGAGGCTTCGCCGAAGTGAGATTGCCAGCCAACGAGCCTGGCAGCTCGATCATGCCTGGCAAGGTCAACCCGACCCAGTGCGAAGCGCTGTCCATGCTCGCCTGCCAGGTGATGGGCAACGACATGACCATCAGCTTCGCAGCTAGCCAGGGTCATCTGCAGCTCAACGTGTTCAAGCCGGTGATCATCCACAACCTGCTCCAGTCGATTCGGCTTCTGTCCGACGGCTGTCGCAACTTCAATACCCACTGCATCGCCGGCCTCGAGCCCGACCCGGCACGTATGGCAGAACATCTCGAGCGCGGCCTTATGCTGGTCACTGCGCTGAATCCGCATATCGGCTACGACCGAGCGGCCGAAATCGCGAAGAAGGCTTATGCCGAAGGCGCCACTTTGAGAGAGGCAGCGCTGGAGCTTGGCTATTTGACTAGTGAAGAGTTCGACGATTGGGTACGTCCGGAGACCATGCTGGGTTCGGGCAATAGCGATTAAAGCAAACGGCGGGCGGCTTGGAGTCGAGGTTTGAGCAGTGAGGTCTCGGTCAGTCCGCTGGCACGTTCCTGCCAGCTGCTGCGCTAACAGCTATAAGGCCCTATCCGCCCTGCTATGAATTAGGCATTGACCGAAGCAGTCCAGGTCATGCACTCGCAATCTGATCACGGCGAAGCGTGCAATTTTACGCGTTTTGCCCGCGTGATTCATGCACAGAGGTTGCTACGCAGGGCAGTCACCGCCAAAGGGAGCAGCTGCGGTAACTTGTCGGCATCAAAAAATCGGTGATCCTGCAGCCTTTCCGCGCCCCAAAAGCAAACCCCCGGCCCGCGTATGCGGGTCGGGGGTTTGGGATAGGAGCTTGACGATGACCTACTCTCACATGGGGAGACCCCACACT